>Ga0310344_10000009_pt1 | contig 299184 bp, 283 predicted proteins | sample HC15DNA20200_MG_FD_203801 | JGI IMG/M metagenome (GOLD analysis project Ga0310344, IMG submission 203801) | Marine microbial communities from station ALOHA, North Pacific Subtropical Gyre - HC15-DNA-20-200_MG | ecosystem: Environmental > Aquatic > Marine > Oceanic | place: Pacific Ocean...
TGAACATAAATTACTCTTAGTTGTTGATGAGGTTCAGACTGGTTTTGGTAGAACAGGGAAATTATTTGCTCATGAGTGGGCTGAAATTACTCCAGATATCATGGCGTGCGCTAAGGGAATAGCTAGTGGATTTCCATGCGGAGCTGTTCTTGCTTCAAAAAAAGTTGCGGAGGCGATGACTCCTGGAACTCATGGAAGCACCTTTGGGGGAAATCAGTTAGCCATGGCAGCGGCTAATGCTACGCTGGATATCCTTTTAGAAAATGGGTTTTTATCTAAACTTCAACAGGTAAGTAAACTTCTTTGGAATGGTTTACAAAGCATCGCAGATGCGCATCCTGAAATAGTTGAGAATATTCGTGGACAGGGTCTTATGATAGGTCTGGTTGTACGCTCTCCATTTGTAAATTCTGAACTAGGAAATTTTGCGCGAAATCATGGATTATTAACGGTAGTCGCAGGTGAAAATGTTTTACGACTTTTACCACCTCTAATTATTGAGGAACAGGAGGTAGATTTTATTATCAATTCATTAAAACAGGCTTGCGCCGATTTACTTTCTAAGGTTTGATTCCGGAGCTGATGATTCTTAAATGACTAATATTAGGCACTTTTTAGATTTGGACTTAATTGAAACGGATGTTTTAAGAAAGATTCTTGATCGAGCTGTGACATTAAAGGCTGAATCTTCTTCTCAAGACCGGTTGTCTGGGAAGTCTGTTGCATTAGTGTTTGAAAAGCCGAGCACCCGCACCCGCGTATCGTTTGAACTAGCCATTCTTCAACTGGGAGGACATGCAGTGGTTCTAGATCAGGGGGACACTCAACTGGGTCGTGGTGAAACTGTTGGAGATACTGCTAGGGTGCTCTCTGAGTATGTTGATGCAATCATGCTGAGGACCTCCGAGGCAAAAAACCTTATTGAGATGTCACAGGCAGCTAATGTACCAGTTATAAATGGTCTGACAAATAGTTCACATCCTTGTCAAATAATGGCTGATGTTATGACGTTTGAAGCTAATAAGGGTCCGATAAATGGTAAAACGGTGGCCTGGAGTGGAGACGGAAACAATGTGGCGGCTTCGTGGATCCATGCCGCAGTGAAATTTGATTTTGAACTTCGTCTTGCCAGTCCACGCCCTTTGCAAAACTCAACAGAGCTAATTAGTTGGGCGAATAACAATGGTGGAAAAGTTTTAGTAAGTGAAGACCCTAAGTTGGCTGTTAATGGCGCAGACTGTGTTGTAACAGATACCTGGATTTCCATGGGCGATAATAATGGTAAAGAACGGTTACGATTACTCGAGCCTTATAGAATTGACAAAGAATTAATGTCAGCAGCTAAGCCGGATGCTATTTTTATGCATTGTTTGCCAGCGCATAGAGGAAATGAAGTTGATAGTGAGGTTATAGATGGGCCTCAATCAGTTGTATGGGAAGAAGCAGGGAATCGCTTACCAGTTCAGAAAAGTATATTAATGTGGTGCCTTGGAACGGATGTCTAGATGCCTGAAGAGTTGGAACCTCAATTTAGAAATGACTCTTTTCTTTTCGACGATTTGATTCAACCTTTTAATTTAAAGGCGGGACGGCAGGAGGGGCCAGCATTAAGTGGACGATTCACAAAGCTAGGGAATCTAACTAATGAGGTAATTGGTAAGCATAAGTATCCTGGTCCTGTAAGTAAATTGGTAAGCGAATCATTGGCTTTGGGGGCTACTTTAGCAGGTGCACTAAAATTTGATGGTGTATTTACTTTCCAAATTCAAGGGGATGGACCTGTATCTCTGGTTGTTGTTGATATTTCAACAAAAGATGAAGGAAATTCCTTTCAACTTCGGAGTTACGCTCAGTATCAGTCCGAAGGAATAGTAAATCCCGATCTAAACTCTGCTCGAGACCTGCTCGGTAAGGGATATATGGCTCTTACGGTGGACCAGGGTAGTAACACAGAGAGATATCAGGGTTTGGTTGAACTAGTAGGCGATTCACTAGATGAATTTACCCAGCATTATTTTAAACAGTCTCAGCAGATGGATGCTGCCATAATGTTATGTTCAGGAATGGATAAAGTTTCAGGTGGCTGGCGAGCTTCGTGTATAATGTTACAAAGAGTTGCTGAAGAAAATCATGAAAAGCTATCATCCAATGACACTGATGATCCATGGCGCCGTAATATGATTCTCATGGCAACTGGAACTACTAATGAAATGCTTGACCCTGACTTGTCTCCAAAAAGATATTTATACCGTTTATTTCATGAAGAAGGGTTAAGGGTGATGTCACCGAGGCTGCTAAGGAGCGGTTGTCGTTGCAATAAAGACAGGCTAGTAAGAATGTTACGTCAGCTGCCAAAAGATGAGTTGCTAGAACTTTCTGACAATGGAATGATAGAGGTAACCTGTGAATTTTGCAGTGAAGTTTATTTATACAATCCGATCTCTTTAGAAGTATCTTAAAATGATTTATTTTTTGATTTTATCGAGTTAATTATTCTATGGTTATTAAGTGAAGAAACAAAAGAAATGGAGTTAAACATTGCCCGATTTTATCCGAAGAAATTTGGTTCTTGTTTGCGCTTTTTGTTTAATTTCATGCGGTGACATTCCTGTACAAACTCAAACGCCTGAATTGACATATAGTCATTTGGGTTTATTTCGATTAGACGTTTCAGAAATCCAAATAGTTAATAAGTTTGTACCTGCTATGAGGCTGCCAAATATTGAACACTTAATGCCGGTTGCCCCTGCATTTGCTGCCAAAAGTTGGGCAGAAGATAGGTTGCAAAAAAAGGGTAGCTCTGGACGGCGGGCTATATTCACCATTTTGGATGCTTCAGTCGTTAAATCCCCCCTTCGAAAAAAAAATGGGGTGAGGGGAACATTTACTATAGACCAATCTGAGCTATATAAAGCTTCAGTTAAAGTTCGGTTGGAAATATTTAATCTCGATGGCAGCAGTGCTGGAGCTGTTGAAGCTGCGTCTTGGAGGTCTAAATCGGTACCAGAAAACATAACGCTTAATGATCGGGATAAAGTATGGTTTCACCTGACAGAGGCAGTTACGAATGAGTTAAATTCAGAATTAGAAAGATCTATACCTAAATTTCTTGGTAATTATTTAAGATAAAACTTCTTATCCAAGTTCAGGAGATCCGGACTTTGCCCAGCTTAATAAGCGTCTGAGAAACTTGGTGCATTCGACTAGCTGTTCTTCTGCTATCCATTCGTTTGCCTGATGTGCCTGGTCAATAGAGCCAGGGCCACATAAAACGGCAGGTATTCCACTTCTCTGGAAAAGACTTGCTTCGGAAACATAAGAAACTGTATGTGTCTTATTGGCACCCGTCAGTCTTCTGGCAAGTTTTTCAGCTGCAGAACTGCTCTCAGCTTGCAGTGGGGGTACAGAAGCTAGTGGTCGAGTCGTAACCCTTGCTAGATGGTTCTCTTTTTTAAGTCTAGGTTGAATTTCTTGTTCTATAAATTTATCAAAACGTTCTTTAATCAGCTCAGTATTTTCATTTGGTAGAGGTCTGAACTCCCAGTTAAAAGAACAAAACTCTGGAATAATATTTAGAGCTTCTCCTCCAGTAATTTGACCAATATTAAAAGTTGTCCACGGTGGCAAAAAACCATTTTCTTCATCATAATCGAGTTGTTTTTCCATTGAAAGCTTATTCAGGAACTGAATAATTTCGGCTGCGTAACTTATGGCACTAACTCCTAATTGAGGTGCACTAGAATGGGCCGCTATACCACTTACTTCAGTATGAAATCCTTGTATGCCCTTGTGAGCGGTAACAATTTTCATATTTGTGGGTTCACCAATAAAAACTAATTTGGGTAGCACTAATTCAGAGCACATTTTATCAATCATTCTTCCCACTCCCCTACAGCCTACTTCCTCATCGTAAGAAAAAGAGAAATGTACAGGAACTTTTAAATCAGAATTTACAAATTCTGGAATCATAGCCATTACAGCAGCGATAAAACCTTTCATGTCTGCTGATCCACGCCCGTACAGGCGACTTTGATTGTCTAAAACTTTTTTTGTTAGTTCGAATGGGTTGGTATCCCATTTCTGATTTTTGACGGGCACAACATCAGTATGACCAGAAAGAATTACACCGGCAGTATCGGCAGGGCCAACACTAGCAAAAATATTTGATTTTGATCCATCATCACTAACGACCCTAGTGCTTTGAATTCCCAATTTTGAAAAATGGGCTTCGATAAAACTTATTAGTTCAAGGTTAGATTCTGAAGAAACAGTGTTGAAACTAATCAGTTTTCGAAGAATCTCCTCTACTTTAAGTTGGTGTTTTGTCATAATTATTAGGGCTTCCAGAAAGATGGCGCCAAGAGGACAAGAATAGTAAATAATTCAAGACGTCCAAGAAGCATTCCTAGGGACAATAGCCACTTTGCAGCATCAGGTAGAGTAGTAAATGTTCCATCAGGTCCTATGATTGGTCCTAATCCTGGGCCAACATTAGATATTGATGTTGCCGCTCCGGAAACGGCGGTAAGAAAGTCTAGACCGAGTGCGCTCAATCCAAGAGCTAAAATGACAAATACCAGTACGTAGAAGAAAAAAAAGCTCATCACAGACATGGCAACTTCATCGCTAATAGGACTGCGGTTATAATAAGGAATAAAGACACCATGGGGCTGCACTAGCCTACGTATCTGTACAGCAGCTGTTTCGTAGAGTATTTGGATTCGAAAAATTTTTATTCCACAAGTTGTGGATCCAGCACAACCTCCGATAAACATGATTATAAAAAACATAGTTATTGCAAGTGGCCCCCAACTATCGAAGGCTGCCGTGCTATAACCCGTGCCAGTTAGAATGGATATAGTGTTAAATGCTGATAGTCTTAATGACTGCTCTGAGCTAAGTTCTTGAGTTGTATAAACTGTTAATACAACGATGCTCACAATTATGAGAGCTAAGATCAGAAACCAGCGGACCTGCGAATCTCGAATTAGGGTTAAAGGTCGACCGCGGACGGCTTGTAGGTAGAGAACAAAGGGTAGAGATCCAATAATCATAAAGACAATTGCTATCCATTCGATGCCAGGTTTGGCAAATGCTCCTATGCTCTGATCCGAGGTAGAAAAGCCCCCTGTGGCGATCGTTGTCATTGCGTGAGCAATTGCATCAAACCCTGGCATTCCGGCCACCCAATACGATATTGCGCACACCAGAGTTAGGACAAAATAAATCGCTCCGATGGCAGTAGATATTTGTCCTGCTCTTGGGAGTACTTTCTCTGTTGTGTCAGAACTTTCCATACGAAATAACTGCATCCCTCCAACTTTTAACATAGGGAGAACAGCAACAGCTGTAACAATTATGCCTATGCCTCCTAGCCATTGTAATAAAGCTCGCCATAAAAGGATGCCGGGAGGGGCGTCATCAAGGTTAAGAATTACAGTAGCACCAGTAGTGGTAATACCGGACATGGCTTCGAAGAAGGCATCAGAAAAACTAAGATTTAGCTCGGCAAAAACAAATGGAAGTGACGCAAATAAGGTCACTCCCAACCAGCTCCATATAGTAAGTATGAACGCCTCTCTTATCCCTATAGTCATCTGACCACCGCGCGAGGTGATTATTAGAGAAACACCAATGAAAAGCGTTAACCCAGCAGATGCTAGAAACACCTGCCAGTCAGCATGACCCGTTGCAGCATCAACCAGCGCTGGCAGAGACATCGCTAAAGCTAATGTTGTTAGCAATAGGCCTAATATAAATAAAATTGGGCGAAAGTTTAGCACTTAGGAGTCGTCTATTCTGGTTCGCTATTAATAATGACCTCTTTAACTAAGAGTTCTATGATTGACAATGATCGGCGGTTTTACAGACTTTGTCTAGAGATAATAGTTACTTAACTCTCATTAAAAATCAGATGAAACAATCTAGTTTGCACTAGGATGATTGATTAGTGATAAAAATTCTCTTCTAGTATCTGGATTTTTGCGAAAGGCGCCTAACATACGACTAGTAATCATTGAGACGCCAGGTTTGTGGACACCTCTAGTTGTCATGCAATGATGCTCAGCTTCAATAACTACCGCGACCCCTATGGGTTGGAGGACCTGTTCAATACAATTAGCTATTTCTGCCGTGAGCTTTTCTTGTATTTGGAGTCGTTTTGAATATGTTTCAGCAACTCTTGCTAGTTTGCTAATACCCACAACTCTATGATTTGGAAGATAACCAATATGAATTTTACCTATTATTGGCGCAAGATGGTGTTCACAAAATGACTCGAAGCGAATATCTCTAAGTAAAACTAGTTCATCGTAACCTTGAATTTCATCGAAGGTGCGCTTCAAATATTCTACTGGGTCCTGATCGTATCCTGCAAAAAATTCTTCATAAGCACGAACGACTCGTTTTGGTGTATCAAGTAATCCTTCACGATTTGGTTCGTCACCAGCCCATCTTAACAAGGTCTGAACGGCTCTTTCAGCTTCTATTCTCGAAGGTTTGTTGCCGTTTTTTCCAGTAACTTTTGGGTGTACAGCAATATTAGTTGGTTTTGATGGTCTATTAGTCATTTTTCTAAAATTAATTAATTTAAGTTTATAATCTGATGAGGACTATCTAATGAAAAGGCTGGTATATCGACGTCAAATTGATCACCCTGATTTGTCTGCATTGAATAAGATCCAACCATTATACCTGATGGGGTGTTCAAAGGAGTGCCACTCGTATATTCAAAAGATTCCCCAGGCTCAAGTATTGGTTGTTCACCGACTACTCCAGAGCCTCTAACTTCTTGAACGAGCCCGTTTGCATCTGTTATACGCCAATATCTCTCCTGAAGCTGAACAGTTGTAGGCCCATGGTTCTCTATCTTAACCTGATAAGCCCAGACGAAGTGATCATCTTCTGGATCAGACTGATCCTCAAGAAATATAGGGGCTACGGTTACGGATATATTATTACTTTTTGAATTATACATACTATTTACTTCCTGCCAGTTGGCCAAATTGATTAAGGTAGCAGATGCGGATAAATCTATATATGGGTTTATGGCAATTTCTAGGGGCCATTGTCTAGTGGTGCGTTTATTAGTGCGTCATTAAATCTGAGGCAATTTAGTCAAAGATTCAAATAAATTATAACCTAATATTGGAATCTTTTTGCTCAAATCAGCTATTAGAGAACATGCTTACAATAACAAGTTATTAAATACCCGAGGTTTAAATCCCCTACATAAACTCGATTTCCTGAGTGTTTATGTTATAATAAATTGATTGTAAGGAGATATTGAAATGAAGACTATATCAATTTCATCAAAGGAGATGAGCAATAGAGTTTCTAGATTCGCTGATCTCAAACCTTTGGAATTTGCTGAAAGTTTGGACCTGTCTCAAGAAGCAATAGATATTATCTATGCTCGTAAGTTACTTTCTGTAATTGGTTTAGGAGGAGACGTCGACACTCCTGTAAATAAGGGTGCGCCTATCGTGGATGCAGCAGGTATGACAATGACTATGGCCGTCTGCCCACCTGGCACTGGCCCATCGCTGCATGCCCATCAACAGACTTATGAAACTTTCACTGTCCTTAAAGGTCGATTCGAAGTCACATGGAATGATGAGGGCACTGAGCGTGTGGAATTAGATTTATTTGATACTATTTCAGTACCACCTGGAGTTTGTCGTGCTTTTAAAAACATTGGCGATGATGAGGGTATCCTGCAGGTGGTTATAACGGGAGGCGTTCATGATATGGGCGACATTGATTTTTCCAAGGTGGTAGCTGAAAGACTTTCAGCGTATGGAGATGATGTGGTCCAGTTATTTGAGGATAGAGGTATGACTTTTACCGCGGGGCAAGACTAAAAAAAAGCAAATTAAAATTGCAGTTTTGATGGCAATATAAGACATAATGGTTAACTTTTAAGTTCGTTTTTTCTGTTTTTTTGTTCAAACCGAATGCTGTAATAATTTCCAACAAAAATTATAATGGCACCCAATAAGACCGCTATTTCGGCTGATTCTGCATAGAGTACGTACCCTACAAGGACTATAAGAGGGAGGCGCATAAAATCCATCGGTGCAGCGATACTAGCATCTGCGAGCTTAAGGGCTCTTGCCGTACAATAATGGGCGCTGACGCCCATTGCCCCGCATATAAACAACCAAAATAATTGAAGAATATTTGGTGTAACCCATACAATAGACGCTAATATGGCACCGATAGGGAGTTGTAATAATGTCATATAGAGGAGGATTGTTAATGGTGTGTCTGTCTTCGTAAGGGATTTTGTAGCGACTATTACAAAAGCAAATCCGATAGCAGCAGCTAAAACTGCGAAAGTTCCTGGGTTAATACTGGCCATGCCCGGTTTTAATATTATGAAAACACCTATTAAGCCCAATATTACTGCTATAATTCTGCCTCTATTTAGTTTTTCACCTAGAAAAATTGCGGCTATTAAGGCTGCCCAAGCTGGTGTAGTGAACTCAATTGCAAATACTTCCGATAGAGGTAGCATTATCACGCCTGTTATCCAGCCAAGTTGAGCTGCAAAATGAATTAAATTTCGTGTAACTTGTAGTTTAGGTTGTTCTGTCTTAAGAGCAGACCAGCCTTTAAAGGCTAAAATTGGGCCTAGAATAATTAAAGAGGTTACACTTCGAAAAAATTGAATTTCAAAGGGGGGTATTGCGCCGTAGAGTTCTCTAACAGCAATTGCCATTAGAGTGAATGAAAGTAACGTGCCGACCATCCACGAGACAGCAATTACCAAGGAAGAATGATTTTGACTAGATATGATTTATGAGGCCTATTTTTATAATGTCTTATTTAAGTTGGGTTACACTAAGTGTATTAGCTAATTTTTCTAAGTTCACTATTAGAGGTGTTGGCAAGGGTATTCCATTTTCCTTTCGGTCTTTCATTGCCGCATGACTTCCATCACCCGGAAGGCGAACACCTTCCGCTCCCTTAAGTGTCTTAGAATTTCTCATTGTTTGAATGACTTCATCAATTTCTCGTTTAAATTCGTTTGTGTCCATGAAAGCTGATATGTCTAGGGCTAAAATAAATTGACCAGTATTACTTACAGAGTTCCTGTCTTCGTTCATATCTATAACGTCTCTACCAAAAGCTGCTCCATTTAAGGTTCCGGCAAGAATACCGAATATAAGCGCTAATCCATAGCCTTTTGGGCCTCCGATAGGTAGAAGAAAACCTAAATCGGCTTGTGAAGCATCTGTCAAAGGTTCTCCGTTTTTATCTACCATCCACCCTTCAGGCATAGGTATATTACGTTGTGCATGGACTTTGATTTTACCATAGGAACTGACTGTAGTTGCCATATCCAGCAAGATTGGTTCTTCATGCATGCCGGGAATTGCTACGGCAATTGGGTTAGTTGAGAGTAGTGGTTCTATGCCACCCCATGGAGGAAGGTGGTTAGCGCTCCCAACTGCTACGTAAATACCTATCATGTCTTGCTCAAGGGGAAGAAGGGCATAAGCCCCTGCAGCTCCAGCGTGATTAGAATGATTGACCCCGACCCAAGAAATTCCACTTTTCTTTGCTTTTTCAATTGCTAATTCTGCACAGAAATTTACTACTAAGTGTCCCATTCCGTTATCACCATCAACCAATGCAGTGGCTGAGCGGTTTTTTAAAACTTGAATGTTAGGGGTTTTATTAATGCCGCCATTAATTAAACGTTGGATATAACCGGGTAATCTAAAAATTCCGTGAGAATCTTTTCCCATGATGTCTGAATCTGCCATGAAACGTGCTACTGTTTCTGCATCTTTCTCAGGAAGATCTGTTGCCATAAAACAGCGTTTCATAAAATCTTCTAGTTTGGATCGTGAAAAACGTCGCATGTTGGTGTTTTTATTGGACATCACTTTCTCGAATTACAAAGTTGGGTTTTAAGAGATAGATAAACCGGCTAGTGTGCATCAGTTATTTTTTATCAAAGGTTTAAAGATTTAGAGAGTAAGGTTATCTTATTTATTAATCTTTGCCCGACGAAATTTTAAGGACATCTGAAATGAATCATATCCAGATAGAGACTAGTTCGATTATGAGTATTGCGGAAGGTATGCGGAATGGCAACATGACGTCAAAAAATTTGGCGGAATGGGCAATCGCTAATCGAAGAGATCGCGGTTCCAAGCTAAATGCTTATAAGACTTGGGAGCCGAAACAATGCCTTTCTGAATCCGAAGCAGCAGACGCGGTATTTTTATCTGGTATAGACTTAGGCCCGTTTCAAGGAATTCCAATATCAGTAAAAGATCTTTATGGGGTAAAAGGTTATCCAACCTTCGCAGGATGCTCTCGAGAACTGCCTGATCAATGGCAAACTGAAGGTCCAGTAATGCGATCGTTAAGGAAACAATTAGCAGTTGTATCAGGAAAGACACATACTGTTCAGTTCGCCTTTGGAGCATTGGGTACTAATGTTCATTGGGGGACTCCAAGGAATCCGTGGGATGACAAAAATCATCGAGTGCCGGGTGGGTCTAGTGCTGGTGCTGGCGTGAGTCTGTGGGAGGGATCGGCATTATTAGCCCTAGGTTCTGATACGGCTGGATCTGTAAGAATGCCAGCGAGTTTTACAGGTACAGTTGGATTAAAAACAAGTAGAGGCCGATGGTCAACTGAAGGGATAGTGCCGTTGAGCACAACATTGGATACAGCTGGCCCGTTGACCCGCACCGTAGAAGATGCGGTTTTGGCTTTTTCAGTTATCGATCCCAGAACATCTGATAAAGCAGAGGGTTTTCGTAGAAACCTTCTTCAATCGTCTGCATCTGATTTTCATGTAGGTATTTGTGATTGGTACTTTGATTCTTGCGATCCTGGCATATCAGAAGGGGTTAAAGCAGCCTTAGATGAATTGTCAGAATCTGGCCTCAAAGTATCGTCGATAAAATGCGGAGAAATAGAAGAATCATTGGAGTTGTTTAAAAGAGGGGGGCTTGCTGCCCCAGAGTTTGCCAGTTTTATAAATAATGAGATGGCAGATTTTAGAAATGACCTTGATCCAAATGTTTCTGCTCGGTTCGAAAAAATGGAAAGCATTGAAGTCAGAGATTATATGGCTATTTGTAGAAAAAGGTTAGAACTCGCTATTAGCATTAGAGAAACTATGTTGGGGTTTGATGCTATTGTTGGCCCTACAATACCTATATCACCGCCTACACTTGAAGAGGTTTCAGAATCAAAAAGCTATCATCAACACAATATGGGTGCAGCGAGAAATACGAGTACGGTAAATATGCTTGATTTATGCGCAATTACTATTCCCGTTTGTCTCGATAAAAAGGGAATGCCGGTTGGATTGCAGATTATTTGTCCTCTAAATTTAGATGAGAAGGCTTTAGCGATTGCTCTATCGTTTGAGAAAGTGTTAGGAAATGCAAGGCAGCGCATTGGTACACCTCCTTTATGTCCTTAGACTATGTATTTAGATGCTTTTTCGCGTAGTTTAAATTTTTGAATTTTACCTGAGGGTGTTCTTGGCATTTCATCCAAAAACTCCACTCTTTCTGGCAGGTAGTTTTTAGAAATCTTCTGATTCAGAAGAAATTCTATAATTTTCTTAAGGTTAAGACTCCTTGTGGGCTTTAACACGAGAAATGCGCAGCACCTTTCACCTAGACGATCATCGGGCATTGCTACAATTGCAACATCAACCACATCAGGGTGTTTGTAGATCATACCTTCGATTTCAACTACAGGTATATTTTCTCCGCCTCGTATAATAACGTCCTTATTTCGTCCTGAAATACGGATATAACCATCATTATCCTTTTGGGCTAAATCCCCTGTTTCAAACCAACCGTCCTTATCGCTATCGAACGCCTCTGGACGCTTAAAATAACCAACAAAGCTTGCTGCACCCCTAGCCTGTAAACGGCCTTCTTTTCCATTAATAACAGGCTTATTATTATCTCCGACTACCCTTACCTCCATTCCATTTATTGGAGATCCGTCAGTTTCAAAAACCTTCTCTTCAGTATCATCTCGGCGAGTTGTAGTTACTCCACCGTTTTCAGTCATACCCCAGCAAGAAATGATATCAGCCTGCATAAATTTTTTAGCTTCACGCACCAAAGTTCTTGGAATTGGAGCTCCGGCAGTAACGAATGTCTTTAGGGAGCTTAAATCATATTTATCAAGTTTGGCGACCTGTGCTAGATCAGAAAGAAAAGGGGTTGATGCCATTGTAAAAGTAACACGTTCTTTGTTAATCAAATTAGCGGCTACATCAGGATTCCAAACGTCTTGTAAAATTGCAGTGGTATTGAGAACTATTGGCATCATTAAACCATAGAGAAAGCCTGTTTGGTGTGCCAAGGGTGATGCCATCAGCACTAGGTCACTTGATGAAATTCCTATTCTTTTGATAAATGGGTTTATATTACCTAGCAATGTGTTGGAAGTGTGCATAACAGCTTTTGGTTCGCCAGTTGTGCCTGATGTGAAGGCGAGCTGTATGACTTCATTAGAATTTACCAAATTATTTTGGATGTCTTTTAGGTTGTGTGACTCAGATCTGTTTATTTTGAAATGCGATTCGAAAGATTCTTGGGTTTTTCCACCAACAACATAAATTTTTTCCAAAGTTGGAATGCTATCTAAGAGCTCATGAGCCATTAGCTCGTAATTAAAATTACGAAAAAAAGCTGGAACAAACAAAATTTTACTTTCAGTTAATGAGAGCATGAATTTAAGCTCTCTGTAACGAAAAATGGGCATTAGCGCATTAGTTACCGCTCCAATACTAATACACGCTAAATGCAAGGCGGTTAAATGCCACCAATTGGGTAATTGCAGAGAAACAACATCTCCAGGTTTGACACCACTTTTTATTAATTTTTTCGCAATCTGTGTTACTGATTCTGATAGTTCCTTATACGTGATCTTTATTGTGTCTTCCGTTTCTGTCATATGCGAAACGATTGCAACTTTTTCGGGGTTCTCTTTAACTGCATGTTTAAAACAATCGAAAATAGTAAGGTTTGACCAAAAACCTAATTCGGTCATTTCATTGATGCGATTTTCCGACAAAATTGGATTGTACTTTGTCATACTTTTTACTTATTATTGGTTTTTTCATTAAGTGCCAAGATGCGTTGCATGCTCAATAGAACTGGTTGTTCTATCAGCTTTCCATCAACTACTACGACCCCTGTATTAGCTTCTTCGAAAGCTTTAATAACTTTTTTTGCATAATTTACTTCTTCGATGCTCGGGGTAAAAACCTCGTTCAAAGTGGAAATTTGTTTTGGGTGGATTGCTCCTTTTCCTGTAAAGCCCAAACTATTGCTGGATTCAGCCTCTTCTCTCATTCCTTCCATATCTTCTAAATCAAGCCAAGGAACATCTATTACGTCTATTCCTGCGGCAGCCCCAGCGTGGACGGTTCTAGAGCGGGCGTAAAGTAGTGGCTCCCAGTTGTTTGTACAACGAAGCTCAGCTGCAAGATCTACAGCACCAAATAATAAAGCTGTAAGCCTATCTGTAGCCTGGGCTATTTCATATGCCGCTTCTAATCCTTCGTTAGTCTCAATAATAGCCTGTATTTCAGTTTTCAAACCAGATTCTTTTAAGGTTTCGGCTAATCCGTGAACTTCTTCCGGCCCTTTTACTTTTGGCATCATTATTGAGGGAACTTGACAATTTGTTCTTAATATGGCCTCTAAATCGGCAACACCTTCGGAAGTGCGTAAGCAATTAATTCGTACTACTCTTTCAACCCCGTCTAGTGGATGAGGCTTTTCAAATAATTCAAGCATCTTTTCTCTAGCCTCACTCTTATTATGGGGGGCTACTCCGTCCTCTAGTTCAACACAGACTATGTCTGCCCTGGATTTTAATGCTTTATTAAAGAGCTCAGGTCGATTTCCTGGGGTAAAAATGAAGCTTCGGCGTGACTGAAATGTATTCTGTTTCATGCTTTTATTTTCTCACATAATGAAAATCATCTTATTTTGGTTGTTTATATAAACAAACTTTTCACAAAGTAGGAACACTTGGTTCTTTCCATTTTTGGTCTGTTGTGCTCCCATAGGAAGAACTTTACTGGGAGGATAATATGATAAAACAATTTATCACCGCGGCATTAATATTTATTTTGATGTCGTCAACGGCGCTAGCTGAGTCAATTAAAATTGGTTTTGTAACTACTTTGACGACAGGTGCAGCCATAATTGGAGTGGATCAAAAAAAGGCAGTAGATCTTGCTGTTGAACATATAGGCGGCAAGATGGGTTCTCTAGATGTTAAAATTGTTTATGAGGATGATGAATTCAACCCTCAAAAAGGCAAACAAAAAACTGAGAAGCTTATAAAGTCAGGTGATATAGATATAGTTGCTGGGTATATTTGGTCACACGTTCTGTTGGCATCTGCCCCAGTAGTTTTGAATGCTAATAAAATATTGATAAGTGCCAATGCAGGCCCTTCTCCTCTTGCAGGAAAAAACTGTCACAAGAATTTCTTTAATATTTCATGGCAAAATGATCAAACCCCAATGGCTCTTGGTGAGGTTTTAAACCAACGAGGAATTAAATCACTTTATATACTTGCCCCCAACTACGCGGCTGGCAAAGATATGGTGGCCGGAGTTGAACGTACTTTTAAGGGAAAAGTCGTTGGAAAAGACATGACCACTTGGCCGACTCAGATAGATTGGTCAGCTGAATTTACCAAGGTCAAATCTGCTAAACCTGATGCCGTGTTCACCTTTTACCCAGGAAAGCACGGAGCAGCTTTCTTAAAGCAATACGCTCAAGCGGGCCTTTCAAGTACGCCTCTATATTCCGTTTACACCCTAGACTCATTAAGCCTTCCAAGACTTCAACAGGCTAAAATGACAGGGGTGCTTGGTACTACTATGACACAGTTCTGGTCGCCAGATATGGATAATAAACAAAATAAACGTTTTGTAGCTGATTTTAAAAAGAAGTACGGAAGCTATCCATCATTTTATGCTGCACAGGCGTATGACTCTATCTTTCTTATAAAATCAGCTGTAGAGGCAACTGGAGGAAAGGTAAGTGATACCAATGCCATGCGTGCCGCTCTTGAAAAGGCAAATTTTCCATCAGTGCGGGGTAACGTTCGGTTTGGTAACAATCATTTTCCAATACAGAACTTTTATAGTCGTAAAGTAGTTGTAGATGCTGAGGGGAAATGGACAACTAAAATTACAGGCATAGCGCTTAAAGATCATCAAGACGTATATGCTAAAGATTGCAAACTATAAAAAGTAAACTGTTCCCTTTTAAGACGGGGGTCTGTTCGACCCCCGTCTTTGTATCAATTTAGGGCTGTGTTATGGAAATTAGTTTTGTTGTAGAACAGCTTCTTAATGGCTTTCAACTGGGAGTTCTTTTGTTTTTGTTAGCAGCTGGACTAACCCTAGTTTTTGGAATCATGGATTTAGTTAATCTTGCCCATGGATCAATTTATATGATTGGTGCGTTTTTTGCTGCAACCATGACACTTGCCTTGGATTCATTTATTCTTGGTATAGTCATTGCACTTCCTATGACGCTTATTTTGGGGATGGTTTTGGAAGTTTTAGCCCTTAGAACTCTTTATGCACGAGGGCATATGGACCAAGTTCTCGCAACGTTTGGTTTAATTTTATTTCTAAATGAATTAGTAAGGATCATTTGGGGTCCGGCAGGCTTGGCTATTCCTCTGCCTTTATTTCTTGATGGAAGTGTTTCTCTCCCCCTAGGGATAGTTTATCCGACCTATCGCATGTTTATTATTCTCATTGGAATTATTGTGGCTTTAGGTCTTTATTATTTGGTGAGTAAAACCCGTTTGGGAATGCTTATTCGAGCAGGGGCTTCTAATCGAACGATGGTCGGTGCTCTTGGGATAAACATCAGATTTTTATTTACAGCTGTATTTGGACTGGGTGCTATGCTGGCAGGACTTGCTGGCATGCTTATTGCACCAATTAATCAGGCCCAGATAGGTATGGGCGAAGATATTCTTATTCTAGCTTTTGTCGTAATTGTAATTGGTGGGATTGGCTCAATTCGCGGAGCATTTATAGCTGCAATTCTGGCAGGAGTTATAGATACTATGGGCAGGGCGTTTTTGGACGTGCTTTTATTAGCCCTGTTGCCGGCCAATGCTGCAGAAGCCGCGGGCCCCGCTTTATCGTCAATGTTAATATATTTCCTTATGGCTGTAGTTTTAATTTTCCGTCCACAAGGTCTTTTTCCGGCAAGAAACGGTTAGACCTAAGATGAGACTTAAGAAAAAAGTACAAGAGATTGGCGTCTCATGTTTATTTATACTCTTTGCTGTTATGCCTATTTTAGCACCAGCAATTGGGGAAGCTTTTTATGTAGACGTGTTTGCTAGGATTATGATCTGGTCCATTGCTGCTGTTGGACTAAATCTGGTGTTGGGCTATGGAGGTATGATTAGCTTTGGACATGCCGCCTATATAGGTTTGGGTGGATATACTATAGCAATTTTCTCATTTCATGAAATAAACAACGGGTTTATTCAATGGCCTGTCGCACTGCTTATAAGTGGGCTGGCCGCTTTGCTCTTCGGAGCATTATCTCTTCGAACACGCGGTGTATATTTTATAATGATCACCCTAGCGTTTGCCCAAATGGTCTACTTTCTGGGTGTTAGTGCTGATAAATATGGTAGCAATGATGGAATGAATATTTGGAATCGAAGTGAATTTAAAATTAGCGGATTAAACTTTTCTATCGATGATAGCTTGACCTTTTATTATCTCATTTTCTTCATATTAGTTTTGATTGTTTTTCTTGTGCGTCGTTTGGTTAATTCTCGTTTCGGTATGGCAATACAAGGCGCTCGTTCTAATGAGAGCAGATTAGAAATGTTAGGGGTGCCCACGTATATCTATAAACTTACTGCATTTGTAATTTCTGGAGTTATCTGTGGTCTGGCAGGAATCTTGCAAGCTAATTTTGAAAGGTTTGTAAGCCCCGATATGATGGATTGGCCACGATCTGGCGAACTAATGTTCATGGTGATAATGGGGGGCATGGGAACATTAATGGGGCCAGTATTGGGAGCGACGGCATTTCTGGTTTTATCGGAAGTTTTGTCGAGCTTAACTATTCACTGGCATTTGATATTTGGGCCCCTGTTAATAATCCTAGTTCTTTACGCACGTGGAGGCTTGGGTGGTATAATTGATAGGGGTCAAAAAGATGGTTAGACCACTATTACGAACACGAGAATTAAACAAATCATTTGGAGGGATTGTAGCTACAAAAGATTTGTCAATAGAGATATTTGATGGTCAGATTTGTGCTATAATTGGGCCCAACGGGGCAGGAAAAACAACATTGGTAAATATGTTGTCGGGCAATTTGCGTGCTGATTCTGGCGATATAATATTTGAAGATGATAACGTCACTGGTCTTTCACCTTCGGCGCTTTGTAGCAGAGGCATAGCTCGCTCTTTTCAAATTACGAGTATCTTTCCAGAATTTTCCGTACTAGAAAATGTTTGTTTTTCTGTGCAGGCTAGTCTTGGTCACAGTTTTCATTTTTGGAAGGATGTAAGAGCTGATGAAAGAGTAATTAATCCTGCTAAAGAGGTTCTAGAACGTATTGGTTTAATTTCTAGGGCTAATGTTCTTTCAGGTAATTTAGCCCATGGAGAAAAAAGACAGTTAGAGATAGCGATGGCTTTAGCAACAAAGCCCAAGCTTTTGCTGCTTGACGAACCAATGGCAGGCATGGGTGCCGAAGAGAGTCGTCATCTAATAACCCTTCTTCATGAATTAAGGTCAGATTTTAGTATGTTACTCGTTGAGCATGATATGGATGCTGTTTTTGCTCTTGCAGATAAAATAACGGTTTTAGTGTATGGCAAGAGTATAGCTGAAGGAAAACCCTCTGAAATAAAAGTTAACAATTCAGTTTTAGAGGCTTATCTGGGTAGTCCGGGAAATTAATAATGCTATCAGTCAATTCAGTGGAAGCTTCATATGAGGATAGCCAAGCTTTATTTGGAATGTCTTTTGACGTTGGCACTAGTGAATTTGTAACATTACTGGGACGCAATGGTATGGGTAAAACCACTACTATTCGTTCGATTATGGGTATTTTGCCAGTTACTTCGGGAAAAATTTATTTTGAAGAAAGAGAAATAACAAATTTAGCATCATTTCGGATTGCCCAAGCGGGTATAGGTTTAGTTCCTGAGGGAAGGCAAATATTTCCTAATTTAACTGTAAGAGAAAACTTGATAGCAACAGCAGTTCGACCTTCAGACGTAAAACAGGCTTGGACAATAGATAGAATAATTGAATTATTCCCAATTTTATATGAAAGACTGAATAATATGGGAGGCCAATTATCTGGAGGAGAACAACAGATGTTGGCAATTGGCCGAGCCCTTATGACCAATCCTCGTCTTCTAATATTGGATGAAGCTACAGAGGGCCTAGCCCCGAAAGTTCGATCTGAAATTTGGTCCTGTCTGAAAACCCTCAGACAAGAAGCACAGGCCATTTTAGTTATAGATAAAAATATAGAAACACTGATTGAAATTGCAGATCGGCATTACATAGTAGAGAAAGGATCAGTTGTGTGGTCAGGTACTTCTACTCAATTAAGAGAAAATAAACATCTTCAAAAGAAATATTTAGGTGTTTAAATTTGAATACAGGCGTATTAATGAAATAATACGTATTCATAATCGATCGGTAGGCCATGGATACCCCGCTTTGGGGGAGCTATCCATCCTGCCATTTTTCCTGGTTCTATAACTTGCACCATTAGTGATTTTACAAGCTCATAATCTGCTGAAGAGGGTAACCATTGATCACGTTGTTTGTTCCAGGTGGTTGCGTCAATTATTTTACCTGAAGGTGATGCTTTGACGTCTTTGAATACTCCTATATTACGATTAAAAGCAGGATGAGGTAGTGTCAATTTAGTATCTATACAATAGGACTCTATGATTTTATTGAAACGATCGAGTCCTCTTTGACTATCTTTTGCGTAGTCTTCTCTTAATTTCATGTTTATAGCTGTTAAAGCTGGAGTTTCTTCATTTCGGATCTCATCCTCTTCAATTTTTGGCAAAGAAACATAAGAATCTGTTAGTAAATGATCATCGTTAATTTTATTTTCTTGATAGCGGCCCTTGAGCCCCATCGAATAATAATTAGCGGCATTAGTTGATCGCTCCGAGCCAAACAGGTCTAAGCAAATTGAATAATGAAAATTAATCCATTTCTGTATAATGTTTAGATCTATGCCACCCATCAGGCTAATTTTATCCGTGTCATATTCTCTCATAAGCTCACAAGTTCTTTGAATTATTCTCATAATACCTGTTTCGCCGACAAACATATGATGGGCTTCCTCAGTTAGCATAAACCGACAAGTTCTAGATAATGGCTCAAACGCTGACTCGCTCAAAGCAGCGAGCTGAAACTTTCCATCTCGATCTTGAAAGTATGTAAACATAAAGAAGGACAACCAATCGTCAGTTTGCTCATTGAAGGCTTCGAGTATTCTGGGTTTATTTGGATCACCTGCATGACGGCTAAGCATTTCATCTGCTTCCTCTCTTCCGTCTCGTCCAAAATATGCCTGTAACAAATAAACCATCGCCCAGAGGTGTCTGCCTTCTTCAACATTCACCTGAAAGAGGTTTCTAAGGTCGTAAAGAGATGGGCAAGTCTTCGAAAGATGCCGTTGTTGTTCCACTGATGCTGGTTCAGTGTCTCCTTGAGTAACAATTAGCCTTCGAAGTTCAGTTCTATATTCTCCGGGCACCTCTGTCCAAGTACTTTCTCCTTTATGATGACCGAAACCGATGCGTCTATCTTTTTCTGCTGGAGACAGAAAAATCCCCCATCTGTACTCTGGCATTCTAACATGACCAAAATGGGCCCAACCTTTTGCGTCGACACTAATTGCGGTTCTCAAATAAACTTCAAAGTTTTGAGTTTGATCTGGGCCTAGTTCTTTCCACCAATTAATATAGGCGGGTTGCCATTGCTCAAGGGCTCTTAATAAACGTCTATCGTCAGAGAGGTTAACATTATTAGGAATAGTTTCATTATAATTAATATTCATATTTTCAGACCCGATTACGATCAAAAGTTGGTTGTTTTCCAGTTCCGTAACTCTCTAGTGAAGTATTGGCATTTGGTCTTTGAAATAACCAGTTTTGCCAAGCTGACAACCTAGAAAAAATCTTACTTTCTATTGTTTCTGGTCCTCCAAAGCGCAAGTTAGCTTCCATTGCTGATAGAGCATCTGGTGAGAAGCTAGCCCTGGCCTCAAGAGCGATTCTTATTTCATCGTCCCAGTCTATGTCGTCTGGTGCGAAGGTGACCAAGCCTAGCTCTTCAGCTTCTTTAGCCTCTAATTGTTTTCCTCCAATTAGTTTTATTTTTTCTATATGGCCTTTGTTTCCTAAAAAGCGGCTACTAATCCTAGACAGCCCATTACTCATACTTAAGTAACCAAAGTTAATTCCCGTAAGACAAAAGGTAGTTTTTTTTTCGGTGTTTTCTTCTATGGCTTTATCAAGCATATAGCTAGTATCTGCCGCTAACGCTAATTCAGCTAAGGTACCAGTAAAACATGAATTTGGCTCTATTAAAGCTATCAGACTCCGTGAAGAAATATCTAAACGTTTGAAAGTTCGTTTCAAATTAAGAATGATTTCATGGATAAACCAGTTCTTATAATTCTTAAGCATTATTTTATCTATAGCTTCCATAGCGTCATGGTTGCCCTCTGAAGTGAGCACCCAGGTGCCGATTTCTGGCTCATTGAAACGCAGATGAAGAATTGCATCATCCAATTCACGCGCGAATGCCAGGGGCCAAAATTTACAGCCGATAGAATAAATATACTTAATGGATAAATTTGAAGTTTTATCTGGACCTTTAATTTTAAAGGTTGCTGTCCTTAAATCACGATTAATTAATATTTCGATAAGGTCATAAGAAATTAAATTCTTTTCAATCTTTCGATTTATTGGCTCAAGCTTGATTCCATTTGCTGAGATACGACGATTATTTTTTTGAGCAAATGATTTTGCTCTGCTGTGGGTTTGAGAAACTAGATTAGATCTAGTTGCCAGCTCATCCACGAGATTCCAATCCAGGGCTCGCCTTCCCCGAACACCCTCGCTTGTGGTGCAAAAAAAGTCGGCTCTGTCACGTCTCACGTGCCGTTTATCAATAACTCTAGTCAGTCCGCCTGTGCCCGGTAAAACCGCAAGTGATGGAACTTCCGGCAATGCAATTGCGGTTGCACCATCATCAACTAGTATTATGTGCTCGGTGGCTAATGCCAATTCATACCCACCCCCTGAAGCGGGGCCATTTATAGCACAAAGATACGTTTGACCTGAGTTGAGGCTGGCGTCTTCAATGCTAATGCGGGTTTCATTTGTATATTTGCAGAAATTGACTTTTTCTACATGGCTTAACTGACCTAACATTTGTATATTGGCCCCCGCGCTAAAAACCCGATCTTTTGCTGAGGTAATTATTACTGCCCCAACTTCTGGGTGTTCGAATCTTAATCGTTGAACTGCGTCATTAAGCTCTATATCAACACCTAAGTCATATGAATTAAGTTTAAGCGTATAGCCCAGAGTAGGGTTTTCGTTTTCATCTACGTTTAGTAATAATGTAGCAACATTACCACTTATATTGATTTGCCAATGTTTATACTGATCTGGACTAGTGAAGAAATTTATCATTAATATTAATGCCCGTTTGTTAACTAAATAACTGAGCATGGTCAGCTCTAAAGGTAAATAAAAAATTTTTATGCTATTATTTTTGTTTTATTATCTACGTATTTTTTCGAGTGTTGTATATATATGACTGATTACGAAGAGTCGCGTTTTATAGATCTATCAGGCTATCTCATAGAGTATTATTGGACCCGACCACCCAAAAGAGGTGAAACGGTTATAGTTATGCTTCACGAAGGGCTCGGATCTTTAAGTGCTTGGCAGAATTTCCCCAGAGCATTGTCATACAAAACACGCTATCCAGTTTTGGTATACTCCAGACATGGATATGGTAGATCGGGAGTTATAGAAGGATCTCGTGATAAAGGTTACATGCATAATGAAGCATTAGAGATATTACCAGCTCTATTGGAAGAGTTATCTATATCTAATCCAGTGTTACTTGGACATAGTGATGGAGCTTCAATATCTTTAATACATGCGGGCTCTGGTAGGTGGGCTGTACGTGCTCTAATCTTGGAAGCAGCGCATGTTTTCGTCGAGGAAAAAACACTAGAAGGCATAAGAGTAATTAGAGAGGCTTATATAAAAGGTGACTTAAAAAGGCGTCTTGCTCGTTACCATGACGACCCAGACAAAAGCTTTTTCGGATGGAACGACGCATGGCTTAATCCAGATTTTCTGAGCTGGAATATAGAAAGTTATTTGGCGAAGGTTGGTTGCCCAGTATTACTTTTGCAAGGGGAAAATGATGAATATGGTACTATCCGCCAAATTACCAAAATAACTAAGAAAGTAAGAGGACCTGTTGATGCGCGAGTAATACCATCCTGTGGACATTCCCCTCACCGTGATAACCCAAAATTAGTTTTGGAAATCATGTCTAAATTTATTAGAGATCTATAATTTTTTCTTATAAACGATGAGAATTTAACTATCCAAAAAACCAGGTAAAAAAAGATGGCAGAAATTTTTGATTTAATTATTAAGGGCGGTGATGTTTGGACAAGGGAAGGTCTTAGGCAAATCGATATTGCGATTAATTCTGGTAAAATCCAGATGCTAGATAATATCAATGTTGCATCAGGGAAAAACATATTTCAAGCAAATGGCTTAACTGTATTGCCAGGGGTAATTGATACTCAGGTGCATTTTCGAGAGCCAGGTAATGAACATAAAGAAGATCTAGAAAGTGGCACCCGCTCGGCAGCATTAGGAGGAGTTACAGCCGTATTTGAGATGCCTAATACCAATCCACCCACAACTACAACTGAGGCAATTCAAGATAAACTCGATAGAGCTAAAGGACGGAGTTGGGTAGATTATGCTTTCTTTGTAGGTGCCGACCCAGCAAACATAGAACAGTTGCCTGAGTTAGAGAAACTACCCGGATGTTGTGGTGTAAAAATGTTCATGGGAAGCTCAACTGGAAACTTATTAATACCAGACGATGACACTGTTCGTAGAGTATTGGAAAATGGGAAACGTCGTGTTGCTGTACATTCTGAGGACGAGAAAAGACTTACTGAACGAATGAGTGAACGGGTATCAAATGATCCTTCCTCCCATCCTATATGGCGAGATCCGCGTACTGCTATTGATGCGACATTACGAGTTTTAAAAATAGCTAGGGAAACACAAAGACAAATCCACGTATTACATGTCACTACGGCTGAAGAAGTAAAAATCCTATCTGAATCTAAAGACATAGCAACGTGTGAGGTTACACCTCAGCACCTCTCATTATATTCTCCAGATTGTTATCAACGTTTGGGAACTTACGCTCAGATGAACCCACCCATAAGGGATCAGTATCATAAAGATGGTCTTTGGGATGGAGTATTACAGGGCGTATTTGATGTTATTGGTTCTGATCATGCGCCACACGCAAAGGAAGAAAAAAATGTACCTTATCCAGGGTCACCATCTGGAATGCCGGGGGTTCAGACCCTATTGCCCTTAATGCTAGATCATTTCAATGCTGGGAGAATAAGTTTGGAAAGATTGGTCGATTTACTTTGTTTCAGCCCTGCGAAAATTTATAATATTGCTTCTAAAGGGAAGATAGAAATTGGTTATGATGGAGATTTTACTATTGTTGATCTAAACGCTAAGCGCACTATCTCAAAAGATTGGCTGTCTTCAAAATGTGGTTGGTCGCCTTTTGAAGGGGTAGAAGTAGTTGGATGGCCAATGGGGACGATTATTAGAGGCAACATAGTAATGCAGGAAGACGAGCTAATAAATAATCCCCTTGGAAAACCTCTAAGGTTTAGCGATATCTAAAAGACATGAGCTTTGTCATCAAAATGTTTTATAACTTTGTTGGGTTTGGCGCATCTCCGTAGATTTCTTTTGGATCAAACACTTTGTCGGTTTCTTCGAACTTTAACTTTTTAGGGGATCCTTTCTTCTCGCCTAGAGGAACTGACCGAAAAAAACACGAGCGATAACCTACATGACAACTAGCACCTCCTTCTACATTAACTCGAAGCCAAACAGCATCTTGATCATCATCAATTCGGATTTCCACAACTTTTTGAATTAGACCGCTTGTCGCGCCTTTATGCCACAAATCTTTCCGGCTACGACTCCAGTAGTACGCTTCACCACTAATAATTGTTTTTTCTAGGGCCTCCCTATTCATATATCCATGCATAAGTACTTCTCCAGTTGAGGCGTCGGTGGTTACAACTGGTAATAAACCTTTTTCATCAAATTTCGGTGCTAATTCGTCGCCTTCTTCGACTTGTTTTATCGATTTGCGCAAAACAAAAAAATTAGTGTTTTTGGTTGCCATATCAATTATTCCTTTGGGTTTTGTCTTCTTTTAATCACTGCTGCGCTTCTCTAGACATGTTATAAGGGTTTTAATCCACTAGATGTCAAGCTAAGCCTAATAGTTAAGGAAGCTCTTTAGATGAGAAATCAAGAAAAAAAGCTAAAATTAAACCCCATTCCTGTATCCTTGCTCACAGGTTTTCTTGGTAGCGGCAAGACAACGGTTTTAAACCATCTGTTACAACAACCGGGCATGAATAATACAGCGGTTATAGTCAACGAGTTTGGCGAAATTGGACTTGATCATGAGTTTGTGGTTGGTGGCAGCGAAGACATGGTATTACTCAATAATGGTTGTTTATGTTGTACTGTTAGAGGTGATCTGGTCAATACATTGCGCGACCTTATTGTAATTAGAACGAGGGGAGAGACCCCACCATTTGAAAAAGTCTTAATTGAAACAACTGGTTTAGCTGATCCAGCCCCTATTCTACATACACTTATGGGTGACGATCTAATAACTCAGTATTATCGTCTTGATGGGGTCATAACAACAATTGACGCTGCAGCTGGAGAGACCACATTAGACACACAATATGAATCGGTAAAACAGGTTGCAGTTGCGGACCGTCTTCTGATTACCAAGTCAGATTTAGTTAATGATAAGAAAATAGACGAAATTCGTAAAAGATTAACATTAATTAACCCAGCTGCTCCTAGTATTACCGTCCTTAATGGAAATGTTTCCACTGATGATATATTTGGCTGTGGCCTTTACGATCTCTCTAAGAAGATTCCTGATGTAGACAAGTGGTTGAAAGAAGAAGAGTATGCTGTGTCACATAAGCACCAGTCGTCACATTTAAACATCAATAAACATGATGATAACATCCGAGCCTTTTGCGTGACTTATGATCAACCAATAAGGTTGGATTCTATAGAACAATGGTTTGATCTAATTATGCTACTTAAGGGGCCTGATTTATTACGAATAAAGGGCATAGTTAATATATTAGGAATGGATGGCCCGATAATAATTCACGGTGTTCAGCATATATTTCATCCTCCTGTAGAGCTTAAAGTCTGGCCGTCTGAAGATAGAAGGACCCGAATAGTTTTTATAACTCGTAATGTGGATAAAGGCTTGTTGGAAGAATCACTAAAAACTTTTAGTGAAAAGCCTAGCTCAGTAGCCTACTAATAATTTGCCGCGTTTCTTATTCTAAAAAATCAAATTTTAAGTATTTATGATTTTTTCTCACAATTTAAAGTTAAAACTTAAAACAGGTGAATGTATATGGCGGATTCAATAATAGTAGATTTAAGAAAGGATATCGGGATTATAACTATTAATAGACCCGAAAAAAGGAATGCACTGCGCCAAAAAGACTGGATTAAGCTAGCAGATACGCTAGATGAATTAGGTGCAAATCATAATCTGAGGTGTCTGATTATTAAGGGGGCAGGAGACGCAGCTTTTTGTGCTGGAGCTGACATAAGTGGCTTTGAATCAGAACGATCAACAAGGCAAAAAGTTAAGTCATATGAGGAGGCTACAGCTCGTGCATTTGACGCGGCACATACATGCCAGATTCCTGTTATTGCTATGATTAATGGTTTTTGTCTTGGTGGAGGTTTTGAGCTGGCATTAGGTTGTGATTTAAGAATTGCTGCAGCTTCAGCCAAGTTTGGTGTGCCAGCTAAAAACGTAGGCCTATTTTTATCATATGGTCTATTGGAACTTTTAATCGACGCTGGAGGAAAAGCTAATGCTATTGAGGTACTGTTGGAGGGACGGATTTTTACAGCAATTGAGGCCAAATCAAAAAACTTAATCACTCGAATCGTGGATGACGAGAAACTTCTAGAGGAGGCCATGGCCGTTGCAAGAAATGTGGCCAATGGAGCTCCACTAACTGCAAAATGGCACAGAAAAGCAATTCGACGGATTGCTCAAAGTGACCCCTATAGTTCTAAAGAATTAGAAGAACAATATGATTACGCGGATAGTGAAGATTATGAAGAGGGGTTTAAATCTTTCGTTGAAGGCAGAAAACCAATCTTTAAAGGGAAGTAGATTGTAAATTTAATAATTATCTTATGGACATGAATATTAAAAAGAAGAGAGAACAGAGGCTATACTGGTTGATTGCACGTGTTTTTCTTCCGTTTGCTCTGGGCTATTTTCTCTCCTACCTATATAGAACGGTTAATGCAGTTATAGGACCCAATCTGGTTGACGAACTCAGTATTGGTGCAGGAGGCTTAGGGCTCCTGACAAGTGCATATTTTATAGCCTTTGCAGCAGCTCAGTTGCCTCTAGGTTTTTTTCTTGATAGTCGTGGGCCTCGAAGGACGGTGGCAATATTACTTTTAGTTGCAGCTGCAGGATCAGTAGTCTTTAGTCTGGGTCAAGGGCTGTGGGGCTTAGTCATGGGCCGTGCCCTGATTGGTTTGGGAGTAGCTGCCTGCTTGATGGCCGCGTTTAAAGCCATGGGAGAGTGGTTTCCACTAGAAAAACTTCCTATGGCGAATGGGTTTATTATGGCCAGTGGTGGATTAGGAGCAATTACCGCGACCGCCCCGACACAGTACTTAGTGGTAGAGATTGGTTGGCGTAATGGATTCCTTATTTTAGCTCTTGCTACTCTCTTTGTCTCTATGACTATATGGCTTTTTGTACCCGAAAAAAGTAGGGATAAACCTACTGAAAACATTACTGGTCAAATTAGAGATTTAAGAAAAATTTACGGTAAACTAGTATTTTGGAGATTGGCACCAATAACAGCTCTATCACAAGGTACATTTCTGGCAATACAAACATTATGGGCGGGACCTTGGCTGAGAGATATAGCTAAATTAACACCTGATGGAGTTAGCATTACCTTGTTATTTGGAGCCATTGGTTTTGTTTTTGGTAATGTTTTTATAGGGGTCACAACCGTTTGGCTGGCGAAAAAAAATATTGAACCAATCACAGTTGTAGGCACTGGTATGATGTTTTTTATAATAGCACAATTTGTAGTTATTATTGAATGGACCTCAGCGCCGAATATACTTTGGTTTATTTTTGGGATGTTGGGTTCAATCGGTGTTTTGAGCTTTTCGGTTCTTTCAAAAGAATTCGACGGGCAGCTTATTGGTAGGGCTACAACAGGAATGAACCTTCTAATATTCGTGGCTGCCTTTTCGATACAATGGGCAATAGGTGAGGTCATAAACCTTTGGCCAACTGCAGAAAATGGGGGTTACGACGCTGCAGGTTATCGTTATGCGTTTGCAGTAGCTTTAGTTCTGCAGTTCTTAGCTTTGTTTTGGATGGCTTTTGCAAAACGAATCAAACGGTTTTAAGAATTTGAAATAGCTCAAATTTAATGCGTTTTCTGGCAAATAATTATTAAAGGTATTTTATTGTGGCAAATAGAAATCCCCCATCAAAGGGCTTTGTATTAGATCCAAAACTTGATGAAGATACTATCGAAATTAACCGTTTGCATTTTTGTAGAGTGCTTTTGATGAACGATTCAAACTATCCATGGCTTATTTTGGTTCCACAAATTCAAAATATTAGGGAGTTACACGAATTGCCCCCTAAATACCTCAGTGAGGTTATTTCTGAAATTGTTTCTATTAGTAAGGAAATGCAGGAACTGTTTAAACCCGACAAGATCAATGTTGCTGCACTTGGTAATCAAGTTTCACAGCTTCACATACATATTATTGCGAGGTTTAAGAATGATATCGCTTGGCCTTTTCCTGTCTGGGGAGTGAATCCAATTAAAAAATATAATGATGAAGAACTTAAAAAACTGACTTTGGTACTGCAAGCCAAGTTATTTTCGTAATAACCAACTGCTGATTGAGTCGTGGCAGAGGAAAAAAGTCAGAAAAGGCCCCGGTTTTTTCTTGGAAAACATTGATTGCGCTAACGAAGTTCAAAGACAAACCAAATTGAAGCGGTTAGAAGAAGTACTGCAAAGGTTTGATGCAGGACTGCAAGGGCGACGGGAACTCCCATAACAAGCGTCGATATTCCAAGAGTAACTTGCAATAAGGCAACAATTATTAATATGTTTGCTGCCATTCGTGCTCTCTTTTTTATGGCAATCCAGCGACTATGCCACCAAGTTATAATAGCAATTATAAATGTAATTATCGCTATTATTCGATGATGAAACTGTACAGTGCCTATATCCTCAAAAGTACTAACATACCATGGTTGCGGAAGGTAATTTTCGGGAACAATAGAGCCCTCCATAAGTGGAAAAGTATTAAAATAAAAACCGGCGTCTGTTCCCGCCACTAGAGCTCCAGAAAAGATTGTGATAAATACGAAAACAAATAAAAGCGCGGATAGCGTGTTTAAAGACTTAGATATTTGATACGATTTACCGTTTTTAGATTTAGGATATCTAAGTTCCAATGCAGTCCATATAAGACCAAGATAGAGTAAAAGAGCAAAAGCCAAGTGGGCTGCTAGCCTATACTGGCTGACCTCAGGTTCGTCTACCAAACCGCTTTTTACCATATACCAGCCAAGAACCCCTTGTGCTCCGCCAAGTATAAATAATAAGACTAATCTTGGAGCAAGGGATCTATTAATAAGGCCTTTGAATAAAAACCATAAGAATGGGATAATAAAAGCTAAGCCAATTAGCCGCCCCCAAAGTCTATGTATATATTCCCACCAAAAGATTTTTTTAAAGTCAGAAAGGGTGATAGCGTTGTTTATTTCGATAAATTCTGGGCTTTTTTGATAAAGACTAAAAACTCTAATCCATTCTTCATTGGAAATAGGGGGTAAAAACCCCATTAAAGGCCGCCATTCAACCATGGAGAGGCCTGAACCGGTGAGCCTAGTAATGCCGCCAATTAGTACCATGATTAATACCATTAGCCCTAACGAGAAAAGCCAGTTAGATACTTCACTATTTTTAGGTTCAAATGTAGAGGTTTGATCCTGAGTGTTCATTATCGAGTTTGGACTCCTTAAATCAATAACGTGATTATAGGATGGCTTTGTTACAACTGGGCGCGCCTATCAGTCGCAGTTAGAGGGTAAAGGTTATGCGTCTCAACGTCGCACTCATTTATGACATCAACTAGTGGCTCGAAACAGCGCCATGTTGTAAAATCATTAGATAAGGACTAGGACATATTTAAAAAGAGGCATCGAAAAATTTTTTTATCAAACTAGCCCTTAAATATTTGAGGGTTTTATCTTAAATAAAGACTTAATAGTATGTTGGTCTTTTAAACACATAGAAGGGTCAAATTTAAGATTTATGGCCCTCCTAAATAGTAGGGATATCGATTGAATGTGGACGGCAATCATTGTGGCTTTAGTGGCGATCGGCTCGCTGATCTTTCACCTCTACACACCCTGGTGGTCAACTGAAATCGCCTCTAATTGGGGCGGGATGGACACCACCATTGACATCACTTTCTGGATTACAGGTGTAGCTTATATATTAATATTATTATTTTGTGCTTATTGCATATATCGCTGGCACACAGGTTCTGGTAATTCGTCATCAGAATCGAATCACAAGGCAGAGTATAATCCTGAAAATAAGAAGCTGGAGATATGGCTTACAGCTATAACCGCTCTCGGCGTCATTGGACTATTAGCACCGGGTTTAATCGTCTGGGATGATTATGTAACTGTTCCAGAAGACGCTGTGCAAGTTGAGGTTATGGGAAAGCAGTGGGAGTGGGGATACCGGTATCCAGGTGCTGATGGAAAACTAGGCAAAACTGATGCAAGGCTTATAAATGATGATAACCCTTTTGGATTGCATTTAGATGATCCAAATGGCCAGGATGATATTATTGTTGAAGATGGCTATGGCATGCATCTTCAACTGGGGCAGCCAGTGCACCTACTACTAAGATCCGTTGATGTCTTGCATGATTTTTATGTACCACAATTTAGAGCTAAAATGGATATGGTTCCTGGTATGATTACATATTACTGGTTAACCCCAACCAGAACTGGAACTTTTGATGTTCTTTGTGTTGAGCTTTGCGGAACTAGCCACTACTCCATGCGCGGTGAGGTCGTGGTTGATGAGAAGGAAGCTTATCAAACTTGGCTTTCAGAACAAGAGACTTTTGCCGAAATGCGTGCAGCATTGAACAAAAAGCCATCAGAAACTTCTAAGGTGGCTATGAGTTCACAATTCAAAGACAAAATAACTCAACGTTAATGAGAACTAAAACCAAAGTTTAAGTTATAATTAAGAAAGATAAATGAGGGTTAGTTGATGGTTGATATCACTCCGGAAAAAGTCGAAAACGTGAGCCCTGCTGAGGTCCCTGAAGCTGACCTCTATCACGCACATAGTTTCTGGACTAAATATGTGTTCTGTCAGGACGCTAAAGTAATAGCGATTCAGTATTCAGGAACTGCTGTTGTTATAGGCATGGTTGGTTTGGTTCTGTCTTGGCTGATGAGACTACAGCTTGGGTTTCCAGAGACGTTTTCATTTATTAGTCCTGAATCCTACCTACAGTTTGTGACTATGCATGGAATGATAATGGTCATTTATCTTTTGACTGCATTATTTTTAGGAGGTTTTGGTAATTATCTTATACCGCTGATGGTGGGGGCACGTGACATGGTATTTCCTTATGTCAACATGCTCAGCTACTGGATATATCTTTTGGCTGTATTGATTTTAGTAGCTAGTTTCTTCGTGCCAGGGGGACCTACTGGTGCAGGTTGGACTCTATACCCTCCTCAGGCCATTCTTTCGGGTACACCCGGAGGTACTGGGCTTGGAATTATATTGATGCTCGTATCACTCGCATTTTTCATCATTGGTTTCACAATGGGCGGTTTAAATTATGTAGTCACAATACTTCAGGCCCGGACGCGAGGCATGACTCTTATGAGGATGCCTTTGACTATATGGGGTATTTTTACGGCAACAGTTTTAGCGCTGTTGGCTTTTCCGGCTCTATTTGTCAGTGCTATAATGATGACGCTCGATAGCGTATTGGGAACTAGTTTCTTTATGCCTGCTATCGTTGAGTTTGGTGAACAGCTGTCATACGGAGGTGGTAGCCCCATCTTGTTTCAGCATTTGTTTTGGTTTTTTGGCCATCCTGAAGTCTATATAGTTGCTCTCCCTGCATTTGGAATTGTCTCTGATCTACTAAGTGTTCATGCGAGGAGGCACATTTTTGGATATAGGATGATGGTGTGGGCAATTGTTGCTATTGGAGCTCTTAGCTTCGTCGTTTGGGCACATCATATGTATGTGAGTGGCATGAATCCATGGTTTGGTTTCTTCTTTGCCACAACTACCCTAATTATAGCGGTTCCTACGGCTATTAAGGTCTATAACTGGACATTGACTCTTTGGCGAGGTGATATTCATCTAACTATACCAATGCTTTTTGCTATTGCCTTTATAATTACATTCGTAAACGGAGGAATTACAGGCCTCTTTTTGGGTAATGTAATTGTGGATGTGCCTCTTTCTGATACTATGTTTGTGGTAGCCCATTTTCATATGGTGATGGGTATTGCGCCGATTTTGGTGGTTTTTGGTGCAATATATCACTGGTTCCCATTAATGACTGGTCGCATGCTTAATGACGCGATGGGCAGATTCCATTTTTGGGTGACCTTTATTGGAGCTTATCTTATTTATTTCCCAATGCATTATTTAGGGTTTGTTGGTGTTCCACGTCGTTATTGGTCAATGGAGGACACAAACTTCATTCCTGATTCTGCGGCAGACTTAAATGCGTTTATCACTGTTGCCGCTCTAATTGTTGGTTTTGCGCAGTTAGTGTTTATTTACAATATTCTGGTTAGTATTTTCAAAGGAAAACCTTCGGAACGAAACCCATGGAAAGCGACCTCTTTGGAATGGCAAACTGAAACTGTTCCTCCTGGGCATGGTAACTTTTCTAAGGAGTTGCCGGTTGTATATCGTTGGGCTTACTCATTTAGTGTGCCGGGAACCGTAGACGATTACGTTCCACAAAATGTACATCCCAATGACGTAAAACTGGTTGAACCTGAAGGAAGCTAGAAGTGGAGTTTTTCCGCGAAATAAGAAGCAAACCCTGGCTTGAGTCCCAAGATGTTATTGATAACGCTCGGTTCGGCGGGTCAATAGCGATGCCTTCGACTAGACTTGCTTTGCGAATTTTTGTGGCGGTGGTTGGTGTTGTTTTTTCGTTGTCAGTTGTAGCATATGCAGATCGAATGCTTCTAGCAGACTGGAAGCCCGTTCCCGAGCCGACAATCATGTGGCTGAATCTAATAATTTTGATAGCTAGTAGTGTGGCAATGCAGTGGGCTGTTGTTGGAGCACGTCGAGATAGACGATCTCAATTAGAAGCAGGTCTCTTAATAGGAGGGGCCTGTTCTTTAGCTTTTTTGGCAGGTCAGTTATTGGTGGTTCGTCAACTAGATGCGCTTGGTTATTTTGCTCCAACTAATCCTGCTCTATCATTTTTGTACATGCTAACAGCAATGCATGCGGTTCATATTTTAGGAGGATTGGTTGTATGGGCGAGAACCGTAATTCGATTGTGGCGAGGAATTGCAGCTGAGAAAGTACTTATGACTACTGAGCTATGTGCCTTCTACTGGCATTTTCTGTTAGCTCTTTGGTTGGCTTTATTTGTTTGGTTCGTGATCACGTAAAAAGGAAGAAGAGCACATGACTGAAGTAAATGTGACAGACGATCGACCGAGTGGCATGCAAGGTGTGATTGCAGACTGGGCGTCTGATCAAAGGGCGTTTAAAGGGGTTCCCTGGGGCAAGGCAATGATGTGGATTTTCCTCCTCAGCGATACTTTTATTTTTAGTAGTTTTTTGGTTTCTTACATGACTGTGAGAATGTCGACGCCTGAAGCATGGCCAAATGCTAGTGAAGTGTTTGCTCTGCATATGTTTGGGGCAAATATTCCTCTTATTTTAATTGCCATAATGACATTTATTTTGATCACGAGCAGTGGAACAATGGCTTTGGCAGTTAATTTCGGTTATCGCAAAAACCGCAAGATGACTACACTTATGCTGGTTTTAACAGCCATTCTGGGAGCTTCTTTTGTAGGAATGCAAGCTTTTGAGTGGACTAAACTAATACATGAGGGTGTTCGTCCTTGGGGAAACCCATTTGGAGCGGAACAGTTTGGAGCAACTTTCTTTATGATTACCGGTTTCCATGGCGCTCATGTTTCGATAGGGGTTCTCTTTTTGCTTATTGTAGCTAGAAAGGTCTGGCGTGGCGATTATGAAGACGATACCGAGCGGCGAGGCTACTTTACTAGCCACAAAGGAAGTTACAACATAGTTGAAGAAACTGGCCTATACTGGCACTTTGTCGATCTAGTATGGGTCTTTATATTTGCATTTTTCTATCTCTGGTAGGGGGTCACTTATGGCGAATACAGCTGAAGGTCAGCAACATCCACTTGGGGTCTATTTTAAGATCTGGATTTTGCTTTTTATTCTCAGTGGCTTTTCATATGCCGTTGACATTTTGCAATTTGAGGGACTTCTTCGCTGGTCCCTCGTTTGTATTTTCATGATGCTTAAAGCAGGTCTTATAGTAGCTGTTTTTATGCATATGGTGTGGGAACGATTGGCAATTGTTTATGCAATTCTTGTTCCGCCCTTGGCGTTAATAGTCCTAATGTTACTTATGGCTTCTGAAGGCAGTTACACAGAGCTTACACGCATACTCTATTTTGTTGGAGGATCTGGTTAGCCCTAATTTTCTGTGTTTTAATATTGATTAAGTCTAAAATACTTCAGAGATTTTAATTAACGGAAGTTACAGTATTAAGTGGAAATACTGATCAAAAAATATTTCCACTTAATAAAACTAGTGCTTATGAGAAATTTCTTTGATTAAAGACTTAGCAATTTTCTCGGATTTGCCCCTGAACTTAATCTTCTTAATTGATTCTAAGTTATCTAAGTTGTTCCCCACAATAACAAAACCAATCATGCCCATATTCTTATGTGGAGTGCACTGGTATGCGTAGATGCCAGGGATCTCAAATTTATATTTGGTGTCTTTAGAAACCTTGGACTTAAACTTTTTAACGCCCTTTGGTACTCCACCTTTTTTTATAAATTCAACGTTATGACCTTTGTCTGTTGCTTTCCATAAAACTGTGTCTCCGCTATTAATCCTGATAATCTCTTCAGAGAACACCATCTTTTTTTTGCCTAATTTGTTAAGCATCTCCACAGTCACATCAGCTGCAATGGCGAAGTTAGTACTAAGAAGAAGAATTAGAATTGAAAGAAATAACTTCATAGGTTATGGCCTTTCCATATTTGATTATAAATAACCTGGTCGGTATTAGTCTGTCTGCTTAAAGACATTTCTACTGAACTATTGATTCTAATATGTGCATTAAATGCGGATAAGCAACTTGCGTGTGTCGATTTATCACAGGGAGTATTTTGTATTGTTTTATGCATAAATTGTTAGAAGATTTACGCACTGAAGGTTTTCTAAAACTTATAATTTGATTTGATCAATAATCAGAGCTGCAAAAAGCACAAATAGGTACAGAATAGAGAACCCAAAAAGTCGTTTAGCGGATCTTTCATCCTCTTTGCGAACAATTTGAATTGCCAACCAAGTAAAGTAAGCTCCTAAAATAGCTGTGACAATGCCATAAAAAATTCCTGCGGTTTCAAGTATAATTGGTAAAAAAGTCAATGGTACGAGTAATAAAGTGTATATCAAAATTTGACGTCTAGTTTCCTTAGCACCAGAAACAACTGGTAACATCGGAATTCCAGCTTTGGCATAGTCTCCGTCTCTATAAAGTGCCAGCGCCCAAAAATGCGGTGGCGTCCACATAAAAATAATTAAAAATAGAGCCAATGCTTCTAGGTTTACTGATCCAGTTACTGATGCCCAACCAATCATCGGGGGAATTGCACCTGCTGCTCCGCCAATGACTATATTCTGAGGAGTCCTCCGTTTAAGCCAAATGGTGTAAACGAATATATAAAAAGCAGCAGCAAAGGCTAATAATGATGCCGCTACCCAATTTAGTAGAATTCCCATTACTAAGATCGGTAATATATTAAGAATAATACCGAAAACTAATGCTCTATTCGGAGCAATTCGTCCTGCAGGTATTGGACGGTTACAAGTTCTTTCCATCAAGCTATCGATATCACGCTCATACCACATGTTAATCGCGCCTGCTGCACCCGCGCTTATAGCTATACAAAGAATTGAGACAAGAGCCATTAAGGGCTCTAAATTACCTGGAGCAACTAATAGACCAGCAAACCCAGTGAAGACAACGAGAGACATAACACGAGGTTTAAGAAGGGCAAAGTAATCTGCTATCGAGGCGCCAAGTTTTGATGCCAAGTTTTGTGTTGTGCCTGTAGAGTCAACCGTCACTGATAAATATCTCCCTGGTACATTCTTTAAGAACGGAAATAATCGATTAGCAGTATTAAAGCATTTGGTCACTGTTTGTGGGGGTAAAACTACTCTGCGGCTTATTGCCGCGTTATGTGGTGACGCTAGTCAAGGCGACTAAATTATATCGTTGAAACCTAACCAGAATAGGGCATAAGTTTTAATTTATTTTGGTATAGGCTACATAAGTAAATGATAAGTAATGATCTTTATGATAGCAATTTAGGGGCTTTTTGTACTCTAATAGATCTATTTCATGGTGCTGCTATTAATTTGGACATCGTGCTAGTATTGGTTAAAGGCGAAATGATTTAAATGTTGCATTCTCTAATGTTTATCTCTTCGGCTAAAGCTCATGGTCTTTTAGGTGGAGATGACTCTCCGGGTCATCACGGGCCACTATTCCTTATCTCAATAGCCGTTGTAGTTATCTTACTCCTCGTTGCGGAGAAAAGGTGGAAGAAACGTAAAAGTCGAATGAATAAATTAAACCAAGGGAATGAAGAAAAATCGGAAAATTTTCCAGAATAAACGAAGATTCCTAACTTATATTTTTATACTTCCCAGGTATGTCCTCGGCGAAGTAGTTTATTAAAGTTTCCGGGGCCATTCTTTGTTTTTACTGATTCAACTTGATCATATACCGCCTTATCATATGTTGGCGAAGGATCGCAGTAAATAACACCTAGAGCTATCGGAAATTCAGGAGGTTTCATGCTAGCCAATAACATTGCTAGCGGTCGGTTCTTTTCGTCATGATTGAGTATGTCGGCTTCAGACACACCATTTTTACCCACTGTAACTATCTCTAACTCAAGGGCGTCTTTTTTAAGCCTTAGTCCCTTATCTAAATCAGAACCGAAAATAAGAGGCTGCCCATGCTCAACGTGAATTTGCATGTCAGCAGCTACGCTTTTTTCTGTAAAGTGACTGAAAACTGCATCGTTGTATACGATGCAGTTTTGCATAATTTCTATAAAAGAGGTGCCGTGATTCTCATAGGCTCGTTTTAATACCACTGGAAGGTGCTTTTGCAAAATATCTGCTGATCTAGCAATGAATTTTCCTCCTGCTCCTAATGCAAACTGAGCGGCTGAAACAGGCAGATCAACGGAGCCATAAGGTGTAGAAGGCGATTGGGTTCCTGTTTGCGATGTTGGTGAGTACTGACCCTTGGTCAAACCATAAATCTCGTTATTAAAGAGTAGTACATTAAGATCCACATTACGCCTTAAAGCATGCATTGTATGATTGCCACCGATCGATAACATGTCACCGTCTCCACCAACAACCCATACATCAAGGTCAGGGTTGGCAAGCTTAACGCCAGTTGCGATCGCTGGAGATCGACCATGTATGGTATGAAAGCCATAAGTCTCCATGTAATAGGGAAACCTGGCTGCACAGCCAATGCCTGAGACAAAAACCGTTTGGTCTGGGTCAACCTGTAATTCAGCTAAGGTGCGTTGTACAGCCTTTAAAATTGCATAATCACCACAACCAGGACACCACCTAACTTCCTGATCGGTAGCATAATCTTTAGCGGTGAGTTTATCGGGAGATTTTTGTATATTCATTTTATTTGTCTAACTCGCTACGGATAGCTCCCTCTAATTCCTTGATTAGAAAAGGTTTGCCATTAACTTTATTGTACCCTTTTGCGGGTAATAAAAATTGGGAACGTAAAAGTGTTACCAGTTGTCCGTTGTTCATCTCTGGTACAAGTATTTTTCCAAAGCTACTAAGAAGTCCTTCTAAATTTTTAGGAAGTGGCCAAATATATCGCAAGTGTATATGAGCTACATCTAATCCTTCAATACGCATGTTGCTTACCGCCCGACTAATGGGACCATATGTTGAACCCCAGCCAACTACCACCAAATCGCCATTTGTCTTCCCCTGCTCAATCTCTTGTTCAGGTATATAATTAGCAATATTATCTATTTTTTGAGCTCGCAGATCAGTCATCTTTTGATGGTTTTCTGGGTCATATGAAATGTGTCCAGATCCATCTGATCTTTCAATTCCACCAATTCGATGAGCTAATTTGGGCGTCCCGGGCTTGACCCAGGGTCGAGATAACGTCTCTGGGTTTCGCGAAAAGGGCTCAAAGTTTTTGGGATCTGTTCTGAAGCTGGTTTCAAAGGAGTCATATTCAGAAATATCGGGTATGAGCCAAGGTTCTGATGCGTTAGCTAAATATCCATCGGTAAGAAGCATAACAGGGGTCATAAACTTAGTGGCCAGTCTAACTGCCTCTACCGCTACATCAAATCCATCTGTGGAAGTACTTACTGAGATAACAGGCATAGGAGCATCTGCGTTTCGTCCAAAAACTGCTTGATATAAATCGGACTGTTCAGTTTTAGTGGGCATCCCGGTCGAAGGTCCTGCTCTCTGAGAATTGACGATTATTAACGGTAGCTCGATAGCTATAGCCAAACCTATAGCTTCCATTTTAAGGGCTATACCAGGCCCAGAACTAGAAGTTATACCTAAGGATCCGCCATAAGAAGCTCCCAGTGCGGCACAAACTGCAGCTATTTCATCTTCAGCCTGGAAGGTGATGACACCGAATTCTTTCATAGCAGCTAACTGATGGAGTAGCGCAGATGCAGGAGTTATCGGGTATGAACAAAAGGTCAAGCCCACATTGGCTAATTGTGTTCCGGCTAATAAACCAAGTGCAACAGACTCTGTGCCTGTTACAGTTCGATATAGTCCTGGTTCAATCTCTGCGGCAGGTATATTATATCCTCCAATTTCCGCCGGCATTTCAGCTGTTTCTCCAAACGCGTGTCCAGCATTTAAGGCTGCTATATTTGCAGCGGCGATTTCTGGTTGGTTACTAAATTTAGCGTTAAGCCAATCAATTGATGCCTTTCTTGGTCGTCCATACATCCAGTACACTAAGCCTAATGCCCACATGTTTTTAGAGCGAAGAGCCTCTTTATTAGAAAGACCAAATTCTTTGACAGACTCGACAGTCAATCGAGACATATCAATTTGTATTAGTCTGTACTTTTCCAATTCCTCGTCTGTTTCTAGAGGATTACTCTCATAGCCCGCTTTAGTAAGGTTACGTGAAGTGAAGGCTCCTGTGTCGGCAATAACAATACCTCCTGGTTTTACGTCAGATAGGTTGGTGATCAAAGCAGCAGGGTTCATTACAACCAAAACGTCAAGACTATCGCCTGATGTCATGATACGGCGTGCGCCAAAATTTATTTGAAAGGCTGATACTCCAAAAGTCGTTCCTGCAGGAGCTCTTATTTCAGCTGGAAAATCAGGGAATGTTGCTAGGTCATTTCCGGCCAATGCAGCAGTTAATGTGAATTGAGTACCGGTAAGTTGCATTCCATCGCCAGAATCACCAGCAAACCGAACAACTGCTGATTCGACTTCGTCACGTTTTTCTTCCGGCCGCTCTATGGCGGATACCTCGGACATGTAGTTTTTCCTTGGGCGATTTTAAAATAATATTGTTGAATTTCCGCAGGCTAATATTAATGCTTTTAGTTCAGAGTAACTTCTTCCTCTGTTTCGCATGTTTCAAGCAAAAAATGAACTTTTTTTATAAAAAAATTATTTTTTTTAAATTTAGTCAAGTACTGCAAGCATATCTTGTATATTTACGAATTTTTTTCTTGGCGCTTGACCTATAGCTGCTGCCACCTCCGCTTTCTCTATTTTCTGCCAATCCTCATAGTTGACTATACGCACATTACGTTCAGCAAGTAACGAATTTAGTTCATTTCTTCCAGCTTTTGTACTTGAATTGATATCTTCCAGAATCTGCTTTGCTGCAATTTCACCATCAGGTTTATTAGTTCCAATTACTCCAGTTGGCCCTCGTTTAATCCAGCCTACTGCATAAACACCGTCTTCTACTCTTCCATCATCATGGATGACTATTCCATTATTAAGATCAAACGGAACACCCTCAATAGGAATAGAATAGTATCCGATGGCGGCTACAACCAATCCACAATCTATAGTGTAAAATTCCCCAGTTCCTATTGCACGACCCCCTTCTACCAGGGTTTTTTCCACCTTCAAACCTTCAACTTTTTCGTCCCCAAGTACCTCGACAGGATTTGCAAAAAATTTAAAATGCACTTTCTTGCCCTTATTTGTCGGCTCAACCTCCAGAAATTCTCTCATGGTAGCAAGATTTCTCTCTTTAAGTCTTTGATCTCGTTCTGACCAATCTCCTGTAACTGATTCTGGAAGTTGATTAGGGTCAATAACAGGGAGACAATTTTCTAGTTTTCCCATTTCACGAAGTTCTACATTAGTAAACTTAGCTTCAATAGGGCCTCGTCTACCAAACATATATACATCTGTTAATGGGGATTTTTGGACGGCTACTGAAGCATGTTCTGCAATATCAGTTTCGGCCATTTCAGCTGGTGTTTTAACAAGGACTCTTGCTGCATCTATAGCTACATTGCCCACGCCAACTATAGCTACGGAACTCACATCCAAATTTGGATCAAGATTAGTGAAGTCAGGATGGCCGTTGTACCATCCTACAAAATCAGCAGAACCAAATACTCCTATTTTGTCATCGCCTGGAATTCCTAATTTGCGATCTGTAGGTGCACCAACTGCCAAAACCACAGCATCGTGGGTTTTACGTAACTCCTCTATGGTAACATTCGTTCCTACATCGACGTTTCCAAAATACTGAACCTTCTCGTTTAGTGCCGTTTTTTCATAAGCTCTGGCCACCTTTTTTGTTTTTTGGTGGTCAGGTGCGACTCCACCCCTAATTAATCCAAAAGGGGTTGGAAGACGGTCTATGATGTCTACCTCAACATCCTGACCGCTTTTGAGGAGCGAGTCTGCTGTATAAAACCCACTCGGTCCTGAACCTATTATAGCAACTTTGATTGTCATGTGCCCTCTCACTTTGAGAAAAACTATAACCAAAGACAATGCATCCTACTATCCTGAGCAGCATCCAAAATTGCGACTTTTTTACACATGAAAACATATTAAATACCAAGTAGATGCGAAAAACATGAGTAAATATAAAAAATAAATAAAAATAAAATGTTGTATAGATTACCTTCAAAGGTTGACAGATGCCTTTACGCTCACTATCTGTCTGGCACTCCCTTATTGGGAGTGCTAACAATTACCGCAATACTGCGGTACCTTTTATATTTTAAGGAGGATCAAGGCATGAGTTTTCGCCCGTTACATGATCGGGTTGTGGTACGGCGAGTAGGATCGGATGAGAAAACCGCTGGCGGAATTATTATTCCTGACACCGCACAAGAAAAACCATCTGAAGGAGAGGTCGTCTCTGTGGGTTCTGGCGCCCGAGCTGAAGATGGAAGCATTACAGCAATGGATGTAAAATCTGGTGATAGAGTTCTGTTTGGCAAATGGTCAGGCACTGAGGTAACAATCGATGGTGAAGAACTTCTTATAATGAAGGAGTCTGACATCATGGGAGTTATCGAGAACAAAAAAAGCGCCAAGAAAAAAGCTGCTTAACCAATAATTAACTCAAGGAATTAAGAAATATGGCTGCAAAAGAAGTCAAATTTGGCACTTCAGCACGCGATAAGCTGCTGAACGGTGTCGACGTCCTTGCTGATGCTGTTAAGGTGACACTTGGGCCTAAAGGTCGAAATGTTATTCTTGATAAGTCATTTGGTGCCCCAAGGATTACCAAAGACGGAGTAACCGTCGCAAAAGAAATTGAACTTGACGATAAATTTGAGAACATGGGTGCTCAGATGGTCAAGGAGGTTGCCTCAAAGACTAATGATCTTGCAGGTGATGGCACAACAACAGCTACAGTGCTGGCTCAATCTATTGTTAAAGAGGGTGCTCGAGCAGTTGCTGCAGGCATGAACCCCATGGATCTTAAGCGGGGAGTTGATGTTGCAGTTACTGACGTTGTTGCTGCGATTGAGAAGAGTGCTAAAAAAATAAAAACCAACGAGGAAATATCTCAGGTTGGAACGATTTCAGCTAATGGCGACAAAGAAGTAGGAAAAATAATTTCTGATGCCATGCAGAAAGTTGGAAATGAGGGTGTAATTACAGTTGAGGAAGCTAAAAGCCTAGAAACCGAACTAGATGTTGTTGAGGGCATGCAATTTGATAGAGGTTATCTAAGCCCTTATTTCATAACAAATGCAGAAAAAATGATATGTGAGATGGAAAATCCCTACATTCTACTGCATGAGAAAAAGCTCTCTAGCTTGCAACCTATGCTGCCTGTTCTTGAGGCGGTAGTTCAGTCTAGCCGACCGCTCTTAATTATTGCTGAGGATATAGAAGGAGAGGCATTAGCTACTCTCGTGGTTAATAAATTAAGAGGCGGCTTGAAAATATCTGCTGTTAAGGCTCCAGGATTTGGTGATAGGCGGAAGGCTATGCTAGAGGATTTGGCTATTCTCACTAATGGTCAGGTCATATCTGAAGATCTTGGTATAAAACTAGAGAATGTTACTCTGGATATGTTGGGTACTGCAAAAAGAGTGACGGTAACAAAAGAAGAAACCACGATCGTTGATGGGGCTGGTAAGAAAGCTGATATTGTAGGCCGTTGTAACCAGATTAGGGCTCAGGTTGAGGAAACTACATCTGATTATGATAAAGAAAAACTACAGGAACGACTTGCTAAACTAGCGGGCGGAATTGCCATTATCCGAGTAGGAGGGGCAACTGAAATAGAGGTTAAAGAAAAGAAGGACCGTGTTGAAGACGCTATGCATGCGACCAGGGCCGCTGTTGAAGAAGGTATAGTTCCAGGAGGCGGTGTAGCACTGCTTTATGCTACTAAAGTTCTCGATAAAATAGCTGTAGAAAATGAAGACCAAAGAGTGGGTATTAACATTGTTCGAAAAGCTATTCAGACTCCAGTCAGACAGATAGTTGAAAATTCTGGCGCTGATGGAGCAGTTGTATCCGGCAAACTGCTAGAGCAAAAGAATGGTTCATACGGTTATGATGCTCAAAAGGGTATTTATACGGATATGGTTAAAGCTGGTATTATTGATCCTACTAAGGTAGTCAGAGCTGCCTTACAGGATGCGGCTTCAGTGGCAGGATTGTTAATAACAACTGAGGCCATGGTTGGTGAGAAGCCAGACCCCTCACCTGCAGCTCCAATGCCAATGCCCGATATGGGTGGTATGGGTGGCATGGGTGGTATGGGTATGTAATATCGCCAAAACAATATGGTTTCAAAACCGCGCTGTCTTTCGACCGCGCGGTTTTTTTTAATCAACTTTAGGGGAATAAATGAATTGCAATCAATATATAGTTTGTATACAAACTATATATATACAAACTATATATTGATTACAGAGTTACTAATATGCATAGTCCGGATGATCATCCAGGTATTTTATTGTGGAGAGCCTCAAATTCCTGGCAAAGAAGTGTACGAACTGTATTAAAAAAACAGGGGATAACACAATCACAATATATATTATTGTTAGGTTTATATTGTCTTGAGACAAGAAAAGAGATTAAACAATCTTATATTACACAGCAAAACTTATCAGAATATTGTGGTTGTGATGCTGCTATGGCATCTCAAGTTCTTCGTCAATTGGAAGCAAAAAGTTTATTAAGAAGATTATCCGTTGAGGATGCCCGATCTGTTTCTCTAACACTAACTAAGGAGGGTGCCGAGGTGATTTCAGTGATTGAAGATAATTTTGTTGATGTTAACAAATCATTTTTCTTTTCTTTGGGGGAAAATGTGGAGATGTTCAAAGCAGCCCTACAAGTTCTTGTTAATATTACTCCAAGAATGAAATCAACTAAGAGACTAAACAAAACGATCTAGTTGTTTTCTATAACTCGAATTATTCCTGCTTGATCGAGTTCACCCCATCCATTATCGACCATTTTCTTCCAAAGTGTTTGAGCATTGCGCACTGAAGGAGTTTTCAAGCCGACCTGGTCAGCTAGTTCGATTGCTTGGTTAAGATCTTTAAGTTGTACTCGTGCAGGTCCGCCGGGTTCAAACATTCTTTCAACCATCCTTCCTCCATGTAGATCTAGCACGCGTGATTCTGCAAATCCGCCTTGAAGTGCTAGGCGCACTTTTGCCGGATCAACCCCGGCTTTTTTGGCCAATGTCAGTCCTTCAGCAACTGCAGCTAATGTTATGCCAACAATGGACTGATTGGCAGTTTTAGCTACTTGTCCAGCACCAACCTCTCCTATGTGAGTAATATTTTTTCCTAACACTTCAAAAACTGGCCTCACAAGACTAAGAGATTCAGTACTGGCCCCAACCATAATTGATAATGATCCTTCTTCAGCCCCTACTTGCCCACCAGATACAGGAGCATCAATAAAAACTCCTCCCAGTTTTTCTATTTCCTCAGCCCATTGACGTGTTTCACGAACCTTAGTGGTTCCCATATCAATCACAATTTTACCTTTAGACAAACCTGAAATAACGCCACTGTTTCCGTGTAGTACATGGTTCACACTATCGGTGTCAGTTACCATTAAAATTATTATATCTGATAGTTCGGTTAATTCTCGGGGAGTACTAGCGCCTGATAGACCTTGCACAATTAGTGAGTCATTTTTTTTAAGGCTTCTGCTATATACTGTTACAAAAGCGCCCTCTGAATACAAATTGTTAGCTATTGGTCTTCCCATATGGCCTATTCCAATTACGCCAATTCTGCTATTAGTTAGTTTTTTCATAAAATTATCTTTCTACAAATTGTATTTTGCCTGGTTGACCTAATTTTACACCAAGCATAGTTTCCGAATACAATTAAATTAGATTGCGGATAAGGGCAAATGAACGGAGAAAAAGATCTAGACTACCAAGCTAAGGCATGGCCTTTCGAGGAAGCTCGAACCATTCTTAAGCGTTTGGGTGGAGGTGATTTAGATAAAAAACCGGCTAAGGGTTACGTTCTTTTTGAGACTGGTTATGGGCCTTCTGGGTTGCCGCATATAGGAACATTTGGTGAAGTTGCAAGAACTACCATGGTAAAAAGGGCGTTTACTGAATTGTCAGATATTCCAACACGCCTTATTGCATTCTCTGATGACCTGGATGGCTTAAGAAAGATCCCCGAAAATATTCCAAATCCCGAGTTGCTTGAACAACACATTGGTAAGCCTCTAACAGATGTACCAGATCCTTTTGGAACTCATAAAAGTTTTGGAGATCACAACAATGCTAAACTAAAGTCATTTTTGGATCAGTTTGCATTTGAGTATGACTTTTATAGCTCAACAGAATGTTATAAGAATGGAAAATTTGATAATGTACTTTTAGAAATTTTACAAAACTATAAAGAAATCACAGAAGTTATTCTGCCTACGTTAGGGTCTGAACGTCGACTAACTTACAGTCCGTTTTTGCCAATCTGTCCGCGCTCAGGAGTCGTCCTGCAAGTTCCAGTTGAAGAAGTTAAACCTGAAACTGGTACAATAATATATAAGGATCCTGAAACTAGCCGGCTAAATGAGTCGCTCGTCACAGGAGGCCATTGCAAACTTCAATGGAAGGCTGATTGGGCTATGAGATGGAGGGCATTAGAAGTTGACTATGAAATGTCTGGGAAAGATTTGATAGATTCAGTTAAGCTATCCAGTAAAATATGTCGAATACTTGGTTCTCGACCGCCCAATGGTTTAACTTATGAGCTTTTTTTGGATGAGAATTCTGAAAAAATTTCAAAGTCAAGGGGTAATGGACTTACGATTGACGAATGGCTTACCTATGGTCCGCGAGAGAGCCTATCACAGTACATGTTTAATAAGCCAAAAACAGCTAAAAGATTATATTTTGACGTGATCCCCAAGTCAGTAGACGAATATCTAACAAATGCTAGACGTTATGCTGAACAAGATTATGGAGGGCGGTTAGAAAATTCTGTTTGGCACATCCATGGTGGTAGTGTGCCCAAAGTAAAAATAGATATAACATTTTCGATTTTATTGAATCTTGCTAGTGCATGTAATACTGAGGATTCATCTGTGCTTTGGGCGTTTATAAGCCGCTATAGGCCAGAGGCTACTCCTTCGAGCGACCCTTTGCTTGATCGTTTGGTTTCACATGCGCTCGCTTTTTACCGTGATTTTGTTAAGCCATATAAGTCATATAGGCAGCCCAATGAGAAAGAGCGGTCTGCTATGGTTGAGTTGATTGAAAGGATAGAATCTTTACAAAATAATCCTGATGCTGAAACCATACAAAATGAGGTCTATGCTACAGGTAAGAATCATGATTTTGAACCTTTAAGGGATTGGTTTAAAGCCCTCTATGAGGTCCTTTTCGGACAAAGCCAAGGACCGAGATTTGGTTCTTTTGCAGCAATATATGGAGTTTCTGAAACGGTTCAATTGATAAGTGATGCCCTTTCTCATGGAACAAAAGTTGAAATGGACGAGGAGACACTTGAAATTCTAGAAGAAATTTATGACCCCACACGAGGTGAAGGAAGATGAGGGATAGTAATTATAACTTATAAATAGAACTGGATAATTATCAATCTGAAGATGCTTACTTTATTTTGTGGGCGTAATCCCAGTAAAGTTCACGTATTCTTCTGTAAACCGGCCCTACGTCCAGAGTTTTGTCCTCATATCGTATAACAGGTTGTACTTTACCATAATTTCCTGTGTTAAATATTTCGTCAGCTTCTAGCAATTCCTCAGGCTTTATGGTGCGTTCTTCGAAATATAATCCTTCATTTGTCATTAATCTAATAATTCTTTGTCGGGTAATGCCATTCAGAAATGATCCATTTGGAGATGGAGTAATAGCTATACCGTCTTTTACTATCCAGATATTCGATGTAGCAAATTCTGCAACATGGCCCAATCCATCAAGCATTACAGGGTTTTGATAACCACGTGATTGCGATTCAATTAAGGCTCTTGAACTATTTGGGTAATGACAGGCAGCTTTAGCATCTGTTGGTGAAGATTCTAGTCCAGGACGTCTAAATTGACTAAGACAACAGGAAAATCCAGTACCATCTGGCATAGGAGCTTCAAAAATAGTCAGAGCGAATTTAGTACTTTTCGGATCCGGAGTAAGCAAATTTATTGCTCCATCTGCCCAAAACATTGGCCTTATGTACAATTCTGACCTAGGACCAAATTTTTTTATTCCATCTAGCGCCAACTCTTGAATTTCTTCCGCGGAAAATGTTGGCTCCATACCCAATACTTCGGTGGATTTAATAAGCCTTTGGCAATGCCGATCAAGATCCGGATTTACTCCTTCAAACGCTCGGGCTCCATCAAAAGCAATTGAGCCAAGCCATATTGCATGGGAACCAGATCCAACCAAAGGAATATTTCCCTCTACCCAATTATCTTCAAAAAAAGTTTGTGAAGTCATAATTTAGACACCTTTTTTTTCTATAGACCTTGGTTTTTAATATAAAATGTTGTCCTATTCTAACTTTTAATGAGTTATTTAACTTTTCTTAAACAAGACTAATTGTATATTTGTCCAATGCCTATTTTAAAAATTGCCCGTATGGGGCACCCAATTCTTAAGCAAATATCAAAAGAAGTACCTGATCCTACAGCACCAGATGTAGCTCGATTAGTTTCTTCGATGATTGAGACGATGAATGATGCAGAAGGCACAGGCTTGGCCGCTCCCCAAGTTCATATGCCCTGGAGAATCGTTGTTTACAAAGTTATGGCAGATCGTATAGGTGGGGAAGTGAGCCCTCAAATCAAAAATGAAGGGGTGCCCACTACCGTATTAATAAATCCTGTTGTAGAACCAATTGGTGATGAAACTGACGTTTCCTTTGAAGCCTGCTTGTCCGTTCCTGGCATGGCAGGACCCGTAGAGCGTTTTCGTCGAATTAATTTAACTTATCAGAACTTGTCTGGTGAAAAATTAGAATTGCTAGCAGAGGGCTTTCACGCAAGAGTAATTCAACATGAATGTGACCATTTGGACGGAATTCTCTATCCGGTGCGAATTAAAGATTTATCACAGTTTGGATTTGTTGATGAGCTTGGGAAACAAGAAGAAAGTACTCAACCTCAGAGCACTACTAGTGAGGATTTAGATGAAGACAAAGTATGATGAGTCTCTGAGAGAACAACGTCAGAAAATTTTAAGTCGAGTTCTCGATTTTGTACCACATGATGGATGGACAGAGAAATCATTACTCAAAGGCATTCAAGATTCAGGAATTGAAAAAGAAGAATTATATAGAATTTTTCCCTCGGGGGTTTCAGATATTATAGAATTCTGGAGCCTTGAAATTGATAAAGAAATGTCTTTGGCATTGGAAAAAATGAACCTAAAAGAGTTAAAGATCAGAGAGAGGATATTTACGTCAGTTAAATGGAGGCTTATGGCTCTTGAATCTGATAAGGAAAGTTTAAGAAGGGCCCTTTTACATCTAGGACAACCGAATAATATGATTTTAGGAATGAAGTGCTTATATAGAACTGTTGATGAGATTTGGTTTGTATCTGGAGACACCTCAACAGATTTCAATTTTTATTCCAAAAGGGGATTATTGGCCGCTGTTTACTCTTCAACAATTTTATTTTGGCTAGATGATAAATCGGATGACTGCAAAGAAACATGGTCCTTCCTTAACCGACGCATAGACGATGTTCTCAAAATTCCCAAGATGACTTCTAAGCTCAGTAATCTATCATCACCACATGTGCCGAATCCTAGCCGATTGATTTCCCAAATCAGAGAACAATTTCTGGAAGGTCGACGCTTCTAGTTTTTTATTAGTAAGGTCTATTTTTAAATTACTCATGCCATTAAAGAGCAGTTACAGAGGGACAAGATATGGAATTAAAATTAAGCTCTCAAGAAAAAGAGTTTCGTGAGGACATCCGAAAGTTTATGGGAAACAGCTTACCTGAGGAAATTCGTCATAAGGTAGAGATGGGGCTCAAATTAGAAAAAGATGACTATGTTATTTGGCAGAAAATAGTTGGTGAACGAGGATGGCTTGCTCCTGGTTGGCCTAAAGAGTATGGGGGTACTGGTTGGTCTCCAATTGAACGTCATATATATAATGAAGAAATGGCATTAGCGTCTGCTCCAAGGATAATGCCGTTTGGTGTAAATATGGTTGGTCCAGTAATAATTGCGTTTGGTAATGAAACTCAAAAGCAATATTATTTACCAAGAATCTTATCTAGCGAGGACTGGTGGTGTCAGGGTTATTCTGAATCTGGTTCTGGATCTGACTTAGCTGCTCTTAATACACGAGCAACGCGTGATGGAGACCATTATATTGTTAACGGTGCTAAAACATGGACCAGTTTTGCCCAGTACGCAGATATGATGTTCTGTTTAGTGCGCACCTCAACGGAGGGCAAAAAACAAGCCGGTATTTCCTTCTTATTAATTGATATGAAAAGTTCAGGTATAGAAGTACGACCAATAATAACAATGGATGGTGGAGATGAAATTAACGACGTTTTATTTGAAGACGTAAGAGTTCCTATTACAAATTTAGTTGGAGAAGAAAATCATGGCTGGGAATATGCAAAGTTTCTTTTGGGTCATGAGCGAACATGGACAGCTGACATTGGTGCATCGAGGAAGCAAATTAAAAAAGTGAGGGAGATTGCTTCTAAGGAATTGGTCGATGGTAAGCCCTTGCTAGAAGACCCTACTTTTCAGATAAAAATTTCCGAAGTAGAGATCGAGCTATTAGCTCTTGAATCAGTTTTAATGCAAGTTTTAGAAGCTGAATCAGCAGGAAAGCCGCCAGGACCAGAAGCGTCTTTGCTTAAGTTGCGGGGAACGGAAATACAGCAGGAGATTACTGAATTGTTATTTGAAGCTATCGGCAATTATGCTCATCCATTTGTTAAAGAAGCTCTTGACGCTGGATGGAACGAAGAACCTATTGGTCCTGATTATGCTGCTTCAATAGCGCCTAGATATTTTAACTACAGAAAGACGACAATTTATGGCGGCAGTAGCGAAATCCAAAAGAATATTATAGCAAAAGCCGTTTTGGGGCTCTGAATTAGCATTCTATTGATTGTGAGAGACATTTTATGGAAATTAGTCTTAGTGAAGAACAAATACTTTTGAAGAACTCAGTCGAGAGGTTTGTTGAGCGGGATTATGAATTTAGTCTACGAAGGGAGCTTGCTAAATCCGATGAGGGCTTCAGCAAGGAACTATGGCTTAAGTTTTCTGAATTAGGTTGGTTGGGGCTAACTATGCCAGAAAAGTATGGTGGCTTAGACGGCAGCCTCGTTGATAGTGTGGTACTGATGGAAGCTCTTGGTCGTGGTCTAGTATTGGAGCCTGTTCTATCCTCGGTGCTACTCGGAGCGAATCTCTTGAAACGGGTAGGAAGTTCTTTTCAACAGAAAAACCTTATTCCTAAGGTTATAGATGGAAGTCTTTTGCTTTCTTTTGCATTTTCTGAAAGACAATCGCGCTACAGTCTGTCTAATGTTGAGATGACTGCTCGTAGATCTGAAAATGGATATGTTCTTGATGGCATGAAGAGTTTGGTTTTGCACGGGGACACTGCAGATAAGATAATTGTATCTGTTCGACAAGAGGGTGATTATAGTAATAAAGATGGAATATCCTTATTTATTGTTGACAGAGAAGCTGAAGGAGTAATTCGCCGCCCTTATCCTACTGTAGATGGATTACGCGCTGCCGATATTGAATTTAAAGGAGTTTCGGTAACGGAAAAAAACCTTCTTGGTAAAGAAGGTAAGGCATATCTGGTTATAGAGGACGTGATTGATGAAGCCTGTATTGCTATATGCGGTGAAGCTATCGGAGTGATGGATGCTATAATGAATTCTACCCTTGAGTATATTAAGTCGCGTGAGCAATTTGGAGTTTCTATTGGAAGTTTTCAGGTTCTACAACATCGTGCCGTCGATATGTTTAATGCACTTGAACTATCTCGTGCTATGGTTTTTAGGGCTGCAGATACAGTAGGCTCTAGTGATGATAGAAATAATCGTGCCAAAGCTGCTTCAGCTGTAAAAGTACAAATTGGTCGAGCCGGAAAGTTAATTGGGCAACAGGCTATTCAATTACATGGGGGAATGGGAATGACTGAAGAGATGTCCGTTAGCCACTATTTTAAGCGTTTAACTATGATTACGGCATTATTTGGTGATGCCGATTATCATCTAAAAAGATATACTTCTTTAGGTCAGTGAATGCTGGGTTAATACAAGCGAGGCGAACGTTTAATTTATCATTAAATACTGGGGTTTTCGGTATAAAATAAAATTACTTTATTGATTTTGGGCTTAGCCAGTTAACGTGGCCCATTTTTCTTCCAGATTTAGCCTCCGATTTTCCGTAAAAATGCACGTGGGCAGAAGGATCAGTCAGGAAATCATGATATCTATTTATTTCTTCACCCAGTAAATTTTTCATTCTAGCGTCTGAGTTTCTCTCTGTAGACCCTAGAGGCAAACCGCAGATTGCCCTTACCAATAGCTCAAATTGACTAATATTGCAGGCTTCAATTGTCCAATGTCCAGAATTATGAGGACGGGCGGCTACCTCATTTACTAAAATATCGCCACCAGTATTAATAAACATTTCGACAGCTAATAAACCTACTACATCTAACTCAATAATTAGTTGGTGGGCAATTTCAATTGCCTGTATAGACTGCTTATGAGTGATGTTTGCTGGAGCTAGGGTTTGGTCAAGTATGTGATCAACATGAAAGTTCTCAACAGGAACGTAGCTAGTAACTGAACCGTCGGTGCTTCTTCCTGCGATTACAGATATTTCTTTTTTAAAACTTATAAAGCCTTCTAGAATTGCGCCATTTGTTTTAGGGCTTGCACCTGATTCTTCCCATGCTAACTCCAGATCAGTGTTTTTATTAATAAGAACTTGTCCTTTTCCGTCGTAACCCATACTAGCGGTCTTTAGAACAGCTGGAGCGCCTATTTGTGCAGCAGCCTCAAAAAGGAAACTTTTTTCAGGAACCTCTATAAATGGTGCGGTTTTTATATTTAGGTTTGAAATAAACTTTTTCTCATTAATTCTGTTTTGTACAATGGATAGTATTTTAGAGTTTGGTCTTACTGGGACGAAGCTCTCGATAAATTTAACGCTATCCAAAGGAATGTTCTCGAACTCGAGTGTTACAATGTCAATCGAAGAGGCGAAACTTTCTAGGGACTTTTGGTCCTCGAAAGAGGCTACTGTAACTTTTCTTGAAATTTGAGCTGCTGGTTCTTCTTCAGACTGACAAAATACGTGACACTGATAACCAAGCTTAGACGCTGCTTCTACTGTCATGCGCCCTAGTTGCCCTCCACCCAAAATACCTATGATTGAGCCAGGTTCTATTTCTTTTAAAAAATTATTATTCAAGGTTATTACTACTATTTATTGGTGAGATAGTAACTTGATCGGTCTGATTGGTTCGCCATTTATTTAAAGCTTGCTCCACTGACTTGTCAGATAAAGCAATGATTGCCGCAGATAATAGGGCCGCATTAATAGCGCCTGATTCCCCAATACTTAATGTTCCTACAGGGATTCCACCGGGCATCTGTACTATCGATAGTAGGCTATCGAGACCGTTTAGGGATTTGCTCTGAATAGGAACTCCCAGCACTGGTAGCGAAGTCATGGCTGCAGTCATTCCTGGTAAATGGGCTGCCCCACCAGCACCAGCTATTATCACTTTGAGCCCTCTTTCATGTGCTGTTTTAGCATACTCAGATAATCGATCTGGTGTACGATGAGCCGATACGATTTTAAGTTCATGTTCAATTTTAAGTTCCGTTAGGACATCCGCCGCGTGTCTCATTGTTTGCCAATCAGACTGGCTACCCATGATTATCCCGATAGATGGATTTGCCATCAATTGTTACTCCCGCTAGCAAAAACATTAGTAAAATAGGCATAATTATAGTTTTGCACATTCTCTAGGCAAGTGCAGTTTTACTCCAATGTGGTAATTTAATTTTTACCGGTGCTTCTATTTTAGAAATTAAGCTATTATATCGGGTAAGAGCACGTCTTCTAAGCGAGAAATCTCATCTTTTAATACTAGTTTGTGCTTTTTTAATCGTTGTATCTGTATTTGATCAAACGGCACTTTTTCTGAGATTTGTAGAATTTCATCATCTAAATCACGATGTTCGCTTTTTAACTCTCTTAAACGCTGTAAAACTTCTTTTTTGTTTACTGGGTTTTCAGTTGTCACACTAACCCTCGTCGTTTTGCACTAAATATGGATTTGCATTTTTTTGCTACCATCAAAGAAACAACACTTACAATGGCAGTTTGCGACATTTTGTTTACTTTAGTAAACCTACTGCTAGGTATATTTTGAGTATAACTATATTAATTTGAATCCCATTATTATGCGAATCGTGTAAATATAAACTAGTAATAGCTAATTGCTCTGATCAAATAAGGAGTAAATTTATTGACTACTGAAGCAAGTTTTGAAGAATTAAAGAGGCTGCACGCTGATCTGGATTTTAAGCTTGAAGAAGAGGTTCAGCGCCCTAAGCCGGATCAAACAATAATAACTCGAATCAAGCGAGAAAAATTAAAACTGAAGGACGCCATAGCTTTTTTGGAGCAATCCTAGATAGATAAATTCCTATTTAGATTTATTTTAAGTCAGGTATTATGAGGAGATTTTTTATAATTAAATCTCCTTACATGACCTGTCTTTTGCTGTTGTTTCTACTTTTTTACAGCCAGCTCTTTAGCCTTTTCACGTAAAATGAATTTTTGTATTTTTCCAGTTGATGTTTTAGGTAAGTCACCAAAAACAAAATGTTTGGGTACTTTATAATTAGCTAAATTATTGCGGCAATGTGAAATTAATTCCTCTTCACTTGCCTTTGAACTATCTGATAATTCTATAAAGGCGCAAGGAGTTTCTCCCCATTTTTCATCAGGCCACGCAACAACCGCTACTAATGATACTGAGTTATGCTTATACAAAGCATCTTCAACTTCAATGGATGAGATGTTTTCGCCTCCTGAAATAATAATATCTTTAGAACGATCCTTTAGCTCTATATAATTATCAGGATGCCAAACTCCTAGGTCACCAGTGTGAAACCAACCTCCTGAAAAGGCATCTTTTGTAGCCTTAAGGTTTTTCAGGTATCCCTTCATGGTTACATTGCCGCGTGTGAACACTTCACCCATTGTTTGACCGTCACGAGGAACAGGTTCAAGAGTCTTTGGATCAGCTACCATTACATCTTCAAGAACTTCATAAGGCACTCCTTGTCTCGACTGTAGCTCCGCTTTTTGGTCTGTAGTTAAGTGGTTCCATTCTTTTTGCCATGCACAAATTATTGCTGGGCCGTATATTTCTGTAAGGCCATAAACATGTGTGACACGAATTCCTTGTTCGGCCATGCGTGCAAGAATTGCAGCAGGCGGAGGTGCAGCTGCCGTCATAAATTCAACGTTTTGTGAAAATGTTCGGCGTTCACTTTCTTCTGCATTTACTATCATTTGCATTACGATTGGTGCACCGCATAAATGTGTTACATCGTTTTGCGATAACGCTTGGTATATGGTTTTAGCAGATACTTTTCTAAGACAGACATTTGTACCAGCTACTAGTGCTGTGCCCCAGGTGAAACACCAACCGTTGCAATGAAACATTGGAAGTGTCCAGAGGTATATTGGTTGGGTAGTAGCCCCCCAGGTAAAAACATTCCCCATTGCATTCAGATAAGCACCTCTATGGTGATAAACCACTCCTTTGGGGTTACCGGTCGTTCCAGACGTATAGTTCAGAGCTATGGCGCGCCATTCATCGTCAGGCAGAGACCATTCAAAGTTAGGATCCCCTGTGGCGATAAATGATTCGAAATCGATTTCACCAAGTTTTTCACCTCCTGGACCTTCGCTATCACATATATCAATGACGGTGGGTTTTTTTTCTACAAGTTTTAGAGCTTCTTTGATAACTGGTGAAAATTCTGTATCAGTAAGCAAGACTTTTGCTTCTCCGTGGTCAAGTATGAAAGCAATAGTAGTGGCATCAAGTCGGTTGTTAATGGCATTGATAATACCCCCAGTCATTGGTATCCCAAAGTGAGACTCAAGCATTTCTGGTATATTTGGTGCCATTACGGCTACGCAGTCTCCCAGGCCTATACCGTTTTTTGATAGTGCTGAGGCAAGTTGACGAGTTCTAGTATATGTTTCAGCCCAACTTCGTTTTATTTTTCCATGAACGATAGCTGTATGATTTGGATAAGTAGCCGCGGTTCTTTTAATGAAACTTAACGGCGAAAGAGAAGTGTAATTAGCCTCATTTTTTTCCAAGTTTATTTCGTAAGGATTTGCCATATTTATCTCCCAGAGCCCTTAATTATTATTTATTAGCTATTGTTAAGAGGTTTAGCTCTTGAATAATTGATTAGCATCACCCCGAATCGATTCCCTGCTTTTTATTTCAGATTCAGCTCGCAAAATTTCCTTTTTAGAGTGTTCCACATATTCTTTTATCTCTTCGACTGATAAGTCCTCGAGATCAGTTTCTTTAAAGGGCTTGTTTTTTTTTACTGATGAAAATTGTTCATCCTCTTCAAAGCTCATTTTAAATTTTCTCCGACTTATTTTTTATAAATGTTGTGTACAAAGTTTGACCTGCCTAAAGTGAGCTATCAAGACTTTAGATAATTATTTTACTTAGGCAAACACATTTGAAGGATTTTATTAAATGGGCCTTCCGACGACAATGATAGCTATCGAAATTTCTGAAAAAGGAGGGCCAGAAGTCCTACGATCTTCTATACGTCCTATTCCAGAACCTTCAAAAGGTGAAATCTTGATTTCTGTAGCTGCAGCAGGAGTTAATCGACCAGATGTAGTACAAAGGCTTGGATTATACCCTCCGCCACCTGGAGCATCTGATATACCTGGACTTGAAGTCGCTGGAGAGGTGGTATCGGTAGGTGACGGTGTAACTCAATGGGAAGTGGGGCAGGAGGTTTGTGCCCTTATTTCTGGGGGAGGGTACGCTGAGTACGCTGTAGCACCCGTAGAGCAGGTCTTACCAACACCAAATGGAATAGATGTTATTAAATGCGCAGGTATTCCAGAGACTTTTTTTACTGTTTGGAGTAATGTGTTTGATAGAGGTTATTTCTCTTCGGGAGAGTCCATACTAATCCATGGCGGCTCCAGTGGGATAGGGACCACAACAATCCAGCTGATTCGTGAGTTTGGTGGTATTTCTTATGTTACGGTCGGAAATAATAAGAAAGCTAACTTTTGTAAAGAACTTGGGGCAGCACACGCCGTAAACTATAGAGAAAAGGATTTTGTTGAAGAAATCAAAACAATTACTGATGGAATTGGAGTAGATATAATTCTTGATATAGTTGGCGGTGACTATTTAGATAGAAATATCCGTCTTTTGAAGCCCGATGGCCGTCTTTTGCAAGTAAGTTTAATGGCAGGAGTTAAGGGCGACCTAAACCTCGCGCGTCTAATGTCGAGGAGGTTAACCATAACAGGCTCGACTTTGAGGCCCAGGCCTGTCGCAGTAAAAGGGAATATAGCGACTTCGCTAAAAAAAGAGGTATGGCCCCTTCTTGAAGAGGGCAAGGTTTTCCCCGTTATAGACACTGTGTTTCCTTTGAAAGAAGCTTATAAAGCACACGAACTTATGGAAAGCAGTACCCATATTGGCAAAATCATATTGAGTATTGGTTAGTGTTTTTTTGCAATTATAGTTAGATCAGGGTATATAGGCGACTGAATATTACTTAGTAAAAGTCTCTTAAAGGCTCATTATTGAGATCTGTGAACTAAAAATTTAATTGAGTTAGGAGCGCTGATGGTTGAACCATTAATGCCAAAAGGTACCGCCATTTGGTTGGTCGATAATACGGCTTTAACATTTGAACAAATAGCTGAATTTTGTGGTATGCACAAACTTGAGATTCAAGGGATAGCTGATGGCGATGTTGGATCAGGTATGCGAGGGCTTGACCCAGTCGTTAGCGGTCAGCTTGATTGGGAGGAGATCGACCGATGTGCTGCCGACCCAAAGGCTAGATTAGGAATTAAACCTTCACAAAACCCTGATCCAGTCAAACGGACTAAAGGGCCTCGCTATGTTCCGTTATCAAAGCGCCAGGACAAACCGGACGGAATCTCTTATTTGATCAGATACTATCCAGAGTTAAGCGATGCTCAGATCTGTAAACTTATAGGCACCACTAAACCAACAATTGGGGCAATTAGAGATAGGACTCACTGGAACTCTTCGCAAATACAACCAAGAGATCCTGTTACAATTGGTCTTTGTAGACAAGTCGATTTGGATGAAGCGACGGAAAAAGGAAGAAAAGCAGGACGGAAACCTGCAGAAAACGTTTCTGCGCCTATTAGCGCTGATTTAATTCCTGAAGAGGAGCCGGCTGTGCCAAGTCGAATACCTGATTGGATGGCTGATGTTCGCATTGGGGGATCAGGAACTGATGAAACGTAAAATTATTAATCAAGGTTTTTTAATAAAATAGGGTCCGTAACTTTCGGACCCTTTGTTTCATATAGTTCCACTTAAGTGAATTGGTGATTTATGATTAACTATAATTGTACTTACCAAAAGCATAGATAAGTTAAAAATTCAAAATAATTTAGGGCTAATAAGATGGTCGAGGCAAAATTTTTAAAATTTAACACACTCAGCCTTCATGCAGGACAGCAGCCGGATAAAATTACTGGCGCTCGGGCCGTTCCATTATATCAGACAACATCATACGTTTTTCCGGATGTTGATCATGCCGCTAGTCTTTTTAATCTCGAACGAGCTGGACATATTTATTCACGTATATCCAACCCTACTGTATCAGTGTTTGAAGAGCGAATGGCCGCCCTTGAGAATGGTGTTGGAGCGATTGCCACTTCTAGTGGTCAGGCGGCATTAAGTTTGGCAATTATGACATTAATGGATGCAGGCGGCCATATTGTTGCTTCTCGAAACATATATGGGGGAAGTCATAATTTGTTTATGCATACCTTGCCTCGCTTTGGTATTTCCACCACACTGGTGGATCCAAGATACCCCGATGAGTTTAAAAATGCTATCAGACCTGAAACCAGACTTCTGTTTTCTGAGACTATAGGTAACCCTGGACTAGAAATCCTTGATATTCCGACTGTCTCAGAAATTGCATCCCAAGAAGGGTTACCACTCATGGTTGATGCAACTTTCTCGACACCTTACCTAATGAAACCCTTTGATTATGGTGCCAATATAATAATGCACTCAGCGACTAAATGGATCGGAGGACATGGCGTAGCGATAGGCGGCGTTCTAATTGACGGCGGTAACTTTGATTGGGAAGGGTCTAATAATTTTTCTAACATGACTGAACCTTACGAGGGATATCATGGCCTGGATTTTACTGAGGAATTTGGACCGGCGGCATTCATAATGCGGGCAAGAGCCGAGGGTTTAAGGGATTTTGGAGCCTGCATGTCACCTCAGAATGCCTTTTATTTGATCCAGGGTCTCGAAACACTGCCCATTCGTATGTCGCGTCACGTAGAAAATGCTAATTTGGTAGCAAGATTTTTGAATGATTCTGATGAGGTTTCTTGGGTTAGATATCCTGGCCTTGAAAGTCATCCAGACTTCAAATTAGCTAAAAGGTTGCTGCCTAAGGGAGCTGGGTCTATTGTTACTTTTGGAGTTAGACCTGGTTCAGGGGGGGCGCGTGAGACAGGGGCAAAATTTATAGAGGCTCTAAGGTTATTTTCTCATCTTGCTAATGTAGGAGATGCGAAGTCACTAGTTATCCATCCTGCTAGCACAACGCATCAACAAATGGATGAAAAAGGCTTATTGGAGGCTGGCGTAAAAGAAGAGATGGTAAGGCTGTCAGTGGGTTTAGAAGACCCTATTGACCTAGTGTCTGATCTTCGTCAGGCATTACGCTCGTCACAGAAATAGGAGACAGGTTCTGTGGATATATATATCAATGATCTGAGAATATTTGCCCATACTGGGGGTAAGTCTTTTGATGCAAATAAGCCTCTTATTGTTCTAATTCATGGTGCAGGAACCAATCATACATTCTGGGGTCTGCAAACGCGATATTTTTCTCATCACGGATACTCTGTTCTGGCGATTGATCTACCTGGTCATGGTAGGTCTGAGGGTACAGCAATTGATTCAATTGAAGAAATTGCTCTTTGGTTGTGGAAAGTTCTAGATAAAGTTTCGTTCAGAAATGTCGTATTAGCCGGTCATTCTATGGGATCATTAATTGCACTTGAAGCAGCTTCAAGGAGACCACATGATACAGATGCACTAATTCTTGTTGGGGTAGCTGAAAGGGTTGCGGTCCATAGTGATTTGTTGGCTGCCGCGAAAAAAAATGATGCCGCTGCTTTTGATATGATAACTGACTGGGGCTTTGGGCAAAAATCACACCTTGGAGGGCATCAATCTCCTGGGCTTTGGATGTTAGGAGGTGGAAGAGCTTTATTAGCTGAATGTTCGCCCGGAGTCTTGAATTGTGATCTATCAGCATGTGACGCTTATATTGGCGCGATTAAAGCATCGAAGAAAATCACCTGCCCTACATTGCTGCTCTTAGGCGATAAAGATCGCATGACACCCCCAAAAATGTCTGTTCCATTGAAGGAAAATATAAAAATCTCTGAGACAAAAGTTTTATCTGATGTAGGTCATATGATTATGATAGAGAAACCAAATGAAACCATAGATGTGATGGATGAATTTTTAAGAAGATCTTTTTCATGAATAAAGATGGGCGTGATGAACGTAAGAAAAATTATCCTGAACTAATTAAGTTGCCCACTCGGTGGATGGATAATGACGTATATGGGCATGTTAATAATGTTGTTTATTACTCTTATTTTGATACTGCCGTTAATGGTTTTCTTATGCGTGAAGCTGGTTTGGACTATCGTTCTTCAGAGTTTGTTGGTGTGGTTGCTGAAACAGGGTGTAAGTTTTATGGAGAAATCTCTTTCCCTGAAGTCCTTGATATAGGTATTAGAGTAAGTCGCTTAGGAAAGTCATCAGTAACTTATGAAATTGCAATTTTTCATGAGAATAGTGAAATGCCTGCTGCCACTGGTCACTTTGTGCATGTATATGTTAGACCCGGAGAAATGAAACCTGTGACTATACCAGATGAAGCGCGAGAAGCATTACAAAAAATTTTAGTAAAAAGTTAGCTTTTCCATAAAAGTTTACTGGCTATATTAGCGCCCTCTACCAAAGATTTTAACTTTTCTACTGCGATCTTTGGATCAACCGCTCCCATGCCTGAGAAAGTGGCGAAACCGCAATCCGCACCAGCTATGACCCTTTCACGACCAAGAAGGTTAGCAAATTGACAAATTCTTTGAGCAACTAGTTCTGGGTGTTCTATATAGTTCGTAACACTATCAATCACACCAGGAATAAGAATCTTGCTATCAGGTAATTTAATTTCCTTAAAAATTTCCCACTCATGTGCGTGACGCGGGTTTGCGGCTTCAAACAAAAAACCCATTGGTTTTGCTTTTAGAATTTCGTCAAGAATAGTAATTAAAGGTATATCCTTATGATGAGGTCCTTCGTAGTTTCCCCAACAAATATGCATCCTAACTCGATCTTCAGGAATATTTTCTAGTGCGCTATTTAAGGCTTCTATTTGCATTGCAGCCTTACTAATAAATTCTTTATCCGTTAATTTACGAAATACTGTGTGCCTCCCCATAGCTAAGTCAGGGCAGTCAATCTGCAATATAAAACCCGCCTCAACAATTTTTTCATATTCATATCTCATGACATTTGCTAGAGCAAAAAGGTATTCTTCTTCGGAAGCGTAGTACTTGTTATCTTGGAAAATTGCGATTACTCCAGGAGATGCAGAATTCATGAAAACTTCTAAAGCTTCACTATTGTCAGTAGCAGTTTTCAAGTTTTTTATATCTCTTTCAACTGGTTCTCTATCACGGATCTTTATCTCATTTTCACAACAAGGCCTATGGAGTCTTCTAGTTCCTGCCGCACTTGACTGTGATTTACGATATTCTGGAAAATTCGACATATCATCAAATCTAATCGACTTGCTTTCGCCTGAAAAACCATCTAGACGTTGTTGAATATAAGTAGCATAGCCTGTTTTGCTCATCTCTCCGTCATTAATGATATCTAAGCCCCAACCAATTTGATCATTCACAGTACTTATTACCGATTGTTTTGTAATTTTTTCGAAAGTTTCTGTGTTATATGGTTCTTGAAACTCGACCTTATATAATATCTCTGAGAGTTCTATAGGACGCGGTATGCTGCCGACATGAGTTGTCAAAATCTTTTCGGTGCTAGTCTTCATTAAAATTACCTCCCATCTATTCATTAGTTCAATGCAGGCAAATAGGGAAGCTAAAATCACAAAAAGGCCCGCTATAAAAAGCAGGCCCTTAAGTGAGCTTAATCACGAGTTAAGCAGCTTGTTCGTTAATCTCTTCTGAAGGATTATTAGCATCTTTAATATAGAAACTTCTGGGTTTTAGTGCCTCAGGAACTTCGCGCTTAAGATCAACAACTAGAATTCCGTTTTTCAGAGCTGCATCTGAAACATTAATATGGTCAGCCAACGCAAATCGTCTTTCAAAAGTTCGCGCTGCGATTCCACGATGCAGATATTTTATATCATCATTTTCCGCTATAATTTTTCCTTTTATAAAAAGCGCATTTTCTTTTTGCGTGATTTCTAGATTATCCACGCTAAATCCAGCAACAGCCATAGTTACTCTATAATCATCATCGCTGCTTTTTTCTATATTGTAGGGTGGATACGTAGCCACTTCATTGTTAGTGGCAGTTGCGATGAGTCGGTTCATATGATCAAAACCAACCGTGGATCTAAATAAAGGCGATAAATCGTAAGTTCTCATTTCACTTGTCCTCCTTAGTGAAGCAACATAGTTATTGGTGCAGTGTTCACCTAAATGGTCGAAACTCACCAGATTAATTATACTTAAAACCCTATTGGCATCTTAAGTATGACTATTATTTGGGGGGGTTAATTTTAGAATCAAGGAGTAGAAATGAATTTAATGATATTATTAATAATCTTGCCTATAGGGTATATAAGTTAACCCAGACATATAATTTAGGTAAAATTTATTTTAGGCCCAAGTTAGCAAATCGCTTGTTAAATTTGGCAACTTGGCCAGCTGAATCAACTAGACGATGTTGTCCTGTCCAAGCAGGATGAGTCTTTGGGTCAATGTCAAGGCGAAGCACATCACCCTTTTCACCCCAGGTTGAACGTGTTGTATATGTAGTACCATCCGTCATTTGGACGGTGATCTCGTGATAGTCAGGATGAATTTCTTTTTTCATCAGATTTCTCTCTTTTTTAGACCTGGGTTATAACTAACATGTATTAAAACTGCAAGACCGGCATAAACTAAGAATTAAATTTGTTCATTATGCTTGTTGATATTGCTAGGCACTGGTAAACGCCATTTTATAACGTTTAATTGTCATGAAAGAAATAGAAAATCAAGAAATGTCTGCCAATGATTTAGGCGCTCCTCCGCGTCGTGATATTCGTCTTCTAAGGCGTTTAGGTAAGTTTTTAAGGCCATATAGGGCACAGGTTTCTGCCGCTCTGCTAGCTTTAACTATTGCCGCCATAACTGTTTTAGCAGTGGGTGAGGGAATCAGAAGATTGGTTGATGATGGTTTCTCTGCTGGTAATGCAACATTACTTGATGATGCCCTTCTGGTTCTTTTGGTGTTTATTATTTTTTTAGCTGGAGCAACTTACTCTAGGTTCTATTTAGTTTCATGGATTGGAGAAAGAGTAGTAGCTGATATCAGAAAAGCCGTTTTTGATCATGTAATCAACTTGAATCCGGGCTTCTATGAAACGACAAGAGTTGGGGAGGTGATGTCTCGTTTAACCACCGATACTACTTTATTACAGACTGTTGTTGGAACATCGGCCTCGATGGCTTTACGTAACATACTATTATTTTTTGGAGGTTCCATCATGTTGGTAGTAACAAGCCCCAAATTAAGTGGTCTCGCGATTCTGGTTGTGCCATTTGTTTTAGTTCCAATAATTATTTTCGGGCGCCAAGTTAGACGTCTCAGCCGTACTAGCCAAGATCGAATTGCAGACGTTGGAAGTTATGTTGATGAAAGCATAGCACACATTAGAACCGTCCAAGCGTTTGTTCACGAGTCTGTTGATCGTCAAAGATTCGCCTCCCGAGCTGAAGAAGCTTTCACTACTGCAGTGAGTCGTATCAAAGCTCGCGCTCTTTTGACCGCGGTTGTAATAATGCTGGTTTTTGGTGCGGTTGGACTTATTTTATGGATAGGGGGGCATGCAGTTATTGAGGGAAGTCTAACTGCTGGTGAGCTATCAGCATTTATTTTTTATGCAGTCGTTGTCGCCGGATCGATGGGAGCAATATCTGAAGTGGTTGGGGATCTACAGAGAGCTGCTGGAGCCACAGAAAGACTTTTTGAATTATTGCAAATGAGTAGTGAAATAAAAATGCCAGTCAATCCGGTTAAATTATCACAACCAGTTGAAGGAAGAATAGAATTAGATGGAACTACTTTCAGTTACCCATCAAGGCCTGACCATCTAGCAGTAAAAGACCTGTCTCTTGTTGTTTCACCTGGTGAACACGTAGCGATAGTAGGCCCTTCCGGAGCAGGTAAAACAACTATTTTTCAGCTATTACTTCGTTTTTATGACCCTCAAAAAGGTATTATTAAATTTGATCACATTAACCTAAAGGACATGGACCCTTCCGATCTTAGAAATCAAATAGGTATAGTGCCACAAGAGCCAGTAATATTTTCATCAGATGCTTGGGAAAACATACGATATGGTAGGCCTGATGCGACTAATGATGAAGTTAGAGCTGCAGCAGAGGCAGCAGCAGCTAGTGAGTTTTTGGATTATTTACCGCAGGGTTACGACACATTTCTAGGTGAGAAAGGTGTGAGGCTCTCAGGTGGACAGCGTCAACGTATCGCTATAGCAAGAGCAGTTTTAAGAGACCCAAAGCTTTTACTTCTTGATGAAGCAACGAGTGCATTGGACGCAGAAAGTGAAAGATTAGTACAAAATGCATTGGATAGATTAATGAAAGATCGTACCACCTTGGTGATAGCGCATAGATTAGCAACTGTTATAGCAGCTGATAAAATAGTTGTGATTGATGACGGTAGCATAGTTGGTACTGGCACTCATGATGAACTCATTAGTCAGGGTGGAGTTTATTCTCGTTTGGCTGCGTTGCAATTTGGTAGAAAAGAAGAAGGCTTATAATTAAACTGATAATTAGCGCTGGGTTAGTTTAAACTCAATTCTTCTGTTTCGTCTAAAAGCTATTTCGTCTCCACCATTATCGATAGGTTGATACTCACCAAATCCTGCAGCAACAAGTCTATTGGGTGGTACACCTTGCTTAATTAAATATTTAACTACAGAGGTGGATCTTGCTGAAGAAAGTTCCCAATTTGATGGAAATAAAGGAGTTTTTATGGGGTTCCTGTCGGTGTGACCATCTACCCTTAAGACCCAGTCAAGATCATTTGGTATCTCGATTGATATTTTGTTTAATGTCTCAGCGAGTTGTCCTAGTTGGTCTGTGCCAATAGGGTTTAATTCTGCAGCTCCAGAGGCAAATAATACTTCAGACTGAAAAACAAAACGGTCTCCCTCAATTCTAATACCCGATCTGTTTCCAAGTAATTTTCGTAATCTCCCAAAAAAGTCTGATCGGTAGCGAGCTAATTCTTGTACTCTAGTTGCTAAAGCAGCATTAAGGCGTTTTCCTAGATTAATAATTTTTACGTTTTGGGATACATTCTTTTTTTCTGAAGCTTCAAGTGCTTCATTTAAAGCGGACAATTGTTGGCTTAGTTGATTTAATTGTTCTCTTAGTAAAGCTATTTGATTTGAAGCTTTTTTTGATGTTTCACGCTCATCAAGCAGTAGTTTTTCAGATAATTCACTTTGTTTTAGTAACTCAGAAAGTCGTATATCTCTCTTGTCTATTTCTTTTTGAGCTAAGAAAGTTAGTTCACCTTGCTCGGCAAGTTTTGTTTCTAGAGCTTTTGATAGATCTCTCCACTGACCCAGCTCCTCTTCACTCGTTTTGATTGTCAAAGCTAGATTCTTAACCTTCTTTTCTAGTTTGCTTCGGACTATTTTTAAGGCTTCTATGTCTCTATTTAGACGTTCTAGGTCGCGCAGCTGTAATTCTATTGACTCTTTATTAGTTTCTACGATCTGGTTTAGGTTTCTTACTTCTTTCTCATGAGACAGCCTTTCACTTTCTAGTTTTTGCTCAATAAAAGACAGTTTTGATAATAAAGCGTCACGTTCGGAAATGCTTGTCTGTAATTGAGAGGATAGTTGAGCAACTGACATTCCTAATTCTGCGCTTGCTTTGCGTTCTAGATCGAGCATTTTCGATAGTTCGTCTAACTCGTTTGTCAGTCTTTCGAGGACACTGTCTCTGCCAGAAAGAGCATCAGACAGGAAGACTTGCGCTAGGGCAAAAACCATGATTAAGAAAACTACTACAACTAGAAGAGCGGCGAGGGCATCAACAAAACCTGGCCAATAACTTGCTGAAGTATACTTGCGGGAACGTGAGCCAGGCATTACTTATTTCAACTGCGTTAGTGACGATTATCGCTCTCATCGGAGCGAGCAGCGATTGTGCGTGCGAGCAGTCTAATTTCTGCACGAATTTCTTGTACCATTTCACCTCGACCACTATTTGTGTCCTCCACTAATCGGGCAAGGTAAGTATCTATGTTCCTTATATGATTGCGTGTTACGTCATCAATGGTTGCTCTTCTCTCTTCAGTAAGCTTTTGTAAAACAGGACCCATATCACTCTGAGAATTAGCTAGTTTCAGCATAATTTCCTGTTCTGTTCGCATTTGATCAGTCAGTGTAGTTAACTTATCGGCTAGTGCGGTAAGAGTTGAATCAGTTCTATCTCTGGTAGTCTCTCCTTTGTTTATAGTCCTCTGTAAATTATCGAGAGAGTCAGCTGTTTTTTCTAATAATGCCTGAATGTAAGCTGGGACACTCTGATCTCCTTCCAATGTTCGAGATCGACCTGATACTTTCGTTAGACCACTAAGCCATTCTTCAAGTTCATTATAAAAGCGGTTTTGAGCTGAACCAGCCTGTAAATCTAAAAATCCAAGGACCAACGATCCCGCAAGACCAAACAATGAAGAGCTGAAAGCAGTACCCATTCCTGTCAGGGGCGCGTTTAGCCCTTCTTTTAGGGAATCAAAAATCTGTGTAAGTTCTCCACCTGTAACTTGCAGGCTCGATATAACGTCCGCTACTGAGCGCACCGTTTGTAGCAAGCCCCAGAATGTTCCTAAAAGTCCTAAAAAAATGAGTAACCCTATTAGATACCTAGTAAGGTCACGTTCCTCATCTAGACGAGCATTAACTCCATCAAGAATTGACCTCATAGTGACTGTAGTTATTCTAAGTTCCCCACTTCGTTCACCAAACATTGTTGCCATGGGAGCGAGCAAAGTTGGTGCAGCATTTACAGAAAGGCCAGGTCGTTCGCTTCTGTAGGTTTCAATCCAGTTTACCTCTATATTTAGCATCCATACTTGGCGAAACACTAAAATAATACCTAAAATTAAAGTAAAGATAATTATTCCGTTTATCGCTGGATTAGCCATGAATGATAAAAATATTTGGCTGTATACTGTCCCTACTCCGAGCGCAGTGATAAGCAGGAAAATTAACATGCGTGTTAGATAGCGTTGTGGCCTGGTCATTAATTATCACCGTCGGGGTTCGATTAGTCCTAAGATTCTATAATATTTAAGTTAAACTATTATGATTTTTCCATAATTCAGCATGAGTATGACGATTTTAGGGCAACTTTTTGCTTTAAAACTATTATTATTCGTCAATCACCAAAGGTCCTTCTACTTGTTTCGGCTGGTTTATACTTAAATTGAATTTTAAATGATCTTAAGCATTTGTCAGAAATCTTCTGTTTCAATTAGTTTTCGAGAGGTAGAATTAATTTATTTATCTTCGCTAACGGAAAAATTTGATGACTTAATACAGTTAAAGAGCCCATCATATAATTCTCCATTTGCAGCTATTAAATCTCCCGAGTCTAACATGTTGTTTTTCCCATTTAGATCAGTAATTAGACCACCCGCTTCCTTTACAATTAGAGTGCCAGGCCCAATATTTTCTGGCAGTAGTCCCTGATGATAACAGCCATCAAATCTTCCAGCAGCTAAATACGCTAAATCAAGTGATGGGGAACCCGAAATTCTTATATCTCCATAATTTTGCACGATTTCGATGATTGATAAAGGATTGGGAGTATTCTCACTCTTCCCATCAGTTTGAGCAAACGTTGCTATTATTGAATCACTTGGATCACGGCGGGCAGACACTCTCAGCCGAGTATCATTTAAGTATGCCCCCGTATTTTTAACAGCCCAAAAAATTTCTTCATCAAGAGGGTCATACACAATACTTTCTTTTAGAACTTTATCGTCAATGTGAGCTATAGAAATACAAAAGTGTGGCTGACCATGCGCATAATTTGATGCTCCGTCTAGAGGGTTTATAATCCACTCATTTTTCGACTCTGAATTCTCTGGCTTAATAGGTTCGCCCAAAAAATTAAATGACGGCCGTGCTTTAGTGAGCTCATACTTTATGATTTCCTTAGCTTTTCTTATTGCTGCTTTGGAAAACTTTTGTGTTCCTTTTCTGGATGCTTGCAGATGTTGCACTTCACTGAAATCACGTGCTAAAGCTCTTCCAGCGCGTCTAGCTGCCCGATCCATGACATTAATTATCGGAGTGCGCATGTTGAGCCTTTATCAATCTGTGCGACAAACGCTTTAATTAGCATTGTACATCTGGCTTGATATTATTCTTTAGCCCGCTCTACATAAGTAGCATCTGAGGTAGAAACAACAATTCGGGTTCCAGATTCAATATGAGGAGGAACAAGAATTTTAATGCCATTTTCTAAAACAGCGGGTTTATATGAGGATGAAGCTGTCTGTCCTTTTACTACTGCGTCTGCTTCCGCAACACCAAGGGTTACCTTTTCAGGAAGTGAAACTCCTATTGGAGAGTTCTCGTATGATTCGATGGTTACTGACATGCCGTCTTGAAGAAACTGGCTTTGCTCGGGCTCAATTATACTACTATCGAGTGTAACTTGTTCGTATGTTTCTTGATCCATAAACGTAAATTGGTCCCCATCACTGTATAAATATTGATAATCTTTTTGATCTAGTCTTACCCGTTCAACAGTTTCGGCCGAACGAAAACGTTCATTTAGCTTGGTGCCATCCCTTACTTCTCTTAGCTCGACTTGTAAATAAGCCCCCCCTTTTCCTGGTTTTACATGCTGTATCCTAACAGCACGCCACAGTCTACTCTGGTGCTCTATAACATTTCCTGGTCGGATTTCGTTACCATCAATTTTCATGGGCTTATACCCGTTCACTTATTAACAACGGATCGGCTGTCTAACAGTTGATTTAAAATATATCAACGGTTCAACAAATTTAATTTTTCTTTTTTAATTTCTTTTCAAACTCAGATATAGCTTCTGCATGACCAGCGGGATGGTTCCATACTCCTGAAGAAACCGCAAGAAAATCAGCGCCTGATTGCATCAAAAATAGACAATTCTGTGGGTTTATACCTCCGATTGCCACACAGGGAACTTGAGTAATTTCACTCCACCATTTTAACAGTTCTGGTTGAGCAGTTGTTTTTGGAGTTTTGGTCTCAGTTGGGAAAAAGGCACCGAACGCAACATAATCAGCCCCTAACTCGGATGCAGTTATGGCTAGGTGTTTAGAATTATGGCAAGTAACACCAATAATCGCTTGATCCCCCATTATGGACCTGGCTTTTGAGTAGGTAATATCCTCTTGACCGATGTGCACACCATCACATCCAAGTTCACTCGCCAGTTCCGGGTTGTCGTTCATTATAAAAGCTACATTATTTGATTGAACTATCGGTAGTAGAGTGTTTGAAACGGTGCGGATTATGTCGTCTGAAACAGCTATTCCTCCAGGATCCTTTAGTCGTATTTGAAGGCAGGAAATTATTTCCTTATCAACTATCTCTTCCAGTACCTCGGCAAACTCTGATAAATTTTCTTCCCTTATATTGGGCGGAGTAATTAGATAGAGATAAGATTCAAAAATCTGGCATTTCTTTAATGCGGGCACAGTTTATATACCTACTTATTTTGCTTGCTAATTTCTAAAACTTACCTTGATAAATCTTAATTATATTATCCAATAAATTAAGAGAATCCTGTTTAGATCTTTGGAAACTATTACGGCCTATAATTGACCCTGAGGCACCGCCATCTCGTAACTGTCGAATTTCCTCATACATACCTTCTGTATCTTTTATTCCTCCACCGGAAAAAACGACCAAGCGACGACCATTAAAAGCAGATTGTAAAATATGCGAAATTCTTGCACTTAAACTACTAATATCTATTTGTTGGTCTTCATAAACTTTTTTTGCTTCATTTTGTTCTATGTGAGAAGTTGGAGGTTTAACCTTGATTATGTGTGCTCCTAGTTGGGCGGCCATATGGGCTGCATAAGCTGTAACATCAATAGCTGTCTCTCCCTCTTTCGAGAGACCGCCACCTCTTGGATAAGACCAGATTACTACCGCTAAACCACAGGATTTAGCTTCTAATGATATTTCTTGGATTTCCTCTATCATTTCATACTGATCATCAGAGCCTGGATAAATAGTAAATCCTATAGCCGAACAACCTAATCTTAATGCGTCCTCAACAGATGCTGTAATCGCTTGGTCTTTTGTGGTGGAATGTGAATTTGCATTGTTCAATTTAAGGATCATTGGAACCGATCCGGCAAAGGTGTCGGCTCCTGCCTCTAATTGCCCTAATGGTGCTGCGTAAGCGTTTAACCCGGCATCAATGGCTAATCTAAAAAAATAATGAGGATCATAAGCAGGAGCATTAGGGGCGAAGCTACGTGCCGGTCCATGCTCCCAACCTTGGTCAACTGGCAAGATAATCATTTTTCCAGTACCTGCTAGTTTACCTGTCATTAGGATCCTAGCTAAATTTGTCTTGCTACCAACATTGTCAGCTTCATAATAAGATAGAATTTTTCTGACCTTTTGTGTGACTCTCATGATTTTCATCCCGTGCATTTAAGAGCTTATTATAGCTATAGGCCAAGTTAATAATAGAGTTCTGGCTTACCTGACATAGACTGATTTTGCAAACACTAGAAACTATTTTTTGTTAATTTACCAGTCAACCAATCTCGGCTGGCTGAACTCTTATTATCGTGTAAACTTAGGTCTAAGGCCTGAGAATAATCTATTTCTAATAATTCTGTACCTGTTTGATGAGCTATATCTCGTACTTTTAAAACTTTTTTTTCAGATCCTTTATAGTTTATTGCTTTAACACCTTCACGTAATGCAGCTAGAGCTTGCCCAGAATCCTCAGAACAGTCGAGAATACTATCAAACTGTGAATCAGGAACTTTTTCTTTGGCTAGGCAAATAAGCTCTCGAAACCACCCCGGTCCAGCGTAACTTGCAGCACCTTTGGGGCTTACTAAAGTTACTGCTATATCCATATCTGAAGAAGCTATTAGCGCTGCGACTGCCTCATCTAAATCATGAACAATAATTTGTGGTTTCTGTTCTTTGCTCATTCTATGGGGCTTTATTCAGCCGACCTTTGCCATCTGTATTGCTGTGTCAGTCATTCTCGATGAAAAGCCCCATTCATTATCATACCAGCTAAGCACCCTAACCAAACGCTTGTTCGTGACCTGAGTTTGTGTCAAGTCAAATATAGAACTTGCTGGGTTATGATTAAAGTCAGAAGAGACAAGAGGTTCTCTGTTTATAGTAAGAATGCCATTTAGTTCCTTTGTTGATGAGGCGCTGATGATTCTACGGTTTATTTCCTCGGCATCTGTATTTTTTTTAGATTCGAAAACTAAATCAACCATGGACACATTTGGAGTAGGCACTCTAACTGCTGTGCCATCGAGTTTGCCCGCAAGTTGAGGTAGTACGAGGCCTACTGCTCTTGCTGCGCCAGTCGAAGTAGGAATCATATTCGTAGCAGCACCGCGTGATCGATGAAGATCTGAGTGAAGTGTATCTAAAACAGGTTGATCGCCAGTATAGCTATGCACCGTAGTCATAAATCCGTGTTTTATTCCCACCGTTTTATCAAGAACGGCCGCAACGGGGGCTAAGCAATTGGTGGTACATGAGGCATTTGATACTACAACATGAGATTTTTTTAGGTTTTTATGATTAACGCCCTGGACGACTGTAATATCAGCATCACCCGATGGAGCTGAAATCAGAACTTTTTTAGCCCCTGCATTGATATGCCGGTTTGCCGCATTTTTCGAGGTAAATATGCCTGTACATTCTAAAACTATATCAACATTGAGGTCTTTCCATTGCAAATCAGCTGGGTTTCTTTCAGAAAACACCTTTATACGCTTTCCTACTTTGGATTTATTTCCTAGGTCTATCCAGCCTTTTCCACTTCTAATCGAACCTGGAAAGGGACCGTGAACTGAATCATGACGCAACAGGTGTGCATTCGCTTCTACAGATCCGAGATCATTAATTCCAACAAAAGTTATACCTGATCTATTTTGTTCGTAAGCAGCTCTTAGTATTAGACGACCAATTCTGCCAAAGCCATTTATTGCCACACGTACGGCCATTCGAACTCTCCATGTGTTTTGGTGTTAAAGTTTTGATGTGAAAACTATTTTAATATCTAAAGCTCCGATCGAACTGCATTTACAACAGCTTCTGTTGTAATACCAAAATGGGAATAAACATCTGATAATGGCGCCGAAGCCCCGAATGATTGCATGCCTACTACCTTAAATTCATCTACTCCATACCGAGACCAACCAAACGTAACTGATGCTTCTACGGCAACCCTAACACCGACCCTACCAAGAACTTCTTCTCGATAAGACTTGGGTTGTTTATCAAACAACTCCCAGCAAGGCATTGACACAACAGCAGTTGCAATACCCTCTAATTGTAGAATTTTTCTTGCTGCAATAGCTATTTCCACCTCTGAGCCGGTAGCCAATATTGTAGCCTGACGCTCATCTCCGTTACCCTCAGCTGGTTCTATAACATATGCTCCTAATGCGCACATGTTTCTCTCAGTATGAGTCTCGCGCAAAGTTGGCAAACCCTGTCTTGTCAATGCTAGCACTGAAGGTGTAGATGTGCTTTCAAGAGCTAATTGCCAACATTCTGCAGTCTCAATAGGATCAGCTGGTCGAAATAGGTTTAAGTTTGGCATGGCTCTTAATGATGAAATATGTTCTACAGGCTGATGAGTTGGGCCATCTTCTCCCAATCCTATCGAGTCATGGGTCATGACGTAAATAACCCTGAGACCCATTAAGGCGGCTAATCGTATAGAGGGTCTGCAATAATCAGTAAAAGTCAGGAATGTTCCACCATAAGGGATAAATCCGCCATGCAATGCTAACCCATTCATAATGGCGGCCATAGCATGTTCTCTTACACCATAATAAATATAGCTTCCTCCATATTTATCAGCAGATATAGGAATAGTTGAATCAGTTTTAGTGTTATTAGAACCAGTTAAATCGGCGGATCCTCCAATCAAGTTTGGCATTTGCTTAGTTAGGACTTTTAAAATTTCTTCACTAGACTTTCTAGTTGCCCATTTAGGTTTTTCATTAGAAACCTGACGTTTATGATCAATAATATATTTATTTATATCATTAGGCACCTTGTCTGATAGCATTTCTTCAAATTCAGCTCTCTTTATTTCATCCAGTGAGCTAAATTTTTCTTGCCATATTTTAAGCTCTGATTTGCCTCTTGAACCAGCAGCCCTCCAAGCTGATAAGATTTCACTTGGGACATCAAATGGTTTATGTGGCCAATCCAAGTTATCTCGCGTGACATTTATTTCATCATCACCCAGCGGTGATCCGTGTGCCGACGCTGAACCTTCCTTGTTTGGCGAACCAAAACCAATTTTCGTTTTACAGGCTATCATAGTGGGGCGATCACTTTGTTTGGCCATTGTTAAAGCTTCGTCAATACTCTCATAATTGTGGCCATCTATAGAAAGAACGTCCCAGCCACTAGCTGCGAAGCGCGCAACCTGATCATCTGAAACGCTGAGATCAGTACTACCATCTATCGAAATATTGTTATCATCAAACATTACTATTAGCTTAGAAAGCTTTAGATGACCGGCGAGAGATATTGCTTCATGACTTATCCCTTCCATTAGGCAACCATCCCCGACTAAAACATATGTGAAGTGATCTATGAGATCATTACCAAGTCTTTCATTTTTTATACGTTCTCCAAGTGCCATACCAACCGCATTTGCTAAACCTTGGCCTAGTGGTCCTGTAGTAGTCTCTATACCAGATGCATGGCCATATTCTGGGTGTCCGGCTGTACGACTTCCAAGTTTTCGAAAATTTTTTAGCTGGTCTAAGGTCATGTCATCATACCCTGTCAGGTAAAGTAACGAGTAAAGCAACATTGATGCATGTCCGTTTGAGAGAATGAGTCTGTCTCTATCAGGCCAGTTAGGACTATCAGAGTCATATTTAAGATGTTTAGTAAATAATACTGTCACAATGTCAGCCATACCCATTGGGGCTCCTGGATGGCCGGAATTGGCTCTTTGGACCGCATCCATTGAGAGGGCCCTGATAGCATTCGCCATCTTTTTATTGCTGACTGAATTTGTAACTATAGAAGGGGCGCTATTCATGAGATTTTACAAAAAACTTTCAATGAGAAATATCTTTTTGGAATAATTTCAAATAATTTATAGGTTTATGAATTTGCAACATGCCCATATGACGGGTCGACGTCAACGGATTCGTCATCTGTTTATCCACTAACTATGAAATAAATTCTTTCAAAATGTGTTTTACTACTTCAGAATCTCTTGATTGACCCCATAGAATGTGCGGAAGTACCATATGATTTAAAGATCGTTAGGCGTTTTCTGTAAGTTAGGCATAATTATCACATCTAAGTTGGAAATTATCTTATTTTATCCATAACCCGCACAAGAAAGGCTGTCCATGTCAACCGTTGAAAAAGCAAATCAAAGACTTTCTGAAGCACTTTCTCGCTTAGAGTCAGGGATTGGAATACAAGAAAGGTCTTCAGAAAGAGACTTGGCCTTTAAGGCAGAAAAATTGAGACTAGAGGATGAGATTAGTTCTGTTAAAAAAGAGTTTGCAAACTTGAAAAAAACCTCAGTTGAAGTTTCACTAGGTTTAGACAAAGCTATTGCCAAAATGAAAAATATACTAGCACAATAGTTTTGAGAAAAGTTTGGCAAACCATAATGAACCAATGGATAATTAAGTGTCACAAGTAGAGATCAAAATAAACGGGAGACAGTACCAGGTTTCTTGTGAGGACGGGCAGGAAAGGCACCTCACAGAACTTGCTGAGTACTTTGATGGAAAAATGACATCTTTGATTGACGAAGTTGGCCAAATTGGTGACACAAGTTTAATGGTTATGGCCAGTCTTCTAATAGCGGACGAATTATCTGATGCAAATCAAGAATTGAATGATTTGCGGCAAGGAAAGGATAATGATTATGCAGATAGGATCAATAAAATAGCAGAGAAAATTGAAAAAATTGCTGACTCCATGGAATAGTTTCCCACTTTAAAGTTTAAACATACTTGCAGTAAATTGGTTTGGTAATTATTTTTGTCTTGGGTAGATCCTGATCTGTTTGTCGGAACTCAAGTTCCGGGGACCTTTCTCATCGAATTGGGAGCTGTCACTGTTGAGATCGTGGTCTCAAACAAACGGCGCCCACCTGCTTGCAGCAGGTCTCGGTGGACTAGTTTTTCTGACGGCTGTATTGGGGTCTACCGAAAATATATTTTGTAAACATGCAGGCTTACAATCGTAAAACTATCTAATGTCAGTTTTAACACTAAAAAAGATGAGCTCCGAAGGGAGGCATCGGCCAATCGTGAAGCTCTTCATAAAAGGACTGCAAATTCCTCATCTCGAAAATTAGTGGAACTGTTTTTTAAAACTAAAAAATTTAGGGATCTAATTAAACCCGAGTCAATTGTTGGTGGGTATTCGCCTATTAGGAGTGAAATAGATTGCTTCCCAGTGTTAGAGAAACTTTTTAAGTTAGGCGTTCCGATATGCTTGCCTGTAGTTACTGATGAAAAGAAATATTTAACTTTTCATCAATGGAAACCAGGGGATAAGATGGTGCGAGGTTCCTATGGAGTATGCGAACCCTTAACATCAAATAGGGAAATTTCTCCAAACGTTTTATTTGTTCCTATGTTAGCTTGTGACATACATGGAAATAGACTTGGTTATGGTGGTGGTTACTACGACCGGACGTTAAAACAATTGCGCGCAAAAAAAAACATGGGAGAGTTTACCGCGATAGGGCTCGCGTTTGAAGGACAAATTTATGATGAAATACCGTATTTTGACGAAGATGAACCTATAGATATAATTCTAACAGATGTTGGCACTATCGCTATAAGCTGATGCTTTTTTGATGTTCGTGTTTCACAGGGATGGTTTTATGAATATATTGTTTTGTGGAGATGTTGTGGGGAGAGCCGGTAGGGAGGTGGTCACTCAACACTTACCGCATCTAAAAAAACAACTTCAACTCGATTTTATTATAGTTAACGGAGAGAATGCAGCAAATGGTTTTGGTATAACAAAAGAAATCTGTGAGAATCTATACGAATCTGGTGCTGATGTAATTACCACAGGTAATCATGTTTGGGACCAAAAAGAAATTATCGGTCAGATTGATAATGATCCAAGATTATTAAGGCCAGCTAATTATCCCGCTGGAACTCCAGGAAGAGGATCAAACGTCTATAGCACTAAAAGAGGGCAGAAGGTTCTCGTAATAAATGTTATGTGCCGGCTATTCATGGACCCATTAGATGACCCGTTTGTAATACTTGATAAAGAGTTAAGTGGTTATTTATTGGGAAGAACGGTCGATGCAATAGTACTAGATGTTCATGGAGAAGCTTCTTCAGAGAAAATGGCTATAGGTCACTCATTCGATGGAAGGGTTAGCTTGGTAGTTGGAACTCATACTCATGTCCCTACAGCAGACGCACATATTCTTGATGGAGGAACCGCTTATCAGACCGATGCAGGCATGTGCGGTGATTATGATTCGGTAATAGGTATGAAAAAGTTGCCTGCTATTTCTAGATTTCGTAGAAAAATGCCTGGAGAAAGATTGAGTCCTGCTTCCGGTCCGGCTGACTTATGCGGAGTTTATATACAAACAGATGATACTTCTGGTTTGGCTAAAAATATAACTCCTATCCGAATCGGTGAACGTTTATCTCCATCTTTTCCTAAAGACTAGCTTTTAAATAGAACTCCCCGCTAATTTTGCAGAATTTCCACTTTTATCTTATGGAACTGCAAAAAAATGCGGGTTTTTTTAAACTAAGGTAGTAGTGCTCGCATTAGGTACAATATATAGTGTATAAACTATGTGGGCCCACATAATTTAGAAAGTGATGGGTAAATGGCAGGTCATTCCCAATTTAAGAACATAATGCATCGAAAGGGTGCTCAGGACAAAAAACGGGCGAAGCTATTCGCTAAATTGGCTCGAGAGATAGAGGTGGCTTCAAAAATAGGTTTGCCTGATCCTGATCAGAATCCTCGTCTGCGTTCAGCTATAGTTGCTGCTCGTAGTTCTAATATGCCTAAAGATAGAATTGAAAGGGCTATTAATAAAGCTGCTGGCGGCGATAGCGAAACAGTTTATGAAGAAATCCGTTACGAAGGTTATGGGCCTCACGGCGTTGCAATAATAGTAGACGCACTAACCGACAACCGAAACCGAACGGCTTCTGAGGTTCGCGCTGCATTCTCAAAATTCGGTGGTAATTTAGGTGAAACAAATAGCGTTTCTTTCATGTTTGATCGTATTGGACAAATAGTCTTCGATCCAGATGTCGCTGACATAGATACTATGTTTGAGGCGGCTCTTGAAGCAGGAGCGCAAGATGTTGTTAGCTCGGAAAGAGGACATGAGGTGAACTGTGATCCGGAGGATTTTGGGCAAGTTGTTGAAAGTCTTGAAGCTATTTTTGGTGGTCCGACTTCAGCTGGATTGACATGGCAACCACAAACAGCAGTTGACCTGGATGTTGATTCGGCTCAGTCACTGCTGAAGCTCATTGATGCTTTAGAGGACGGAGATGATGTGCAAAATGTTTCTGCAAATTTTGAACTGAGCGATGAAGTCTTAGCTCTTTTGGCAGATACATAAGAGGTGTGCTCAGTGGTCTCAGAAGGTCATAAATCAATCTTCTTATTGGGATTGGATCCTGGACTAAGAAAAACGGGTTGGGGCATTATTGAGGTTGAAACTAATCGTTTGCGTCACATTGCAAATGGCGTTGTTGCCTCAGGTAATGGCCATTTATCAGATAGGTTGCTTCGTTTGCACCGAGATTTAACGGAAATAGTTAAATGTTATAAACTTGATAGTGCTGCCGTTGAGGAAACTTTCGTTAACCGTGATGGCAAGTCAACTTTAAAACTGGGGCAGGCTCGAGGTGTGGTAATGTTGGTTCCCGCTCAAGCTGGCCTGTTAGTTTCTGAATATCCAGCAAACACTGTAAAAAAAAGCGTAGTAGGCTATGGTCATGCGGGTAAAGCCCAAGTCGAGGAGATGGTGTCAATATTATTACCTGGAGCAAATATATCATCAACAGATGCGGCTGATGCACTGGCCGTAGCCATATGCCACGCACATCACATGTTAACATTTAAAAGTATGGAAACATCAAAGTGATCGCGAGATTAAAAGGAATTATTGATGAGCTGGGGCTAGATTGGCTTGTAATAGATGTGGCTGGAGTAGGGTATATGGTGAGTTGTCCGACTCGAACTATAAATTTACTTCCGGGTGTGGGACTTCCTGTCGATTTATTTATCGAGACGCATGTAAGAGAATCTCAAATATCATTATTCGGCTTCGAAAACTCGAGAGAAAGAGAATGTTTTAGAGTTTTGACTACAGTGCAGGGAGTAGGTGCGAGGGTAGCACTTTCAATTTTAGGTTCTTTGTCACCAGATCAGTTGGTTGAAGCTATTTATTCTCAAGACAAAGCTAAACTATCTATGGCTGATGGGGTAGGACCTCGATTAGCCGCTCGACTACTAACAGAGCTAAAAGAAAGCATCTTGTCCGTTAGTGGTGAAATGCAGGAGGTTTATAGAGAGGGTTTAGAAATCGAAAAGGGTTCAACTAAGAATGGAAAAATTACATCTGATGCAATATCTGCCCTAGTTAATCTTGGCTATGGAAGGTCTGAGGCATACAAGGTTATAAGTCGGCTTCTAACCTCTTCAGAAGAAAGCGTCTCTCTAGAAGTTCTGATTTCTGATGCATTGAAGGAACTGGGCAATGACTGACACAAATATGAATAAAGCTTCTTCTAGATTGATTGACCCCAAATCAGTTATTGAAGATCAAGACGAATTAAATTTGCGCCCCGAATCTCTGAATGATTTTGTAGGCCAACAAATTCTTTGTGAAAACTTGTCGGTTTTTGTCTCTGCGGCAATTCAACGAGCAGAGCCAATTGACCATGTTCTTTTGCACGGACCTCCTGGCTTGGGCAAAACAACACTTGCTCGTATAGTAGCTTTGGAACTTGGGGTTGGCTTTAGGGCAACTTCAGGCCCTATTATTACTAAGGCTGGAGATCTCGCTGCAATATTAACTAATTTGCAGCCTAGAGATGTATTGTTCATTGATGAGATTCATAGACTAAATCCAGCGGTCGAGGAAATTCTTTACCCTGCCATGGAAGATGGTGAGTTAGATTTGATAATAGGGGAAGGGCCAGCAGCTCGTTCAGTTCGGATTGAACTGCAGCCTTTTACTGTTATTGGTGCTACCACTCGCTTGGGGTTACTTAGTACACCACTTCGAGAAAGGTTTGGCATAAATCTTCGTCTTGAGTTTTACTCGCCTATTGAGTTGATCTCAATAATAAAGCGAAACGCGAAGTTATTTGATTTGCATATAACTGACGACGGAGCAGCAGAAATTGCTAATAGATCAAGAGGAACCCCGAGAGTTGCAGGACGTTTATTAAGACGAGTTCGTGATTTTTCTGTTGTTCAAGAAAACATGCCTATCGACGACAATTTTGCTGATATGGCGCTGAATAGGCTAGAGGTTGATTCTTGCGGTCTGGATTCTATGGATCATCAATATCTCCTTTACATTATTAATAATTTTGACGGTGGGCCAGTTGGAATAGAAACAATTTCGGCAGCTTTATCTGAAGAAAGAGATACCATTGAAGCTGTTGTAGAACCCTTCCTTATGCAGAAAGGTTTTTTGCAAAGAACATCTAGGGGAAGAATGGTAACTTCTGGTGGCTATAATCATCTCGGTATTGAGCCACCCATTCCTGATCAAGGCGATATTTTAGAGCGCCACAGACTTGCCACAAATGAATCTGATAATGTTTCAGATGAAGATGAGCTTGGATGAACAAAAAACGTGTTTGGGATGAAAAAGTGTCCAAGAAAACAAATGAGATCTGGAGAAGTGATGATTCTTCCTTTTATAAGGGTGAACATTACTACATGCTCAGGGTTTATTATGAAGATACGGACGCTGCGGGAATTGTTTACTACGCTAATTATCTTAAATTTGCTGAACGGGCTCGGACAGAGATGATTCGGAAATTAGGTGTTGAGCACGGTCAGTTAATGTCCCAAAATAATGCTGCTTTTGCGGTTCGTAGTTGTGACGTTGATTATATTAAACCCGCTAGGCTTGATGACAAGTTATCAGTAATAACAAATGTTAATTCTATAGCAGGAGCAAGCGTCAAACTGAATCAGCGCGTCGTAATCCTGGATAATGACTATAATGAAACAGAATTAGTTAGACTTAAGTTAAGGCTGGCATGCCTAGATAAAAGTCAACGGCCAATGAGAATGCCTATAGACATAAGAGACGCTATCGCAACAATTAATGAACTTTGAGGAATGCAAGATTAAGAAATAAAATGAATTAAATTTTTGTGGGGTTAATGAAATTAAGGATTAATTATTGGTATGGATTCAAATATTATTAATGCAGTAAGCGTCACCGGAGGAGCTATAGCAACGGATTTTTCTGTTTGGGCGCTATTTATGCGAGCGGATATCATTATTAAGTTAGTGATGATTTTGCTATTTGTAGCTTCTATTTGGTCTTGGACAATCATTATCGACAAGTGGCTAAGGGTAAGACGTCTCGAACGTGAGGCTAGACGATTCGAAGAGAGTTTTTGGTCCGGCGGTTCGTTAGATGAACTTTATGAAAGTTTTGGGGCTGAGCCTAGGGATCCAATGTCAGCAGTTTTTGCGGCAGCTATGACAGAATGGCGACGCTCAACAGAAAGAGGTTTGTCCACAACAATGGCTTTACGAGCTGGTTTGCAGGATAGGATAGAAAGGGCAATGGATGTCACGCTAGTTAGAGAAATGGAGCGTATAGAGCGATATATGGTTTTTCTTGCATCAGCAGGAGCTACGGCTCCGTTTATTGGATTGTTTGGAACAGTTTGGGGGATTATGAATAGTTTTCAGGCTATAGCAGTTGCAAAGGATACCAGTTTGGCAGTTATTGCACCCGGTTTATCAGAAGCTCTTTTCACCACAGCTATGGGTCTTATTGTAGCGATCCCAGCGGTAGCTGCTTATAATAAGTTTAGCACCGATATGAATCGTTATGCGCAAAGACTTGATGGATTTGCGGCGGAGTTCACAGGAATTTTATCTCGACAACTTGAAGAAGCAAAATAATCGATGGCTCGTCGATATATAAGATCTAACCTTCGCCGGCCTTATCGTGGGCCTGTTACGGATATTAATGTTGCTCCGTTTGTTGATGTCATGTTGGTGCTAGTAATTATTTTTATGGTTGCAGCACCCCTATTAAATATCGGGGTTCCAGTAGATTTACCTAAGGCAACCTTAAAGCCTTTAAACGAAAGTCAAGAGCCACTTATTATTACTATTAATTCTGCGGGAAAGACTTATATTCAGGAAGCTGAAGTAGGTGAAAACGCCTTAATACCAAGGCTAAAAGCATTGACTAATGCTAACCCTGATTTACGAATCTTCGTGCGTGGTGATCGTTCGATTAACTATGGTCGAATTATTGAGGTCATGGGCATGATATCTAGTGCTGGTTTCACAAAAGTAGCGCTAGTTGCGGAAGCTCCTCTGCCCGGTGATAAAAAGAAATAGTTTTTTGAGCTTAAGAATGGAGCCATGATTAGAGCTAGCAAAATGCGTAATGGTGTATCCACCTCAATTGCTGCTCATATTGGAGTTGTTCTATTGGCTCAGTTCGGATTGCCACAATTGTTTACCGATCAACAAGTCTCGGTTGATATTATTCCTGTAGAGCTTGTAAAGTTAGATAGTATCAATGTTCCTATTAGTGAAAAAGTTTTAGAGAAAAAACCAACGATGAAAAAAGATACTTCGATTCAGTCCAAACCTGAAGAACCTAAAATTATTAAAAAGCCGGTTTTAAATAAAAGTAAATCAAATATTTCTTTGCAAAAAAAGGCCATTAAAAAGGTTGAGGTTCAATCCCCTCCTCCTAAATCAAAACCTAAACCTCCTATAAAATTAAAAAGAAAAAAGCCAAAGGCTGTAGCAAAAACTCTGGCTAAGCCTAGGTTAAAACCTAAACCTCCAAAATCGAAAATTAATCAAAGAGATTTTGCGTCAATTTTAAAAGACCTTCCTGCCTCAGAAGTTTCTTCAAAAGATAATGATCGAAAAAATAAGAAGGTTTTGCGTGATTTAGCGTCAATTGTAAAAGATCTCCCGCCTGCCACGAGATCAGATAACATAGATAATGTAGGTCGTACTCCCTCTATTACAGAGTTAGAAAGGATAAGACAAATCTTGCGCAGGCAGCTAAAAGAGTGCTGGAATCCGCCTGCAGGAGCTAAGTTAGCAGAAAAATTAACTGTCACTGCGTCTATTGAGCTTGATCGAAAAGGATATATTACCTATGTAAAACCAATGGCTAGGTCTGATTATTCTCCTCATACAAAAGCTGCTGAAGAGGCCGCGGTCAGAGCGCTAAGAAATCCACGATGTCAGCCATTTGTTTTACCACAAGATCTCTATAAATATTGGCGGAAGATAGAATTCAAATTTGATCCTAAAGAAATGTTAGGATAGTCATGGTGCTTTACTTAGCAAAAATTATCTTTGTAGTGAGCCTGATAGTGGTAATATTTCCATCTTTATCACTTGTTTTTGCTCAAACTAGTCAGGATAAACTGGTAGTTAATGTTAATGAAGGAACCTACAAGCCTTTGCCAATAGCAATTCCTGATTTTCGTTCAGTTGGGTCTGAAGCCAAGGGCTATGCAGTGAATATTTCCAAGGTAATATCTGATGATTTGCAGCGATCGGGATTATTTTCCCCTATAGATAAGAGAGCATTTCTTTCAATACCTAACTCAGTTAAAGAAAGGCCCAATTTTGTTAATTGGAAACCTCTGAATGCACAAGCTTTAGTAATAGGTGAAACAAAAATACTACCCAATAATGCGCTTGGGATTGAATTTGTTTTGTATGATGTTTTTGCAGAGCAAGTGATGATTAGGTACCAATTATCTATAAGTTCCTCAAAGGCATGGCGTCGTTTGGCCCATACCGCTGCGGATCAAATTTATAAACGTATAACAGGTGAGAGTGGGTATTTTGATACCAGAGTTGTATATATTTCCGAAAGGGGTCCGACTAAAAAACGCAAAAAACGCTTATCTATAATGGATCAGGATGGGCATAATCATAAATATTTAACAGATGGAAATAGCTTGGTTCTTACTCCTCGTTTTTCTCCCATTCGTGACGAAATTACTTATCTGGCATATTTCGACGAACAAAAGCCTCCACGAGTATACCTCTTAAATATAGAGAATAGTGATCAAGTGACTCTAGGAACTTTTCCAGGAATGACTTTTGCTCCTAGGTTTTCTCCTGATGGTAGAAAAGTTATCATGAGTATGGCAGAGAGAGGCAATACTGACATCTATGTTATGGATTTGTTAACCCTTAACCAAAAGCAGCTTACAACACATCCAGCTATAGACACGTCTCCAAGCTATTCGCCTGATTGCAGTAAGATTGTTTTTGAGTCTGATCGTGGAGGCAGCCAACAACTCTATGTAATGAGCTCTACTGGAAAGAACCAACGAAGAATTAGTTTTAAACGCGGAGGCCGGTATGGGACTCCTGTTTGGTCTCCAAGAGGTGATCTTATTGCTTTTACGAAGTTTTATAAGGGATCATTCCACATTGGGGTAATGAAATCCGATGGTTCCGGTGAAAGACTTCTGACTAAAGGTTTTATAGTTGAAGGCCCGACATGGGCTCCGAATGGCCGAGTTTTAATGTTTTATAGACAACAGAGACAGAATGAAAAGGGCGAAGGAAGTAATCCCCGACTTTATTCTATTGATCTGACAGGACATAATGAGAGAGAAATAATAACGCCTGAAGATGCCTCTGATCCTGCCTGGTCGAGACTAACTAGTGATATTGATCCCGAAAAAATTAAAAAAATATGCTCTGATTGATGGTTATCCAGAAAATTGAGGAGATGACCTTCTTGTTTCGAATCAGGTCATTAAGTATAATTAAGTTGCTATTAGATAGCCTGAGAAGAAGATTTTGAGGCTTTAAGTTGGACTGTGTGTGTGTGTCTTAAATGTTTATGCAAGTTATTAGGGTCTGTTAAATAAAGTATTTTAGTTCGCGTTTTTCATAGAAACGCATAAATTCATTAGCCTCGGACGGCAACGGCTTTAGGGAGCATATAATGAGATTAAACTTACCACTGGTTGTTGCGGCTGCGTTTGTGTTAGCTGCTTGTACAACAGCATCAGAAGATGCTGCTAAGTCGGTTAGTGGAGGTGAAAAAGTAGCTTCCTCTAGTTCGAAAACAACTGTGTCTTCCGCATCGACTACCAAGAGCTCAGAAAAACCGCTCTCTGCCGGCCCGAAACCCGGTTCTCAGCTTGATTTAGAGATTAATGTGGGCGATCGAGTACTCTTTGATTATGACAAATCAACCTTAAGTTCAGATTCCAGAACGACAATAGGTCGCTGGGCTGAGTGGTTGATGACATATCCTGCAAATAAAATTATAATTGAGGGACATGCCGATGAACGCGGTACTCGAGAGTATAACTTGGCCCTAGGTGAACGCAGAGCTAATGCTGCTCGCGAGTATTTGATATCTTTAGGGGTTAATCCTAATAGGGCAAAGACAATTAGTTTTGGAAAAGAACGACCTGCCATACCGGGATCTAATGAGAATGCGTATGCTCAAAATCGCCGAGCTGTGGCCGTACTTTCTAAAGATTAACTAATTGATTCAGCCAAGCCGTATGAGCAGGTTTTTCAAGGTTTATCCCCTGTATTAAAACCACTTAAGCTCTGTTGCTAATTTGGTGGGGTTTATATGCCTTCCCAGAATGCCTTAGTTTAGTCTAATTTTGGAAGCAATTTAGAGGCATTAGGCAAGTGAATGGTTAATTTACCGATTACCATACAAATAACTTAAACAATTTGAGGGTGGTGCCATGAATGCACCTTGCTACTTTTCAGCTCTAAAAAAAGAAAAAATAATGCGGAATACGACACAATTTTTATTTCTTAATTTACTAGCACCATTTGCTTTTTGCACTGTTGTCTTGGCTCAGTCTAATGATGTGCAGCCTCTAATAGACGAAATAACTCGTATGAATAGACAAATTCAGGCGTTAGAAAGAAACTTATATCGTGGTGAACCCAATACAGCAAAGTCGTCAAATAAACCTGCTCCCAAAATTATGGGCAAGGAACCATCGGCTGCTGTTTCGCAATTACAGGTAAAATCGAGTCAGCTAGATGAACAAGTTAGAGGTTTAACAGGGCAATTTGAGGAGTTGGGTCATAAAATTGACCTTGTTAAAGGGCGGCTTGATAAACTCGTCGCTGACGTTGATTATCGCCTTCGAGCTCTAGAAGAGGCAGTAGTTAAATCCGCTGAAACTGTTAGTAAAGAAGGTAAAAACCAAAAAGTAGCATCTAATTCTACAGAAAATGACAGCTCTGTTTCTATTAAACAAACTGAAACTAGTGATGAAAGTCAGCCTATTAGTAATAACGCTAGATTAGGAACATTGACACCAGAACAGATAAAAGCTGCACAAAACAAGCTGAAACAGGGTGGTTTAAACACTGATCAGCCGGAAAAAAATACAAATTTTAAGGGACCTATGCTGCCTGCTGGTTCAATGCAGGATAGATATAAATATGCTAGGGGTTTTCTGATCAGAAGGGATTATGCTGGTGCCGAAAAAGCTCTAAAAGCATTTGTTGATACATATCCTGGAAACGAACTTTCAGGTAATGCACATTATTGGTTGGGTGAAACTTTTTATGTGAGAGAGGACTTTGCGTCTGCTGCTAGAACATTTGCTGAAGGTTTTCAGCGCTACCCAAAGAATAAAAAAGCTCCAGATAACTTATTAAAATTGGGCATGTCATTAGCAGCTCTTAAGCGAGTTGAAGATGCTTGCATCACCCTAGATAAGTTAATCAAAGAGTACCCGAATTCGCCGTCCAGCATTCAGCAGCGTACAAAAACAGAACGTCTAAAATTGAAATGCAATTAACTTTGCTAGACCAACAAATATCAAGATACCTATTAAGATGTATGAGAATTGTCAAGTTTCAAGCATTTCTTCCATCATTTCTGATGATGAGTTCAACAAATGTATGGAGAGTTTAGGCCCATTTGAGTCAAGTCCTGAGATTGCTGTAGCTGTCTCTGGAGGAAGTGACAGTTTGTGTTTAGCTATTCTCTCAAACCGTTGGGTCAAAAAAAGGGGTGGAAAACTCCATGTATTAACAGTGGACCACAAATTAAGAAAAGAATCAGAGGTTGAAGCTAGGCAGGTGGGTAATTGGTTGAGATCTTATAACATGTCTCATGAAATAATCGAGTGGGATGGCCCTTACCCACGAAGTGGAATACAAGCAGCAGCACGCATAGCAAGGTATAAGATTTTAGAAGAATTTTGCCGTAATAAAAATATTTTACACCTACTTGTCGGTCACCATCAAAATGACCAAGCAGAAACAGTTTTAATCCGTCAAGAAGGCTCAAGTGGTTCTAATGGACTTGCCGCAATGGCGGCTATTTACGAAAAAAAAGATGTTCGAATATTAAGACCTTTTTTAAAGATTTCTAAACCCCGTTTAGTTGCTACTCTTGAAGCCTTAGATCAAAAATGGGTAGATGATCCCAGTAATATGAATACTAAAACAGCTAGGGGAAGACTGCGTGCCGAGATTAAAGAGTCAATCCTAGACAAAGCATTGGTACTTGCGCAGAACTCAGCAAGTATCAGAATTAAAGGTGAGATCGAAACAGCTCGTATAGCTGCGAGGGCTCTGAGTTTTAACCCTGCAGCTTTTATTAAAATTGATCTAGATCAACTAGATGCTGCAAATACCCAGAACCTTGAGAGAGTTTTATCCAAAACGATAATGACTGTTGCTGCACGTTACTATCCTCCACGCTTAAGACAAATTAAAAGTCTTGTTAAAAACTTGATAAATGATAGTGAGTTTCATGACTGTACTTTAGCTGGATGTCGAATTTTAGGGCAGAAAAGAAATATTTATGTAATTAGGGAGTTGGCAAGATTAGGGCCAGATATGATTTTACGAGATAGGAAAGAAACCCTCTGGGATAATCGTTTCATTATAAGCACTAAACAAGATTTAACTTTGGACTTGAGAATTGCTGCCGTGCATAAGGCAGGTTGGGCTCAAATTATTAGTGATGATTCCAACTTGAAACAAACGTTAATACCATTTGAAGCCCGTCTCTCTTTACCTTCAATTTGGTACGGTGATACTGTGGTAGCAGTACCGCATCTAGGTTATAAAAAGAAGATAAAAGCCTTGGATAAAGTGAACTTTAGTATAAGATGGGCTCCCCCATCTGCGATGGCATCTGCCAAATTTGGAAGGGTTTAACTTAAAAAATATATACTTGATTTGTTGTACGGGGCATTGTCAAAGACGAACTTAATCCCTATTTGATCTCTAGGTTATTTGTTGTGAGCTTCGATATGTATTATTTCTTTTACTAGAATAGCAGTTTATGAACATAATATCGAAAGAGTTAATGGAGAATGAAGTTGAAAAATATAGGTAAAAATATCGTACTTTGGGTAATTATTGCATTGCTCGTCGTGGGGCTTTTTAACCTATTTCAAGGTTCTGGACGTAATGGGAATGAACAGAAGTTGGCTTTCTCAGATTTTCTAGCCCAAGTTGAATCAGGACAAGTTTCAGAAGTCACAATACAGGGCAATGATATTCAAGGAAGACTTCAAAACCAAGTTCCTTTTAAAACATATGCTCCGGATGATCCTCAACTTGTTCAGCGGTTAACAGATCAAGGAGTTAAAATAACAGCGACTCCTCAAAAATCTATTAATCCGATATTGGGACACTTGCTCACCTGGCTTCCATTTATTGTAATCGTTGGCATATGGATACTATTTATGCGCCAAATGCAAGGTGGCGGTGGTCGCGGCGCAATGGGTTTTGGAAAATCACGAGCCAAATTATTAACAGAACATTCTGGACGTGTGACCTTCGAGGATGTAGCTGGCGTTGAAGAGGCTAAGCAAGAAGTAGAGGAAGTGGTTGAATTTCTGAGGGATCCGCAAAAGTTTCAAAGACTCGGAGGTAAAATTCCGAAAGGAGTTTTGCTTGTTGGTCCTCCTGGCACGGGTAAAACCCTCTTGGCTAGAGCCATTGCAGGTGAAGCTAATGTTCCATTTTTTACTATATCCGGCTCTGATTTTGTTGAAATGTTTGTTGGAGTAGGCGCGAGTCGCGTTAGAGATATGTTTGAACAGGGCAAAAAAAATGCACCCTGCATCATATTTGTGGATGAACTTGATGCAGTAGGGCGGCATCGTGGAGCAGGCCTTGGAGGAGGAAACGATGAGAGAGAACAAACCCTTAATCAATTATTAGTTGAAATGGATGGATTTGAAAGTTCTGAGGGGGTCATCTTAGTTGCTGCAACAAACAGACCTGATGTTCTTGACCCCGCGTTGCTCCGCCCAGGCAGGTTTGATCGCCAAGTAGTAGTTCCAAATCCTGATATTATAGGCCGCGAAAAAATTCTCAAAGTTCATATGCGAAAGGTTCCTCTAGCACCAGACGTTGAAGCTAAGGTCATAGCTCGTGGAACCCCAGGTTTTTCGGGCGCTGATCTTGCTAATTTAGTAAATGAGGCAGCATTATTATCCGCTCGAAAAGGAAGACGTATGGTTACCATGGCGGAGTTTGAAGAGGCCAAAGATAAAGTAATGATGGGAGCCGAAAGACGCTCTATGGTTATGAGCGAAGAAGAAAAACGAAATACCGCTTACCATGAAGCTGGTCATGCATTGGTGGGATTACACGTCGAAGGGTGTGATCCGTTACATAAAGTTACAATTATTCCTCGTGGAAGAGCTCTAGGTGTAACAATGTCCCTTCCTGAAAGGGATCGTTATTCGTATTCAAAATTTGAGCTTGAAGCTAGAATAGCAATGATGTTTGGCGGTCGTATTGCAGAGGAACTAATTTTTGGCAGAGAAAAGGTAACAACTGGTGCGTCTAACGATATTAAAGAGGCAACTAATCTTGCCCGTAGTATGATTACTGAGTACGGGTTTAGTGATAAACTTGGTCCCTTGAGGTATGAGGACAACCAAGAAGAGGTCTTTCTGGGTCACTCGGTCTCTCAGCAGAAAAATGTCTCAGAGGCTACAGCTAAGATAATTGATGAAGAAATTCGAACCCTTGTGGAGGCTGGTGAATCTAAAGCTCGAAATGTTTTGACAGAAAATATTCATGAATTACACGTTATTGGGAAGGCATTACTTGAATATGAAACCCTTTCAGGCGAAGAAGTGCGTCATTTACTTGAGGGTGGACAAATTGACAGGGCTGATTCAGATGATGAAAACTTAGGTGATCGTTCTCGCTCCTCTGTGCCTTCTAGTGGAAGTCAAGGAAAGAAAGATAAACCCAATAATGGTTTCGAACCTGAACCTCAGCCTCAGGGGTAAAATCGGATAGTAACCCAAAATCAGTTTACTTGGGGCGGTAGCCTATCGATCGTCAGACTTAATGTCTCATAATAACAAAAAATCTTATATTCGACCTGTGGGAATACTGTTTGGAAGTATTGCGAATCAGCTTACTTCAATGGGGCAGGCTTATAAATTAGCAGGTGGTCCACTTTCCTTTTCACATGCTGAGATGATGGCCCGTGACATTGACGGTAATATAGATAGTGAAATATCTAGGGTAGAAGATCTAAAAGATAACTTTAGAAATTTTTGTACAAACAATAAGGCAAATGTTACTACATGCTTAGAGCATTTTATAGAATCGCGAGATAGCTTTGCTGGATTTTCTTTATCGGGTCTTGACTATAAGCCGCGTATACTAGGTGTTTTAAATATTACCCCAGATAGTTTCTACGATGGAGGCCTCTATGAAACAACTGAGGCGGCTATATCTCATGCAAGAGCACTACATTCAGCTGGGGCAGATATAATTGATGTAGGGGGAGAATCAACTCGACCTGGGTCAAAAGAGGTGTCTTTAGATGAAGAACTATCAAGGGTGATGCCCGTTGTTAAGGCGCTATCAGAAGATGGTATTGTAGTTTCTGTTGACACAAGGCATAGCGAAGTTATGAGACAAGTAATAGATGCAGGAGCAAAGGTCATTAATGATGTATCAGCTCTGATACATGATACCGAATCACTTAGTGTAGTGGCAAATAATGATGTAGATGTTATTTTAATGCATATGCGAGGATTACCAGAAACTATGCAGAATGAACCAATTTATAAAAATGTTGTTTTAGATGTTTATGACATGCTTTATGACAGGATTAATCATTGCGTAGAGGCCGGTATAGAGCGCAAAAGAATTTGTGTGGATCCTGGCGTTGGTTTTGGAAAATCTGTAAAACATAATGTAGAGTTGATCTCGTCTCTGTCAATTTTTCAAGGTCTTGGTTGTGGCTTGGCTATAGGTGTCTCTAGAAAAAGCTTTATTGATTCAGTCTCTGAGACAGAAGGGTCTGACAGAAGATTGGTAGGCTCATTAACTGCTTTGATAGCTGCTTTAAATCAGGGCGTAAATATTTTAAGAGTGCATGATGTTTCAGAAACTCTTCAAGCTCTTAATACGTGGCATAAAATAGTCATGGAAAGATAAAGTAATCCGAATTTCTTAATTATTAGAATTGTGATTTCCTTAAAAAAAGTGAACTTAGTTGTGAAATTAGATGTAAAAATGAAACGTGGGCTTTTTGGTACTGATGGAATTCGAGGTAAATCTAACGTCGAGCCTATGACAGCTGAAACTGCCCTAGGTGTTGCTATGGCGGCAGGTAAGTATTTTTCTAGAGGTGAGCATCGACCGCTGGCAATAATTGGAAAAGATACAAGACTAAGCAATTATATGCTCGAGCCAGCCATGCAGTCCGGCTTTATTTCTGTTGGCATGGACGTCGTATTAGTTGGGCCTATGCCCACACCAGCAGTGGCCATGTTAACAAGATCTTTAAGAGCTGATGTAGGTGTTATGATATCAGCCTCTCATAACCCATTTGAGGATAATGGAATAAAATTATTTGGGCCGGATGGTTACAAATTATCTGATTCTGTTGAAGAAGAGATAGAACAACTGCTTAAGAGTGAGCATGGGCAGCAGCTAGCTCGGCCAGCTAATATTGGTCGGGCTCGCCGGCTTGAAGACGCTTCGGGAAGATATATTGAATTTATAAAACATACTTTTCCACGTGGGCTTAGCCTTGATGGTTTAAAGATCGTTATAGATTGCGCACACGGAGCGGCTTACAGAGTGGCACCCCAAGTCTTACATGAACTTGGGGCAGAAGTAATTTCTATTGCTATTGAGCCAAACGGATTAAATATTAACGAAAATTTCGGTGCAACAGCTACAACTAGCATGCAAGATATGGTTCGGGAGTGTAATGCTCATCTTGGTTTTGCCCTTGATGGTGATGCGGATAGATTAATAGTTTCTGATGAAAATGGTGCTGTTCTAGATGGTGACCAAGTAATGGCACTAATAGCTACAAAATGGCACAAAAGTGGCGAATTAAATGGAGGCGGTGTTGTTGCTACCGTTATGTCCAATATGGGGCTTGATAAATATTTTAAAAACATAGGTTTAGAACTAATTAGAACTCAAGTAGGCGATCGGTATGTCTTAGATCATATGAGAAAAAATGGTTATAATGTTGGTGGAGAACAGTCAGGTCATATAGTTCTCAGTGATTACTCTACAACGGGGGATGGGCTGATAGCTGCTTTGCAAGTGGCGGCCATTGCTGTCGAAAGTGGAGATCCATTAAGTAAGATAGGCCATGTTTTTAAACCCTATCCTCAGGTGCTAAAAAACGTTGTTGTTAGCGATTCCAAGGTCCTTGATGACGAAGAAGTTAAAAAGGTGATAAATCAGAAAGAAGCTATTCTGGGAAGCGAAGGTCGCTTATTAATAAGGCCTTCTGGAACTGAGCCAGTTATTCGGATAATGGCTGAGGGCAAAGAAAAATCTAAAATTAAGTTAATTGTGGATGATATAGGAGAAGTTTTGGAACGTAATGCTATTAAAAACTAATCAAATAAATAATTTTTAGGTTGTTGGCTGAAATGAAAGGAAAAGTACTAGTTATTGCTGGCTCTGACTCTGGTGGCGGCGCTGGTATTCAGGCAGACATTAAAACTATTAATGCCCTAGGAGGCTTTGCAGCTACTTCTATTACTGCCCTGACAGCACAAAACACCTTGGGGGTCCATGAAATTTATCCTGTTGAGGTTAGCTTTATTGCGAAACAAATGGTTGTTGTTTTAGATGATATTGGTGCCGATTGTATTAAAACTGGGATGTTACACAACATTGATGTGATAAATGTAGTTGCAGATACAATTGAGAAAAATGCAGAAGGGATACCTTTGGTTGCTGATCCAGTGATGATGGCTAAGGGTGGAGCAATACTTTTAGATGAGGAATCTAGCAGTACGCTAATTAAGCGAATCATACCTTTAGCTTCTGTTTTGACGCCAAACGCTCCAGAAGCATCAATGTTAACTGGAATTGAAGTAATAGACGTAAATTCCCAAAAGAAAGCTGGAGAAGCACTACTAAAAATGGGGGCTAAGGCAGTTTTAGTCAAAGGCGCTCATATTCAAGGAACTATGATTAATGATTTATTGCTAATGGATGATTCTGTGATTCCTTTTACGGGTCCAAGGATTAATACGCTCCACACTCATGGAACTGGTTGTACACTAGCCTCTGCAATTGCAGCGGGGCTTGCTAAGGGAGATGATCTTGTGCGTGCGGTAACTAACGCAAGGTTATACTTGTTGGCTGCGATTACTACAGCGCCTGGTTTTGGTTCTGGGCATGGACCAGTTAATCATTCAGTTACAGTTGATATGAAGAGAATTATTACTTAGTTATTTTTTTACTATAAAATTTTTCTCACCTTATCAGATAAAATAGCGAGTTTTTAATAACTAGCCTTCTATTTAGCGTGGTTTACATAAAGAGTTTAGAGTTTATTTTAAAGCTGTTTAAAGTTTAAGAGGTTTCATTGTCCACAAAATATTTGGAAGATTTTCGGGTTGGCGAGATATTCGATACTGATCCAACATCTTTAAGCACTGAAGAAATTATAAAATTTGCTAAACTTTATGACCCTCAAAGTTTTCACCTGGATCCAGTTGAGGCAATCTCTAGCCCTTATAAGGGTTTAATTGCTAGTGGTCTTCAAACTATAGCCGTAGCATTTGGTCAGTTTATCCGGCTGGGTTACCTCACCGAATCATCTTTAGGAGGGCCAGGTATAGATAAAGTCGAATTTACCTTGCCAGTACGGCCAGAAAATATATTGACCACGACTGTTGAAGTTCTTGAAGTACGTAAGTCAAAAACAAAAAAAGACAGGGGGATAATAAGATTAAAGTTTTTGATGTCTGCAAATGGATCGCCCGCTGTTGAGTTTGTTAGTACTACTTTTTTACTAAGACACCATAGTTTAGGGGTAAAATGATGTCAGGGTTATTTTTAGAAGACTTATATATTGGACAGATATTCAGTACCGATCCAGTAACAATTTCTGAATCTGAAATTATAGCGTTTGCCGAAAAGTATGACCCTCAACCTTTTCATATTAATAAAGATGCAGCTGAAAAGTCAGTCTATGGAGGATTAATAGCGAGCGGGTTTCAAACAATAGCAATTGCAGCTGGGCAGTGGTTAAGAACGGGACTACTTCAAGGCACCAGCCTAGGGGGCCTAGGTATGAAGGATATAAACTGGTTGGCGCCTGTCAGGCCAGGGGATGTTTTAAATACTTTAGTTGAAATAACTGATTGCCGAGCATCTAAAAGCAGATCAGATCGCGGTATTGTGCATTTTCAATATACCATAAGTAATAAAGGCGGCGTAGTAGCTATTATTACGATTATAATTATGGTTCGAAAAAAAAATTAGATTAAATTCAAATATTAGTTTGATTGATAGCATCGCCCTCCAAATTAGAAGTTTTACTATAAACGTCTTTTATGATTAGGGGGTAATATTTAACCTGAGCATTAAGTGAAAATTGAACTTATTTTGGTAACATGCGACAAAGCGTCCATTGACCTTAACGAGAAACTGTTTAGGTATGTCACTGGGCCATCCCTCCCCAACGAGGGGCGGCGTTCTGAAAGGGGCGCTTAAATGCAAAATACACTAATAAAACCGACTATTCGTCCGTCCAATCCCCATTTTTCATCAGGGCCTTGCGCAAAGCGTCCTGGCTGGAATGTTGGAGTGTTGTCAAATGCTGACTTGGGTCGATCCCATCGATCTAAGGTTCCTAAGTCGAAACTGATAAGGGTGATTGATGAAAGTCGGGAAATACTAGGAATTCCAGAAGATTATCGAATAGCAATTGTTCCTGCTTCTGATACTGGAGCTGTCGAGATGGCTCTTTGGTCATTATTAGGGCCACTAGGTGTTGATGTATTAGCTTGGGAAAGCTTCGGGAGTGGATGGGTTTCAGATATTGTTAGAGAGTTAAACCTTCAGGATGTGAGAGTTTTTGAAGCCCCCTATGGTCAATTAGTTGACTTAGAACTTGTTGATTTTGATAGAGATTGTGTGTTCACTTGGAATGGGACTACATCCGGTGTAAGGATTGCCAATGGTGACTGGATTTCTGATAAAAGAAAAGGCTTAACCATATGTGATGCTACCTCTGCTGTTTTTGCTATGGATATACCATGGAAAAAGCTGGATGTTGTAACTTGGTCATGGCAGAAAGTATTAGGTGGAGAAGCCCAACATGGCATGCTAGTTATCAGTCCTCGCACTGCTGAAAGACTAGTTTCTTATGAGCCATTGTGGCCGATGCCCAAAATTTTTCGGCTCACCAAAAATGGAAAGATAAATGAAGAAATATTTAACGGGAGCACCATTAACACTCCTTCAATGCTATGTGTTGAGGATCAATTAGACGCTCTTTCTTGGGCAAGAAGTATTGGCGGTTTGCCCGCCTTAATTTCTCGTTGTGATAAGAACTTGAACATACTCAGTGAATGGGTTTCTAAGTCCGACTGGGTTGAGTTTCTTGCCGAAGAAAAAAACTGTAGATCCTCGACGAGTGTATGCCTAAAAATTATTGACCCTTGGTTCAGGAATTTGAGTGAAGAAAAAAGGGCCAAGGCCGCTAGTTCTATTGCTTCTTTGCTGGAATCCGAAAAGGTTGCTTATGATATTAATGCTTATCGTTCAGCACCACCTGGTTTACGTATTTGGGCAGGAGCTACGGTAGAATCGGAAAATCTGAAAGCACTAGTTCCTTGGCTAGACTGGGCATATTTAGAAGTTAAGTCTGATTTTCAAGACTAGATTAATAATTATTGCTAGAAAAGTTGATCATATGAAAGAACTTATAATCTACCTGAGGTTAAAAGCTAATGGTTAAAATCTTAATTTCTGATTCCATGAGCTCTCTTGCCGAAGAGGTGTTTGTCAATCGGGGTATAGATGTCGATGTTCGTACTGGGCTATCCGAAAGCGAACTAATTTCTTGTATCAATAATTATGAGGGTCTAGCAGTCCGGTCAGCCACAAAAGTCTCATCTACTGTCCTAGCGGCGGCAAAAAAACTAAAGGTTATAGGTCGTGCCGGCATTGGAGTCGATAATGTAGATTTAGAGGCAGCTACTGCAAACGGAGTTGTTGTCATGAACACTCCTTTTGGCAACGCCATAACGACAGCTGAGCATGCCATTGCTATGATTATGGCGTTAGCCCGACAAATTCCTATGGCAGACTTATCAACTCAGGCTGGTAAATGGGAAAAATCAAAGTTTATTGGTGTCGAAGTGACTGGCAAGACACTTGGTATAATTGGGTGTGGTAACATTGGCTCGATCGTGGCAGAACGTGCTCTTGGTTTAAGGATGAAAGTAATAGCCTATGATCCATTTCTTACTCCTGAACATGCAAAAGATATTAGCGTTGAAAAGGTTACTCTTGATAAATTATTAAAACGAGCTGACTTTATTAGTCTTCATACACCATTGACGGATCAGACTAAGGGTATAATTGATTCGATAGCACTTTCAAAAACCAAACAGGGGGTTCGTATAATTAACTGTGCTCGAGGCGGATTGGTCGTTGAGGAGGACCTAAAGGTTGCCCTTGAAGAAGGACATGTTGCGGGTGCTGCTCTTGATGTGTTTGAAGTTGAGCCGGCTAAGGATAACTCTCTTTTTGGTACGCCAAATTTAGTGTGTACCCCTCATCTTGGAGCCTCTACTACTGAGGCTCAGGTAAATGTAGCCCTCCAGGTAGCAGAACAGATGGCAGATTATTTGCTTACAGGAGCCGTGGCCAATGCATTGAACATGCCTTCTGTCAGCGCAGAAGATGCTCCTCGCTTAAAACCTTATATGAAATTAGCAGAACAATTAGGTAGTTTTGCAGGTCAAATGACGGAATCCGGTATAAAATCTGTGCGTATTGAGTATGAAGGCCATGCCACCGAACTAAATACTAAGGCACTTAATGCAGCTGTCCTCAAAGGGCTTTTATCTCCCTTACTAGAAGGGGTTAACATGGTGAGTGCTCCAGTCATGGCTGGACAGAGAGGAATAGAAGTTTCTGATGTTCGTCATGATAGACAATCCAATTATCAGACTCTTATTAGACTAATCATTACGACTGAGAATCAAACAAGAAGTGTTGAGGGGACTTTATTCAGTGAGGATAAGCCCAGGTTGGTAAATGTTAAGGGTGTGCCGATTGAGGCAGAATTAAGCTCTCATATGCTATATGTGAATAATGATGATCGTCCAGGTTTGATTGGTGGCCTAGGCACTATTTTGGGTAGAGCTGGTATTAACATTGGCTCGTTTCACCTAGGAAGAACTAAACCGGGTGGGGACGCTATAGCCCTAGTTGAAGTAGATGTTGAAGTAACTGCAGAAGTACTAAAAGCAGTTGCGGACCTGCCTAACGTAGTGCAAGCAAAAGCTCTTTCTTTTTATTAAAGTCTTATTGGCCAAGGGAAGTAATATCAGCGTACTACAGATTATTTTATTTTTCATTGTAATAAGTCTAAGGTAATTGGTACGAAGACGCAGATCTATAGAAGTTGAATAGTCTTATATATATATCTGTGAATAATGAAGTCTACTTTTGACTACTAGCCTTTAATAGGGAGTTATTATTATGAGTAAAACACCGAAAACTCTTCCTCAATTACAAAAAATCTCTAAATTGCCAGTTCCTGAGACTGATTCCCTTGATGAGGATATCCAAAAATATATGAAACTGTGTGAAGAAAAGTTAGGACTGGTTCCTAATGTAATACGTGCCAAAGCATTACGTCAGGAATCTCTGAGAACTTTCATAAGTAAATATAATCAATTGATGTTGAGTGAAGACACTGGTTTATCTCGATTAGAGCGTGAAATGATTGCTGTTGTTGTTTCATGTCATAATCACTGTGTGTATTGTATTACTTCACACGGCCAAGCAGTAAGGGAGCTATCCGAGGATCCAGTGTTTGGAGATATTTTAATGACCAATTATAGGGAGCTTAACCTCTCAGAACGTCATAGAGCTATGCTTGATTTTTCCTGGAAAATGACTTCTGAACCTTGGCACATAGGCGATGAGGATAGAGACTCTTTATACAAGGTCGGTTTTTCTCATGAAGATGTTTACGATATTACTGATACAGTCGCGTACTTTAACTACACAAATAGAATGACGCATGGGCTCGGTATGCTTCCTAACGAAAATTATTTTGGTATGAACCGACTACCAGACACGAGTGTCGATAAATCAACCTCATGAGAATAGTTAATTATCGGTAACAAGACTAACTGAAAATATTTAGCAATATCGTTTATTTGGAGAATTTAAGATCTGACAGGATGATTATTCATCCTATGTTTCCCCGGTTGTTTATACTGAAATCTAGCCAATAATTCAATTTGGTTACTAAAAACAAATTGGTCTAAAGGCGTTACGTCTGCCATTTCGTATCCTCCAGATATAAGGATATCTGCGTCTCTTGCAAAAGTTTTGGGATTACAAGAAACGGCAATAATTATTGGAACCTTGGAAATAGCTAGATTTTTTGCTAACGCCTCTGCACCTGCGCGAGGGGGGTCAAAAATTACTATTTCATAAAAGGCAAGTTCCGCCGGTGAAAGTGGGTACTTCATTAAATTGCGCTTTTCAGTCGTTACTCGTCCACTGAAACCAGCCATACCACTTGCCGCTAAAAGATTTTCGAGTGTCTCTCCAGAAATATCAATTGAATGTACTTGAGCACCTCTTTTGGCAAGAGGTAACGTAAAAGTACCTAGTCCCGAAAAAAGATCAGCTACTTTTTTATGTGCTGTTATTTCTCCGGTATATTCAATAACTAAAGAGGTCATGATTCTTTGAGATTGTACACTAGTCTGTAAAAATGAACCTGGTGGAAGTACGACTGAAATTCCATCAAAGTCTATTGTTGGAACTCTTTCTTGGTATATGGGTTCCGTTCTTTTATTCTTTGATTTCCAAGAGATTCGAGCGAGATCGTGGTTTATAGCAAAGTTAGAAAGCCCACTTAAGTGATGCGGCTTGGGATTATTTTTCGTGCTTATTAGCATATCGATTCCGACTGCTGTTTCGGTAAGCATAATCTTCCAGGATGATCCTGGCTCCAGAATTTTTTCTATTACAATCTTTAGAGGCTGAATAACCCTATTTAATGTGGGACTTAATATTGGGCATTCTATTATATTAATAATATTATGACTTGAGCGCTCACTGTAACCGAAGGACAACTTATTACTATTAGTTTTTGTTTTGATGGCAGTTAGCTCAGTTCTGCGTCTGCCATTAGAATGGGTGGGTATTGTAGGCTGAATAAAATTGCTAAAAATTCTTTTATTATTTAGAGCCTTTTCAATTATGGCTCGTTTCCATTGAAGGTAGGGCCCAACGGATAGATGTTGAATAACACAACCTCCGCAGGCACCAAAATATTTGCAATGGGGAGCTATGCGATCCTTGGATTTTTCAATTATTTCTAATAAATCAATTTTCTTGCCGCTATTAGTAGACGTTTCTAATCTGATGCGTGCTTTTTCGCCAGGCAGTGTCATCGGAACAAAAATTTGTCCTTCAGTTGTTAAGGCTATGCCGTCTCCTTTTTCTCCAAGGTGTTCAATTGATATTTCTAAATATTTTTGGGGTTTTTTCATCAAATTTTTATTCGTTGAGCATGTATAAAAAACTCTTTGTTTCCTTCTGCTCCGGCTATAGGACTTTCGATAATATTTAATGACCTCCATTCGGGTAAACTATTTATCCAAGTTGAGATTCTTTTACAAACTGCTTCATGCACTTCTGGGTTTCTGACAATTCCTCCCTTGCCTATTTGGTCTCTTCCAGCCTCAAACTGGGGTTTAATTAGTGCGGATAAAATAGCATGCGGAGAGGCAAGACTTAAAGCAGAAGGTAATAAGGTCTCCAACCCTATGAAGCTTGCATCACAGACAATTAAGTCAATTTGCTCGGGAATTTTTTTTATAGACAAATAACGTGCGTTTGTTTTTTCAAGTACAATAACTCGCTTATTATTACGAAGTTTCCAGTCCAGTTGCCCATGCCCTACATCAACTGAATACACTTTTAATGCTCCACGACTTAACAAAACTTGTGTAAAACCTCCGGTAGAAGAACCGATATCTAAACAAATTTTATCGTCTACGTTTATTTGAAACTGATTTAATGCATGGTTAAGTTTAACTCCTCCCCGACTTACCCATGGATGATCTTGTTCCCTGATTTCTAAAGGCATGTCTTTTTGTATCGATATACCTGCTTTATTAATCCTCTGCTCTCCAGAAAAAACTTTTCCTGCAAGAATTAATGCTTGTGCACGACTACGATTTTTGGCGAGCCCTCTTTCTACTAGTGCTAAATCGGCTCTGATACGATGTTTGCTCGTTTGAGTGAATTTTTTCATGATTTTCAACTTCAGGCGTCAATTTATGCTCTGAATCTAGTCTCAAAAATCAAGCTCTAACAGTGAGTTCTTCGTAGTCACGACCTAAAGCACTCAATGCATTTTTAACTATGCTTGTAGCTATAAGACCACTATGTGAGTATTGTTTAGAAGGAGTGTCATGGTCAATAAATATATCTGGTATGGTCATAGGCTTTATTTTCAATCCATTTCCCAGCATGTTTTGACTAGCTAGGCTGGTCATCACCTGGCTTGCAAAGCCGCCGATCGAACCTTCTTCAACTGTTATTAGAACCTCATGTTCCTGACCTAATCGACGTAATAACTCCAAGTCTAGCGGTTTAGCAAAACGAGCATCAGCTACAGTAATAGATAGTCCACGAGTGGCTAGTTCATTAGCTGCCTTCAGGCACTCTGCTAGTCTAGCTCCATATGATAAGATTGCAACGGTAGTACCCTCGAGAATAATTCTACCTTTTCCAATTTCTAAAACTTTACCTTTAGCGGGTAAGCTACCACCTTGTCCTTCTCCTCTTGGATATCGAAATGCTGAAGGTCTATCGTCTATACACACAGCGGTTGCGATCATGTTCATTAGTTCTACCTCATCAGCCGGCGCCATTAATACAAACCCTGGCAGGCATCCTAAGTATGTAATGTCGAACGATCCATGATGAGTTGCGCCGTCAGCGCCAACTAGTCCAGCACGATCGATCGCAAATCTCACAGGAAGTTCTTGTATGGCGACATCGTGTATAATTTGGTCATATGCTCGTTGCAAAAAAGTTGAGTATATAGTTGCAAAGGGTTTATATCCCTCAGCTGCTAGACCAGCTGAAAAAGTTACTGCATGTTGTTCCGCAATACCAACATCAAAACACCTATCTGGAAATCTTTCTTTAAATTTATCTAGACCAGTTCCTGAGGGCATTGCTGCAGTAATAGCAATAATTTTTTTATCAGCTTCAGCTTCTTTTATTAAACAGTCTGAAAAGACACTTGTATAACTAGGGGCTTTTGGTTGTGCTTTTGCCTGTGTGCCTGTGACAAGGTCAAATTTGGCGACACTATGGTATTTTTCTCCCGCGCCACGGTTTGACTCAAAACCTTTCCCCTTTTGTGTTACTACATGAACTAAGACTGGACCAGTTTGTTTACTATCACGTACATTACGAAATACAGGCAATAGATGGTCAATATTATGTCCATCAATAGGACCTATATAATAGAAACCCATCTCTTCAAACAAAGTTCCACCGGTTACAAAACCTCGAGCATGCTCTTCAGCTCGCCGCGCAACTTGTTCTAGTCCCTTTGGGAGATGATTGGCGACTTCTTTGGCCGCCTTTCGAAGAGATCGATATCCCTTAGAAGAGATCAGGCGCGATAGGTATGCGCTAAACGCTCCAACCGCCGGTGCTATCGACATATCATTATCATTTAATACAACGACCAGTCGACTACTCATTGAGCCGGCATTGTTCATTGCTTCATATGCCATGCCGGCGCTCATTGCTCCATCCCCAATCACACTAATAACGTTGTTAGAGGCACCAGATAAATCTCTGGCTATAGCCATCCCCAAACCCGCAGAAATGGAGGTCGAACTATGTGCAGCGCCAAAAGGATCAAACTCACTTTCTATTCTGCGAGTAAAACCGGAAAGTCCTCCGCCTTGACGAAGAGTGCGGATTTTGTTGCGGCGCCCTGTAATTATTTTGTGGGGATACGTTTGATGGCTAACGTCCCAAATGAGTCTATCATCAGGAGTATTGAATACGTAGTGTAAGACAACAGTTAGTTCAACCACACCGAGTCCTGCGCCCAGATGACCGCCAGTAATAGAAACGGCATCTATTGTTTCTTGACGTAGCTCATCTGCAACCTGTTTTAATTCTTCAGGCTTTAGTTTTCTCAAATCGGATGGTGTGTTCACCGTGTCCAAGAGTGGCGTACTTATTTTGTTATCCAAAAGCCTATCCTATATGATTATGGGCTTTGGCCCATTTTATATTTGGCGACCAATAACCCCACGCACTATATCACGCAATACTTCCGCATTATCGCCATATAAGTCTAGTATTTCCATAGCGTTGTGGCAAAATTTCGCAGCGTTTTTAAGTGCTCCATCAATTCCATCTAGCTCCACAAAAGTTGCTTTTCCTTTCGCTTCATCTTTTCCCAAGGCTTTACCTGCTAGACGCTCATTGCCTGTTATATCTAGTAAATCATCCGTTATTTGAAAAGCTAAGCCAAAATTAACACCAAATTTTTTTAGAGTATTTTTTTCTTCAGTTGAAGATTCTCCAAGAATTGCTCCTGCTTCACAGGCGAAACCGAATAATGCAGCAGTCTTCATTAATTGCAGGTCATTTACGAGTTTTTTATTCCAGTCTTTTTTATGTGCGTTAAGGTCAAGCATTTGGCCGCCAGCCATTCCCGTTCCTCCGCTGGCTTTAGCTAAACCATATATTAGTTCACACCTTACACTAGGAGAAGGATGTGTAATTGGCTCAGATAGTAACTCAAAAGCTAGAGATTGAAGGGCATCCCCAGCAAGTATCGCGGTTGCTTCATCATATTTCTTGTGCACGGTGGGTTTGCCTCGTCTAATATCATCGTCATCCATTGCTGGTAAGTCGTCGTGCACTAATGAGTATGAATGAATCATCTCGACGGCTGCAGCAGTCCTTAGAGAATGTTTCTGCTCAACTCCGCATAATGAGGCAAACTGCACGACAAAAAATGGACGTAATCTCTTGCCGCCAGAAAGTGAAGCATATCGCATTGCTTCCCAAAGTTCCGAGGCCACCGCGTCCGATGGCGTCATCACAGCTTCTATAACTTTATCGACTGAGGAAGCAACTTCGCTGATTGCGCTAGGTAGATAAGATGCCATTTCAACTTAGTCTACCTCAACTGGGCTTAACTCTGGTTCTCCGTTAGAGGATAAAGATATTTTCTCAACCCTCAATTGAGCTTTTTTAAGTTTGTCCTCGCAATGAGCTTTCAGTAGAGCCCCTCTCTCATATGCATCCAATGACTCTTCCAGGTCTTTTTCTCCTCCCTCTAGCTGTCTAACGATGTCTTCAAGCTGACTAAGAGCCTTCTCAAAAGACAATGAGGAAATTTCTTCAGGAATTTCTTTATTTTTTTTACTAGCCATCATTGGGCTCTCCATTTTGTCTTAGATGAGTTTAGCTCTGTAAGGTTTAGGGTCAAGCTTAAGATGCTGCCATTAAGGTTTCCACATGTTCCGCTGTTGCTTCAGCTAAAGCGGTTAAATCATACCCACCCTCTAAGGCAGAAACTATGCGACCAAAGCAACAATTGTTAGCTATTTCACATAACTTTTCTGTGATCCAACGAAAATCTTCATTATTTAATTCCATCTGTGCTAACGGGTCTTTGACATGTGCATCGAATCCAGCTGAGATAAAAAGAAACTCAGGGGCAAACTCAACTAACGATGGTAAAATTGATGAATTCATTGCCTCTCTAAATTCCTTAGAGCCCGAACCCGGGGGTAGAGGACAATTAATTATATTTTTATTAGATCCTATTTCTTTAACGTTACCTGTTCCTGGATAAAGTGGAGATTGATGTGTGGAAGCATAAAACAGGTTCGGATTTTTCAAAAATATTTCTTGAGTTCCGTTACCATGGTGAACATCAAAGTCAATTACCGCTACTTTTTTCAGTCCATAAGTCTTCATGACATGGTCTGCACCAATCGCTATATTATTGAACAGACAAAAACCCATAGATTGATTGGTCTCTGCATGGTGCCCAGGTGGCCTTATGGCGCAAAAGGCATTATTAGCCTCTTGGGACATTACAGAATCAACTGCTGCAATCACAGCGCCAGCAGATCTCAAAGCTGCTTCCTTAGAATCCTTTGATACAATAGTGTCTGCATCAATTTTGCTGTAGCCAGAAGAAGGGATTTTAGAAAAAATAAGGTTTACTTGTTCCTTGGGGTGTATAGCTTGTATTTGTTCTAGGCTAGCAAGAGGTGATTCTCTTCGAATAAGGCCATCAAAATTTGGTGTTTCTAAAGCCTCCAGAATTTTCCTTAATCGATTTGCCGATTCGGGATGGTTAGGGGAGGTGTCGTGATCCAGACAGACAGGATGCGTGTATAAAATTGTAGTCATTTATATTTTTGAAATTAGTTTTATAAGTAAATATATCTATACATTGATATAAGGAATAATAGTTATTAAACCTATAATGCCAAAATTATCTATTTTTTGAAATAGGATTCTATTTTTATCTACTAAAAAAATCTTTTTTGGAGTGGAGTTCACTTGTTCCTTAATTATTACTGATAAACATGAATAAAATATTAGGAAAAAAATTGAAAACAACATTTATTAAAATTGGAATTATTTTAATCAGCTTTTTAGTTTTTTTCGTTTCTGAATCTGGTTTAAATGATTCCTATGTATTAGATGCCCAGGAAGTTAGAAAATTGTCTGCAATGGCAAAAATTCTAGATAAAAATAATAATAATTTAATTGAGCGCAATGAAGCTAGAGGGCCAGTAAGCTCAAACTTCGATGTGATTGATAAGGATAAAAATGGTTCCCTTAATGGCACGGAGTTATTCAACTTTTTTCGTGGTGGTGCTGGAAAGAAACAAAATAAAGGTGGTCCAATAGCTAATGTAGTTGTTGATGCAGTAATAGAGGAGGTTATGACCCAAACTGTACCAATTTTAGGCCGTGTTGTGTCTAATGAGTTTGGGCCTGTAGCAACACGGATTAGTGGCCCTGTAAAAAAGATTTATGTTGGAGTTGGAGACCGAGTTAAAACGGGCCAATTACTAGCTGAGCTGGATACCGAAGTTTTATTAGTTGAACGTGATCGAAACGAGGCCATTGTTTCACAGCAAATTGCGAGGCTTGATAGTGCAAAAGCAGATTTTGAGAAACGCAGCCTAGAGCTAAACCGATTAAAAGTTATTCGAAAGTCATCTTCTTTCTCTCAGGCAAAATACTTAGAGGTTATTCAGGAGGTGGTAAAACAAAAAAGTAAAGTGGATGAAACAGCTGCACAATTACTTCAGGCTCGAGCACAGTTAAGACGTTCAATAATTAATCTAAAAGACAGTCAGATTCGCTCACCTTATCCTGGTGTAGTAAGTACAAAATATACCGAGGTAGGGGCATTTTTGAAAGTAGGTAACCCAGTTTTGGGTTTAATTAACGACAAAAGTGTTATGGTTGAGGCCGAGGTTCCTCGCACAAAACTAGGAAAACTTAAACCTGGTCAAACTCTACAATTAACATTCAATGGGAAAATTTATTATAAAGCATCAGTATATGCAGTTATACCTGACGAAAATCCGAGAACTCGAACGCGAATGGTAAGATTTGAACCAGACTTTTCTTCTTTGAATTTACCGTTGGCTACAAATCAAAATGTTACTTTAAACGTCCCAATTGGAAAAAGTTCTAAGGTTATAACAGTATCTAAGGACGCAGTTATTCAACGTGATGGAGTTGATAAGGTTTTTTTGATCAGCAATCAGCAGAGTATACCCAAAACAGTAAAACTTGGTCAGTCAACTGGTAGTCGTTTTGTTGTTCTATCTGGTTTAAAGGTGGGAGACTCTGTGGTTATCAGAGGGAATGAGAATCTTCGCCCCGGGCAAAGTGTTAGAACGTCTCGTCAGTAATAAATTTTAGGTGGTCAGGACAAAACTAATATGAATCTCATCTCTTTTTCCATTAATCGACCGGTTGCGATAGTCGCAGTTGTGTTGATGGTTGTTTTGTTTGGTTATGTTGCCCTCCAACGTATACCAATACAGATGGCTCCTGATGTGCGTCAACCAGTGATAATTGTACAAACTTTCTGGCCAGGTTCGGCGCCGGCAGAAGTTGAACGTGAGATAGTTAACCGTCAAGAAGAGGTGCTAAAGGGACTTGAGGGAATTCGCTCAATGCAAAGTCGAAGTAGAACTGGAAGAGCTGAAGTTACTCTAGAATTTGCTCCCAGTCAGAATATGGACAGAGCTCTTTTATTGGTCGCTAATCGGCTTGATCGTGTCACAGGATACCCCGCAGAGGCGAATGAACCTCTATTAAGAACATCAGGAACAGATGACAATGCCATAGCCTGGTTTTTGCTTACACGTAAGCCAGGAAACGATCGTGATATGATAACCTATGGTGATTTTTTAGAAGATGTTGTGCAGGAAAGAATCGAACGTATTGAAGGTATATCTGCTGTTAATATTTATGGAGAAACTAAGCGTGAATTAAGAATCGTAATTGACGCACAGAGATTAGCACAATATCGCCTGACTATTTCGGATGTTTTAAAGCGTGTTAGGGCAGAAAATGCTTCTATATCTGGGGGAAATGTTGAGGAGGGTAAAAGAAGTTATGTTGTTCGCACTGAAGGAGATTTAAACAGGCCTGAGCAGGTCCGAAATATAGTCCTTCGTTCAGAGTACATATCAGGTAAAGAAAGAATTGGCAGAGTAACTGTTGGTGATGTAGCAAAAGTTTACCTGTCATATAAGAAAGCTCGCGCTATAGCCCATAACTTTGACGAGAGAGCTATGGCTTTTAACATGACTCGTTCTCAAGGCGCGAACGTTTTACAAACAATGTCTAAAGTGCACTTAGCAGTAAAAGAGTTAGGTGAAGGAGTCCTAAATGATGTGGGACTGAAGGTACAAAATGTATTTGATGAAACAGTTTATATTAACTCTGCAATTAGATTGGTTCAGCAGAATATATTTGTTGGTGGAGTATTAGCAGCAGTTATATTGCTTTTGTTTTTAAGGTCTTGGCGTCCAACTCTTGTTATTTCTTTAGCTATACCTGTATCTGTAATCGGCTCATTTGTTGCCATGGCTTTGTTGGGGCGCTCACTAAACGTAATTAGCCTAGCGGGCATTGCTTTCGCAGTGGGTATGGTTGTTGATGCGGCAATAGTTGTTCTCGAAAATATTTTTCGACTTAGGCAGGGTGGATTTTCCCGGTCCGAAGCAGCTTATCAAGGGGCAATTGAAGTCTGGCCAGCTGTATTAGTTTCCGCTCTGACTACAGTTATGGTTTTTATTCCAATCCTTTTAATGGATCTGGAAGTAGGGCAGCTTTTTCGCGATATCGCAGTTGCAATATCTGTATCAGTGCTTCTTTCTCTTTTAGTCTCAATTTCCTTGATACCTGCTTTATCAAATCGACTTTTAGTTAAAAACTACAGTGAGAATGAATCTCTCAGAATTCCTGTGCTAGATTATTTTGCAAGTGGGTTTACCAGGTTCTGGATATTTTTTGCTCGACTGGTTGTAAGATCAAAAATTTCTGCCGTTGGAGTTGTTGTTCTAATTACTGGTATTTCTGTTGCTTCAACAATTTTATTTTTGCCAAAGCTCGATTATTTACCTACTGGAAATCGGAATTTTGTATTTGGTTTTGTTCAACCACCTGCTGGTTATAATCTCGATACAGTGAGCGAGCTCACAGAAAAAATCGCAGATAGAACTCGTAAAAATTGGGTGACTGAATCAAGAGAAACAGATGTAAAAGATGATTCTCCAAAATTCCAACGATTTTTGCGAGTCGATTTTAATGGTAGGGCTTTCATTGGTGGAACAGCGCAAGACTCAACACGAGTGAGGGATCTCATCCCCATTATGCAGAAGGCAGCCTTTCAAGAGCCTGGGACATTTGCATTTGTTTTTCAACCCTCATTATTTGGTCGCTCGGTAGGAGGAGGGCGTGCGGTGGATATTGATGTGTCTGGACCTGAGCTACCTCTTATTTATGAAGTAGGAAAAAAGGCGTTTTTTAAGCTAATGCAACTGTTGCCTCCCAAAGACGGACACCGAACACGTCCGCTCCCGAGCCTAACACTAGGGGCACCTGAGATAAGGGTAGAACCTGATCCAACTGCTCTTGCAGACAATGGTTTAACTGCGCAGGAATTGGGCCATTCTATAGATGCATTTAATGACGGGGTAAGAGTTTCTGAGATTACAGTGGACGGGAAACGAATTGATCTGATGCTTATGGGCGAACTGGATCAAATTAACACAACCCAGAAAATTGGTTCTTTGCCTATGGTGACGCGCGAAGGTCGTTTAATATCTGTAGATAGCCTTGCAAAAGTAACAGTAACGAGTGGTCCGACTGAAATTCGCCGATCGGAACGAGTTAGAACTATGACATTGAGAGTGACCCCTTCAGATTCTATGCCTTTGCAAAAAGCTATTGAGCTAATTAAAGAGCAGGTTATAGAACCTATTGAGGCAGCTGGGGTGCCTGAAGGAGTTCGTTTTAGGGTTAGTGGTACGGCTGATAAGTTAACAGCAACCTGGAATGAGATTATTATTGATCTACTTCTAGCAGTAGTTATAGTTTATTTAGTAATGGCTATTTTGTTTGAGAGTTTTGTCTATCCTCTGATAATTTTACTCTCTGTGCCCATAGCAGCTGCCGGAGGGTTGGCTGGCTTAGCCTTATTAAATAAATCGGTTTTTCAGCCATTGGATATGTTGACCATGTTAGGTTTTATTATTCTAATTGGTATAGTTGTAAACAATGCGATACTCCTTGTTCATCAAACCTTATTACATATCCGCAAACAGGGAATGTCGGCAGACGAGGCCATAACTCTGGCTACACGAAACAGGATTAGACCGATTTTTATGTCAACTTTAACGTCGGTCTTTGGTATGCTGCCTTTGGTAGTTTTTCCAGGAGCGGGCTCTGAGTTGTACCGTGGTCTGGGCTCCGTTGTGATTGGAGGACTGGCGTTATCTGCTGTACTTACATTGGCTGTTGTTCCACCAATGATGTCAATTAGTGTTGCGGTGTGGGAGAGAAAGAGTAAGTAGAGTTAATATGTTGTGATCGTTTTCCAGATATATTCCTTATATATCAGTTTTTTATAATATAACTTTATCGATTATCCTCTTCTTATTTCATCAACCATTTGGGAGGCCCCAGCTGCAACTAGCCGAATGTCGGAAGTTGGTGTTACTAAATTAAACCCTTCTGATATCATTCTTATGGCATATTTCGAACTGGCTCCATGAATGCCAGCAACTTTGCCTGCAGCATGAGCTTCTTCTCTGATGCGAGCTATTAATGGAACTATTGGTCCATCAAAATGGTCAAGAATTGGGGCTTCTCCATGGGATATAGATAAATCGGATGGGCCGATATAAACGCCATCTAGACCAGGAGTTGCCACTATTTCAGTTAAGTTTTCCATTGCTTCTTGTGTCTCTATCATAGCTAAGGTCACTATTTCTCCATTTGCGAACTTTTGGTAATCACTTCCGCCGTACATTAATGCTCTGAATGGACCATTCGAACGAATTCCCACGGGTGGATATTTGCATGCAGCCACGAAATTTTCTGCGTCGTCGCGATTATTAATCATCGGACAAATAATACCGTAGGCGCCTGCATCTAATAGACGCATTATAACGCCAGGTTCGTTCCACGGTGTGCGAACCATAGGAACCGCTTCAGTTGTTGAGATCGCTTGCAGCATCGATATGACATCTGACTCAGTAACCCCGCTGTGCTGTAGGTCTATTGTTATAGAATCCCATCCTTGATGAGCCATCATCTCGGTGGATAAAGAGTGGGGTATTTGACACCAGCCATTGAGAGCAGGTTTACCGGATTTCCAGATTTTCTTGAGGTGATTCGGGCGCATTTTAGTATCCTGGATTTGTATTCAGCATAAGAACTAATGGCGGAATATTCATTCCGAACCCATTATATTAATTAAGGTATCAGAAACGAGGTAGAATTTGAACCTACGACTTTCAGGTTCTGGTCCTGACTAGTTACCGGACTACTCCACTCAGCGCCAAATAAGGAATGGATCGAAGAAAATTCGAGTGGTGGCTTCTTTCTCCCACATTGTATAAAGTATCTTTGGTGTTGGTTCCAGTCGTGTAATGATCTTGCTGGTGACTGATTTTTAATTTTAAGTTCTGAACCGGATGTTTTAAAAAAAATGAACAGGTTAGAACTTACTTTAATAAACTTTCTTGGTTCTCTCTGATATCGGTCCACATAAACGCTAACAGGCGATGCCTCAAGTAAATCACAGATTTTTGGTTTATTGTATAAAATGCAGATATTAAATTAATTGCGGAGAAGGAAGAGGATTTATCCTTGGACCTTCAGCTTCTGAGGCTATCGAGTGTTAGGCCATAATTCTTGCAAGTAGGCGTAACTACAAATAATAGAATATATTTGCTATACATATGATAATAGATTAGTGAGTTTGAGCTATTCATGCCTGAAGATTTACAAGAAACAACACAATTAAATAAACTTAGCAAACAGGTCCTCGTTGATTTAGACCTGTTAGATCACCCCAAAAAGCCTTGGCTCGTGAAGCGTCATCATCATTCCGGGACCCCGGTTTTTGATGTTCTGATAATTGGTGCTGGTCAGAGTGGTCTAGCTCTTTCGTTCGCCTTGAGAAGAGAAAATATAAATAATGTTATTGCAATAGACTCTAAACCAAAGGGCAAGGAGGGTCCCTGGAACAGCTACGCTCGAATGCATCATTTGAGAACGGCCCTTAATTTAACAGGTCCTGATCTCGGTATCCCATCTCTGACTCCCCGCGCTTGGTTTACTGCTAAATATGGGTCTAAAGCCTGGGATGAGTTAGAGAGGTTTCCTACATTAGACTGGCATCAATATCTGACCTGGTACAGAGACGTTCTTAACATACCCGTATGGAATGAGACAGAAGTGGGTCCCTTAGAGGCGGATGAGCCAAGTTCTAGTAGTAGTCTGATAAAGGTTCCTCTGAAATCAACCGGTGTTACAGGGAAAGATGGCATAGTTTTTGCCAGAGAAGTTATTTTGGCAAATGGTTTGGAAGGTTGTGGTGAATGGCACGTTCCTGAGCTGATTAAAAATGCGTTACCCGAAGAACGCTATTCGCAGGCTAATCGTGAAATTGATTTTCATTTACTTGAAGGAAAAAGGATAGCGGTCCTGGGTGCGAATGCTGGAGCTTTTGACAATGCGGCGACGGCACTAGAGGCCGGAGCGAAAGAAGCCCATGTGTTTGTTAGAAGGCGTGAGATAGCTAAAATAAACGCGCATAAGCCGTTTGACGATATTGCCTACTTGAAGCATTTTTCTGATTTTAGTGATTTGGAACGTTGGCGCATCGCGGTGCATATTTTACAAACTCACCAGCCCCCTCCACAAGAATCATTTGATAGAGCGCATACTCTTGAAGGGTTTCGAATGCATGAGGATGCCGCCTGGAAAAATGTTTCATTAAGTGGTGATAGTGGAAATGAAATTCTAATTGAAACTTGCGGGGGTAATAAGCATCTGGTCGATTTTATAATAGCTGCTACAGGTCACATTAATGATTTTAGTTTACGAACGGAAACTTCTTTATTATCAGATAAAATTGCTTTGTGGGAGGATAGATTTGTTCCTCCAGCAGGGGAAGAGTCTGTGTCTGCATCAAGCTACCCATATCTTGGAAAAAATTTTGAATTTATTGAAAAAAACCTAGGTGACGCGCCCTACCTTCATCATATCCACTGCTTTACAATAGGCACACTAATTAGTTTAGGAATGACAGGTAGCTCGGTAACTACCATGCGTTACGGAATTCCCAGAGTTATTGAGGGAATTACCAGACAATTATTTCTGGATGACAAGGGTCACTATCTAAGAGCTATAATGGAACATGATGAAATAGATCTTATTGTCCCGCCAGATGAGCCTAATGAATAAACTTACGCAGCTCTTTCCAACAAAGTAGCGATTCCCTGCCCCACCCCTATACACATCGTACACAGTGCATATTTTTCATTACGATCCAGCAATTCATATGCTGCTGTCATTGCCAGGCGGCCGCCACTTGCTCCAAGAGGATGTCCTAGCGCTATTGCTCCTCCGTTAGGGTTTACATGTTCTGCATCATCGGGAAGACCTAGGTCTCGTGTCACGGCTAAAGCTTGAGCGGCAAAAGCTTCATTTAATTCAATCACTCCTATATCACTGACTTTAATTTTGAGGTGTTCTAAAAGTTTTCTTGTTGCCGGCGCTGGACCAAAGCCCATGATTCTGGGAGGTACACCTGCAGTTGCTGTTCCTAAAATTCTGGCTAAGGGATTAAGACTGTATTTATTTATTGCATCCTCCGAAGCTATTATCATGGCGCAGGCCCCATCATTTACGCCTGATGCATTTCCAGCGGTTACCGTTCCATCTTCTCTAAATGGTGTTGGTAATTTTGCCAAAACATCCAGGGTTGTGTCTCCTCTAGGGTGCTCATCAGCGTCAACTATAACTGGCTCACTTCGTCTTTTAGGTACACTTACAGGTATGATCTCTCTTGAGAGACGTCCATTACTTTGTGCATTTTTAGCTCTTTGTTGGGATCTAAAGGCAAATGAGTCTTGGTCTTTACGATTAATTTGGAACTCAACTGCAACATTCTCAGCAGTTTCTGGCATAGAATCTATTCCGTACTCTTGCTTCATTTTGGGATTAACAAATCTCCATCCTATAGTTGTATCTTCTATTTTTGTATTTCTACTATAGGCTGATGTTGCCTTTGGCATGACGAAAGGAGCTCTCGACATGCTCTCTACACCTCCGGCGATAACTACTTCCGCTTCGCCCGTTCTAATTGATCTTGCAGCTGCTGTTAATGCTTCAAGACCTGAACCACAAAGCCTATTTACTGTGGCGCCAGTGACCGAAGTTGGCAGTCCGGACAGTAATGAGGCCATTCTGGCAACATTACGATTATCCTCTCCGGCTTGGTTTACACAACCATAAATGACGTCATCTACAGCTTCCCAATCAACTTTTTCATTTCGGGTAACAAGAGCCTTCAGTGGGGTGGCGGCAAGATCGTCGGTTCTCACTTCTGATAGGCTTCCACCATAACGTCCGAACGGTGTGCGAACTGCATCACATATAAATGCTTCAGCCATTCTTGGAACTCCCTTTGAATTATTTATAGAGATTATTACCTGAACAATAGAGACAAAGATACGGAATTTAAAGCTACTAAATTGCAATAATCATACCAAAAGAGAATAAATGTAGATTAGGATAGTATACTAACTAATAGTATGCTAAGTATATGTCGATGACTATTAATGCAGAAGAAAAAGAAAATTTTAATATTGAGCTTGCGAGACTTTACTGGTCTTGGAGAAGCCTTGTGGACAAACATCTGATGTCTGTAGGAATGACTCAGTCGCGGTGGTTAACACTCTATTATATTTCTCGAAGCAGTGAAGAGCTTTCTCAAAAAGATCTTGCTTTAAGTATGGGTATTGAGGGACCAACGTTAGTCCGTTTACTCGATGCTTTAGAGAGTATGAGCCTTATTGAGCGACGTGAATCTAAAAGTGACCGAAGACGAAAAGTTATATCAATTACTGAGAAAGGTCGACCATTAGTAGAAGAGATTAAAACAACGATTAATGATTTTAGAGATGAGTTTCTTAGCGACCTTACCAAAGAAGAAATCAGCGTCTGCTTAAATGTTTTTAAGCATATAGGTCTTAAGGTTTCTTCATATAAGAAGGTTAATTAACCTTACAATCTTGGTTGAACCGATGCCCAATAGCGAACTCTCCAATAATTCTGATACTAATCCCAACATAAAACCAAAGACGAGATCTTTGGGGAGTAAATTCTACCTTAAAGCTGGTTTAACTCTTTTGTTAATCCTTGCTGCAGCTGCGGGAGCTGTAAGCTGGTACCTCGATCAAATAAATAATATTCATGTGGTTGACGCTCGGATTGACACCGAGATGAAAACTATCAGCTCTCGTGCAGCAGGCAATATTATTAGCGTAAATGTTAAAGAGGGGGATAAAGTTAGGCCTGGAGACCTTTTGCTTAAAATTGATGATCGGGAAGCGATAATAGAATTGAGAGAACTCAATTTTCTAGTGGATGGAAAACTAGCACAAATTCGTCAAATTGAGTCTCAGATAAAGATGTTAGATCGTAGAACAGCAGCTTTGGTAGTTGAAAGAAAATCGGAACTTGCTGCGGCTAAAGCTGAATTTTCAGCTCGTCAGTTAAATATTAAATTGGCTAAAGATGATTTTTATCGGGCTGATTCTTTGAAAGATAGGGGCGTTATTTCCATAAAAAAATGGCGTTTTCTTAAAACTAGAGTAGAAATGAAAAATCAAGAGGCGAGAAAAGCTGCTGCTAAGGTCAAGGTAGCAGAAGCCGCTCTGAGGTCAGCAAAAATTACACGTGATGAAATCGATGTTTTGCAACATGAGCTATCTAGACATATGGCTCAGAAGGCACATCTCGTTGCAAAAATTGATGGTAAGAAAATACAGATAGATAAGACTAATATATTTAGCCCGATTGACGGAGTTATTGATAAGAGTTTTATATCGTCGGGTGAAATGGCTCAATCGGGGCAGAGACTTTTCCTGATGCACGACCCCAGTTACGTATGGATTGAAGCTAATATTAAAGAAACCAGATTGCGCAATCTAAAGATTGGACAATTGGTTTCGGTTCAGGTGGACGCTTATCCGAATCAAATATATTCCGGAAAATTAGTTAGAATCGGAGATGCTACTACCAGCCAGTTTGCATTATTGCCTGCTCCCAATCCTAGTGGAAACTTTACAAAAGTTACTCAGCGTATTCCTGTCCGTATTGAAATTAAGCAAAGAAGCAATCATCTGCGGCCTGGTATGATGGTTGAATTAAATATAGAGATCGATGCTGACGACGGTTAGCTCAATGTCAGAGCATAATAGTCACTTGCAAAGGTGGCTGGTCTCTATCACCGCCATTGCATCTGGAGTAGCGGTTACGCTGGCAATTACCGTAATTAACACTGCTATTCCTGACATCATGGGTTACTTCGGTATGGGACAAATAACAGCCCAATGGATGTCAACAGCCTTTCTTGCAGCTATGACCTCAACAATGCTCATGATTGATTGGTTAGATAAAGCAATAGGATTGAGGCTAACATTTATATTGGTACTTACATTATTTGTTTTTGCGTCATTACTGGGTGCCATATCTCCGAACCAAGATATTTTGATTCTTTCTAGAGTTTTACAAGGTGCCGCTGCTGGAATAGTTCAACCAATTTCAATGTTGGCAATGTTCAGAGTATTTCCTCCCGAGCAACGCGGTAAAGCGATGGGACTATTCGCCATGGGAACAGTTCTTGCTCCCGCTGTTGCTCCCCTTTTTGGCGGAATTGTTGTAGATTTTTATGGCTGGCGTCATACCTTTTACGTTGCCCTTCCTTTTGCTTTAATCGGCTTGTTGCTTTCGCCTTTTACCCTTCCTGGTCGAGACCGATCAATAAAAATCCCAAAGTTTGATTGGCTCGGTTTTATACTAATGTTGATAGTAACAGTTGGTTTTCTAACGGCTTTTGTAAATGGTCAGAGGTTAGGTTGGAGCTCTCTTGAAGTTATACTTCTCTTCTGGACATCAATTTTTGCTTCTGTGTTTTTTATTTTTTGGGAGTTAAAGGTAAACGACCCTTTAATAGAATTAAGGCTTTTTTTAAACCTACGATTTGCTTCGGCAGCTATTGTTAGTTTTGTCTTTGGCCTATCTATCTTTGTTACCACTTATATGGTTCCACTATTTGTGCAAACTGTTCAAGGGCTATCAGCTACTCAAGCCGGTTTGATCTTATTTCCGCAGGTGCTTTTGGTGTTTCTTTTCCCTCTAGGAGGTTATTTAAGCGATAAAGTGTCTATCGCTTTCTTGTCTTCAATAGGTATGGCTTTAATAGCTGTTTCTGCCCTTTTGACATCTTTTGCTGATTTGAACACAAGTTTTTGGCTGCTGACTTTGTGGGTTTTAATCGGTCGTATAGGCAATACATTTGTTTTTCCAGCAGTGAGCGTTGGTGCACTTAGACCAGTTTCAGCAGATATGGTTGCTCAAGCCTCTGGAACAGTAAATTGTATGCGCCAACTTGGAGGGGCTTTTGGAGTAAATCTCTTTGCTGTCTTTTTAGAGAGAAGAACACAATTTTTTAGTGAAATGTTGACTCCATTGCAAAATGCAGGAAACCCCCAAACTTTGGACCTATTGGAAAAAGTTAAGAATCTGCTTTCTCACGCTGGTTTACCTGTTTTAGATCAGGCGCCAATGGCGCTTCAGTACTTAGAAAAAGTTATTAACGTACAGTCAAACATGTTCGGTTTTAAGGATACTTTTATTGTTCTTTTTATAGTTTGTTCTTTATCAATTATTATAGGTTTAGCTATGAAATCGGGAAAGTAAAGACGATATTTATGCCCTCTCACCAGCATCCCTCGCTTCTACAATTTCACTTGATACTCCATCAGGATTTTTTGTCCAAAAATCTTTGTTACAATCCAAAGTTGCATATGGTGTTATCATACCCGGATCAAATGGAAATGGATCGTTTTCTGCAGCTATTTTAAGAGGCCACTCGAAGTCAGCGAGAGCACCTTTGCCTATAGCTACAAAATCTCCTTCACTTTCGATTAAAGCTTTTTCGGCTACAATTGGATCCTGTAGCTTTCCGTTAGATATGACAGTAAGACCCGAATACTTTTTAGCTAAACCCGAAAGACTATTTTTAGTGTCAAATATAGGGGTAACGCCCAAGTGGGCGCTGCAATCAATAAAGTCTATTCCCGTTTCTGCCAATTTCGAAAAAATAACCTCAGCATCTGATATTCCACCGGGCCAATTATACTCAAAGTCGTTTACTTTGGTTTGAGAAATTCGTACTCCAACAGGTTTGTTTGGGACTGCGCTCCTCACAGCGTTCATTATTTTACAATGAAACTTAATACGATTTTCTATTGGCCCACCATAGTCATCTTCTCTTTGATTTGTGTATTTTGTTAGAAATTGATCAGGTAGATAACCGTTTGCCCCATGAACTTCTATACCATCGAAACCTACTTCATCTGCTCTTTTGGCTGCTTCTCCAAAACTTTCCACGACAGTCTCGATTTCTTCATTTGTTATTTCTCTCGGTGTTTGAAAGCCTCCAGCCGCTCCTCGATAGCGAGGAATTTGTTCGCCTTTGGGTTTCACAACAGATGGTGCTATAGACCCCTCAACCCAATAATTACCTTGGTTAATGGCTCCGCAGTGAAATATTTGCATAAAAATAGGCGTTCCGGCTGCGTGTGAGGCTTCGACTACTTTTCTCCACGATTCTTGCTGACGTTCATCAGCTATGCCAGGCTGATATGTGTAACCTTGGCTATATCGAAAATCAATATAGGTACCCTCGGTAATGATTAGTCCCCAACCACTCCTTGCATATCTAGCGTAATAGTCTGCTATTTGGTTAGTAACCAATCCGTCCTCAGTTGCACTGGTTCTTGTCATGGGAGACACAATACAGCGATTTGATATATTCAAGTTTTTCAATTTATATGATGAAAAAAGAGTAGGAAACTTTTCAACGCCCGGTCCAGTTAAAGTCATAATAATTCCTGAATAATTTTAAGTAAAATAAATACTGTTCTAACGTTCTATTGGAACGCCGACAAGACTTCCCCACTCGGTCCATGACCCATCATAACTTCTTACATTTTTATAACCTAAGAGTTCGGTCATTGCGAAAAATGCGAGGGTAGCTCGATGACTAAGACGACAGTACGAAATAATCTCTGAATCGGCTGTAGCGCCTTTTGCCTCAAACAAGCTAGACAACTCATCAGCAGATTTGAAGCACATGTTTTTATCTAGAAGATTTTCGAAGTATAAATGCCTAGCGCCAGGTATACGTCCGGCTCTTTCCGCCCCTACATCAGGGACCCCTAACATATTGACCCTTTCACCTCGATATTCTTCCGCTGACCTATGATCAAGTAATATGATTTTTTCTTGATCAATTTCCTCAATTTTATCCAGAATTTCATCACGTCTAATACGCATGTTATTATTTCGATTGGAATTAGGTAAATAATTAGCCCCAGTGATCTTAGGGAGCTCAAGTGATTTCGGAAAACCCATTTTCTCCCACTTTACTCGACCACCATCCAGCACACATACATCCATATGACCAAGAAATTTTATAACCCACCAGCCGTATGTTCCAAATTGAGGAGGATCTCCATAACAAACTATTTTGGTCTTATTTTCAATTCCGCTAAGGGAACACCTTCTGGCAAAATCATCTTGGGTTGGAAAATCCCGAATATTTTCATCCCAAAGCCAGTCTTTCCAGTACCAGCCCTGTGCGCCTGGTATATGCCACGAATCATATGAATCGGTACCGTTCCAATTGAATTCCAGTATCCTTATGCTTGGATTTTCTAGGTTATTCATTAACCATTCAGGACTTACAAGGTTATTAGATTTCATTTTCTGTTTCCTAAATTAGATTCTTATTCTGACCGTAGGAATAACTGATTTACTCAAGTAAACTCTTAGGGCGCAATAAAATCAATAATTACTATTAAATCAATTTGGAGGGTAAACTCTGTGGCCATAAAAACTATTGGTTTGATGAGCCCTGGCGATATGGGTAATGAGATAGGAAAAGTACTATTAAAGAATAAATATAGGGTAATTACATCTTTAAACGGACGAAGTGATCGGACTCGTGATCTCTGTTTCAAAGCTGGAATTGAAGACTTACGAGATCTTCATATGGTGGTCAATGAATCTGATCTAATACTTTCGATAATGCCTCCTAGTGAGGCCGAAGTTTTTGCTAATGAAGTTATGAAAATTATTCAGGATTTGAAGGTAGAACCTCTCTACGCTGAATGTAATGCAATCGCTCCCTCCACCTCTGAAAGGATAAGGTTATTAATTAGTTCTGCAGGTGCCTTATACGTTGATGCTGGCATAATTGGGCCACCACCAGGAAGGGGAGAAGCTACTAGGTTATATGTTTCTGGTAAGTATGCTGAGCAGATTCTTCCACTTGGGGGAGAAAACCTAAAAATAATATCATTGGGTAAGGATTGGGCCCGATCTTCAGCTTTAAAAATGTGTTACGCGGCTCTAACTAAAGGAACAATGACGTTGGATACGGCAGTTTTGTTAGCTGGAAAACAATTAGGCGTTTATGAAGAGTTAAAGACTGAGTTCTCGGAAAGTCAGCCAGAGGCTTTTAATAGGATGAATAACCGCATTCCGTGGCTAAGTACTGACGCGAGACGCTGGATTGGAGAGATGAATGAAATAAGAAATACTCTTGAAGTTTCTCAACTTCCCGGAGGTTTTCACCGAGGAGCTGCAGAGATTTTTAGTTTATTGTCCGAATCACCATTGGCTATAGAGACAGTTGAAAATGCAGATAGAAGTAGGACTTTAGATGAGGCAATTAATATATTTGCAGAGATGATAAGAATAAATCCCGAAGAATCCAACCAGTCTTAAGGGGCTTGTTTTATAGTCAACGTTTATTTCTATTCGGCGACTTTCTCATTCTTCGTGTTTTTCTTAGAAGTGTTTCTAGCTCACTTTTTTCATATCTTAGACTGGTTAATTTTTCTGCGTTTCCAGAGGCTAGTCTTGTTTCTACCTTAAGCTGATTTATAACATTCTCAAGTACTCTATATAATTCATTCAGTTGTTTATTACTTCTACATTGTAATAAAACCTCTTTTTCCATCATTAGTTCGGAAAATTCTGACACATCCTTTTTACCAGATTCTGTTAGACGATCGTCTATTTCGTGCCATGCAGGTAGCCAAGCATGGTAAATCGATAAAGAATTTTTATGGTTTTTAGATTTCGTCGATTTTTCAAGTTGCACCATAATTCTTACAAATTCCCAAACTACGATTCTAAGTTCGATGGGAAACTTTCTTTCGATGGTCTGTGAACTTTTATTCATAGAACTTTAATTGTCAGAAGAAACAGGTATAACTTTAAGATGACCTAGCTCAGGGCCACAAGATTGGCAAAAACATTTTGACGGATTACGGCGTGGTCTTCTCACAAAATAGTATTTTTTAATGCAGTTGTTGCATTGCCAAGCCACAACCGCTTGTGAAGCACGTGAAAGGTAAGAAAGATTATGTCTAACAACAGGTTTTTGACCTAGTAGTCGCATTATGTCTCGCCATGACTGGTTGTGTTTACAAGAGCGTCCATAAAATAAATCAGTTAAAATATGTGCACATTCATGCATAAAAGTAACATTGCGATCGTTTTCCCTTCCCATTTCTAATAAGGCGACGTTAAGAACTATCCGCCGCTCTTGACTGTATGCAGCTCCTGCTAAAATTTTAGCTCGTTTGCTTATTTCTACGGCACATTCTAATACTTCACGAAACGGAGGCCCTAATATCTCTCCTTTCTCCAGTTGTTCGGTTAATCCCCATTTATCCGATAGCTCTCGCACTGAACCTAACACTCGGGAAGCTTTAGCCGTCTTGTTTCTTTTATATAATATTTTACTTCGCAAGAGATATCACCTGACCTGTTTGTTTTGGACGAGGGAGTAGTTTATGTGATTTCATTATTGTTTCTAGCTTTTTAGTTACTGAGTTTGGTAATGGAGTTGATCTACGTTTAGTCATATTGACGTGCAAACTTATCAGTTCATTTGTTGAAGCTAAATAACCTTTTTCCTCATGGTACATCATGTGTATGTAGTGAATTCGTTTGGCGTCATGATCCAGAAGTTGAGTTTCAAAACGCATTGGGTCATTTGCCATCAATTCTCTGTCATATGTTATGTGAGCTTCTAGGGTGAAAGTAGAGCAATTATTACTTTTTAGATAATCAACTCCAAGCCCAAGGTGATCGAAGAAAGCATCCGTTGCATGATCAAAAGCTAAAACATAATAAGCCAAATTCATATGTCCATTATAATCAATCCACTCTCCATTAACGTACTCCCTGTGAAGCTGTAAGGGGGATACCTGAGTTTTAGGGTTTTCTTCAACACTCTCTTTCATTGATAATGTTCCTAAGATATTACTAAATTGTGCGCGTTAATACCGATAGTTTGTCCTCATCTACCTCGATTCCAAGGCCCCATCCCTCTGGAGGATCAGCGTGACCTTCATATACCTTAATAGGGCTCTTGACTATATCCGTACTAAGATAGGGTGCAGTAGGACTGACCCCCCAAGAAAGATCTGGTGCCGCAGCTGCTATATGCAAGATCGCTGAGCTTGCAATACTAGTTTCAGCTGTTTTTCCCGCAAGATTAACACTCATGCCCAGTTTTTTGAAAAGTTCTATTGCTTGAAATGCTCTAGTAATTCCCCCTAGTTTAATTGTTTTCAAACTGCCACCATGAGCTGCTCTAGCAGCATGATGTGTTTTAATGTCATCCAAACTGTGTAAGCCTTCATCTGCACTTATTTTGCAATTTGAAATTTTAGCAATCTTAGCCATGCCCTCAATGTCATGTCCGATTATTGGTTGTTCTAAAAAATCGAGAAATTCGCTTGCCTCTTCAGCAAATAGAATACCATTCTCCAGACCCCAGCCCTGATTAGCGTCGGCGGAAAGTTGGACTTTCCCATCTAGCTCTTTACTAATTGTTTCTGTGCGTTTTATGTCTTCACAAAGAGGTTTTCCGCCGACCTTTATTTTCATTGCAGAAAAACCGAGGTCTGCTTTATGTAGAGCTTCATCTAAATCATTATTTAAATCACCAGACGCCAACATCTGTACTACGGGCATTCTATAATTTTTAGTGCCACCCAATAATTCTGCAACTGATTTTTCGAAGCACTTTCCTGTAATGTCATAGCAGGCCATTTCTATTACAGTTTTAGCGCTAGAATTTCCATAAACTCTACGGTCCATTTCGAGAAGATTTTCACTAAAGGCAGATGGATCTCTTCCGACTAAAAAAGGGACAAGATATTTGATAACAGAGACCATACTCTCAACTGTTTCTCCAGTCATTTCAGGTGAAGATGAAGCTTCTCCCCATCCAGTTAAACCATTATTTGTTTCTATCCGGACAAAAACATTTTGTGAAACTCCAATTTCAACTCCAGACATTTTTATAGGTTGGATAAGTGGAAGATCAGCGGCTAATATTTCTATTTTTGAAATTTTCATGGAGACATCTCTTTTAAGTTTTTAAACAAAATAATTTAAATTCCAACATTTTTTAGAGCTGATTATTTAATTATTTGTCGTAGAAGTGGTCGAAAAGTTAATCCCTGAAAAACAATTGAGAAAATTACTACACCATATGTCATAGCGAGAATGAAATTTTTTTCAGGGGAGTCTGGAAGTGAAAGAGCTAAGGCCACTGAAATACCCCCTCTTAGGCCGCCCCAAGTGAGTAGAGGGATAAAATTACGCGGTTGGGAAAAAATTAGTATAGGTAACGATATTGAGGTTAATCGGGCTATTAACATTATAGGAATTGAGAAAATCACCGCCAATAAAATTGGTTTTGTAAATGATATACCTATTAATTCGAATCCAATCATCAAAAATAAAACAGAATTTAGAACTTCGTCTATTAGTGACCAAAATTTAAAGAGATGATCGCTCGTGGTTTTACTCATGGCAAATTTCTTGCCTTGGTTTCCTATCATTATACCAGCCACAACAACGGCTATAGGTCCCGATACATGGAGGTTAAGTGCAATAGAATAAGTTAGCGTTACTAGAGCAAGGGTAATCAGTATCTCAAGATTATATTCATTTATCAATTTTATTGCTCGATATGAAATGAAGCCAGTAACTAAACCAAGTATGATCCCACCTATAGCTTCTCTCACGAATAAATGAATTATGCTTGTCGTTGATAATGAAGTCTCATTTCCGCTAGAGATAGCAATTGCTGCAAGTATTGTGAAAACAACAATTCCGACGCCATCATTAAACAAACTTTCACCGGAGATTTTTGCTTCAAGTGATTTAGGGGCGTCTACAGTTTTCATAATTCCAAGAACAGCAATAGGATCGGTAGGGGATATTAAGGCGCCAAACACAAGGCAGTATTCTAGCGGAATCTGAATTCCCAAAAAGTTGAAAAGCAAATAAGTAAAATAGCCAATAATTAAGGTGGATAAAATAACACCCACACTGGCCATCGTACCAATGGTCCATTTTTGTTTTGCCAAATATTCCAAATCTACATGTAGAGCTCCAGCAAAAAGTAAAAAACTTAATAATCCTGTCATTAAAGTATCGGAGAAGTTAATATTATATTTTATTCCGGAGACTATCCCACCCAAATTTAATGAAGGGACCATAAGATCAATTGCTATCACAGACAAAGAAAATAACAGTGTGATAACCAAGATTCCTATAGTATGCGGAAGCTTGATCCAAATATGATTAATGTAGCCAAATATAGAGGCTAAAGTCAGAAGTAAAGCTGACAGATCTAATAATGCATGTTCCATATCATAAACAATTTCGTAAAAATAAAACCTCTATTAAGTCAATAATCTTTTCAGAGAAGCATAAAAAGATCCGGTTAAAATTTTCTATTAATTAATATAAGTGATCAGCCGCAACATTAAGTCGACTATTTAGAGATGATACCCATAGATTAACTTTAATGGAATGAATTTAGGGGTGTATGCCTTCTTGTTCACAGGTGGAGGCAACATCTCTAACGGTAGTTCGTCGCATGTCCCTCTTGTATCTTAAATCTTCAAAAGGTTTTCCTCTGTGCATAGTGTTTCGGTTATCCCACATAACTAGGTCATTAGCTCGCCACCTATGAATATATACAAACCGCCTTTGTGTAGAATGCTCAATTAATTCCGCTAATAATGCTTTACCTTCTTTATCTGATAATCCAATAATTCGGGCTGCATGCGAAGCCAGATAAAGTGTCCTACGCCCAGATCCAGCATGATTTCTAACTAAAACTTGAGGAACTGGAGGCATGCTTGAGACTTCATCAGATGTAAATTCCTTATAACCTATTTTTATTCGTGATTCTCTAATAGAGTGTTCTGCAACAAGGCCTTTTATATCGTCCTTAATTTTTTTTGGTAAAGCATCATACGCTGCTCTTAGGTCAACGAACTCTGTATGCCCCCCCACTGGGGGAATCGATTTTGCATAAAGCAAAGAACACTTAGCAGGTATTTCCATAAAAGAGCTATCGGTATGCCACAATTGGTTTCCTGAGTTAAACAAGCGTCGCTCGCTATCCTCTCCTAATAATTTATTGTCTGGGCCGAGATTCGAAACATCAGCAAACTTTGGCCCTAAACGTAACTTAACTCCTTTTCGAAACTTTTGTATTGATGTTTCTAATGGGCCGAACCGAGAACTAAACTTCATCTGATGTTTTTCAGAAAGCTTCTGATCAGGAAAAATTAAAACTGAGTAGGTGTTGAAAGCGCTTTCTAGCGATGTGAATTCCTCCTCTGAAAGAGGTTCTCTGAGGTTAATATCCCCTATCTCAGCTGCAAAGTCTGGCGTTATAGGGTGTAGGCTAAAGGACACGTTTCGTCCCCCTGCTGTTAGTTGCAGTTCTTAGCTGAAATTGGTGTCCCCTACGGGACTCGAACCCGTGTTTACGGCGTGAGAGGCCGTTGTCCTAGGCCACTAGACGAAGGGGACTCTTTCAGCATATATAATTCAATATCGAAACTGGTCTAGCAATTCAAGCGCAACCTTGTGATCTAAGTCAAATTTTACAAACCGTAGGTAAATAATTAGCATCTATTTACATATTATTCTTATAAATATTTAGAATGATGGTTAATTGCTGATAAGAAAGCATCAACATCGGACACATCGGTGTTAAAAGAGGTAACTAGTCGAATTACTCCTTCGTCTCCTATTCTATAAAATCCAAATCCATTTTTCTCCAATTTATCAATTATGTATTCAGGAAGAGATACAAAAATTTCATTTGCCTCTACTGGATATTTTAAAGTTGCGAAGTTAAAGGCACTCAAACCTTCAGCCAGAATCTTGGCTGCATTATTCGCATTTGATGCGTTGGTTTTCCATAAGTCATTTGTTAGATAGGCATCGAGCTGGCAAGTAATAAAACGCATTTTTGAAAGCAAATGACCGCCACGTTTATGAATTTCGGGAATTCTATTTGCAAGCTCAGTTTTAAAAAATATTATTGCTTCTGCAGCCAATGCGCCATTTTTGGTGGCACCTAAACTCATTACATCTACACCACTTTTCCACGTCGCATCTGCAGGACTTATATTCTGTTGTACAAGTGAGTTTGCAAACCGGGCTCCATCCATATGAACCATCATCGAATGTTCGTGAGCAGTTTTCGTTAAGGCCTGAATTTCCTCGATGTTATAAATAGTCCCAAACTCAGTCGCTTGAGATATTGTTAATGCTGCAGGCAATACGTTATGAACCCCATTGGGTCGCCAATTTTTAAGTTTTTCTTTTAAATCGGGTTCGAAAATTTTGCCATTTCTGCCCTCAAGCGGAATCATTTTTGCTCCTCCGCTATAAAATTCCGGGGCACCGCATTCGTCTTTATATGCATGACTCGATGAATGACAATAGATGGCGCCATAGGCTGGTGTGATTGCGCTCAAAGCTATAGCGTTTGCTGCAGTGCCTGTTGATACAGGAATTATTACAAGCTTAGTTTCAAATATTTGGCTTAGTTTTTCTTCGACGTCTCTAGTCCATTTATCATTACCATATGGCATCGCCACTTCATTGGCAGCTGAAACTAACGCCTCTAGAATTGAAGGAGAAGCGCCACTAACGTTATCACTGCTAAGGTTCACTGTCATTTAACGACCCACCGTACTTACTACCCGGCCTTTTGATAAATTTATTATATAGATCTGATCACACTCAATTAATTTGTTGGATGAATAAGTTCTTACTGTTAAAAATTTTGTATTCAATTTTATTTCGGATATTTCACAATGTTTAGGTATTCCAAGCGATATCTTTTCAGGAAGTGTTGAATTGTTTATGTTGTTAGAAGGTTCATTTAAGTTGAAAATAGTCCATACCAAAGCTATTAAACCGAGAAAAATAAGTATCGACATGAAAATAACTAGACCTTTAATAAGTTGCACTTTGCGCATACTCCCTGCATGTGTGGTCATCATAGTCTAGAGCCGTGGACAATAAACGCAAGAAAATCTCTGTTGAAGGTCTGGAAGGTAAAGCGATTAATATAGACTTTACTCAGGCTGAGTCTGGTCAACGGCTAGATATGGCCTTGGCAGGTTTAATCGATGGCATGTCCCGTTCACGTGTTAAAACACTTATTTTAGAAGGGAATTTAACTCAAAATGGAAAAACCCTAAAACAACCTTCTCGTCGAGTATCTGAAGGAGATAGTTTTAATTTTATTATTCCAATAACTCAATCTGCTATCCCTCAAGGTCAGAATATACCTTTAAATATTTTGTTTGAAGATGAAGATCTTATTGTTATTGATAAACCTGCTGGATTAGTGGTTCATCCTGCACCAGGAAATCCAGATCGCACTTTAGTAAATGCACTTATTTCTCATTGTGGAGAAAGCCTAAAGGGCATAGGCGGTGAGGCTCGCCCAGGAATTGTTCATAGGCTGGATAAAAATACAAGTGGCGCCATGGTTGTGGCTAAAACCTCGTTGGCTCATGAGTCTCTTTCAAAACAATTTAGCGATCGATCTGTCGATCGTGCATATAGAGCTATTGTCTTTGGTTCCCCAAAAGCAGCAACTAATGAAATAAAAACTCTTATTGGAAGGAGCCCTAACAACCGAAAAAAAATGGCTGTTGTAAATCGCAATGGAAAAACCGCTATCACTAACTATAAAATAGAAAGGGTGTTGGGAACTTCAGTTCCTCCTTTTGCTAGCGTTTTGATTTGTAAATTACTTACCGGTCGCACTCATCAAATACGCGTACATTTAAATTATATAGGTAACTCCATTATTGGAGATCCTCTATATTTTGGGGGTAAAAAATCGTTTCTAAAAAATAAATACAACAATACTGATTTTAAGAAAAAATCAGAGAGTTTATTTGTTCTGAAAAACTTTAATCGTCAAGCCCTGCATGCATTTCAACTTGGTTTCAAACACCCTAGATTCAATAAAAAGCTTCATTTCGAAACAAAATTACCAAATGACATGGAAAACTTAATAAATAGTTTAGAATCGTTTTAGAGCCTTGAATCATAGAAAAAAGTCTTTATATGGTTAATTATAGGATCAGATAAACTGTTTCTGATGGGTTTTAATTAGTGTTTTTTTGTAATATTTAAAGAAAACTTTGTATACGTTTCAGTCCAAATACGTTGGGATAACACAAGATGGCAACACCTAACCTTCCAAGTTTGACTCCTGAGGGTAATCTTTCGAGGTACTTGAATGAGATCCGGAAGTTTCCGATGCTTTCTCATGATGAGGAATTCATGCTAGCCAAACGGTGGATTGAGCATGAAGATGTTGATGCCGCTCACAAATTAGTCACTAGTCATCTTCGGTTAGTTGCGAAGATAGCTATGGGCTATCGGGGTTATGGACTTCCACTAGCGGAGATGATTTCTGAGGGGAACATAGGGTTAATGCAGGCCGTTAAAAAGTTTGATCCTGATAAAGGATTTCGTTTGGCTACTTATGCCATGTGGTGGATAAGGGCTTCTATGCAGGAATATATACTTCATTCATGGAGCCTAGTTAAAATGGGCACTACAGCGGCTCAAAAAAAGTTATTTTTTAACCTAAGACGGATGAAAGGGAAATTAAAAGCGTTGGATGAGGGTGATCTTTCACCGGAAAATGTTGAAAAAATTGCTACTGAACTGAACGTTGCTGAGGCAGATGTAATCTCAATGAATCGTCGTCTTTCAGGGCCGGATGCTTCTCTTAACGCTACTGTCAGGACAGATGGTGAAGGTGAGGGCGAGTGGATGGACTGGCTGGTTGACGAGTCAGATTCTCAAGAAATAGTGATTGCTGAAGAAGACGAACTAGAGAAGCGACGAGAAATGCTTAGTGCGGCTATGTCAGGTTTGAATGACCGTGAGCAGCACATTCTAACGGAAAGAAGACTTAAGGAAAATCCTCTTACCTTAGAAGAACTGTCAAAAACGTATGGTATTAGCCGTGAGCGTGTTAGACAAATAGAAGTAAGAGCATTTGAAAAATTGCAAAAAACTATTCATAGTCAGGTTAGTGAACAGAACGCAGCTCTTTCTTAGAATATTCGCTCTACATATAAGAAATTCCGATAAAATATTAGGTTAGTTAATCACTAAATGGGTCTTTAACTAGTATAGTGTCTTGACGTTCTGGGCTAGTTGATAGTAGTGCAACTGGCGCACCAATTAATTCTTCTATTCGACGCACATATTTTATTGCTGTTGCTGGCAGATCCATCCAGCTCCTCGCACCAACGGTGCTTTCGCTCCACCCTTCAAAAGTTTCATAGATGGGCTCGACTTGACCCTGTTCTAAGATGCTTGGTGGTAAGTAATTAATTCTATTGCCGTTAAGTAAGTATCCTGTACACATTTTTATTTTCTCTAAACCATCCAATACGTCAACTTTAGTTAAGGCTATACCATCAATTCCGCCAATAGTAACGGCTTGCCGTACCATAACTGCATCAAACCAGCCGCACCGTCGTTTGCGACCTGTTACTGTCCCAAATTCATGTCCTTTTTGTCCTAATAACTCTCCTATCTCATTATCCTGTTCACTTGGGAATGGGCCACTACCAACACGAGTGGTATAAGCTTTGGTAATTCCTAGAATGTAGCCTATTGAACTTGGCCCTACACCTGATCCAGCGGCAGCTTGACCAGCTACTGTATTTGATGAGGTAACAAATGGGTATGTGCCGTGGTCGACGTCCAACATCGCACCTTGTGCGCCTTCAAAAAGGATTCGTTTCCCTGATTTTTTTGCTTCATCTAACCAACTCCAAACTGGACATGAAAACTGTAGTAGTTTAGATGCAACACTCTCTAGATTGTTAAGTATTTCTTCTGGATTAGCTTCTTTGACTCCCAATCCTCTAAGTAATGCATTGTGATGGAACAAAAGCTGTTCTAGTCGAGAATTTAGCGTTTCTCTGTCATTTAGATCGCATAAACGTATTGCTCTCCTTCCTACTTTATCTTCGTAAGCTGGGCCTATGCCACGTCCTGTGGTGCCGATTTTACTATTACCCCTAGCCTTTTCAAGTGCGTTATCTAGTTGTTGATGTAAAGGTAATATTAGAGGAACACTATCAGCTATTTTTAAATTATTTGGTGTGATAGAAACACCCTGACTTGATACGGTCTCAATCTCTTTGATTAATGCCCAAGGATCTACAACAACACCATTACCTATAACCCCTATTTTTTTGGGTCTAACTACACCGGAAGGCAGTAGACTAAGCTTATAAGTGCGATCTCCGATTACAAGAGTGTGGCCTGCATTGTGCCCTCCCTGAAACCTAACAACTATATCAGCTCTTTCAGATAACCAATCTACTATTTTTCCTTTTCCTTCGTCACCCCATTGGGAGCCTACGACAGCAACATTAGCCATTTATGCCTCCTTTGGACTGATGTCGGTTTGGTCAATCGAAGATAATATTTTCCCCTCAATCCAACAATGACTGCATTCCAGCCTTCTGGCCTCTGCGGATATATCATTAATTGGTGTTAGACCTGTCACAGTAATCCATCCGTCGGACCTTAATACTTTAGCAACTTCAGCGGTGACTTCGGATGGTAAATAGAGTTTTTGGGGACTAGGTGGGTCTGGTAATGCCCTCATGATTGAATCGAGATATAAAGAAAATCCAGTAGCAGGCTCGTTAGAAGAAGTTATGTAGCGTCCACCTCTACCTAACTCTCCCCTAACCCCAGCAGCGAAAATTGTAAAACTAACGCCAGTGTGATACTCAAAACCTCTATATTCGACAGGATCAATTGTTAAGGATAGTTTACTGCCTGCCTCTATAACCCCTGTAACAACTGATTCCAATCGATCTAATTCGACAACGGCCAAATCTGGCAATTCCAAATGCCGTAATTTAGAAATAACATCTTCTGCAGAGCCTATGGCTCCTACCAGGCCATATAGTGCATCAGCTTTTTTCCCTAAAGCGGTTTCGTATTTACGAACCACGTTATGAACCTCAGTTGCATCTTTATGGTCTAATGCTGATCGTAAATGCTTAATTATGTTCTGATCGATATCGATATCTGATAATATATTTGTGACTAAAGCAGGAGAATTTAAATCTATAGTCGGGTCACTGATGCCAGCAGCGGCAAGAGCATTGCTTGCTAAAACAACCATCTCAACATCTGAAGAGATATCATTTGAACCGATCAATTCAACTCCTGCTTGAGCAAACATACGTTCAGGTCTTAGTTGACTTCCTTTCACTCTTAAAACTTCACCTGCGTATGATAGTCGAAGAGGACGGGCTTTGTACTTAAGTCGTGTTTCAGCAATTCTTGCCACTTGTAAAGTGATGTCAGCTCTTACTCCCATCATTTTTTCGCTTGTCGGATCCATTATTCGGAACATTTGCCCTGAGAGAGTTCCGCCGCCGTTCTCCTCTGAAGCTGTTAAGGTGCTCTCAAATTCGACAAGGGGAGGTTTAACGTGGTCATAACCAAACGAGCTAAACGTATCTATTAGTGCACGTATCGTTCTGTCCTCCAGAGCTGCGTTTGGAGGAAGGAGATCGTGTAGGCCTGAGGGCAGTAAGCCCTTGTTTTCTGTTTCGGTTGACATGTTTTTTAGACTTATAGAGTTTATTGTTTCTCGTTTTATTAGAGCTAATTACTAAAGGTAAAAATGTTCACAAAACTCTTCCTACAAATTTAAGTTCTTATACATCAGTTGTAGATTGTCCTTACTTGGTTTCAATTCTCCGCTATAAATCTGATGTGTTAGATCCACAAGCATTTCTGAGACAGGGGCAGCCTTATTCTTACTATAACTTTCTTCGGCAACAATTCCATTAATCATATCTACCTCACTATATCGACCTTTTATATGATCTTGAAGAACGGTATTAACAGCTGTGGGTCCTACGTCAGTAACTATTTTGTCAAGCAATGTTTCTAACAGGTTGTTTGTATTTTTAACTTCATCAGCTTCTAGACCAAAAATAGGAACAAGTTTGTATCCCATGACTTGTCCCGCTGTTAAGGCCTCTTCCCCTGCTTTAATAAATAATCTTTGGACCTTTTGGGCATATTCGTTACCGTTTAGATGAAATACCTCTTCATTTGTCATTCCGAGTATTGCTTTTATAGCCATTGTCATTGCATTCACAATTAATTTCATCCATTTCGCTGACAATATATCATCGGTAAGGTCAACTTTTCCTGAATAGCTTAGAATCTGTTGTACCTCTGGTAACCTTTTTGTGTGAGAAATGTCAAAAGAACCTAACCCAAACCAGGTATTTTCCTTGAGAGTGTTTCTCTTTACTTCACCTGGCTGAAATAACTGAGAAGAAAGTTCTACTACACATCCAAGAGTGCGTTCGACACCAACTATTTTCCCAATCATCTCTGCTGTCATGCAGTTCTGAACAGCTATTAGAAGGCCATCTTTAGCAAGGTAGGGCTTTATAAATTCAGTTAACCAACGAGAGTCATATGCTTTTGAGGTAAGAAAAACTATATCAAACTTATCTTTGATCGTACAAACATCACCAAGGTGATAGGCTCTTACCTTTATGTTATAACTTTCTTCATTGGTGATGATGGATAAGCCTGTTCGTTGCATTTTATCGACATGCTCTGCCCATTGATCAATCAAAACCACATCAAGATCGGACGTAGTCAGGTCTGCTGCAATGCAGCACCCATTTGCACCTGTTGCAAGTATTGCTATTTTTTTTTGATTTATTGCATCTTGCATGGGAGTTTCTTTGTGCTTGATAAAAATTTAAGCAATGGACTGTGTAGTAATATGAATTATCTGATAAATTAGAAATCAATACTTCCTATTTGTGCACGGTGTCGAAGTAGTTGATCAGCCAGTACTAATGCCATCATTGCTTCTCCAACTGGTGCGGCTCTTATGCCAACGCAAGGATCGTGTCTACCTTTAGTGCTTATTTTTGTTTCTACACCGCTTTTATCAATCGTTTTTCGTTCTGATAAAATTGAGCTAGTTGGCTTAACAGCAAATCTTACGACGATATCCTGTCCTGTCGTTATCCCTCCCAACACACCACCGGATTTATTTGATTTGAATTTAACATTGCCATTTTCAGTATACATTTCATCAGCATTTTCTTCGCCTGTTAGGGAAGCAGCTGCCATGCCTTCGCCTACTTCTACGCCTTTAACCGCGTTTATGCTCATCATGGCCATAGCAAGTTCTGAGTCAATTTTTCCATAAATAGGCTCCCCAATCCCTACTGGTATCCCGGTTGCAGTAACTTCAATTATAGCTCCAACACTAGATCCATCTTTTCGAATTTTTTCTAAATATTTTTCCCAATTTTTTGCGGCGATGGCGTCGGGACACCAAAAAGGGTTTTTTTCTATCTCGGAATTGTCCCAGTGTTGCCTATTTATTGACTGGTTTCCTATTTGGATTAATGCTGAACGAATATTTATTTTCCCTGGGATGATACTATCAAGAACTTTACGTGCTATGGCGCCAGCTGCTACCCGCGAAGCAGTTTCTCTTGCTGACGAACGACCTCCTCCTCGGTAATCACGGATGCCATATTTTGCATCATAGGTATAGTCCGCATGTCCTGGTCTATATTTATCAGCAATTTCTCCATAGTCTCGTGATCGGGCATCTACATTCCTGATGATTAGACTAACTGGTGCTCCAGTTGTTTTATTCTCAAAGACTCCCGACAGGATCTCTATTTTATCTGGTTCTTGCCTTTGAGAAGTAAAACGAGATTGACCAGGCTTTCTTCTGTCAAGCCATGTTTGGATATCTTCTTCAGAAAGATTGATGCGAGGGGGCACTCCATCTATAACACAGCCAATTGCACTGCCATGACTCTCCCCCCAGGTAGTGAAATTAAGTATTCGACCAAATTTATTAACTGACATGAAAGCTCTCCTTTATGACTTTCAGTCCTCGTCTGTTTTTATATTTGATAGCAAATTTGCGACTTCGGATGCCTCATCTACTGCTACCATACCTACTACATTATATCCGCTATCAACATGATGAACTTCACCGGTTACCCCCGAGCTGAGATCACTAAGTAAATATAGCCCTGCACTACCAACCTGCTCAATTGTCACGTTGCGTTTCAGGGGGGAATTAAGCTCATTCCATTTAAGTATATAACGAAAATCCCCAATACCGCTTGCAGCCAAGGTTTTAATAGGGCCAGCCGATATCGCATTAACACGAATTGATTTATTTCCTAAATCCACAGCTAGGTATCTAACACTAGCTTCGAGAGCTGCTTTAGCAACTCCCATGACATTATAATGGGGCATAACGCTTTCTGCACCATAATAAGTCAGTGTCAAAAGACTGCCGCCTTCGGACATAAGTTTTGATGCTCGCCTGCAAAGGTCAGTGAAAGAATAACAAGATATTTCTAATGAGCGAAGGAAGTTCTCTTTTGTGGTGTCTAAATACTGACCTTTCAACTCATCTTTATCAGAAAAAGCTATCGCATGGACAAGGAAATCAATACCTCCCCATTTTTCTTCTAATTCTGAGAAAAGACTATCTAAGCTTTTGTTGTCCGAGACATCGCATTGAAGGACTATGTCAGAGTTTACTTGTTCAGCTAGTGGTCGAACTCGTTTTTCTAGTGCTTCACCTTGATAAGTGAAAGCAAGAGTTCCTCCATGATCAGCAATTGACCGAGCTATGCCCCAAGCAATAGAGCGCTCATTAGCAACGCCCATGATCAGGCCTCGTTTCCCCGACATTAACTCTTTTTTAGTATTCATAGAATCCTGCAGATTAGAAGTTTTTCAAGATTGCGGGCATCCTACACCAAAGTTTGATTGCGGCAAGGCAATAAACTATTTTACTATTTTCCAACTCCCATCCTGTTGTCGACAAGCTGTTCCATACGCTTGTTGCGTGCGTCCATTTATTTCTACTCGAGTAAGATATTCACGGCAGTAGGCGCCGCTTGATTTTCTTTTACCTTCTCGTATGGGTGTAACTGATCCAGAATTTCCACTTTTCGGATTATTCCAGGTGATTTGTTCACCTATTTTTGCTTTATGGGCTTTTGATTCTGCAGATTTCATAGCTAATCGATCTTTCCGATCTAGAGTTTTGCCTATATCTGCGCCCAGAACTGCGCCAGCTAGAGTGCCAAGAGCAATGGCTGCTGTACGTCCTTTACCCTTACCTATATTTGATCCAATAACTGCGCCGCCCATTGCTCCAATAATGGTTCCCAGACCTTCTTTTTGACCAATTTCATTAGCACAAGAGGAAAGAGAAAATATTGCAACAATTATTGCTATAGTAACCTTTGATTTCATTTTTATTTACCTTAGTTTTATGATTCATTTTTTAATAGTGACTTTATGTTCTTGTTTTTTAGTGGTACAGGCCTTCAAAACTGATAAATGAGAAAAGCAGGAATTAGGTATATAATTAATTAAAAAACTATAATGGCAGAAAAAAGACATGTCTGAGCCAAAAATAGACCCAATCAAACAATTTAGTGATTGGTATGATGATGCTATCGTCTCTGAGAAAAAGAATCCAGATGCAATGGCACTAGCCACAGTAAGTTCCGAGGGGGTCCCCTCCGTGCGTATGGTTCTATTGAAAGGTTACGGAGAGGATGGGTTTGTTTTTTACACAAATATGGAAAGTAAAAAAGCTCAAGATTTAAAAAAGAAACCTCTCGCTTCATTATGTTTCTATTGGAGACAGCTAGGTAGACAGGTGCGCATAGACGGATCCGTAATGGAAGTGACCGATGAAGAAGCAGATCTATACTTTAGCTCACGGTCAAGAGGCAGTCAGATTTCAGCTTGGGCATCTGATCAATCTAAATTGATGAAGACGCGAGAAGAATTTGAGGAAAAAGCCGCGCAATTTGAAAAAAAATTTGCATCGGAGAAAGTTTTCCGTCCATCTTTCTGGTCAGGCTATAGACTAAAACCAAGTCGGATCGAATTTTGGACAGAAAAAGATGATAGGATGCACGACCGACTTTTGTTTGAACTTACGGGACAGGGTCATTGGAATGCAAGTAAACTTTATCCTTAAGTAACAGTATTATTTGTGTTATCTACTTTAAATAAATTGGAAACTAGATATGCCCTTAAGCTATATAGAACATCTACTCTTACTGGTTGACGACGTTGAATCAACAGCTAACTGGTTTATAGAAAACATCGGTCTTGAAGAGGGTCATACACCGGATTTTAGGGTTAAAGTGGTTTGGTTATATATAGGTAACCGTGACGTTCTTCACATCGCGCAATTACCTGTCGAAGAAAAAGAAAAACGTTTTCAAGATCGTTATCTAGGCGGGAGATTATCTGAACAAAACACTGGAACTGGCATAATTGATCACGTAGCTTTTAGGTGCACTGGATTACCAGAAATGATAGATCGTTTAGAAAGTAATGGTGTTGAATTTATACAGAGGCAAGCTAATGAAGGAGACCTCTATCAATTATTTATAACAGGTCCTGATGGGATGCGAGTAGAGCTGAATTTTGATTCTACTGAGGCAGAGTCTCATGGCATTTTGCCGACAATGACAGCTGCTGAGGCTGTTGCCGACTGAATTAATCTACTAAGGGCCATTAGATTTAGTTTGTTATGCAGCTTTACGTAAGTTAAGGCGGACCCAGACATCCTGGAAGGCAGAAATCAAATGGTCCATTGCTTCATCGGTGTGCAATGGAGTAGGGGTTATGCGAAGTCTCTCTGTTCCTTTAGGTACCGTAGGAAAATTGATTGGTTGAACATAGACGTTATGGCGATCTAACAGTTCATCACTAGCGATCTTACACAGTCTAGCATCTCCTACTAAAACTGGTACTATATGGCAATCAGATGCCATTACCTCTATTCCTGCATCAAGTAGACCTTTCTTGAGCGTAAACGCCCTTTCTTGATGCCTGTTTCGTATATCATTGCGTTCCTTCAATATTTTTATTGCAGCTCGTGCTCCTGCAGCTAATGCAGGAGGTAAGGAAGTGGTAAAAATAAAACCGTTACCGTTGGAACGGATAAAGTCTATCAGGTTATCAGAGGATGCGATATAACCGCCCATTACTCCAAAGGCTTTACCTAAAGTTCCCTGTATTATATCTACTCTATCCATCACACCTTCGCGTTCGGCTACACCTCCGCCTCTTTCTCCATACATGCCTACAGCGTGAACTTCATCCAAATATGAAAGTGCATTATGTCTTTCACATAAATCCAGAATATCTGCAATTGGAGATATATCACCGTCCATGGAATATACTGACTCAAAAGCAACAATTTTTGGCCGATCGAGGTCTTGATTGGAAAGAATTTCTTTAAGATGTGCTACATCGTTATGGCGAAATACTGTTTTTTCTGATCGTCCATGACGGATCCCTTCTATCATGGAATTGTGATTAAGAGCGTCTGAAATAACCAAACAGTTTGGTAGACAGGACGCTAAAGTGCTTAATGTAGTCCAATTAGCAACATATCCAGATGTGAATAAAAGTGAAGCTTCCTTTGCATGTAAATCAGCTAGTTCTTCTTCTAGTAAGACGTGATAGTGATTGGTGCCAGATATATTACGAGTGCCACCTGCGCCTGCTCCACAACGGTTTATAGCTTCGTGCATGGCCTCTAAGACAGATGGGTGTTGTCCAAAACCCAAATAATCGTTTGAACACCATACAGTTATATCCTGACGCCTGCCATTAGCGTAGCGAACAGCATTGGGAAAACTACCAGCATTACGCTCTAAGTCAGCAAACTCTCGGTACCGACCTTCTGCTCGTAAGCCTCCCAAATTTTCAGCAAAAAATTTGTCGTATTGCATTAAAGCCCTGCCAGACCGATTTCATCTCGGTTTTTATAAAATTATTATAGCCAGAGCTATCAGCTTTGCCCACGGTGGCGGAGTGACGCATCTAAACTAAAACACCGAGAAAGCTTTGCTTATCAAATAATCAAAACTTCTTAACAAAGTTGAACTGCTATACTTAATCCGAATAAATTTTATTCGATTAACTTATACTAATCCCTTTTTTTGAACATGATTCCAAGTGTCATCTAATGCCTTTTCAGCACGATCCATGACTAAGTTAATCTCTTTTTCACTAATAATCAGAGGTGGACAAAAAGCTATAACGTCTGATGGGGCGGCTCTTAATATAAGACCATATTCGTGAGCCCTAGATACAAAATAGGGAGCAACTTTTTCGTTTGGATCGAATACGCCTTTGTTTTTTTTATCGGGCGACAGTTCTATGCCTCCAATAAGCCCTACGTTGCGCACGTCTCCCACTAAAGGATGTTCAGCAAAGCTCATAAGACGCTCTCGAAACTTGGGCATTACGCTTCTGACATGGTCTAGAATCTCTCTTTCTTCATAAATCTTTAGAGTTTCTAGCGCGACTGCAGCTGAAGCAGGATGTCCTGAATATGTGTAGCCAGTATTCCACATCCCAAACTTATCTCCTCCAGAACGAAGGCCTTGATAAATTTCATCCTTCATCATTACTGCCCCTATTGGCAAATAAGCGGAAGACAAGGCCTTTGCCACAGATATTAAATCTGGGTCAAGGTTATAGGTTTCAGTAGCAAACATGTTTCCTGTTCTGCAGAATCCCGTTATTACCTCATCGGCTATAAACAAAACGTCATGATTTTTTAAAACAGTCTGTATTTTAGGAAAATAGGATTTTGGAGGTGGAATTGCACCTCCGGCTCCCATTACTGGTTCGGCGATGAAAGCCGCAACAGTATCCGCTCCCTCAGAAATTATTAGTTGATTCAACTCTTCTGCCAGTCTGTCTGTGTATTCTTCTTCTGATTCACCGTCCTCTCCATCTCTCCAATAATGAGCTGAGGAGACATGCAAAAAACGCTCTAGGGGCACATCAAAACCTTTTTGTGCGTATTCAACCCCCGTCAAACTCGAGGCAGCTAGAGTAATGCCATGGTAAGCTCTTTTACGACCAATAATTTTCTTTTTATTCGGACGTCCTATTGCGTTGTTATAGTACCAAACAATTTTAATTTGAGTGTCATTTGCTTCTGACCCTGAATTTGTAAAAAAAACTTTGCTCATTCCTTTTGGGGCTATAGATATCAATTTTTCAGCTAGATCAATTGCAGTTTCGTTTGAGCGGTGTGTAAACCCTTGAGTGTATGACATTTTAAGAAGTTGGTCATAAGCCGCTTTGGCCAAACGCTCTTCCCCATATCCAAGAGACGTGCACCAGAGTCCAGCCATACCTTCTATGTATTCTTTGCCTTGATCGTCGTAAACAAATACGCCTTTTCCACTATTAATGATGAGAGGACCACTCTCTTCATGAGCTTTAATGTTTGTATAAGGATGTAAATAGTAGGCTATGTCTCTTGCAGCAGCAGAGTTGGGAGCAAATTGAGCTTGATCTGAAGTTGCCATGACTGCGCGTTTCCTCAATAAATAGATTTTGTTTAATTTAGAACATAGGATCACATAAAAACTTATATAAGTATATTTTTTAATAGCATTAATATGATCAACGCTAGCAGTTAAACATGTAAATCAAATTATTAATTTACATTCCATCGCTTTAAGCTAATAAAAAATAAAGTTATATTAGCCTGTAATATTAGAAGGAGCAACGATGCCAGTTAAACCAGAAATATATAAAGAAAAGGCTCTAATGACTGAGTGGAGGCGTTATCTGCATGCTAATCCGGAAATTGCTTTTAAGGAGCGTGAAACATCTCAGTTTGTGGTAAATAAACTTGAAGATCTTGGGCTAGAAGTGCATTTAGGTCTTGCTGGAACTGGAGTGGTAGGGCGATTAAAAGCTGGTAAAGGAAATAGAGCCATAGCACTTAGAGCAGATATGGATGCCCTCCCTTTAATTGAAAAGAATGATTTTGAGCACCGTTCCAAGAATCTAGGAATGATGCATGCCTGCGGCCATGATGGCCATACTACGATGTTACTTGGGGCAGCAAAATATCTTTCAGAAAGTTTAAATTTTGATGGTGTAGTGTACTTTATTTTCCAGCCTGCAGAGGAAGGAGAAGGTGGTGGTAAAGTAATGATAGAGCAGGGATTATTTGAAAAATTCCCGGTAGAATCGGTATTTGGATTACATAATTGGCCAGGAATGGAGATGGGTAAATTTGGCATCTCTTCGGGTCCTATGATGGCTGCTTTTGATATTTTTGATTTGAAAGTCATAGGCAAAGGAAGTCATGGCGCTATGCCCCATCAAGGAGTAGACCCAATTGTTGCAGCCTCGCAAATAATTGCTGCAGTACAAACAATTACTAGTAGAAACACTGATCCACTTGATGCTTTGGTCGTATCGATAACTCAAATACATGGAGGTGATGCATATAATGTGATTCCTGAAACGGTCGAACTGAAAGGCACAGTGAGAAGTTTTAAGGACCGGGTCAGGAACGATGCTGAATTAGCTATACGACGAGTTTGTGAAGGTATTTGTGAAGCTACCGGAAGCAAATATCAATTGAACTATGAACGCAGATATCCCTCTACTATTAACCATGAAGAAGAAACCGAATTAGCTGTGACTGCTGCATCAGAAATTGTTGGAGAGGAAAACATTGACTTAAATCCAGCACCAAGTATGGGATCAGAAGATTTCTCTTACATGTTGCGTGAACGTCCAGGATGTTACGTTTGGTTGGGTAATGGACCAGCTGAAAATAATTGTATGCTCCATAATCCGGAATATGATTTTAATGATGATATACTGCCAATCGGCGCTAGTTATTGGGCGACTTTGGTAGAACAAATACTCTGTGCTGAAGGTGCGTCTCATTATCGATGAATGAATATTTTATTATTATCTATTGTTTAAAATATTTTTTAGGTAAGTCATTTTTATGAACACACAACTCATATCAAGACTGTCTCCAATAGCAGATTCCTATGATTTTTACATAATTGATCTGTGGGGCACATTACATAATGGGATTGAACCTTTTCCAGAGGCTTTAGATTGCTTAAAAAAATTAAAGAAAGCAGGAAAGTCCATAGCGTTACTATCAAACGCTCCTTTCAGAGTTGAAGTCGTAGTAAAGGTTATAACTCAGATTGGTGTTCCTGATGATCTGTATGATAATGTTTTATCATCCGGTGAGGTGGCCTGGAACGCTATAGCAGACCGTTCAAATAATTCTTTTAAGTCTTTAGGTAAGAGGGTTGTTTTTATAGGAAATGAAAGACACCGATCGATGCTAGAAAATCCTAATATAGAAGAAGTAAAAAGTATCAAATATGCGGATTTCATATTATGCACTGGTCCTCGAAAGAAAAGTGATACAATCAAAGATTATTTTTCTGAGCTGTCTGAAGCTGCTAATCTCTCATTGCCAATGATATGTGCTAATCCGGACAGAGAAGTAATGAGAGGCCAGCAACGAGAAATATGTGCTGGAGCTATAGCCGCTTATTACGAGACTCAGCACAAAGGAGCAGTCTATTGGTATGGCAAACCGTTCCGACCTATATTTGATGAAATGATTAAGCTTTTGAGTCATCCGCAAAGAAAGAAAGTTTTAATGATCGGAGATGGAATTCTCACAGATGTTGCGGGTGCAAAAGGAGCTGATATTGATTCTTTATTTTTATGTGGGGGGATACATGCTGATGCAATTGGAGTTGATAAGGCAGGTGAGGTAAAAGAGACATCGCTAGTAGAGCTTTTACGAAAATATGGTCAGGCACCTAACTTTGCGGCAACACACCTATCATGGTAATTATTTTAACTTTACAGCCTTATTTGATTAAATTCATTGATTTAATAAATGATTTTTTTAAATTTTAATGTTTGTGCTAATTAGGATATATCATTCATTGGCTATATCTTTTGTTCGGAAAGACAGGACAAATGGCAAATTTTTCTAAAAAAACACTTGATGACTGGAAAATGCTCGCTAAGCAAGAACTTAAGGGCAATTCTCCAGAAAATCTTATATGGCATACTCCTGAGGGAATTGGTGTAAAACCCGCTTATACTTCAGCTGATTTAGAAGAGATCGGATGGCTCGATAGTCTTCCAGGTTTTCCTCCATTTGTTGGAGGTCCTAAAGCGACTATGTACGCTGGAAGACCTTGGACAGTTAGACAGTATGCTGGCTTTTCAACTGCTGAAGAATCAAACTCTTTTTATAGGGCTAATTTAGCCGCTGGACAAAAAGGCCTTTCAATTGCTTTTGATCTAGCAACTCATAGGGGTTATGACAGTGATCACCCTAGGGTGGTTGGCGATGTTGGCAAAGCAGGGGTCGCAATTGATTCAGTAGAAGACATGAAAATTTTATTTGATGGGATTCCCCTAGATCAGATGAGTGTCTCAATGACTATGAATGGTGCTGTCTTACCTGTTTTAGCTGGATATGTGGTTGCTGCTGAGGAGCAAGGAGTAACAAAAGATAAACTAGCAGGCACCATACAAAACGATATTTTAAAGGAATTTATGGTTCGAAATACATATATTTATCCACCAGAGCCCTCAATGAGAATCGTTTCAGACATAATATCTTATACAGCCAATTATATGCCGAAATTTAATTCGGTCTCTATATCCGGATATCATATGCAAGAAGCGGGTGCGACAGCAGTACAGGAATTAGCTTTTACATTAGCCGACGGAATTGAGTATGTGCGTGCGGCCCACTCTTCTGGACTTGATGTTGATAGGTTTGCCCCACGTCTTTCGTTTTTCTTTGGAATAGGCATGAACTTTTTCATGGAAATAGCTAAGCTTCGAGCTGCTAGATATCTATGGGCTAATATGATGTCTGACATTTTTTCGGCTCAAGATGAACGGTCTCTAATGTTGCGCACACACTGTCAGACTTCTGGGGTGTCACTTACAGAACAAGACCCCTATAATAATATTATTCGAACGACTATTGAAGCCCTGGCTGCAACTCTTGGTGGCACTCAGTCTTTGCATACAAATTCTTTTGATGAGGCAGTAGCTTTACCAACCCCCAGATCAGCGCGTATTGCTCGAAATACGCAATTAGTTTTACAGCACGAGACAGGTATTACCAATGTTTCAGATCCACTGGCGGGTTCATATTATGTTGAGAATTTAACACAAAGTGTTGTTTTGGAGGCAAAAAAACTTATTGATGAGGTGGAAGCTCTTGGGGGTATGACTAAGGCAGTCGAATCTGGCATGCCCAAATTACGAATAGAAGAATCAGCTGCTCGTAGGCAGGCTAGAGTCGATCAGGGGGAAGATGTTATTGTTGGTGTGAATAAGTATCGTCTGGATGAAGAAGAATCTCTAGAATATTTAGACATAGATAATTCCAAGGTTAGAGAATCTCAGCTTGAGAGATTAGAGAAACTTAAAAGAGAACGAGATGAAAATCGATGTATTGCTGCTCTCAATAAAATTACGACTATTGCTGAGAATAAACAAGGTAACCTTCTTGATGTATGCATAGAAGCGGCTAGAGCAAGGGCAACAGTGGGAGAAATTTCAAATGCTATGGAAGATGTTTTTACACGGCATAGGGCATCAATTCGTTCGATTTCCGGTGTCTACGGTAAGGCGTATGAAAAAGATGAAATGTTCCAGAAAGTAAAAGCTCAGATTGATTTATTTGTTGATAAAGAGGGCAGAAGACCCAGGATGCTTGTGGCCAAAATGGGACAAGATGGTCATGATAGGGGTGCTAAAGTGATAGCTACAGCTTTTGCAGATATTGGTTTTGATGTGGATATAGGGCCTTTATTTGCTACGCCAGAAGAGGCTGCTCAACAAGCTATAGAAAATGATGTGCATGTAATTGGTGTTTCAAGTCAGGCTGCTGGTCACAAAACTCTAGTGCCCAAGCTAATAGAAATGCTTTGTGATAAAGGAGCATCGAATATTATTGTCATATGCGGCGGGGTGATTCCTCCAAAGGACTACGAATTTTTAAAGAATAAAGGTGTTTCTGCTATATATGGTCCAGGTACGAATATCCCTGAAGCGGCATCTCAGGTCATTGAGTTAATAAGATCCCAACATAAATCTTGATAATAATTTGAAATAGAATTTACAGTTGTTTGATCGGTGAATCGTTCAGTCAAGTTCATTCTTTTTCCTTAAATTAGAAATTAGATAAAATATTTTATTCAATTATCATTAATATTATTGATTATAAATAGATTCATGGTATAAACTAATAATTGTTAACAATAGAATCTATAATATTAAATATTGTTAATATATTTAAGTAAATAATTACATAACTTAATATTTTCCAGAAAAATAATGATCAAAGAGAAATTAGAACCAGAAAATGTTATAGATGAAAAGAGTCTTCAATTATTAAAAGAACTCCAAATTAATGGACGTCTATCTTTTAACGCACTTGGTCGCCTGGTCGGTATGTCTACTCCTGCCGTTGCAGAGAGAGTGAAACGACTAGAGGAATCTGGAGTTATTACTGGTTATCATGCTGCAATAGATCAGTGCATGTTAAATCGTAAAATTACTGCTTATATGAGATTAACTGCGACTACTTCTAGCTATCAGCGACTAATTGGTCTTTGTAATTCAGTGGAATCTGTAATTGAATGTCATCATATAACTGGTGATGATTGTTTTTTGATTAAATTATGTGTTTCTAGCATATTAGAATTGGAAGATGTAATCTCACTGTTTCGTCAGTTTGGTACCGCACACACATCTGTTGTACTGTCCTCTCCAATTACGTAAAAAAGAGCTTGGAATTTCTAATAGTTTTATGGCCCAGTCAGACACATATCTAATGAAACATATTCAAGAGGGCGATCGTCGTGCGTTAGCTCAGGCTATAACTTTGATAGAATCAATTCGTGACGATCACCGGGAGCGGGCAGAGAATCTAATAGAAGAACTTTTGCCCTATACAGGAAAATCTATGAGAATTGCCGTTTCGGGAGTTCCTGGGGTAGGTAAATCAACTTTTATAGAAGCTTTCGGAAAACACGTTATATCTTTGGGTAAAAAGGTCGCGGTGCTCGCTGTCGATCCGTCATCAAAAATCAGTGGTGGATCGATACTGGGTGATAAAACTAGAATGGATGGTCTTTCACAGCAAAGTGAGGCTTTTATTAGACCTACGCCTACATCGGGGGTACAGGGTGGGGTGGCTCGCCGTACTCGAGAGTCGATATTGGTTTGTGAGGCAGCGGGTTATGATGTAGTAATGGTTGAGACAGTTGGCGTAGGACAATCGGAGACAGCTGTTTCAGAAATGGTTGACATGTTTTTCCTTATGCTTTTGCCTGGAAGTGGCGATGAATTACAAGGAATTAAACGTGGAATTGTTGAACTAGCTGACCTTATTATCGTTAATAAAGCAGACGGTGATTTAGTGAATGCTGCGAAAAGTGTTGCTTCAGACTACTCAAGTGCGCTTAGACTGTTACAGTCTTCTCCAACTCAGTGGACCACCCAAGTAATCACATGTTCTTCCACCGAAGAAAAGGGCATTAGTGATATATGGGAAATTGTTTTACAATTTCGTAATTCTCTGACAGAAGATGACCTTTTCGATAAAAGAAGAATGCAACAAGCACTAAGTTGGATGAGACGAGAATTAGATGACCTGCTATTTAATGATTTTTATTCAAGTGAAGCAGTTAATTCAGTTATTATAGAAATGGAAGATAAAGTTAAATCTGGTTTGAAAAGCCCTGCTCAAGCCGCAAGAGAATTGCTTAGTGTATTTAAGAAAGATTTATAAGTTTTTTGTTTAACCTAGTCAAATAGTAAGTACTTGACCAAAATTACTTCCTCGTTTAAGACCCCACTACTGGTGATGTACTGCTAAAAAAATTATTAGATTTGGAGAAACTTTTATGGCTCGTCGCTGTAGTATTACTGGAAAAGGTGTATTAACTGGAAACAATGTTAGTCACGCAAAAAACAGGTCGCGTCGTCGTTTCCTTCCTAATCTTCAATCGATGACTCTCTATAGTGAGGCCCTTGAAAAAAGAGTTCGTATGCGGGTTTCAACATCCGCAGCAAGAACAATTGAACATATGGGAGGACTTGATGCTTATTTGCGGAACGCAGCAGCATCAGAACTGCCGGCTGAATTACGTAGATTAAAAAAGCAATTGCCTGAGGTAACATCAGAGATGAATTAATCAGGGCTTTTGATTCTTTTAAGTTGATATTCAGCCCGCTTTATGCGGGCTTTTTTCTGAGTATAAATATGTACTAAAATGGATTGTAAATAGAGTTTTCTGCTTTATAGGACAAAAAATTTGGATAAAAAAACAACATCGTTTGATTTCATTATTCAGCACAAAACTACAGCGGAACAGTCTTGGCCTGGCGCAGCTAGGGCGGGCGTGATTCATACGCCCCATGGCTCTATTAACACTCCTTCCTTCATTTTTTGTGCCACTAATGGAGTCATTCGTGGTGTGGCACCGGATCAGATGAAAGAAGCTGGTACGCAAGTGATTTTGTCTAATACATACCATCTTATGTTGCAGCCTGGTCCAGAAATAGTAGCTAAGCTCGGTGGTTTACATAAAATGGTTGCTTGGAATGGACCCATGTTAACAGATTCAGGAGGCTTTCAAATATTTTCTCTTGGTGGTGGCAGTGCGTCTGCAGAAATAAAGGGAAATCGTAAAACCAAGCGAAAGCCCTTATTAATTAGAATTGAGGAGGAAGGTGCTGTCTTTAAATCCTATATAGATGGCAGTATCCATACATTAACTCCTGAATCTTCTGTTCAGGTTCAAAGAAAATTAGGGGCAGATCTAATATTAGTTCTTGATGAGTGCTCTCCATATGAGGTGGGCAGAGATTATACTGCTGAATCAATGAGCATGTCTCATAGATGGGCGTTAAGAAGTATCAAAGAGTTTGAAAAGGAAAAAGTGGGATCTGCTGGAAAACAAGCTTTATACGGAATAGTTCAGGGAGGTGTCTATGAAGATCTACGTCTAGAGAGTGCGGAGTTTACAGCTTCTCAAGACTATTTTGGATATGCCATTGGAGGTTGTTTGGGTAGTAATAAGTTTGATTTAAAGGATGTGATGGGAATGGCCATGGCGCCGTTAAATGCAGCTACAAAGAAACCTCATCCGACACATTTACTGGGAATTGGTGGGGTCGTTGACATTTGGGATGGTGTCGCTATGGGAATAGATACTTTTGATTGTGTTAATCCAACTCGTTTAGCGCGTCATGGAGGAGCCTATGTTCGTCCAAAGTCTTTAAATAATTCTCTTGATCGCGATCACATAAACCTCAAGAATTCGTCCTTTAGAGATGACAACTCTCCTATCGATTTAGACTGCAATTGTTACACATGTAGAAAATTTACTCGAGCCTATTTGCACCACCTTATTAAGGCGGGTGAGATTACCGTGAGCCAGTACATAGCTATTCACAACGTTTCGTTTATGAATCGCCTCATGGACTTTATAAGGACATCAATAATGAATGATGACTACGCTTCATCTCGTGAAATATGGTTTTCTAGTTGATAGTATATAGACAACTTTGTTCTAGGCGATTTTCTTTCTGCGTGGCCGGTTAGTCATAAAAGAAGAATCTTCCTCCTCAAATAGCTCGGCTAATTGGTCCATAACTGTTCCACCAAGCTGTTCAGCATCAACAATAGTTACTGCACGTCGATAGTAACGGGTCACATCATGACCAATTCCTATAGCGAGCAATTCTATTTGTGAGTAAGTTTCTATCCATTCTATTACTTGTCTAAGATGACGTTCTAGATAGTTACCAGCATTGACCGATAAAGTTGAATCGTCGACCGGCGCTCCATCGGATACAATTACTAAAATACGTCGTTGTTCAGATCTAGCTAATAGTCTTTCATGAGCCCAAATTAGCGCCTCTCCGTCGATATTTTCTTTCAAAAGGCCCTCTCGTAACATTAGACCTAGGTTTTTGCGAGCTCTCCTCCAGGGTGCATCAGCTGATTTATAGATTATATGACGCAAATCGTTTAGCCTCCCTGGGCTTGTGGGCTTGGCTGCAGTAAGCCATTTTTCACGAGATTGTCCGCCCTTCCAAGCTCTTGTGGTAAAGCCCAATATCTCTACTTTTACTCCACATCTTTCAAGAGTTCGAGCTAGTATATCTGCACTCATTGCAGCCACCGAGATGGGCCTACCTCGCATTGAACCAGAATTATCGATAAGGAGTGTTACAACAGTATCTCTAAAGTTTGTATCTTTTTCTTGTTTGAAACTTAGCGGATGCGTCGGGTTTGTTACTACCCGAGACAGTCGTCCAGTGTCGAGTAAGCCCTCTTCTAAGTCAAAATCCCACGATCTTGTTTGTTTCGCCATTAATCGGCGTTGTAACCTATTTGCTAGTCGAGAAATAACGCTTTGGAGATGCCCAATTTGTTGATCCAGTTGCAGTCGCAAGCGTGTTAACTCGTCATGATCACATAAGTCACCTGCTTCAACTATTTCGTCAAATTCTCCTGTGAATATTTTATAATTAAAATGGTTGGCTTGGTTATGTGTTCCATCAGGCGGTCGCCATGGACTTCCAGGAGCTTCAGGATCTTCTTCTCCCGAACCAGGTTGAAGTTCTCCATCTCCATCTTCAGTGAGCATGTCTGTTTCTTCAAATTGTTCATCACCCTCTTGCTGCTCTCCGGTTCCATCTGTAGCTGAAGCATCACCTTCTGTTTCATTTTCTCCGTCTTGTTGACCTTCTCCTGATTCTTGGTTTTCTCCTTCTGCACCATCGGTTTCTGGAGAAGCATTCATTTCATCATCGGAAAACCCTAAATCAGTTATGATTTTTCTAACTACATCTTGGAACTCAGCTTGATCATATAGGCTTTTTTCTAGTTCATTTAGAACAGAACCTGCTTTAGACTCAATAAAAGGTCTCCATAAATCTAACATTTGACGAGCCGAAGGAGGTGGCTGACGCCCAGTTATTGCTTCCCTAGCTAGCAAGCCTACAGCTTCTGCTATAGGAACTTGCTCTCTTTCAGTAACTCTAGCAAAACCTTTAGACCGGCAGCGTTCCTCTAATGCGGCATCTAAGTTGTTTGCTACGCCTGTCATATATTTTGTACCGATCGACTCAACGCGTACTTGCTCTACTGTGTCATAAAGCTCTTGTGCTGTTGAAGTAGCAGGCAACCTATCATTGTGAATGATTGGGTTGTGATAACGTTGCTTCAGGGCTATGGAATCTGATTCTCCACGTACAACACTGACTTCCTCATGAGGTAAATCGCGGCTTGGCAGGGGCAAACACGCTTCATTTCCCTTTGAACTGGGTGGGTCAGGTGAAAATCTAACCGAAATTTCAGCATTACGTCCAATAGCCCGCATAGCCGCTTCTGTAATTCGGCGGAACTCTTCTACAGGGCCATCATTATTACCTTTAACCATTGCTGAGATAGCTTCCTATAACCTATTGTTCTATAGGTTGTTCAATAATACTGTCTGTAAGCTCCACCCCGAAACACCTTTGAAAATATTCGGCTACGGTAGTGCGTTCTACTTCATCACATTTATTTAAAAACGTTACCTGAAACCCAAGTGAGATGGATCCAAATATATTTGCGTTATCAGCCCAAGTCATGACTGTACGGGGTGACATTACAGTTGATATGTCTCCTGCAACGAAGCCTGCACGAGTCAGCTCTGCCGTAGCGACCATGGCTGCAATTGTTTTGCGTCCTTCCTCATTGTCGTATTCTGGACTTTTAGAAATGACTATTTCCACTTCCTGTTCGTGTGGAAGATAATTTAGCGTAGTCACTATATTCCATCTATCCATCTGGGCTTGATTAATTTGCTGTGTTCCGTGATAGAGGCCTGTTGTATCTCCCAATCCAACGGTATTAGCTGTTGCAAAAAGTCGAAAGCTGCTATGGGGCCTTATTACTTTATTTTGATCCAACAGTGTCAGTTTACTGTCTGCTTCAAGAACACGCTGAATCACAAACATTACGTCAGGCCGACCTGCGTCATATTCATCAAATACTAGCGCGCAAGGATGTTGTAAGGTCCACGGTAACAATCCTTCCCTAAACTCAGTCACCTGCTGACCGTCCTTTAAAACTATGGCATCTTTTCCAATAAGATCAATTCTACTAATATGACTGTCGAGGTTTATACGAATACAAGGCCAATTTAGGCGAGCTGCAACTTGTTCAATATGAGTTGATTTTCCGGTTCCATGGTATCCTTGTATTAGGACTCTCCTATTATGAGAAAAGCCAGCTAAAACGGCTAAAGTGGTATCTGGATCAAATCGGTAGCTTTCGTCGAGTTCTGGCACGTGTACTGTTGGCTCAGAAAAAGCTGGAATCTCCATGTCAGTATCTACACCAAAAACTTGTCTTGCAGATACAGTCATATCGGGAACGCTATTAGAGGGCATATCACCGCTAGATATTGATTCAGGGGGCATTATTGGTTCTTTCGGATCCATTTAAACTTCCAATTTATAATTAAGAGTGGGCCTAGGGTTTTTCCTAAGAATTAGTACGTCGCATAAGTATCTCATAGGCTCTATTGATTGATTTCAACTTTTCCTCGGCTGATTTACTGCCACCATTAGTGTCTGGATGATAGAGTTTAACAAGCTCTTTATATTTACTTTTCAACTCCTTTATGATTACAGGAGGTGACAAGCCTAAAACTGATAGAGCACTTAGCTCGGGTGCAGTCAATTTAAAAAAATCACTTTTTCTTTTGTTATCTTCCTTTTCTTTATCAAAAATACCGTAATTATCTTCTATATTAACCTTATGTCTACTATTGCTTCCGAGAGGCGAGGTACGACGATGCCAGTATGCATCTGCGCGTCTTTCTAACTCTACCTCAACATCAGTCATGCCCTTATAATAGTTCCACGAACTATTATAGAGTCTAATATGCTCTAAGCAAAACCAGTAATATTCTTGAAGGTTTTCGCGCGATTTTGGAGCACGGTATTCGGCCTGACGTTTACAATTAGCTTGATCACACTTGCGGTTCTCCCGATCGTTAATCGGATCGGTAGTCTCCTTTTCCATTGAATAATTGCCGTCAAATCCTTCACGCATCCTATTAATATGTAGGGATTGTTTTGTTACTGCAAGACATCCAGTTTAATTTTTGCAATAACAATACAACAAGTATATTAATTTATGTTTGTTTATAAGAAATTAAACATCATCGGGAGACTAATTTGAAACGCTTGGATAAAATGCATTCTATTCTTTCTCAGGCTTTAAGGCCAATCAAGATTAAAATAATTGACGATTCGGACCTTCATGTTGGTCATGCAGAAGCATCAGGAGTAGGAGAAACCCACTTCCGAATTGAAATTATATCTGAGGAATTTACAAATAAGACTAGGATTGATCGTGAAAGGCTTATCCATGGTCTACTAGCTGATGAGTTTTCAGCTGGTCTTCATTCAATCTCAATAAAAGCTAGTTCGCCAAGTGATATTTAGTTCAATCAAAAGAAAAAATTTTATTTAGTTTATCTTAGCTCTCTGTTAGCAATTACTGAAGACCATCTATTTATGTTGCTATGAACCATCATAAAACTTAGGCCAGTATTTTTTAGTTATTTCCCCATCACTTCTAAATGCGTGGCAAGTGTTCAATAATCGTGGTGGCTTATCGGATGAAACACGATTAACTTTTTCTTCGCGGTTCTTGACAGGGGTTATAGATTGGAAAGCTGTTGTGGCAACAGGCCCTAGTAGTTCTACAATATGAGTGCACCCCTCGATTCCACCTACCCTTGAAAGTACTTGCTTACGCCATCCAGGGCCAATAGTTATTCCGATTAATTTTTGAAAGTTCGGAGTTATATTACGACATATGCTAAAAGGACTATGGTCAGTGACTGCTTCAACTTTTTTTATCTCCATTTTTTCGGTAATAGTTAGACGAATCCACATTTCATGTACTGGTTCACCTGGAAGAACCTTACCTCTTTCATCATTACAGAATTCATAGGTTTTTTCATCAATGAGATGTCCCTCGATGTCCCATAGACCATCATCACGTCGATGGCCTGTACATGTGACCCTCCTGGTGTGCATGGTTTCTCTTGTCTGTGGAGAAGATAGAGGCATCAACTAACTCCTTTAGCTAAAATTTGTGAAGGATTTATAATAACCGTTTGATTTATTATCATCAGATGTTTGTTATTCAGTGATGTTGAGGGCAGCTGAAAATAGATACAGGGAGAAATAAAACAGTACATATAAGTCAGTAAATTATGAATATTAATTTATCATCCAAGGAATGTATTTTCTAGAAGTTGTCTAACCTCATTAAGGGGCACATCATCTGCTATGAAAGAACTTCCAATTCCTTTGGAAAGTATGAAAACAGGGTGATTATTTACTACTTTCTTATCCAGTCCTATAAGCTTCATTATTGCGTCGATCTTCCATTCTCCTGAGGGGTGCTCTGGCGGTTCAACGGATAATCCAATCGAACGAAAATGTTTTTGTACTCTTTCTGTATCAGAAATTGGACACAAACCCAAATTTGTTGACAGATTGAAAGCTAGACATATGCCTATGGCGACAGCCTCTCCATGCAGTATATGATTATCGAATCCTACTTCTGATTCTAGTGCGTGAGCAAAGGTATGGCCCAAATTTAATAGTGCTCTTTCCCCTTTTTCTTTTTCATCTTGGGCAACTATCTCCGATTTCATTTTACAACTGGTGGCGATTGCATGAATTAGATAGGACTGTTCACCTTTGAGTAAATTTTCTCCATTTTTTTCTAACCATGAGAAAAATACGGAATCGCCAATAAGACCATATTTTACAGTTTCTGCATACCCAGCTAATAATTCTCTTTCAGGCAAAGTTTCTAGAGTCCGTAAATCTGCTAAGACAAGCTTAGGTTGATAGAAACTACCAATCAGATTCTTTCCTGAGGAAGAGTTGATAGCCGTTTTACCACCAACTGAACTATCTACTTGAGCTAATAAAGTTGTGGGAATCTGAACGTAATTAATGCCTCTTAAAATTGTACTTGCAGCAAATCCGGTTATATCTCCTACTACACCCCCTCCCAAGGCGATTAAAGTATTTGAGCGCTCGACCCCTTTTTCAATAATTGTATTTAATAAACCTTCAAACACTTTAAACGATTTCGTTTTTTCACCTGGTTCAAGAATAATTATATCGTTTTCTATTCCAGCATTATTCAAACTTGAAATTAATCGATTAGCGTAGTGAGTTGAGACGTTGGAGTCAGTAACTATGTAGGCCTTTGAGGTTTCAATACCTTTTGCGATAAGTGTGCCGGCTGCATCCAAGAGATCAGATCCAATTAAAATATCATAACTTCGTTCTTTTAGGCTGACTCTTATTTGTTCAGCCGGCTCAATTTTAGAGCTTAATTTCATTTTCTTTCTGCTAGATAGTTGTCCAAAGCTTCCATAGCCTTTCTTAAGGTGTTCTCCACAGATTCATCATTGCTTTCTATGGTTATGTCAGCCAGTTTATAAGTGGGATAACGGTCATCAATTAATTTTTTTAAAGTTGATCTTTGGTCGGTATTATTTAATAGAGGTCTATTATTACGTCTAGAAGTTCTTTTGACTAGAGTAGGTAGATCTGATTTGAGCCATATAGAGATGCCGTTATTTGCAATCTTATTACGTATGAATCTGTCCATAAACGCTCCTCCACCTGTGGCTAAAACTATAGGTTTATCGTCTAGTAAACGACTAATTACCCGACGTTCGCCCTCTCTGAATTTTTTTTCACCTAGGTTGGCAAAAATTTCATTTATGGATAGTCTTGCCGCTATTTCAACCTCTTCATCGGAATCCTTAAATGTAAGATCTAACTGTTCTGCCAATCTACGACCAATAGAGGTTTTTCCCGCGCCCATAAGACCAATTATTACAATAGTCTTTTTAATAGAAGGGCGTTTTAGACAAGAATCGTTTTCTTTGCCTATATTATCAGTAATTTTATCAGATCTAGTCATTCTCTATTATTATATAGTTTCTTTATCTTTGCCGCGGAATTGCCATTTTTTAAATTTATCACAATAACTAAGTTTTTGTCCCGTTTTTGACGTTTTATGAATTTTATACCTGATGTATCATTTTAAATAATAGATTAAAAAATAAGAATAGGCGTAAAGTTGCTAAAAATATTAATAATATCGATAATAGTTATACTTATTGGTGGAGCTGTTTTTCTGATTGCCTGGGATATACCTGCACCAAGTCAGCTTATTGAAAAGGTGGTTCCAAATGATCGGTTCACGCGTTGATCTCTTCTATAGAGTGACAATAGCTTTGACGGTTGTAATAAGCACTTGTGTTATTTCTAATCTTGCGGCTTTGGGGCAAGAAGCAAATAATTTACCTGGCCCAGTATCACTCGTACCAAAAGTTGAAGTTACAAAGCCCCGCCCATCAAAAAGCTTTTCTTCTCAAGTTAAACCTGAGATTACAATAAAATCAGTGCAAGTGTCGGAGACACCAGACCGTTTGCCAAACCCTGAAGTGTCACAAAGCAGTATAGGAGAAGTATTAGTCGGGCAAAAAGAAGACAAAATAGATGAAAACTTTTGGAAGGGGATTTCACAAGAATCAGCAGTTCGCTTAATTTCATCTATTCCCAACCGTTTAAGAAGTAGTGCTGCTAATAATTTGGCCCGTAGAATACTTTTGATGAATTTTTATTCTGATTATAACTCCGAAGGCAGTGTGAGTTTATTGAGACTTAGACTAGAAAAATTGATTTCGATGGGAGCGCTTCAGGATGCTTCTTTAATATTAGATGAACTTACAAACGAATCAGTTAAGAACGCTCTTGTTGAGCAAAAAGTTAGTGTGAAGTTACTGACTTCTAACCTTTCTGGAGCTTGCCAGTTAGTAAGAGAATTTGAAACAGGGTTTGTATCAGAGTTTGGACAGAAACTTGTTGTGTTCTGCCAACTTTTGAATATGGAGTATGAGGGAGCTAGAAGAGGTCTCGAGTTGCTTAGTGAACAAAACTTAGTTGCTGACGAAATTTTTTTTGAGCTATCAAACTCAATTATTTCAGGAAAGCCTCCTGCACTTGAAGTGTTAAACTCGCCAGGTAAGGCAAATGCACTGAATTTAGCAATGATACGTGTTGTTGGAGCGCAGGTTCCACATTGGTTTGCTAGCTCAGAGTCCCCTAGTTTGTTGAAAGCAATAGCAACAACATCGGATGCGAGCCGCCAATCGCGTTTAATGGCAATTCGACGTGCTGCAAAATGGGGTGCTCTTTCACCTGAGGAAATAGCTAATGTTTATATTGAACTTGGAATTACTGAGGATGAAATAGTTGAGGTTCTGTTGGAGCCTGGAAATGCTTCTGCAGGTCTTCGTCTTGCCGTCATTTACCTTGCTTCGATTAGTGATGATATGGCGATTTCTCGAGCTGAGGGACTTCAGCAGATGTGGTATTTGGCAAAGGAATATGACGAATGGCACATAGCAGTAAAATTAACATCTTCAAAGCTTAACCTTATAAAACCTTCTTCAAGTCTTTTGTGGTTTGCGAGTGACGCCATATCAGCAAATTTAGCTGTTGGACAAAATAGTCAAGCTTTGGAATGGTTTCGGGAAATTAGCTCAGTAGTGAATTCAGATCCTGATGCCGATGTTACTTATACCAAAATGTGGCCTTCCTTGCGATTAGCATATGGGAAAGAGTTATCACCTAATATGAGTGAGAAAACGTATAATGAAGATGAAAAGTCGTTAAAGCTTAATCACAATGAGGAAACTGAAAACAGTGGAAGAAAAATAAAACAGAAATCTTATATTCTGACTAAAAAACAACTAGCGTGGAATAATCAAAAGCTTTCTAAATGGATTGCTATTCAAGAGGAAGAAGGCCCCGGCGGAGCCAAAAATATTGCTAATATGTTGGCTTTATTTGATGCCTTGGGAGAACCATTAGCCAAGGAATTATGGTTACGAGCTAACACGGATGATATAGAAAAAATAACTTTTCCTTCGTTGGAAGTACATTTTGGGCTTAAGCGAGCTGCAGAATCAGGTAGTGTTGCGGAGACAGCTTTTTATACTCTTTCTTCAATTGGGGAAGGAGATGTTTTTGGATTACACCCTATTGCTATCCATACAATTATTGAGTCATTGAAAAAAGTTGGTTTACACAGGACAGCCAGAGCTATTGCCTTGGAAATTTCTTTGAACACAAATCCATGAAAACTGGTTAGAGATAAGGTGTATAAAGATCAAAAGATTATTTTAAGAAATCTACCTAATGAGCGGTGTAGTAGGTATCTGGAAGCCTTTCTTGAAATGCTTTTGGCTGAAAGAGGAATAGCTACTAATACTTTAGACGCTTACAGACATGATCTCAAAGACTTAGCACGTTTCATAATAGAGGGTAGGAACTCTTCTGTGGCGGCACTTGACACTGCAGAAACTGAACATTTGCGACAGTATCTAGCTAATCTTCAGAAAAGAGGAATAAGTTCTCGAACTGTTGCTAGAAGATTATCGGCTATGAAATCCTTTTACAGGTTTCTTAATTCTGAGGGTTTAAGAGATGACAATCCATCTGCTGTTCTTAAAAGCCCTAGAAAGGGTCGTCAACTTCCTAAAGTTTTGACTGAAAATGAAGTTGCAAAACTTATCAAATCAGCTAGCCAATTACCAGGAGCAGAAGGTTTAAGGCTTAAGGCGATGGTGGAATTGTGTTATGCAACTGGGATGCGGGCAAGTGAACTGATTGGATTACCAGTGTCTGTTCTGAAAAGAGATCCAAATGTGATAATAATAGTTGGAAAAGGTAATCGTGAAAGAATGGTTCCACTTAATAAAGCGGCAAAAGATTCTGTAAATGAATATATGAAGGTACGTGATGTTTTTGTAAATAAAGGACAAGTAAATAATTATTTATTTCCTGGGACTAAAGGCCTTCCCATAACAAGACAAAGATTTTTTCAGTTGCTGAAGGAGTTAGCTGTACTGGCCGATATTCCCAAATCAAAAGTGAGTCCGCATATTTTACGCCACGCGTTCGCTACTCATCTATTAAACAATGAGGCTGATCTAAGATCTGTACAGAAAATGCTTGGCCATTCTGATATATCAACTACTCAAATATATACTCACGTTCTAGACTACCGACTTAGGAAGCTAATTGCCACCAGCCATCCACTAGGTAAATTCACGGAAGAAGCTAAGTAGTTTTCCATGCGTCATTTCTTAGATTTCGAAAAAACGATTGCTGATCTGGAGAGTAAAATCGAGGAACTTCGCCATCTCTCTGATGGAGATGGAATTAGTATTGCTGAAGAAGTTGGAAAACTCCAAAATCAACTAAATAAGCTATTAAAACAGACTTATGAGAGACTTACACCGTGGCAACGAGTGCAGGTTGCTAGACACCCTCATCGTCCTCATTCATCAGACTATATAAAAAATCTTATTACGGATTTTACCCCATTAGCCGGTGATCGTGCCTACGCGGAAGATAGGGCTATAATTGCAGGGATAGGAAGGTTTCGTGGTTGGTCAACAATAATAATCGGTCATGAGAAGGGGATAGATACGGATGGAAGGATCGTCCACAACTTTGGAATGGCAAGGCCTGAAGGGTATCGTAAAGCTCAGAGAGTTATGGAACTAGCTGATAGATTCCAGTTACCAATAATTTCGTTTATTGATACTCCTGGAGCATACCCAGGAGCTGGAGCTGAGGAGCGAGGACAGGCTGAATCAATCGCTGAAACTATAAGATCGTGTATGTCTATGAGGGTGCCATTTATATCTGTCGTAATTGGTGAAGGTGGGTCGGGAGGAGCTATAGCATTAGCTGCAGCAAATAAGGTATTAATGCTAGAACATTCGGTTTATTCGGTCATTTCCCCAGAGGGTTGTGCATCTATCTTATGGCGTGATGCTACCAAGAGTCTCGCGGCTGCTGAAGCGCTAAAAATTACAGCTAGTGATTTGCTTGGTTTTTCTATTATTGATCGTATAATTTATGAACCACTAGGGGGGGCTCACAGAGATGCTAAGAAAATAACTTCTAGTGTAGGAGATGCAGTATCTGAAGAGTTGTATAAGCTAAGAAAACTAGATGGGGATACTCTAAAAAAACATCGGCGAGATAAATTTTTAAATATGGGCAGAGCTAACTTAATATAATTAATTTTACAAAACTTATTAAGTTATTCTGATTTCATAAATAATAGTGATAAAGCAGGGCTTGTTTTTTTATACGATTTAACTAACACAAAGCCGTAGTCAGAAAATAGTTTTTTTAAATTAGACTCATTAAACCATTGTAAATGTTCAGGGGGACAAATATCACTCCATAGAGATATATCTGATGGTACAACATTATGGCTAGAATCTGGTGTTGCTATATACACGTGTGTTTTTGGTTTTGATGAAGCTTTTATAAGCCTCATAAAGTTATGAGGCCCCGCAAGATGTTCCATTAACTCAGTTGTAAAGATAAAGTCAAAACGTAGATCTCTTTTCATATTTTCTTCAAAAGTTTCGCAGTAAAACTTGCATTTAGGATAATTCGTTTTCGCAAAATTTATCGAATTTTTACTAATGTCTAAGCCTGAGGAATCAGCACCCATGCGACGGAAGGTTTCAGCCATTATTCCTCCTCCACAGCCTATATCAATAGTCTTTTTTCCATAAATGAAGCGGGTAAATTTTAGAGCTTTTAGAAACGCTCTACGTCTTCGAGAATTTAGTTTGGGATAAAAATCTTTTTTAGCCCCTCTATATGATGATGAATAAAAGTTTGTTATTTCATCATCAGTTGGATAAGGGCTAACAAACAGAAAAGCGCAATCATTACATCGAAAAATGCTATATCCATTTTTGTTACATTTAAATGTAATTTGTCCTGCACAAACTTGACAGATGTTTTCAATCAATTTTTTTATTTTTTCCTTTATGGTTTTTTATCTAATTAATTAATATGTGGTGATATTTCTTCTCCAAACAGTTCAAGAGAGCTCATAGATTCTTCATAACTGAGATCGCCAAAAGCAAATCTACAAACGAAATAGTTGAGACTAGTTTTATGAATCTGTTCTCTAATTTCTTCTCGTACGGTTTCTGGGGAGCCAGTAATTATCAAGTCATCTTTACGTGCTTGCTCAAACTCTTTGGGATAAACCTTTGGATCATCTCCAAAAAAATTCCACAATTTCATAAAATTCTTGTGCCATGCGGTGTATGCTCTGCGCCCGCGATTGATAGCTTTTTCATCTGTTTCATCTATATATATATGTCTGGCCGCTCCCATTTTAGGTAAAATCTTCTCTGTATGGTGATTAGAAAACCAAATCTCTTTATAACGCTCAATGGACTCCCGAACTGGTTCGCAGGATGCGTTACTTATTATATTATAACCATTTTCTGCTGGCCACTTAACCCCCTTAGGGGCTCCAATTCCACACCAGATTGGTGGATGAGGCTTTTGTTTGGTTTCTAAAATCATTGGAACTGAATCGTACTTAAAATAATTTCCTCTATATTCCAATTTTGATTTGGTTAGTCCAGTCATTAAAGCTTCGTATGCTTCCATATAAATGTCGTTTGCGTTATTAAAATTTATATCGAAATATGCTACCTCATGTGGGGAAATACCTCTGCCAATGCCAAACTCAAAGCGGCCACCACTAATTTGATCAAGCATACAGATCTCTTCGATAAGTCGAAGTGGTTCATACAAAGGTAAGCAATAAACCATTGGTCCGAAGCGAAGTGTTTTTGTACATTGCGCAACCGTAGCTAGGAATATGCCAGGTGAAGGGGCAAGACCTAAAGGTGTCGCATGATGTTCTGCTAGATGGTATGTCGATATTCCTGAAAACTCATATCGACTGATTAGTTTCAGTCTTTCCTGATAAATTGTTTCCAGTGGGACTCCATGCCTTAGATCAAGATGGTCAAATACACCAAATTCCATTTTATAGCTCATTTAGCTGTGATTGAAAATTTCTGACTCACCTATAATATTTATAAATTGAACTAACTTTTCTTCAGTCTTTTATTTTAGTTTTCCATGGCAATGCTTATATTTACTTCCAGAACCACAGGGACAGGGAGCGTTTCTTGGCACCTTACCCCATGTTTCTTGATTGTTTGGGTTTATTTGATTGCCTCGTGCATAACGCATAGGTTGCTTTTTTAGGCTCGGTTCGTCATCTCTTTCGGGGAGCTGTTCAGATTCAGAAAATTGATTAAATGCCAGATGGGTTTCTTCGGTTACTTGGCTTCCCTGAGAGTTAGGAACTGTTTCAAGGTTATCTGTTTGTAGTTCAATATGACTTAGCAGTGAAGTAATACCTTCTCGAAGACGTTCTAACATATCCTCAAACATATCGAAGGCTTCTCTTTTATACTCGTTAAGTGGATTTTTTTGACCGAATGCTCTCAAACCTATACCCTGTCTGAGATGGTCTAATCGCAGTAAATGGTCTTTCCAATATTGATCCAGCAATTGTAATAGTAAGTTTTTTTCAGCCATACGCATCAAGTCAGGACCGAACTGAGCAGTTTTTGCGGCTGTTTTTTCTATTAATAATTTTCGTAGCCTTTCAAGAATTTCTTGATCGGCTATTCCCTCCTCTTTAGCCCATTCAGAAACTGGGGCGTCTATGTCGAAGAGTTTTGAAGATTCTTCCTGAAGAAAATTGGTGTCCCATTGTTCTGAAAAAGCCTTTTCTGGAATGCATAGTGCTACCAAATTTTCTAGAGTTTCTTCTCTCATAGATTCGATGGTTTCAGAAACATCATTGCTTTTCATTAGATCTTTTCGTTGTTCATAGATAACTTTGCGTTGATCATTCATCACATCATCGTATTGTAACAGCTGTTTTCGAATTTCGAAGTTACGACCTTCTACTTTCTGTTGTGCTTTCTCAAGGGCTTTGTCGATCCATGAGTGTACGATAGCCTCACCTTCTTCTAGTCCTAATTTTATTAACATCGAATCCATTCGTTCCGAGCCGAATATACGCATTAAGTCGTCTTCTAAAGATAAAAAGAAATGGGAGCGACCAGGATCTCCTTGTCTGCCGGAACGGCCTCTCAATTGATTATCAATCCTGCGGCTTTCATGGCGCTCGGTACCGATAATTTGGAGTCCCCCTGCTCCTAAAACTAAATCTCGTTTAGTCGACACTTCTTCACGGATTAAGTTACTTTTTTGTTCATATTCATCTTGGTCTTTAATTTCTTTTAGTTCTTCATGAATTCTGACATCTATATTTCCACCCAGCTGTATGTCCGTTCCACGCCCTGCCATGTTCGTAGCGATGGTTACCGCTCCTGGCTCTCCAGCTCTCGCAATGATAGCGGCCTCTTGGTCATGGTATCGGGCATTAAGAACGTGATGAGGAATATTTTTTTCTTTCAATAATTTCGCTATTTGTTCTGATTTTTCTATAGATACAGTTCCCACTAATACTGGTTGCTTTTTTTTATAACACTCGACTATGTGATTTACGATCGCATCATATTTTTCATTCAGTGTTCTATACACTTCATCATTATTATCGTTTCGAATCATAGGTTTATTGGTAGGAATTTCTATTACATCTAAGTTATAAATTTCAGAAAATTCACCAGCTTCTGTCATGGCCGTACCAGTCATTCCACTGAGTTTAGGATAAATACGAAAATAATTTTGAAACGTGATGGACGCTAATGTTTGATTTTCATCTTGAACAGAAACATTTTCTTTTGCTTCCAATGCTTGATGCAAACCATCAGAGTAACGTCGCCCCTCCATCATGCGGCCAGTAAATTCATCAATGATTATAACCCGGTCTTGTTTGACTATGTAATCGGTATCACGACTAAATAATTTGTGTGCACGAAGTGCCTGATTCACGTGGTGGAGCACACTTACACTTGTCATATCGTAAAGACTTGCATCTGGCTCGAGTAGTTTTACTTCCCTAAGTAGCTCTTCTGCGTGTTCTACACCTTCGTCAGTCATAGTTACAGAACGTGATTTTTCGTCTATTTCATAATCGGATGCATTTAAATTAGGAATTATAACGTCGACCTGTCTGTAAGTTTCAGATGAGTCTTCAATTGGGCCAGAAATTATAAGTGGAGTACGAGCTTCATCTATGAGAATAGAGTCAACCTCATCTACAATAGCAAAATTAAAATCCCTTTGAACCATCTCCTCAAGATGAAATTTCATGTTATCCCGAAGGTAATCAAATCCGAGTTCATTGTTTGTTGCGTAGGTTACGTCAGCTGCATAAGCTTCTCTCCGCTCTTCATCCGAGAGGCCATGAAAAATACACCCGACTTTTAATCCCAGAAATTTATATACTTGGCCCATCCACTCGGCATCGCGTTGAGCTAGGTAGTCATTTACAGTTACTACATGGACACCTTTTCCTTCTAGCGCATTTAAATAGACCGCTAAAGTTGCTACAAGAGTTTTTCCTTCTCCAGTTTTCATTTCAGAAATCATGCCATTGTGTAATACTATTCCGCCCAATAATTGGGCATCAAAGTGACGCTGTCCAAGTGTGCGCTTTGCTGCCTCTCGAACTGTTGCAAATGCCTCGATTAGAATACTATCTAGTGTCGATCCATCAGTGATTTGTTGCCGAAATGATTCTGTTCTGGCCTTTAACTCTTCGTCACTAAGGATCTCAATTGAAGGTTCAAGTGCATTAATTTCTTTGACATCTTTCGTTAACCTTTTTAGATAACGATCATTCGCAGAACCAACAAATTGCTTAACGAGATTTACTACCATCTTAACGTTTTGTTTCCTTGTAATATTTAATAGTAAATAAATTCAGATTTTAGGAACGCCTTGGTGGACAAACTCAGAGTCATTAAAGGGTCATGTAGGCAATTAAAAGATACTAAATGTCTGTCTAAGTACCTTATGTGTAACTGTCAATATTTATGCATCTATAATACAATTTATCAAATTATTCAGTTTATTATCACTGTACTTCTAGTTTTTCATTTCGTTCATATTACATTGAGTAGTCTTTCATCTGTGCATCTTTTATATATTAATGAATCATAAATATATACGAATATAGCTTTTGATTAAAAAGTGCAAAATTAAGAATTAAGATATATAATTATCAAAATAAATTATTACCTGTCCATTTCGGTTGTACATTTTTTACATTGTCTTAATTTTGTTGATTCTAAATGAAATAGACTAGGATTGGTATCCAATCAGAATAAATAGAATAACATGACATTTAGAATAATCTAATTCGCTTAACAAACTATTTAACTTAAGAATGTTTAATGATGAAAAAAATTAATGTGATAAATATTAAATTCATATTTAGAAATCAGTAATTATGGCAAACCCTACTACTATAGAAATTTCGCCATTAGCTCCCAAGAAATTTCCTAATATCAAACCTGTACCCGGTCTTAGATTATGTGGTCAAGCGGTAGGCCTCAAGTCTAGTGGAGATAAGGATTTAATGATTGCAGAGCTAGTGAAAGGAACAAAAATAGCTGGAGTAATGACAAACTCACGATGTCCTTCAGCTCCAGTCGATTGGTGTAGAACTATCCTGCCTGAAGGCAGAGCGAGGGCCATAATTGTAAATTCAGGAAATGCAAACGCCTTTACTGGAGCCTCCGGAAATAAAGTAGTGACCAGTACAGTTTCCAGAGCGAGTAAATTGTTTAATTGTAATCCAAATGAAGTCTATATTGCTTCAACAGGAGTGATTGGTGAACCTTTGTTGGAAGATCAAATAGCCGAAAAGTTATCTAAAGTTGTAACTCGCCTAAGTCCAACTTCTTGGAAGTCGGCTTCAGAGGCTATAATGACCACAGATACCTTCGCCAAAGCGGCATCAGTAAAGACAAAAATAGGAAGTTCTGAAGTGGTAATTTCAGGATTCGCCAAAGGGTCTGGTATGATTGCTCCTGATATGTCGACCATGCTTGGATTTATTTTTACTAACGCGCGACTGCCTGCTCAAGTTTTGCAGAGACTATTACGTCGTGCGGCTGACTCTTCTTTCAATTCTATTACTGTAGATGGTGATACCTCTACTTCGGATACATTGTTTCTATGTGCAACTGGGAAGAATGCTAGGCAAAAAAGAATTCTTAAATCGAACGATCCAGATTTAAAAGAGTTTTATAACGCATTAGAATCAGTTTGTATTAATTTGGCTAAACAGATAGTCAGTGATGGTGAAGGGGCTCGAAAACTTATAACTCTTAATGTTTCTGGAGCTGAGTCTAAAAGAGCTGCTCGTAATATAGGCTTATCGGTTGCCAATTCTCCTCTAGTTAAAACAGCTGTCGCTGGCGAGGACCCTAACTGGGGTCGAATTATAATGGCAGTTGGGAAAGCTGGTGAAAAGGCAGATCGTGACAAGCTTTCCATAAATATTGGTGGTATTCCAATAACTCATAAAGGGGAGCGTTCGATAGATTATAACGAAGCTATCGTCGCTTCTTATATGAAGAATAAAAATATTGAGATTAGTCTAGATGTTGGCGTGGGTCGTTCAAAGGCTACAGTGTGGACCTGCGACTTAACTCACAAATATATTAGTATTAATGCTGACTATAGGAGCTAACGCAGTAATGTGTGATCTCTCCCTTTTATTGGTTAGTGCAGTCGCATTAATAGACGCAGATAATAGGGTTTTGATTTCGCAGAGACCAGTAGGGAAGTCTATGTCTGGATTGTGGGAGTTTCCAGGCGGAAAATTACAGGAAAATGAGACACCGGAACAGGCCCTTATTCGTGAATTAAGTGAAGAATTAGGCATTGATACTAAAGAAAGCTGCTTGGCTCCGATAGGATTTGCTAGTCATAGTTATGATGATTTTCACCTCCTCATGCCTGTTTTTGTCTGCCGTGTGTGGGAAGGAATCCCTCAACCCAAAGAGGGGCAGAGAATTGCTTGGGTAACTCTTACAGAATTGTCATCATACCCAATGCCTCCAGCAGATAAGCCTCTAATACCGATTTTAAGGGACCTTCTCTGAAAACTATTTAATTCCTTAGTTGATTAATTGTCGATAGATTATGGCTAGTGTAGTGATGCTGATTGCAAAACCTATGTAGTTAATAGATTGGACAGTAAACAGCAGCAAAAACTGCGCTGTTACTGACGATCCTATCGCACTAGTCAATCCCGATGCTATACTTAAAATAATTACGCTACCGAACAGCATTACAGAGAAAGGCAAGGCCACGGCGCCAATTAACAAAGGCAATGTGTTTCCATTTGTCAGTTGTATAGAATCTTTAAAGCTTATCTTTCTATCTTCTGCTTCTGCAGGAAGGACAAGGCATAATCTTCCATAGGTAAGCCCTATCAAGAGAATCAAAATTATCAAAACTGGTGAAATTGGAAGTATCATCATGAACAAAAAAGATAAGATCAAGAAAAGCCCAAATAGGTTTACAATTATTAATATTAATCGGCTAAAAAACTTCCAATGTCTTTTCTTCCAGCTTATAGCACCAGCAATAGTAATGTTTTCAGGTCCTACCAAAGTACGCCTAAACCAGGTTACTGCAAACAAAGTGTAGAAAATAAGTCCAAATATCCAGTTAATTATAGTGCCAAGAACTAATTTAGTTAGCAAATCAGTTGGAACCGACCTTGTGTCTTCTAGTAGAACCTTCGGGTCTCCCACTAATGCTGCTACGAGCGTGCCAACAATTGAAACCATAAGCACGGGTATAAATGCCAATGAGCTAAAATCTCGACGGTTTTCCCATATGTCTTTAAAAGCAAAACTTATTATTTCAATTATTTTTAGCTTCATGTCTTAATTATCTCAATCACGTTATTTAGGTTTACAAAAATTACACTTTTTCTTCCACTGAAATTTCTTTTGTTTCAAGAGCATCAGCCAGTCTTAAAGCTGCGGTTCCCGGTTTTAATGCCTTTTGTTGATTTTTTGCAGGAGCCCAGCCAATCAGGTAAATAATTTCAAAAGTAGCTGAGATGCGTCCATGATTGTCGGAATATTGAGTGATATAAGTTTTTACAGCAGAAAGTAATGTTTCGCGTTTAGTTGGTATGCGTTTTCGATCTATTAGAATATTTGTTTCACCCATTCCCTTTAGATCATGCATAAGACTAAGAGGATGATCATAAGTTACGTTTATAGTATCAATATCTGCGACAGGTAAAGCAAACCCAGCCCGCTGCATTAGGCCAGCAGCATTTTGCAAGTCTACGAAAGGTGAAATCCTGAAGCTTGCTCCGCCGTCTATTTCTGATTCAGCTTGCAACCAAGATTGTTTCAGTTCTTGTAAAGTTTGGTCGCCAAAAATTGCTCCTATAAAAACTCCATCAGGTTTTAGGGCTTGGCAAATTTGAATTAATGTCCCGGGCAGGTCATTTACATGATGTAGATTAAGACAACTTAATATGAGATCGAGACATCCTTCGCCCATTGGTAAACGTTCTTCGTCAATCACGAGCGAACATAAACCAGTGTTTAACATAGCACTAGTAACCATGCCCGGAGAAAGGTCTGCCTGAACTAATGTCCCAATTTTTTTTGGGGCTAGTTCACTAAAAGTATTACTTAAAAGGCCATTTCGACATCCCAAATCAAGGGCAAGAGGAAATTTACGATTAATATCTTTCACCCGATCGACAAGTCTGGTGGCCACTTCTTTGAATAAAAAATCGTGATCATGAAAAGTTACTGATGCCTTTTCACGACGTTTTAACAATAGGTGACGATCAAATATATTAATTTTATCAACCATTCTGTTTCGGTTTTGTTTAATTATATTATCTTTGTAAATTTATTCTTAGAAATATTATAAAATAGTATGTAGATAGATCCTCAGTGATTTGTTTGTACATCTACTATAGTATATAAATTAAATTAAAGTTACGGAGTATTTTTCAAAATGGCGAACGTTGAGATATATACTACCATTATGTGTGGTTTCTGTACTGCAGCTAAGCGTTTGTTGGATTCGAAAGGCATTGAATTTATCGAAAAAGATGTCTCTTCCGATCAAGAAGCAAGGGTTCAGATGATTGATCGTTCAGGTGGACGGCGCTCTGTTCCACAAATTTTTATTAATGGAGAACATATCGGAGGGTGTGATGATTTGTATGCTTTGGAACAAGAAGGAAAGCTTGATTTAAAACTATCAATAAATTAATTGCACCTCAGGTTTCAAATTATTCCTTGTTCTAACTGCGCAGATCCTTTGCAAAACGGATGGCCTTGGCTCTTGAGAAAATAAGTTTTCATATGCCACTATGAATAATTCATCTTGTACAGCTTCTATTAGTTCTCGAGGGTTAAGTAGGTAATCAGGGTTTTTAGGTTTTCCGAAAACTTCGTTACCTGTTGCGAACGTTTCATAAATAAGAAAATGGCCTTTTGCTACAGAGCTAACAATGTGAGGTAGAAGTGGTCGCCACAAATAGTTGGTTACTACGACACTGCCGACCGGCCTAATTGGCAAAGGGTTTTTACCTTTATTGGTTTTTTTTTCAAGATCTATTTTTATAAGTTTTAATCGACTACAGGATTCTATATCGTTTAGTCCCGATAAATCTTTATCTACGGCAGTAACAGAGTTTCCTTTGGATAAAAAGAATCGAGTATGTCTTCCTTTGCCACAAGCCACATCAAGAACTTCTCCGGTGATAAGGGGTGCGAATCTAATTACCCAGGATGACGGTTTGTCATGAAACTTAATATTTTCACTTGATTTAATCATAAAATAGTAGTTCTTGTATTCATGTTAATAATCCATTTTATTTAAATGGTTGGAAAATGTAAGCACATAACAAACCGATTAAACAATTATTGTATGAAATGATTAGCTTTAACATGATCTGTTCTAGGGGACATGAGTTCGGTGGTTGGTTCCCGAACTCTGATAGTTTTGAAGAGCAGGTAAAGAAAAAACAGATTTCTTGTCCTGATTGTGGTGATACCTCTGTGTCAAAGTCTATAATGGCACCAGCTATTTCCTCAAAAAGTGTCAATAAATCCGAACCCAAAGTCAATTCTACAAAATTTCGTAAGCTTCTTTCAGAAGTTAGGGATCATGTTGAAAAGAACTTTGATGATGTGGGCGATCAATTTCCGGAAGAGGCTCGTAAAATATACTATGGAGAAAGCGAAGCCAGAGATATTTATGGTAATGCCTCTGACGAGGAAGCAGAAGACTTAGTTGAAGAGGGTGTGCCGGTTGGAAGGTTACCTTGGATTAAACGTCCTAATAGTTAAATATTGTAAGTTAACTTAAATTAAGTGTTAAATTTTTTTTCCGTATCCCATATAGTTTACTTCTAAATCGTTAGAGTTCGCATCCCACAGACCATTTATTGGGTTAAATGTAACTCCTGTAAGATCTCTGACATCAATTTCTGCCTTTGATAGAAAATTTGTGATTTCAGATGGTTTGATAAACTTTTTCCAATCGTGAGTTCCACGTGGGAGCCAGCGAAGAATATACTCTGCCCCGATGATCGCTAAAAGAAATGACTTTGGGGTTCGATTTAAGGTAGAAAAAAATAATAAGCCGTTCGGTGAAACTGAGCTTGCACAATTATCCAAAAAATCTTCAATGTTTGCAACGTGCTCGACAACTTCCATGTTCAGAATAATATCAAATTCCATATTTTCGCTGACCAATTCCTCTATTGTAGCCTGTCTATATTTTATTGAGAGGGAAGTTTCTTCAGAATGAATTTTGGCTATTTCGATATTTTCACTAAGCACATCTATACCAGTAACAGTTGCACCTAATCGAGCCATGGGCTCACACAAAAGTCCTCCTCCGCAACCAATGTCTAATACTTTCAACCCAGAAAAAGATGAGAGTGAGTTCTTATCCAGATTAAAATGTTGGGACGCATTATCTCGAATATACTCAATCCGGAGCGGATTAATTTTGTGTAATGGCTTAAATTTGCCTTCAGGATCCCACCATTCGTTGGCCATGGCCCGAAATTTTTCCATTTCAATTGGATCGATTGAGCTCTTTTCTATATTGTTTATTGTTTTTTCCGTCATTTTGTATCTGATAACTTTACTTGTCATAAATTCTACTAATGGTTATGGATATCATAGAAAAACATAATTAAGGCAGAAAAAATAGATTATCAATTTATTAAAAATCTTAATAACTTTTAAACATACAAAAATGGAAAGCCTATGGCTCAAATAGTCGCAAAATTTGGTGGAACTTCTGTTTCTGATCTGCAACGTATGCGGGATATTGCAACTACAGTGAAGTCTGAAGTAGAGGCTGGTAACCAGATTGTTGTTGTTGTTTCTGCAATGGCAGGGATAACGAATGATTTGGTAGCGTTAGCTCGTGAGGCGAATCCGTTACACGATGCTCGTGAATATGACTCAATCGTAGCAAGTGGTGAACAGGTCAGTAGTGGTCTATTATCATTATGTTTACAAGAAGCTGGCGTATCGGCTCGTTCATGGCAGGGTTGGCAGATACCAATTAATACTGATGGAGTTCATGGCAAGGCACGAATTCTAGGAATAGATACAGAAAAGATCATAAAAAGGTTGTCAGAGAATCAAGTTTGTGTGATTGCTGGATTTCAGGGTCTTAGTCCCGAAAATCGAATCACTACATTGGGGCGCGGTGGATCCGATACTACGGCTGTGGCCTTAGCTGCAGCATTAAAGGCAGATCGTTGTGATATTTATACTGACGTAGATGGAGTGTACACTTCTGATCCAAGAATAGTTACAAGCGCTAGAAAATTAGAGAAAATTACCTATGAAGAGATGCTTGAGATGGCTTCATTGGGTGCTAAAGTGTTACAAACACGTTCTGTAGAGTTAGCGATGAGTCATAAAGTTCCTTTACAGGTATTGTCTTCATTTACGGGTATGATGGGAAGTGTACTGCCAGGAACACTAGTGGTAGCAGAGGAAGAAATTGTGGAACAGGAAATAGTAAGCGGCGTTACTTATAGTCGCGATGAGGCCAAAATTACATTGTTACAGGTGCCGGATAGACCAGGGGTTGCCGCTGCAATATTTGGCCCATTATCTGATGCAAATGTAAATGTAGATATGATTGTCCAAAACATTTCTGAGAACAATAATGCAACAGACCTAACCTTTACTGTGGCACGAGGGGAATTGGATAAAGCTCTAGAAGTTTTAGAATCCTGTAAGAGCGAGTTAGGATTCTTAGCTTCTGTTCCAGACTCCAGTGTTGCTAAGATTTCAGTAGTTGGTGTAGGAATGCGCAGCCACGCTGGCGTTGCAAAACGTATGTTCGCTGCTTTAGCTGAACATAATATAAATATTTTGGTCATTTCGACTTCGGAAATCAAAATAAGTGTTTTAATAGCCGAAGAATTTACAGAATTGGCCTTGCGCGCATTACACTCAGCATATGGTTTAGATAAAACTTAAAAATTACCTAATAGTTAATAACTAAAGTGCTGATTATTGATACAATTTTTATTGCAAGGACAGTTATGATTGGGTTGTTTATTAGCTAAAATTAACCTCGGGTGGTTAAATATTAATCGATCTTGTAATAGTGCTGTAAAGTAAATTAATTGGATTGATGTGTTATAATAGACGATATTTGGATCTAGATCGAAACTTTTAAGTGCTTGAAAGTGACATTGTGCAAAAAAGAGATGGCCATATTCACATAGATTCTGTCGGTTTATTTCTCCGAGATGCCCGTGAAATAAAAAAATATACTCTTAGGGATATTTCTAATTCATTACGTATTCGTCTAGAGCATCTTCAGGCTATTGAGGCTGGTCACTATGAGACTTTGCCCGGGCCAACTTATGCTATCGGGTTCGTCCGTTCTTACGCAAAATTTTTAGAACTAGATAGCGAAAATTTGGTTGAAAGATTTAAGGAAGAGTCTAAGAGCTCAGAAGCAAGCCCAGAATTAGAGTTTCCTACCCCTACTGCTTCTGGATGGTTTCCAAAGGGAAAAGTAATAATAATTTGCGCTATATTATCTAGTTTTACTTTTGTGTTTTGGTTTTTGCTTCAAACAGAAAACAGTAGTGAGCTGCTAGGTGTTCCTGATATAGCAGATTCTATATCCGCTGCAGATATAGGAAATGACGGTCCTATGTCGGAAAACATCAGACTAAAAAATAATCCTGATCCGACTACAAAAACCCTAATCCAGTCCTTTAATGATTCTAAAAACGAGAAAAATAAAGTTGATCAAACTAATGTTAAAGCACAATCTAAAAGTAATGCGAGTGTCAAATTAACAAAGAAAGATACTATTGTATCAAATACAAAATTGGGTATTGAGAAAAATGATAGTTTGTCTGGAGATTCGTCGGGTGCACCAAAACCTATTATAGCTAATAATGAAGAGACGATTGATATTAAATTGTCCAACTTAAATACTACAAACGATCATAAAAAAGGAAAAATATATGGCGATCTTAATAGTGATGTTAGAATAATAATTTCTGCTACGGAGGATAGTTGGGTTCAAGTAATAGACCAAGATAAAATAGTCTTACTTACTAGAATGCTACATAAAGGCGATAGATATTTTGTTCCGAATCGTAGTGACCTGATTATGTTGACAGGCAATGCTGGAGGTCTGTCAATTTCTGTAGATGGAAGCCTAGTCCCCACAATAGGGGATAAAGGGGAAATTTTGCATAATGTTAGTCTAAATACAGACCTGCTGAAGGCTGGTAGGGTTGCAAGGCCATAAATTTAGTTTTTGAGGGTTTGCGATGAGTGTAACTTGATGTTTTAAAAATTAACTGTTTCATTAATGTTTTGTCGTTTTTACCAATAGGAATTAATTATGAGTGTGCGCCCATATAAAGAAATTAATCGTCGCAAAAGTCGACAGATTTTTGTTGGAAAAGTTCCTGTGGGTGGAGATGCACCAATAACTGTTCAGTCAATGACCAACACTTTAACCTCTGACATAAAATCCACAATAGCCCAAATACATGACCTTCAGAGTGCTGGTGCAGATATTGTTAGGGTCTCTTGCCCTGACAAAGAGAGTACTTTTGCCTTGAAGGAAATAGTACGAGAGGTTGAAGTCCCATTGGTGGCTGATATACATTTTCATTATCGTCGAGCTATTGAAGCGGCTGAGGCCGGGGCTGCTTGCTTGCGTCTGAATCCAGGTAATATAGGTTCTCATGAAAGGGTGCTAGAAGTTATTAAAGCAGCTAAAGATAATAATTGTTCACTGCGAATTGGAGTAAATGCGGGAAGTTTGGAGACCAAACTTTTAGAGAAGTACTGTGAACCATGCCCTGAGGCGATGATAGAGAGTGCTCTTAATTCCATAAACCTTCTTGAGGAGGCTGATTTCCGAGAGTTTAAGATTTCAGTAAAAGCGTCAGACGTTTTTCTGGCCGTGTCAGCTTATCAGGGTTTAGCGCAGGCCTGTGATTATCCTCTACATATTGGCATTACTGAAGCAGGCGGTTTAAGAAGCGGCACAGTAAAATCATCTATAGGCATGGGAATGCTACTTTGGTCTGGCATAGGGGATACAATTAGAGTTTCTTTATCTGCAAATCCTGTTGAGGAAGTTAAAGTTGGCTTTGAATTACTTAAGTCGTTGGGTTTGCGACACCGTGGAGTTAATTTAATCTCCTGTCCTTCCTGCTCTAGGCAGCAATTTAATGTAATCGAAACTGTTCAAATGTTAGAAGAACGACTTGCTCATATTACAACTCCTATGACAGTGTCGGTAATTGGTTGTGTGGTCAATGGTCCTGGGGAGGCAATCTCAACAGATATTGGATTTACGGGGGGAGGCCGAGGTACACATCAAGTTTATATTACAGGCCAGCCTCATCATCGTTTGAAGGATGAAAGTATAGTAGATCATTTAGTTAAATTGATAGAAGAAAAAGCTGCTGAAATAGAAGCAGATTCAGGCGCATCCATAAGTAAGGTGTTATCAGCAAGAATATAAAAAAATGCTTGTGACAAAAATAGGGGTTTTGAGTTGAGTAAGCTACTTCCTGTCCGGGGAACTCATGATTTAATCGGAGAAAATTTCCGATTACAAAACCATGTAATTAAATCTGCTCGTTTTGTGGCCGAGATCTTCGGGTATGAGCCTATAGAAACCCCAATATTCGAATCAACAGATGTTTATCAACGCACCCTTGGTGAGACATCTGATATAGTTAATAAGGAAATGTATACCTTTAAAGATAAAGGTGGAGACAGTCTTACTTTAAGACCGGAAGGGACAGCTGGAATTGCTAGGGCTGTAATCTCGGGAGGACTGCAAGATAACACACCACTTAAATGGTATTACTCGGGCCCAATGTTTCGACATGAACGACCACAGAAGGGACGATTACGACAATTTCATCAATTTGGTGCAGAATTAATAGGGGTTGCCGACCCTGTTGCCGATATAGAAGTTATTTCTATGGCAACCGAGTTTTTAAGAGATTTAGACTTGTTATCAGAAGTAAAATTGCAGTTGAATACGCTGGGTGATTTACAGAGTCGCAAAACCTACAGAGAAACCTTAATAAACTATTTGAGTGATTATAAAGATGAACTGTCTGAGGAAAGTCAAATTCGCCTAACTCGTAATCCACTTCGAATTCTTGATTCAAAAGATATTAACGACAAAAAAATTATTTCTGGGGCACCATCTTTTCATAATTTTCTAACTCCAGAAGCTGACTTATTTTTTAAAAATATGTGCTCTGGGCTAGAGGATCTAGGGATTGAATATTCTTCAAATCCTTATCTCGTCAGAGGATTAGATTATTATTGTCACACAACGTTTGAATTCATTAGTGATAAACTTGGCGCTCAAGGAACACTATTGGCTGGTGGTCGTTACGATGGGTTAATTCCAATGATGGGCGGACAATCTATTCCTGGAGTCGGGTGGGCTGCAGGAATTGAGCGTATCTGTATGTTAATACAAAAACCTATAGAAGAACCTAGAGCAATTTGTGTTATCGGTCTTGGTAAACTGGGAGAACAGGAAGCGGCTAAAATAGCTCTGAAACTTAGACAGAGTAAGTTTAAGACAGAGCTTATCTATAAGGGTGGCTTAAAAAGAGGTCTGAGGCGTGCTAATAAGATTGGCGCTGTGGCAGCCATTTTAATAGGAGAAAATGAATTAACCAATAACATAGTAACGGTTCGTAATTTAGATAATGGATCACAAACCGAAGTAGGTTTTTCTGAGTTAGATTCCCATTTGGCTATTTATGATTCTGCTACTTTAATCACAGACTAGAGTATCAAAAATTTGTTTTGAATGTGACAGCTTTTAACATAATAACCATATTTAAAAGCTTGTACTTGGAGAACGTGCGTTTATGAGTCTAGAAGTAAAATTAGATAGAGTTGTTCAAAGACATAAGGAATTAGAAAAACTCTTATCTGAGGCCGATATGACTGATTCTGAAGTTTATGCAAAAGTATCAAAAGAATATTCGGATCTTACACCTATTGTAGAAACAATAAACTCATTAAGAAGTCTTAGAGAAGAGTGTTCAGATTTGGAATTACTTATGGAGGATTCTGAAACTGATGAAGAGATGCGTGCAATGGCGGAGACTGAACATAAAGAGCTTAAGCTAAATGAACCAGAGTTAGAGCAGGAACTACAGATTATGCTCATACCGAAGGATGCTGCGGATGCACGTGATTCAATTATAGAAATTCGTGCAGGCACAGGAGGAGATGAGGCTGGTCTTTTTGCTGCTGATTTATTTCGAATGTACCAACGCTATGCAGAATTAAAGAGTTGGAAAGTGGAGGTTATGAGTGCAAGTAGTACGGGCATTGGTGGGTATAAGGAAATAATAGCAAGCATTACTGGCAAGAACGTTTTTTCAAAGTTGAAGTTTGAATCTGGTGTCCACAGAGTTCAAAGAGTACCAGAGACTGAGAGTAGTGGAAGGATTCATACTTCTGCGGCTACGGTGGCAGTACTGCCTGAAGTTGAAGATGTTGATATCGAAATAAATGATAATGATTTAAGGATAGACACCTATAGAGCCTCAGGGCCTGGTGGACAGTCGGTGAACACCACTGATAGTGCGGTAAGAATTACACACCTACCAACTGGACTTGTAGTAACTCAGCAGGATGAGAAATCTCAACATAAGAACAGAGCTAAGGCCATGAGAGTTTTGCGAGCCCGTCTCTATGAGTATGAACATCAAATGCAACTTGAAGAGAGATCTGCTGATAGGAGGAGCCAAATTGGTAGTGGTGATCGTTCAGAGAGAATTCGTACATATAACTACCCTCAGGGTCGCATAACAGATCATCGTATAGGTTTGACCTTGCACAAACTGGATAAGATTTTAAATGGGGAAGGGCTGGACGAACTTGTGGAGGCATTAACGACTGAAGATCAAGCAGCCCGTCTAGCACAAGACAGATAAGATGAATTACAAACAAAGTCTTAAAAGCGCTCTGAATCAAGCAGATAATATAGACGCTGTATTACACAAGACAGCTAAGTATTTGTCAGGGGCTGGAATTGAGACTTCTTTTTTGGAAGCAAAAATCCTTCTCAAGGAGGCAACTGGCCTAAAAAGTTCAGAGATAATATGTGAATCTGAGGTTCGTCTGACATCAAATGAAGTCCAAAAGTTAGTAAATTTGTCCAGACGACGTTATTCTCGTGAACCAATTTTTTATATATTAGGAAGTAGAGAGTTTTGGTCACTTGATTTTAATGTAGACGAGAGAGTTCTTTCTCCGAGGCCTGACTCAGAGACTTTAATACAGACTGTTAGGGAAATTTTACTAGATCAAAATAACACTATGAGTATTTTGGATTTGGGTGTGGGTTCTGGCTGTCTTTTAATATCTCTTCTAAAAGAGTATAAATATTCTTCTGGATTAGGGGTTGATGTTAGTTTCCCTGCAATTCAAGTGGCTAGAGAAAATGCCCATAAATTAGGAGTTAATAATAGGTCTTTGTTTGTTGTTAGTAACTGGGCTTCTGCATTAAATGGACAATTTGATCTGATAATCTGTAATCCACCTTATATATCTTCAAAAAAAATAAAGAATTTAGCACCTGAAATATCTAAGTTTGAACCAAAAGTTGCTTTGGATGGTGGAACAGATGGTTTAGATTGTTATAGAAGTATTTTTCCTAATATAAGATCTTTTCTCAAGCCTCAAGGTACGGCTATAATAGAGTTGGGAGAAGGACAAGAAGAAGCAATTCGAGATATAGCTCATAAATCAGGGATAAGGATAAAGGGCTTTAGAGCCGACATTGCAGGTATTCTACGTGTTGCTATTTTGTGCCATTTATAAACCTTATGATATTTTTTTTAAAAAAGGGCTTGGTTTATTCGTTCGACTTTTCTACTCTGGTGTTGGTTCTCAAGACATGAATGTCTATGTGATCACAATCTATTAGACATTTAGTTGGAGATGGAACCTCCGAATAGAAATAAGCGCTGAGCACTCCACCCAAGGGTTTGGCGATATATATGTTAGTAAGAAATTATCGACCAAAATGTAGGTCGTTAATTTTCGATACCGGGAAATTTTATAAATCTGGACTATTTAACAAATGCGACAAAATTCTAATGCAAGAAGGTCACGGGGACGGGGCAACAGAAAGTCAGGTAATGGACGAAATCAAGTTTTTGATAGCAATGGACCGGGCGCACGTGTTCGAGGAAATTCATCTCAGATATATGAAAAATATCAACAGTTAGCAAGAGATGCATTTTCTAGCGGCGATCGAGTTGCTGCTGAAGGTTATTATCAACACGCAGAGCACTATTATAGATTAATGGAGACCACAAATAGTAATCGTGAAAACTCTGCTCAAGATCAATCTCAATCCCAGTCTCAGTCCCAGAGTGACAATGTAACTAAAAATAATAATAACGTAGATACGAATGTATCTGATGAAAAGAAAGAATCGCCTGGTGATCGTGCCCCCGAGAGTGTGGCAGCTCTTATTGAAGCTGTGGAAAAAAATAATTCCGATGATAAAGCTCTTGATCAAGAAGTATCAGAAGAAACAAAAACAGCTACAAAGAGTGAAAAAAAACCACAGAAAAGGACTAGAGGTCGACGATCAAACGGTTCTACAAAAGGGAAAGATGAAATAGAAAAAGAGATAAGTAAGAGTGGTTCGGAAGAAGTAGTAAAAGAAAATCCTCAAGATACTAAGCCTGTAGTAACATAGATCAATTGTTTATCTTACTTGGTAAAATTTTGATTTGGTTTGAATAAATTGGAAAATTTTTTATTTGTAGTATTACGAAATACTAAAAACTTCTTTAATTCACTGCCTTTAAGTTTTTCTCCACTTGGGATTCGTACTGAACGAGGATTTATTTTCCTACCTTTTCGTATTACTTCGTAATGTAAATGGGGCCCAGTAGATCGGCCAGTATTGCCGACAAAACCTATTATTTGTCCCTGCTTTACGCGATTTCCTACACGGGTTCTTTTCGCAAATTTAGATAAATGTCCATAGGCAGTTTGATAGGTACTATTATGTCGTATACGGACGTAGTTTCCGTAACCTCCATTGCGGCCTACCTTTAGTATGCTCCCATTTCCTGCGGCGTAGATTGGAGTGCCAATGGGTGCTGCGAAATCTATTCCCATGTGCATTCGTGTGTATCCCAATATAGGGTGTTTTCGCTTGCCAAATCGTGAAGATAGCCTAGCTCCGTCTATTGGGGTAAGCATGAGTGTTTTTCTTGCACTATTACCTTTCTCATTAAAATAGTCGAGATTTCCTGAACTGGTTTTATATCTATACAGAGGTAATTTTGTGTTTCTAAGTGTCAGTTTTGCGTACTGTATATCCCCATCATGAATAATATTTCTTTTTTCATTTCTAATCTGCTCATACATTAGCTCAAATTTATCGCCCTTCCAAAGATCTCGTTGAAAATCAATATCAAAGCTATAGATACTTATAAGTTTAGCTAAAATTGTGGGAGAAACCCCAACAGAAGTAGCGTCTACAAATAGATTTGATTTTATGATGCCAGATGCTGCTATAGTCTCTCTTTGAATATGTCTTTTTTCTTCATTTGCTTCAAACGTTCCTTCTTCATTAAGTGTTACTTTAATTAGTCGGTCAAATGAAACAGGAATAGTTACTCCTTTGAAAAAATATTTTCTTTTAATTTTACCAAATTTGTTAGCTTTTTGATAATGAGACTCAGGAGAGAAAGATATTTGTATCTCGTCTCCTATGTTCAGGTCTCGTCTTGGGTCGTAGTAACTCTTTAAAGCTTCAATTGCGGCATATGCTGCAGGTCTCTCTGCGCCTGCACGCACTAAAACTCCCATCAGGTTGTCACCGCTTTGGATAGCAATTACACGGGTTATTTCTGATGGGGGGCCAGTGTGTGTCTCTGCTTCCCATATATGATAACTACTTGTTTGAAATGGAATTAATTGTTTATTATCAATTTCAATTGGAGGTTTGATGTTTTCGTTTCTAAAAAAATAAATAAGAACGACCGTGATTATTAGGGTGCAAATAATTATGGAAAGACAAATCGAGACGACCCGAGTTTTAAAGGTCTTTACAAATATTTTCCTGTCTTTCATGAAAAGCCCTTACTTGCTTTTAATACCCTTTTAAATCATCACGTAATTGAGAATTGAAAAGGATAGTATTAATTAGTTCCCATATTTGTATTTAGGCATCAGTGAACAGATTATTTTATTTTGTTATTAGTTTTTCTACTCTGGGATAGTAGCAAATCAAAGTTATTGCTCTTACTACCATAAATATCATAACTGATAACCAAATTCCGTGATTTCCGAACTCGTAAGGCAGAATACTTATGCATGAGCCGTATATAATTGCAGATAACAACATTGCGTTGCGCATTTCTTTAGAAAGGGTGGCTCCAATGAAAACACCGTCTAATTGATAAGACCATACAGAAATCAGAGGGGATAAGAATATCCAAACAAGATAGTTTGATGAATAATCTCGGAGTTCATTAATGTTGGTGAAAAGGGCTATTAATGTATTGCCGGCGATCAAATAAACGATTGTATATATTCCAGCAACAATAACGGCCATAATAGTAGCTGAAATAACATTACGACGAAGCCCTCTTTTATCTCTAGCACCTAAAGATTCTCCAACTAAAGCAGAGGTGGCTGAGGCGAATCCATCCAAGCCATGGGCAAGAAAAGACTGAAAATTCATTAGGATGGCATTAACTGCAAGAACCGTGGTTCCTAACCCTGCACTTGTCCAAGTCACTAATGACCAGGATAATATTAACGCCAATGTGCGGAGAAAAATGTCTCGATTAACTTTAATAGTTAAACTTAAGGCAGTCTTGTCAAAGATAAGAGACCTTTCCCATTTTCCTCCTATTTCATTAATTTTTAGAAGAATTAATATTAAACCCAAGATAAAACCCGAATATTGGGCTAAAGCTGTTGCTAAAGCTACTCCTTCTACACCCCAGTTAAGGTTAAAAACAAAAAACAAATCGAGGAAGATATTTAGGGAATTTATAAATAACTGTATAACCAGAGCCGTACGAACGTACTGCATACCAAGTAGCCAGCCTAGTAATCCGTAGTTTGCGAGAGTTGCAGGTGCTCCCCAGATTCTTATATCAAAGTATTTTTCAGCAAAAGATTCAACCTTAACTTCGCCAACAATAAGCATAAAAGAAAAATATTTAATTACGTCCTGTAAAAATAAAAGAACTAGTGAAATTGATATGCCTATTAAAAGAACACGAACTAATACTGCTCTTATTTCGTTAAGGTTTTTGCTGCCCTTAGCTTGAGCAACGAAACCAACAGTTCCCATTCTTAAAAAACCAAATCCCCAATAAACAAAACTAAATATCATGCTTCCGATGGCAACGCCTCCTATGTACGAGGCATCAGGAAGGTGGCCCATTACGGCCGTATCTACTGCACCTAGAAGAGGGACGGTAAGATTTGATAAAATAGTTGGCCAAGAAAGAGTCCAAATTTTTCTATACGGTTGTTTGTTGAATAGTTTTGTCAAGGCTGAGTACCGATCACGAAAATTGATCATACTAAGAATTTTTTTTAACGCCCAACTGCATAAGCTTCCTGAAATCTAGGGTGTGCTGCTCCTTTTAAAATCCAGCCATTATCAGTTTTCTCACGGGCGACTGCAGTCATTCGTCCCAGTGACCATCCATCGGTTGATTCTACTCGATGTCCTCGCTTTTTAAGTTCTTCAATCGTCTTATCTGGGAGGCGGTTTTCAACTTTGACTGCTCCCGGTTGAAATGTTCTTGGATAGAAGCTTGAAGGCAAGTGGTCGGTGTGAAAGTTGGGCGCATCAATTGCTTCTTGAAGGTTCATATTATGGTGTATATGTCTCAGAAACATACTTAAAGCCCACTGATCTTGAGCATCACCACCAGGGCTGCCAAAAGCAAGAATAGCTGCTTCGTCTTTTAAAACAAGTGTTGGACTTAAAGTCGTTCGTGGTCTTATACCTGGGCTTAAAGTTGAAAAAAATCCGGGCTGCAACCAAAACATTTGTGCTCTTGTGCCAAGACAAAAACCAAGATTTGGTATTACTGGTGAGGACTGAAGCCATCCACCACTTGGCATGCAGGCGACCATGTTACCTTGTTGGTCGACGGCATCAAGGTGAACAGTGTCGCCGTCACTGAGGCCAGCAGATGATTGATTTTCAGATGATTCTATAACTTTGTTTTTGCTTTCTGAAGTATTTGGTTCTCCAGTTCCGGCAGGCAAGTTTGAATTAAGGTCCTTAATTTGAAAATCAGCGAATTTAGGTCTCAAGCCGTCTGGTTCTCCAGGAGTAAATTCCATAGATGCTTTATCTGTAATTAATTTTCTTCGCTCGTCATTATATTTTTCTGTGAGAAGTGTGTTCAGAGGAACATTATTTACTTTTGGGTCTCCATACCAAGCCTCTCTATCTGCCAATGCCAACTTAGCACATTCAATTTGGGTATGAATAAATTCTGGCCCGACCGGGTTCATCGACGATAAGTCAAAACCTTTTAACAATGCTAATTGCTGTAAAAAGACAGGCCCCTGACTCCAAGGGCCCGGCTTGCAGACCTGAAATCCCTCATACTCATAGGTTGATGCTGGTTCTATGCTTGGCCTCCAGTCAGCCATGTCCTGTCCGTTTAGTAAGCCACCATGAATTTTCCCCGAACTATCTAGCCACTCAGTATCTCGACAAAACCTATCGATTTCTTCGGCTACAAAGCCTTCATAAAAGGTCTTAATTGCAGCATCAATTACTGCTTCTCTATTAGAACCTTTGTTTTTAGCTTCTATTAAAATTTTCGAGAAAGTATCTGACAAAATCTGATTTTTATGAAATGAACCAACCTTGGGTGGCTTTCCGTTGACTAGATAGGTGTTTGCAGAAGAGGGCCATGAAGAACGGAATAGTTCAGCAACATTTTCTATAATCGAATGCATCATAGGAACCACGGCATAGCCTTTTTGTGCATAATCAATAGCTGGTTGCATAACATCCTCTAGTGAGAGCACACCATAATTTCTTAATAATAACATCCATGCTCCAAATGCTCCTGGCACACATGCTGCTAGAAGACCGGTTCCTGGTATGAGGTCTAATCCTAGATTGTGAAAGTTATCTATTGTGGCGTTCTGAGGGGCTACTCCTTGTCCGCAAATTACTTTTGTTGAGCCTGATGTGGCGTCATGAAGGATAATTGGTAAATCGCCGCCTGGCCCATTCTGATATGGATGTACGACTTGCAGAGCTAAACCGGCTGCTACAGCAGCATCAAAAGCATTGCCCCCTCTTTCAAGCATTGACCAACCAGCCATAGTTGCAAGATAGTGAGTAGAAGAAACCATTCCAAAAGTTCCGCGAATCTCTGGACGAGTAGTAAACATTTGTTACCTTTTCGATTATAGTAGTTTTAACTTTGACAATAGCCTTACCCAAAGCAGGAGATCAATGAAAATAGAAAGTCCTTATTTAATGTTTCTTGGTGATGCACAAGATGAGCTAGCAGCGAAAACTGCTAGTGGGATAGTTCATTGGAGACGAGATAGGTGTTTTGGACAGATCAAGCTACCTGGTTGCAATGCGGATTTGAGTTTGCCTGATGCGTCGATAATGGAAGCAGTTGACCGAGGATGTAAAACTTTAGTTATTGGAGTTGCAAATAGAGGTGGGGTAGTTCCTGATTCATGGATACCTACTCTACTGCACGCACTTGAATCTGGTCTAGATATAGCAGCAGGCTTACACCAAAAATTAGATGATATTGAAGACTTAAGTAGAGCAGCCCAAATTAATGGAAGACAGTTATTTGATGTTCGTCATCCAACTCAAACTTTTAATGTCGGCTCTGGTAAGGGTCGTTCCGGAAAAAGATTACTAACTGTAGGAACAGACTGTTCTGTTGGTAAAATGTATACAGCCTTGGCATTAGAGCAAGCTATGATATCAGAAAATATGAAATGTGATTTCAGAGCCACTGGGCAGACAGGCATTTTCATAGCAAATAGTGGTGTATGTATTGATGCAGTCGTCTCAGATTTTATTTCTGGAGCCACTGAGTGGTTATCTCCTAAAAATGATGACGATCACTGGGATTTAATTGAGGGGCAGGGGTCATTATCTCACCCATCTTATGCCGGGGTAACCATGGGGCTAGTCCATGGGGCACAGCCTCATGCTTTAGTAATGTGCCACGAACCAACTAGAACACATATGCGTGGTTTACCCCATCAGAGAATGCCAGATTTGCTAAAATGCATAGAGTTACATACTAATGCTGCAAGGCTGACAAACCCAGAGTGCGAGTGTATTGGGTTAGCAGTTAACACCTCGAACATAGAAAATGAAGATAAACGAATAGAATGCCTACAGAATATTTCTAATCTTACTGGATTACCAGCCGTTGATCCGGTTAAAGATGGTGTGTTTGAATTAATAAAAAATTTTATTTAGGTCATTATTGTGGAACTACAGGTTAATGTTAAAGTCGAAAAATTTCCTTTACTGAAAAGGTTTGAAATATCCCGCGGTATTAAAAGAACAGCTACAGTTGTTTTTGTTGAGTTAAGTGATGGTATTAATGTTGGTAGAGGGGAGTGCGGACCTAATCTACGTTATAATGAAAGTCCAGAAAGTGTTGTAAAGCAGATTGCCGATCTATCAGGAGAAATGACAAGCGGCCTTGATAGATTTGAGCTACAAAAAATATTACCACCGGGAGCAGCAAGAAACGGACTTGATAGTGCATTTTGGGACTTGGAGTCTAAAAGAAAAAGAAAAAGGGTATGGGAGTTGGCAGGTTTTGATAAACCAAGTCCACTAAATACGGCTTTTACCCTAAGCATTGGATCACCTGAATCAATGGAATTGGAGGCCAGTAGTAACGCTTCATTACCTTTACTGAAATTAAAGCTCAACGGTGTGAGAGATATAGAATGTGTGCGTGCAGTGAAAAAAGGTGCACCTAGATCAAGGATAATTGTTGACGCTAACGAGGCCTGGACGGCAGATATGTTTGTAGAGTTATCTACCGAATTATCTACCATGGGAGTTGAACTTGTTGAACAACCCTTGCCCTCAGAAGAAGATGATTTTTTAGCTACAGTTTCCCATCCAATTCCAGTTTGTGCTGATGAGTCATGTATTGATAGCAGTAGCTTAAAAAAATTGAAGGGCAAGTATGAGATGGTAAATATTAAGCTCGATAAAGCAGGTGGATTAACTGAAGCCATACAAATGTTAACAATGGCAGAAATATTAGACTTTGAAGTGATGGTCGGATGTATGTTAGGGACAAGCTTATCAATTGCTCCAGCTTTTACTATAGGCCAAAAAGCTAGATTTGTGGATTTAGATGGCCCAATGTTACTTAGAGAAGATCGAGAGCCCGGTCTAAAAATTATAGGAAATAAAATTTATCCACCTACTAGAAATCTTTGGGGTTAATTCCTTTTGTAGTTTTCTGAGATTAAAAGTACAAATAAAGTTTTTGTCTTCAAATTAGATATTACAGAAGTAATACACCAATTAAGTATATTGAAATAATCTTTCGTTATTCATCGTTGGTCATTGCAAATTTTTCTTATTTTTTTACTTGACAACTTATATCTTGAAAATAATTTCAAGAACAATATTATGCGGCACTATTATGTTCCCTCCCTTACCTTAGGCCGCAAAAAAAATCTGCGGCCTTTTTTTTATTATAAGAAAAAATCTAATTTGGTGTCGTTTTGTCACCCTGGCCAAGAGGCCTCTGCATACGCACGCTATCAACCCAACGTCCAAACTTGAAGCCTACTGATGGCATTATTCCTATATGAGAAAATCCGTATTTCAAATGTAGATTAATTGAAGCCTGATTCTTACTGTCACCAATTACTGCGATCATTTGCCGAAAACCAAGAGCAGTACATTTCATTATTAAATTTGAAAGAAGAGCTGATCCAATGCCTATCCCCAATGATTCAGGAGCTACGTAAACTGAATCCTCAAGAGTGTATCTATACGCAGAGCGATGCCGAAAGGGACTAACGTAAGCGAATCCTTTTACGGAACTATTTAGTTCAGCTACGAGATATGGCAGGTTAAGACTTCTAGCTTGAGTTATTCTTTTATGGACTTCCTTACTTTGTGGTGGCAGCTCTTCAAAAGATCCTAAGCCGTTTTTTACGTGATGAGCATATATTTCTTGAATGATATCCAGATCAGCTCTTAGCGCCTCACGTATAAAATAATCTTTTCTAGATTTTACTTCGGACAACGTCTTTGCCAATATCGTGGTCAAGCTGCGAGAGCTTGAGGCTCTATTCCAATTAAACGCTCGGTCAGAAGGGAAATATTTTCGATTACTTCCATCATTTCAGCACGACGTGTGAATATTGATTCATTCATATATAGACCACGATTTATTTCGATTTGAATGGCATGAATCTGTTTATCGGGGCATCCGTAGTTGCGGGTAATAAATCCTCCTGAATATGGAGTGTTGCGCATTACTGAATAACCCATTTCACGAAGTGTCTCCTCAACCAAAATTGTTAACGCCCTTGAACAACTGCGACCATGCGCATCACCAATAATAAAATCTACCTGACGGTGTCTGCCAGCATCATTCTCCATTGGTCCGCCAACAGAGGGCATTGAATGACAATCAATTAGTATACACCTATTAAATTGATGCTGAGTTGTCCTAATTAGCTCTTCAAGGGCTTTATGATAAGGACGATAGAAGTTATCGATCCGTCTATTGGCTTCTGTAAAACTTAACTTCTTTGAATAAATCTCCGATCCATTAGCCACTAGTTTGGCGATTGTACCGAGACCCACGGCCACTCGGGGAGAACGTTTATTAACAAAGTCAGGAAGTGGTTCGCTAAACATCATAGGATCAAGCTCATATGGCTCTCGATTGGGGTCAATGAAGGCTCGAGGAAATAGGGCTTTCAAGAGAGGTGCTCCGTAGTTGATGACCGAAGCAAATATTTCGTCCACAAAACTATCTTCAGACCTACGTATTTCATGAGAGTTGAGTTGAATTGCCTGTAAAAATTCCTCAGGGTATGCTCGCCCGCTGTGAGGAGAAGAAAAGACCAACGGTACTGTTTGTTTAGTCGGACTGATAATCTCAATAGGGTGATCTGATTTAACTTGTTGTTTTTGGGTCATAACTTTATTGATTTACTAAAATAGTAAGTCCTAATCATACCTGTATAAAAAAAAAGAAATGGGAGCAAGTGTTATCATGTTCATTAAAGCGTATGCATCATAATATTTTCGATCCTTTTACACCAGCACTCCATTTATTTTTTCATTCGAATATCTCTAACGTATATAATTTATATATTAACGAGAATATCTATCTTTTTACCAGTCTTGCCAATTAATAGCTGTCGTTGTATGACCGACTTTCAAGTTAGAATTTTGCGGAATTGTAATACTGTTTTCTAATAAGAGTGCTATTAGTGATATAATTCTATTAGGGCGCGTAGCTCAGCGGGAGAGCACCTCGGTGACATCGAGGGGGTCGTAGGTTCAAACCCTACCGCGCCCACCATTTAAATTCTCCGGTCACTAATTAAAGTATTTTATCGGCCTATCGATTATTAATATTGTGAGATACACATGACACTTCCCTATAGCTCGGTTCTAGTTACGGGTGCCGCTGGATGCATTGGGGCTCAGGTAGTTGCTAACTTAATTCAAGAAGGAATTACGCCCATTGTATTTGATCTATCTGAAGATCGCCGCAGATTAAATTTAGTTATTAATAAAAAAGATGCCGATGATATTAAATGGGTGGTTGGGGATATTACAGAGAAAGGAATACTAGAGGATGTTATATCGGATAATACTGTTTCAGCGATAATACATCTTGCTGCGCTACAGGTGCCGTTTTGTAATGAGAATCCGCTTTTGGGAGCCCAAGTAAACGTTATTGGCCAAATTAATGTATTTGAAGCAGCATTGAGGCATAATATTAATGGATTAGCTTACGCTAGTTCAATAGCGGCTTTACCGCCAGAGAATGAAAAATGGCCTGCAACACTCTATGGCACTTTTAAGATGGCCGATGAGGCCATCGCAAATATTTATTGGAATACTAAAAGCCAGCCAAGTATTGGTATCAGGCCTCATACTGTTTACGGTCCCGGTAGAGATCAAGGGGTAACAGCTGCTCCCACTAAGGCAATGCTGGCTGCTGCCGCAGGAAAACGATTTTGTATACCTTTTAGCGGGCCTGTAATGTTGCAGCACACGACGGAAGTAGCTAATGCTTTTATAGCTGCGGCGCTCACCAAAAAAAAAGGCGCATATGTTGCTGATTTAGCCGGATCTAATACAAGTATAGAAGAGGTTCTAGAAATTATTAGACAGATAATTCCATCAGCGGAATTAAGTTCTACAGGAGAACCATTGCCTTTTGTTAGTGGGCTTAATGATAAATATTTAAGGAGCCTCATAGGGGATTTTCCTAGGCTGGGACTTTCAAATGGTGTGAAAAAAACTATCGACTCTTTTAAAAGTTTATTGGATGAAAATCTTGTAAGTGCGGATGACGCATATATCGACCCATTGGGCAAAAGTTATTATAATCTCTATGACTCTTAGAGAAGTAGTTTATACGTTAATAACTTGTGGGCTTAATAGCTCATACATTTTCTTAAAACTTGGGATGGAGTTTCCCTATGAAAAAAAATATAGAACACATACATTGGCCAGACGCACCAGATATTTGGATGCCTTATGCCCCTGCAATCAAGGTAAGTGGGGGAACGACAGTTTACTTAGCTGGTTGCACAGCAACACCCGTTTACCACAGTCATCCTCATGTGCCAGAAGAATTTGATGACATTCCGGAGGACATGGAAGGTCAAACAAGGATTGTATTAGAAAATATTAAAAAAGGCCTTGAATCGGTAGGAGCTAATTTTTCAGATATTGTGACTTCTAATCGTTATTGTACTGATCTTTCAGATCAAGATGCTTTAAATCGTGTCTGGGCGGAATATTTTGGAGAAAATAAACCAACTACAACAACTGTCCAAGTGGTTCAGCTAGCAACTGATCCAAGATGTAAAATTGAAATAGATGCCGTCGCAGTAATTGATTGATATTTTCATATTAGAGTTTGCTTTGGGAGCTTTTTTTACTCATGAAACATAAAACTAATCGGCCTCACTTTGCGACTCGAGCTATACATGCAGGGCAGCGACCTGATCCTTCAACAGGAGCGGTCATGACGCCTATCTATGCGACCTCTACATATGTTCAAGAGAGCCCAGGCAAACATCTCGGTTATGAATATTCTCGTACACAAAATCCAACTCGAGGAGCTTACGAGTCCTGTGTGGCAGACCTAGAAAATGGCTCAAATGGTTTTGCGTTTGCATCAGGTATGGCCGCTATAAGTACAGTTTTAGAGATATTAGATAGTGGAGATCATGTAATTTCTATGGACGATCTTTACGGGGGCACTTATCGGCTTTTTGAAAATGTGCGCCGCCGCTCTTCTAAGCTTGACTTTTCTTTTGTCGATATGACAAATCCTCATAGTCTTATCGAAAAAATTAAACCATCCACCAAAATGATCTGGATTGAGACGCCAACCAATCCACTTTTGAGAATAGTCGATTTATCTGCTGTTTCGGCTATCGCAAAGGAGCACGGATTGATAGCTGTATGTGATAATACTTTTGCTTCTCCTTACATCCAACGACCATTAGACCACGGAATTGATATTGTTGTTCATTCAGCTACAAAGTACCTTAATGGTCATTCGGATCTAGTTGGCGGAGTAGTGGTGGTTGGTAGAGAGGATCTGTCTGAAAAGTTATCTTTTCTTCAGAATGCTGTCGGCGCTATTTCTAGTCCCTTTGATAGTTTTTTAGCATTGCGTGCCCTTAAAACTCTTCACCTTCGAATGGCTCAACACGTTAAAAACGGTCAGATAATCGCCGAATATCTTGAAGATCATGATGCGGTTGAAAGGGTGTATTATCCTGGTTTAAAAAGCCATCCCCAATATGAGTTAGCCTCTAAGCAAATGAATGGGTATGGAGGAATGATAAGTATTCTTTTAAAAGGGGGACTTTCGGAAAGTGTAACTTTTCTGGAGCGATGCAGATTATTTGCATTGGCCGAAAGTCTTGGAGGAGTGGAAAGTTTAATAGAGCATCCAGCAATTATGACTCATGCATCAGTTCCAGAAGAAAAAAGATTAGAGCTTGGTATAAAGGATAATTTAATCCGTTTTTCAGTAGGCTTAGAAGATTCTCGTGATTTGCTGGCCGAGTTGGATTATGCTCTGAGCTAGCGAAAAATTACGTTAACAATAAAAGTATAATAGGGAGTGAGATAACAGAAAGAGCTGTTTGGCTTGTCAGTATAGAAGCCATAAGTTCATGGTCTCCGTCCATTTCACGAGCTAAAATATAGGAGGTTACAGCAGTTGGCTGTCCATGAAATAAAACTAGGGTAGCAATAATTTGTCCATCAAGTCCTAAAACTTTTCCTATCATATAGGCAATAAATGGAGAAATTATTAGTCTTATACTGCTGGCCAGTAAAATTGAGCTAAACTGACGCCTAAAGTTGATAGCATAAATACTTGCGCCAGCGCAGAATAAAGCCATCGGTAGTCCCAGACCAGAAAGAAGGGCTATTCCTGAGTTTATTTCTTCGGCTAAATCTATACCACTTAGGTTAATCGCGATTCCGACAACCGTTGATAATATAAATGGATTTCTTAAGAGTTTTAGCGCTATATGATTTAGGTCTCTTTTTTTCTCACTGCCAAAACGCACCAGAACTAGCACGCTTATAAAGTTTACAGTTATTGTGAAAATAGCAACTAAGATCACTAACAAAGCAGCTAGATTATTTCCTAATAATACAGGTGCAGCAGCTAAGGAAATAAAAAAATTAGCTCTAATTGATCCCTGAAATATCGATGTAAAAGATTGGTCGGATATGGAAAAATGTTTCTTAATTTTTTTTCGAGAGAATAATAATATTAAGCTAACTGTAAAAATTGTTGCCAACAATGTTAGTAAGGCATTGGTGATTTGTATGTTTTCTAAATCAACGTATAACAAGTGTTTTATTACTAGCGCTGGAACAAATAGATAATAAGTTACTTTTTCGATCAGCCTCCATTTAATACTTTCACTAAATAGAAAGTAGCGAGTAAACCAACCTAGAAATATCATTAAAAAGACAGGTGCCAGTGCAATTATTATTTCGTGCGTTTGCATTACATTTACTGAGTAGTTAACTCAATATTTAAGATACGAAAATGTCTAGTGACTTAGTATTTGGCTTAAGAATAGCTTGGTTCGATCTGACTTAGGGTTATTAAAAAACTCTTCGGGGGTATTTTGTTCTACAATCAAGCCCTCATCCATGAATATTATTTGGTCGGCAACTTGTGATGCAAACCCCATTTCATGCGTGACAACTAGCATCGTCATTCCTGTTTCAGCAAGGTCTACCATCACGTCAAGAACTTCCTTAATCATCTCTGGATCGAGAGCCGAAGTAGGTTCATCAAACAACATTATTTTTGGCCGCATGCATAAAGATCTTGCTATAGCTACTCTTTGTTGCTGTCCTCCGGAAAGTTGGCCTGGAAACTTCTGAGCTTGCTCTGGGATTTTTACCCGATGCAGATATTCCATTGCTAAATTCTCAGCTTCTAATTTGGGCATTTTTCTTACCCAGATCAAAGCTAAAGTACAGTTTTCTAAGACATTGAGATGAGGAAAGAGGTTAAAGGATTGAAATACCATTCCGACTTCACGGCGAACAGCATCAATGTTTTTTAAATCGTGTGTAAGTTCATTTCCATCAACTACTATACGACCCTCCTGATGCTCCTCAAGTCGATTTATACACCTAATTAATGTAGATTTTCCGCTACCAGAAGGACCACAGATAACAATTCTTTCACCTTGACTAACCGACAAGTTGATATCTCGGAGAACATGAAAATTTCCAAACCATTTATTTAAGTCACTAATTTCTATAACAGCAGAATTTTCATTCATCTAATAGCACTCCATGGTTAAGGACTATCTGAGTTTCACTTATTTGTTGTATCAAGACGCTTCTCTAAGTTGATGGAATATCTTGACATGGAAAAACATATTATGAAGAAAAACAAAGCCGCTAACAAAAAAGTTTCATGATCAACTTTGCCCATCCAATCGGGATTAGTTTGTAACAAACGAGCTTGGCCGAGAATATCAAATAATCCAATGATAATTACCAAAGTTGTGTCTTTGAATAAGCCTATAAATGTATTAACAATGCCAGGAATAGAAATTTTCAGAGCTTGTGGCAAAATAACCAGACGCATGGACCTCCAATATCCTAATCCAACAGCCTGTGCGGCTTCATATTGACCATTTGGAATCGCTTGTAAGCCACCTCTAATCACTTCGGCCATATAAGCTGAAGCGAAGATAGTTATCATAATCATGACCCTTATTAACTGATCTAAAGACACTCCTGGAGGCAAAAATAGTTGAACAATTATAACTGCTACAAATAGAAGTGTAATTAGTGGAACACCTCTAATAATCTCTATAAAGGCGATTGAAAACACTCTTATAAGAGGGAGTTTTGACCTACGTCCAAGAGCGAGTACTACACCTATTGGAAGTGAAAGAATTATTCCTGCTAATCCTGCTACCAGGTTAAGCATGAAACCTCCAAATTTATCTGTGGTAACCCCTTCAAGCCCAACTCCACCTAAAAGAAGTACTGCTGAAATAATAGGGTAGCTCAGCGCAAACCACCTGCCATATGTAGAATATGGAAGGTTTTCAAATAGTATGTAAGCTAGGGCAGGTAGCAATAAAATGAGAGAGAGGTTTACCCTCCAGTATGAATCTGGCGGGTAAAATCCATAGAAAAACTGATTTATCCGTTGATCCAACCAAGCCCAGCAAGCACCATTAGTAGTGCATTCTTTTCCCGAACTTCCTGAAAAGTCAGCATTAAGTAGAGCCCAATCAAAAAGAGGTGGTAGAACTAACCATAGAATATATATTGATATAAGTGTTAATAAGGTGTTTACCCATCCGCCCAATAAATTTTTCCTAATCCATCCGATGATGCCAACAGTGTTAGCAGGGGGTGGTTTTATATTTTGATTAGCTTTATCGTTATTTGAGTTGTTATCTATAGTCATCGTTCAACCAACTCTATTCTTTTATTATACCAATTCATAAAAGCTGAAGTGATTAGACTAAGTGTCAGATAAAATATCATAAAAATTGATATTACTTCCAAAGCTTGTCCGCTTTGGTTCAATACTGTATCCCCTATAGAGACTATATCTTGATACCCTATTGCCACTGCCAGGGAAGAGTTCTTTGTGAGGTTTAAATATTGGCTGGTTAGGGGAGGTATGATCACTCTGAGTGCTTGCGGTAGTATTATTTTCCGCATAGTCAAACTTGGTTTTAGTCCTAGCGCGCTTGCAGCCTCTCTCTGACCACTAGAAACTGAGAGTATCCCTGAACGCACAATTTCAGATATAAATGCTGCAGTATATGTTGATAAAGCCAGCCATAGGGCAACGAGTTCTGGTGTAACATTGAAGCCTCCCTTTAAGTTAAAACGCCCACGAGTGGGAACGTTAAAATCTATTGGTTGGTCAGTTAGTAAAAATGTTAATGCGGGAAGAAATATTATCAATCCAAGAGCCGTAAATCCAAATGGAAAAATTTTGCCCGTTTTTTCTTGTCTTTTGTGTGACCAACGCTTGATAAAATATAGGGTAATAAGGACGCCGAAAAAGACTAAAAAAACTAGAACCGATCCTTCAGAAAAATTTGCTGAGGGTAACCTTATGCCTCGATTATTAAGAAAAATAGAGTCACCGATTGACAGGCTATTTCTAACTTTAGGAAGAGACAGTAATATGACCCACCAAAAAATGATTTGAAGCAGTACTGGGACATTACGAACAAACTCTACATATATTGTAACTAGCCGGCTAATTAGATAATTTTTCGAAAGTCTCAATATGCCCGCGATGAATCCGATAACAGTTGCTGCTAAAATCCCAAGAATGGCAATTACGATCGTATTTAAACCCCCAACGATTATGGCTCTGCCATATGTTGAAGTTGACGAGTATTCAATTAAGCGCTGATTTATATCGAAAGACGCAGTATCCCCAAGAAAACTATATCCTGAAGCTAGGCCAGCCTTTTCAAGATTTGTAATAGTATTAGATATAATGAAAGCAATAAAAACTGCTATGCCAACCACTAACAGGACCTGGAATATAAGACCTCGGGTACGTTCGTTTGTCCATAAACTTTTGGTGTTCATACTGACGAGCTATTCCATCCAATTAATGTGGATCACCTTGCCACTTACCCCATTAAAATAAAGATTTACAGTCCCCCAACTAACCTAAGGATGGTTAGACGGGGGACTGAGTTTAGAAATTTAGCGAATTGGCGGAGCGTAAAGTATGCCACCGTCCTTATAGAGTGCATTGAGTCCTCTAGACAGGCCTAATGGAGTTTTTGTACCAAGATATTTATCAAATATTTCAGCATAATTTCCCCCCGCGGCAATGGCTCTTACTGCCCATGTGGCGTCAAGCCCTAACATTTTCCCCATGGAACCTTCTTTGCCGAGCATACGATTTATTTCAGGGTTTTTTGTGCCCTTTGCTTTTTCGTTAACATTAGCTTTGGTTACTCCAAGCTCTTCAGCAACAATTAATGCGTTTAAAGTCCAGCGCGCAATATCAGCCCACTGATCATCGCCTTGACGAACTAGAGGGCCAAGTGGTTCTTTTGATATAATTTCTGGAAAAACCATATGATTTTCAGCATCTTTGAAAGTACTTTTTGTTGCGGCTAAACCTGAAGCGTCAGTCGTATATACATCACAGCGTTCAGCTAAATATCCAGCTCTGGCTTCTGCGTTGGTCTCTATTGGAACTGGTTCATATTTCATGTTATTAGAGCGGAAGAAGTCAGCTAGATTAAGCTCAGTCGTAGTTCCTGTTTGGATGCAGACTGATGCCCCATCAAGCTCTTTAGCGCTTTTAATTCCGAGTGATTTTCGACCTATGAAGCCTTGTCCGTCATAATAACTAACTCCTAGAAATGTAAATCCTAAGTCAACATCTCTAGAAAATGTCCAGGTGGTATTTCGTGACAAAACATCAATTTCACCAGATGCTAGAGCGGGAAAACGAGTTTTACCGGTTAGGTTTACGTATTTAACCTTATCTGGGTTTCCTAGAACAGCCGCGGCAAGTGCTCTACAGAAAGCGACGTCAAATCCATTCCAGTTACCTTTGTCATCTGTAAAGGCAAAACCTGGCAGACCAGTATTAATACCACACTTTAGATGTCCAGCTGCTTTCACATCATTTAAAGTCGAGGCATGTGCTGTGCCGAAAGACAACAAGGTTATTATTGCCATTGCAGCAAACCTTATTAGGTTAAGTTTCATGATTCTCTCCATAGTTTTTAATTTTTAACTGTAATCAACTAATTTTAAATATTTCTCCATAGTGAATCCAAATACTACTTTACGCGGAAAATAAAAAATATTTGAATATTTTCTAACAAAATAAATTCAAACCTATCTGATGTTTTTAGTTCAAATTAGGTTTTTTCAGGTAATCAGTTCTAGCGCTGCTTTGAATAGTAAGAGAAAAGGTCTCTCCATCCCTTTCTAGAGTAAGCGGAACGGGTACACCAGCACTGCCTAATGCCCAGATTTTTCTAAACATTGTAGGAAGGCCGGTAACTGGTTCACCAGCTATTCCTAATATCATGTCTCCTAGGTCTACCCCCGCAAGCATTGCTGGCCCGCGCTTAGCTAAACCCGCAACTACTAATTTATCGTCAGCTTCGGCTGTAGTCATACCTAGCCATGGACGAGGAGGCTTACTTGGTTGTCCCATACTAAGTAAATCATTATAAATGGGCTTAAGAATGTCAATTGGAACAATCATGTTACCATCTATTTGTTCATCCCCTGGTATAGCCTGCTGTATATAGAGTGAACCAATCCCTATCAATTGTCCTACTTGATTGAATGCAGCAGCCCCACTCCATTTAGAATGTGCGGGTATTGTGAAGATTGCATTTTCAATTAAATACTCCCAAGAGCCAGCAAACTCTCTTACAGATACGACCTGTGCATTAACTGCACCTTCAGTCCCTCCCTGTCCAGCAATAATAACAGGTTCACCAACTGATACTGGCGAGGAATCTCCAATTTCAGCTGAAGGTAGGCCTAGTTTGCCTAGAGCTTGGACTAACCCTAGGCCGGTCTCTTGGTCATAGGCAACAACATCAGCAGGAACTGCAACATTGTTATTTCCAATCAACCAAATTTTTTCAGCTTCTGTAATTAGATAGCCAATTGTTAGAACAATCCCATTATCATCAACTATTACGCCTTGTCCTTCTCTTTCTGTTCCTAAAAGAGGTGCAGTAAACGCATCTTCGGGTATAGATGCCCTCAGTGAAACAACAGACGACAGAATATTGTCTAGTTCAAATGGTACGTCTTCTCTTTTTGGATGGCTGCCAAGACGTGTGCTCCAAAATTGAGGATTTGATGGGTCACTCAAGCGACACTCCCCTGTGTATAGTTAAAAAAAGATAATCTAATTTTATTATTTTTGTCACGCTGTTCAAGGTTTAATATCTAAGCTTCCATTAGTGGAAATCTGTCGTTTTGCAAATTCCGCCTGATGTAGATAGTTGCCCTCGGCATACTCTTTCAAATAGTTGATGAATGAGGTCGGCTTATAAGCTGTTGATACAGATTTACTAATACAGGTTTCAAAAGGCTCATTGATAGTATCATCACTTGGATTATAAAAAAACGTTATAGCATATCTATCAGTTTTGGGTATTAAAACGCGGTGAGGTGTCGCAATAAACTTTCCATTTGTCCATCGGCTTAAGAACTCACCGGTGTTAATAAGCATCGCTTCCGGTAAGTGAGGGACTTCAATCCATTTTCCTTCTTGAGTTTTCACCTCTAATCCCGGGACATCAGACAATGGCAAGAATGTTATGAACCCGTGATCTGAATGAGGTGCAAGACCAAATTGATTTTCATCAGCTTGGCTTGGGGCATAATGGGCATTTCGATTTATAAAATGTGGTTCACGAAAAAATTGAAATAAATAGTTTTTATCCATACCGAGGGAAACTGAATACACAGGAAGCATCTTCCAACCTAGTTTACTCATGGTATCATGATACTCAGTCATAGTTTTACGGAAGCCCTCAATAAGCCGCGATTGGGGCCACTGATTCATCCCATAAAACCGTTCATTATTAGCAACCTTAGGGTCAGATGGCACTCTATCTCTCATTAACTGATAGGCCTCATTTGTGTCTAGCTTGGTGTTATGGGCAATTCCTGACGTTTTTAAAAGACTTGCTTTTGGAGGAATGTACCCGATTTGGTGCTCATTAACCTTGAGAGTTTCTTTAACCTCTTTTGGCAATGCAAAAAAACGGCTAACCGATTTGAAGGTCTTGTTTATTAGGTCTGAAGAAACATCATGGCCTACTAAATAATAGAAGCCAATTTGCTCTTGTGCAGTTTTTACCTGCTCAGCTAATGATTCAAGCGACCCTTTTTTACCAGAAAAATATTCTGAAGCGTCTATGATAGGTATTTTTCCTGCAGTGTTTTGGGCAGTGTTAGCCATGAATTAATCTCCGTTTTAATATTCTTTAGCCGTAAATAAATGGCTATCCCAAAAAAGTACTATAAAACTAGACTCAATTTACTCTACTGATTAATTCCGAAATTTAAGCATGCGCTGCATATTTACTACTGTCAAATGATAGTAAATACTCTAAAAGGTAAAACGAGTTGTTGACAGCATAGTGGTAGATTTGTAGTTTCCGCCACTTAATGCATTAAAGCTCTAAGGATAGAAGGTAAAGTAGATGAAGGTCGCTAGTTCATTAAAAACCTTAAAGAAAAGAGATCGCCATTGTCAGGTGGTTAAAAGGAAGGGGAGGCTATACGTTATTAATAAGCGTAATCCTCGCTTCAAAGCCCGCCAAGGCTGATGTTTGTTGTCTTTGTGCAATTTAAAAATTAGTATTAATAACCGCGCAAAGGCGCGGTTTTTTATCAGTTTTACTTTTTAATAAATTATCTGTTGGTGTATATTTTTTGCTAAAGGTCTTAGCCGATGAAGATGCCTGAACCGGATAAAGCAGTTATTGAGCGTAGAACACAAATAATTTCTTCTTTAATGAAATTTGTTCCTAACGGAAGCATAATTTCAGAGAAAAAGGAGTTATCCGTCTATGAGTCCGATGGACTGACCGCTTATCAGCAGGTGCCTATGATAGTTGTATTGCCGGAAACTGTAGAACAGATTAGCCAAGTGCTGTCTTATTGCTACAAAAATAATGTTAAAATTGTTCCAAGAGGAGCCGGCACTTCTTTGTCTGGAGGAGCTCTTCCTCTTGCTGATGGTATAACTTTGGGTTTAGGAAAATTTAATAAAATATTAGAAATAGATTATGATAATCGTTGTGCACGCGTTCAGCCGGGGGTTACTAATCTAGCCATTTCAGAAGCGGTTAAGGGACATGGGTTTTACTATGCCCCAGATCCTTCTAGCCAAATTGCTTGCACAATTGGTGGTAACGTCGCAGAAAACTCTGGGGGTGTCCATTGTCTAAAGTATGGACTAACAACTAACAATATTCTTGGGTTGCAGATGGTTCTAGCTGATGGTGAGATTATTTCATTGGGTGGCAAACATATGGATAGTGAAGGTTATGATTTACTGGGTCTTATGACTGGGTCAGAAGGACTTTTGGGAATTATCACTGAAGTTACTGTTAGAATTCTCTCTAAGCCAACTTCTGCGAACGCACTAATGATTGGTTTTGATAGTTCTAAACAAGCAGGTAAATGCGTCGCAAATATTATAGCAGATGGCATTATACCAGCAGGTATGGAAATGATGGATGGTCCAGCAATTGAAGCGGCTGAAGCATTTGTTAAAGTGGGCTATCCCTTGAATGTTGGCGCGTTGCTTCTTGTTGAACTAGACGGTCCATTCGAAGAAGTAAATTTTTTGATTGATCGAGTAAAAGAAATTGCTAATTCTCAAGGAGCAGTTTCTTTACGGGTAAGTAGAAATGATGAAGAGCGGGAACAATTTTGGGCTGGGCGTAAAGCAGCATTTCCAGCAATTGGACGTTTAACTCCAGACTATTATTGTGTCGATGGCACTATACCACGTTCAAAATTGCCAGAGGTACTAGATCGAATGTCAGAGTTGTCTAAAATATATGGTCTTAAAGTGGCCAACGTGTTTCATGCTGGTGACGGAAATCTTCATCCTTTAATTATGTATGACGCTAACAATCCAGGCGAACTAGAAAGGGCTGAAAACTTTGGTTCTGACATTCTAAAGCTATGTGTTGAAGTTGGAGGAGTTCTTACTGGAGAACACGGAGTAGGGGTTGAAAAAAGAGATCTAATGAGCGTCATGTTTTCTGAAATGGATTTAAATCAACAACAACGTGTAAAGTGTGCATTTGATCCACACCAGATCTTAAATCCGGGAAAAGTTTTTCCTACCCTACATAGATGTGCTGAACTAGGAAGAGTTCATATACATCGAGGCAAAGTCCCCTTTCCTGACATACCACGGTTTTAGAACTAATGACTGAGGTTTTAAAACCTTCAGACTCCAGCCAACTTGAGGATATAGTAAAATGGGCTATAGCCGATGAAATTCCGCTCGAAATTGCAGGTTTAGCCACTAAACGTGGATTAGGCCGGCCGATTCTAGGAAAACATGGTAACAAAGGTAATCTAGTTATAGGTCATACGGTAGATCTATCTTCACTAAAGGGTGTGTCTTTATATGAACCAGATGAATTGGTTCTTACTGCCGGAGCAGGTACACCTGTTTCCGATATAGAAGAGCTACTAGAATCTGAAGGGCAGCAATTGGCTTTTGAACCTATCCATATGGCAAAACTTTATGGTCATGAGGGAGGAACCCTCGGAGGTCTTATAGCCTGCAATCTCACGGGGTCTCGACGAATAAAAGCAGGGTCTGCAAGAGATCACGTTCTTGGTATAAAAGGTGTCAGCGGGCGTGGGGAATATATTAAAAGCGGTGGTCGGGTTGTAAAAAATGTTACAGGATATGACTTGTCAAAATTAATGACCGCATCTTATGGTACATTAGCGGCGCTAACTGAAATAACGGTCAAGGTTCTTCCGGCTCCTGAAAGTATGACAACACTCTTAATTTTTGGTCTCGATGAAAAGACAGCTCAGAGAGCCTTGTCCTCCGCTATAAATTCAAGCCATGAAGTATCAGGCGCTGCTCATTTGCCTGTTAGGCCTGCTGCTCGTTTATCTCTAAGCGATATAAGGAACGAAGATAGCTCGGTTACAGCAATGAGAATCGAGGGATTTAGGCCATCAGTTGTTGCTCGTTGCGAGTCTCTAAAAAAGCTTCTTAATAACTTTGGTGTTATAGAAGAGGTAGATAAAGAAAACTCTGTTGTTTTTTGGAGAGACGTTTGTGATGTTAACCCATATAATGAAATGAAGGAGCCGCTTTGGCGTTTGTCTATAACTCCTTCTATGGCTCCAACTATTGTTGAAAAAATTAATAAGGTAATAGCTGGCTGCGCATTTTATGATTGGGGCGGGGGACTCGTTTGGTACAAATTAGACGAATATTTGAATGATGCAGGTGCTACTATTATACGAGACGTAATTAATACGAATGGTGGAGGTCATGCAACTTTAGTAAGAGCAGATGATAATATTAGATCCCAAACTGATGTTTTTCATCCTCAAACTTTAGCGTTAGCAAAATTAACTTCCCGAGTAAAAAATAGCTTCGATCCGCAAAGAATATTAAACCCCGGACGTATGTACATGGAGGTATAGTTCGATGCAAACTCATTTTTCAATTCATCAGCTATCTGATTCAGATACTTCTGCTGTAAACGATATTTTGCGCTCCTGCGTACATTGCGGCTTCTGCACAGCAACCTGTCCTACTTATGTTCTACTTGGAGACGAGCTTGATAGTCCAAGGGGACGAATTTATTTGATGAAGCAGATGCTCGAATCTGAGGAACCTGCCACTAAAGAGGTTGTAACCCATATTGATCGTTGTCTGTCCTGTTTGTCTTGTATGACTACTTGTCCTTCTGCTGTTCACTACCAGCATTTGGTTGACCATGGACGTCGTTACATAGAAGACACGTATACTCGTCCATTCTTGGATAGGTTAGTCAGGTGGAGTCTTTCAATGACTATTCCTTATCCGTCAAGATTTCGTATAGCTATTCGGTTAGCGATTCTTGTTCGACCAGTTCGTTTTTTATTTCCCAAATATTTTCGACATATGATTGATTTGGCTCCAATTAGTTTGGCAAAAAATTCTACAATTGATTTTCAGGGAATCTATCAGGCTAAAGGAGATAAAAACAAAAGAGTGGCGTTACTTAGTGGCTGTGCTCAGACCGTATTGTCTCCTCAAATAAACGAATCAACTGTGAGGATCCTCACACGATTAGGGATAGAAGTTGTTATTTCAAAAAATAGTGGGTGTTGTGGTTCTTTGGTTCACCATTTAGGTAAGGCAGATTTATCCCGTCAGCAAGCCAAGGCTAATATTGATGCATGGTGGCTTGAAATTCAACATAATGAATTGGATGCTATAGTAGTTAATACTAGTGGCTGTGGAACTCAGATAAAGGACTATGCTTTTATGTTCCGTGATGAACCTGAATACGCATTGAAAGCTGAAAAGGTGTCGAATTTGGCTTGTGATATATCAGAGTTTTTATATTCTCTTGATATTGATTTTACTAAGAATGAGGAGATTCATAAATCAAATGTAACTTATCACTCGGCCTGTTCAATGCAGCATGGTCAAGGGATAAAAAATCAGCCTAAAGAACTTTTGGAATCTGCTGGTTTTTTAGTCAGTGAACCAGCAGAAGGTCATTTGTGTTGTGGTTCTGCAGGAACATATAATATTCTCCAAAACGAAATAGCTGAACAATTAAGAGTAAGAAAAACAGAAAAAATATGCGCTACTGATCCAGATTATGTTGCAACTGGAAACATTGGATGCATTTCGCAACTTGCGCGGGGATTAAATGTTCCAATAGTGCATACTATTGAGTTACTAGACTGGGCTACCGGTGGTCCTAAACCTAGGGAATTAGAAGATAAAAGATAGATTTGAGACTTGTTATTAAATCTGATAATAAAGACTACCTATATAATGACTCGTCTTTTATGTTTGCGTATAGATGTGAAACATATTCTCCATATCCATTGAATAGCATGGTTGGCACACGGTCGTATTTTCCGCCTCCGATTTTCCATTCAGTTTTCTGGCTCCAGCGTGGGTGGCTCACATCTGGATTCACATTAGCCCAAAAACCGTATTCATTAGGTGCTAAAGATTCCCAAAAACTTTTTTTACGTTCTTTTGTGAAAGTGAAACGTACAATAGATTTAATAGACTTGAAGCCGTATTTCCAGGGAATGGCTAGTCGTAATGGAGCTCCATTTTGTGTGGGTAATTCTTTTCCATACATGCCTGTTACGAGAAAAGATAGCTCGTTCTGTGCTTCCTCTAGGGTAATGGATTCCGTATAGGGCCACGGGTACCAGGATTGTCTGAGACCTGGCATAATTGACCTGTCGGCCAAAATAGTTTCCATAACCACATACTTTGCGTCAAATGTGGGCTTTGCCAGCTTTATCAACTGATGCATTGGGAAGCCAATCCAAGGTACTGCCATTGACCATGCTTCTACGCATCGATGTCTATAAAGACGTTCTTCAAAATCTACTTTCTTAAAAAGGTCCTCAATATTTATACTGAACTCATTTTCAACCATTCCATCTATTTGGATTGTCCACGGTCGTGTTTTTAGTTTTTGGGCTCGCCTCCAGATGTTTTTGTTCGATCCAAATTCATAGTAATTATTATAAGTTGTTGAGTATTTTTCAGGAGTTATTTGTCGATCAAGAATATACTTTGGATTTCTTATAAAAGAGTTAATAAAGCTTTGTATCTCGGGATTTGCTCCCGATGCAAAAGCTTTACCTGCCATAAGTGAGGTTAGGTTAGTCAAACCGATTGATCCTAGAAGAATGGATTTAGTAATATTTCTACGATCTAAATAAATATTTTCAGGTGTAATACTGTTCTCTGAAATTTCCCAAGACTGTCTGGTTTTAGTAAGCATAAATAATTTACACGAATTGGTATTTTGTTAATGATAATTTCTGCTTTGATTGAAGGTCATGTTACAGATTTCTGTTCTACGGAAGTAGATAAAAACTTATTAGCAGGCAGGTCTTTAATTGGCCAATGCAAAAAAGCAGCGGTAAATGAAAGAATAATTGCAGCATACCAAGCTATATCGTAACTACCGGTTAGGTCAAATATCTCCCCTCCTAACCAAGCCCCAAAAAATCCGCCAACTTGATGGGAAAAAAACACAATCCCAAATAACATGCCAAGATGTTTGGCTCCAAATATCCTGGATACGACGCCGCTTGTGAGGGGGACTGTAGCAAGCCATAAAAACCCAAGAACAGCTGAAACTACATATATAGACCAAGGTGAAGCAGGTAATAACAGCATAGCTATTATTAAAATACCTCGTCCTAAATATATAAGGCTCAATATATGTTTTTGTCTAAACTTTTTGCTTGTTTCACCGGCCAAATACGTACCTATTACGTTAGCAAAGCCAATTATTGTTAAAGCTACAGCTCCTGCTTCGTATGATAGCCCTTCAGAAGTAATGTATCCTGGAAAATGTGTTGTTATTAATGTGACTTGGAAGCCACAGACAAAGAAACCGCAAAGTAATAAAATGTATCCTGAGTTTTGACTTGCCTCTCTAAGCACTTCCTTAACATTAAGTTCTGATTCTTGATCAATATTTTGTTGATCATTTCTTAAAAGTCGCACGAGTAAAATCATTAAAAGAACTATTATAGCTGAAATCATAAGAGAGAAAGACCATCCAGATATACCAATTAGTGTTTGGCTCATTACTGGAAGCAGCATAGGGCCTAAAGATCCAATTGTGCTTACTATGGCAACAGCATAAGTTCTGTTTTCTGCAGACACGGCTCGAGAAACGGCTCCAAAAATAACGGCAATACCAGCACCACTCATCCCAATTCCTACTAATACACCTCCGGTTAAAATTAGTTCTGTAGGTGTCACCGCATTTGCCATACCCAATATGCCGATAGCGTAGACTATAGCTCCTGTAGCTATTACTTTAGCGGCACCGTACCTATCAGCTATTCCCCCCACAAATGGTTGTAGAGCGCCCCAGATTAAATTCTGTAACGCCATTGCTAGGCCAAAGAGCCCTCTGCTCCAGTCTAAATCAATGGTCATAGGAACTAGAAAAAGGCCGAAAGTCTGCCTAACTCCCATAACCACAGTCATTATAATTCCTGCAGCAATGATTATGTATAATTGTTGCCTCGTTAAGACACTATTCATTTTATGTCCTAAAATCTTATTTTTCTAAAGTTACCCGATTAAGCTAATGAATAACAAGGTCGGATCCGAAAGGATCCGACCTTGTTAATTGGGAGAACGCATGAATAAAATAATTATTAATATTTATTATTAATGGCCGATCCCATCGGGAGGGTGATGTAATCATATGCCGATATAATTTCATGCTTTATTCTATTAATAACTCCAAAAGTTGAAATTAACTCGCACTAATATTGTTGGTCAGCTATGCAAAAATAACATACCAAGATTATGGATAGAAGATTAAAAACGGGTTTCCGATACCTTGCTTACAATGAAGTCTCTGAAAACGCCAATTCGTTGTGAGGCTCTAAGTTCCTCTGGATATACAAAGTACGCGTCATTACCTGGACCCTCTAACTCAGGCAAAATGCGAACCAGACTTGAGGATTCTCTGGCGTAAAAATCCGGTAAGCCTGCAATACCAATGCCTGCTTCAACTGATCTGACCATTGCGTAAAGGTTGTTTAATATTAATATCTTTTTTGGCTCTCTACCAATTTGGCTACGAGTTGCATTCAATAACCAGTTTAAATTTGGTGCCGGGAGTACACTATCTTCGCTATAAACAATTAGTTTGTGCCTATCTAAATCATTTATCCTATCTGGCATTCCATGTAGCTGTATGTATTCAGATGAAGCAAATACATGAGTATTAACTCTTGTCAATCTGCGCTGAATTAAGTCAGGTTGAGTCGGCCTGGTAAGTCTAATGGCGCAGTCAGCTTCCCGCATAGATATATCTAATTCTTCATCTGAAGTAATCAAGGTTACTTCTATGTCAGGATATAAATCAACAAACTCCCGTATGCGTGGTGTTAGCCAAAGGGAACCAAGACCAACTGTTGTTGTAATTTTTAAAGGACCCTGTGGACGTATTTGTGAATCGTTTAGCTGTGCTTCAGCCATAGTCAGCTTACCGAATACTTCGTGAACAGTTCGATAAAGAAGCTCTCCTTGTTCAGTTAGTAATAACCCTCTGGCATGACGATGGAATAACTTGCAATTTAATGAGTCTTCTAGAGAACTTACCTGCCTGCTAACCGCTGATTGACTTAAATGGATGCTTTCTCCAGCATGAGTAAAGCTTCCTACTTCAGCAACTTTGTGAAAAATTCGTAATTTATCCCAGTCCATTGGCATGATTTACTTACTCCGTAGAGTGATAATATCTTTACTTGCCAATTTTATGCTCCTCCATGGCAAGATACTTTTCTGCTTCAAGCGCGGCCATACAACCCATTCCGGCAGCTGTTACTGCCTGTCTGTATGTCTTGTCCTTCACATCACCCGCTGCGAATATCCCTGGGATATTGGAAGCAGTACTATCTGGGGCTGTAATTAAGTAGCCTTCCTTATCCATCTCTAAGTGGTCTTTAAATAGAGAAGTATTAGGATCATGGCCGATTGCAATGAAAATTCCGTCAACCTGAATTTCTGACAGTGTATTAGTTTTTGTATTACGAATTTTTGCTCCAGTTACACCGAGAGGATCTTCATTACCTAATACTTCTTCTAATACTGAATCCCAAACAACGTTAATTTTATTATTTGTAAATAGCCTGTCTTGCATAATTTTTTCTGCGCGTAGTTCTTTACGCCTGTGAACTAATGTGACCTTAGAGGCAAAGTTAGTCAGAAAGAGAGCTTCTTCAACAGCAGTATTTCCTCCTCCAATTACCATCACTGGTTTTTCTCTATAGAAAAAGCCATCACAAGTGGCGCAAGCAGAAACTCCAAAACCACTATATTTTTGTTCTGAATCCAAACCGAGCCATCTTGCTGACGCTCCTGTAGTAATTATTAAACTGTCACCGGTGTATGTATTGCCAGAGTCACATAGGCATGAAAATGGCCGGCTTTCAAAATCAATATCAACTACCACATCATTAATCGTATGTGTGCCTACATTTTTTGCTTGCTCTTCCATCTGTTCCATTAACCAGGGACCTTGAATGGGGTCAGCAAAACCTGGGTAGTTTTCAACATCTGTTGTAATAGTGAGCTGTCCCCCCGGTTGTAAGCCGTTAATCATTATAGGTTTAAGATTAGCTCTAGCTGCATAAACTGCAGCTGTACAGCCAGCAGCTCCTGAACCAATTATTATGACTTTAGAATGATATGTTTCTGACATAAAATAAGATTCCTAAATAAACGGATAGTTAGTATCTTACTTAACACTTTGAAATAAAACTTACATAGTGGAAAAGTTTTTAAAGACTTATCTAAAAAATTGAAAACATGATTTATCCAAGCACACGGGCATAGAGGTTTTCTATCTTTTTCCAAGTAGCTTCTGCTGCACCCTCGTTATACACATCTCTTTCAGGGAAGGAATAACCATGTTCTGTTCCAGGAAAGGTTTCTATTTCGTGTTTTATTTCGTTTTTGGTTAATGCATTCTGTAGGTCTGGGATAACATTATCCCCTACCCACTGATCGTGTTCGGCGAAGGCTAAGTAAAATTCTCCCTTAAATTTATCTGCTAGAAGATGAGGGGAGTCATCTTTGTCTGTTACTATCCAAACACCATATAGAGACGCAATCGCTGAAAATCTATCGGGGAACGATCCTGCAACTGTGACCACAAAAGCCCCGCTCATACAGTAACCAACACAACCCATAGGTCCATCAGAAGCATTGGGATCATCACTCAAAAAGTCTAGCATCGCTGAAGTGTCATTAGCCACTAGATCATTGCTTAGGCTATGCCATGCAGCAAATATCATTTCTCCCATTTTGTCATTACGATTTTTTAGATTAAAACGAATATCACCTAGTCTATAATACAGGTCAGGCAAAAGAGTGTAATAACCCATTGAGGCAAATCTCCTTGCAAAATTTTTCAGTTCTTCTCTGATGCCAGGAGCATCCATATACATTATAACCACTGGATGAGGCCCATTTTCTGCTGGCCAAGCAGAAAATGCATACATTTCACCTTCAGAAGTTTTAATCAAAGATTCTTTTTCGCCCATAATAATTCTCCTCATTAAAATCCGAACAAATGATCTAAACTAAATGCTGATTTATCCACAGTTATTAGGCCATGATAACCGAATAATCTGCAGGTAGAATCCTTTATGACTACGTATCCGGGCGTAGAATCATCGGAGCCGAAAGCTTTTCTTCTTTCATTTTTGCTGAACATTTCAGAAAGAAGCCAATAATTTGAGCCGCCACAATTAATTTTTATTTTTTTCGTTGATATTTCTTTGCCATCGCCGGAAATTAAAATAATTTCAGTTTCTGAGAACGGATTCCAGGGAGCTGAAGAAGGATATATGAGATGACAGAAAGTCTCTGCTCCGTCTCCCTCAGTGTCGATTTCAGGGAGACCCATGCTGGGTGCAATTCTAAGGAACAACCTTGTAGAAAGTCCTGGTGCAGTGCCGCTATAAGACTGCGGTTCTCCATTCAGTGTTAAAAGAGTATTGAATATATGGCTGCCAAAACTAGATTCTGCAATATGACCTGTTAGCTTATCTTCATACCGGAATAAAGCGTGCAACCACCCATCTACTGCCTCAGTTGAAAACTCATGGTCATACACTAATTCCATGTGACCAGCCTGACTCTTCAAACTATCTTTAGTTATTGGGCCAACATCAAGGAATACACTTTCCGAACGTTTTATTTCACCAAATTTATGGTTCCCTATTTCAGTTCCAGTTTGATCATAAATATATAATTTAATTGGCAATTTGTTTTGTGAAGTAGACATTGGTGTTGGCAGGATTACAGAATTGTATCTATCTGTAGGCAATACAGGAGCTGGCAAAAGGAAACCTTTTCCCATTAAATTACTAATTTTAGAAATTAATGGGTTCGGTATTAAATCAGTACGTTGAATATTTACATGAGCTACCCGCCTTTGAGAAGTTAGCCCTTTTCTCTGTTTAGTAATTTCATAGCGTGGGCGAACGAAATATTTACCAGCGTTTATCTCTATTTGATCAGGCCACTCAGCATCATTAAGCAACTTAGATGTATCCAGAGGGTATGTTGCATAAGGAGGAATTTCTTCATCTAAAAACGCTTTAGAAGAATTTCGGCCCATAATATTTATACTGATTGTTTTTCGAGGTATTTTACAAGGATGACTATTTTGAATCCATAAAATAACGTTTTCATCATTATTAGGTGCAGGAAGTCCTGCGTAAATATCGGCGGGCCAGGAATTTGCATCATGTGTACAGGATAGGTTTTCAGGAGAGGTCCCATATATGTCTAAGGCATACTTTAGGTTATCATGTCCTTTAATACCGATCGCATGTATAAAAAGCTGTCCATTGAAATCATCCAGATTAAAGCGATTTCTTACATCTGTGCTATCAACAATTATACTTGATGGTGATGCGGGTAAGGGTTGTTCCCAGTTTGCTATTATAGAACCGCTCTGATCAAATAGTATAAAACTTAAAGTTACATCATTAGCTCCATATCTGTTCCAATAGTTTGCGGTTGTTAGACGTGTGTGAAGGGCTTTATTATTTTCATCCTTTTCATCACGGAACCATGCAAGATTGGTTGCAAAATTTAGTGGATCTAAGTACTTCGACTTATGGCTAAGATATTCATTTTTTATTCTCGCTTCATCCAGTGTCACAATCTTTTTTCCTTGAGGGACGAGATTAAAAATATCTTTCTTTAGTTTTTTCGTGTCAAAGGCAACTATAAACAGGACGTCATATTCAACAGAGTGGAGTTCGGTGATAGGCTTAGTTGTTTTTCCTAGGGTTTTTTTATCTATATCTTTGATATCCTGGACAAACACTCCAACAATATTTAAGAGGCTAAGTTCGTATATCTCTGAGAATGTCGTAGCGTGACCATGTGGGTCATAGACTGCTATTGGACAATCTTTACCTAACTCACTCATTATAGTTTTAATTTTATTTGAGGCGTCAGGATGACCAATTGCCTTAAAGAAAGGTAACCCACCAGTTATATTAGAAAAAGTATTTATGTTCAGAGCCATGAAATCTCTCTGCTAAGGGCTAGCTGAAAAACTTTTTGAAATGAGAAGACAAATTATGTCTTAGTTCCTCACGTATTTTGTAACTTCGACTAACAACCCAGTTTAATTGAATCATCTTTCTATTCCCTTCATAGGAACGATGGCCGTGCCAGGAATGTGGATGGCAAGCGAAGGCTACCATAGAGCCTTGATAAGGGGGCACTTCAGCAGCAAAATTTTCCATATCGTGATTATTATAGAGAAGCCTTAACCGGCCGCCTTCCTTTTGCCAAGAAGAATTGAGGTATATCAGGACTGTGACTAATTTTCCTTTCGAGTCGGTGTGTATTTTGCCGTCACTTGGTCTGCAATAACCTCTAATTGTAATCATTCTAGGTTTGTTAGATAAATCAATTCCAAGTTTGGAGCCTATTTTTTTAGCAAATATTTCAGAGTTTAACTCTTTCATTAAAATTTTAAAATTTGGTCCACATTTGACATCAGAAACTGGAAAACTACCAGATTTATTTACTTCAGGAAATTCGTCTATAACGGAGGATAAGTGCGTTTTAGAAATAACTTCCGGAACGATCACATGTTCAAAAGGATCAAATATTGGTTTAGCTATTTCTATTGCATTTAAGTCTAGGGCGTTCATAACTCTCTATTAGACTGGCTAGGGACAAATGCAAAGAGCAATTTTGTGCACGAATGCATTTTCATACAATCTATTTGTCCATACGAATTAATATTTCGGACGCAACATCTTTCATATAATCAGGTATTTTATAAGACCAACTTTCTATATCCCCTTTAAATGGCCTTGTTACACCTGCCTGATTCATGGCTGTGTGAAATCTATTAAATTTGTTAGAAGCGTTTGGTAGATGAAGTACAGAAATGGGTTTTCCTGTCGCTGAAGCCTCGCTTATCATATTAACAGAGTCACTTGTTATAAGTATAGCGTCGGCATGTGCCAGAAAGCTCATATAAGGGTTAGAGCCGTTTCCATACCAAAAAAATACTTTTTTTTCATTAATTTTGTCAGTCAGTCGGTCTTTTATTATCTTTATTGTCTCTAGTGGAGTGCGAGGAGAACTGCTTATAGCCAGACCATAGCCTTTTGAAGAACAAAGATGTAATAAGTCACTTGCTATTTTATTACTGATGGTTCTGTTCATTCTATAAGTCGAATTGCTACCGCCAAGTAAAACGGTAACTAGTGGCCTTGGTATACTTGCTATATCGCCCAGAAATCTCTGTTTTGCTTCATCTAATACTTTTGGGGTTACGCCATGTAGTGAGCCCAAGGTGCTAATTACATTATCTCCACTTATTTTGTCGTGAAAGGGAACAACAACCGTGTCAAAACGTTTATAACAAGCTCCCGGATTTTGGATTTGCACACAAAAAGTTTTTCCGTTATTGGCTTTTTTAACTGCTAATGCTGGAGCAACCGATTTACGACCAGTTGCAATAAGTAAATCGGGCCATGGGGGTGATATATAATTTTTATAGTCTGATATAATATAAAATTGTTTAGGAGTTAATGACGGTGGTAGCCATTTCCAAGGAATATTTAAATTGATATCTTTTGAAAATGCGGATATGCCCAAAGCAGAGGTAAGGCCAAGGCATTGATTAACCATACCCTTCTGTCCATCAGTGAGGATCCATGTTTTCATAGATTTTAATTCTTTGTTTAAATTTGACGAATTGCTCACATTATCTCTTTTTTATAATAATTCGGTGGATTGTTTCATTTGAAATATTATTTCAATTTGGTAGCATCTGCATAGATGTCAATTGAATCTTAATATATGCGATTAAGTTAGATGATTACTATGTTGGTTTATAGTTATTGTATAAAAATTCTAAGGAAATATTGTTCATGACAACAATTTCTAATCAAAGCGATCTTAAAAGTAGAAAAAAAGCTAAAATCGATTCTATCGATAAACGAATTCTCCGTAACTTACGTGATGATGGTCGTATAACCAATGTAGAGTTGGCGCGTCTGTCAGGGATTTCGGCACCTCCTTGCCTACGTAGAGTTCGGTCACTTGAAGCAGCTGGTTATATAAAAGGCTATCATGCAGAGTTGGACGGAGAGCTTTTAGGCTATGAAGTCTCTTTCCACGCATTAGTAGGGCTTAATAGTCAAGCAGGAGAGGTTCTAGCTGAATTCGAGTCTGAAGTAGGTTCATGGCCGGAAGTGCGAAGGTGCGACATGATAAGAGGTGGCGGCGATTTTATGTTAAGAATTGTAGCGCAAAATACTTATCATGAAAATGAGCTTACAACGCGTTTAACAGGTGTTACACATGTTAGCACCGTACAAACTTTCCAAGTCATAAGAACTTCAAAACATCAGGCAGGCGTTCCCATAGACGAGTCAAAGGCATAAAAAAGTTTATTTTTACGACTAGAGTTGATTTTTTATTTAAATCGTACCGAAACAATTTCGTAATATCGGATGCCATTTGGTGTTTGAACCTCCACGCTGTCTCCTGAAGATCTACCAATTAATGCTTTTCCAATCGGTGAAGCTATAGAAATTTTATTTTTTTTCAAATCCGCTTCGAACTCGCCTACGAGCTGATAGGTGGTTTCATTTCCACTATCTTCATCGGATAGTTTAACCTTAGCTCCGAAACGAGCGGTTTTTCCTTTAAGTTTCGAAGTATCAATAATTTCAGCCCTTTTACTAGCATCTTCCAATTCACCAATTCTTCCTTCTATGAAACTTTGTCTTTCACGGGCCGCATGATATTCGGCATTTTCTGATAGGTCTCCATGCTCGCGTGCAGCTGCTATTGCTTTTATAACAGCTGGCCTCTCAACAGATTTTAAGTTGCGCAGTTCATCCTGGAGAATGGCATGACCTTCAGCGGTCATAGGTGTTTTATCCATAATATTATCTGGGTTTTTTTAATTAAAAATATATTATCTATTATTATATCCGAAAACTAATAATTATTTATGTTTTTAGACTATGACACAAATTAAAAAGAATTAGTTATTAAAATAGGACTGTAAAGGTGCAACTTCAAGACTACTTCTGCTCATTGATTCAATTACCATCAATGCTGCACGAGCTCCAGCCAAAGTAGTATAGTAAGGAATTCCTTGTGTTAATGCTGTTCTGCGCAGGCTATAGCTATCTGAAATTGATTGGCTTCCCTCTGTAGTATTTATGACCAGGTCTATTTCATTATTTGTCATAGCATCCACAACATGAGGTCGTCCTTCTAATACCTTATTTATAGTTTTAACTTTTATTCCATTTTTAGTTAAATGGTCGGCAGTGCCTCTTGTGGCTAAAATATTAAAGTTTGTTTCTATTAAGCGGCGAGCGATCTCAATAGTGCTGTTTTTATCTTGATTTTTTACTGAAATGAACACATTTCCTGTTACTGGTACGTGATTTCCTCCAGCAATTTGTGATTTTGCAAAAGCGTGACCAAAGTCAGTGTCCAAACCCATAACTTCACCGGTTGACTTCATTTCAGGGCCCAAAATCGTATCAACTCCAGGAAATCGAGTGAATGGAAAAACAGCTTCTTTGATGGCAATGTGATTTTGTTTCGGGGCTGTTTTTAGAAACCTTTGGCCTAGCTTAAAATTAGAAAGTAATTCTCCTGTCATCAATCTTGCAGCAATTTTTGCTACTGGTACTCCTGTTGCTTTTGCCACAAATGGAACAGTTCGGCTTGCTCTTGGGTTGGCTTCTATGAAATAAACTTCATTGGATTTAACTGCAAATTGTACATTCATCAGGCCAACTACTTTAAGGGTTCTCGCTAATTCTGATGCCTGATTTTGTATTTTATCTAAAATTGCATCGGACAGGCTAAATGGAGGTAAGGCGCAAGCGCTATCTCCGCTATGTATACCAGCCTCTTCTATGTGTTCCATAATCCCAGCTATGTATATATCTCCTTCTTTGTCACATAGCATATCGACATCAACTTCGGTTGCTTCTTGAAGAAAACTATCTAGCAAAACTGGACTTTCGCCTGACACATTAACAGCATCCGAAATGTATTTTTCTAGACTCTCTTTATCATGTACTATCTCCATTGCTCTGCCGCCAAGGACATATGATGGTCTAATTAATAATGGGTAAGATAAACCCTCAGCGACTAAAATTGCTTCTTCCTTGCTTGTCGCTATACCGTTTTCAGGCTGTAGAAAGTTTAATTCTTGAAGCAGTTTTTGGAACCTTTTTCTATCTTCAGAAAGGTCAATCGCTTCAGAAGAGGTTCCCAGAATAGGTATGCCCTGAGCTTCTAATGCCTTTGCTAAGTTGAGAGGGGTCTGTCCCCCTAACTGTAAAATAACTCCTTGTAATTTTCCTCTTGTTTTCTCGAGCCTACATATTTCAATTACATCTTCCGCAGATAAAGGTTCAAAATAAAGACGGTCAGAAGTGTCGTAGTCAGTTGAGACAGTCTCTGGGTTGCAATTAATCATTATTGTTTCGTACCCTGCTTCAGAAAGAGAAAATGCTGCATGGACACAGCAATAATCAAACTCTATTCCTTGCCCAATACGATTTGGACCACCACCAAGAATTATAACTTTTTTATTATTGTTGGGTTTTGATTCGCACTCTCCAGGTTGATTGTAATTGCCTTCATAAGTCGAATAAAGGTATGGTGTTTGGCTCGAAAACTCTGCAGCACAAGTGTCTACCCTTTTATAGACGGGATTTAATGATATCGATCGGCGAAGCTCCATAATACTCTTTTCTGATACTTTGCTAAGTTCGGATAATCTGGCATCAGAAAAGCCCATTTTCTTTAAGCTCATTAGCTCATCGTAGCTATTAGGCAGTCCGTTGGCTGCTACCTGATTCTCAGCTTGTATAATATTGTCTATTTGTTCAAGAAACCACTTATCATATCTTGTGACCCTTTCTATTTCGCTAAGGCTCATACCCAGTCTTATTGCTTGGGCAATTATTAAAAGTCGATCAGGACTAGGACGACCAAGTGCAGCACGCAATGCATCTGGTTCATAATTCATTCCATTTTGTTTATTTAAGGCACCTGGAATCTCAATTTCATTCAACCCTGTCAAACCAGTTTCGAGTGAACGCATCGCTTTTTGTAAACTTTCTGAAAAAGTACGACCAATTGCCATTACTTCTCCAACAGATTTCATTGAGGTGGTAAGTAGAGCTTCAGTGCCTGGAAATTTTTCAAAAGTAAAACGAGGGATTTTTGTTACTACATAGTCAAGTGTTGGCTCAAAACTTGCTGGGGTGACACCTGTTATATCGTTGTCCAGTTCATCCAATGTGTAACCAACTGCGAGTTTTGCGGCGACTTTAGCAATTGGAAATCCAGTTGCTTTAGAAGCAAGGGCAGAAGACCGACTTACCCTTGGATTCATCTCAATTACGACCATACGCCCATTTTTGGGGTTTATCGCAAATTGAACATTTGACCCTCCTGTATCTACCCCAATTTTTCGAAGGCATGCGATCGAAGAGTTGCGCATTAGTTGATATTCTTTATCTGTTAAGGTAAGAGCAGGAGCAACAGTAATAGAATCTCCAGTATGAACGCCCATAGGGTCAATATTCTCAATCGAGCAAACTATAATGCAATTATCCTTGTAATCGCGTACCACCTCCATTTCATACTCTTTCCAACCTAATACTGATTCTTCCACCAAAACTTCATTTACAGGTGACGCTGTTAATCCACCTCTTACGATTTCAAAGTACTCTTCGCGATTATAGGCAATACCTCCTCCGGTGCCTGCGAGAGTAAAACTGGGGCGTATAATTGCAGGAAGCCCAACTTTTTTGAGTCCCTGCTCTGCATCAGAAATGTCCTTAACCAACAAGCTAGAAGGGGACTCCAGACCAATCTCCGACATAGCTTCCCTGAATTGAAGTCGATCCTCAGCTTTATCTATTACTTTCGCCTTTGCGCCAATCATCTCTACATTTAATCTTTCTAAAACCCCATTGCGTTCAAGGCTCAAGCAAGTATTTAGTGCTGTTTGGCCGCCCATGGTAGGAAGAATAGCCTCGGGGCGCTCCAATTCTAAAATTTTTTCAACGATTTCAGGAGTAATTGGTTCAATGTATGTTTTATCCGCCATTGTAGGGTCGGTCATTATTGTTGCCGGATTTGAATTTACTAATACGATCCGATAATTCTCATCGCGAAGCGCTTTTATCGCTTGTGTGCCTGAGTAATCAAATTCGCATGCTTGCCCAATTACAATTGGGCCAGCTCCGACGATCATTATGGTCTTTATATCGTCTCGTCTAGGCATAATTCATTCTTTCGAGTCGATCATTTCAAGGAAAAGTTCGAAAAGGTATCTGGAGTCATGAGGCCCTGGGGAGGATTCTGGATGATATTGAACTGAAAAAACCGGTTTGTCCTTTAATCGTAAACCTTCCAAACTATTATCAAACAGTGATCTGTGGGTAACAATTAAATCGGTTGGTAGTGATTTGTCCGCTACAACAAAACCGTGGTTCTGACTTGTTATTTCTACTCTACCACTAATCAAGTTTTTTACCGGATGATTGGCTCCATGATGACCGTGATGCATTTTTTCTGTTTTAGCACCTAAGGCTAAAGCCATCATTTGATGTCCTAAACAAATACCAAAAACAGGAAGACCCGAAGATATTAATTCTTTTATCATTGGAACAGCATAGCTGCCAGTAGATACAGGGTCTCCGGGACCATTAGACAAAAAAATCCCATCAGGGTTATGACTGAAGATTTCGGTGGAAGTTGCTGAAGCGGGCAAGACAGTGATACGACAGCCAAGATTGGCGAAGCAGCGTAAAATATTCTGTTTTGCTCCATAATCAATAGCAACAATATGGTATTTTATAGGGATCAATTGTTCGTAATCATTTTTAGTCGATGCTTCGTTGCTATTCCATACATACGCATTTCTGCAGGTTACCTCTTTTGCAAGATCCATTCCCACTAGCCCAGGCCAAGACTGGGCTGTATACAAAAATTCATCTATGTTAATTGGCTTTTGGGACTGATGGACGATGACACCAGCTTGAGTTCCTTCAGTACGAATAGCATTCGTTAATTGACGTGTATCAAGATCGCTAATGGCTACCAAACTGCTTTTTTTTAGCCACAAATCAAGACTGCTTGTTGAACGCCAGTTCGCTGGTTTGGTTATTGTCGATCGAAAAATACAACCTCGGGTTGCTGGTATTGTAGACTCATAATCTTCAGGATTAACTCCAACATTACCTATGTGAGGAAAAGTAAAAGTAATTATTTGGCCTGCGTATGATGGATCAGTAATTATCTCTTGATAGCCAGTCATGGAAGTATTGAAGCATACTTCACCGACTGCAACGCCCTCGGAACCTGCACCTTTTGCCCAAAAAACTGTACCGTCGGCCAAAATAAGCGCTCCGGTTGCCCATTCGGGCTGTTTCCAGTCGTAACCCGAATAAGCGGTCATGTAAGTGGGTTCCTAAACAGAGTATTATTGCGTGTTTTGTAATTTTTGTCTTAGGTTCTTTATACAATGGAAATATACTAAAACAAGGCGCAGGTAAGGAATTTTTAAGCTACAAGCTTTGAGTCGTCAACCGTTGACCAAAATAGAAAAATTGTTTTAAAACATGAAGTTATAGGTTGGTAATCCTTTTGCTACTATTTTTAATATAAGTTATAATCATTGCCATATACTAACGTTGATACTGATATGCTTAGAAATGCGATTCCAGAAGCTCTAAAGTCGGCACTTAAACTTCAAGACAAGCGGACTATATCCACGGTGCGCCTAATTATGGCAGCATTAAAAGATCGTGATATAGCCGCTCGTTCTAAAGGTGATTCTGAAGGAATTGCTGATGATGAAATACTTCAAATGCTTCAAACAATGGTTAAGCAACGCAGGGAATCCATAAGCATGTACCAGGAAGGCGGTCGATTGGAATTAGCTGAGCAAGAGGCCGAAGAGATTACTGTTATTGAAAAGTTTTTACCTAAACAGTTAAATGACGAAGAAATTAAGAATATAGTAGATCAGGTAATAAGAGATATTGGCGCAGAAAACCTTCGAGACATGGGAAATGTTATGGGTGCGCTTCGTAAAGTATATTCTGGTCAAATGGATTTTGGTAAGGCTGGCGCATTGGTGAAAGACAGGTTGGCGACAGGTTAGTAGAGTACTGTCATAGTTATCCCCAATCTCTTCATTATTATGCTAAGATAAAAGTGATCAGTTAGCGTGACTAAGTTTAATATGTAAATCTAATTTATGGTGATCGAAATTAGCCACTCCATTTAAATCGTTTAAAAGCTATAAGGACCTAATGGCATTTCCTAATCAATTTTTAGACGAATTACGAGCTCGAATAAGGGTATCAGAAGTTGTATCCCCTAAGGTGCGCTTAGTTCAAAGGGGACAAGAATTTACGGGGCTTTGTCCATTCCATAACGAAAAAACACCCTCATTCACTGTAAATGACTCTAAAGGTTTTTATCATTGCTTTGGCTGTGGGGCTCACGGAGATGTAATTAGTTTTCTAATGCAGGCAGATGGCTTGAGTTTTCTGGAATCCGTAGAAAAATTAGCAGAAATTGCAGGGCTTCCTATTCCAGAAACCTCTTCTCATGATAAAAAAATAACGAAAGAACAAGCTGACCTGCAGCAGATAATCGAAAAATCTTGCCTCTGGTATCAAAAGCATCTCTTCGATCCCGTTGGTATGCAGGCTAAGGACTATTTGCAAAAAAGAGGTTTTTCTGATGATACGATTAAGAAATTTAGGCTTGGCTTTGCTCCTAGTGGTCGTGGCTTATTGAGACAAGCAATGGAGCAACATAACATTACTAGTGAACAGCTTATTAGCTGCGGTTTGCTTAAACGTTCAGAGGGGTCCGGAGCTGATAGGGATTATTTCTTTAATCGAGTTACTTTCCCGATTGTTGACCGGCAGGACAAAGTTATTGGTTTTGGTGGAAGACTAATAGGAGATGGTCAGCCCAAATACCTTAATTCGCCCGAAACATCATTTTTCAGAAAAGGCAAAGTTTTATACAATTGGCCTCAAGCTAGGAAAGCTAGTGCGGAAAGCGGTTCTGTAATTGTTGTTGAAGGCTATACGGATGTAATATCCCTATCTCAAGCAGGAATATTAAATGTTGTCGCCCCTTTAGGGACTGCCCTTACCGAGGAGCAGATTTTATTGTTGTGGCGCATAGCAGATGAGCCTTTGTTATGTTTTGATGGTGATAATGCTGGACTTAGAGCTAGTTTTCGAGCGGCGGAGAAGGCTTTGCCTATGCTAAAACCTGGTAAGTCACTTAGATTTATTAACCTTCCAGAAGGTGAAGATCCAGATAGTATTATACACAAGAGAACAGCTCAGGGTTTGAAGTTACTTATGGATAAGGCTTTGCCGTTGGTCGATATGATTTGGGCCTTGGAAACAAATAATAAGCGCTTCACTACACCCGAAAGAAGAGCTGAATTAGAAAGTAAATTTAATTATCATGTTAATCGTATTAATGATCGGAACGTACAATATCATTATCGGCAAAGTCTTCGAAGAAAAGTAAATTCTTTTTTTCAAGATAAAATTAATACTAGAAAATATGAAAACTCATTCGATCGTTCTTCAACATTAAGTCAATATGGCCCAAGAGGGGATATATTGTCTCTTAAAGAACGTCAGGAGATGGTATTATTGTCTATCTTGATCAATCATAACGACTTAGTGCATGGTCTAGTTGAAGAATTAGCTGAGATTTCTCTATCTAATAAGGATCTTGACAAAATGTTGCGTGAAATTTTAAACGTAACAGTTGATCATCCAGACCTTGACAGTGAAGCGTTGCAGAGCCATCTGGTTACTAATGGGTTTGAAAGACAGATGTTGGCTGTTTTAAATAAAAAGATTTACAAACAGGCATTGTTTGCGGCGCCCAGTTCCTCTAAAGATCTAGCTGCTTCAGCTTTAGAGGAGATAGTTTTGTCTTATCGTTTCCGAAGGTTAAAGGTCGACCGTGATGTAGCAAAAGAGGAACTTGCGGATGAAATGAACGAAGAAAACAGTAATAAATTATTGGAAATTCTTCGGGAGCAGACAGGTTCGGGCGGTATTTAAAGCCCTAGTATTGTTCAGTTATAACAAATTGAGCTGTCAAATGAGGGAATAATGGCGAGTAAACAAGAATCATCAGTAATGGCGGAAGAAAGAGAAGAGGCGGCCGATGGTCCATTAATGGATAGCTCAGTTCAAGCTGTCAAAAAAATGATAGCTAAAGGTAAAGAGCGAGGCTATATAACATACGATGAAATAAACGAGACCTTGCCACAGGAACAGGTCTCTTCCGAGCAAATAGAAGATATTTTAGCCCAGCTTTCTGAAATGGGTATTAATGTTGTTGAGGGTGAAGAGAAAGAAGATTCGGAAAATTCATCATCTTTAAATAAAAGTGATAGTAAAGGTACTGAAAAATCCACCTCCGCCTCTAACTCTTCAGAAGATATTGGTAGAACCGACGATCCAGTGCGAATGTATTTACGCGAGATGGGCACCGTAGAGTTATTATCAAGAGAAGGTGAAATTGCCATAGCTAAACGCATCGAAGCTGGGCGGGAAAAAATGATTGGTTCAATTTGCGAATCACCACTGACTATTCGAGCTATTATTCAGTGGCGTGATGCTCTTCAAGATGAACGAATTTTGCTTCGTGATGTGATTGACCTGGATGCAACTCTAGGAACAGATTCTCCTGAAGTTGATCACAGTTTAGGGTCTGCTGTCAGCACCAATGGCCTAAGTCAAGAAAGCGTTAAGGCGAATGGCCAAGGTGGTGGTGTCGAAGGCAACGGAAGTATTTCAGCCAATGGGCATATTCAAAATGCCCCAGAAAATAGTATTAAGGACAAGGAAGATAACTCTGAAGATAATGATGAAGATAATGATGAAGAATTTGATGAAGATTCTGTCAATTTATCTTTGGCTGCAATGGAGACGCGTTTAAAACCAGACGTGCTTAAAAATTTTGATGAAATCAGTAAAACTTATAAAAAACTGCGTAAGCTACAAGATCAGAGACTTGCTGGATTAAGAAAAAAATCTGATCAACTTTCTACCGCACAAGAAAGGCGTTACGGAAAGTTGCAGGCAGAGTTAGTTGAGTTAATGGAGTCAGTTCGCCTTAACAATGCTCGTATAGAGACTTTAGTTGATGAGCTTTATGGTCTTAATAGACGTTTAACTAATTTCGAAGGTAAATTGTTGAGGCTAGCTGTAGATTCTGGTGTAAGTAGGGCTGAATTTCTTGAACAATATATTGATAACGAGATAGCGCCTCGGTGGGTGAGTAGAGTGGGTCGCCTTAAAAGTAAGGGTTGGAATGATTTTGCTACTAAAAAGCCTGAAGAAATAAAAACAATTCGTAGAGAAATTCATGAAATCTCAACTAGAGTTGGTTTGCCCGTATCCGAGTTTCGTCGCATAGTGAGCACTGTTCAGCAAGGTGAGAAAGAAGCTAGCCGTGCCAAGAAGGAAATGGTTGAGGCTAATTTACGATTGGTTATTTCAATAGCGAAGAAGTATACAAATCGAGGTCTACAGTTTCTAGATTTGATCCAAGAGGGTAACATTGGCTTAATGAAGGCAGTTGATAAGTTTGAATATCGGCGAGGTTATAAGTTTTCGACCTATGCCACCTGGTGGATCCGTCAAGCAATTACTCGTTCTATTGCAGATCAGGCTCGTACTATCCGAATACCAGTTCATATGATTGAGACCATCAATAAATTGGTGCGTACTTCACGTCAAATGTTACACGAGATTGGTCGGGAACCTACACCCGATGAGTTAGCTATCAAGTTGCATATGCCTCTTGAAAAGGTACGTAAGGTTCTGAAAATTGCTAAAGAACCAATTTCTTTGGAAACCCCAATAGGTGATGAAGAAGATTCTCATTTGGGTGATTTTATAGAAGATAAAAATGCCATCCTCCCTATTGATTCAGCCATCCAGGCTAATCTGCGTGAAACTACCACAAGAGTATTAGCGACTTTAACTCCGCGTGAAGAGCGCGTTCTGCGCATGAGATTTGGAATAGGAATGAACACAGACCATACCCTAGAAGAAGTCGGGCAACAGTTTTCTGTTACAAGAGAGAGAATAAGACAGATCGAAGCTAAAGCGCTTCGAAAATTGAAACATCCTTCTCGTTCTAGAAAACTGAGAAGTTTTCTAGATCATTAGTAAAAGCGGTCACAATGATAAACCTAAATCTTTTCAGTTGATATTTTTGTACCAATTCTTCATATCTATAGCTTTGGAATCTTTTTAATAACCCTATCTGGAACAAATTATTTTCTATGATATATGTCTGTTCTTAATATGGATTATTTTAATGTAGCCTATAAAACATTTGTTGGGCCCGTAGTTCAGTTGGTTAGAACAGGCCGCTCATAACGGTCATGTCGCAGGTTCGAGTCCTGCCGGGCCCACCAACTTTTTACGTTTGGTGGTAAAAAATTTTCAAATTTGTCAGCCGACAACGATTTTTCTATAGATGTCTAGCTTTTTTTGCATCTTGCCTATTTGTTTTTACCCCATAGATTGATGTAGATGCGGCTATAAACAAATATTTACCGTTGTGACCACCAAATGTTAAATTAGCAACTACTTCTGGTATTAAAATTTTTCCGTATAGAACTCCTGTTGGCGAATAGCAATGTACTCCGTCTGAGGCACTACTCCATACAAAGCCTTCGGAATCAACGCGGATTCCGTCAGGGACTCCTTGATTAATATCCACAAATATCGTGCTGTTCCTAATGATTCGACCGTTTAAAACGTCAAAACAACGAATGTGGTGGGGTGCATCCCGATTAAAACTTGGATCCGAAGCGCCATTAATGGCTCCACTATCCGCTATATATAGCTTTTTTTCATCCGGAGAGAATGCTAGCCCATTCGGTTTATCAAAATCATCGGCTACAATGTCGATACTTTTTGAATGCGGATCTAACCTGAATACATAGTTTCTATCTAATTCACTTTTTGCCTTATATCCTTCTACATTACTAAGAATGCCGTACGGAGGATCCGTAAACCAGATAGCTCCGTCTCGAGATATTACTAGGTCGTTTGGTGAGTTAAATTTTTTTCCTTCGAAGCTATCGGCAAGTATTTCAACTTTACCATTTGGATGATGACGAACAACTCTTCTACCTCCGTGTTCGCATGTGATTAAAAGTCCATCTTTATCAAGAGTGTTTCCATTACTAAAATTAGATGGCCTTAAATAATAGCTTTCGCCCTTGCCTCTCTGCCATTGCATTATACAATTATTGGGAATATCACTAAATAATAGAGTTCCTTTTTCATAAATATAAACAGGACCTTCGGTCCATTTAAAGCCCGTGCACAACCTTTCTGGCTTATTGCCGATATCTACAAATTGATTAAAATCATCAACAACAACTTCATAACCTGTGTTATTTATCATGATAATTTAACCTTAACTAAGAGCTTGGCGGAATTACTTCTTGTATACAAATTTGATCAATAAGTGATTCCCTCCCTAGGTCCTTCATGTGTAAGCGCTTTTGCTCATTAGAGAGGTTGCTGCCAATTCCTTGTGTCATTGCCAAAATAAGAGACCTGTCCGTCATGTCGAGCCAAAATGCGCGTCTTACAAGTTGCCCCTCCCCGTCCCTAGCGAAAGGGTTGTCAGGATTGGTTCCAAGGTCAGGTTTAAAATAATCATTCATTATTCAGTATCTTTCTTTGGAGTATTTTTGATTTAGAAATATTGATCTTAAACATAGTCAACAGATGAATAATTGTTATTCTTTGTTTCAGAATAACTTATAATTAGTGGCCTAAAAACTCGAAACTTAAATTAAATTTTTTAATAAAAAGGTATTCTTTTGACCTCATTAATAACTCACGTTAACTTTGTAATATTAAAATAACCTTTATAGGTAGACTTGATTGGAAGAATCATGGCCGAACAAAACCCCAATATACCAAATCGAAATAATGATAAAATCACTCCCTTAATGAGGAAAAATATCGATAAAACATTAGCCAGAGCTTTGACAACTTTGGAGGCCAAAACTGATCCTAATCATACAGCCTTAGTTGTAGTTGACGTCCAGAATGATTTTTGCGCCGAAGGCGGTATGCTTGATACTGAAGGGTTAGATATTTCTAGAATTAAAAAAATGGTTCCACGTCTGGTAAACTTAATTGATCAAGCTCGTGCCTCAGGTTGTTTAATTGTCTATATACAGACTATCTATAATGCTGAGATGAATCTAATGTCTGATGTATGGCTTGAACAGTCTTTACGTCAGTGGAAAGGTCGTTTTATAGAATACCCTGTCTGTTTAGAAGGAGGCTGGGGTGGTGAGTTTTATGCCGGGATACTTCCTTTGCCAGGAGAACCAATTATACATAAACATAGATATGGCGGTTTTATTGGCACTAATTTAGATATGGTTTTAAGGTCTAATGGTATTCGCTCTTTAATTATGACTGGAGCTATTACAAACGGCTGTGTTGAATCGACTGCAAGAGATGGTTTTTTTCATGATTACTATATTGTTTTCACAGATGATTGTACGGCAACAGTTACTGAAGAAATGCATCAAGCAACGTTGGTAAATATTGATCGTTGGTTTGGACAAGTTGTCAAATCAGAAGAGATAATTGATTGCTGGAAAAAATAATCAAATTTACCGAACAAATGGATTGAAATGAGTATCCAAGTCAAAAGTATCTAAATTTTCTTTATTTTTGAGCCAGTTAACGACAATATAAGTTATAGGGGTTGCTAATGCTTCATAGCCAGATTTAGCGGTTATTTGTACTATGGTTGCCATAATTAGACTTTCTATTGGCAGTATGCTGCTAAAAGCTATAAAGATAAATATTACTGAGTCTAAAGACTGACCAACAATTGTTGAGCCTATGGTTCGTATCCATAAAAAACGGCCATGAGTCAGTATTTTTAATTTAGCCAAAACATATGAGTTGGCAAATTCTCCCACCAAATAGGCTGCCATTGAAGCAATGAGGATTCTTGGAGTTGCCCCAAATATTGCGTCATAAGCGTTTTGGTCATTCCAGATTTCTGCTGCGGGTAACATTCCAACAATTGCAAATATGCATACTGCAAAGGTGTTTGCTATAAATCCCATCCAAATGACTTGCCTGGCTTTTGAATAACCGTAAACTTCAGTGAGAATGTCGCCAATTATATAGGTAATTGGAAAAATCAATATTGCGCCTGTTAAAATATATCCAGATACATCAATCAACTTGACTGCTATTATATTTGAAACAATTAGGCAGGTAACAAAAGCTATAGAAACCAGTAAAAAGTAGCTTGATATTTGTGATAGTTCTGTTTTTTGTGTCTGGCCCATATTTTTTCGACTTACTGTGAAGAAGACAGTCTTGGATCCCAACTTAATATTCTGTCAATCACCTGAGATAAAAATGAAAATTTCTGAATTCGATTTTGACTTACCACAAGAGTTAATTGCCCAGAGACCGGCTGTTCCTCGCGATAGTTCCCGCCTTTTAGATGCTCAAAATCAGTTAGTAAATAGAAAATTTTATGAGCTACCTGATTTGCTCAAATCTGGAGATCTAATTGTATTCAATAATACCAAAGTTATTCCCGCTTTACTCTCTGGAAATAGAGAAAGAGAACTTGCTGGTGAAGTATCATCTTTATCCGGTAAAATTAAAGTTACTTTGCATAAACAAAAAGATGGAGCCTCATGGTATTCTTTTGTAAGGCCATCAAAAAAATTAAAAAAAGGGGATCGTATAATATTTGGAGAAGAGTTTTGGGCTAAGGTTGAGAAAAAACTCGATAGGGGCGAAGTTTTATTATCTTTCAATATTGATGGAGCGGGCTTTAAAAATAACCTCAGGAGGTATGGTAGCGTACCTTTGCCACCTTATATAAAACGGTCAAAAGTTTCAGATGAGAATGACAGTTCTGACTATCAAACTTATTTTGCGAAAAAGGACGGAGCGGTTGCTTCTCCAACCGCGGGCTTACATTTTACCGAAAAGCTATTAGGCAAAATAAAAAAACGTGATGTTACTATGGTTCCGGTAACATTACATGTTGGTGGTGGAACATTTCTGCCTGTGACAAGTGAAAATATAGAAGATCACAAAATGCATGCTGAATATGGAGAAATAAGCGTCAAAAGCGCCGAAATCATAAACAAGGCACGAAGGCGTGGTTCCAGAATTATATCTATTGGAACTACCTCACTACGCCTACTGGAGAGTTCAGTTTCAGCTGATGGAGTGGTGGCTCCTTTCGTTGGTGAAACAAATATTTTTATTACACCGGGATTTCGTTTTAGGGCTGTCGATTTATTAATAACGAATTTTCATTTACCACGGTCGACTCTTATGATGCTGGTTAGTGCTTTTGCTGGATCACAGAAAATTAAAAATGTTTATCATCATGCTATATTGCATAGATATCGTTTTTACTCGTACGGGGATGCAATGTTTTTGGCACGAGGTAAGGGAAGAAATAATTAAGTAAATTAGATTATCAAGATCTGAAATTACCCAAGGGAAAGGTTATCAAAGTAATTTTACACGCAGGTTAGTTTTGATTAGATTCGATTATCTTGATTTATAGGGATTAAATAATTGTCCACTCTTGCAACAAGTATAGATGACGTGAAGCTAATTAGAGAGAAAATTGAAAACCATGCTATGGAGCAGGGATTTACGGCTATTGGTTTTTGTGGAACTCAATTATTTCCAGAGACTAAAGATAACATGATTGAGTTTTTACATCGTGGGCACCAAGGAGAAATGAGCTGGCTAGCTTCTGGAATAGACCGAAGAACTAACCCAAAAATACTATGGTCCGATGCACTCACTATAATTTCAGTGGCTTGTTCTTATGCACCGGAGTCAGACCCTCTTATGAACCTTTATGACTGTGATATCGGTAATATTTCTGTTTACGCCAGAGGAAGAGATTATCACGAAGTCATGAAAAAAAGACTTAAAAGATTAGGTCGGTGGATCAGTGAAGAATTCTCTTGCTCAGTAAAGGTATTTGTTGATACGGCACCAGTTATGGAAAAACCTTTGGCTCAAAAAGCTCAACTGGGTTGGCAGGGTAAACACACAAATCTTGTTTCAAGAGAACATGGTTCGTGGCTTTTTTTAGGAGAGATTTTTATAAATATAGACCTCTCTGAAGAGACAGAATTGGATGATACATTAAAAGGACACTGTGGAAGTTGTCAGAGGTGTATGGAGATATGTCCTACAAAAGCATTTCCGGCGCCATATCAACTGGATGCAAGAAAATGTATTTCTTACCTTACAATAGAGCACGAAGGCCCCATAGATTCTGAGTTAAGGCCATTGATGGGAAATCGTATATTTGGATGTGACGACTGTTTAGCTGTTTGTCCATGGAATAAATTTGCTCAGGCAGCAGCGGATCCAGATTTAAAAGCCCGCCAATCACTAAAGAAACCAAATCTCTCTGAGTTGGCTAGGCTTAATGACACTACGTTTAGAAAACTATTTTCAAAAACTTCAATTAAACGAACCGGACGGGACCGTTTTGTTCGCAATGTTCTGATTGCTATAGGTAATAGTAAAAACCCAAAAGAGACAAGTACTGTAGAGTCCCTTCTTGATGACCCATCTCCAATTGTCCGTGGTGCAGCTGTGTGGGCACTATTTCAGCTTGTTTCTATAGACAAATTTTTAAACTGCCGTGAACAAAGATTTTCAAAAGAGAAGGTCGCACATGTTCAAAATGAATGGAATCTAGCGCTAAAATGAAAATTTTATTCGATTTTAGTTTTAGATACTATTAAGAAATGGAATATTTTATTCACCTTAAAATGAATTCGCTTGATCTAGATGTGGACAATCGAAACATAGATGCAGAAGCTAACTTTATGAAACTTTACAAAGATTTAATAGTTCTGCGCGGACAAACTTTTTTCGTGGAAAAGAATACGGAATGTGGATACGTCTACCTCTTGAATTTTAATAGTGTAAAAGCTGCGAAGAACTTTTTACAAGATCATCCTTTAACTCGATCTCAGCACTATAGGGAAACACTTTTTTATCCTTGTCAAAATGCTATGAAGCAGAATATGTGGGAGTTTAGTTATTACACTGCTGAAAAAAAAATATATCTGATTATAGGATATGCAAGAGAGGGCATGAGTAAAAATCGAAACAATCTACTTAGTGATCATAGGCGTTACTTCATAGAAAATAATTACCAAGATAAGTTTATAGTGAGGGGTCCGTTATGGTCAGATTCAATGGAAAAATGGATGGGTTCAGAGTTTGTTATACAGCTAGAAGATTTTGAAAGTGTTAACGAATTTTTAGCGGAGGAGCCATATACTCAATCTGGTTTGTATGAAAGAAAAGAGGTTTATTTAATAAAACTTATCGACTTATAACGGCACTTAGTAAACTGTATAAAAAAACATAGGCTAAAACAGAAAACCTACTTAGTCTTTTCAAAATTATTATATGCACTGAGATTTGTGTCTCTTATCTGTTTCGTTTTTTTTGGAGTAATTTGATTAGAGCGTTTATATCCCCTGCATTTCCTCTTATAACTGAATAAAACTCGTCCCGAGTCGTTTTGGCCATGCTTATTCCCTGAATCGTAACATCTGTAATCTTATACAAATTTTCAAAGTTAGACACTCTCCAGTCAACACGAATCTGACTCCTGGTGTCTATGTAAAAAATACTTCGTACTATGACAACTCGTTCAGGTCTCCCTTTGATGGAAGCATCAAGAGCATTTTGTATCTCAAATTTTTCTCCTGAATATAAAGAAAATTTATCTGCCCAGGTTGCTACAATAACGTCTTCAAATAAAGACAAATATTCTCTTTTGGTGTTTTCGGTCGTATTACGCCAATACCTGCCTAGGGCAAATTTTGCGATGCCATTTATTGCAAAGCTTTCTCTACATATATTACGAAATCGTTTTCTTCTTACTAAATTACTGATGCCTTCTTCAGTTAAAGTATTGATAGCCCGTTGGGCCAAAGAACGAACAAACTCAGATGACCTAACTAAATGTTGGTCAGCTCGAACCGGCCCTGTTAAAACTAAAATAATAACGAAGGAAAAGGTTATTTTACTAATTAATTGGCCAAGTGCCATTTCATCTACTTTATTGCTGTATTTAGAAGCTTTTTTAGCATTGGGGCTGCGTCAAGTTCTAGTCCAATTGTTGGTGACATAGTGTCAGGCTTAAAGTAACCGTTCCGAATTTCATTCTCACGACTTTGCTCGTAAAGACTTTTTACTGCCGCATAATAATCTAAAGAGTCTTTTTGAAGGCTCTTTATTTGCTCAATATTAGCAGCCCTAAATCGTATCGTAGATCCTACGCTGCGAATGCTGCGAATACCTGGACTTGCAACAATACTAAATGGATCAATAAAAAAATCTATTATTGTGCCAGCAGTATCTCGAATATTTGAAGGCCCTAAGACGGGCAACATTATATAAGGTCCTGGATTGTGAAACCAAATTGCAAGAGTTTGTCCACTGTCTTCATATAATGGATTCTGATGGGGAACTGGATTGCCTAAGAAAAGAGTAGGGATACTAGCAAAGAAACGAGAAGCTGCTAGATTGGCGCTGTCTAAGTCGCCTTGTAGTAAAGAGTGAACAAAGCTGAGCGGCATTTGTAAGTTATCAAGCAGGTTATTTATGGGCGTTTTTAATTCGGGGGGCATCAAGTCTCTATAAGCTATAGCAACTGGTTGAAGAACCAGTTGGTCCAAGCCGACATTGAAAGAAAAAATTAATCGATTTGGTGCTTCGAAAGGATCACTATTATATTTTTGCACGTAAGAATCGCTACTAGCAGGAGAGTTAATTAACATAGCAATTACTCCCGTTATAAACAGGACTCTGAGACCAAGTGAAACTCCCCGCCCAAACAACGACATACTCTACCTCTGATCAGAATTATTATCTTATGATAACTTCAATAAAGTTTATGCATATTTATGGTTTAACAAAATACCTGACTAACATGACAAAAAGATATTTTTATTTATTTAAAAATACTTCTTTCTTGTTCATTACTACAAGAAAAATTTGTGGACGTATAAAATAAATTTACAGATAAATTCTGAGATATAATATTTTTAGACTAATTTATTAATTTTTTAAACTTACTTTTGTTTTGTCTGTTTATGGTGCCGCCGGATAGGATTGAACTATCGGCCTCGCCATTACCAATGGCGCGCTCTACCACTGAGCTACGGCGGCATAAATTTATGATACAAGCCTTATGACATATCATGATCCACGGCAGCAATAGTCCTTATAAATTTGTTTTATATTTTATAGAATCAGGCTTAGTTAGAAATCTATATGTCACTGGTAACCAATTATTTTCTGTAGTTTATTTTTTTAATCTCTATTTTTAGATTTCTATATTATTATTTTTGTATAAGAATCTGAATAAGTAAATCTAATCAAGCTCTAATCACAGGAATATAAAATGTTAAAACTAACAAACCCAGAAACTTTATTTTCTCCACCAAGCAACTATAGTCATATAGTTGAAATTTCCGGAGGGGCCAGAATGGCCTTTATATCTGGTCAAGTGGGGGCTAGATCAGACGGTAGTTGTTCCGAAGATTTTGCTGAGCAAGTAGAGCAAACACTAGACAACCTATCGCTTGCATTGGACGCTATAAATATGAAAACGACTGATCTTGTGCGTCTAAATGCCTATTTAACTCCCGATGGAGATGTACAAAAATTTCGCGAAATACGCGATCGTTGGTCAGAAGGACATGCTGCTGCGTCAACGCTGGTCATAGTAGCCGCCTTAGCTTCTCCCTCCTGGAAGGTAGAGGTTGAGGCAGTTGCGGCAGAGTAAAATGAATAACAATAGCCAAAAAGGACTTAAGAGAGGTCAAATAAGAGCGGAGGAAAGGTTTGAACGTCAGGCCAACGCCCTACGTCAGAATTTAAAAAAACGAAATAAGCAAAAAAATTCCTCAAGAAAAATTCAGAATAAGAAGACTACATCAATCTCTAATTAACCGAATCGGCTATTATATCTATGAGACGTTTATACACATGTCATGTCATTGAATGTTAGGTATGATACAAAAAGTGATAGTAAAATTTGGTAAATAATGTAGGAGACTGCGGCTATGTCGATCATGCCGGATAGCTGGATCAGACAAAAGTCGCTAGAGGATGGCATGATTGAGCCGTTCGTAGATGACCAGATGAGGGAGGGAGTAATTTCTTATGGCCTCTCTTCATATGGTTATGATGCAAGGGTCTCCCCCGAGTTTAAAATATTTACAAATGTAAATTCTGTGACCGTGGATCCTAAGGACTTTAAGGAAGGTAGTTTTGTGGATCGAGAAGGCGATGTTTGCATTATTCCCCCCAATTCTTTCGTTTTAGCAAGGACAGTTGAATATTTTCGTATACCTCGAGATATTTTGGTTATTTGTTTAGGAAAATCCACCTACGCTCGCTGTGGCATCATAGTTAACGTCACTCCTTTAGAGCCAGAATGGGAAGGTCATGTGACATTAGAGTTCTCAAATACTACGCCTTTACCAGCAAAAATATATGCTAATGAAGGAGCGTGCCAATTTTTATTTTTAAAAGGAGAGTACCCTCCAGAGGTTTCTTATTCTGATAGGAAAGGTAAGTATATGCGCCAGCAGGGGATAACTATACCCAAATTATGATTCATAGAACTTACATCCAAGCCAAATTATGTATTAATTAAAGCGTATCTATGAAATGAATTTCCGGCGGTCAAGCAATGGATAAAATGCGGATTACTGGTGGATTTCCACTTAGTGGCAAAATAATTATTGGCGGATCGAAAAATGCTGCTTTGCCGTTGATGTGTGCCAGCCTTCTAACTGATAGCTCAGTTGTATTAGCGAATGTTCCTCATTTGGCAGATATAACGACTATGGCCAATTTGCTCAGTCAGCATGGTGTGAATGTGTCTTTAGAGGGACAGGATTTAAGAGATGGACATATAGGGCGTGTTTTATCTTTAAACGCTGGAAATATATCTAATACTGTTGCCCCATATGACCTTGTTCGTCAGATGCGTGCTTCTATTCTGGTTCTTGGCCCGCTATTAGCCAGAGTTGGAGAGGCAGAAGTTTCTCTTCCTGGAGGTTGTGCAATTGGAACCAGACCAGTCGATCTACACATACAAGGACTAGAAAAACTGGGAGCTGAAGTTTTTGTTCAGAACGGTTATATACGAGCAACTGCTAAGAAGGGGCTGGTAGGGGCAAATATTGTTTTTCCCAAAATTTCAGTTGGAGCTACTGAAAATTTATTATTAGCTGCAGTTCTTGCTGAAGGAAAAACTGTATTAGAAAATGTAGCTAAAGAGCCTGAGATAGGAGATCTGGTTAATTGTTTGATGTCGATGGGAGCAAAAATTGAGGGAAAGGGCACTGATACCTTAACCATTGTTGGTGTAAAAAAACTTGTGGGTGCTCGACATACTATTATGCCAGATAGAATTGAGGCAGGAACATATGCAATGGCAGCAGCAATTACTTGTGGATCTATTGAGTTGATTGGAGCCAAACAGGAAGACATGAGTTCAACCTTGGAAAGTTTGATTATGGCTGGTGTTTCTGTAAAAAAGAAAAATGAGAACATAAAGATAGATGTTCCAACGGGTAGATTGAAGAGTATTAATTTAGGAACGGAGCCATATCCGGGCTTTCCAACTGATCTCCAGGCACAGTTTATTTCCTTGATGACTGGAGCTGACGGAAAATCAATAATCAGCGAAACCATTTTTGAAAATAGGTTTATGCATGTACCAGAATTACAAAGGATGGGGGCAAATATAGATGTTTCAGGTGGCTCGGCTGTTGTTACAGGCGTATCACATTTAACCGGCGCACCTGTGATGGCCTCGGATCTAAGGGCTAGTGCCTCTTTAGTATTAGCTGGGCTCGCTGCGAAGGGAGAAACATTGATAAGTCGTATTTACCATCTAGATAGGGGCTATGAGCGCTTAGAAGAAAAATTAGCGAACGTTGGTGCAGATATCGAGCGGGTGAAAGACGAGACGTGAAAAAAAATAGTCACTTTCTGAAACTCAAGGCGGTTGACAAAGAAGATCTAAAAGTTATTTCTGGTGCTCTTCAAGATGCGATTGTACCCGTTTTAGATCTTGCTTACGACCGAGATAAAAAGCAATTCATGTTTGCCGCCAACCGCTATCGCTGGGAAACAGCTGGTAAAAATAATGATTTTCCAGGCGAGAGAGTTCATTCTGGCATAACATTTGACTATGTAATAGGAGTAAAGCGCAAATGTTTGGAGCGCCATAAACCTGGACTGTTTTTAAATTTATTAACTATTGACCTTGAGAAAAACTCTAACAGGGGGCTTATAGTTGAAATCACTTTTTCTGGAGGCACAGCAATACGACTGGAAACTTCTCAGCTCTTGTGTCATTTAGAAGATTTTGGTGAATCCTGGTCAGCAAATAAACGGCCAGGACATAGCTTTGATTAAAAGAAACATGTTTTTTCTTGGGCATTTAGACATTAATTTTTTTAATTAATATATTGGAGACAGTTTGTGAATGAGGAAAAGAAATTAATTCTTGCTTTGCCAAAAGGTCGTATTTTAAAGGAGGTTATGCCAATACTTGACCGTGCAGGAATTATTATTGAAAAAGATTTTGACGATATTGGTTCTCGGACATTGAGATTTACAACATCCGATCCAAATTTAGATATAATAAGAGTAAGACCATTCGATGTGGCAACTTTCGTTGCTTTCGGAGCTGCGGATTTTGGAGTCTGCGGTAACGATGTTTCTATGGAATTTGATTATCCAGAGCTTTATACTCCCCTAGATTTAGGTGTTGGCAAATGCCGTTTAGTAGTTGCTGCCCCAGAAGCTCTTATCGCTGCTGATAACCCTTCGCAGTGGAGCCACGTTAGGGTTGCTACTAAATATCCAAATCTTACACAAAATCATTTTTCTCAGAGGGGTGTTCAGGCGGAATGTATTAAGCTCAATGGTGCGATCGAGTTGGCACCAATGCTAGGACTCTGTCGACGAATAGTTGACCTCGTGTCAACTGGAGAAACATTGAAGTCAAATGGTCTGATTGAGATTGAAACAATTACAGATGTCAGCAGTCGTCTTGTCGTCAATCGAGCCTCTTTAAAGACACGTGCTAGAAAACTTGGTGCTTGGATCGAAAATTTTCGTCTGGCGGTTAAGGTTAACTCAGATGCCGCATAATTTTGACGTATTAGATTCTGATTTTGAAGGGAAATTTATTGAATTTCTTTTAAAAAAAAGAGAGTCTGAAGAGGATGTAGCTAAAAAAGTACAAAAAATTTTATCAGCTGTATCAAAAGAAGGTGATACAGCTGTTATTAATTATACTGAAAAATTTGATAAGGTATTGCTCAAACCCTCCGGGATGCGTGTTTCTGAATCTGAAATTGCTCTTGCTGAGTCCTCTTGTTCCGAAGATGTCAAAAAAGCATTGATTAAGGCCCACTCACGAATCACTGAGTTTCATAGGACCCAAATACCTAGGGATATAGATTATACAGACGATTGTGGTGTACGTTTGGGTAGTCGATGGCGTCCAATTGAGTCTGTGGGTTTATATGTACCAGGAGGCACAGCTGCTTATCCCTCTTCAGTGTTGATGAATTCTGTTCCTGCACAAGTTGCAGGAGTAGAGAGAATTGTTATGGTAGTTCCTGCTCCTGAAGGCTATCTCAATCCCTCAGTTTTAACAGCAGCTAGGTTGTCCGGTGTTAATGAAATTTACCGGATAGGTGGAGCGCAAGCTATTGCGGCTTTAGCATATGGCACAGAAACCATTGACTCAGTTAACAAAATCGTAGGACCTGGTAATGCTTACGTTGCCGCAGCAAAAAGGCAGGTTTTTGGGGTTGTGGGAATTGATATGATTGCAGGACCTTCAGAAATAACTGTAGTTGCTGATTCAGATAATGATCCCATATGGATAGCCGCCGATTTGCTGAGTCAGGCCGAACACGACGAATCCTCTCAGGCAATTTTAATTACTAATGACAAATCATTTGCTCGTTCTGTAGAACTAGCTGTTCTTGAGCACCTAAATAATTTACCTAGGTCGAGAATAGCTCGCTCCTCCTGGGAGAGGAATGGGGCAATAATATTAGTTCCTAAGGTTGAATCAGCAATATCAATTATTAATTTAATAGCTCCAGAACATCTTGAGATCGCTTGTGAACAATGCGAGCTTATGGCGGATAAAGTTACTAATGCTGGAGCCATATTTTTAGGCTCACATACACCCGAGGCCATAGGTGATTACATTGCTGGGACTAATCACGTGTTGCCGACAGGTCGGACCTCTCGTTTTTCATCAGGGCTTGGTGTTCTTGATTTTATGAAACGGACGTCGTTGGTTTCATGTAGTCCTAATAGTTTACAGATGATAGGCCCTGAAGCTGTTACTTTGGCGAATGCCGAGGGACTGGAAGGCCATGCGCTTTCGGTTTCTCTGAGACTCAACAATATAATCACAGAGAAATAAATTCGACTTAAGTTTATCGAAAATTAAAATCCATCTTCAAGACTCTCAAAAAATCTAAGGAAATTGAAATGTGGCTAATATATATTTTGTAATATTATTATAAGATTAATCAAAGAAACTTATCAAATATGTCTTGATATTGAATATTTCTTTCTATATATTACTATAAGGTGGTACAAAGGTTACTTGGAATCCTAATCTATATCTCAAGATTTAATTAATAAACAATTCAATATAATCAGGGTTGGTAAGGTAACTTGTCTGATAGTAATCAAAAAATTTTGTCTGTTAAATTGCACAATTCAAGTGTGATTCGGTACCAACCTCACATTCAAAAAGAGATCGAAATTGCTATCCACGATTTAGTCGAGAGTAACTATTTTAAACCTCAGCCAAGTTTTTTTGGAGAAGGCCATTTAGGCCCATATGACATAAGAGTTTTTGTTCATGAGGGCAGAGTTATAATTGATATATCTGGTCAGGATAAAACGAAATTAGGGGAATTAGCTCTCTCTGTTCGACCCTTAAAAAGAGTTATTAATGAATATTTTGTTGTTTGTGAGAATTATTATGAGGCTATAAAGAAAGCATCTCCAGAAAAAATTGAGGCTATAGATTTTGGACGAAGAGCTCTTCATAATGATGGGTCTGATAGGCTAAAGACACTTCTCCATGACAAAGTTAAATTAGATGATAATACGTCCCGACGCTTGTTTACTCTAATATGTGCACTCCACATTAGAGTTTAGTCTATGTTTTTATTTAAATGTGGGTTCACGTTTTTCTGCAAAGGCTCTTGTTCCTTCGACCAAGTCATTGTTATCTCCAAGTTTACGAAATGAGGTGCTTTCGAATTGTAGGCCATCTGATAATGGTCTTCCTAGAGCATGAAAAATGGTTTCTTTACCGAGTCGAATAGCTGTGGGTGATCGAGTGGCTATTAAACTGGCAATTTCAAGACATTTTTTCATAAGAGAAGATTGATCAACCACTGCATTTACTAGGCCCACTTTTTCTGCCCAGATTGAATCATAGCGATTTCCTGTTAAAAACATTTCCATTGTATGCGTAAGGCCAATAATATGTGGAAGTCTAACTAGGGCTCCATCACATGCGTGAAAACCCCATTTCACGTCCTGTAATGCAAAAATAGCATTATGGGAGCAAATTCGTATGTCACAGGCCAGAGCTATTTCGAAGCCTCCCGACATAGCATAACCATTAATTGATGCTATGATTGGCTTATTAATACTCAGATTTCTTGTGATTCCTCCCAGGCCATATCCATTGGTATATTTTGTATGAAATTGATCAGGAGGGGTCGTAGCGAATTCTATTGTGTAACTTTTTAAATCAGCTCCTGCACAAAAAGAATCAGACCCTGACCCAGTGATTATAGCGACGCGTGCTTCGTTATCTTCACCAAATTTTTTAAAGGCTTTTATTAATTTATCGTTGGCGGAGAAGTCTAACGAGTTCATTTTAGAGGGCCGATTAATTGTAATTATTCGGATAGGTCCATCTGTTTCATATAAAATATCGTCAGCCATAGGTGTCTCCTTGCATTACTTTTTTGTGTTTCAACTGCCTAATGGCAACATCTTTTTCTGATTTTGCAAGTGACAAATTAAAAATAGGGGTTGAGTTTATAATAAAAATGAGTTCCAACTCTTATTACAAGCCGTTTTTAGGCACAAACAACAATGGGATGCAATATGGCGAAAGAGGACTTATTAGAATTTTCTGGCACCGTAACTGAGGTGCTTCCGAATGCAATGTTTAGAGTTAAACTAGATAATGATCATCAAGTTTTGGCTCATACAGCGGGGAAGATGAGAAAACATCGTATCCGTGTTTTAGCTGGTGATAAGGTAAATGTTGAAATGACACCTTATGACCTGTCAAAAGGACGCATTACATTTCGATATAAATAAATTGTACCTGTCAATTTATTCTTTTTACATTATCTTGATAATACCTAAATAGCATTGAGCAGAACTCGTGGCGCAAAAATTAATCCTAGCGTCTGCCTCTCCAAGGCGGTTAAGTCTTTTGGCCTCTGCTGGCGTGAACCCGGACAAGGTTGAACCAGCTGATATAGACGAGTCTATAGCCAGAAATGAAACTGGGTCACATTTGGTAAAAAGACTTGCATTGAGCAAAGCTAAATACGTTTATGAGCGTAACCCCAACAATTTTATTATAGGAGCTGATACAATTGTATCTGCTGGGCGTCGGTTGATGGGTAAACCTTCTGACTCTGACAATGCGAGAGCCTATCTTAAACAATTATCGGGTCGACGCCATAGAGTATATGGCGGAATATGTGTTATTTCTCCCGAAGGAAATTCATCTCTTAAATCTATTTCAACCTTTGTTCGATTTAAAAGGCTTACCCCTGCTGAGATAGATGCATTTATATTGACAGGCCAATGGAAGGATAAGGCAGGGGGATATGCGATCCAGGGACTTGCTGGTTCATTTGTGCTATCAATAAATGGATCCTATACCAACATAGTTGGACTTGATATTGCTTCTGCTATAGCTATGTTAACTGGTTTGGGTTTTAAACGATCGTAAAAGATTGGACCATACTTATAGAAAAATCACCGGGTGAAATCCGCACGGCACATCTATGTGATAATAAAGTATGGCAGGTGAATCATTACCGGAAAATTGAGCCCACGAAAGTAGGTGGAATCCATTTGGGGAAGGTCACCCATGTTGATCCTTCAGTGAATGCAGCTTTTATAGATATAGGAAGTAATATTACAGGGTTTTTGATTGCGGATGATGCAGTATCGGCAAATAGAAAATCAGGGGCACCATCTATAAATAAGCTAATTCATGAGGGCCAGACTATAAAGGTTCAGGTTATAGCCGATGGATTTGCAAACAAAGGCCCTCGACTTAAGCAATTAGAATTAGACTTAAGCAGGTCAACTCATCAAGCTCCAGCATGCATAAATCAACCGCCAGAGCCAGTTGATTCAATTTTGTCCATGTGTGTTAAAGACAGGGTTTCACGAGTTGTGTTTTCGGACGCCTTCTTTGAAAAAGAATTAATGGAAAGGTTACAGGTTGAGAGCAAAAGAGAGCCCTTCAGACTTGAATATGAAGCACCGTCCTTATTTGAAAAGTATGAAGTAGATGATGCACTATCCAATGCTCTTTTAAGAAAGGTTATTATGCAAAACGGTGCAGAAATCGTCTTTGAACAATATGAGACGCTTTGCGCCATAGATGTAAACTCGGCAAAGTTTACCGGTCAGGCCAAACGTGGATCGCTAGATATAAACCTTTTAGCCATGCAAGAGATAGCTAGACAAATTCGCCTAAGGCGAATAAGTGGGGCAATAGTTATAGATGCTTTAAAAATGAATAGTAATGATCACCGTAAGGCAGTTTTAAAAGCACTACGTCAACAACTAAAAGATGACCCCTTTCCAACCCATGTACTAGGTTTTTCCAATCTAGGTCTGATAGAAATGACCAGAGCTCGTCGAGGTCCATCTTTGTCTGAGAGTTTGATGGAAAATCTGTCATCTTCAATTCCAACGGCTGAAACCATTGCTTATAATCTTATGCGGGAAATGGTTGGAATCGGCCGTAAGACGAAATCTGCTGGGTACACGCTACGTGCTTCAGCTGAAGTGGTTAATGTTTTGAATGGTGACCTAAAAGATATTTTTGCGGAAGCTGCGGGTAAAGTAGGACAGGTTACAATCGAAATTTGCTCAGATAGGACATCAGATAAATGGGAGTTCATTCCAGACAAAATAAGAATTTCCCATAATTGATCTGGTTTATGTTAGGCTATTAAAGTCAGAAAGAGTTTAGAAAACTTATAGGAAATACCATGTCGGATTGTCCCAATTGTGGAAAATTGGCAGTAAAACGTCATAGGCCTTTCTGTTCGGAAAGATGCGCGAACGCTGATTTGGCCCGATGGTTTGAAGGTAGATATCGAATTCCTACAGATGAGGCACCTACAGTGCATGAGGGGCAGCTCGATCCAAAACTAGATGAAGAGTGTTAATCAAATTGAAGTTATGAAAAAAACTAAATTTATTCGAAGTTAGACCCTGTACAGGGAAGTTTTTATTTCGTATACCCGCTCGTCACTAAAAAAGCCCAGGTAGCTCAGTTGGTAGAGCAGCGGACTGAAAATCCGCGTGTCGGTGGTTCGATTCCGCCCCTGGGCACCACATTTCCCTTAGAAATCTGGGGGTTTTTGAAGTTTTTATCTTCTCTAAAAACTTCCCTCTTGAGTTAGACACAGTTAGACATAAAATTTTCATCTATTAGTGCCCTAAAAACTGTGTCTCTACGAACCACAAAGAGCGTTAAGTGAAACTCCATTTCACCAAAGTCAGACTCCCCAAATTCACCATAATATGCCAGAGTTTTTGTATGAGGAAACTCACCACTACATTTCTGACTATTATGTTTTGTTTCACATCCTCAATTGTGTGGAGTGAAACTGTTAAACCAACTAATTTAGTTTATCGTAATGGAATTTATTACAAGAAGTTCACTTACAAACCTTACTCTGGCTCTGTGAGGGGTACGGATGAACTTGGATACCTCTTAAAAGGAGCTTACAAGGATGGTAAGGAAGAAGGTGTTTGGGAATTTTATTACGACAATGGTCAGATATATTCAAAAACAACTTACAAGAACGGTAGGTTAAATGGTGATTATGAAGAGTATTTGAGTAATGGTCAGTTAGAGAGAAAATTAACATACAAGAACGGAAAATTAGATGGTGTTTGGCTAGAGTATTATGAAAATGGCAAGTTAAATTACAAAATAATTTTCAAGAACGGTGAGAGAATCAAATAAGATGCACTGTTCCAATTCACGTTAAACATATGAACGATCTATTCCTAATTTCTTTGCAATCGCTGATGTACCCAGTCCACTTAAGTTAGATTCCCTAAAATCACCAAAATATTGAGCCCTTAAAAGGTCAATCATATCGGGCTATGCAGCAATACCCTCAATAAGGCCTAAAATATAATATAATGCATCGCCCAAAAGAAAACTTCTATTGGAATGAAGATTATTAATGATGTTCCAACTGCAGTGATTAGGGAAATGCCGCTTTCCTTACCTTCCAAAGTTGCTAAGGCAAAACAAATTACCCAAATTATAAAATGTCCTAAAAACTCATGCTCATCCATATGCAATCCTCCAAATTAAACGTTTATCCACTCATCACCGACTTTAAGTCTGTGTTCGATATTGTTTTGTTTATTCATCATCTGCTCTATGAAACATCCCTTCTTGGCTGCATTTATAACCTTTGTAATTTCTTCCGTAGTCGAATCGCTTTCTACCACCAGATCCATGCGGATGCTTTTGGGGCTGGACTCATATGGTTCACGACCAACCTGTGTAGCTTCCCATTGACACTCACAATAAATGTTTACATCTTTAATATTCACCCTCAGTCGTTTGGAAAAAGCTCGGAATTGGGTCATTAAACAACTGGTCAAGCCCGCCATAAAGTATGCTATTGGGAGTGGAGCGGTTCCGTCTCCACCATGAAAACCATATTCATCCGAGGCAAATTCCCATTGAAGTTTTTCAGGGTGTGTTAAACGTACATCCATCTCACAGCGCATTTTACCTACAGCACGAGCATCACAATCAAACACTACCTGAAACTTTTTTACATCTTGGTCATTCATACTAATTCCTTTTTTCTGTCTATATGACTAGTGTATCCGAAAGGGTTTATAAAAACACTTGTAGATAGAGATTACTGGGAGAATTTTAATGCAATCAGTTCATATCGTAGCTGTAATTAAAGCCAAGACGGGGTTACGTCAGGATTTATTAAAACTTTTTCTTGATAACGTACCCCTCGTTCTTGCCGAAGATGGATGCATTCAATACCAGCCTGTTATTGATACTGAGGATGGTGGTTCAATACAGACTAAATTTGGTGATGATACATTTGTTGTAGTTGAGGAATGGGAAAGCATGGAAGCTCTGAGGGCACACGCTTCCTCAGAACATATGTTGGCTTATGCTGGAAAATCAAAAGACCTTATAGCAGATCGTACTATTCATATCCTATCCCCGGTTTAGGGCATTTTCTCTTTGGACTTGATCTACAATTGGGTTTGTAGATTCTTGGAAAAAGAATAAAAAAAGTAGTTTTTTGCTGTTTAACTAGTGGTTATGAGTCGGGGTGTTGGGGTGTGCGTGGTGATGAGCATGATAAGGGTCTCCCGGGTAATGATGATGATCATGATCGGAGCATTTGCATGCAAACGGATGACGCGGAAACGTCTTAATTTTCTTTTCAGGAACAATCGCCATACTGGTTATTAGAGAGCCTGCAATCGATGAAGCTTTAGAGAGAGCAGTGCTGAGGACTCCGGCAGAATCAATAATTCCTTTTTCTATCATATCAACATAACTCAATGATCTAACGTCCATTCCCAGATTGTGATTGGAGTGGCTTGAGATAAAGTTCATGGACTGGCTAATGTCTGCTCCGGCATTTTCCAGAATTTGACAACAAGGTTTTAGAAGGGCCCGTCTCACAATGTTAATACCTATCTGCTCTTCACAATCTTCGCCTTTTAAAGACCCAAGTAATGAAGAGGCGCGCAAGTATATAACCCCTCCACCGACTACAAATCCTTTTGTTTTTGCTTGAGCAACTGCCATAAGTGCTTTGTTGTATCGCTCTGTTCTTTCAGTAATCTCCTGTTCGGTGAAGCCGCCAACATTTATATTGACTATAGAGCTCTTAAGTTTTGCAATTCTTCGACTGAAAAATTCCCTTTCCTCTATAGAGTCAGATTTTTCAAGATAATTAGATAATAGTTTGCATCTATTGTTAATATTTTTGAGGGAACCGCCTCCTTCAATAATTATTGTTTTACTGGCTGTGATTCTCACAGTGCCGGCAGTCCCCATTTGATCTGGGCTTGAATTCATTAGATCCAGACCTGGCTCACCTGAAATGACTTTGGCGCCGGTTATAATCGCGATGTCATCCAGCATTTCTCTCCTGCGTTCAGAGAACCCTGGCGATTTAACAGCTACAACTTTTAAGCCCCCTTTTTCTCGATTAATCACAAGTGTTGCTAGTACTTCCTGTTCAATGTCTTCGGCTATAATAAGAAGAGGACGTTTTTTCTCTATCGCTGCGTCAAGAAAAGGAATAAAGCCTTCTAGAGTTTTAATTTTTTTTCCGTATAGAAGGATCAATGGATTTCGTAGTTCGGCGCTTAGATCTGATTCATTAGTGACAAAAGCCCGTGATATATATCCTCTATCGAACCACATCCCATTATTAATTTCTATTTGATCTTTTACCGAGTTGCCTGACTTAACAAAAATTTCACCGAATTCTCCCGTTTTTGAATATGCTTTTGCGATAGCTTTTCCTATTTTTGAGTCATTATTGCTTGCTGTTATGGCAATTTCTGTAACTTGGCTGTTTTTATTGACTGGCTGGGCTGAGGCTGAGATGTGCTTCAATGATTTTGAAACAGCCATGTCTATTCCGCGCTTTATTCCTATAGGATCCAAACCTGCTTCAACGGCACGAAGACCTTCAGAAAAAATTGAGTTTGCTAACAAAACAGCAGTTGTTGTGCCATCTCTTGCGACAGAACCCGTTTCTCGGGCTACTTCTCGTAGCAGGCGAGCGCCGATGCTTTCATAATTGTTAGAGAACTCAATCTGTGAGGCAATTACGCTACCATCATTAGTAACTTGTGGAGGCCCCAATTCTCTTTCAACCAGAACGTTTGATCCTGCTGGACCTAGAGTAACACCCACCGCATTACTTAAAATCGCCGCTCCATTAGCAATGATGGATCGCTTGTTTCTGTTTAGTTTAACATTCTCTTTTGTCATGAAAGGCTCTCCAACCCCCCAGTATTTTAATAATTTCCGATTGTCGACCCTAGAGATGTCATTGACCGCTGGCAACACTACAATATTATCAATTTATCTAAGCAAGATACTAAATTCTTGGCTATTTTGAATTGACATGCTGATCCAAGGCTGAAAAGCTTATAATGGCAGTTGAACTCTTAAAATGCGAAGACCTATAAGTAAACATAATGTGTTTGTCTGGTGATAGAGGAGAGGGAAAATATGGCGGAAAATAAAAGTGATTCAGGTATACTAAAACTTGATGATATAGACCCTGGACATATATGGGACAAAGCGGTTCCGGCACCTGGACAAAGAAATGTTGATTTTGAAGAGCGAGTAAATTTTTCTCGTTTACATAATTATAGATTATCGCGTCTTCGAGCTGCTCTTGCGGCAACCGATCTGGGGTCAATGTTATGTTTTGATAACAATAACATACGGTACATGACTAGTACCGTGATAGGTGAATGGTCGAGAGATAAGCTTACTCGGTTCTCCCTATTGACAGGTAACGGAGATCCATATGTTTGGGACTTTGGATCTGCAGCTTTACATCACAGGCTTTACGCGCCATGGCTCAAACCGGACCACTGTAGGGCAGGTCTTCTGGGGATGAGAGGTATGGTTCCTCCTTCTGCCGGCTTGATGCGGGGGCATGCTGAAGAAATAAAAGAAATCCTAATTGAGGAAGGTGTGGCTGATCAGCCCGTAGGTGTTGACTATATTGAGCCTCCCATGCAAATGGAACTCGAACGCGTAGGAATTACCGTTCTGGACGGTCAACAAATGATGCTGGATGCTAGAGAGGTTAAGAGCCAGGATGAACTAATCTTATTAAATCAGGCTGCCGCGATGGTTGATGGCACTTATCATATGATAATGGAAGAATTGAAACCAGGGATTCGTGAGTCTGATATTGTAGCTCTAGCCAATAAAAAATTATATGAGCTGGGCTCTGATGATGTTGAGGCCATAAATGCTATATCTGGAGAGAGATGTTCTCCTCATCCTCATAATTTTACCGATCGAATCTTCAGACCTGGCGATCAGGCATTTTTTGACATTATTCAATCCTTCAATGGTTATAGAACTTGCTATTATCGAACTTTCAATATTGGTCGGGCTACTGATGCTCAGGAAGATGCCTATAAGCAAGCAAGAGAGTGGATTGATGCAGCTATAGAACTGGTGAAGCCGGGAACAACCACTGATCAGATAGCTGCCGTGTGGCCTAAAGCAGAAGATTTTGGATTTGCTAATGAAATGGAGGCCTTTGGTCTTCAGTTTGGACATGGTCTTGGACTCAACTTACATGAGAGGCCAGTTATTAGTCGATTAGTATCATTTGATCATCCGCTTGAAATTAAAGAGGGAATGGTCTTTGCTTTAGAAACATTCTGTCCTGCAAGCGATGGTATGTCGGCTGCAAGAATTGAGGAAGAGGTTATTGTGACTGATAAAGGCTGTAGGCTAATAACACTATTTCCTGCTGAAGAATTACCGATATCTCACAAATATTGATATGAATTACTATTAAATAGAGATACTTAACTAGAAGAATAAACTTTCTAAGTTTCCTGGAATACTCACTTGAGCTAAATGATTAATAGTGAACAGGGATTAAGGAGGATGCTTTGGCAAAAGAGCCAGAAAAAAAATCACTTAAAAACTATGTTTCGAACGATGATATTGGTGAAGACGTTAGAAGAGAATTGTTCCGTCTTCAGCTGGAATGCAGGCATGTCGAGCAAAAAGCTTATGATCTGTTTTTACAAAATCTAATTAAAGGAACCAGCCATTTGGGTTTAGGCCAAGAGGCTATTGCTGCTGGGTTTGGCGGTGCTATGAAAGAAGGTGATTACACATTCTGTACCTATAGGGGCCATAATCATACATTGGTAAGAGGCGCTTCGATGACGGGCGTTCTTGGAGAGCTTATGGGCCGACAATGTGGGCTTCTTGGTGGTAAGGGCGGGTCAATGCACCTTACGAGTGTCGAACATGGAGCAATGGGCTCTTATGCTATAATTGGAGCACATTTGCCAATTGCAATTGGGGCGGCTTGGTCAGCGCAGTATAGAAAGTCTGATCAGGTTACCGTTTGTTTTTTTGGTGATGGAACAACAAATATTGGTGCTTTTCATGAGGCGCTTAATATGGCCCAGGTATGGAAATTACCGGTCATATTTGTTTGTGAGAATAACCTTTATATGGAATACACTCCCATAAGCGAAGTAACGGCAGTTGAGAACCCCGCTGCTGATCGGGCAAGCGCTTATGGTTTAGAATCGATAATAGTAGATGGAAATGATGCAGACGAGGTTTACCGTCATGCTATGGCAGCTTTGGAAAAGGCGAGGGAAGGAGAAGGCCCTTCCTTGATAGAGGCCAAGACATATAGACATAGTGGTCATTCCCGAGCTGATCCCGGAGATTACAGACCTGATGGAGAACTCGAATCCTGGTTGAAACGTGATCCTCTTCCCATGTATCGAAATCGTCTGTTAGAATTTGGCTTAGCTGAAGATGAAGTTGTAGAAATGGAAGAAGAAGTAATCAAACGTGTTGATGAGGCTACTGAAATTGCGAAATCATCTCCACCTCCGACCGAAGAAGTCATGGCCACAGAAGTATGGGCTGATGGGAGTTCAACATGGCGGAATTAACATATAGAGAAGCCGTTGCTGATGGTATTAGGCAAGAAATGAAACGAGACGAAAGCGTAGTGTTTCTTGGCGAGGATATTGCTGCTGCAGGAGGGGTTTTTAAAACTACTGTTGGATTACTTGATGAGTTTGGTCCTATTCGTGTAAGGGATACGCCAATATCTGAACAGGCAATACTTGGGGCTGCTATGGGAGCGGCCATGACTGGATTAAGGCCTATTGCGGAAATAATGTTTTCTGATTTTCTCGCTGTTTGTTGGGATATAGTCGCAAATCAGATGGCAAAAGCAAGATATATGACCAATGGTCAAATTTCTGTCCCATTAGTTGTTAGAACTGCTAACGGAGGTGGTTCTCGTTTTGGGGCACAACACTCTCAGTCTGTTGAAAATTGGGCAATGGCTATTCCAGGGATTAAAGTGGTTGCTCCTTCCTCTCCTGCAGATGTTAAAGGTTTGTTAGCTGCGGCGATTAGAGATGATAATCCTGTTTTATTTTTTGAACAAAAATCTCTTTATGCAGTAAAAGGCACTGTTCCTGATGGAGAACATATTGAAGAATTAGGAAAGTCAAAGGTTATTAGACAAGGCAGTGATGTGACAATAGTTGCCCTTGCTCTTATGGTTCCTCGTGCATTAGAAGCGGCAGAGAGACTTCAGGAAATTGATGGGATTTCGGCGACAGTCGTAGATGTAAGATCACTTGTACCTTTAGATACCAGCACCATTCTATCAGAGGTGTCTCGTACAGGTCGTATGATAACAGTTGAGGAGAATCCAAGACTATGTGGTTGGGGAGCTGAATTAAGTTCCATTGTTGCCGAAGAACTGTTCTTTGACCTTGATGGCCCAATTATTCGGATTACTTCTCCCCATATACCTCTCGCATCAGCTGATCATTTAGAGGATATGATGATACCATCTGTGGATCGCATTTATGAAGAAATTAGAAAGTCGATGAGCTGAAGCTAAAAATGGTTAATCAAACAGTCTAGACTTATTTATAGGATAAATATGAATATAATAATGCCTCAGCTGGGTGAAACAGTCGAAGAAGGTACCGTATCTGTCTGGCATAAAAAAGTTGGAGATAAAGTTTCGGCGGGAGAGAACCTTTTTGATGTGACTACCGACAAAGTGGAAATGGAAATTCCATCCATGGTTGATGGTCAGTTAGTTGAAATTCTTGTTAATGAGGGTGAAACCGTTTCTGTGGGTGAAACAATCGCCATTATAAACGATGGCAAAGAAGAAAATCTAAAAGAGGTGAGTAAATCATCAGATACAAATGATAAAGAGTTAGAGCCATTGAATATCGGTTTAAAAGCCGACATTTCATCAAAAAATAAAATTGGTAACAGAGATTCGAAGGGAAAACCTCTTTCTCCTGTGGTTCGCAGGCTTCTATCGGAACATGGACTAGATGCTGACTTGATTAAAGGGACTGGGCGGGGAGGCCGCATCACGCGTGATGACGTAGTAGAGTACGTAGAACAAAATAAGCTTGTTGATGAATCTCGGTCAAATGATTCTAGCGATGACCAGTCTACAATTCCATTCGATAACATTCGTAAAATAACTGCAGATCATATGGTTCTTTCCAAACAGCTAAGCCCACATGTTCTGCAGGCAGTTGAAGCAGATTTTTATAAAATTGATGCTATTCGATCCTCTATACAGGAAGAATGGAAATCAAAAAATGGATTTTCATTAACTTATTTGCCTTTTATTGTTCGAGCAATTTGTGAAACTCTAAAAGAATTCCCAAGAATTAATGCTGAAGTTAAAGAAAACAGTCTGATTGTTTATGATAAAATAAATATTGGAATTGCCGTTGATCTTGATTTTGAAGGGCTTCTAGTCCCAGTAATTAAAAATGCAGCGTCTAAATCACTTATCGAACTAGCTAAAGAAATTAACGATTTATCCAGCAGGGCCAGACAGAAAAAACTCTTACCAGAGGACATGACTGGCGGAACCTATACGATATCCAACTCTGGTCCATTTGGTACTTTAATCACTGCTCCAATAATAAATCAGCCACAGGTTGCAATTTTATCAATGGATGGTGTTACAAAAAAACCAGTAGTTATTACAGGTGAAAGTGGCGATTCTATAGCTATTCGTCCAATTGGTATTCTTGCTCAATCATTCGATCACAGAGCCTTTGATGGAGCTTACTCTGCAGCTTTCTTGAGAAAACTAAGTGATAGAATAAAAGATAATAATTGGGAAATAGAGTTAGAAAATTTTTAATAACAGTATTTTACATACGTTATAGGCCTTTATGATGATTTGCCATTGGATCAACTTATATTGTGCTCTATTTGTCATTACTTTTATCGGATATTTATAGGAGAAGTACAAGAATGGAAGAGAAACTAGAAGCGTTTGCAGCTAAATGTCATCAAATTCTAAAAGCCGACTCTGGGCCAAGTGGAATAGAGGAAGTTCGTTCAAACCTTGAACCACTTCTATCCGATGAAAACTTTGTTTCTATTTACCTTGGCCCTGAAAATAATGAGATTCGAAAAATTTTATATGAAGATAAGGAACTCGGATTTTGCATTTTAGCTCATGTTTATAAGGGAGCCAGTAACTCGCCTCCCCATGACCATGGGCCGTCTTGGGCAATCTATGGACAAGCGGCGGGCAAAACAGAGATGACTGAGTATGATAAAGTTAAGGGTCAAACTGATGATGAGATGGGGCTTGCTTCACCAAAAAAGAATTACATTCTAAGTCCTGGTATGGCCGTAGCCTATAACATTGGCGACTTACATTCACCAAAACGAGAAAGCGACACACGATTGATCCGTATGGAGGGAAAGAACCTTGAGGGAGTAAAGCGAGACAAGTACAAAAGAGTTTAGGCTTTTATCTTATGTCTTAAAGAGTTTCCTCAGGTCTCTCGAAATCTTTATCTAAATGTCCCCTTCCTGATTGCTCTCCTCGATCGAACATCCAGGAATAACCGCCTTCCGGATTAGTCAAGATTTCCCACCAGTTATCGTCTGGATCGCAGATGAAGAACGCATAAGTGCCATGTTGTTCCAGAGGACGGGTTAATTTTTTTATTCCCCATTTTTCTGATTGCGCTTCTGCCATAGTATGGGCCTCATCAACATCAGCTTTTGTTAATACATCGAGACCATTGTGGTTTAACATGGGCATTTCAGCTTTTTCCTTAACCTCTACGCAAGCTAATGCATTAGTTCCTCCAAGTCTCAAAAGCAATGAGATAGGGCTTGTGCGGATCACATCAAGGCCGAGAAAGTCTTCATAAAATTTTCTACTTTTCTCAGTGTCTGTAGACTCAATTGTTCCATGTGATAAAAAATTGAGTTTTAATGTGCCTGTTCTAGGATCAGATCGAGAATCTGACATTTCGTCCACTCCTTCTATTGAAAATTTTCTTAAGTCAATAACAACGGCCAATCATGGTATGAAAAAAATTTATTTAAGTCTATTTTCTAATACTCGCACTTTTAGAATAATCTAATATTATTTATAATAAACTTTTTTCCAAAACTTTTCAGCGGGTAATAATACTATATCCAAAAATTAATTGCGTAAATAATTATTAGAAATCACAATTATCGTAAGATTTGTGTTTGAACCTCTAGAATAGGACGTTTTATAAGGTGATATTATGAAATTAGCTACTATTGAAAAGTCTGATAATTCTGTACATACAGCAGTTTTATTAAGTTCCGATCATTTGCTGGATCTGGAAGCCTTGAAAGAAGTTTTTCCAATAGCTACCAACATTCCTTCTGGTATGAAAAACTTGCTTGCTGGAGGGTCCAAGGTTCTGGCTGATATACAGAAGTGCGTTGAAATGGTAGAAGGCATGCAAAATGATGAACAGACTTCGCTTGTTAGCTCGGAAATTCTAATATCATGGCAAAAAGCTTCATTCCTGCCCCCTGTTCCTGATCCCACAATTATACTGTCAGTTGGCATGAACTATCATGCTCACTTGGAAGAAATGCAGAATGCTCCTGCATTACCTCATCCTCCGGCCTTTCTTATGACTCATCCCGCATTAAACGGTTCAGGAAAGCCGATTTTGGTGCCACCGCAATGCCCAGATATGATTGATTTTGAGGGAGAGCTTTGTCTTGTATTTGGTCGGCATTGTCATAATGTCCCTGAGAGCGATGCAATGGACTATGTTGCTGGTTATACTATTGCTAATGATGTTTCAGCTCGTGATTGGGTGGCTCCAGTATTTAAGGCAGAAAAGCCTTTTGAAGCAATAAGCGCCTGGGATCGTAACCTTCTTGGCAAACAATTGCCTACCTTTTGTCCATGTGGACCTGTTATAGTCACGAAAGATGAAATCGCCGATCCACATAATTTGCAGTTAACACTCACCTTAAATGGGGAAGTGATGCAGTCATCAAGAACTGACGATTTAATTTTCAACCTTCCACAAATAATAAGTTATTTTTCGAAGTGGTACCGTTTTAGTCCTGGTGATATTGTCACTACAGGATCACCTCCCGGCGTTGGGGCTGGTCGAACTCCCCCAGTTTATATGAAGCCAGGAGATTTGGTGGAAGTAGAGATAGAAGGTATCGGTAAACTTAGTAGCCCCGTGTCAAACAGTTAGGGAAGTAATACAATATGCTTTATGTGATAGCCCGAAAAGACAAAGAAGGTATGGCTGATGAGAGAGCGCGACTATTGTCAAAACACGTCGAGTATCAGAAAGCGTTTATGTCATTTATAGTTTTTGGTGGAGGTCTGGTTAAAGAGGGTATTAACGAATCTAATTTTGTATATAACGAAAAGGGAATTAGGGATGTTATAGGCAATTTGTTGGTTGTGGATGTACCGGATCGTGCAGCTGCTGAAGCTATACACTTTGAAGACCCATATACAAAAGGTGGGATTTTCAACGAGGTCATAATAGAGCCCTTCCTAAAACGTGTGCCTATAGAAAACTAAAAAACAGATTTACCTCAAAAAGGCACAATTTTAGGAGTCAATAAATGCCTGGAGACCTAGAGCTCACAAATCTTACCGCTCAAAAAGCTGTACAACTACTTAAAGTGGGAGAAGTTACTCCATCCGAAATGGTGGACTCAGTAGCAACGCGTATAGATAACATAAATGATCAGGTGAATGCCCTACCTACATTATGTCTAGATAAGGCATACGAGCAGTGCAGGACCTTGACTAAGCCGGATGAAGTGGGTGCTGGGTGGTTAGCAGGTCTACCGATAGTAGTTAAGGATCTAAACGAAGTTGAGGGTGTTCTAACGACGTATGGATCCAATATCTTCTCTGATCATATTCCTGAAAGCGATGAAATATCTGTGTCCAATCTACGCCGAAGTGGTGCAGTGATTATTGGAAAGTCAAACACACCTGAGTTTGGCGCAGGAGCAAATACATTTAATGAAGTGTTTGGTAAAACCCTTAATCCTTGGAACACTGACCTTACTTGTGGGGGGTCTTCGGGTGGATCAGCAGTTGCATTGGCTACAGGGATGGCGTGGTTAGCAACGGGCTCGGATCTGGGTGGTTCTTTGCGCACCCCGGCCAGCTTCTGCTCAGTAGTTGGAATGAGACCCAGCCCTGGACGGGTGTCTCATGGCCCCAGCCGAAACCCCTTCCAAATGCTATCGGTAGATGGCCCCATGGGAAGAACAGTTGGTGATGTGGCTCTAATGTTGGATGCAGAAGTAGGGAGGCGATGCGAGGACCCTATTTCACTTGAACGTCCGCTATATTCATTTCAGGAATTTTCTGACAGGCCGCAAGCTCCGGTAAAAATTGGTTTTACGGCTGATTTAGGAATTGGTCCGGTGGATCACGAAGTGGCCACAATCTGCTCTGGTGCAGTTCAAAAGTTTGAAGACGAAGGATCAATAGTTGAAGAATCCTCTCCTGATTGCTCTGGCATTATTGATATTTTTCAAGTCCTCCGAGCTGCATTATTTGTTGGGCTAAGAGCCCCCCTTATAGAGAAACATCGAGAATTTCTTAAACCAGAGATGATATGGAATATTGAAAAGGGCATGAATCAATCCGTTGGAGACGTTGGCAAAGCTTGGGTAGCGCAAGGTGAGCTCTATAGACGCGTTATTTCTTGGTTTGAACAGTATGATTTATTGGCCTTGCCTAGTGCGATTGTACCTCCTTTTGATGTTAACAACCGTTATTTGGATCGTCTGGGAGATCACAAATTTAACAATTATATTGAATGGGTTTACGTTTCGTATCTAGCTACTTTGGCATCTTTACCCGCGATATCAGTTCCATGTGGTTTTACGGACTCCGGTCTTCCAGTTGGCTTGCAGCTAGTAGGAAAACCACGTGGAGAAGCACAATTACTATCATTTGCTGCGAAACTTGAAGAAATAGTTGGCCTTGAAGTAACTACTCCGATTAACCCTATTTCTGGACCAAAATCAAAATCAAATTAATGTTATGATTATGAATGGCTTACTCAAGTTAAAGTTGAAATTTAGGTGATTTTTTATGAATTTGTTGAATGTTTCACTTGATATCGCTGAACACCACAGGTAAATCCCGCGGTTATGCATTTAATTAGACATAATTCAAGCGTTATTGATCATGCTAAGGGTGGCGTGGTGGCCATTGGAAACTTCGATGGTTTACACAAGGGTCACCAATTAGTTATTTCAGAAGCCCGTTCAGTTTCTCAACAGATTGGTAAGCCATTTAATGTCTTAACTTTTCGACCTCATCCACGTCGCTTTTTCCGTCCGAATGAAAAGCCTTTTAGACTGACCCCATTTCGGGCCAAAACGAGAGCTGTCTCCGACTTAGGAGTTGATAATTTAATAGTTTGTAAATTTAATAATAATTTAGCCAAATTATCGGCACGGGAATTCATTCAAGATATATTAATACGAGACCTCGAGGTTTCCCATGTAATTGTCGGCCACGATTTTGCATTTGGGAACAACCGTTCTGGTAATCCTTTGGTTCTCAAGAAAACAAGTCTGGAGTTTGGCTTTGGGGTTACGATTGTTGAGCCAGCCAAAGACAGTAATGGAGAGCTATTTTCTTCTTCGGTTATTCGTCAGTATGTGTCTGAGGGCAAGATGCAGGAAGTTGCTATGCAGTTGGGACGCACGTGGGAAATTGAGGGAAGGGTCATAAAAGGAGATCAAAGAGGGCGAACTATTGGTTTTCCAACAGCAAATATTGAGTCTAGTGAATATGTTGAACCGGCTAAGGGTGTCTATTCAGTTCGTGCGGGTGTTTTAAGTGATGGAAAGACAAAATGGTTAAATGGAGTTGCAAATTTTGGTGATCGACCAACTGTAGAAGGAACTAGGCTGCTACTTGAAACACATTTGTTTGATTTTGAGGAAGATTTATATGGCAAGAATTTGCGGGTCGCACTAGTCGAACATTTAAGGCCAGAGCGCAAGTTCGAAAATTTTGAGGCTCTGAAAGATCAAATAAAACTAGACTGCGAGACAGCTAGAAAAAGCCTTGAAAACAAATCACTTAATAAAAATGAATAGAGATTTAAATTATTATTTAAAAAAATGATACTTGGGGGTTGCCTTTCTAAAGTTTTGATTAGTTTATCAAACACTATTGGCTTTTTAGGCGGCACTCGATTTTAAGGACAGCTGATGGCAACTGATTACAAAGATACGATTTTTCTTCCGTCGACTAAATTTCCAATGAGGGCAGGCCTGCCGAAAAAAGAACCAGAGTTGCTTGAACGATGGTCAAAAATAGATCTGTTTGACAAACAACGTGAAGATTCATTGGGTAGAGAGAAGTTTATTCTTCATGATGGGCCTCCGTACGCTAATGGAAACCTTCATATAGGGCATGCACTTAATAAAATTCTAAAGGATGTAATTAACCGTTCGCAGCAGATGATCGGAAAAGATGCAAACTACGTACCTGGATGGGATTGTCATGGATTACCTATCGAATGGAAGGTTGAAGAAGAATATCGGGCGGCTGGCAGGAATAAAGATGAAGTTCCAGTTATAGAATTTCGTCAGGAATGTAGAGATTTTGCGCAAAGATGGGTTGAAGAGCAAGCAAAAGAGTTTCAGAGATTAGGTGTCATAGGAAACTGGAAAAACCCCTATACCACTATGAATTTTAAAGCTGAAGCACAGATCGCTCGTGAAATAAGTAAATTTGCTATGAACGGGGGCTTATATCGAGGCACAAGGCCGGTCTTATGGTCTGTGGCAGAAAAAACTGCCTTGGCGGATGCTGAGGTGGAATATGAGGAACACAAGTCACCAACGATTTATCTCCGCTTTCCTGTAACTAAATCTAGTATTGAGGAACTTAAAGACTCTGGAATTGTTATTTGGACTACTACTCCCTGGACTATACCTGGGAATCGAGCAATCGCATATGGAGAGAATATTGAATATGCAGTGATAAACGTGGATGAGATAAGTGAAGGGGCTGTCTCTCAAGTTGGTGATCGTCTGGTGGTCTGTATAGAATTAATGGATTCATTCAAATCTGAATGTGGGATAGAAAAAATATCTGAAATAACCCGATTTCGAGGTAGGGAACTGTCTGGCACGTCATGCGCACATCCTCTGAGAGGTAAGGATTTTGATTACGATGTAGACTTATTTCAGGGAAGCTTTGTTACAACTGAAACGGGCACTGGTTTTGTGCATATGGCACCCAGCCATGGAGAAGATGATTATTATCTTTGTCTAGATAATGCAATTCCGGTGCCTGATATGGTTGATGAAAATGGTCAATACTATGACCATGTACCAATTTTCGGCGGCATGCAGGTAATTAATCAGGACGGTAAGTTTGGGAACGCTAATGGTGGAGTAATTAAAGAGCTTTCAAAAGTTGGACACCTCTTGGCTAAAGGAAGCCTCAGACATTCTTACCCTCATTCATGGCGCTCTAAATCACCTCTGATATTTCGTAATACAGCTCAATGGTTCATTTCCATGGAGACGAACGAGCTGCGTGAAAAGGCACTTACGGCGATTGACGAAACCAGATTTGTGCCTAGTGCGGGAAGAACACGTTTAAGATCAATGATTGAAACCAGACCTGATTGGTGCATTTCTCGTCAACGTGCTTGGGGTGTTCCTATCACAGTATTTGTTGAAAGAAAGACGGGTGAAATTCTCAAGGATCAAAAAGTTTTTGATAGGATAGCAGAGGCATTCGAATTAGAGGGAGGAGATGCTTGGTTTTCAAGTCCTTCCAAAAGGTTTCTTGGTGATGACTATAATGAGCAGGACTATGATCAAGTATCGGATATAGTGGAGGTTTGGTTCGAATCTGGATCAACTCACAGTTTCGTCCTTGAGGATAGACCAGAATTAGAGTGGCCAGCTTCTCTATATTTGGAAGGATCAGACCAACATAGGGGCTGGTTTCACTCTTCTTTATTAGAGTCTGCAGGCACACGCGGGCGAGCACCATATGACGCCGTACTTACCCATGGGTTTGTTATGGCTGAGGATGGAAGAAAAATGTCAAAATCTCTTGGAAATGTTGTTGCACCCCAAAGTGTGATCGAGCAACTGGGGGCAGATATATTGAGAATTTGGGTAGTAAGCTCCGATTATTCAGAAGACTTACGTATAGGGCCTGAAATCCTAAAGCATCAGTCTGACTTATATCGTCGTGTTCGCAATACACTGAGATTTTTATTAGGAAACCTGAACGAATTTAAAAATAGTCAGATCATTTCTGTGCAGGAGATGCCTGAACTTGAGCGTTGGGTTTTACATAGGATATGGGAGCTGGATGGAACAATACGTAAATGTATCGATGATTTTGATTTTCACAATATGTGGACTGTTTTGCATAATTTCTGCGCTGTCGATTTGTCTGCTTTTTATTTCGACATTAGAAAAGATTGTTTGTATTGTGATGCTATAAATTCACAAAAACGTCTTTCTTGTCTTACCACTCTAGATATTTTATTCGATTATTTAAGCGCCTGGTTAGCACCGATTTTGTGTTTTACAGCTGAAGAGGCTTGGATTACGAGGCACGGAGATGATCTGTCTAAAAGTGTACATTTGATAACTTTTCCATCAGTCGACAAAAATTGGAGAGATGATGAATTAGCTCTAAAATGGGATAAAATTAGACGGTTGCGCCGAGTTATAACCGGGGCACTTGAGGTGGAGAGATCAGAAAAGCGAATAGGCTCAAGCCTTGAAGCTGATATAGATGTGTACGCCGACAATTCATCCATTTTAGCCATGGAAGGGATTAACTTAGCTGAAATATCAATAACTTCGTCTGGTCGTCTTATAGAGGGTACTCCTTTAGCTGAAAGTTTTATAATGGAGGAAACCCCAGATATTGGTGTTGTTTCTAAAATAGCTGAAGGGGTAAAATGTGTAAGATGTTGGCAGGTGTTAATAGATGTAGGTACACATGGACATCCAGATATATGTGGGCGGTGTGTTCAGGCAGTTGAAGCGCTAGCGACGGAAAATAATGAGGGTGATATATAAAGGATGCGTGTCTGGGCGCTTTTATTAGTTATTTTGATTGTGATAATTGATCAAATTTCAAAGAAAATTATTATTGGTATGATTTTTAACCCATATAGGGTGATAGAAGTTACCAGTTTTTTCAATCTGGTTCCTGTTTACAATACGGGCATAAGTTTTGGTTTGTTTAATACCGGCAGTGAATTAGGTCGATGGATACTTGTTTTGGTTGCGATAGCTTTAATTATAGTTTTATTTATTTGGTTGTTCCGCACAAAAAGTGTTTATGTTGTTATATGTCTAGTTTTGGTTTTAGGCGGGGCTTTGAGTAATCTGGTTGATCGTATAATAATTGGTGCTGTTATAGACTTTTTAGATTTTCACTTATTAGGGTTTCATTGGCCGGCGTTTAATTTGGCAGATAGTTGTATAGTTATTGGCGCATTACTTCTGCTTTATAAAAGTTTATATTTACCAACTCAAAAGAGATCAGATTAATGATAATAAAGATAATCGAAATCAGTAGTCTTGAGGTAAGTTAAAAATGGAATTTTTATTTTACAAAAATCAGTTAAACAGATTCATTAGATTGAACAGCTTCTCGAAATTTTTTGTGGTTGCTTTTGTTCTGACCCTACCACTTGCTTCCTGTGGAGATTCTGCTAAAAGAACCTTTGGTCTTGAGCGTCAGGCTCCTGATGAATTTGCAGTTATTAAACGTGCGCCTTTATCAAAACCCCCAGATTTTAAACTCCGCCCTCCTAAGCCAGGCGCAGAAAGGCCCGGCGTTGCTTCTCCGAGAGAGCAAGCAAAAAATACTGTTTTTCAAAGAAAAAACACAAATTTATTATCTAAGTTTAAGGGTAATCAATTCACAGAAGGAGAAAAGGCTCTACTTAAACTTAGTGGAGCAGATAAAGTTGAGACAAATATTCGTGCTAGAATCGATCGTGAAAGTTCTATTTTAGCTGAAGCTGATATGACGTTTATACTTAAGCTACTAAAACACAAACCAGAAAAAGGTATTGTGGTTGACGCAAATAAAGAGTCCCAGCGTTTAATGAAAAACAAAGAGCTAGGAAAAGAACCTACAGAAGGTCTCACACCATATATTGGCCGCAAATCAAAACAGTTATTAAAACTTTTTTGATTGCTAGTTTTAATTTTTAAATCCTCTAATTTCTCTATATTTTAATGTCCCGTTTATATAATCCGTTCGGTTCATTAATCGTCAGTTTTGGGACTTTATCTTTAATGATATTCCTTGCCAGCTCGAGCTGGGTATTGGCACAAGATTTCAATCCTAAAACGCTTATTCTCGATAACGGGCTTCAAATTGTAGTTATTGAAAACAACCGTGCACCTGTAGTAACCCAGATGTTGTTTTACAAAGTCGGGTCTGCAGATGACCCATATGGTAAGTCTGGACTAGCTCATTTTCTTGAACACCTAATGTTTAAAGGAACGAGAAAAAATCCATCAGGTAGGTTTTCTGAAGTTGTTTCCAGTCTTGGAGGAAAAGAAAATGCTTTTACTGGGCACGACTATACTGGCTATTATCAAACCGTTCCAGTTGAACACCTTAGCTTAATAATGGACCTCGAATCTGATCGCATGACTGGTCTTGTTTTAAACGATGAGTCAGTTAATTCAGAACGAAAAGTTATAATTGAAGAACGCAGATCTAGAGTAGAAAATAACCCTTATGGCTTATTAAAAGAGAAGATTGATGCGATTCTCTTTCTGAATCATCCATACGGAATTCCTGTGATAGGGTGGCAAAACGAGATACTAGAGTTGAAAACTGAAGACATAGTTGAGTTTTATAAAACTTGGTATAGTCCTAATAACGCTGTATTGGTCGTAAGCGGAGACGTGTCGTCTTTTCAAGTATTTGAACTGGCAAAAAGATATTATGGAAAAGTGCCTTTTCGTTTTGTGCCTCATCGAGAGAGAATAAAAGAAACTTCTACTCGAGTAGAAAAAAAAGTAATTTTAAAAGATGAAAAGGTCGGACATCCAAGCTGGACGAGACGATGGGCGGTTCCCAGCTATTCAAGCACCTATAAAGAAAAGGCTTTTGCAATTAAAATTTTTGTCGAAATTTTAGGGGGGTCACTTTCAAGTAGGCTTTACACCTCTTTAGTTGTAGATCGGCCTTTGGCCGTTTCAACAGGAGCTTGGTATTTTCCAAATTACTTGGATAAAACATCTATGGGAATCTGGGTTAGTCCTCGACCAAATGTTGATATTAATCAATTGGTGATATCATTGGAAACAGAACTAAAACTCGTCGAACAATTTGGCATAAAAGAGGAAGAGTTAAACAGAGCTAAAAATCGATTAATAGATAGCTCGATTTTTGCTAGAGATAGTTTGAGTGGTCCTGCCTATTTATTTGGAATAGCACTTTCTACAGGACGGTCGGTTTCTGATGTAGAACAATGGTCAAAAAGAGTTTCCGAAGTAACGGTTGAACAAGTCAATTCAGTTGCTAGAGAAATATTGGCCTCTCAAGATTTTGTTACTGGCGTACTAATGCCTAAAATAAAAAATTAGTTTATTTCAATGAAACAAAGTAGTGTCATTCAGAATAAAACCCTTTTTGCATGTGTGCTATGTTTAATTATTAGTTTTACGCAGAATGCCAGAGCTGTCGAGATTCAGGAGGTGATCAGTCCTGGAGGTGTTAAAGCTTGGCTGCTTGAAGATCGAATGTTGCCTATCACCTCAGTTTCATTTTCAATTTCTGCTGGTTCCTCAGCTGATCCTTTAAAAAAGAGCGGTCTATCTAATATGGTGTCTTTGTTACTTGATGGGGGAGCTGGAAAATTTAATGCTGAAGAATTTAGACGTATACTGGAGGATAGATCTATAGAAATGAGTTTTTCCGTTTCTAAAGATTATTTCAGCGGCAATCTTAAAACCCTTAATAGAAATCGTATTAAGGCTTTTGAAATGTTAAACTTAGCAATTACCAAGCCACGTTTTGATAAAGTTGAAATTGATCGTGCTCGTAGTCGAATCCTGGCTGAAATTGCGAGCAAAAGAAAAGATCCTAAGGAAATAGCTGAAGAAGCTCTATGGTCTATCAATTTTCCCGGGCATCCCTATGCCAGAAAGACTATTGGATCAAATAAAAGTGTTGGAGCTATTACTAAGCATGATTTACATGATTATGTAGAAAAGAGGTTCGTGCGCTCTAATATACTAATCGGTGTTGCTGGAGATATTACGCCGTCTGATCTTGCTTCTCTGCTAGATAGTACTTTTCCACAACCTTCAAATTTAGAAGGCAAACTATTTGTCGAGACAACGTTTCCGAGTGAAGCGGGTGGGATTTATGTTTATCAGCTAAGACAATCTCAGAGTAATATTTTATTTAGTCATATAGGGCTACCTCGGGGTCACCCAGATTACTATGGAGCTTATATAATCAACCACATATTAGGGGGGGGTAGCTTTACTTCGCGTCTTTATAAAGAGGTTCGTGAGAAAAGAGGATTAGCTTATTCTGTTTATAGTTATTTATTGCCTATGAAATATTCAGCTTTGTGGTTAGGCGGCGCATCCACAGATAATCGGACTGCGAGTCAGACTATTCAGATCATTAAAAATGAATGGGATCGAATTCACAAAGCACAAATAACTATGGAAGAGCTCTCATTGGCTCAGGATAACATAACGGGTTCACTTGCACTAAGATTTGATAGTACTTCTTCAATATCCAATATATTAGTTGCTATTCAGAGACAGGGGCTAGGAATCAATTACATAAATGAACGCAATAAAAAATTTAAATCAGTTACTCTAAAAGACCTGAGAAGAATAGCGAAAAAGTGGATAGATCCAGATTCCCTAAAATTTATTGTTGTAGGTGAACCTACAGGTATAAAAAAAGGTAAGCTCCTAAAACCTAAATAATTCTTTTTAAATTTTTAACCGGGTTTAGAGATTAATTAAATTTAGGAAAATTTATCCACATTTCTCCAGTTGCTAATGTCTATGAGGAAATGTGAAATGTTATTTATCAGTTCCGAAGTGGTTCATTGATTCGATGAAATACCAACAGAATATATCAGCTTGCTTTTCCTCTGTGATTGGTGAAAAGGGGTTGAGCAAAGAAATCTTTGAAAAGTATCTCGAGAAAGCTCGAAATGCGTTGGAGTCAATGAAGCTGGATATTGATGCGGGTAAATTAGCCGCTTTTGATTTATCTAAGAATGAAACTACTCTTGATCAATCAAAATCTGTTGCAAGTGAATTTTGTGAGAAATGTGATTTAGTATTTGTCCTAGGAACAGGAGGGGCAAGCCTGAGTGGACAGGCGCTAAGTTCCTTATCGAAATATAATGGAAGTCCCCAGATACAATTTATCGATAATATAGACCCACTTACTATCGATAAATGTTTGTCACAAAATAGAACCAAACGCATAGGTTTGTTGATTATTTCTAAGTCAGGAAAAACGCTGGAAACGTTGGTGCAAGCTATTACATTTGTGACTAAGTTAGGAACGCATGACAATAGCACAACGTTCATTATTACTGAAAAAGGTGATACTCCTCTAAACCGCTTTGCTTTGGGTCGAGATATTTCGGTTCTTGAACATGACCCTAAAATTGGTGGACGCTTTAGTGCCTTTAGTATTGTGGGCTTAATTCCGGCTCTGACGGCTGGTGTAGATGCGGAATCTATCTGTCTTGGAGCTAGCGAAACACTAAAAAACGCCCTTGAAACAGATAGTACGGGAGAAGTTCCAGCTGTTTTAGGAGCTGCAGTATCAATTGCTTTGTATAGAGAGAAAGCAATAAATATTTCAGTTTTAATGCCCTATAGTGATCAATTAAATAAGTTTACGCTGTGGTATAGACAGCTTTGGGCTGAAAGTCTTGGCAAAAGGGGGGTCGGCATAACCCCGGTTCCCGCAATGGGTTCTTTAGATCAACATAGCCAGTTACAACTTTATTTAGATGGGCCAAGAGATAAGATGATTTCTATAATTTCGCCTAATTACTTCGGTGTGGGGCCAGGTATTGACCCAATGTTATCTAATCAAACTGGAGTTGAGTTTTTAGCTGATTGTACAGTTGGAGACGTTATCTCAGCAGAACAAAAAATAACCACAGAAACGATTATATCCAAAGGAATTCCTGTTCGAACATTTGAAATAGATAGCGTAGACGAATCAACTGTAGGGGCACTAATGATGCATTACATGCTAGAGACCGTAATTGCTGCCAGGCTACTTGATGTTAATCCTTTTAATCAACCTGCAGTAGAAGAAGGGAAGGATCTTGTTCGTAAATATCTTAGGGGTCTGAAGTGAAAATAAGGGTTTTACCTGATACCTTAGTAAATCAGATAGCCGCGGGCGAAGTCATTGAAAGGCCTGCAGCTTCAATAAAGGAACTTGTCGAAAATGCTTTAGACGCTGGTGCTAAAAAAATAGATATAGTAGTCCGTAACGGTGGAAAAACTTATTTATCTGTAACAGATGACGGAATAGGTATGACCCCCGAACAAATGTTATTATCAGTTCAAAGACATGCAACTTCTAAATTACCTAATAATGACTTATCTAAAATTACTACATTAGGTTTTCGTGGTGAGGCATTGCCGTCCATAGGGGCTATTAGTAAGCTTAAAATTACATCACGACCAGAAGGCAGTGAAGCTTGGGAATTAAATATTGAAGGAGGAAAGAAATCTAGTCCAAAACTTTCATCACAGAATTATGGAACTCGCGTAGAAGTTCGTGATATGTTTTATGCAACCCCAGCACGGCTTAAGTTTCTTAAAACTGAACGAACCGAATTCAGTCATATTATGGATGTTGTTTATCGATTGGCAATGTCGAATCCTGAGGTCGCATTTTCAATTAATGATGGGGAAAAAATAAAATTTTCTTGTACCAGTGAAACTGATTTAACAGGTAGTGATCCAGCTTTACTCCGCCGTCTATCTTCGATAATGGGAAAAGAGTTTTTTGAAAACTCTTTAATGGTTGCCTCTGAAATAGAGGGGGTAAAACTTTATGGTTATATAAGTGTCCCAACGCTTAACCGGAATACGACGCGTTATCAGTATCTTTTTGTTAATGGTCGTCCGGTGAGAGATCGTCTTTTGAATGGAGCGGTACGAGCAGCATATCAAGACTTTTTAGCGCGACAAAGACATCCTTTGATAGCATTATTTATCGCTATTAATACAGAACTAGTAGATGTAAACGTACATCCCGCTAAAAGTGAAGTTCGTTTTCGTGATGCGGGCAAAATCCGCGGATTAATAGTCGGTACTTTGAAGCAGACATTATCTAGTTCAAGCCAAAATGTATCTACAACGATTGCTGATTTGGCGTTATCTAAATTTCAATCTCCCTTGGGGAATGCACACTCAAGTTTGACAGATCAGTCATTTCTAAAAGAACGATTATTCGAAGATAAAAATCAGACATCAAAGATAGACTATCCGCCATCTGGAGCCACAGATTCAGAACAAAATGTCGGATTTTTTTCCGAAGTTAAAATCCCAAACCAGGATAATGGTGAAACCGTACCTAAAGATTATCCATTGGGTGCAGCTAGGGCCCAACTGCATGCGACATATATTGTCTCACAAACAGAAGATAGCATCGTTATAGTTGATCAGCATGCAGCACATGAAAGATTAGTGTATGAACGCATGAAGAAGGCTCTTAATGGAAAAGGGGTTATGCGCCAGGGTCTTCTACTTCCAGAAATTATTGAGCTAGATGAAGAAACAGCGACTAGACTGGTAGATCGTGCTGATGAACTAATGGAGTTAGGCTTGGTATTGGAAAAGTTTGGTCATGGCGCAGTCGTAGTACGTGAGGTTCCTGGTCTATTAGGTCACACAGATACAAGGTCGTTGATTGTTGACTTGGCTGATAATTTGAAGGCTATGAATTCCGAATCTACATTAAGGGAGTGCCTTGAAGAAGTTTGCAGTACTATGGCATGTCACGGCAGTGTTAGAGCAGGAAGACAACTTAACCCTAGTGAAATGAATGCTTTATTAAGAGAAATGGAAGTAACTCCGCATTCTGATCAGTGTAATCACGGTCGGCCAACATATATTGAGCTAAAACTTACCGACATAGAACGATTGTTTGGTCGTCGTTGAAATAGTTTTTACATAAACTTAATTAAGTCTATTTAAAATGTTGGGCAATATTCTAAAAAATGTAGTTCAGTAGATCCATAAGCACGAAAATCAATTTCTTTAAAATTTGTATTTTCTGCCATTTCGGTGTTTTTTTTACATTCTATTATAATAATACTGCCTTTTTGGATCCAATTTTTACCCACCAAAGCTCCTAGTGCTTTGATGGGAACATCACTATTATAAGGTGCGTCAAGGAATACTAGTGAACAAACCTCTTTTCTTTTATTTTTAGGCGGATTTGTTACGTCTACGAAATATGTATTCGATGATTTATCTTCTTTCAAGAAAGATATGTTTTGCTCCAAAATTTTTAAGGCTTGTTTATTGTTATCAAAAAAAGTTGCATGGTTAGCTCCTCGTGATAGTGCTTCAAGTCCAAGTGATCCTGAGCCAGCGCATCCGTCCAGAACACTGATTCCATTTAGTGAAAATTTTGATTCCAATATATTGAATAGAGACTCTCTTACCCGATTAGTCGTTGGACGCGTGAAATTGCCTTCTGGTACAGAGATCATTTTGCCGCGATGGATACCTCCGACTATTCGTATCATCGTTTTAATAATTACTTGGAAGGTTTGATAATAGCACTCTGGCAGGAATCTCTTCGAATTGTCCTCTTGTTAACTTACCTAGATGAAAGGGCCCAAAGGATACACGTATAAGTCGATTTACCGTATAGCCAAAATGTTCCATAAGTCGCCTTACTTCGCGGTTTTTACCTTCTTGTAGACTGATTTGAACCCATGCGTTAGCACCTACTTGGCGTTCCAAATTTGCAGTAACGGGACCATACTCATAACCGTCAATTCTAACCCGATTTTTGAGTTTCAGAAATACTTTATTATCAACGGCCCCATGAACTCTAATTCTATACTTTCGTGTCCAACCGGTGGTTGGTAGTTCCAGACACCTTGCTATCTCGCCATCATTAGTCAGTAACAAAAGACCTTCTGAATTCATGTCTAGGCGTCCAATTGTCTTCAGATTAGAAAATTCTTTGGGCAGTCCATCGAAAATTGTAGGCCGGTCTTCTGGGTCTTTTCGTGTGGTTAAACGCCCTGGTGGTTTGTGGTAGCGCCATATTCTGGTTGGTTCTATCTCGGGAATCGGATTTCCATCAACTAAGATTTTATTTTCTGAACTTACGTTTAAAGCTGGGCTATCTATAATTTTCCCATCAACACTTATCCGTCCTTGTAAAATCCAACGTTCAGCTTCTCGTCGAGAGCACACTCCTGACCTGGATAATACTTTGGCTATTCGTTCTTCACTAAAATCTTGCAACAATTTACCCATTTTCTATTCTGGTATTAGCTGAAGCATCTATGAATGCTTTAAAAATGGCGCTATCTGATGAACTTACCTCATACTCAGGGTGCCATTGTAAGCCTAAACAAAACTTTTGACCTGGTGCCTCTATACCCTCGATTACACCATCCGGGGCAATCGCATTAATAATAACCCCCAAGGGCATATCTTTTGCCGCCTGGTGATGTGAGCTATTAACGTGAAGGATTTCTGAATCAACTATTTTATGTAGCAGTGTTCCTTTGGTAACTTTTACAGTATGTTCTGGTTTGTCCGGTGGACTTGATTGTTCATGAACAAGAGCGTTAGTTATTTCATCTGGAATATGCTGAATGAGCTTTCCGCCGAGTGCTACATGCAGCAACTGTTGACCTCCACAAATTCCTAGGACTGGCATGTCACGAGTTATAGCTTCCTGAGTGATTGCTAGCTCGAACTCAGTTCTTTGTTTTTTGAGTGAGACAGTAGAATGACGGGAAGTAGCCCCAAAAAGTTTGGGGTCAATATCGAATGCGCCGCCTGTAATAACAATACCATCAATCACATCCAAATAATTATTAATTTGATTTTGCATGTGTGGCAGACCCATAGGGAGGCCTCCGGCCTTTGTTATTACAGTACTGTAATTTTCTCTAAGAGCATACCAAGGTGTATTTGAGTAGTTTCCTGGATTCTCGTAATCCAGTGTAACTCCTATTACTGGTGTTATGTTATGTTTAGTCATCTAAGTCTTTTAACCTGATAAGACAACTCTTGCAATTTTATGTTTACATCGTCAGTTTTCTATAATGGCCTTAAACAAATACATGAAAATAGCTATGACCGAAGCTAGAAAAGCTGGGCGCAGGGGAGATGTTCCTGTTGGAGCTGTCATAGTTGAGGTTTCTAGTGGCAGAGTTTTGGCTCAGGCGGGTAATAGAGTAGAGGCAGATAGTGATCCTACTGGTCATGCAGAAATTCTAGTTTTAAGAGAAGTCGCTATTAAAGTCTGTTCACCTAGATTATCTGGATGTGATATTTACGTTACTTTAGAGCCGTGTCCAATGTGCGCTCAAGCTATATCCTTTTCACGCATTCGCCGCCTTTATTTTGGAGCATATGATTCTAAAAATGGAGCTGTTGATCATGGAGTGAAGATATTTAGCCAAAAATTCTGTAATCATAAGCCTGAAATAATAGGAAGCTTAGAAGAAAAGAAATGTTCAAATATTCTAAAGGAATTCTTCGATCGACGTCGACAAGCTTGAATTAGTAATACGGTTAATTATTCCTATCTGATATTTTTAGTTTGCTCTCCACCAATGGGGATGCTCTGTAGAATGGTTTTTCTCCTTTAATAGTAACCCGGTTTCCTTTTCTTTCATCTGGCCAATAATCCCACAAAGCAAAGTGCTGTGTACAACGATTATCCCAAAGAGCTATAGCATTTTTGGACCAACGAAAACGAACCTGAAATTCAGGTCTTTGCTGATGATTATAAATAAAAGACAGTAGTGACTTGCTTTCTGATCCTGATAAATCCTTTATTTTAGTTGTGAAACTAGGGTTCACATATATTGATTGTCGACCAGATACTGGGTGTGTTCGTATTAGAGGATGTTCGGCTGTTGGATAAATTTTATTAGTATCATCAACGCCTCTCTCCTCATACCTCCCCCTGTAGAGGTGTTCGGATTCATGAATAGCGGTTAAAGTTGACAAAAACCTTTGCATTGTTGAAGAAAGCGTTTCGTATGCCGCGTACATATTAGCGAATAGTGTATCTCCTCCAATTGATGGTAAAACATGTAGTTGCAAACATGAGCCTAGAGGTGGTTCTGAATCACAAGAAACATCGCTATGCCATCCATTGCCATCGGCAAATTTGGAGTTCTTATGAGAGTGAATTACGAACAACTCGGGGTACTTTTTAGATTTTGGCGCAGCAGGGTGATAGTGTAAATTACCGAACCGCTTGGCAAATGATATCTGTACTTCGGGTGAGAGCTCATCCTGATCTCGGAAAAATAAAACAAGGTGCTTAGTAAAGGCATCATGTATAACCTCAAATTCAGATACCGATAAGTTTCCTAAGTTAGCGCCAATTATTTCAGCTCCGATCAATGACGTCATGGGCTCAATTTTCATTTTAATTTCCTTTGTAAACAATTTTAGTGCTTTTATTTTTCTAATGGGTCATCTTATTGCGATTAATAATTTAAAAACTTACTCAAATTAAAAACCTATTATATTTATATAGTTTAAAAAGGTAGAGTTTTTATAAATAACCTCTATTAGAAAAACAGGAAAGCATAATAAAACTTGAATTATTCTCCACATAGAGCACTTAACATTGAAGACCTACGTCTCATGGCTAAACGGCGTTTAACCAAAGCGCTATTTGAATTCTGTGATCGAGGCAGTGAGGACGAAGTGGCGATGAGAAATAATCGTTCTGCCTTAGATAATATAAAGTTGATACCAAGAATTCTAAATGATGTTTCTGATCGAAATACGGAAATAAACCTATTTGGAAAAAAACAGTCTTTACCTTTAATAATAGGGCCAACCGGCCCTGCAGGCTTTGTCTGGTATCGTGGAGAGATCGCATTGGCAAAAGCTGCGGATAAAGCAGGAATTCCTTTTACTTTATCTAGTACCGGAAATACGCCTATGGAGACAATAAAGACTCTAGGTGGTGGTACTCAATGGTATCAACTATATGTTTGGCGCGACATAGATGCTGCTATGGTTACTGTAAAAAGGGCACTAGATGCTGGGTTTGAAGCACTTTTATTAACTGTTGATTCACCGACATACAATAACAGAGAGTTTGATACTCGAAACGGTGTCGTTTTTCCGCCCAGGATAACGATCCGTGGATCGATCGATGGTTTGTTACACCCCCGTTGGTTAATAGGCACTCTAGGACGATACGTTTTAGCAGATGCTCACATGCCTAAATTTCCTAACGTATATATACCCGAAAGCTACTCTTCGACGGACAAAAACAATTTTCTTGTCAGAAATGATACTCTGAGTTGGGATTTTTTAAAGCGGTTGAGAGAAGCATGGCCTAGAACATTAATTGTGAAAGGTATATTGCATCCAGAAGATGCTACAAGGTGTGCAGATTGCGGTGTTGATGGAATAATTGTTTCTAATCATGCGGGCAATACTAATGATGCAGCTATAGCTCCAATACAAGTTCTGCCTGCTATTGTTTCAGCTGTCAGTGATCGGTTGACTGTAATCGTAGATAGTGGCTTTCGACGCGGCAGTGACGTCATAAAAGGCCTTGCCATGGGTGCAGATGCCGTGGCTATTGGAAGAGCGACATTATATGGAGTTGGGGCAGCAGGTGAAGCAGGTGCGAGCAGAGCTCTCTCTATTTTATCAGCAGAAGTTCATAGAACTATGGGCGTAATGGGACTTACAGATTTGAATTCATTAGTTCGTGATCATATTGTGTTGCCTTCTAAGTTATATTCTTCTGATCGTTTGTAGTGGAAACTGTTTTGAAAAAAGCTTTGAATATTGAAGATTTGCGTTTGATGTCTAAAAAACGTCTGACCAGGGCCTTGTTTGAATTTATAGATAGGGGCAGTGAGGACGATATCGCTTTGAAAAATAATAAAGTTGCATTGGAACGAATAAAATTATTACCGCGCGTTTTAGAGGATGTTTCAGAAAGAACGGCACAAACAAAGCTGTTTGGTAAAACTATTGAATCACCTCTAGTGATTGGCCCTACGGGGCCAGCTGGATATGTCTGGTATAGGGGTGAAATTAAGCTCGCTAAAGCTGCCTCCAGCGCAGGGGTTCCTTTTACATTATCCAGTACTGCAAACACACAAATGGAAAGAATTATAGAAGAAGGAGGCGGATCACAGTGGTATCAGTTGTATGTGTGGAGAGATATAGCCTCTTCTTTAATAACTTTAAAAAGAGCGTATGATTCTGGTTTCGAAGCCCTAGTTCTAACTGTTGATTCGACCGTACCCTACAATCGTGAATTTGACATTCGTAATGGGGCAACCTTTCCTGTGAAGATTACCACCCGTAACCTGTTAGACACTTTAACTCATCCTAGATGGATGTTTGGTACTTTAGGTTCATACTTACTTTCTGAAGGGCATATGCCGCGTTATGTGAACATTGAGATGCCTGAAGGTTTGAAGTCGGACGCTATAAAAAGCTTTCTGACGAAGAATGATACAATAAATTGGGATTATTTTAAAATGATCCGCGATAAATGGCCCAGAACGCTTTTGATAAAAGGAGTTCTCCACCCAAAAGATGCACTCATGGCAGCTGAGTTGGGAGCTGACGGTGTTATTGTTTCAAACCATGGTGGAATCGCAAATGATGCAGGGATTGCGCCAATTGATGCGTTGCCAGATATAGTTTCGTGTGTCGGTAATCGGATGACAGTTTTGGTTGACAGCGGTTTTCGTCGTGGAAGTGATATACTAAAAGGATTAGCTTTGGGGGCGAATGCTGTGATGATAGGTAGACCCACTCTATACGGACTCAGTGCTGCTGGTGAAGCAGGAGCTTTACGGGCTCTAAAAATACTGCAAGCTGAGACCCTTCGTACAATGGCAGTAATGGGTGTTAAGAATATTAATTCAATTTGTCGGGATCACGTTGTATTACCTAATGAAGTGCCTAATTGGTCAGAATTATGAAAATTAATTGAGATTAGATTGTAAAACGTGGAAAAGATAACAAATTTGTATATTTTTTATTCGTAATAGTGAGCGTATAAATACTAAAGGAAACATTCAATTATCATAATCTCTGGGATGGAGCTTAAAATATGGAACTATTTTCGTCCGCTCGCTCCCTTGTCCAGATGCATGAACCGGATCGTCCAGTTACCTGTCTAAGACCCGAGATGGCTAATCGAGCCGCTACTTACTTTAAGAATAGATTTCCTGGAAAGATATTATATGCAGTTAAGGCTAATCCAAGATTAGAAATAATTGATTCAATCTATAACTCTGGAATAAACCATTTTGAAATTGCTTCTTTATCTGAGGCTGAGCTTTTGTATGGTCGCTATCCTGACTGTCGCCTTTCCTATATGCATCCGATAAAAAGTAGAGGCTCAATTAGAAATTCTTACTTTAAATATGGTGTTCGTGATTTTGCATTAGATTCATTAGATGAACTTAATAAAATTCTAGTTTCTACTGATTATGCTGAAGATCTCAACCTTTTTGTCCGTCTGGCCGTTCCTAATGATTATGCGGAGTTTAATCTATCACAGAAGTTCGGCGCTGTTCCTTCAAACGTAGGACAAATTCTCTCTAGTATCCGACCAGTGTCAAAAAAGATTGGTGTTTGTTTTCATGTTGGCTCTCAGTGCATGAGCCCCTCTTCTTTTTCGTCGGCTTTAAAAATAGTTGGGGAGATTATTTGCTCATCTAACTTAATTTTAGACATTGTTGATGTGGGAGGAGGTTTTCCCTCAATATATCCGAATCTAGCGCCCCCACCGTTAGATGACTACTTACAAGAAATTAGATCAACTAAAGAAAGAATTTCGGTTCTTAACAAATGTGAAATCTGGGCAGAACCGGGTCGAGCACTTGTAGCTGAGGGCGCCTCCACATTAGTGCGTGTAGATCATAGAAAAGATGACCATCTTTATATAAACGATGGCACTTACGGAAGCTTATTTGATGCAGGTTTTCCGGGTTTTGTATTTCCGGTTAAGCCTATTCGTAAAGATGGTAAGTTTTCTGCCTCACTTTTATCTTACTCGTTCTTTGGTCCAACATGTGATGGATTGGATTACATGAAAGGTCCATTTATTCTACCAGAAGATATGAAAGAAGGAGACTACATAGAAATAGGACAGACTGGTGCCTATGGGTGTACTATGCGAACACGGTTTAACGGCTTCTACTCAGATAGAACGGTAGTATTAACTGATCTACCGATCCTATCTATGTACCAAAACTCCGCTTACGAACAGCAGATAGCAGGCGGTTGAAACCTCATTTACTTTGGATTCGATGTATGAATAATGAAGAAAAAATAAATAGCAAAGCGTTACTGAATGATCCTATTGAGCATATTGATATTACTAGTTTTGATGCTAGGAGTATTGTTGGTTCAATGTCAAAGATGTCTTTTAGTTCAAGAGAATTAGCCAACGCAGCCCAAATTTATAACAGTATGCTAGAAGACCTTAGTTGTAGCATTATATTAACGATAGCAGGCTCAACCTCCGCTGGAGGGTGCATGCAAATTTATTCTGATCTTGTCAAATATAATATGGTTGATGTGGTTGTTGCTTCTGGAGCAAGTATCGTTGACATGGATTTTTTTGAGGCCCTTGGTTTTCATCATTTTCGTGGAGATTCAAAAATTGATGATAGTGAGTTAAGGAGAATCGGGGTTGATCGAATTTATGATACATTTATTAGAGAAAACGATCTACAATGCTGTGATAACATTATAGCAGATATTGCAGATCAGCTGGAGAATCGTCCATATACATCCAGAGAATTTATAAGTCTTATGGGGTCTTATTTATCGTCTGGCAATGCACGTAAAACGGGATCTTTAGTTCAGACAGCTTTTGAAAAAGAAGTTCCTATTTTTTGTCCTGCGTTTACTGACTCAAGTGCTGGCATGGGATTAGTTATCCATCAAGAGAGAAATCCGAAGGAACACTTAACAATAGATTCTGTGCGAGATTTTCGAGAGTTAACAGAAATCAAAATTCAATCGGGGACTACTGGTCTCTTGATGATAGGCGGGGGTATAGCCAAAAATTATGCACAAGATATTGTTGTTTGTGCAGAGAAATTGGGCCATCAATCAGAAATGCATAAATATGCTATTCAAATCACTGTTGCTGATGTACGCGATGGTGCATGTAGCTCATCAACTCTTGAGGAAGCTTCATCGTGGGGGAAAGTCGATACTAACATGGAACAAATGGTCTTTGCTGAGGCAACTACTGTATTGCCCTTAATAGCAAGTGATGCATACCATAGAGGTGGCTGGAGGAAACGCATTCAGCGTAGGTTTGCTTCGATTTATAAAGATTCTGTTAATAAATGAAGATTTTGCCTCCACAGACGGGTTTTCTAGGTCTATCTGATAAACAATTCCCAACTGGAAACGGAAAGAAGAGTGCTACAGTTGTTCCTTTTGGTTTAGAGGAAACAGTGACCTACGGTCGAGGCACTTCAAAAGGCCCAGAAGCAATAATAAAAGCATCTCATCAGTTAGAATTATTTGATGAAGAGCTTTGTTATGAGCCATACAAGAACTTTGACCTTAAAACCCTTGCGCCTTTTTCCATTAAATCAGGAATTTGTTCCGCTTTAGATCAATTGGAAGGAGTCGTCACTAATATATTGGAAGATAATTCTTTTCCCCTGATTTTAGGAGGAGAACATTCCTTAACGGCAGGGGCTATTCGCCCTTTTTTAAAAGGTGGAGAGAGACTTTCTCTTCTTCATATTGATGCGCATGCTGATCTTAGAGACAATTATGATCAGAAAAAATTTTCTCACGCAACAGTAATCAGAAGATGTTTAGATTATAAAGATGTAAGGGTAGTTACCGTTGGAGTTAGGAGCATATCTTCGGAAGAGGTTTCTTTTTATCAATCTAATAACGATCGTATAAAGATATATTGGGCAAAGGATAAAGAGTCATGGAATCTTGATGAAATTATTGCTCCTCTAAGCAACACTCAAACATATTTGAGTATTGACCTTGATGGATTTGATATGAGTATTATGCCTGCCACTGGGACTCCAGAGCCGGGAGGCATGTCATGGGACGAAGTAATCAAAATAATTTATAAAACCTCACAAGTTGCTTCAAAAATTGTTGGGGCAGATATAGTTGAGCTCGCTCCTATTAAAGGTTTTCCTGCTTATGACTTTCTAGCTGCTAAACTTGCTTATAAAATATTAGGTTATCGTTTTTTTAACTTTGATTAATTGCTCTCCAGCCTATATCACTGCGATAGAATCCTCCTTTCCATCCAATTTTTTTAATGGCACCGTAGGCTTTTTTTTGTGCATTTTTGATCTCTTTTCCAGTTGAACAAATGTTTAGTACGCGACCACCATTGGAAAAAAATTGTCCATTTTTGGATTTCGTAGCAGCATGAAAAATTAGAGCCTCATCGGTTTTAATAGACTCCAACCCAACAATTCTTTCACCAGTCTCATATTTACCAGGGTAGCCTTTCGCGGCCATTACAATTGTTAAAGCTGCTTCTTGTGACCATCTTAAGCTGAAATTATCTAGTGTGCCTTGATTTGTGGCTAATAATGCTGGAAGGATGTCCGAGCGCAGTCGCATCATCAATACCTGGCATTCGGGGTCACCAAAACGAACGTTATACTCAAGTAATTTTGGACCCTCACTCGTGAGCATTAGTCCTGCATAAAGGACCCCTTTAAACGGAGTTCCTTCTTGCGCCATGCCTTTTACTGTCGGTAATATAATATTTTCCATAATTTTAGATTCTAATTCATCGGTTAATATCGGGGCAGGTGAGTAAGCTCCCATGCCACCTGTATTTGGTCCTGTGTCTTTATCACCTACCTTTTTATGATCTTGAGCGCCTGCTAATGGCAAAGTATTGGTGCCATCGACCAGCACAAAATAGCTTAATTCTTGACCCTTCAGGAATTCTTCAACTACTAGGCCGTTTGGGGACAATCTCGAATTATTATTGATTATATTTTCAACAGCTACTAATGCTTCTTCAATAGAGGCGGCAATAGTAACTCCTTTTCCTGCAGCTAAACCATCCTCTTTTACTACGATAGGTGCTCCTTTTTCTTTTATGTACTTCTTGGCTGATTCACCGTCGTAAAACCTCTCGTATGCGGCAGTTGGAATATTATACTTAATGCATAAGTCTTTCATAAATCCTTTTGAGCCTTCCAACTTGGCTGCGCCGGCAGTGGGACCGAAGGCTTTAATACCAAGTTTCTCTAATTCATCTACTAAACCAAGAACCAGGCTTACTTCAGGTCCAATGACAACAAAATCGATGGAGGATTCTAAAGAAAAACGAACGATTTCTTTTATATTATTTGCTTGTATATCAATACACTCAGCTATTTTAGAGATTCCAGCATTTCCAGGTGCGCAATAAAGATTTTCGCACAATGAAGAAGCTGAGATAGCCCAGCAAAGGGCATGTTCACGCCCGCCACCACCTACTACTAGAATTCGCATAATCTATCCTTCTTTATTGCATTCCACTACTGTATCGTGTCGAATGTATAAAATGAATCCTCCAACCTACGATAACACCTTGAACGAACATTATGAACCAGGATCACCTGGGAATAATGAGCCTTCTGTATATACCGTTGGTGAATTAAGTGCTGCACTTAAACGACTAGTTGAAGACAAATTTGGTTATATACGGGTGAAAGGCGAGGTCTCCGGATTTAAGCGGGCGACTTCTGGGCACTTATATATGTCTCTGAAAGATGCTGATTCAATTATTGATATTGTTTGCTGGCGGGGAACAGCAAATTCTCTGGAGGTTTTTCCTGAGGATGGCATGGAAGTGATTGCTACTGGTCGTATAAGTACTTACGTCGCAAGATCCAAATATCAAATGATTCTAGAGCGCCTGGAAATTGCTGGAGAGGGCGCTTTACTTAAGATAATAGAAGAAAGGAGAAGGCGACTTGAAGCACAAGGGTTGTTTGATGATTCTAAAAAAAAGCAAATACCTTATCTCCCGGAAACGATTGGATTAATAACCTCACAAACTGGAGCAGTAATTCGAGATGTATTACATAGATTGAATGATAGATTTCCTCGACGGGTTTTATTGTGGCCCGTTACGGTACAAGGCCCTAAATCAGCCGAAGAAATTAGTAATGCCATATCAGGTTTTAACTTAATTAAAGAATCTAGCGGCATAAAACGACCAGACTTATTAATCATTGCTAGAGGAGGGGGATCGTTAGAAGATTTGATGGCATTTAACGAAGAAATCGTAGTTAGAGCTGCAGCTTTGAGCGAAATACCTATAATTTCGGCTATTGGTCATGAGACTGATACCACATTATTAGACTTTGCCGCTGATTATCGTGCTCCTACCCCAACAGCAGCAGCCGAGTTGGCGGTTCCTGTACGTGGTGAGATACTCGAAAGGGTAAACGAAAATAATTCTCGATTATTTGTTGCAATAAATCGGCAATTAGAATTCTTAAATCAACAAACTATAGGCTTGTCGAGAGGGCTACCAGAACCAATTAGGCTACTAGAGGAGTCTACCCAAAGAGTTGACGATTGGTCTGAAAGAATTTTTCTAGCTATGGCTCGAACGATTGATGACAAAAAAAGTTCTGTTGATGTAATAAAACATCAAATCGCGCAACCCCTAGATTATGTGGTGCGAAAAACTCAAGTTTTAAGAGGAATCTTGGACAGAAGTGAAGCTATAAGATTAATGAAAATTAGAATGTTAGATCGTGACCAAGGCGACCTTAAAGATTTGGGTGCAAGGGTATCAAGAGGATTTGCGGCTCAAAAATTTCTTATTACCCAAAAGCTGATTAACCTGGATTCTCTCTTAGAAAGCTATTCTCATAATAGTGTACTTGAACGAGGTTTTACAATTATTCGAGATGTAAAAGGGAAACCGATACCCTCTGTTGATAAACTATCAAAAGGTGAAAATGTAACAATTACCTTTAAAAAAGAAGGACTTGCTGAAGCAAAGATAATATCTTTTAGCCAAGATCATATGAAAAAAAAAATTGAGGAAGATGATCCAGAGTCTGAGAGTACGATTTAGTGAGAATAATACCTTTTTTATTTATTTTATTTATTTTTCAAAGTTCTATTTCGCAAGCTATAGAGCTGAACGGCTCGTTGACCCAAGGGGGATTAATTATAGGCTCTACAAATAAGAATGACTTGGTTTTTTTTGAAGGGCGAAAATTGCGTGTTAATCCTAATTCGGGAGAATTCGTATTCGGTATTGGACATGACCATGGGGATCAAGCAATCCTGAAAATAGTTTCTTCAAATGGTTTAGAAAAAAAAATTAAATTAAAAATCTCTTCCAGAGATTGGTCTATAGAGTATGTAGACGGTCTTGATCCAATTAAAGTAAATCCTCCGGCTTCCCTTACCAAAAGGATTAGGCGAGAAGGTGCTCTATTAAATGGTGTCAGATCTAGAGATACTCCTGTTTCAAACCTTTCTGCAGGCTTTATTTTGCCAGTATATGGACGTTTGAGCGGATATTACGGCAATCAAAGGATATTAAATGGGGTGCCTCGTCGTCCCCATCTCGGAGTTGATATTGCTGTACCCATCGGTACCACTGTTCATTCTGCTGCAGATGGAGAAATTGTTTTGACTGAAAAGGATCTATTTTATACCGGAAAAACAATCGTAATTGATCATGGGCACGGTCTTACTTCAATTTATTCTCATTTGGATAAAATCAATGTTAAGGTTGGGGAATGGGTGAAGCAAGGGTTTGTAATAGGAAAGACTGGCAATACCGGTCGATCAAGTGGACCTCATTTGGATTGGAGAATAAATTGGTTTAATGTTCGAGTTGATCCACTGTTGACCCTTAAAACAAGATAATAGTCAAAGAAAAGACAGTTTTGTTGGTTAAATTTGTATAAAGCGTATTATTTGGTAATTCTCAATTTGAGAAACTTCTTAATTTGTTTTTCGTCATGCCATTCAATCTTTACAGGAACTTTTTTTACTAATGTTTTCACTTCATCTGGCAGTCTAAGCCAGTCTTTTTCAGTTGTCACAAGGATAGCATCTAGCTCTAGAGCTTTATCATGAATTTTTCTTATTTCGGAGATTTTATATCTGTGGTGATCGCCGAAAGCATACTCATCAACTATGTTACAACCCATTTCCTTAAGAGTATTAAAAAACTTATTAGGATACCCAATCCCAGCTAGAGCAATCACTCTATTCTTTTTTAGTGCCTCTGAATCCTCTGTTGGGACCAGCCGCGCATTAATCAGGGGACAATTGGGTCTAAAAAATTCACTAATTTTATTTTTATCTTCCCCTATAAGAACTACAGCATCTGCTTTGTCCAATCCTGATTTTATATTTTCACGCAGCGGACCAGAGGGAATAATCTTTTCGTTTCCGAAGCCATGGTACCCGTCTACTACGACAATACTTATGTCTTTAATTAGTGAATGATTTTGGTGACCGTCATCCATGATAATAATATTTATTCCATTGTTATAGGCCGCAATAGCTCCCGCATACCTATCTTTTGAAACCCATGTTGGTGCATGTTTAGCAAGTAAAAGGGCTTCGTCTCCTACTTTTTCTGCTTTGTCCTTGGATCGGTCCACTAAAGTTGGTCCAATGACAGTGCCACCATAACCTCTCGTTAAAAACGCAACTTCTTTGTCAGAAAACAAGGAAGAGATTGCCATTGCGATAGGAGTTTTTCCGGCTCCGCCGGCCACAAGATTACCGACGCTTATTACTATAAGATCGACTTTTTTCGGACTAGAAAATTTTTGTTTTATTTTACTACCCATTAGATATATACATGAAATGGGAGATAATATCTTTGACATTACACTTGGTGATTCGTACCAAAATTCTGGGGTTTTCATCTTCTAATTGCTTCAATTTTATTAAGAAAAGGTTCCAGAGTTTCTAAAACATAATCGAGAATACCGTGGTGACTTTTAGCTATTATTATTCCTGCTTTAGCCATTTTTTCAGCATCATCGAATTTAAAGAGTAGTTTCTCTATTTCTCTCGCTAAATCTTTAGCATCATTAATTTTTATACATGCATTCGCTTTTTCTAATTCTTCTGCAATATCAATAAAATTATCCATATGTGGTCCGTGAAGTATAGCACAGTTTAAAAGTGCTGCTTCTAGCAGGTTTTGGCCTCCATGGGGGATAAGAGACCCTCCAATGAAAACTATTTGGGCTATTCTATAAAATAAGCCTAGTTCACCAGTGCTATCGACAAGGTATATATCAACATCTTCAGTTATAGATTCCTTTAAAGATCTTCGTGATATTATAAGACCGTTTTTACTAAGTTCTTTGTATATGTTCTCTGCCCTCTGAGGATGTCTGGGGACAATAATAGTAAGAATTTGTGGAACTGTTTTCACAAGCGATTTATGTACTTCTCCTGCAACAATTTCTTCGCTTTCGTGAGTGCTGGCTGCTAACCAAACGGGACGTGTTCCAATTTCATCTTGAAGAACGAGCAGTTCAGAAGCATTAGCGGGCAGTGGCAGTGCCTCGGTTTTAAGGTTTCCCATGGTTCTTACATCTTTGGCTCCTAAGCTCTGCAGACGTTTCGAGACTAAGTTATCCTGAGCTAAAATAATTGAGAAACAAGACATTAATAATTCTGCTGAGTTCTGTGCTTGTTTCCACCTTTTGTAAGAGCGCTCTGAAATTCTAGCGTTTAATAAAACTATTGGTGTATTTCTTGCTTTGGTTTCGAGTAAAAGATTAGGCCAAAACTCTGACTCGACCCAGATAACAAGGTCTGGTTTCCAATGATTTAAAAAACGACGAATCCATGTGATCCTATCTACAGGCATAAACTGGTGTATAGTTTTTTTAGGTTTGCGATCACGAATTAAATCCGCAGAAGTTACAGTCCCCGTAGTCATTAGGATGTTCAAACTGGGTCTATCACTACTCAGACGATCAATAAGAGACAGAATTGATTGTGTTTCCCCAAGGCTTGCTGCATGTATCCACAATAATGGGCCATCTGGGCGTTTTTCTGAAGCAAGACCCCGGCGTTCCTCAATACGGGATACATTTTCTTTTCCTTGTTTTACTCTTCTTTGCAACAATAGATTGATTATGGGTAGTCCCGCTGAGGTCAATCCACGATAAGCTCTAAGTAATGGCATCATTTGTTTCAAGTCTTTTGAAAATGTTTGTTTTGAATGTGCATGTACTCATTCAGGTTGATTCAAAGCTTCATCTTTAAATTGTAAATTGCAAAGCCTAGCATAAGATCCATTCATGGAGATCAACTCTTCATGAGACCCGGATTCCACAATCTGTCCATTATCAATAAAGTAAATGATATCTGACTTCATTATTGTGGCAAGTCGGTGGGCTATTACAATAGTAGTTTTATTTTCTGTAAGCTCGTCTAATGAATTTTGAATATTTTGTTCTGATTCTAGATCTAATGAGCTAGTAGCCTCGTCTAAGAGTAATATGGGAGCCTTCCTTAGAACTGCTCTAGCTATTGAAATTCTTTGTTGTTGTCCACCAGATAATTTTACTCCGCGTTCACCAACGATTGTATTATAGGTGTCGGGTAATACCTCTATGAATTCATCAGCACCTGCAGCCTTAGCAGCAGCAATTACCTCTTCCCGAGAGGCTTGTGGGCGGCCAAATTGAATGTTATCGGCAACAGAGCTATCAAAGAGGATGACGTCTTGGCTAACTAAAGCAATGTTTGACCTTAAGCTAGCCATAGTGACTTCTCGAATATCTTTTTTGTCGACCGTTATCCGGCCATTATCGGGATCATAAAATCTGAGAACCATGTTCAAGATAGTAGATTTTCCTGCTCCACTTGGGCCCACTAGTGCAACTTTTTGCCCTTTACTTATAGTAAAAGAGATATTTTCAAGGGCTGGGGTGGATTTATTGTAGGAGAAAAAAACATCCTCAAATTCAATATTACCTTCGCATTTGAGTAAAACCCTAGCATCATCAGCATCTTTAATAGCTGGTTTACTATCTAAAAGAGTGAAGCTTCTTTGTATTGCCGATAGACCTTCTTGAAGACTAGTTAGTAATGGACCAAGAGAACGAATAGGTCTGTATGCGGTGATTACGGCTGTCAAAAAACCGACGAAGCTCTCCAAAGTTCCGGCACCTGAAATTATTCTCCATCCACCGTATGCAATAATTGCTGCAATGGATATACCTCCAACAGTTTCTAGAATTGGATATGTGCGTGATCTACCCTTCACTAATTTCAGAGCTTGATAATAGATGTTTTCAAATAATTTATTAGCTCTTATTTGTTCACTGTTTTCCATGCCATAAGACTTTATTAGTCTTATACCTGCTAAGGATTGTTCCAAATTAGCTGTAAGAAACCCCATCTCTTCTTGAACCTTGGCTGCAACGCGTCGCACTCGACGGCCAAGCCTAATAACTGGCCTTCCAGCTATCGGTAATAAGGATAAAATTATTACTGCCAAGAGCCAGTCCAGATAAAACATGACCCCAATAAGAAAGATGGCAACAATAATATTGCGTAAAAGGCCTACGAGTGTTTTAGATAAAGTATCACGCATCATATTTACATCATTTGTAAACCGTGACATTAACTCTCCGCTGGTAGCAGCTTGAAAGCTTGGAATATCCGAATCCATAAGATGGGCAAACATTGCTTTTTGAATATGGTTAATGATTCTCAGAGCTACGGATTGACTTACTATAGTCTGTACATAACTAACTAATCCCCTGATAATTGCCACTATGATAATCAAAATTGGCATGTAATAAAAATTAGGATTTTGTTCTTCCAAAAGCTCCACGGACTTCTCAATTAATAGAGGGAATGAGGCAGTAAAGACCGCAAAGAAAAGCATCAGGATAACCGCTAAAATAATTTGAGAGATATGCTTGCTCATCCAGTCACGCCACAGGCGAACTATTAGGGAAAAGCTTGATGCATTTAAAGATAGTGTTTCTTTTTTCAATTTATTTATCGGACCTTACTTTTGGCAGTGAGGTTCTATCGTAGCATGTATATAGATTAGATCGCTACTTAACCTGGCATTATGTGCTACCTGCGACAGTTAATCCGTCAACCCGTATAGTAGGAGAATTAATACCATACAGAAATTCTAGATCGTTTGCAGGTATAATATTTTTATAAATTTCTATAAGGTTTCCTGCAATAGTCATTTCTGAGACGGGGAAAGATAGTTTTCCATTTTCAATCCAAAACCCGTTAGCCCCTCGACTGTAATCCCCTGTGACACCATTGACACCCATTCCCATTAGAGAAGAAACATAAAAACCGTTTTTGATGTCTGCCATCAGTTCGGCTGGGCTTAAAGGGCCTGGTTCAAGATAAAGATTAGTTGGAGATGGGTTCGGAGGGGAAGAAGTGCCTCTTGAAGCACGTCCTGTACTTTGTAAACCTAATTGCCGAGCAGAGGCTAGATCAAGAAGCCAGCTAACTAGAATACCATTCTCAACGAAATTAATTTTTTTATTATCAAGCCCTTCAGCATCAAATGGTTTCGAGCGAAGACCTCGAGGCATATGGGGATCATCAACAATAGTAATATTAGAGGAAAAAATGGGTTGATTAAGACTACCTTTTAAGAAACTTGTTCCTGTGGCAACTGATGGGCCTGAAATTGCAGAAATAAGATGTCCTAGAAAGCTATTAGCCACTCTGGGATCAAAAATCACAGGAACTGAAGAGGTTGGCATTTTTCTGCTTCCTAGATGACTAACCGCCCGTCTTCCAGCACTTGCTCCTAATTTACTAGGCTCTGTTAAGTCAGAAAAAAACACTGCCTGACTGAAGTCATAGTCGCTTTCCATATCTATCCCTTGGCCAGCGATGACGGAGACGCTTAGACTAGAATGTGTCTTCGAGTAACTGTCAGAAAAACCATTGGTTGTAACAAGGGAAATTTCATTATGGTTCCAACTAGATTCGGCTCCCTCAGAATTAGTAACTCCATCAATGTTCAAGGCCGATTCTTCGCATTCTTGCGCGAGGTTTATTAAATCTGCATTATTTGGTTCTTTATAATCACTTATCTCTAGATCAAATTTCTGAGTTGCAAATTGTTTGGGGTCGGCTAGGCCACACCATTGATCATCGGGCACGGAATTTGCCATAGCTATCACCCTTAAAACTAATTCATCTAGTGCTTCTGGTTTAGTGCTTGTAGAGGAAACTATGGCCTGTTTTCTTCCAGAAAAAACTCTTAGCCCCATTGACATGCTTTCTTCTCTTTCAAGCTTTTCTATTTTTCCTAGCCTTTGAGAGTGAGAAACTGAGGTTGATCTAATAATTATTCCATCCGCACTTTCTGCTCCCTTAATTAAAGCCTTTTTTAGTACATCATCTAGTAAGTTTTGGTCGTCAGATTGTGTATTTCTATTCATTTTAAAAATCTCGCGATATAAATGGGACAACAAGAAGTGTTTTTTCAGGGAATTTAAGTAATTTTCGGATCTTAGTAAAAGTTTTCTTTGTAAAAGTTTAATGTATCTTAGATATTATAATGCTTTCTCATTCGTATTTTTATCTATATTTAGTTAACCAATTTGAACTAGTTACAATGTTAAAAACAACCTTATTGATGACAATGACTTTCTGAGAAATGGCTATTTTACTTAAATTTAAAAGAATAAAGGCATGAACAATATTAATTCTTTAAGAAGTGATTCTTTAGTTGAGCGTGCTGTTGGATATCCTTATGAAATAACTTCAAACTCATTTACTTTTAAGGGAGGTTGTGGTGAACCTTTTGACCATTCCTTAACTTCAGGGCGATATCCAATCATAGGTTATGGTTCGAATCAGTCCCCTAAAAGATTGTTTCAAAAATATGGTATATCTAATAATCCGATACCTGTTCAACGAGGTTTTTTAGATGACCATGATGTAGTTTACTCTGCTCACTTTTCTTCATATGGCTCACTGCCGGCTGCACTTATTTATGCTAAGGGCACTACTGTGTCGATATCTGTGAATTGGTTGGATAAATCTCAGTTACAAATAATGCACAGTACTGAGTGGGATCATTATGATTATGTTAAATTAAATAATATATCACTGAAGTTATTAGAGGGGGAAGTTTTGCATGAAGCCTATGTTTATTTATGCACTTCGGGTTGTACTACTACTATGGGAGCGCCAATCTCTCTAGCTGAGATCCCTGCGAAAGGTAGAATATATGAGGAGTTAAAACAAATAGACATGCAGGTTATTTTGCGTAATCGTTTCCGACCTAAAATGGACTTATCCGATTTTATAACAGAAAACGTATCTAATGAAAAAGTTCGTTTATCAAGGACACGACGCCTAATTAATTCTTCCATAAAGGTTAATTTTTCAGAGCATACATTTATTGGATACTCATAAAGATATTTTGTCTATAATATCTGACCGACAATTATTGATATTAGTACGATTATACCAAAATCACGATTTGATTTAAAAATCTTTAAACAATTATCCGAATTGTCTAAATTTATTTTTTTAAGTTGCCAAACCACGTGTAGCGCTGCTGCTGAGAGACCTATAAAGAATGGCCAACTAATTCCTATATAAAGACCGGTACATCCTAATAATACTATAGAGCAAGTGAAGAATAGTATGATCCAATAAAGCGATTTAGTCCCAAATAAAATGGCAGTTGACTTTATTCCTACCACCTCATCACTATCTATATCTTGATGGGCGTAAATTGTATCGTAAGCTAACGTCCAAAAGAAACCGGATGTATATAGCAATAATGCTGCAATAGTTATGTCTGCGTTAATGACTGCCCAACCAAGTAGAACTCCCCAGTTAAATGTTAGCCCTAACCAGGCTTGAGGCCACCATGTTATTCGTTTCATTAATGGATAAGGAACTACTAATAAAAGACTTAAACATCCTACTGCAATAGCATAACTGTTAAATTGGATTAAAATGACAAAACTACATAATAATAAAATTAATAGAAAAAAAATAGCTTTGTGTGACGAGATTAAACCTGTGGCTATTGGCCGGTCTGATGTCCTTAACACCTTTATATCTAAGTTTCGATCGAACAAGTCATTAACTACGCAGCCAGCGCCGCGCATTAGTAAAGCGCCGATTCCAAAAAGCATAAAAAAACTAATGTCCGGGATACTTGCGGGTTTTGCCAAACTCAAAGACCACCAACCCGGCAAGAGCAACAACCAAGTTCCTATCGGTCGGTCTACCCTCGCTAAGCGAATATAAGGTCGAATCGGTTTGGGAAGCAGTTGATCAACCCAATTACCTTGAGGTATATCACTTGTGCTATTTTCTTTCGAATCAATCACAATGAAAATCCCCAAATGAAGTAAAGATGAACCAAGATAGAAAAAAAAATATTTTTAGAGATGATGAAAACTTTCGTCCGAACATACGTTTGTTTGTTTTTGATGATTTAAATGAAAATTCTATTATTAAAATGACCCAAGAACAGTCTCATTATCTTATTAATGTGATGCGTGTTCGGCTAGGAAATATTATTTTTTTGTTTAATGGTAAAGACGGTGAATGGCGTGCCGAAATAATTTTGAGAGAAAAAAGACAAGTAGTTGTTAAACTTATAAGTTGCCAAAGAAAACAATTTTATGAAACAGAGCTTAATTTATTTTTTGCACCTATTAAACGAGCGCATATAGATTTTTTAGCCAAAAAGGCCACTGAGCTAGGTGTCACTGAATTGACACCAGTTTTTACAGAATATACTCAGATAAAAAGAGTAAATATTGATCGTCTATATTCTAATGTTATCGAGGCTGCTGAACAGTGCAGACGACTTTCTGTCCCTGTGATCAACGAGCCTGTATCTTTACAGGAGTTGTTATCATCATGGCCTGATAGGCATAGTCTTTTAGTTGCTGATGAAACAGGTGAAGGTAAACCTATTGTGGATGTTTTAGGATTGAATCTAATAACAAATAAACCTCCATACTCATTATTAATTGGTCCAGAGGGTGGTTTCGCGTTTGAAGAACTTCAAAATATTGATGAGTATGATTTTATTTATAAGGTTAGTTTAGGCCCAAGAGTAATGCGCTCTGAAACTGCAGCTATAGCTGGGCTTGCAGTAATTCAGGCGTTTGTTGGGGACTGGAAATTAAAATAGTGTAGTTTATTAAATAATAAAGGGTTTAGAAAATTAAATGATATCCGCCTATAAAAAAGACAATCCGGTTGTTGATTCTAAAAGTCAATTAATAGAATGGTTTGAATCTGGTGTTAAGTCAGTTGAGAACTGGCGAATTGGTACAGAGCACGAAAAATTTGCTTATCATCTTAAGGATTATTCTCCTTTACCTTATAAAGGATCCCCGGGAATTCAGGATCTTCTTGTTGGGATGCAGCGTTTTGGATGGACTCCGGTCTTTGAAGGCGAGCACGTTATAGCTTTATCAAGTAGCGATGGATCAAACATTTCTTTAGAGCCAGGTGGTCAGTTTGAATTATCTGGAGCACCATTGGAAACGCTGCATCAAACATGTGATGAGGTTCAAGAGCATCTAAGACAGATTCGCCAGGTAAATAGAGATTTGGGAATTGGCATGATCGGAATTGGGTTTCATCCTTATTTGCGCAGAGAAGATGTTCCTTGGATGCCGAAGAACCGTTATCAAATTATGCGTGACTATATGCCTAAAAAAGGCTCTATGGGTTTGGACATGATGTTACGTACATGCACTGTTCAGGTGAATCTTGATTTCTCAAGTGAGAAGGATATGGCCAGAAAGATGAGGGTCGGGATGGCTCTTCAGCCGATAGTTACTGCTTTATTTTCTAATTCGCCATTTTATGAAGGAAAAGCCACGAATTATAAAAGCTTTCGTAGCAGGGTTTGGACTGATGTTGACCCAGATCGATCAGGAATATTACCTTTCGTTTTTAAAGATGATTTTAGTTTTGAACATTATATGGAATACGCACTAGATGTGCCGATGTATTTTATAATTCGTGATGGCAAGTATATAGACGTAAGTGGTCAATCCTTTAGAGATTTCTTAAATTGTAATTTGGCCTCATTTCCTGGTGAAAAACCTCTTCTTAAAGACTGGGAAGACCACTTGACGACTTTATTCCCAGAAGTGCGTCTTAAGCAGTTTATAGAAATGAGGGGAGCAGATGGTGGGCCTTGGAGAAGAGTTTGTGCTTTACCAGCTTTTTGGGTTGGATTGTTGTATGATTCGTCATCTCTTGATGAAACCTATCAGATGATTAAAGATTGGAAATTTGAGGAGGTTAATGAACTTAGAAATAAAATTCCAGAGAGTGGGCTAGATAGTGTGTTTCGTAATCGCAAGGTAATAGAAATTGCGAGAGAAGCTCTTGAGCTTTCAAGAAAAGGGCTTAAAAATAGACAAAAATTAGATTTTTGGAGCCAGGACGAGTCACATTTTTTATCGACTTTGGAACAGATAGTTGATTCAGGAATAACTCCTGCGGAAAATAAGTTGGCTGCTTTTAACGGTAGATGGGGACAGAACGTGAACCGTGCTTTTGAAGAGTATGCATACTAATAAAAATATGTATTATTTATACAGTGATCAAGATTGGTCACTAGGTGGCTTTAGTATGAAAGCGAATATAACTCCAATAAAACTAACTATTCCCAGCATAATAAAGGTTTCTCTGAATGCCAGCATATTCGCCTGAGCAATAAAGGTCTGATTAAGATATATAATTGCTGCAGGCTGACTAAATGAATCACTTAGCCCTGCAAACGAGAATAAGTCTGTAACTTTATATAAAAACTCCTTACTCACGGAATGCGCTGGAGACTGTGTTGTTGATATGTATTCACTAAAGAAAGAAATCTTTCTTTCAAGATAAATTGCCAGAAGATTTATGCCAAAGGCTCCTCCGAGTTGTCGGGTAAAATTAATGGTGCCATTTGCTTCAGGTATTTCTTTCACAGGTATGTTTTTTAAACCAGCGGCCATTAATGGTGGAAAAATAGCTGAGTGTGCGCCACGACCTAACATTACAATTAATGCAAAAGCCCAAAAACCTGTATTGGCGTCGGCTATTCCTAGTGCGTAACAAGATAATACAAAGCCCACTGTACCTATTATTATGGGTATATGGGCAGGCATACGATCTCCAATACGCCCCATTACTGGCATAACTATACCTAGTATTAATCCTGCAGGTATTAATACTAAACCTGCACGCGTCGGGGTATAGTTTTGAACGATTTGAACAAATATAGGTAATAAGTATAAAGATCCAAACAATCCGATGCCAAATAAAAATGAAATGACATTAGCCGCTGCGAATTGACGAGAGCTAAACCTTCTCACGTCTAGCAAACGATTTTCGTTCTTCCATTCCCAAAGAATGAAACCAATTGCTAAAAATATGCCTGCAGACAATAGAAGAACAACTTGGTCAGATTGCCATCCCAATCTTTGACCATCTGAAAGACCACTAAGAATACACACCAAGAATATTGAAAGTAACCCAAATCCTAATATATCAAATTTGGGTTTAGGTCCTGTTTCTTCTCTTGGTGACAGAACATAACTTGCAAGAAGTGCTGTTATGGCAGCAATCGGAGGAGCAACATAAAAAACAGAACGCCAATCAAAGGCGTCCACTGCCATACCGCCTATCCAAGGTCCTATTCCTGGGCCCAGCACAAAACTAAATCCAAATAGACCGTTTGCTAAAGAACGTCTATCGGGGCCGAACACTCTGTACATTGCAAGCTGCGTAAGAGGAAGAGAGATGCCAGCAGAAAATCCCTGAGCCATACGAGATAGAATAATCGAATTAAAATCTTGTCCACTGCCTCCTATAATAGAAGCTGATATAAATAAAACCATCATGCAGACAAAGACCCTTCGTTCGCCAAATGAACGTATAGCCCAGCTACTTGCCAAAAGACCCGAACTCATCGCAGCAAAAAATGCGGTAGCCATCCATTGAGCTAGATCCTGGCCAATGCCAAATGCCCCCATAATATCAGGTACGGCTACATTAATAATGGTTGATGACATTGCAAGAGCCATACTAGACATTATGCATGTCAATACTATGAGTTGCCCTCGCGTACGGTCACTCATCTTAGAAGTATCTCTACCTTCCAGGAATATCTATTTCGACCACCACGAGCATACCAGGCCGTAAAATATTCTGTTTCTGTTCTATACCGATTCTTATTGGTAGTCGCTGAGTTATTTTAGTAAAGTTGCCACTTGGATTAGGATTGGGTAGTAATGCAAACTCTCCTGTCGCCGCTTGGCCAAGGTTTTCTATCTTGCCTATAAATAACTGGTCTGGATAAGCATCAACCGATATCCTAACTGGCATTCCTAAAGTCAGATGTCTCAATTCAGTTTCTTTAATATTTGCTTCAACCCAAATATTTTTGGGGTCATGTATAAGCATTAGTCTCTGACCTCTGCGTAGATATTCTCCTTCATTAATAAACTTTCGCGATACCACTCCTAGGATAGGACTAAGTATGAGCCTGTCTTTAATGTCGAGAATCCTCTGGTCACGTTCAGTGATAATTTGAGCCTCACTATATTTTAATTCATCCAACAGAGATTTATTAATTTTAATTTTCTGTCGATTAGCGGCAGCTTCTCTTACATCTGCTTTTGCAGCTAATAGATCAGCCTTGGCAACCTGGTACCTTTCATCTGATTGGCTATATTTTAGCTTGGCTTGATCGAGGCGTTGCTCTGGAATGGCTTGATTTTTTATAAGTTGTTTTGCGCGCTCAAAACTAACTAGAGACAGTTGTCGTTGTTCACGGCTTGCTTTTACACTTATCTCTGATGCTTTCAACCGCGATAAAGCCCCTTCCTGTCGACTTTTGGTAAGGGAGTCGACCATTTGTGTCTCTAATAATATTTTTTGTCTTCGAGCTTCTATGGCTAGAAGTTTTGAGTCTAACTCCTTAAGCTTGAGCTCAGCTTCACGTGAATCTATTGCTAAAAGAAGATCTCCGGTCTTGATATTATCACCTTCTTTAATCGGAATTTTAACTGCCCATCCTTCAATTCTACTGCTGATCGCTATTTGGTCTGTTTTTATTCGTGCATCAGTTTCGGTCACTTTACTCCATTCATCTAATGCCCATTTTCCTGTAAATACCAGACAAACAACGACTATAGCGAAAACAAAAATTGATCGAATTAATCTACGAAAGCCGGATGAAGAGGCAGTTTCATTTTTTGAAGCTCCATCTCTCTCCAACGACTCTTCTTGGGTTGCTTTTTCTGTCATGACTGAATCAGCTTCCATTAATCAGCAGCGTACAATTTATGCCGGTTTAATAAATAGATCAGTCTTTATGAAGCAATTTAAATAATTTGCAATCTCAACATGCAAAATACGCATACCTGACATGTGCCATTTATAGTACTACTTTAACTTATTAGAGCTCAGTTCCACCTACGGTGAGAGCATCAAGAACAATAGTTGGCTGACCAACTCCAACGGGAACTGACTGTCCGTCCTTTCCACATGTTCCCACCCCGTCATCAAGACAAGTATCATTTCCTATCATTTTAACACGGGTTAAGGCGTCTGGGCCATTGCCGATTAAAGTAGCCCCCTTTACAGGATTGCCGATCTTTCCGTTTTCAATCGTGTAGGCTTCAGTGCAGCTAAAAACAAACTTTCCGTTGGTAATATCGACTTGGCCCCCACCAAAATTCACAGCATAAATGCCTTTTGATACTGAGCGTATACACTCTTCTGGCTCAGATTGACCATTCAGCATGTAGGTATTCGTCATACGCGGCATCGGATGATGTGCAAATGACTGACGTCGTCCATTACCTGTAGGTTCTACCCCCATAAGTCGGGCGTTCATTCGATCTTGCATATAATTTTTTAAGATACCATCTTCAATCAGTATGTTATATGCACTTTTCGTGCCTTCATCATCAATAGAAATTGAGCCACGGCGGTTAGGAATTGTTCCATCATCAACTACTGTAACTCCGGATGAGGCAACTTTCTCACCTAATAAACCAGAAAATGCGGAGGTTTTTTTTCGATTGAAATCGCCTTCTAGCCCGTGTCCGACCGCTTCATGAAGAAGTACCCCTGGCCAACCAGGCCCCAAAACTACCTGCATTTCCCCAGCTGGAGCGGGCACAGCCTCTAAGTTAGTTAAAGCTTGTTTTAGCGCTTTATCTACTTGATTTTGCCAATTAGATTGATCAAACAAACTGTCATAGGTAATGCGACCGCCAGTTCCCATGGAGCCTGACTCCTGCCGGTTGCCTTCACCAACTACTAAGGACACATTTAAGCGGACCATAGGCCGAATATCAGAAACCTGAATTCCTCCTGCTCTCAATATATGAATAGCTTGCCAATTTCCCGAGATTGAAGCAGATACTTGCCTTACTCTTTCATCGGAAGATCTGGCGTATTCGTCAATTTGACTTAAAATGGAGACTTTTTCAGAGAACTCTTGGATATTTAATGGGTTTACGTCTGAGTAAAGGCTCTGATTTGTTCCAAGGGGCTTATCATCTATAGATCCTGAGTTTCCAGATCGAACAGCCCTAATTGTTTGGCCAGCTCTAGCTATTGCTGCTTCTGACAGCTCTGTGGAATGAGCATATCCAATTGCTTCATCAACTATAGAACGAATACCAAATCCTTGAGAAGTATCAAAACTTGCGTTCCGGACTCGTCCATCATCGAACGTTATACTTTCACTCTGGCGGTATTCAAGAAAAAGTTCGCCGTCATCTGAATCTCCTATTGATTCATCTGTTATGTGTTGAAGGCGCTTGGGATCCATACCTGTATCGTTAAAAAAAATTCTATTTGTCTGTGTAATATCGCTCATAAGATCGTTCCAAAATTATACTATGAACTTCAGTGGCCACAGTGGTTAGTAGATTGATAGTTTAAAATAGAGAAATTTTTAAATTAGTTGATTAAGTATTAACACAAAAAATGAAGATTGACTTATAAATTAAAATAATTGTGTTAAATATTTCATAAGAGCGCAAATAGTAGGGATACGAAATGCCGGAAAATTCAGCGTATAATGATTTAGTAGACCTTTTTCGACGGATTGGAATTATTAATGACGCAATTGCGATTCTAGATTGGGATCAGTCGACAATGATGCCTGAAGGAAGTGCATCTTCAAGATCTGAGCAGCTCGCAACTCTGAGCGTTTTGAGTCATGACCTCCTAACGCAGCCAAAAATAAGTGAATTATTAGATAAGGTTGAGGTCAACAATGGAGGAATAGACGCATGGAAAGTAGCTAACGTAGCAGGGATGAAGCGCGCTCATCTTCATGCAATATCAGTTCCAGCTGGCTTGATTAAAGCGCAATCACAAGCAAATTCAAGCTGTCAGATGGAATGGCGCAAAGCAAAACAAGAAAGTGATTTCTCTTTTCTAATGCCTAGTTTAAAGGAGGTCATTGAAATTACTCGAGAGGTTTCTATAGCAAAGTCTGAGAAACTAGGTTTATCACCCTATGATTCATTACTCGACACTTATGAACCTGGTTGTCGTAGTGAGACAATTGATGAAGTTTTTTCTGATCATGAAAATTTTTTATCAGGTTTTTTGGGTGAGGTAATGGAGTTTCAATCCAGGCAGCCTAAAACTATTCCTCTCAAAGGTCCATTTTCTATTGATAAACAGAAGCGGTTGGGCACTGAGTTCATGAAAGATTTTGGCTTTGATTTTACCAGGGGGCGCGTTGATGTAAGTCTTCATCCATTTTGTGGAGGCGGGTTAAATGACGTTCGTATTACTACCCGTTATGATGAGAATGATTTTACTTCTTCTTTGATGGGCGTTCTGCATGAAACTGGTCACGCCATTTACGAACACGGATTACCTGAAAGCTGGTCTTACCAACCCGTAGGATCTGCTTGGGGGATGGCTATGCACGAGAGCCAATCTCTTCTCGTTGAAATGCAAGTTTGTCGTTCACATAGCTTTATGATTTACGCAGCCCCAATTATAAAAAGGGCTTTTTCTGGGTCTGGTGCAGCTTGGGAGGTTGATAATTTATATCGCCTTTACACCAGGGTTAATCCAGGTTTTATAAGGGTGGATGCTGATGAAGTAACTTATCCTGCACACATTATCTTGAGATATCGCTTGGAACGAGCATTAATTAGCAACGATTTGTTGGTCGCTGATTTACCTGTGGCCTGGAATGAAGGCATGGCAAGTTTATTAGGAATTACGCCTCCGAACGATTCTCTTGGCTGCTTGCAAGATATTCATTGGCCCTCTGGTAGTTTTGGATATTTTCCTACTTATACAATTGGTGCGGTGGCAGCTGCACAATTTTATAGTGCAGCTAAAAAACAACTAAACGATCTAGAAGATGAAATTTCAAAGGGAAAATTCAAGTCCCTACTGGATTGGTTGCACTCAAATATTCATTCAAAAGGCTCACTTTTGAGTGCAGAAGAATTATTGCTCACAGCATCAGGAAATAATCTAAATATAAAGGTTTTCCAGGAACACCTTCAAAGACGTTATCTGCACTAAATTATTTTCAAGCGGTTAGAAGTTTGTGGTAGATTCAAGACTTTAATTTTATCTATTAATAAGGATAAGATTTTTTATTAGATAATTAATAGCAGCATCTTTTTTCTAGTTTGTTTTTTGTTCGTCAATTGTTGATGAATGTATTTAAGAATTTTTAGGAGCTAAAAAGCTTGCATTATATAAGTACGAGAATTGGTTCACCAATATTAGAGTTTGAAGATGTTGTGCTCACGGGGCTTGCTAATGATGGAGGCTTATATGTTCCTGAAGTATGGCCCCAAATGGCTGTAAATCATCATGTATTTAATAAGGATATCGACTATTCCGATTTAGCATTTGAAATCATACGTCCTTTTATAGAGGAGAATTGCATTGAAGATATAAAACTTAAAAGTTTAATCAACGATAGTTATAAATCTTTTAAACAGCCATCTGTAGCTCCTTTGGTTCAAATAGACAGTAATACTTGGCTGCTTGAGTTATTTCATGGCCCAACTCTAGCCTTCAAGGATTTTGCTTTGCAGTTTTTAGGGCGAATGTTTGAGCACATACTCACTAAGAGGGATAAACGGCTAACGATAATTGGCGCAACATCAGGAGATACGGGTTCGGCCGCAATAGAAGCATGCAAAGGTCGTGATAATTTGCATATTTTTATGCTCCATCCGCTTGGGAGAGTATCAGATGTTCAACGAAGGCAGATGACTACGGTATTAGATTCAAACGTACACAATATAGCTATTGAAGGAACATTTGATGATTGCCAGGATTTAGTAAAAGGAATGTTTAATGATGAAATATTTCGTGATGATCTAAATCTTTCTGCTGTAAATTCAATTAATTGGGCACGAGTGATGGTTCAAATAGTCTATTACTTCTTTGCTGTTTCTAGGCTTAACAAATACGAGCGGCCAATCTCTTTTATAGTTCCAACTGGAAACTTTGGAAATGTATACGCAGGTTACTCGGCAATACAGATGGGATTAAACGCCTCTAGATTAGTTGTTGCATCAAACCATAATGATATTCTTACTCGATTTTTTGAAACGGGTGATATGTCAATCATGCCTGTTAAAGCATCACTATCTCCAAGTATGGACATTCAAGTCTCGAGTAATTTTGAACGACTTTTGTTTGATTTCTACGATCGTGATGGTGAGGCTGTTTCAAATTCTATAAAAATGTTTCGAGAGGAAGGAACACTTCCAGGAGGAAATAAAATTCATGCTTTAGCTAACGATATTTTTTCAGGATACCGAACTGATGACGAGGGTACTCTATTGGCGATCAAACAACTATATGATGATAAGGGTGTTTTGGTTGATCCTCATACGGCTGTTGGGCTTGGTGCTTTGAAACAATTAAAAAATAGTAAAACTTTGAATGTGGTTTTAGCGACAGCACATCCCGCAAAGTTTCCTGCTGCAGTAAAGCAAGCTACAGGAATTAATCCTAGTTTACCCGATTTTCTCAGCGATTTATATGACAGGGAAGAGAGATTTATTAAATTAAAGAATAATCTTGGTGCAGTTGAGAGTTATATTAGAGATGTAATGTCTAGTAAAAATTTGTAGTCTAACGGGACTGAGTGATGAATAGAGAAATTAATATAAGTAAATTACCTAATGGTCTTACTGTGGTAAGTGACAGAATATCCAATGTTGAATCAATCTCTCTCGGTTTATGGGTGCGTGCAGGCGCAAGGTATGAAAGGTCTTCAGAAAACGGGGTAGCACATTTTTTAGAGCATATGTTGTTTAAGGGGACAGAACGACGAACGTCCAAGGATATAGTTGAGGAAATTGAATCTGTAGGAGGCTCTATAAATGCCTACACTTCCAGAGAAATGACAGCTTTTTATGCAAAAGTCCTAAAAAAGGATTACTCCCTCGCTTTAGATGTTATTTCAGATATAGTTCAAAACTCGGTGTTTAACAGCTCTGAAATAGATAAGGAGAGAGCGGTTATACTGCAAGAAATAGGACAAACTCTTGATTCACCTGATGACGTAATTTTTGATCATTTTCAGTCAACAGCTTTTCCTAATCAGCCATTGGGTAGGCCAGTACTGGGAAAACCAAAAACTGTAAGTGATCTAACAGGTAAAAAAATTAGAGGGTTTCTTGAGAGGCACTATCAGGGATCGTCTATGGTTGTTGCTGCTGCCGGTAATATTCATCACCAAGAACTAGTAGACAAGTGCGAAAGGTACTTTGGTAATATAAAGGCAGGCAAGCAAGCGAGCGTTTTAGACGGTATCTTTTCAGGCGGTGAACATAGAGAATATAGAGATTTAGAACAGATCCACCTTATATTTGGTTTTTCTGGACCAGCCATTGGTTCCTCAGATTTTTATGCTATGTCAGTCTTATCAAATTTATTGGGGGGAGGGATGTCTTCACGATTGTTTCAAGATATTCGAGAAAAGCGAGGTCTTGCTTATTCTATTGATTCTTTTATGTCTTCATATTCAGATATTGGGCTCTTTGGTGTCTACGCTGGAACAGGTAATAATGAAATTAAAGAGTTAATTCCTGCCTTATGTAATCAGATAAGAGGACTATCAGATAGCCTTAAGATAGAGGAAGTAGAGAGAGCGCGTGCACAGATAAAATCAAGTCTTTTGATGGCTCTTGAATCAACTGGGGCTAGATGTGAACAAATTGCTCAACATATCTTAATTTTTGGACGTGTTATACCTCTCGAAGAGGTGGTAGCTCACTTGGATTCAATAGACGTAATGCAAATTTCTAATTTAGCTAAAGATATTTTTAATAATTCTCCCGTAATAGCTGCAGTTGGGCCAATAGCTAATTTGGAACAAATTGATACTATTGCGGAACGTTTGGCGGCTTAAAGAAAAAGAAGTTTTTCTCATGCGTCTTTTTAAAAGTTTATCATCATCTAATAAAAATATACGGTTAAATGGCCAAAGGGTTTTTTTGAGACCTCCTAAAGAATCTGATTGGAGGGCATATGTCGAAGTACGTTCAATTAGTCGTGATTTTCTTGAGCCATGGGAACCTACGTGGCCGCCTGATGCATTGTCATATGAAGCTTTTTCTCGTTATTTAAGCCGCCATTCAAGTGAGTGGCGAGATCATTCAGGCAGTAGCTTTTTTATTTTCCGAAATGACGATGAAACTCTTCTTGGGGGTATTAGTCTTTCGAATCTTCGTAGAGGGGTTTCTCAGTGCGGTACTCTAGGATATTGGATTGGAAAACCACATAGTCGTAAGGGTTATATGACTGAGGCTTTAAACCTTATAAATTGCTTCTGTTTTGATGATCTACAGCTTCACCGAGTTGAGGCGGCTTGCTTACCACATAATCAAGCAAGCAAGAGGTTGCTTGTTAGATCAGGTTTCAATCAGGATGGATATGCGCAAAAATATATGAAAATAAATGGGAAATGGCATGATCACCTTCTCTTCTCATTATTAGGAGAAGACTATAGGAGAGTGTCTTGACTGAATATATGCCCTTATTAGTTTCTCAACTTTAAATATGCGCCTACTGTTTTCTAAACTAGTTAGCCCGCGTTTTCGTATGTTAACTATTTTACTAACAAGCAGTATTGCCTTCCTTTCTTCTGTTATAGCTCCAGGATTACCTGACTTGTATGCGGAATTTTCGAATGTGGAAAATGCGCAGCTTTTGTCCCGGCTAGTTTTAACTATACCAATGCTTTTTCTGGCATTATTTGGCCCATTTGTAGGACTAATTGTTGATAAATATGGCCGTCGTAAAACCCTTATATTTAGTATTGTTGGCTTCGGTTTTTCTGGCCTATCTGGTTTGGTTCTAGAAACACTTACGGCAATACTTATAAGCAGAGCTATTTTGGGTATTTTTCTTGTTGGTATTCTTACGAGTGTTACTGCTCTAATTGGGGATTATTATTCAGGGGAAGAGCGAAATAAAGTTGCAGGATATCAAAGTGCCTCAATTTCTTTTGGAACACTTATATATACTTTTCTTGCTGGCTTATTAGCTGAAATTGATTGGCGTGCGACTTTTGTAGTGTTTGGGGTTGCATTAGTTTTAGTTGTTCCAATAGTAGTTAGCTTGTATGAACCTGATACTACTCAAGATAAAAGCTCTCAAATTTCTTCGAAAGAAACTTCCAGAAAAGATTTTCTAATTATTTTTGGCATTTATATTCTTACTTTTCTAGCCATGGTGCTTCTTTTTATGGTGCCATCTCAGATCCCCTTCTTTCTTGTAGATATTGACGTGCTGAGTCCTTTTGAAGCCGGCTTGGCTGTGGGATTGTTTAGCCTTAGTGGAGGAATCTCTTCTTTGATATTTCCATGGCTTAGGCGCCAATTTGGTGTTTCTTTATTATTTGCTTTAGTTTTTGCTGATATAAGTATCTGCTATATTTTAATTAGCACCTCAACAGATATATATGATGTAGTAATCGCATTACTGATAGGTGGTTTTTCAGTGGGGGCTTTCCTACCAAATGCTACATTAGTTATATTGGCGCGATCGGCTCCCATTTTTCGTGGGCGTGCCTTAAGTTGTTTAACTGCAGCTTTTTTTCTCGGACAATTTACATCTCCTCTTTATAGTCTTCCAATAATTAAATGGACCTCACTTGGTCAATCCTTTTTTTATTCGGGAGTTTTAGCAGCTCTAGTTTCAACTTTTTTTATTTTTATGATCATATGTCTAAAAATAAGGGAGTATAATTGATTCAAAAATTATTAATTTAAGCTCGGCCTATTGTGTCAGATAGAGTTGACAACTTTACCCCAATACTATTTAGCGCATTTTGCCACTTATCTTTTATGTTAGTACAAAAAACTAGTGACGTATTATAAGGAGCGTGTAGCCAAGAATTTTGGATTAGCTCTTCTTCAAGCTGTCCAGCTCCCCATCCGGCATAACCAAGTGCTAATAGTGCATTTTCAGGCCCATTTCCTGTTGCCAGCCGCCTGATCATATCGATAGAAGTATTCAATGAGATATGGTCATTAATAGGGAATGACCCTTCGAATAAAGTCTCTTTACTGTGCAGAACAAAACCATGCCCTAATTCAACTGGCCCGCCAAAATAAATGTCCAATTTCTCTGTATATTCTTTGGAAGTAATCTCTAATTCTGAAAGTAGTTCCTTAAAGTCGATATCAGTAAATAACTTATTAATTATAATTCCCATTGCTCCTTCTGTGTTATGGGCACAGATAAGTATAACTGCTTTCTCAAAACGAGGATCAGTCATTGAAGGCGTTGCTATCAACAGCTGTCCTTCGAGATAAGAATGATTTTTTTCGTCATACATAATATAAACTGTTCAAAAGATATCTATTTTATAATCATTAGTTCTTGTCAGCATGATTAATTCAGTTTAGCTAAAACTTAAATTATCTGCGTATGACTAATTATTAAGAAAAAGTACACATTTTCTTGCGTTGTCAACGCTTAATTAAGTTTGTTTTATAGGAACTGAAAATACTCGAATATGGTCAAGCTATTGAAAAACAACATTAAAATTTGTGTTATTGCTATACTATCACTGGTTGTTTTTATTAATAACGTACATTCCTACGAAGCTTCTAGTAAATGGAATGTTGGTACCAAAGCAAAAGCAAGGTTATTATCTTCTGTAAATGCAGTTGGCAATCACAATGTGATCTTAATTGGGATTGAAGTGAAACTGCATCAAGGTTGGAAAACCTATTGGAGATCTCCTGGCGAATCTGGAATGCCTCCAAAATTAGACTTTGACGAGAGCTCGAATCTGAAATCGTCAAATCTTGAATGGCCGGCTCCCTCGCGATTTAATTATGAGGGATTAAAAATGAATGGCTATAAAGATGAAGTTGTTTTTCCTATCCAAATAGAACCAGAAAACATAGGAGAAGCTATAGACATACGAGTTCTTCTAAACATTCTCGTTTGTGAAGACGTATGTATTCCGCATTCAATGATACTTGATCTGTATTTACCATCGGGAAAAAGTTCAGAAACTGAGCATGCTGAATTAATCCGTAAGTATAAAAATTTAGTGCCTGGCAAAGAAAAATCAGACGGATTAAAGATCACATCTTATACCCAAAAAGGTTCTATTTTAAAAACTGTACACAGTTCTAGTTTTGTTTTCGATAAGCCTCAATTTTTTGTAGAAACTCAAAACAAATTAAAAGTTATTAGACAACAATCACAGATTTTAAATGACGGTAAATTATTAGTTGCAGAATGGAGACTTGAAGAAGACAGAGAAAATTCTGATAAGCCCACTGACTACCTATCAAATGTAACGTTAACATTAGTTGATGGTAACAGGAGTGTTCAATCTTATATAAAAATACAGAATGATTTAATTAAGACTAATGGGTTATTAGGGCTTAGTTTTAAGTTTGTTTCTATGGTTTTTATAGCTTTTTGCGGAGGTTTGATTTTAAACCTTATGCCATGCGTCTTTCCTGTTTTATCAATAAAACTTTTGTCTGTGATAAATTCCATTGGAGAAAGCAGAAAAAGAATTCGTTCAAGTTTCTTTATAACATCCTTAGGAATTATATTTTCGTTTTTAATTATTGGTTTGAGTGCGACAATATTAAAAGCTGCTGGCTATACCTTTGGCTGGGGCATTCAGTTTCAGCAGCCTTTATTTATTATCTCAATAATTATAATTCTTACTCTTTTTGCTGCTAATCTGTGGGGTTTTTTCGAAATAAATTTACCCGCCAGAATAATAAAATTTTCACTAGACGTTAGTGATAGTAGAAATGCTTCGGGCAGTTTTTTTCAAGGAGCATTTGCCACAATATTAGCAACTCCCTGCACTGCACCTTTTGTGGGCACATCAGTTAGTTTTGCACTCGCTGGGAGTGTTCCAGAAACTTTAACTATTTTTGTTTTTCTTGGGTTAGGAATGGCTTTTCCATTTATACTAATCGGTCTTTTCCCTGGTTTATCTAATAAGTTACCTAAACCGGGTTCTTGGATGATTTGGATTAAAACAATCCTAGGCTTTTGTCTTCTTGGTACGACAATTTGGTTTTTAACTATAATCAACTACCAAGTTTCTAATGAAGCGGCTTACCTAGTAGGAGCTTTAATGGGGCTGATAATTTTACTTTTAAAACTAAAAAACCGACTAAAATTCGTTAATCAGAAGATAATTTATATGACTGTTCTTATAATAATATGCTTTTCTTTCTTGACGCCAAGAGTTTTATCTTCATTTAGTTTAGTCGAAACAATAGCTCGAAATGGCGCAACATCTAATTGGGATAAATTTAATTATTCCTCTATCAATCAACATCTAATGGATGGCAAGACAGTGATTGTGGACGTTACTGCTAAGTGGTGCATTACATGCCAGTTAAACAAGCAACGAGTTTTTCAAACCAAGGAAGTCAAAAAATTTATTAAGAATGATGAAGTTATAGCTATGCGAGCTGACTGGACAAAGCCAGATTTAAAAATAACTGAGTATTTATCTACATTTAATCGATTTGGTGTGCCATTTAACGTCGTTTATGGACCAGGCTTAAAAAGCGGATTTATCTTACCGGAACTTTTATCTGTAAGAGGTCTATTTTCTGCAGTTGAACGAACAGGATATAAAAAAGTAAAAACACCTAAAGAATAAGTGAGAAAGTATTTAATAATTAAAGATAAATGCTTTGATTCAATGCAATTGATTAAAATTATTTGTTTTAATTGGACAAGTAATTTGAAATATTAACATTAAATACTAGAGGGGTAATTACAATGGCTTTACAAGTGGGAGATCAGATTCCTGAGGGAGAACTACGCTGCAAAACGTCGGAGGGAGTTAAACCTGTCTCTATTAAAGAGCTGTTTCAAAATAAAAGAGTCGTTTTGTTTGCCGTTCCAGGAGCATTTACTCCTACTTGTTCAGCAAGACATCTTCCTGGTTTCGTAGAAAACGTAGAAAAAATAAAGTCAAAAGGGATAGATACAGTAGCCTGTATGTCGGTAAATGATGTGTTTGTGATGGATGCATGGGGAAAAGACCAAAATACAGGAGATAAAATTATAATGCTAGCTGATGGGGCGGCTGACTATACTAAGAAACTAGGTTTAGAGCTTGACCTTAATGCCACGGGTTTAGGAATTCGCTGCAAACGGTTTGCAATGATTATTGACAATGAAATAATAAAAGATGTCGTAGTTGAAGAGGCAGGAAAGTTCGGTGAAACTTCGGCTGAAAGTATTCTAGAAAGACTTCAGAAGTTATAAGTGAAAAACTTAGAAATTTTCTAATTAAAGCATGAGTTTATTCTGTAGGGCATATAGCTTTCAACTGCTTTGTCTGTAGACTAGATCATTGATAGAAATAAATATTCATCTGGAAACGATTTATTCAAATTATTGATGAGTCGATTTTCTGTCTCATTGCTAGACTGGCCAGAGTGTCAGCTCTTTCATTGTCTGGATGACCCGCATGGCCTTTTACCCAATGCCACTCAACCTTATGACGAGCTATGGCAGTGTCTAGTCTTTTCCATAAGTCGACATTTTTTACTGGTTTTTTTGCTGCTGTTCTCCATCCATTTTCTTTCCATCTATAAATCCATTTTGTAATACCATCACGTAAATAAACACTATCTGTATAAACACTAGCAAATGATGGTCTTTTAAGACTTTCGAATGCCTCTATGGCTGCGGTTAACTCCATTCGATTATTAGTTGTTTCCAGTTCCGCATTCATTAATTCACATTCATGACTTTTATATCTGAGGATGGCCCCCCAACCTCCAGGTCCAGGGTTTCCTGAGCAGGCACCATCTGTAAATATATCCACTTTTGGTAGATCATTCATCTAATTATATACTTCTCTTCAAGTCCGTAGACTTCCGGTCTTTGAACTCTTTGGTGGAATGTAAGCCTACTCAAAAACTCTGAAGGATCCTTGGGTCGGATTGATGTATGAAAATTATTATATATTTTATCATAAAGTCGTGTGAGAACAAACCTTAGCGCGCTACCTCGTGCAAGGATGGGCAAAGCATTATACTCTTCATGATTTAAAGGTCGTATTGTGTTATAAGCCTTTAAAAATGAATGGCCTTTTTGGTTATTATATTTTCCGTTACTTTCAAAGCACCATGCGTTTAAACAAATACTGAGGTCATAAGATAAAAAATCGTTACATGCGAAATAAAAATCAATTAGGCCAGATACCATGTTATCTCTAAAAAACACATTATCTGGAAAAAGGTCAGCATGAATTAGGCCAAAGGGCAGTTTTTTGGGCCAGAAATTTTCCAAATAGTCCAACTCCTTCTCTACCATATATAATGTTTCTGGTTGGTTAGAGTGAATCACTTTTTTTGATTCTTCTAATAGTCTTCTCCACTCATTTAATGACATATTATTAGGTCTTTTTTGTGGAAACCCATATGCAGTTAGATGCAAATTAGCTAGAGCTTCACCAAGGGCACTACACTCTGAAGAGCTTCCTATTTCAACACTAAGACCGGGAACAAACGATAGAATTGCAGCAGGTTTTCCTTTCAACTCACCAATTGGATGGCCTTCATTGCTTTTTATTGGTCGAGGGCAAGGGATGTTATGGTTTGCTAGGTGCTCCATAAGATCAAGAAAAAATGGTAAGTCTTCGCTTCTTACTCTTCTTTCAAAGATCGTTAGTATATAGTTTGTTAACTGGCGTTGACCGTTTTTTTTGACACGAAGATGATAATTTGTATTTTCTTGTCCTTGAGCAATCCCTTCGTATGACGATACGATTCCTACGTCGTACTCGCCCAGAAAGCTTTTCAAATCTGACAATGTTACGTCTGTGTAGACGGCCATAAATATTTATATCTTAATTAGTCTAAGTTCATTTGTGGAAGATTAAAACTAACACTTTCTTTTCTTA
>Ga0310344_10000010_pt1 | contig 293833 bp, 247 predicted proteins | sample HC15DNA20200_MG_FD_203801 | JGI IMG/M metagenome (GOLD analysis project Ga0310344, IMG submission 203801) | Marine microbial communities from station ALOHA, North Pacific Subtropical Gyre - HC15-DNA-20-200_MG | ecosystem: Environmental > Aquatic > Marine > Oceanic | place: Pacific Ocean...
TTATATAACACTGAAAATGATTCGTTATATAACACTGAAAATGATTCGTTATATAACACTGAAAATGATTCGTTATATAACACTGAAAATGATTCGTTATATAACACTGAAAATGATTCGTTATATAACACTGAAAATGATTCGTTATATAGCACTGAAAATGATTCACTGAAAAGTTGGACCAGAACAATGGTTGTACGCCCAGGATGGATCCGAAAAGGTGAAATATATATGCTAGATGATGATAATTATATCCTCCACCATCTTCCCATAACAATTGATGACTTTGAACTTATTGATGCTTATACTAAGGCCCTAGTAGTGCTAAGACCTGAAAAACTGGATAAAATATATCAACCTAACTTTTTCTTCAATATTTTGGAAAGCATGGACGCTGAAATAATGGATGAGATAATAGATCCTTTAAGGTTTGCAGAATTAGAATCTAAAGCATTACGAATTGGAGTCTCCGAAGAACAGAAAATAATCCAGATAGAAATAATGGAAAAAGGCCAAATAGAACTAGTGACAATCCCGGTATCCTCTGATCTATTTATAGAACTCTATGTAGCCCTCGGAACACTTTAATCAGAGTAAATAATATAACACTAGGTTTTAGAAAATGATTTTTTTTCGCAAGTTTCACACCAAAAACACTGCTGGTTTAATATCAAGAATCTTTAGATATAGTAGATGGATGATCTACGGTGGTTTCAGTATTGCCGGAATCAGTATTGTAATAGCTTTAATTATTTTTTTTATTACAGTTCCTACTATTCCGCGTCTTCCAGATGACCTGAACGATATATTTGGAAAAATGACTCGTGTTTACGCTTATGAAGATGATGGAACCGCCCGGCTAGTTCATACTCTAGGCGGGCATCGTCGGGTACCACTTGTAGAAATATCTCCTATGTTTAAGCAGGCGATCATCGCTACAGAAGATGCCGATTTTTTCAACCATCACGGCATTGATAAACCTGGCATCATGCGGGCTATTATAACTAATATCCGAGGAGGAAGGATCTTAGGCCAAGGAGCCAGCACTATCACTCAACAACTTGCTCGTCATCTTTTCTTCACTCGTGATAAGTCCTTAATACGAAAAATTCGAGAGATTATGGCATCGGTACAGATTGAAGCTAGATTCTCTAAAAATGAAATCCTATCGGCCTATTGCAACAATGTCTATTTTGGTGCTAGCGCATACGGTATTGAAGAAGCCGCGCAACGATTTTTTAGTAAACACGCTGTTGATCTTACCCTAGGAGAAGCTGCTCTGCTGGCTGGATTGGTTCAAAGACCAAGTGCTTATAACCCATATTACAATATGGATCGTGCTTTGAACCGCAGAGATACTGTATTTAGGCGAATGATGGAAAATGGCTATATAACTAAAGAACAGGTGGTTGAGGCACGAGCCGAAAAGTTATTGCTGAAAGGGAAAAGTATCGGCCCCGCTAGGGGACCATACTATCTTGATTATGTGGAGGGACTTCTACTTCAAAAATATGACAGCAACTTGGTCTACAATGGTGGATTAAAAGTTTATATAGCTATGGATTTGGAACTACAGGAAACGGCCGAGCAAGCGATTAATAATGGTTTAGCCTTTGTTGATTCCTTAGTAGGCAATCCGGTATATAATTCTACCACTTCAAAAGAAAAACGACAAGCTCTTGAAGGCGCTTTAGTAGCCATTGAACCACATTCAGGAGCGTTAAAAGCGCTTGCTGGCGGCCGGGACTACACGGCAAGTGAATTTAATCGAGCCATCGAAAATAATCGTCAACCTGGCTCCGGGTTTAAAACAGTAGTCTACTTGACAGCTCTAGATCATCTAGGATATTCTGCTAATACGGTTGTCGTTGACGAACCGGTAGCTTATACTACCGAATTAGGCGACCTTTGGGAGCCCCAAAATTTCACTCACGGGTATGAAGGCCCCATTATTCTTAAACGAGCTTTCATGCGATCAATCAACGTAATATCTGCAAAATTAACGAGTGAAATCGGACCTTCCACCATAATAAATTATGCTCGAAAGTTAGGAATTTCAAGCCCCCTTGAACCAGTATTATCTTTGGCCTTAGGAAGCAATGGGGTCTCACCACTCGAAATGGCTTCTGCTTACTCAGTATTTGCCACTGGGGGTGTCTATCACCAACCATATGCTATCTCCCGGATAGAAGATTCTGAAGGGAGGGTAATTGAAAATATAGAACCAGAACCACGCCGGGCAATTGATGCTAAATCGGCCTATCTCATGCTGGATTTTTTGAGGGGAGTGGTCCTTGGTGGTACTGGGGCTAGCATTCGCTATCGATATGGCTTTACAACACCAAGTGGTGGAAAAACCGGAACATCAAACGAATCTAAAGACGTCTGGTTTAACGGATTTACAAAAGATCTTTCGGCCTCTGTCTGGGTTGGCTATGACGATGCACGACCTATTTTGTCAACAGATGAAAATACAACAATTACTGGCGCTTCAGGAGCTATTCCCGTGTGGGTGAGATTCATGAAACAGGCTACTGAAATTCTTAATCAGCGTAAGCTTATACCTAAAATTGCCACTAAAGACACCACAGAAGTCCTTCTAGTTAATATGTTAGCTGATTCGACCAACGTAGATGATTTAGAAGAAATTTTAATAGAAACACCAAAAGAAACTGAAAAAACAAAGGATCCACCAGCCTTCCCAATGCCGCTAGGACTGGAGAGAGTTCGGGTAGATATACGAACGGGAGAATTGTCGGATGATCCTGAATCTTCTTTGCATATTATAATGAGAGGGACGACACCCAAAATCAAAGATAGTGTAATTTCTTCTTCAGAAAAAATTATTGAGGATGACCAGGTTAACAGTAAAAAAATTGAGTACGAATGACCTACAACCTCGAATATCTGTTAGGATAAAACTAATTATTCCACAGATTTTTCCAAAATGATTAATTACCTTCTCGATTTCGATCAATCGCTTCCCGCACTGCTGGTATAAGAAAGACGTTCTCTAGAGAGAAGCCAGAAAATGCCCGTCCAAGCAAATTAATTCTACCATCGGTATCAAGTCGGCGGTTAATTACTATGTGATAAATGCCACGGTATCGACACAGTCCACCTTCACCATCTAACTTACCATAGCGAACGTGGATGGACATACGTTCTGCCAGATCTTCGAATTCCTTTAATAAAGTAATATTATCCATAATAAATAAAAATTCTAAAACATTAAAACCGTCGAATCAGCTTAATACGGGCAGGTCTCGCATAGGTTTAGTTAACATAACATGTTTACCTAAACATGGTCAAGCAGGGATTACAGATTATAGGATTAACCCCGATTAGAATGCCGATACAATATCCAGACATAGGTTACATTACGATCAAAAAAGTCTTGACATTACACCACCATATTCCGATCTTTCCTCGGTTGTTTGTTGCTACCAAGCCTTAACGGCTAGCTCGTATTAAGCGGGAGTAGCTCAGTGGTAGAGCATCACGTTGCCAACGTGAGGGTCGCGGGTTCAACCCCCGTCTCCCGCCTTATTCTGGCGGCATAGCCAAGTGGCTAAGGCACGGGACTGCAAATCCTCGATCGCCGGTTCGAATCCGGCTGCCGCCTTGCATTTTTCAACCATACCTCTCTGTATTTCTTAATTAATCCTTGATATTGCGGGCTAAGGCATAACCTAGGGCCCGCTTAAAAAATTGTTTTTCAATTTGGAGTTCTAATGTCCTTGAGTGCCATAAAACCGGGGGGAAAAATCCCCAAGTCGGAAATTGATCATATTCAAAATTCGTTTCTGAAGAATGGATACTACGAATTAGGGCCACTTCTTGAAACTGAGGAAATAGAAGCTCTTCATCAAGATATGAAAAGAAAATGGGATGACCCTCAGATGCACGAACCTTCTAGAGACCAGATCCGAGGAACCAGCCTAATGCGGATGTTTGAGTATTCATATGCTTTTCGTGATCTGATTGTCAGAGAGCCCTTTGCTAGCCTTGCTGAATCGATACTAGGGGAAGACTGCCACTGTATGTCACAAAATGCATTATATACCCCTGGTAATCCTAAAGCTGTCCCCAATGGACCTGGGGGTTGGCATGTAGATGATCTGGTTCATTTCCCATTACCCGAAGGGATTTCTGGCCATACTCCAGCAATTACAATGCCATGCTTTGTAATGCAGGTTTTCACACCATTAACTGATATAGAATCCATCAGGTATGGCCCAACACAAGTGGTACCAGGCAGCCACTACGCTGGGCGTCCACCTAATCAACAAGATAATCCAACATTTAATAGCTCTGAACCACACTCTTTCTTAGTCCGAAAAGGCTATGGCTATATGTTTAATAATCAGATCTGGCATAGAGGAGCTCCCAATGCTTCTAACCGGAACCGACTTATGGCAGGTGTTACTTATAGTAAACGGTTTATATCCCAAAAATTTTACCCTTTTATAGATTATAAAATGCCTAGCCATGTCTGGGATCAGGCTTCACCCCGTTTAGAGAGAATGCTGGGACGCCACGATAAAGGAGCATATGGATAATGATGAAAAACAGAAAAGGTGAATTTGAGAAGCGTACTGCTTTAGTAACGGGTGGTTCCCGAGGCATTGGAAGATCAACTTGTATAATGTTAGCAGCTTCTGGAGCTCGAGTCGCTATCAACTTTGCTAATAACAAGGATGCAGCAAATGAGACTCTTAGAATGGTAAAAGAACTTGGCGCTGAGGGTATGATTATTCGAGCTGATGTATCATCTGAAAAAGATGTAAACAATATGGTCAAAAATGTAAGTGCTGAGTTAGGACCAATAGACCTATTGGTTAACAATGCAGGAATTGCTGTGAGCCAATCTCATTTGGCAATCTCGTTCGCAGATTGGAAACGGATGTTTGAGGTTAACGTCGATGGGGTTTTCTTAACAACCTGGGCAGTTAAAAATCAGATGATAGATCAGGGCTACGGACGTATTGTTAATGTAGCCTCACTTGCTGGGATAATTTTAAAAAAAGAAATGATCCATTATGCAACAGCAAAAGCATCGGTTATATCTTTTACTCGACATTGTAGCGAAGCCTTTGCCCCGCATAATATTCGGGTAAACTGTGTTGCTCCGGGGTTAACAGACACCGATATTGCTCAGAGTGCGAACCCAGATTCAATAAACCAACTCATTAACTCTACACCATTAGGCCGGATGGCTGTTCCAGGAGAAATAGCTAACGTAATCCATTTTTTACTTTCTGAAGATGCTAGTTTTGTAACGGGTCAAACTATAGTAGCGTGTGGTGGGCGTAGTTGATTTTTCTATTTTATCGGTTATCAATTAACTCAGCTACCACATCCGGATCTGCTAGCGTTGTTGTATCTCCAATCTGGTCCAGTTCATTGGTAGCAATCTTTCTCAGAATACGACGCATAATCTTTCCCGACCTCGTCTTGGGTAAGGCTGGTGCCCAGTGAATTACATCCGGAGTGGCAATTGGCCCAATTACCGAACGAACATGACCCTTTAATTCATGGCTTAGTTCTTCTGTGTATGCCTCCCCAACATTAAGAGTAACATAAGCATAAATACCCTGACCCTTAATTTCATGAGGAAAACCTACCACAGCAGATTCTGCTACAGACCTGTGAGACACTAGAGCACTTTCTACTTCCGCTGTACCCATTCTATGGCCAGAAACATTAATTACGTCATCTACACGACCAGTTATCCAGTAATATCCATCTTCATCCCGCCGGCACCCATCTCCAGTAAAATAATACCCCTTATATTGTTGGAAATATGTATCCTCAAAACGTTTATGGTCGCCATAAACTGTACGCATTTGGCCTGGCCATGGTTCTTTAATTGCCAACACTCCCATTATTCCATTTCCATCAAGCTCTTTCCCACTTTCGCCATCAAGCAAAACAGGGGTTACTCCGAAGAAAGGAAGCGTCGCCGATCCTGGTTTGGTTGGTATCGCTCCGGGTAATGGCGAGATCATAATCCCACCAGTCTCTGTCTGCCACCAAGTATCGACTATCGGGCACCGCTCTTTCCCCACGTTTAAGTGATACCAACGCCATGCCTCAGGATTAATAGGCTCCCCAACTGTTCCTAAGAGCTGGAGGGTCGGCATTGGATGTTTATTCGGCCACTCAGAACCCTCTCGGGCTAATGCTCTTATGGCGGTTGGGGCAGTATAAAACTGATTGACGCCGTACTTTTCAATAATTTCCCAACAACGATCAGGTGCCGGATAGGTAGGAATACCTTCGAACATTACCGTTGTAGCTCCATTGCTCAATGGACCATAGATAATATAAGAATGCCCAGTAACCCAACCAATATCAGCGCCACAAAAATATATGTCCCCCTTGTGATAATCAAAAACATAACGATGGGTTATTCCTGTATACACCATATAACCGGCTACCGTATGTTGTACGCCTTTGGGTTTTCCGGTTGACCCTGATGTATATAAAATAAACAGCGGATCCTCTGAATCCATTTCCTCACAAGGACACTCTGAGCTTACCTTTCCCATAAGGTCATCCCAATCAAAATCCCGACCTTCTTTCATCGGAAAATCAAATTGAGATTGTTTTGTAACTCGATTAACGACTATGCAGGTGGTTACCTCTTCGCCCATTTGTTTTTCTGCTGAAGCGATAGCTTTATCCGCTACCGGTTTCATAAAAACCGGTTTGTCTCCCCGGTACGTCCCATTAGCAGTAATTACTATTCTACAGGTTGAATCTACAATTCGATCTGATAGTGAATCAGCAGAGAATCCACCAAACACTATAGAGTGGACCGCCCCAATCCGGGCACATGCTAACATCGAAATTGCCAATTCAGGAATCATCGGCAGGTAAATAGAAACCCTGTCCCCTTTTTTAACTCCCCTAGCCTTCAATACATTAGAGAATTTACATACTTTTTCATGTAATTCTCGGTAAGTTAGTCTAGTACTTTCTCCAGGTTCATTCCCTTCCCAGATAATTGCTATTTTATCTCCTTGAGTTTCAAGATGCCGATCTAAACAGTTATAAACGATATTTGTTTTACCCCCTTCGAACCATCGGATAAAAACTGGACCATTGCGAAGATCATAGTTGTACGACCTTACCCTGTCCCACTTTCGAAACCAATAGAAAGTCTCTGCCTTCTCAGCCCAAAAACTTTCCGAATCAACAACTGATCTTTCATACTCAGAATGATATTCTGCTAAGCTTTTAACGTGTGCCTTAGAAGAAAAGGATTTGTTTGGGGTATACATGTCAACCATTGTTTTCTCCAACTAGCGTTTAGGGTAGATTATTTTATCCGAGGAAGCATAGTAATAATCAGTTTTCTATTCTAATCTCCACTGGATCTCCTTGCAATACGCCAATAAGCTTAGCTGCATTACCTTTATTGACAGCTATTTCCAATTGATCAACACTTCCCCAAATAGCCAAAAAGGAACCGATGTTTACTTCATCGTAGGAATTCCTAATCCTATCAATAGTCATTGCAGCCAACCTTATTTGAAATTTCTTGTTCTTGGTCGTCTCTGTAAAGAGAGATTTACCGACATTAGTAATTATATTCCCATAATGGTCTATATGCAATACACGAGCACAAATAATATTATCTTTAACTACTGGTATACTAATTAATCCTGTATGATAATCAGTTACTTCAGGTCCAAATCGCGATATGGGTACTCCGTTCGCGATATGAGCCGCTACGGATGCAAAAATATCCCTTCCGTGAAAGGTATTACTGATTTGGGGCAACATATAGTCTGTTTGAGTTATAGATATAACACGGACATTAGGTTCTCTTAAGTATACATATGCAAAAATCCCATTATCCGGACCTACAAACACGTATTTCTCTGTTTCTATAATGATAGCTCGACGTTTGCTACCAACTCCTGGATCGACCACACAAATGTGGATAGTACCATCAGGAAAAAATGGATAGGCAGAGCTCAAAATAAAAGCTCCCTCACCTACCTCCTGAGGTTGAATCCCATGAGTAAGATCTATAATGTTAATCTCTGGAGATATTTTGAGGATAACTCCTTTCATTATCCCCACGAAAGCATCACGACTACCAAAATCAGTCAGGAGTGTTATTAGAGGCATTATAAGCAGGAACTTCCATTAGTCAATTTTGACTTGCCAATAAGAATAGTTCTAGGTGCATCTTTACTGATGATTTGACCATCAAAATCACCATAAGTTTGTGTCACTTCTAGTCCAACCTTACTCATCATCTTCTCAAGCTCTTCCAGAGTATACATTCGAACCGATTCATTATAAATTCGCTCAGAACCATTTTCCCTTATTTTGACTTCTTTATTTATCCGAACGTTTGTACCTTTTATTTCCCAATCTCCTGTAATCCAACGTTTCTGGTTAACCTCCATAGTATCCATGATATAGTGATCTTCTGGGACCAGATTGGAGATAACATATTCCCGGTTCAAATAATCCATTAAAAAAGAGCCCCCTGGACACAAAGATTGGGCAATAGTATTCAAAACTTTAGCATTTTCCCTGTCTTCCTGAAAATACCCAAAGCTAGTAAAAAAGTTGACAACAAGATCAAAGTTATAACTTTTAGGAACTTCCCGCATATCCCTATGTATGAATGTTGTATCAAGTCCTTCTTCTTTAGCTCGATTGTACGCACGTTCGAGTAATTCATCTGAGAGATCTAACCCTGTCACCTTGTACCCACGACGTGAAAACTCGAGACTGTGCCTACCATCACCACAACCAATATCTAATACATTACAAAGGGATATTCCTCCTAGCTTTTCTAGCAAAAATTCAACCTGAACTCTTGCTTCTTTATCATTCCTATGTGGGTAAACTCTAAGGTAATCAGATCGAAAGGCTTTCTTATACCAATCTGATGCTGGTTTATAATTTGTTAGCATAACTTTACCTATTTTTATCCCTAGTTCAATATAAAGAATCCGACAGTTCAGTCAATCTAACATAAAATTACAAGTTTCCTATATCAACCGTATTTATTGACAAATGATCTTGCCGAGTTTAGTTTCAAGCTTTGCCGAAGTTTTGTTGTTCAAATCAAAAATGGGAAGCTTCCAGATGACTAGCAAAAAAACAAAATCTCACAAACCTTCATTGGATGATATTAATTTTGAGAAGTTACTTGATCAAATGGATGAACTCGGGCGTCAGGCTGATGCTCTTCGAGAAAAAGTGAACCATTTGATCGCCGAAATGCAAGAAAATGATATCATCGTCGATGAGAATAGCAACTCCACCCAAGAAAATGCTGATTAATCTTAGAAATCTGCCTAGATGGATTATTAATAAAGCTTATTATACAGATCAAAAACTTCATCCCTAAATGGTATCGAATAAGTAGCCCCTCGGCCCCGAATTTTCAGTCCTGACATTACCGTTCCTAGTCTAGCAGATTCAAGTGGACTCATCCCATTTATTAAACAGTAAAGAAAAGCACCGTTGAAAACATCTCCTGCTCCAGATGTATCAACTACTTTCTCAGGACTATAAGCCGCTACTTCGTGAACGTCTTTGTTAAACCCAAGCACGGCACCCGATGGACCACACTTTACTACAACTAATTTAACCCCTTTTTCAAGAGATGAACTAATAACATTGGATGGCCTGTCAGTATCAAACAATGCTGTACTTTCCTCTGGGGCACTTGGTAATAGGATATCCACATATGGGAGGATCTCATCTAGAGCCTCTCGTGCTTCCTGCAGTCCCCAAAGCCCAAGCCGTAGGTTTGTATCAAACGCTGTCAAAACATTTTGTTTACGAGCTATCTTAAATGCCTTCAGCACTGCCTCCCGACTGGACTTAGATATCGCCTGCGAAATTCCACTTGCATAAACAATTTTTGTGGTCCCTATATAAGCAGGAATTATATCACTAGGTTCTAGAAAACTAGCCGCACTACCCGATCGATAGTAGGTAAACTCTCGCTCTCCATCAGGAAGAATTGAAATAAAATACAATCCATTATGGGAAACACCAGGGGTTACGCAACTAAGATCTATCCCTTCTGAAGACCAGGATTCTGTCAGGAACTCCTTGAATGGATCGTTCCCCACACGAGTTATATATCCTGTCTTTGCACCTAGCCGGGAAGCAGCTACTAACATATTCATTGTATCGCCGGCAAAAGTTCGAGTGAAGGTTTCACCTTTAGCCAGTGGTCCTTCACAAAACATCTCGATCATGCACTCACCTATCGAGATAATATCAAGTTTAGAATTACTAGTTGTAACCTCCATAGATATTTACCTCTTTAGAAAGTGAGCGGTTGGATGTCGCTTGAAGAAAATTGGTGTGTTGTGCGGGTTAAGGGGGATAAAACTACTCCTATAAAATTTCGCATGAGGTAGGATTCTTAATCTAGAGTAAGAATCCTACCTCAAAATATTTCTACCTTAACATATCTTTCCGGATTTGCTTTAAGATCAACCACAAGTTCGTCTAAATTAGATACGAAGCGATCTATATTGACCAACATCCTGTTCATGTTCCCATATAGGTTTTCATCATGTAATAATCTACCCATAGAACCTTCACCTCTATCTAAACGAGTAAGTATATTACCTAATGATGTCGTCGAACTTTGTAGGTTGTTTAGCATTAGCTTTAATTGATTTGACATATTTTCGAGATTTTTTAGTGTAATTGAAACCGTATTCCGTTCATCTTCACTCAAGGTTTTTACATTACTGATAAAAGAATCCATGTTTTTGAGGACCCGATTAATCTGCAGACTTTCCCGCTGTAGGGTTGTTTGAAGGTCCGTTGTTAATCCCTGGATACCTGAAAGACTGCCCATAATAGAACCATTTTGTTCCGAATCGAAGAGAGCATTGGCTTTTCTCAGTAAATTCTGAACATATACTGTAACAGAATCAACTTGAGTAAACATTTCGGAGAGACCTGGTGCTACGGTTCCTTCTATAGTTCCTCCCGGAGGAATAGTTTTTTCACTAATTCCCTTCCGTATATTGATTAATTTTTCTCCCATGACACTTCGAGCGATTACTTCTACTTCTGAGTCTATTGGAATTCTATATGGTTCATCAATTCTAAGCGTTACTACAGGTGCTAAGTTATCAAGAGTTACAGACTCTACTTTACCAATTCTAACTCCACCCACAAGAATTGGATCAGAAGATTTGACCCCAACAGCACTAGTAAAATTTACTTCCACTAAATAAGTATCCCCTGTTATACGCCATTCCTTCAGATAGAATAATCCCCAGACAAAAATAATTATTGCCAGAAGGAAAGCCATCCCTAGTTTTGCCTCATCAGGCAGGAAACGTTTCTTTGTCGCCACAGCTCACCCCTAATTCTACAAGATTGTTCTAGCCAAAAGATAATCTAAAAGTAGGATAACAATACAGGATACAACTACCGTATTAGTAGTAGCCTTACCTACACCCTCAGCTCCCGAGCCCGGTTTCACCTTAAAACCCTGGTAACAAGCAATTGTTGTTATTGTTATCCCAAAAAAGAAGGATTTAGTTAATCCAAAAAAAGCATCTTTGGTCCTGAAAAACTCCCGCATCCCTCTTTCAAAATCTGGAATACTTACCTCCATACGATCAAGAGCAGCAACCATACCTGAAAGGACTCCAATTAGATCAGCAAAGATCACAAGAACTGGTAACATAAACATACCAGCGAGAATCCGAGGAATGGCCAAATAAACAATTGGATTCATAGCCATAACCTCATAGGCATCAATCTGTTCGGTCACTCGCATCGTTCCCAATTCGGCTGCAATAGTCGCACCAACTCTACCTGAAAGAACAAGGCCTCCTAGGACTGGAGCTAGTTCAAGCACAACCGATTCTAGAACGATGCTACCAACTAGGTAGGCAGGTACATATCCTTGAAATTGATAACCGGTCTGGACTGCAGTCACCAGCCCAGCAAAAAAAGCAATAATCAAAACGATCGGCATAGATCTGATACCGATTTCGATCATCTGCTTAATCATAAGGGCCCAGTATACCCTCACTCGAGGCAGGTGACGAATAACATCGATCATCAATATTCCGAAATCACCAAGATTTGTTAGTGCCCAGAGGACCCGCCTTCCTAGGAGTGAAAAAATCAGTATCATAGTTATTTATATTGCTATGAGAGGTGCGATAACAAGCGATACCACAGTCATAAGTTTGATAAGGATATTCAAAGATGGACCAGATGTATCCTTGAATGGATCCCCTACAGTATCTCCTACTACAGCTGCCTTATGAGCTTCAGATCCTTTCTTGTAGGTTTCACCATCAATGGTTATACCTTCTTCAATCATCTTTTTGGCATTATCCCAAGCACCGCCAGCATTAGATTGAAAAATAGCCATTAATACTCCGGATACCGTTACACCTGCAAGGAGCCCACCCAGAGTTTCTGGACCAAATACAAAACCCACTAAAACAGGCGTCATTACAGCTAAAAGACCAGGAATTACCATTCTCCTGATCGCCGCCTTAGTAGAAATTTCAACACATTTGGCATATTCTGGTTTTCCACTTGCAGCTTCAAAGACGTCTCTGTCTTTCTTCGACCATTTTTCTTCATCTTTACCTTCATTTTTCTTCATTACTGCTAATGCAGCGCTTAATTCAGGAATTGAATTAAATTGGCGTCTGACCTCTTCTATCATAGCCATAGCTGCCTGGCCTACGGCATCCATTGCTAGAGATGAAAAAAGAAAAGGTAACATGCCTCCTACAAAGAGTCCCGCCATCACAGTAGGAGTTGAGATATCAATAGTTGTTATCCCTACTTGGACCATATAAGCAGCAAAAAGAGCTAATGCCGTCAAAGCAGCTGATCCTATAGCGAAACCTTTACCAATTGCAGCTGTTGTGTTACCAACGGCATCAAGTTTGTCTGTCCGTTGTCTTACCTCAGGTGGGAGTTCTGCCATTTCAGCAACTCCTCCTGCATTATCTGATATAGGGCCATAAGCATCAACCGCTAATTGCATACCGGTGTTAGATAGCATACCGAGAGCCGCCATAGCAATTCCGTAAAGGCCAGCAACATAATAGGCTCCCATAATTCCAGCTGCTATTATTAATATTGGCAAAGCAGTAGAACGCATTCCAACACCGAGCCCAGCAATTATATTCGTAGCGGAACCTGTTACTGACTGTCGAGTTATTGATGTAACTGGCCCAGTATGGGTTCCGGTATAATGTTCTGTAATTAAACCAATCCCTAATCCAGCTAAAAGGCCAATAGTCGTAGCAAAAAATACACCAAGACTAGTATATGTTTCATCCCCAAGAGTAAATTCGTTAGGGAGCAGATAATCTATAAGAAGGTACATAACTGCAACCATAAGTGCGGAGGACCCAAATTCTCCCTTGTTCAACCCAGCTTGGGGATTTCCTCCTTCTTTAACCGAAACCATAAAAGTTCCGAGAATAGAGATAATGATACCAGCTCCAGCGATAATCAAAGGAAGCGTTATAAACACTGGGTTATAAACCCCCGCCACTAGAATCCCCGCTCCCAAAACCATAGAACCAACAATAGATCCTACATAACTTTCGAAAAGGTCGGCTCCCATACCTGCAACATCACCGACATTATCTCCCACGTTATCAGCAATAGCAGCTGGATTTAGAGGGTGGTCTTCAGGGATACCAGCTTCTACCTTGCCTACTAAATCGGCACCAACGTCAGCAGCTTTAGTATATATACCCCCGCCAACTCGGGCAAAAAGAGCTATTGATGAAGCTCCCAGAGAAAAACCAGAGATCACATTCAATACTCTACCTATACCATTTTCATCAATTCCAAAAAGACCCGTATAAATTATAAATAACCCACCGAGCCCTAACACTCCTAATCCAACAACATTCAGCCCCATGACTGATCCACCAGCAAAAGCTACATGTAAAGCTTGAGCCAAACCAGTTCGGGCAGCATGGGTAGTACGGGTATTAGCGCGAGTAGCAACTCGCATTCCTAAGAAACCTGCCAACCCAGAAGTAAAAGCTCCTGTTACAAATGACAAAGCGATTAGCGAACTTGATTCGGATTTACCCATATTGGCTAATGCTAATAGTACTGCGACTATAATAACAAATATCGAAAGGACCTTATATTCGGCTTTAAGGAACGCCATTGCCCCTTCCGAAATACTGGCACCGATAGTTTTCATCTTATCTGTACCAACATCTTGACGGTTAATCCATGCAGTCCTCCATGCAGAATAAATTAACCCAAGCAATCCAGCAACTATTACACCGTACATCAGCTCATTCATAACCTGAATTTTTCCCCCCGTTAATGATAAAATGTATTCGGCTTGTCTTACTAATATACCCTTCACACAGACAGAGGGCGGGTTTAAAACAAAACCCGCCCTCTGTGTATAAGATCAACTTAAAGTAGGACTGCACCTTTTATTTCAGGTGTCAATCTATTACCATAAGAAAAGATCAGCGCAATCTGAAGTTCACGGGTTGCGCAACCCAGACAGCAACGGGCTGACTATTCTGAATAGCTGGTGTATAAGTCCATTGCTTAACCGCCTTCAGAGCTGCTTCGTCAAGTCCGGCACCAACTCCCCTCAACAGGATAGCATCTCGAACTTTACCTTCCTTATCAATCAGGAGTTTGATATACACTGTCCCTGTTATCCCTGCTTTACGTGCTAATTCAGGGTACTCAGGTTGTACACGTGTAACAGGAGCTGGGGGTGTCTCGTAAGGTACAAAGGCATCCGGGGGAGGTAAAGCATCTTCCTCGATGACAATGTTCTCTTCCTCTGGAGCTTCAATGATGATATTCTCTTCCTCGATGTCCTGAATAACTGGTGCTATACTTTGGCTCATCTCGGTCTGAGTAGCAATCGTCATTTCGGCTGACACTTCAGCATCATCTACAGGTTCTGGTATACCTATCACTGGCTTTGAAGGAGCCTCAACCGGCACTTCCGGCATTTCAGGGGCATCCGTCAAGGCTGGTGGCGGACCAAGATCTGCATAGGTCACAATTGTAGTGGCATACTGTCTATTCATCTCCTGAAGATACCACACAGTCCAATACGTACTTACTGCTATAACATGGATAACAATTGCTGCGATTATTGCCCATTTAGCATGTTTTTGATAAAAGAACTTTAAGCCGGACTCTTTTGTGAGAGGAAAATGCTCAACGCTAAGTAGCGATCCAATCATGAGCCAAACACCTCCTCATATTTATCTTGCTCTAAGACCGTAATACTAAACCGATCGATAGCGCCCAACTGCAGTTCATCCATAACATTTACCATCTGTTCATAGGGACTTGTCCGCTGAATCATTACTAGAGTTACAAGCTTAGATTCGCCATCATGCTCCTCGGCATTCTCTACTTCTTTCTCCTTGATAAACTCTTGGATATTAGCTAGCTCCAGTGTTTCTGGAGTCATATCCCGACCTATTTGCCAAAACATACGATCGTCGTCTAGCATATAGATCAATAATACATTTGATTCAGCTATCTCCACCTTATCATCTTTATCAGGCGGGATATTAAGCTCCATTGTTTGCGGAGCTCTGAACACCGTCGTAACCATAAAAAAGATGAGCAAAAGAAAAGCGATGTCCACCATGGGTGTCATATCAATCAGAACAGGGGCTCGTTTCTTTTTCTTCTTACCTCCACCTTCCTGTTTTCTATCGCTCGCTTTCTCAGCGCCTTGGACAGCTGCCACGTGTCATCACCTCCTTACCAAATCATGGTTAACAGGTCTTAAACTGGTTGGTTCTTCTTCGGATGAACCACCAGAATCGTCTTCAAAGTTGGTAACCAAATTGAAACGGGTGTTATTAGTCTTCTGGAGGATCTCCATCATATCGCTTATAACTCCAAACTCAGCATCTTTATGAGCCTTGATAGCGATACGCAACCTTGGATTACGGATTCGCGCCTCTACTAATGCTTTCTCCATTTCTGACAACTCTATCGATACCTCTGGTTGGGGCTCCAAGCGCCAGAACAACGGATTCTCTGGCCTGGGACCAACGGTCAGTATCACAACATCAGATTCAGGCAATTTGATAACCGAATGCGATTCCGGAAGCAAAATAGGGATCGATTCTGGTTCCTTAAATTGTGTTGTAGCCATGAAGAATATGAGTAGCAAAAACGCGATATCCACCATAGGTGTCATGTCGATGAATACCGGAGAATGCTTTGAACTCGCCATATCAAAAACTCCTTAACGCCGCTTTTTAAGCGCGGCCGGTAAGAATGGCGACGACTTCTTGTGCCACCTCGTCGATTGCGTAGCTGAACATATCCACTTTGTTGACAAAATAGTTATATGCAACTATACCCATGATCGCTGCTGCAAGGCCACCTGCTGTATTAATCAACGCTTCCGAAATACCAAGAGCAAGTTGTATAGCATCGGGCGCACCCTCATTAGCCATAGCAGCAAACGCGCGAATCATCCCAATCGTTGTCCCAAGTAGTCCAACTAAGGTCGCTATAGTAGCAATTGTCTGCAGAGCAATAAGGTTTCGTTCTAATAACGGTTGTTCAAGCGCATTGGCCTCGTCCAAAGCCCTTTTAATCTCGGCTACCTGACGATCACTTGTTAGGTTCTCATCATGAATAGTCTGGAAACGCTCAAGGCCCGCACGTAATACATTAGCCATAGTGCCCTCTTGGGCATTACACAACTTTATGGCCTTAGCTATATCATTACCGCGGATAGCACCCATCGTATCCTTAAGAAAATCAACTTGAGACCTCTTGCCCCGAGCTTTTCTAAGGGTAAGTGTACGCTCAATAATGAAGGTTATATCAAGCATGGTAAGCACCATAAGACCAATTACAACAGGGCCACCATCTTTGACAAATTTTGGTAAAAAGAACTCAAATATTATCCAAGATGCGATAAAGCAAAGGACGATAATTATCATGATAAAGGCACCTGGCCGCATATCAATTCTCCTTGACTTTGTTTTATGACGATAGTGAATAAGAAAAAATATCTGACAATTAAAGTTACAAAAGTTTCCTAATACTTTCAAGTATTATATATAACGAACCTCTTTTCATTATTGACGGGACAGACGTCCTTCTCGACCACCACCTTTCCTTCTATGCCCTTTGTTATAGATTTCTGTATATGTTAGTTAACTCTCGGTTATTCCTCATAATTATCATCCAAAATTAATTCATAAATAATCTCTGCTATTTCTTACAGAATTAGCCTCATTGCATCTGTTCGTATATCTCTTGAACACTATTTAACTGCTCCCTAGCTGTGCCATTTTTCGGATCTAGCTTCAAACATCTCCTATAGTGCCGAATTGCTGGACCTAATTGTTGGGAGTTGGTATACGCCTGTGCGAGTAAAAGATGATAGGAAGCATTGTCTGGTTTTAATTCTACAGCCTTACGAAGGCGCCCTATTGCACCGCCCCAATCTTTGTTCAAAACTCGATCGAAACCTAGCCTGTAATAAGCTTCGTCATCCGAAGAATCGATCTCCAATACACGTCGAAACGTTTTACGGGCATTTGCATAATCTTCAAGAATTAGATAGGCCGTACCCAAAAACTTCAGAGGTTGAAGAATTACTGTAGGGTCCTCTTCTCCTTCTTCGGACCTAAGATTTAATGCTTGAATCAAAGCATCCCGGGCTACGGCACTCTTATTGCTAACAAGACCAGCAATTCCCATATTCAAGAAAGCGGTATAGGATGTACTGTCATGGGCAACTTTGGCCCGATACATATCTAGGCTTGCAGCATAGATTGCTGACCGCTGACCCCTTTCAACGTTTCTTGCTTCTCCATATATCTCTCTGCCCAGGTTGTAATAGACATTACTTAGAGTCAGCTTTGCCCGGTCGTCATCTTGAGACATAATGGCCGGTTCCAAAACAGCTTTCAAAGCTGTGACAGCTTGGGCATATTGACCCTGTTTAATAAAAGATCTACCATAATATGCGTAAGGATTTTGATCATTTGGATTAACTCTAATTGCTTCTTCAAGATATGGGATAGCTTCTCCATATTTTCCCTGGTCGAAAAATACTAGAGCTAGTTGGATATATGGTTTTACAGATGATTTGTCTAATTCTATAGACTTCTTAAGATTTATTATTCCATCGTCGTACTGTCCCACTTCAGGTTGGGTTTGCACCCAACCTAAGCTATAGTATAAAGCTGCACTATTAGGTACCTGAACCAAAGCTTTTTTATACGCATTGACAGCTTCTAGGTACATGCCATCTGCTACAAGGCCATCCCCCATAGGTAGATAAGCCTCAGCCTTTTCTGGATTGATTTCTACGGTTTTCATGTAGTGCGGAACAGCCATTTTGATCCGCTTAGTCTTATTCAAGGATTCAGCCAACATAAAATATGCCTCTGCATTAGTCTGATCTAAGGCTACAAAGTTCTCCAAAGGTTGAACAACAAGGGGATATCTTTCAGCAACATATTGGATAAAACCCTGTTGGTACCAGGCTTCTTTCAGATTTGGATCTAACTCTGTTGCTTTTCTGTAACTAGCGTATGATTGATTCCATTGGCGTGCATTGAAATGTAATTGGCCAATCCTTTGATAAGTTAATGCAGCATCTGGTGAATCTGGCTGCATAGCCAGCGCTTGCCGGTAATTTGTGATTGCTAATCCCCAAACTTTCTGAGCCTCATAAACATCACCAAGGCCTCGAACATACAAAGGATTTGTAGGATCTACCCCACGCGCTCTTGTAAATTGGACCATAGCCCCCTGTATATCATCTTGAGCTATTGCTAGTTGACCCTGTGAATAGAAAAACCTGGCATCCTTTTCTTTGGTTCGCTTCATGCCTTCCTTTATTGATTTTGTTGCTTCCTTGAACAATCCTTTCTCTATCTGGAGCAAACTTAATTCAAAACGGGCATCATGGTTTTTCTTCTGCTGTTTTACAGAAATCAAAAATTCAGACAATGCTTCATCATTATGGCCCTGCCCCTTCAAAGCCATACCCAATAGATAATGTGCATCTGTATTTTTCTTGCCGTTACTTAACACATCCCGAAGTATAGAAACTGCTTCTATATAGTTCCCAACTTTAATTGCTGCCCTTGCTCCATCCAAACTTTGCGCTTCTAGTTTAACCGGGATAAAATTAACCGTGATTACACTAATCGCAAAAATAATACTGATAAGACTTCTTTTAGTAAGGCCTACGGTCCCCATCTTAGATTCCTCCAGTTTCTCACTACCTAGCCTAAGAATATTCGCCACCGAAGTGACGGTCTATTCTTTGGTTTCCTTACTCTGCTAGTTTCACCATTCTCACGGGCATTGTTGCTGGTACTAGGCCCTCGTTAATAGCAATTTGCTGTCCTTTTACAGCAGTCAAAAAAGTCACGAAACCCGACACCAAATTGACTTCTAGAGATGATTCCTTGAAGTAACACAGCACTGTCGGACGACGTAGAGGATATTTTTTTGTATGGATCTTATCTTGCGTAGGCAGATAAAACCGTTCCTTTTCTGCCTCCCCTACACGGATTACTTTGAAATAACTCATTGTAGACGGTTTCGTTGTCATAAGAAGACCCGTAATCCCTATGGCACCTCGATTGCTCCCCGCGATCCCCGTAAGGACCGCCATTGTGCTACAAGGATAAACATCCGCACCATATTTTTCATTGTCCAAAACCCGTTCCTGAAATACTTCATAAGTACCCGAGTTTCTGTCTCGTACTAGCGGCCGGATTCGTACATTTTTTCCACCCAATTCCTTCCAATTAGTAACCTTCCCAGTATAAATATCCTTCAATTGTCTAACGGTCAGCTCATTAACTGGATTATCGCCATGTAAAATCACAGCTAGGGCGTCATGGGCTACTGTCCGAGTAACAAATTTGGCCTGACCACCTGACAGAGCCTCAACCTCAGCTTTATTCGGTTCTCGTGAGATCACTGCAATACGACTTCGGCCCTCCACCAACTCAATGAGAGCTTCGCGTGAGGTTGTCCGCCCCACGTCGATAAATGCGTCATTATAAATTTGCTGAAACTTTATGGCTGATTTTTCGATGTAAGGGAAAGCCACCTCTGCACTAGAAACCTTAATATAACCTCGGGTAGCTGTTTCTTCAGGCTCATTACACCCAACTATTCCCAAAAGACAAACCATCCACTTGCAAACCGTCAGGGTTGAGATCCTGAACCTTTCCATGAATCATCCTCTAAGATCGAACGAGTCTCTTCAGCTCTCTTTCCTACATAGTAGGTGCTTAAAAAACGGAATATTCCGTAAAGAATAAGCACTCCACCAAAAACCATCCTTAGCTGATCTGTTTGAATATAAACCCGCAAAAGGTAACCAGCCATGACGAGCACACCGGACACCAACATTACCACCGAAACTAAGTAACCGATGCACTGCCTAAAGGACTTTATTCGGATCATACGCGGGCAAGACAGAATCCACTGGTAAGGTCGCTAAATAATTTTTGCCTAACCGCAAGTATCCAGCCCTCCTAACTTCCAATTTCCCAGTCCACCCTGCACTAATGCTACCGGGTGAAAAAGCCTTCCAGAGGTCATGGATCTTGGGAATTTCCATTCTGACTAAATTAAAGAGACAATCCTCTTTGTCAAGAAAAAGTTACTCCTTTTATCAAGGAAATTGGCAATATATTTTTAACATTTTTTCGAACTATTGGTTGTATGTCCCGTTCAATATAGGGACTTAATTTCACTCATTTATATAGGAGTTTCCTTACTGGTTTTTTTCACACAGCTCTATCAAAACGCCTTTTGTGCTCCGAGGGTGAACGAATGCAACTCGAGTTCCACCAGCTCCCGTACGTGGCGTTTCGTCAATAAGTTGGTATCCATCTTTTCTAAGTGCCTCTAAAGCCTGGTCAATACCATCTACTTCGAAAGCCAAATGATGAACACCTTCCCCTTTCTTTTCAATAAAACGAGCTACTGGACTTTCAGGTGTAATTGCTTCTAAAAGCTCTAATTCTGTGTCACCAATAGACAGAAACGCTACTGTCACTTGATCACTCTCCATTGTTTCTCGGCCATGAAATGATAGGCCCAGCACTTCCTTATATAAAAGCAAGGCTTCATCCAGATTTTCCACCGCAATGCCTATATGATTAACACGCAATGTTTTAAAGGAAGGATCCATATAATTAAATCCTTTTATGCATAATTGCCTATATGCCAAAAATTAAAAAAGTTCAGGTCTCTGATACTCACCAAAAATTGTTCTAAGAGTATCGCATATTTCACCCAACGTTGCCCCCTTTCGTGCAGCATCAATTATAAACGGAACTAAGTTTTGTTCGGTTTTAGATGCTGCTCCTAACACTTCCAGGGCCTGAAGGGATACGCTTTCATCTCTGGTTGCTTTGAATGCTTGAACACGTTTTATTTGACGTTTCTCAATTGTAGGATCCGTAGGAAAGTGAACAGGATCTTCTTTTTCAGAATCGACATAACGATTTACCCCCACTATTATCTGTTCTTCCTTTTCTATAGCTATTTGGTACTCGTATGCACTTCGACTGATCTCTTCCTGAGGAAAACCTGCTTCAATTGCCTTGAGTGCACCTCCTAATTCATCAATACGTTCTAAATAGACTAAAGCTTCTTTTTCTATTTGGTGTGTCAGGTTTTCTACAAAATAAGACCCTGCAAATGGATCCACAGTATCTGGTACTCCCGTTTCGTAAGCGATAACCTGCTGAGTACGAAGAGCAAGAGTAGCTGCTTCTTCTGAAGGAAGTGCTAGTGCTTCATCAAGACTATTAGTATGGAGCGATTGAGTCCCACCACAAACAGCAGCAAGAGCTTGAAGAGCTACTCGAACAACATTATTTTCTGGTTGCTGAGCTGTAAGAGTCGACCCGCCTGTCTGGGTATGAAACCTCAACTGCCAAGATCTTGGGTTTTTTGCTCCAACCCGCTCCCGCATTAGACGGGCCCAAAGGCGACGTGCAGCTCGAAACTTTGCTATTTCTTCAAAGAATTGGTTGTGGGCATTAAAGAAAAACGATAACTGAGGGGCAAAACTATCCACGTCAACTCCTCTGTCGACCAATGCTTGTATGTATTCCAAGCCATTAGCTAACGTGAAAGCAATTTCCTGCACAGCTGACGCTCCCGCTTCACGGATGTGATAACCACTAATACTGATGGGGTTCCATTTAGGCATGTACTCAGAGCAATACCGAATTAGGTCGGTCGCCAGACGCAGGGAAGGCTCCGGAGGGTAAATAAAGGTTCCTCGGGCAATATATTCCTTCAAAATATCGTTTTGAACCGTACCTGCAAGGTGAGCTATAGGGATTCCACGTTCTTCAGCAACAGCCACGTAGAAAGCGACTAGTACGGTTGCTGTGGCATTGATGGTAAGAGATGTACTGACCGAGTCTTGTGGGATTTCTTCGAACAATACTCGCATATCATCGATAGTAGAAATAGCTACCCCCGTCCTGCCAACCTCACCCGAGGCTAGGGAGTTATCCGAATCATAACCAATTTGAGTTGGAAGATCGAAAGCCACAGAAAGTCCAGTTTGTCCTTGAGACAATAGATATCGATATCGAGCATTAGTATCTTCTGCGGAACCAAAACCGGCATATTGTCTCATGGTCCACAGCCGTCCCCGGTACATAGTGGATCGAATACCACGAGTAAAAGGATATTGGCCAGGTTCTCCGATATCAAAACCGGATTCAATTTCTGTCATATCCTCAGGAGTATAAATAGCTTTCACAGGTATACCAGAACTCGTCTTAAAATGTTTTTGGCGTTCACCCAACGGCGGTCGACTCAAATCATAGGTATTTTTTTCCCAATTTTTTTGGGCTTCCAATAGAGCTTTTTGTTTATGATTCATAACGAAGTACCTTAAATATATGACCCTATAAGTTAAGACTCGAATATCCCAATCTGTGATGAATCTTTCAGGAGGTCAACGATTTTCCAGAGCTAGATACTCTTCGGTAGAGGGATTCTACTCCCCGGTTAAACCTAATATATCCGCCTCACCCTGCAAAGCCTCAATAACATTAGAAATGTGAATGTTGAGGTCTAATTCCAAACTTTCAGATCCTTCAATGATATCCTCCCTAGAAACAGACCGGGCAAAGGCGACAGCTTTCATCTTTTTCCGTACAGAACTTACCTTAACATCGTGAATATTTTTTGAAGGTCTAACAAGTGTAACTGCTGTAATAAATCCCACAAGCTCATCAACAGCAAAAAGTGCCTTATCCATGAGGGAATGGCGCTCAAGGCCCAGATAGCTAGCATGTGATTTTATGGCATAGATAACATCCTCAGGATATCCTTGTTGTTTCAATATTTTTGCTCCCCGCATTGGATGGTCTTTGGGATCTGGGGTCGCCTCATAGTCAAAATCGTGTAAAAGTCCAACGATTGACCATTTGTTCTCATCTTTATCAAATTTTTTTGCATAAAACCGCATAGCTGCTTCGACACCTAGAGCATGTTTCCTAAGGCTGTCAGTCTTTGTATGATCATAGAGCAATTCTAGAGCTAGTTTACGTTCCAAGACAATTCCTTTCAATATTCAAAACTTGTCATATTAAAGAGTTTCATCTAGAAAACACCAGACGTGTTTACCGCATAATAGCACGGCCATAATAATATGGTAAAGCCTGCACTGATGGCCTATATGACCAAGCTAGACGTGCCTTGCCAATATTAGCTCCTGGCCCAGCTGTTGTATCATCACCATCATAGATCATAATATTGAAACCTATAGCCCTCTCTGGGCCTAGGGCAATATCCCCTGGCATATCAGACCAAGGAATTGAAGCCTCGATAGTATAACCCCGGTCTGTAAGTCTAGATGCGACTTTCATTCCCGGGGCTGTTTTTTCAATTATACCCTGTCTAGCATCAGCATCACGAGCAGCTCTAGCACAATCCCCCTCGGTTGTACAGGGAAAGATCCCTACTTTAAAAACGGTCAAGGTATTTTCACTCTGCCCCGATGGATCTACAGAGATTTCTACTGAGTCTGATCTCCAATGCCCTTTGATATCTGTTGGCTTAATATTACAAACAACCACATCATCTTGGACATCAACAGCAACATAAAGATTGTTTTTATCATATGCCGTATTAAATATTGCACTACAGTCTTTATCACCACCAGGTAAAGTTCCTGACCAGAGATATTCGGATGAAATTGCATGGGTTTGATGTCGACTCCACTCGGCCAGAGATCCATCTATAACTAGATCATCTTGTCTAGGCAAAAGATCCATAACTGGCAATACATCTACCCACCCATTATCCATGAAAGACTTATCATCATAATTGGTCGACACTCTAACAGGATAACTTCCTTGTTCAATTTCCTTAGGAACAGTTATTAGAAATGGCAATGATTTCTTCTCGTTCCCTCGAATTATATATTCTGTTTTGCTAGATGGCCCAATCCAATTATTCGGCAAATCTATCTTAAGGTTCCCACTTATCGTAGTAGGATGTCTGTTTATAACTTCTACATTAAGAATCCCGGCAGTCCCAGAACCTATAGAAACGGCAGGGTCCGGCTTCTCCAAAACCGAGACCAACTCATGCCTTTCTGCCCAAAGATTAAACCGTAGAACATCTGCCCGAGGCACTATACTTACCGATAAAGGCTCCAATCGAAATGGCAAAACTGAAGTGTTCTTGGTTTTTTCCCTCTGGTAATTTTTGCCAGTTAATCTGATTTCTGACTCAGTTGTTTCAGAAACAAGTGTCTTTGCTAAAAGAAAAAATTCTTCGGAAGCTTCCCTCACGGGCAGAGCAATAGAACGATCAAACCCTTGAGATCGAAACTTCTGTAGAGCCAAATTTTTTATCTCAGCATAAGTAAGAAGTCGGCTAGATGATATATCTCCTGTAGGTATTGCTAGAGCTCCAGGCCTTTTAGCATTATAGTAAAGTTTTAAAGGTTGCCAGGTGCGCAAAAACTCATTATCAATCTGTTCGGGAAAATTTTCAGGATCACCAGCAACGGCAAAAGCTTCTGTTGCAAGGCGAGCCACAGCTTGGTGCATCCCGTGCGTTCCCGGCCCCGGCCACATGGTTACGATTACTTCGGGCCGAAGCAAACGGATCAGACGAACGAGCCGGCTTAGTGTGTCTTTATAACCCCAAACATTAAATACTGCTTCAGCACTAAGCGTATAAAAAAAATCTGTTTTATCTAAGAAATAAATTAAGTCAACGCCATATTCAGAGGCAGACCGCCGAATTTCGGCTTCTCGGAGTAAGCCTAGCGAAGTGCCAAGCTCTTGACCGATAGCATTACCTCCACCTTCCCCACGAGTGACTAAGACAATCGCAGCACGCTGCCCCCCGTCCAGTACTTCCCGAGCCATCGTTGCTATCGAACCACTTTCATCATCTGGATGAGCTCCAACGTATAACAAGTCTACCTTGAGTAAATGATCTGATTGAAATTGCTCTAAGGATTGGGCGAAGATAGATCTAGACAACAGGACTGAAAGAGTTAAAGTAATAATCAATCTTCCAGTTTTAGGAAAATTAAAATTTGCCATTTTAAAAAACTCTCAATTTGAATTAATAGATCTTTAAAATTACTTGCTTCCTCAAATAGTAATATTCGTCATAAAAAACTAGAATAATACCTACCCTTGATATGATTCAGATAAATCCAATTACTATAACTGTCAAGAGCTTTGGTTAATAGATGGGGAATACCATTGAATTAAAATTATATAATAGACATAATTCCCTAAATAAAAACCGGCCCACTAACTAGTCATATAATAACAAAGATAAACTAAATCTGAGGGGAATCCTTAATATGAGAGATTTAATTGTAGTTCATCCAGATTTTGATGGCGTTTGGCCATTTGCAGCGGATCATTTCCGGGCACTTTGGCCACAGACAGATTTTATACGGCAGGGAAACGGTGACCAGCGACGACTGGGAGAAGTTGTCCAACAGAGAGCCAACATAACACGGTTAGTTGTACTAGGAACATCGGTGACCCTAGATTGTCTCAGGGGGTTCAGTGCTTTAGAGGAAGCTACCTTCCAAGGAGCAGCCTATAAGCAAAGTCTAAATAAAGAGTGCAAGAACTTTCTGACGGACAATAGCATAGCTTTTTATGACCATCCAAGTGAGGGATTTTGGGCTCAAACAGTGGCAGAATTTGCCTTGGGGTTAACTCTCTGTGGTTTAAGGCGGATACCTCAGCTGCACCACGACATAATCCATAACCAAAGAGCCTGGCACTATGAACCAATTCAAGGCAGAAAAATACCGGGGGGACGTGGAGAACAATTTGGAGATAACCCCACCTTTTCAAATGGAACACTATGTGGCAAACGAGTACGAATTGTTGGAGCTGGGAACATCGGTAGCCGATATGCCAGCTTTGCATCGATTCTGGGTGCAGATGTTGCTGCATGGGATCCATTCACCACAGAGCCAAGTTTCCATCTGGCCAAATCCCGTCAAGTATTTCACCTTGAAGAACTTATGGGTGATGCAGAAATTTTTGCACCCATGGTACCTCTGAATAAATCTACCGTCAACTTAGTTAAAGCTACCCATATAAATGCACTTCCTCTTGGATGCCTAGTTGTTCTTGTCACCAGAGCTAGAATCTGTGACTTTGACGCTATTCGACAAAGAGTCTTAGCGGATGAAATAAGTCTCGCTGCAGATGTTTGGGACCACGAACCCTTATCTTTAGATGACCCCTTGCTGGGACGCCATAATGTCATCCACACACCACATTGTGCAGGTCGGACTATCGATGCCAACAAGGCGTGGGCAGAAAAACTCGCCGCACAGTTTAAATCACGAGGCAAATGAGATTTTTCCAAATGCTGTTGGGTAATGAGATAATTCAGGGAAGGGGAGATATAGCGGTACGGGGAATCGAACCCCGGTTTGATGGCTGAGAACCATCTGTCCTAACCACTAGACGATACCGCCTTAACTTAGACATTGTCAGACTGGGGGGCAGGGATTCGAACCCCGATTCCATGGTCCAGAGCCATGTGTCCTACCCTTGAACGACCCCCCAACATGATTATTTTCTCCGCAAATTCCAAAGCATTTACCCGGGTTTTATTATATAGATAACAAGAGAAAGATCAAGCAAAAACAGGCTTCAAGGGGGATAACAAATACTACTTTTCATCGGCAACAGGAAGGTTAAACGGAACATCAGATCTTAAACACGTTCATATGTATCGAAAAGTCGCTCATATTCTCTAAGAGCATAACGATCTGTCATTCCGGCTATGTAGTCACAGATAACCCGCTCGAGGGGTGCACCAGAATCATTCCGGCGGACATTTGGTGGTAATTGTCGTGGATCAGCTAAATACTCTGTAAAGAGACTTTCGATAAACCGGGTGGCTTTCCTAGACATTCGGATTAGTCGGTAGTGTTTATAGAAATTTTCTCGTAGGAACGCTCTAAGTTGATTATTTTTTTCTGTCATTTCAGAACTATAATTTACTACTGGTTTATCCAAAAGTCTGACATTATCGGGAGATTTTACACCATGTAGTTCTAGATTCTCATGAGTAGTTTGGACAACATCCATAATTTGTTGATTGATTAAAGTACGTATTATTTGATAAAGTTTTCTGGTTGGGTCAAGATGACTAACCTTCTCTACCTGCTCTTGTATTGATTCATCCCACACATCTAGCTCAGCTAACTGGTCCAAGTGCAGTATACCCGCACTGATTCCATCATCAAGGTCATGAGAATTATAAGCGATTTCGTCAGCAAGATTAGCTATCTGAGCTTCTATTGAGGCATATTGACCTGGTTGAAATTCATCTGAATCAAATCCATGAGGAGCATTATGCTTAGCTATCCCTTCTCGGGTTTCCCACGTTAAATTGAGACCTTGAAAAAAGGGGTATCGCCATTCTAAATAATCAATAACCCTTAGGCTTTGTTTGTTATGTTGAAATCCTCCATGCTCCTGCATTAACTGGTCAAGAGCCTCTTCCCCACAGTGTCCAAAGGGTGGATGTCCCAGGTCATGAGCTAGAGCTATTGCTGCGGCTAGATCCTGGTTAGCTCCCAGGTTCCGTGCAATTGTTTCTGATACACCAGCAGTCTCCATAGTGTGAGTCAGACGGGTCCGATAGTGATCTCCCTCGTGATAAACAAAAACCTGTGTCTTATATTCTAGCCGCCGAAATGATTTTGAATGAACAATCCGATCACGATCTCTCTGGAATGGTGTTCGCCAGGGAGCCTCTTCTTCAGAATGTCTACGTCCTCTACTTTTACAACTCATTACCGCATAAGACGCTAGACTCAACTCCTCAATTTCTTCCAGACGAGGTCGATTTACAATCATTTGGTTAGATTCCTATTACTGTAGGACTACTGGGAAATTTTATCGATTTTAAAAAATCTAAATTCGTCCAATAGCTTTTTGATATCAAGTTGAAAATATTCTTTCTGAACCCACATCAATATCCTGAACCATCGTCGAATTGAACGCAGCTTCGATCAATAGGAGTTTGATTTCTTTAGAGTTCTGATCATCCCAAAGATTTTTATGCTCCCAGGGGTCCAGCTCTAGATCGAACAATTCACCCTTTTCATGAGTATGGTACATAACCAACTTGTAACGCTCATTACGATACATCGTGGCGTAAGTTAACGGCTCTGTATCTATCGCATCATAATACTCTGAACGAACAAATGAACGATGATAACCAGCATCTGCTTGACCAGACATAATCGGTAACAAACTGTGTCCTTGAAAAGAACCTGGTATGTTTACTTTACCCAAATCAAGTATGGTTGCCGACATATCTATTAGTTCTACTAATGCATCACTTCTCAAATTAGGTATGTGTCCTGGACAAGAGAAAATTAGAGGAACACGTACTAACCCTTCATAGAAACGACAACCTTTCCATAAAAGTCCATGGTCACCTAAGCATTCTCCGTGATCACTAGTGAAAATAATAACCGTATTTTCTCGTTGTTTTGTTCGTTCCAGTTCATAAAGTATCCGTGCAAATTGATCATCAATTTGCCGAATCATAGCGTAGTAGAGTGCTTGTTGTTTTTTTCCATCAAAAACGTCTGGGTGTTTTGCTTCAGATTGAAAAAAAATCTCTCTTAAATAATTCTGGTGAACCAAATCGTCCTCTTCAAAATGGGGGCCTGGCATCTCTGATGCATCAAACATTTCGGCATAGGATCGAGGAGGGATTAATGGTTCATGAGGACTATAAGGGTTAAGAGTTAACATCCAAGGAACATCTGGGTCCCTTGGATGATTGATAAATTCAAGTGCGCATTCGCTAACCCAAGTGGTTTGGTGAAGTTCTGAGGGAACCCTATCACTACTTTTTCGTAGGGCATCAAGATCTCCACCTTTATCTCGAATCCAATCTCCATAGTGATGGCCTTCTGACCAATCATCACGAGGAGCATGACTAAAACGCCAATAACGATATCCATCATCTAGTCGAGGCTCAGTACGTTTTCCCGCACTCTGAAGATGAAATTTACCCACTAACCCACAATCATATCCACTATCAGCTAATAATTTGGAAATTAGTGGAGGTGGATTCTTAAAAGACTCATTTCCATTTCGACAATTGTGGATCCGTCCCGGATACATTCCAGTCATAAAACTTGACCGACTAGGAGTGCATATGGGGCTCTGGCAATAACTATGGGTGAAAACGGTTCCTTCATTAACTAACTTATCCAGAGTTGGAGTACTAACGTACGGATTTCCTAGAGCGCCAATTGTATCAAACCGCTGTTGGTCCGTACAATACCAAAGTATATTTGGACGTCTAGACATTTTATAATTCACCCTCTTGCCATCACAATACTAATTAGCCGGTTGTGTCGTTGCCGGTTGTGTCGTTGCCGGTTGTGTCGTTGCTGGTTGTGTCGTTGCTGGTTGTGTCGTTGCCGGGTTGCTATCCCCTTCCAACGAGCGGACAATCAAAATATCACCCAAGCTAGCTCCAATATCTGTTGCCGCATTACCCAAGTTAATAGCAATCTGAAGTGAGTTGTCCTCTTCATCGATACGGGCAAGCCATTCCCCTTCCTCCACATCCCCATAATTTTTAACTAGCGGCATTTTAATCGTTTTTTCATTATGAGTGACAGAAATCCAGCCATCCAAAATAAAGCCGGCATCCAACAACTGAGCACCTGTAAGTTCTGTATTGATATTAGCAAATTCTTCACTAATGCTTTTAATTTCACCTTTTATTTTAACTGTGTCAGATACTGACTCTACTCTTTTCGTTTCTTGCTTAGATTCACCACAACTTACTATTCCCCAAAAACTAATAACCATAACATAGAAAGCAAACCGCATATCTGAATCCTTTCTCCGGTCCAAAATTAGGACATTTGATTAATAAACTGATTCTTATGTCTTTATTTATAAATAATACATAAGGTGATTATATTTTAATGTCTCGTTGAGTTTGTAACAACAATATTAAAAAATAAATTTGTTCCGAGACAAACAGCAAGTGAACTATACCCGATACCCTTTTTAACAACACCTTATAATTAGTTAGTTAAACGAGTTTAGCTAGTTGTCGATGTCCAAACTCTTTTATTAATTTATCGGGCCACTTCTCAAGCGGGCGATAGGAAGGGTGTCCTGGACGATCCTCGCAAGGATTATGACGAGTATTGTAGCAGCAAATAAGACTCCAACGAGGATCGTTACTGTTATTGGGATCTGAGCGATGTAATAAATTTGCATGGAAAAATAAAGCTGTACCTGGTGACATCTCACAGTATTCAAGCTCAAGGTTTTCAAGTGCCAGTTGGACTCTTTCTGGGTCAGCACCAACTTGGGTTCCAAACCGTCCGTGTTCAATCCGTCCTAACCGATGGGAACCTCTAATAACCTGAAGGCAACCATTGCCCTTGTGTGCTCTGTCTACAGCTATATAGCAACTGATCATATCTGGATACAAGGCTTTATTATGATACCAATATCCATAGTCCTGATGCCATTCCCATGCTCCCCCAACCCGCGGTTCTTTTACCATCATTTTATAATGGTAAAGGTATACTTCGTCGTCCATCATATCCTCAAGAGTATCAACCATACGGTGCCCGTGACAAATAGCATTATAGATATCCTCACGGTCCGTATCAGAAGTTAGCCAAAGCTTGCTTTCCCTACCCTCAGTATCCTCAGCAGCACGGACCAAGGAAGCTTTTTCTTGGTCGTTCTTACCAATAGAAAGCAAAAGATCCATTTCTTCTTGGTCGTAAAGATCTTCCACAAGCAGATAGCCATCTTCTTGAAATTTTCTTTTATTTTCAATTGTAAGTTGAAACATTAGCTTCCGATCACAAAGGTTGAATATCATTAAATGGAGTAATAACTGAACTAATGTTGAAAATCTAGTTCCTGGATCGAGGTCTAGTTTCAATATGATGACTAACAGCCCTACAAACTCTAGATACCCCTTCAGCTATCAGCGATTGGTCAAGAAAACTGTAACATAGCCGAAATTGATTAACACCCCTACCATCAGAGTAAAATGAAGGTCCGGCGACATAAGCTACCTTCTCATTCTCGATTGCCCATGTGAGCATCGACGAACAATTGATACCATCAGGAACAGTTACCCATATATAAAATCCACCAGCAGGTCGGGTCCAGGACATACCAGGGGGGGCGTTAGCTACTAGACAATTTAAAGCAATATCCCGCTTAGTTTGGTAAAGTGACCGAGATAGAACAACTTGAGATTCCAAAAACCCTTTCTGCCCATATTCGTAAATAATCCGCTGAGCCAAGGTGTTTGAGCATTGATCACTACCTAGCTTAGCCTGACATAGTTCTGCTATAACGTTTGATGGGGCGTTTATCCAACCTAAACGGGCTCCTGGGCCAAAAATCTTTGAGAAAGTACTTACAAATAGTACCCCTTCTGGATTCAATGACTTAAGTGACGGTGGAGGGGGCTCATCAAAATATATTTCGCCATAGGCATTGTCTTCTAAGATAGGTATGCTATACCGCTCAGCAAGTTCTACTAACCTCCTGCGCCGCTCTAAGGTCATTGTCACTCCACCTGGATTCTGAAAAGACGGCATTGTGTAGATTAATTTTGCCCTTTTACCTTGCTTTTCCAGCAGCCTTAATTGAACCTCCAACTGATCAACTAACATTCCTTTATCATCGATATCTACTGGGACAAATTCAACATCATAACATTTAAAAACTGAGAATGCTGTCAAATAAGTTGGAGCTTCCACAATCACTATATCACCTGGATTCAAGAGGGTTTTAGCTATAAGGTCCATCCCTTCAATGCCCCCTGACACAATCATTATATCATCTGGCTTAGCGTCAATCCCCTCCAGAACTTTCATTCTTTGAGCGACCAATTCTCTAAGTGGAGTATATCCTCCTGCCGGACCATACTGTAATGCCATACTCCCATGTTCATTTAAAACTAGATTTGTTATCTCCTTCAATTTTTCCATGGGGAATGTAGCTGCATCTGGCAATCCACCAGCGAAAGACAATACATCGGGACGCTCAGAAAGCTTAAGGAGTTCGATGACCGCGGTATCACCTATAAGGCTCATACGATCCGCATATGCTTCATTCCAATTCATCAAAATCCTCCTAAATTTTTCTAAAAATTTATTTTTTAGAAATAACCTTTTTGAAGACAACTAACAACTAATTAGAAATATTAAAGAACCAGACCCATCGCGTTCGGGGAAAAATAAAATTTATTTTTTAGAAAACAAGTTAAAAATTCTCTAAAGATTAGATGTATTTTGGCAAACAGATATCAATATCTAAATTCAGCTGACATCAAGTCCAACACTTGCTAGATAACATTGTGGTTCATGTTGAATAGGTAGATAACTAGTACTCATAAGGAATTCACCAACTATTTCTGGGCCCATAAATCGAAATGTTTTGATAAAAAGAGCCACCCATTGATCCAAGCGTGAATATTCTTGGCTATCCAACCAGGCTTTGAATGAACCACAATCTCTTCTAATTTGTTTAAAAACCTTTGCGTTATGAATTGTGGCATCAATTTTTGCTCGGTTCCGAATAATACCTGAATCATTAAGTAGCCGGTGGCGATCTTGGTCAGCATAAGCTGCGACAAGGTCAACATCAAATCGGTCAAAAGCGTCATTGAATGCTTCTCGCTTTTTCAAAACTGTTAACCAACTTAGACCAGCTTGGTTTATTTCTAAAACCAATCTCTCGAAAAAGTCATTATCTTTAGCTAAAGGGGCCCCATACTCTTCATCATGGTAAATTTCTAGAAGCGGGTCTTTCAGAGTCCAAGTGCACCGAATTCTATCAGTCATCTTCAATAACATTTTCTCCTGAACAATAAGGACGACGGTCAGTCCCTGTTATCCATGTTTCAGGCAAATGTCTAGTACAATTCATTAACCCAAGATGAGTCGTGGTAGGGGTAATGAAAAATTGGGTAACCGAAGTGTTAGCAAACAGGTGGATGTGATCTTTGCCCAAACCAGATAGTTTCAAGAAGGCCCCCACAAGAAAACGCATAAACATTCCGTGAGTGATTAGTAGAACCCGTTCGCTGCTGTGTGCAAAGTCTTTATATAACTCTTCACATACTCGCTCTGCTCTTGTTTGGGTAGATTGATAGTCCTCCCAGGGACGACTTTTCCACCAACCTTCTTCATCGATCCTGTTGCCAATCTGAATCCCTGGTATTTTTAATTCAATTTCTGACCGCTTCATACCTGGTCTTCCTTCGTAATTGTCTTCTCCTACTCCCGCCATTACTCCTCCCTGTTCATGTATATCAATCCATGCCTCCGTAACTTGTCCTGTTTTTCTTATGTAAGGTTCAATAGTTTCTAAAGTACGAAGGAAGGGACTAACTAAAATGCGAGTAGGTCGAAGGTGTCGGATACGATTCACTAAACATTCAGCTTGTTGATAACCAAGTGGAGATAAGGAAGGATCCTCTGTGCGTTCGTCTTCTGGCCCTGCATTATTTTCAGATTCTGCGTGCCGTATTATATATAATTCCATAGGATTATCATTTACTTTCTCACCATGACTAGGAAGCCAGGGTGGATTTAAAATTATGTAAAATATCCATGTGCCCTGGCTATTGTTATTCAGCTTTTCTTGACAGAGACTCGTTGACTAACGAATGGAAGTGATGAACTCCATTTTCCCGTTTGACAGAATATCTACCCTGACTGTATGACTCGGACTGCAACCCACGCTGTACATGTTCGCAGATAAAAATATCCTCTTCTTGTATCTCATGCCCGAAGTCAACCAAACTGTTTACATCTGTTTCTGTATCAGGTAATACATACCATTCGAAAACCGTCAGACATCGGTCGTGACCGATTGGAATCACAAGATTAGTTTGCATTTGGCCTAAGTATATATTGAGCATTAGTGATGGAAAAATCCAATAGTATTGTGTATTTTCTTGTTTAGTCCCCGTTGTTGTATATCTGCGGTTGCCTTCGTGAGGTTTTGCGTTTTTCTCCCTAATTGGGGCGTGCTGGATAGAGTAATAACGATGCGTTTCAACCTTATACTGATCGTAATCAATTTCTCTATACAGTCCGGGATGGACTACTGGTAGATGATATCCTTCTAGATAATTATCAACATACACTTTCCAATTACAATTAATCTCATAATCCCGCCGTTGAATCCATTGCATTTTTTCGATTCTGTGTTCACTCGTTCGTATTCCAATCTCACCCAAAAAACTTTCGAGTGGGGGAGCTGACTCATCCAGATTCACAAATAACAAAGGACCCCATTGGTTTACGCGAACTGGCTTGAGTCCCATCGAGCAACGGTCTAGTGCCTGAACTTCTTCAAATTCTGGTGCGTGACGTAACGTACCATCCAGATTGTAAGTCCACCCATGATAATGACATATAAACGTCTTCCTATTACCCTGGTCAAGAGCTACCGGACCTGCACGATGTTTACATACATTAAAAAATCCACGAACCACACCATCAGCCCCGCGGGCTATGACAACGGGTTCACCCGCTACATCTACTGTAAAATAATCCCCGATACGCGCTATTTGATCTACCCTGCCTACAAGTTGCCAAGTCTTACGAAAAATATGTTTATATTCTCTATCCAAAAACTTCCTGTCTGTATACCAAGAGGATGGGATTGTCCTGGCAGTTTCAATATTCTCATCAAATGAGTAATCCTGCATCCTATTAGTTTCCTTATAGTTTATAAACAGGTCCGAAAAACCCGCGAGGCTACTAGACTAATTTGTAACATTCATAATATCATTTTTAGACTCTGTGAAACTAATATTTTTGATCTAGTTATCCCTAAGATCTTCCAACTCTAGGATTTCTACTGAAGTAAAGTTTCGCTCATTCAACTGTGGCTCTATCTGAGAACGATCCCCCAAAAGTAAATAGCCAGCTTTTTGGGATTTGAGATAACGGTTGGCTACCAATCTAACCTCATCCAATGATACCAAACTAATATTTTGAACTGATTCATGAATTTCTGACATCGGTCGTCCAGATGACCAAAGGCCTCCTATGCTATCAGCTATTCGACGGAGTGATTCAAACTGCTGGGCATAACCCCGAATTCTTCCTATACGGGCTTCTTGTAATTCTTCTTTCTTTATTGGGCGCTTCCCTTCCAAACCTTCCAATTCTGATATCAAATCTACCACAACTTCACCAGTCTTATCTGATTGTACGGAACTCTGTACTTTCCAATAACCACCCACATTGAATAAACCTAGTATAGTCGATACACCGTATGTATAACCCTTTTCTTCCCTTAATTTTGAATTGAGTCGGGACTGAAAACCACCACCCCAAATAGCATCTACCAAACGAAGTGCATAATAGTTCTTGGTGTTATTGGTTGGTGCATCAACAAATTGGCAGACAACCGTTTGAGGAGAACCAGGACGATCAATTAGGTATATACTATTGTTATTTTGATTTGGTTCTGGATTAGGAATAGTTTTACTAGGTCGAACATCTCCCCGCCAATCTCCAAAGTAATCTTCTGCTAATTTCATCCCCTGATCATAAGTAATATCTCCAACAAAAACTAATGCTGATTGATCTGAACACCAATTTTCTTCGTATACTCTTGCAAGATCATATCTGGTAAGTCCTTCTACGGTGGATGGATAACCCAGTATTGGCCGTCCATATGGATGTTCTGCACCAAAAACTAAGCCGGGACAAACTTGTTGAGCTAATGCCTGAGGATGAGAGGCCTGTTGTGCCAAATGATCTAGGTGTCGATCCCTTTCTCGTTTTAGCTCGTCTTCCGGAAACAAAGGCCTGCAGACCACTTCGGCAAAAAGCGACATAGCCTGAGCCAAATTACCAGTTAATACATCTAAACCAAGACGGGCAGACTCAAAATATAATGATTTCCGAATAACTGTGCCCAACCTACTTAGCGATTCGTCAATTTCCAAAGCTCCATGACTTCGGGTTCCCTTATCTAATGTTTGTAACATAAGCTGCGATACCCCACACTTATCTGAAGGGTCCCTCACGCTGCCTGTTCGCATATTTAATGAAACAGCTACTTTAGGTAAATCATGTTGTTCTACAACTATCACCTCCATACCATTGCCAAGCCGTCCTTGGCGAATGGCTGGGGTTTTGAAGACTGTATCTCTACCCAAGGGTGGGGTTCGAGATCGATCTACTTTCTGATTAAGTGAAAAATTTTCCGAACTTGGAACAACATGTTTGGGCAAAGATTCTGGATAATAACGAAGAAGCAAGTAAGCTCGAGAAACAAGCCAACGTTTTGCTATTTCAGCTATTTGTGAACCCTTGATATTTTGTAACCGATCAAGTTCAACATGAAAATACCCTGGATCTTTTTTATAGGTATTAGATTCGTTCAATCGATCTGCTTTACCACCAAATCCACCAATACGTTCAAGACTAGAAATATATTGGTATTCCCAAACAGTACGGGCACGCTGTATCTCGTCACGAGTGGGTCCATTAGTAGCTAATTTTCCAATTTCTTCTAGGACTAATCCTTCGACCTCAAGAATGTCAATACCTGGACGAATAGTAGCAACAATACCAAAAAGTCCAGAAATCTCTTGGGCATAATTAAAAGTACTAACCTCCGTGCACAAACTTTTTTCATAAACTAACCGTTTTTCAAGCCGCGAAGAAAGACCATCGCCAAGGACTGCTGCAGCCATGTCCAAAATAGCTTCATCCTCTTCAAAACGAGATGGAGCTGGCCATATAATATGAACTCGAGCCTGGGGCACTCGATCAATGACCTCCACAATCTTCTTTTCAGCCAAAGATGGCACCCAACGGCGCTGACGTTCAATAATAGGCCCAGGTTCCATTTCTCCATAGTACCGTTCTATTAAGCTCCTCGCTTGCTGATCATCAAAATCACCAGCAATAACTAAAGACAAGTTATTAGGTGTATAATATTGCTGAAAAAACTTAGCGACATCATCTAAAGAGGCTTCCTCAATATCTTCATGACGACCAATTATTGGCCAAGAATAGGGATGCTCTGGAGGGTAAATATTTTCATTAACGAGTTCGAACCATCGGCCATAGGGTTGGTTTTCTGTTGTTTGCCGTCTTTCATTGCGAACAACTTCACGCTGATTTTCAAAATTCTCTGGCGTCAGGGCATCTGTAAGTGTGGCTACTCTATCTGATTCTAACCACAGTAGATATTCGAGATTTCCTGAAGGCACAGTTGCGAAGTAATTAGTTCGATCATAACTTGTGGTACCATTGACACCCCCTTCACGCAGATTTCCACCAGCTTGTTCTATGTATTTGAAATATCCAGCTGGAGCATTTTTGGAACCTTCAAACATAAGGTGCTCAAAGAGGTGGGCAAATCCTGTTCGGCCAGGCTGCTCAACCTTTGAACCAACATGAAACCAGTGGTTCACATGTACAACTGGCAATTTACGGTCAAGGTGTAAAATGACCTGCAAGCCATTTGGGAGGGTATACTTTTCAAAAGATATCCGTGGTAGGTTCTTCTGCCCCAAGGTTAATCCCTTTTTTAAGGAAAAACTACATCAAAGTTATATGTTGAATAACTATCGATATTTGTAAGATTTCTTAATTAGTGGAACTAAACAACTAAATTCAGATTATTATTAGACTTGTTCAAGTTTTCCTGATTTTACGGAACGGTATGCTGCATCGAGAATCATGACAGCATGCATGGCGGCCACTCCCGGCGTATAATTTTCTACCAAACGTCCAAGTACAAGATCTACGAAATTATCTGGGGGGCCCTCACAACTATATGCTCCATCACTTGGACCAACTTTATGGATTTGATCGTGCCCATCATGCCGGTGGATTGCGAGACGCGCCCGTTCGACATCGAGTAACAACATACCTTCCGATCCAAAAATTCTTATGTCAAGTTGGAACATCTGTCCTTCGGGAATATCTCCGGATCCAGATAATGCTCCAATGACTCCTCCTTCGAAACGAACCGTAAGAGCATCATAAATTTCAACTTTTGAATCAGCATTCGACATCATAGCAAATACTTCTGTCGGGACTAAACCTGTCAGCCAAGACATAAGACCTAAACTATGGGACATTTGAGCATGACCGTATCCACCATCGGCGATTACCGGGTCGGCCCAAGTTGTAGGGTCTGGTGCAAAAAGCCCTCCTCCATTAGCCTTGTAATCAAAACCTTCTCCACGTAAAAGTCCTCTTATGGGAGAAGCCATATGACATACTACTGATTCTATTTTACCTATAATATTGTTATCAAGCTGTCTTTTGGCTTCCTGTATAAATGGTTTGTGGTGCCAACCATAAGGCACAAGAAGTTGAAGGTTTTTCTCTTTGGCTATTCGGACTAAATCCTGGGCATCAGTACTATTCGTACACATTGGTTTTTCAACCATAACGTGTACTCCCTTTTCCAAAACTGCCCGAGCATGGGTAAAATGAAGCGTGTGGGGGCTAGCTATTACAACCCCATCTAATTCGACCTCATCCAACATTCTTCTATAGTCTTCTGTTCCATATGGAACGTTAAATGCATTTTGTACCTGGGATAACTCATGAGCACCTAGTCGACAGACTGCAACTAACTTTACATCCCCTTTACACTCCTCTCGCTTCTTTAGGAGCGGTAGATGATTAGCAGTTGCCCACCATCCTGTACCTATGAAGCCTATACGGGCTACATCCATCTTGGACCCTCTCATTTTTAATTAGTTCGAAAATTAGATATAAACAGAAATCTAAATTATTCAATTTCCTTACTCACGGATGCCCCGAAATACACCCCCTGTAGTTGCATCCACTATCCATATTTCACCCTGCCACATAGTAAATCCGTGAGGTTCTGGATGTTTTACATCAATCCGATCGACCTGCTCACCGGTATGGGGATTGTAAAGGAAAATAGCTCGACAGTTAGTTTCTACGCACCAGAGGTTACCATTCTCCCAAGCCAAGCCATGCGGCCGTTTCCCAGGGCCAGCGAATGAGTATAAAACGGTCCAATTCCCCGGATCTATTCTGTAGATCTTCCCGTCAGGCGGTGACGACAACCATAAATCACCATCTTTCCATTCAAGTCCATGGCCACCTGTTTCTTTTGCTCCCGGTGTGGGGTAACGTTCAAGAATTTTTCCTGTTTCTGGATCTACTTTTAGCGTTTCACAGCTATAAGTCGATGATATCCAAAGATGACTTCCACTATGGGTAATTCCACTACCTCTATCAGAATCGGTTTCAAAAGATCGTAACAGCTTCCCATCTCGAAAGCTATGGCAACTAACTTGATTAGTTCCCTGATCCAAGATCCAGAGACCTTCGGTAGTAGCCTGAAGGCCATTTGGATGAGGCCCTGGAGCATCAAAAACATGTTTTAGGGTGAGTACCATTTAATAAACTTTCTTTATTGCCTTTCCAGTGGAATATCGCAACTCCAAAATGCAACTGGTCTTCCTACCTGTCAAGATACAAAGATATTGCGCTATTCCCTTTTAGTATCCATTAGAAAAGAAGAAAAACGGTTTGACACCCCATATTATTTCAACTTTACATGCCTAGAGACTGCGGTTAGTTAATGAATAAGATCTTCCCACTGTTTAATAAAATAAAATAGGAGAAAAACATGACCAGATAGAGGGAATTGATTATCCTGGGCTCTGGAATCACCCTGGTCACAAAATTGCTACTAGACAGATGGATGGATTTGGTGGAATGCTTTCTTTGCGAATTAAAGGTACTAAAAAGGATGCATTAGGTGTAGTACATCGGGTAAAATTAATTCGGAATGCCACCAGTTTTGGTGGGCTAGAGAGCCTTATAGAACACCGCCAATCGATTGAGGGGCCTAGATCTATAACTCCACAGAATCTACTCCGCCTATCCCCTGGCCTTGAATCCGGAGAGGACATTGTTAACGATTTAATCCAGGCTCTTCAATAAAAAAACTTGAATTTTACTCAAAGGAAAACTAACTGTTAGGTTGGCAATGTCCACATGGAGAATATTTCTCTATAGCCGTTTCAAGAGATATCGCCTTGATATCCCCTTTAAGAAATCTACAACCAGTCTGGTGGAATTTGGAACCACCGTTAGTTATGTAGACAACCTTTGCAATGTCTGCCTCACTGCGATTTGATGCCCCAAAATCTCTTTTTACAACCAAATCTATTCCCCTATTAAGCATATTACCTAGCAGGACTTTGATCAAAAATTTTTTCCTGATCGATATTAAGGTCAGGATAACGGTTGTGACAACCGCGAAAAGTAGTCTTAACATTTTAGGCCTTTTATTTAGTATGAGTTTTTGTACCTCAATAGTACTTTAACCTGTACTTTATAATATATGTAATTGGGCTACTCATAGCAACCTTAGAGAATGAGTATTATAGTACTTACATAACGTACTCTAGAGTCTTGACAGAACATTTTTGAAAACTTATTATTATTCGTCTTTGACCAAACCTGATCAGAGTTGGAATTCCTCTTACTGAAGAATTCCAATTAAACTGGAGCTATCATGTCAAAAATAAGATTAGGACTAGTCGGCTGCGGAGGGATGGGGCATCGCCACCTTTATGGATTAGCTGAACTATATAAAGTTGGCCTATGTAGATTTGAACCCTCTGTCGTTTGTGATCCCCGAAGGGAAAATGCTGAATCTCTAGCTCGAAAAATAAAGGAAATCTTCGGAACCCAACCTGTCATAGTCGGAAATATCAGCGAAATAAAAGATCAAGATCTACAGGCTATAGATATATGCACAGACCCGAGACATCACCATACAATATGTGTAGAAGCAGCCTCTAAAGGCTGGGATATAATGACAGAAAAGCCAATGGGTTTGACCGTCCGAGCCTGCCAAATAATGCGGCAAGCTTCAGACGAAGCTGGCTGTATCCTGTCAGTGGCTGAGAATTACCGTCGAGATCCAATCAACAGAATGGGGAAAGCACTACTAGACGCTGGGATAATTGGTAGCCCTCGCTATATGATTCATAATACAGCGGGTGGTGAAGATAAAATGATGATTACTGTTTGGCGGCACCTCAAAAACGTGAGTGGATTGCTACTCGATGTCGGTGTCCACTTCGCAGATATAATGGAATACTATATGGGCCCCGTATCAGATATCTATGCTCAAACGCGTTTACATGAAAAGATCCGATACAATGAGATGGCTGGTCGAGATCCTGATTCTTTGCCTCGTCATTCACCTGGTGGAGTTTATGAACATTGGCAAGCTGAAATGCCGGCAGAATTTGAAGCAACCGCTGAGGATGCTGCCTATGCCACCTTGACTTTTGAGAGTGGGGCAGTATGCCAATATGTCGAAGAACACGCAACTTTTGGACAAGGTTTTTGGCATAGAGGGATTTATGGTTCGGTAGGTTCAATGGAACTTCCAGGCGACCGTTCAGGACAACCAGTGACAATTGTTCGTGATGGTAATACATTACAGGGGGAGCAATTGCTTGAGCTTATACCCGATTTTGCTCTTGATGAGGCTACCTCAGTACTTTTCGGAGGCGAACGGTTATGGAGGTATGATTTTCCATTTCCTGAAACGGATCGTAAACTGATTGCCATTGAGTATTATGATTTTGCTGAAGCAATTGATAAAAATTGCCAACCAGAAGTTGATGGTTACATGGGTATGCGATCGGTTGCGGTCTCTTATGGTATAATGGAATCTGGACAAGCTGGTCGACAGGTCTCCATGGAATCTATGATGGCAAATGATATCAACAATTACCAACAAGAAATAAACGAGAGCTTGGGGATCTGAAACGGAAATTCTATGAAACTTGGTTATTCTACTTGGGGGATGCCCCTGGTAGAAATAGATGAAGCAGTACCAATCCTTGCAGCGCAGGGATACAATGGCATTGAAATTACCGTTATTCCAGGCTATTCGACAGAACTTAGTAGTCTCAAACGGGAGGAACGTACCCATATCCGAAATCTTTTCACGGAACATGGGGTAGAAATGCCAGCTATCGCGGGACATACTAGCCTACTTGACCCGGACTTGAAACAACACACTGTCAATATGAATCGGCTTAAGGACACTGTGGAATTAGCTGCTGATTTTACTATGGGTGGCATTGTGCCTTGCCTTGATACTACTCTTGGGGGACAACCGAACGAATGGGAACTTGTATTAGACCGCCTAATGAATGAGTTGGGTTTACTAGTGGATTTTGGGGCTATTCATGGAGTAACTATCGCCTTGGAACCTCATATTGGATCTTCCTTATGTAATGTTGAGCGAACACTTTTTTTGCTAAAGGAAATTGATTCACCCTATCTTAAATTAAACTATGATATTAGCCATTTTGAAGTAGCTGGGATTCCTACTTTAGATAGTGTAACCGCATTAGCTCCCTATTCTGTGCATACTCACGTTAAAGATCAAAAAGGTGTCGCCCCAGACTTCGAGTTTCTCATTCCTGGTGAAGGTGATTTTGACTATGTGGAATATTTAAATGCAATGGCAAATACCGGCTATAACGACTATATTACTGTAGAAATTAGCATAATGGTGCAGCGTCGGGATAATTACAACCCGATCAAGGCGGCCCAACAGGCCTATCACACCCTACAAGAAGCCTTTTATAGATCGGATGTAAGATGGGAGTAGTTTTTTCTGAAATACTTTATAAATTGACCTGAGGGTTTGTAAAAACTTCGTCAAAACAAATAATTAACCGCTAACAATTGAGGAGGAGTTATCCCAATGTACGATCCTGTTTTAGTTGAACCTATGCGTAGAGAACTCACTGAACTAGGTGTTGAAGAACTGACCACAGCAGACGAAGTAAATCAACTTTTGGAAAATCATACAGGGACAGCATTAGTGGTTGTAAATTCTGTTTGCGGCTGCGCAGCAGCTCACGCGCGACCTGGAGTTGCTATGGCTCTTCAGCACTCCAAAAAACCAGACCGAATTACCACTGTATTTGCAGGAATGGACCTAGAAGCTACCAGCAGAGCAAGAGAATATTTCAGAGGATTTTTCCCTTCGTCTCCACAAATTGCTTTAATGAAAGATGGTGAAGTCGCATTTATGCTGGAACGTCATGATATCGAAGGAAGGACAGCTCTTGATGTGGCTGAACGACTGATAGAAGCCTTTAATGAGCACTGTGGGTGATCCTAAGTAGTTTTAGTTTTATTGTTATCATGTTCGTAGATAGCCTTACATATTGTGTGAATGCCACCTCGAACTTGGTAGTCTGTAATTACTGTCATGTGAATTGGTCTTACTGCAACCACGAGATCATCCAATAACCGACGAGTTACATGTTCCTGAACCATGCCAACGGTTCGGTAAGACAGCAGGTAATATTTATAAGAACGAAGCTCAAGGACCAATTTGTCAGGAACATACTTAACGGATATTTTACCAAAATCAGGTAAACCAGTCCAAGGGCATACAGCTGTAAACTCGTCGGTATCGATATCTACATCGAGGTGATCACCAATAAAACTGTACGGAAAAGTTTCCAAGACCTCTGGCTTAATTGCTTCTGAACCATCAAAGTCAGACTGCTTCTCCCGCGGTTCAATTTTCATACCTGCATAATTCTCCATGTTTTGTCTGTTTTATTTTAATTCTAACCAGTTTTTTAAATTGTTGAAGTCTAACAGTTTACATTATTTAATCATATGTGGCCTGTTCTATCAGGTGCTTCAGGATTTATACTCTCCCCCATGGGATGTGCAGCTACCGGCCGAAACGGCATTTCAGTATATGAAGAATACTTTATATCTAGCCAAGTAGTTTTAATTTCTCTATTGTCTTCATACCTACTATTCATCGCAGCATCAATAACACCTGTTGCCAAGAGCGTCCGGTCTGGAGGATACGGAGCTATACCTGTCTGAAAAAACTTCTGAATATTATGACACAAATAACCAAAGTGGGCATATGTTCCTCCCTCTACTAGATCAAAGCGAGACCAATGCACTCTACCATCAACCTGAGCTGCATACGCAAATGTCCTAATATATCCACCCAACATAAGGACCGTTGTCCTTAAACCATCGTTATGTTCTAGAAGAAAAGCAGTTGGAGCTTCTGTATTTTCTTTTATCGACCCTGCTGGTTTTTCCTTGATTGAGCCAAGAGCTGCATCCATAAGTTCTGAAGACCACCCTTTTTCATCAAAAGATTGCCACATTTTATTACCTTCTAAACATTGAACAGAAGCTATTCCGGTCTCTCCACCCTGACGCCGTTCGACCATGCACAGCAGGGCTTCCAGAGCATGAAACCCGTAGGATTCAACTCCTCCGAAACCAACAACAATTGCTTCTCCGATGTCAACACCAATATTGTACTCAACCCAAGGATTTCGCCAAGCAAGCGGGAGTGAAGAACCTGCCATTAACGGGATCTTAAGCTGTTTTACTCGATCCCAGATCCACTGCGCATCACTGTAGTCATAAGCAAAATGCTTGTCGCTAAATACTGGTACCGATCTTTTACACTCTGCAAATACCCCCGTAATCTGTTCAAAAAAGTGCCGCCTAGGATAAATTTGGCGTCCTCTCTCATTCCACGGATAATCGCCATGTTCACCAATAAGAAGCACAGCATCTATCTCCATAGTACTGCAGCCTGCGAATAAAGCTTGCCTTATACTTGGATAGACTCGGACCCCATATTTCTTAGCAAGATCAAGGCCAATATCAGTTTCAGGGATTTGGTCAATATATAGAGATACTAAATCAACTTCAGGGGTGATAAACCCCTCATCGATAGACCAACCTTTCAAAAACTTGGAGATAATAACATCAGCATGAGAGGCCGGGTAATATACAGTAGTTATAGCGGCAACCCGTAGTTGACGTCCCATATTTCTTATCTCCTTCAATCTACGAACAAGAAGGGTTGTTACTCAATTTTCCAGGGGAGATTATTCCCCAGCTTAGTTTATTTTTCTACCGTATTTCTCTATATATTCTTCTACCAAGCGATGGCATACATCGTCAGCATACTGTTCAGGTGGGGATTTCATAAAGTAGGAAGATGGACCAAGTTGAGGGCCACTAAGGCCATTATCTAAAGCTAACTTACAGCAACGTACCGCATCAATTACCACACCGGCGGAGTTGGGAGAATCCCATACTTCTAATTTAAGTTCGAGGTTTAATGGAACGCCACCAAAGGTTTCACCCTCCATACGTATATGGCACCACTTCCGATCTTCAAGCCAGGGCACATGATCACTGGGACCAACATGTATATTATCTTCGCCCATATCATAACTAAGTTGTGAGGTTACGGCGTTGGTTTTACTAATCTTCTTGGATTCAAGACGCGATCTCTCTAACATATTATAGAAGTCGGTATTACCGCCAAAGTTTAGCTGATAGGAACGTAGGACCTTAACACCCCGATCCGCAAAAAGGCGAGTTAAAACTCGATGAGTGATGGTAGCACCAACCTGAGATTTAATATCATCTCCAATTATCGGCAAACCCTCTTGCCTAAACCGGTCTGGCCAATGACCAGTACTAGCGATAAATACCGGAACGCAATTAACAAATCCACATCCAGCTTGAAGTACTTGATCAACAAACCATTTTGTCGCTTCCTCACTACCAACCGGCAGGTAACTAACTACTATGTCTGTGTTTGTATCTTTTAGAACTTCAACTACATCAACACTATCACTTTCATCTTTTCTGATAACTTCACTAAGATACTTTCCTAAACCATCATGAGTCATACTTCGTTGCACCTCAACACCCAAATTAGGGACATCGGCAAATTTCACCGTGTTGTTTGGATGAGAAAAAATAGCTTCACTTAAATCCTTCCCTACTTTCTCCGCTCCAACATCGAAAGCGGCAGTAAACTCGATATCACTAATGTGATAACCACCCAAATTAGTGTGCATTAAACCAGGTATTAATTCATCTTGAGAGGCATTACGGTAGTATTCAACACCTTGTACGAGAGATGAAGCACAGTTACCCACACCAATGATAGCGACTTTAACTTTACTGCTCATATTTTCCCCACTTTTCTTTCTTAAACGGAGCCGCGAGACGGACCCCCACCCGTAGTTTTGACATATTCACAATATATTATCCCTTAAAAAACCCTGAATTCTGTATTAATCAAATTAATAATTGCTATATTATACATAAATAATTTCTATACACCTTAATTATTTTTGTAGTAATGTCTTACCAATAGTGTTTCTATCAAAGGATCGGAGCTAAATATGAACCTCTACCATCTTCAGTATTTCCTGGCTGTTACACGAAGAAAAAGTTTTTCGCTAGCCGCTAAGGATATGCACGTCACCCAACCGACAATAAGCAATGGGGTGCGGGAATTGGAACGTACCCTTGGGGTAAGATTATTTAACCGTGGGAGTCGGCACGTTTCACTGACAATGGAAGGAAGAGCTCTAGTGAGTTATGCGGTTCGTATTCAGGATCTTACAGAGGAAGCTGAAATTCGTCTCTCTCGAGGGGATATATTCCCTGGTGAAGGTTTTACCTTTGGAGCTACAGATGCAGCTGTAACCTATTTACTGCCTGATATACTAAGAGAATACGTAGAACAGTACCCCGATCTAGAACTTTCCGTACGAGTTTCGCCATCTCATTACCTGGCAGAAGAACTTTTAAGTAACCGTTCGGAATTTGCGCTTATAACACTACCCTACTCTCACCCGAGGGTAGAGACTCTACCCGTTTATTCAGATTCTATGTCACTTGTTGTAGGTAGTAATCACTCTTTTGTGGATAAGGACAAAGTAGCTTTAAAAGATGTGGCTAAACAGCCATTGATTCTTTTTCATGAGGACTCGGTTTCACGTAGAATTGTCGACGATAAATTTGCTGAGATCGGAGTTTCTCCGCGAGTTGTTATGGAAATGCGTAGTCCGGAGGCTATGCGCAAACTAGTAGAAACAGGGGTAGGAATTTCCTTTTTACCTTCTATGACAACTCGGGAATCTGTTAGAGCTGGCACCCTGAAAGAAGTTTTGGTGGAAGGAGTAGAACTTAGTCGAGAAATTGGTGTAGCATGGAGAAATGGTCGATACTTCAGTCCCGTCGTTAGCAATCTCCTAGAGAAAATCTTCGAGAAATATGGCCAAAGCCATATTTGGTCTGAACGATCTAACCTAAACCAAAATTATGAAAAATTGAATAAATGGTGAGTCTGCTATAAGTGTTTCAGTCGTAAGTTTTTAACTCATTATTTATACGGTTCTCATGCCTTGAGTTCCTCGTCGAATTTCCTACAACGGCAAGACCACCACTGCGATCTTTTCTTGATCGCCAACGATGTAACGAGAGAAAAATTATACCAAAACCAGTTATAAACATCAGCGGAGTAATAAGATATGCCATTCGATTGAACCCATCATTAGGCGGGGATGAAAGAATTCGATCTCCATACATACCTGTGTAATGATCAATGACGTCCTGGGTGGACTGCCCCTCCGAAAGCTTTTTGAGAATATCCACTTTCATCTGTTCTGCCGTCCCCGAATAATGCTGACTAAGCGGCTGTCGCCAACAACATGGGGCTATTAACTGTTCTTCCACCTGCTTAGCAAGACGGTCTGCATTCTCAGCCACATCTCCTAGAGCCTGTGACAAAAACACCCCTGAAATTATCAGCAAAAACGTCGACCGAACACAATGTAACATAGGGAAGCTCATGATGAAAATAGAGTTAAAATATCTAAGATCTAAAATTAAACTGTACGAAAGAAACAGGAAATCTACTTAAATGTCAATTACAATTTAGACTAAATTTATATATTTTTAGATCAACTTAATCGACGAATCATTTTGGATATTTTTCAACTCATTGTTTTACTTAGGGGAGGTTCTGTTTATTTAAATTTGAGAATGATTATTTTAAAAAAGATCATCCAATTTTCCTGCAGAAGTTGTTAAGGTATACCTACATCTCAATAATAACAATTATGATATAATTCCATTGTCGTGTTTTGAAAACTGTTTTGTACAGATTTACTGGACATACGTTAATTAATATGCTTTTTTTGACCTTACTATAATTGCAAAAGTTACTTATTCACTAACAAAACTGTAGTGATAAGGTTTTAGATAACGGAGACCATGAAAATGCAGTCACGGGGCGAAGTCAATAAATCACTGCGCTCTTTTATTATTATTAGCGGGATCGGTGGCGCTTGGGGAAATATGATTGGAATGGGAACAGCTGTGTTCGCTGGTTTTGTTCTTTCCCTTGGAGCAGACGCTTCTGACATAGCCTTTTATTCTGCTATTGCTTCTATTCTTGCCCCAGTACAAATCATCGCCTCCCTTTTCAGTAAATCTATTGAAAATAAAAAAGGATGGGTTGTTTGGAATGGTATTCTAGAAACTTTGTTCCGAGGGCTCATAATAACTATCCCCTTTCTTTTTGTTGAATCTATTCACCAAAGAATGTTGCTTGTCTTTTTAGTTGTCGGTATGGTAGCCGGCTATATCTATACTCCCTTTCTTTCGAGCTGGGTTGCCGGGACGGTCCCTGAAAACATTCGAGCCCGATTTACTAGTAGACAGACCATCGTACAAAGTGTTGTAGGTGCCATAATTGGAGTAATGACTGGCCGCTTTGTTGACATGTTTCCAAATGATGAAAAAATGACAGCTTTTGTAATTGTTTTCACGGTGGGAACACTATGTGGCATTGTACAATATTTGGTTCTACAACGTACCCCATATCCTACCCAAGCAGATCCAACAGAAACCGGTAACCCTATACGGTATTTGCTACAACCATTTAAGGATCGTAATTTTAGACAACTTGTTACCTTTTTTTCATTCTGGCAATTTGCGATGGGCCTAGCTGGGCCTTTGTTTAGTGTTTTTATGCTCGACCGCTTGGGCTTTGGATATACAGCTATATCTGTATTAAGTGCTGCCGGAACACTAACCACCATCGCTGGGTATCGAATTTGGAGTGTATTGATTGATCGATTTGGTAGCAAACCTGTTCTTCAAATCCTTATCATACCAGGTGCCCTTAACGCATTTCTTTGGGGTATTTGCCAACCTGGCTCTTATATAATGGTTGGCAGTGCGATGCTCTTGTCTGGATTTATTATGGGGGGTATCAATCTTGCCATTACTCCGTTGCGTTATGCCTTGCTTCCAAAAGACAACCAAGACGAACGAGTCGCCTACATGGCGGCGTGGTCCACGACAATTAATCTTATTTATGCTGCGGGGCCGCTATTGGGGAGTATCCTGGTAGCATCAATGGCAAATGTTAATTTAAACATTGGAGGCTGGGTTTTAAGGGATATCAATATAATATTTTTCCTGAGTGGAATCTTACGGTTTTTTCCACTATTCCTACTCGGTCCCGTTAAGGATTCACGATCTATATCATCACAACAACTTTTATCAAATATGTTTCGAGGCAATCCACTTAGTTATACTTTCAACTATATCGTTTTTAATGTTGCTACTGCCGAAGATCGAAGGGCCCGTGCAGCGTTTAGATTAGGTCGATCGCGTAACCCTATGGCAATTGATAATCTTGTCCAGGCTCTTTCTGATGCCAGTTCGAAAGTACGGAAGCAAGCAGCCAGGGCACTAGGAGAAACGGGTTCAGAAACTGCGGTAGACAAATTGATTCTTGAGTTGGAAAGTCCTGCATCCGATATTCGCAGCGAAGCAGCTGAAGCTCTTGGTAAACTTAGACATACTAAAGCTGTTGACCCTCTAGTTAAAGCTCTTGACGATCAAGATCCACGAGTACAAATCAGCGCTATCTCTGGCCTGGGCCAGATTGAGGGTGAGGATGTCCAAGAACTCTTATTTTGGCATTTTTCTAACAATGTAGACCCTCTTACCTTTCCGACCTTAGTAGAAGCTCTCAGCCACCGCCAAGATTATCGTATTATAAAACCGACCTTTGATCGCCTCCAATCATTCAGTTCACCCGCTGTACGCCTGCAACTCCTTAATAACATTTGCCATACTCTAGGCGCAGGGGACCGTTTCTACACACTACTTTCCATGGAAGAAAACAAACGCTACGGGGAACTGGAAGGGATGATTAAAAGGACTGTCAGCCAATTAACTGACTCCAAAGCTGTCCCCGAAGACACAAGAAGAGGTGTAGAAAGCCTATTAAAATTGTTTATCCATGCATATGAACAGAACGATGTAGAAGCTATGATGGAACAGTCTCGAATGCTTGCTGCTCTAATTCGTGATAGTAATCCGGTCGTTGATCAAAGCCCCATTGATACGCTTTCAGTGTACCTTATTATTATGACTATAAATCATTTTGTAGAAAACAATGGCCACCAAGACCTTCCTGCGGTACAGGAGATCTTTCTAGCTGTGTGCATGAGCCGTATCGCTGCCCTAATAAATTGACAACAGTTCTTATCTTAGATTAACTAGCAACATAATCTCTCTCAATGTTTCCACTGGAATTGCTAATGGGACCACATCAGGAAAAGCTTCACCTTGGTATCGCTGGCGCTTGTGGACGTGGATTAAATTTTCGCAATGCCTGTAGATCCTTGCCACAGGTCCGAGTACATGCTATTTGTGATATTGACATTAAAAGTTTGCCCAAAACTGCAGAAATTCTAGGTGCGTCAGATATATTTGTGGACTACCAGGAAATGCTAGAAAAATCAGATTTAGATGCCGTAATCCTAACTACTCCAATGCCATTACATGCTTCTCAGGCTATTGCCGCATTAAATAAAGGAATACATGTATTTTCTGAGGTGCCAGCTGCTGTTTCAATTAAGGAATGTAAAGACATTGTAATGGCAGCCCAAAGATCCGATGCCCTTTACATGATGGGTGAAAATTATACTTACATACGAGAAAATATCTTAATCAAGGAACTGGTTAGTAAAGGGTACTTCGGCACCCTTTACTATGCAGAGGGTGAGTACTTGCATGAACTTAAAGGCTATGATGAAAATCGCCTAGCTGTTCGGAACTTACCTCCTGAACAGATATGGCGCCGATATTGGCAATCAGGAATCGATGGGATTACTTATGGCACCCACAGCCTAGGCCCTCTATTGCAATGGTTTGATGATAGGGTAGCTTACCTTACATGCCTAGGTAGTGGGCATCACTATTTTGATCATCACGGGAAGCCCTATGCTCAAGATACAAGTGTTATGCTTTGTAAATTAGCGAAAGGTGGATTAATAAAAATCCGTATGGATCTGACGTCTGATAGGCCCCACGCAACAACAAATTACCAACTTCAAGGCACCCAAGGGTGTTATGAGTCCGCTCGGGGGGGACACGAAAACCATAAAATCTGGCTTCAGTCTGAAGGAGAGGATAACAAAACTTGGATTAATCTTCACGAATTGGAAAAAGAATTTTCCCCCAACTGGATCGATACCAACGCAGCCCAAAACTCAGGGCATGGTGGAAGCGACTACTACGAATTAGTAGAATTTATCGAAGCTATTGAAGGAAATTGTAGCCCTTCCATCGGAATCCACGAAGCTATGGACATGACATTGCCTGGCCTCATTAGCCAGCAATCTATCGCTGCCAATGGCAATCCATTGCCTGTCCCAGATTCACGAAGTTGGGAGTAACTTTTTCCTTTTCATTTCCTACCTTTAGTAGCATATTGTTGTTTCAAAATCACCAATTAGACATATTCTTTCTAGAAAAATTAGTAGGTGGGATTATACGAAAGGGACACAACCATGAATCCCTGCTACCTAGTTGCTAACGTCTCCGAAATTCCCAGCCCGGCTATGCTAATCTATCGAGAAAAGCTTCGAGATAATATTAAAAAAATGATAGAAATGGCTGGAGACATTGACCTACTGCGTCCACATATAAAAACCCATAAGATGAAAGCTGTAGTTGAGATGCAGCGCAATTTAGGGATAAGAAAGTTCAAGTGTGCTACTTTATTTGAAGCTCAAATACTTGGAGAAATAGGAGTAGAAGACGTCTTTATCGCATACCAAATGGTAGGTCCCAATATACCGCGTTTAGTCGATATTATGAAACGTTTCCCAAATACAACTTACCGTACTATGGTGGATAATACCAAAACGGTTGAGGAACTTTCAACCGCTGCTTCTGCAGCTGGAATAAAAATTAATCTTCTTCTGGATTTAGATCTGGGACTTCACCGCACCGGAATTTCACCTGGCCCCGAAGCCGTAAGAATTTATTCACTTATAGACCGACTAAGAGGTATAACTGCTGACGGCCTCCATTGCTACGATGGGAATAATGGCAAATTAAATATCAATGAACGAGAAAATGGATGCCAGAAGGTTTTGAATGGACTAGAATTATTTGAACAGGAATTATTTTCACTAAATTTACCGGTTTCACGGAAGATAATGGGAGGTTCCATTTCATTTCCATACTACACCCGTGCGAAAAACATAGAAACATCACCCGGAACATCTGTTTTCTGGGACTGGGGCTATAGTCAAAAATTTCCAAATCTTCCATTTAAAGCTGCAGCTTTACTTCTCAGTCGAATAATTAGCCTTCCAACGACCACACGGGCCACAATTGATTTAGGCCATAAAGCTATCGCCGCTGATCCAGCGGGACCGCGAGGTATTCTCTGGAATCTCCCAAACTCGATCCCCACTCTCCAGAATGAGGAACATTGGGTTTTCACGTGTCCTAATACAAACAATTTAACCATTGGCCAACCTATTTATGTTTTCCCCACCCACGTTTGCCCCTCAACGGCTCTGCATCGACAGGTATATGTTATTGATGGAGATGGTTATTGTAGAACGCAATGGAATGTAGATGCTCGTGACCGAGTATAACTAAATAACTTAGTTAATTATTACTCCAAAATGTCTCCCCAAGCTCTTCTCTAACAGTCAAACATTGAACCCCAAAGAGGTTACTTTTTAAAACTTTACTATTGACGAAGTGATGTAAATTCATTATCTTATGGTGTCGGTAGTGAGGTTGTTCATTGCTTACATACAATCCAAGCGTTAAGGGTCGTTACTTTTACAAACAAGGGACTTATATGTCGTTTGAGACGATCCTCATTAACCTGGACCATGGGGTGGCAACGCTCGTTATCAAAAACCCCCCTTTAAATGTGTTGAGTACTCAAGTCGGCCATGAGATCAACAAAGCTCTGGATAAAATTGAAACTGACCCGGCTATATCTGTGATAGTAATTACAGGGGATGGCAACAAAGCTTTTGCTGCGGGAGCTGATATTCGAGAATTACAAAAGCTTTCCGGAGTTGAAGCTGAAGCAATGGCTAATATTTGGGATTGTCTCTTTACTAGGATTGAAGAATTTCGCTTGCCAGTAATTGCAGCTGTAAACGGGATGGCTTTTGGTGGAGGCTGCGAGTTGGCAATGGCCTGCGATATACGTTATGCCTCGGAAAATGCGCTTTTTGGTCAACCCGAAATCAACCTAGGAATTATACCCGGATGGGGTGGAACGCAACGGTTACCGCGTTTGGTGGGTAAAGGACGGGCCCTCGAGCTGATGATGACTGGCGACACCTTCGATGTAAAAGAAGCTAAACAAATGGGACTAATCAATCAGATTGTGTCACCTCAGGAACTGATGGCCACGGTTAGGAATCTAGCAAGGCGTTTGTGTAATAAAGGTGGCTTAGCGCTAACTGCCATCAAGACCTGTGTTAACCAAGGATTAAACCAGAAAATGGAAGAGGGTCTGGCATTAGAATCACGGGAATTTGGAGTAATAAGCTCCACCGAGGATAAAATAGAAGGAATTGCAGCATTTCTTGAAAAAAGACCCGCTAATTTCAGAAAGAATTAAAAATTTTCGATAATCAGAATCATTAAACGTATCTAAAGGTACATGGCAGGAAGAGAGAGGTAAGTATGCAGATCGGATTTACTGAAGGCGAATTTATTCAAGTAACAGGAGAGTTTGAGAAAAGGGAAGCTATCGAATTCTGTGTTAAGGATTTGAATAACAAAAAAATGGAATTTGGCGTATGCGAACAGGATGGAAAATTTTTTGTTGCTCGAGTCATAGTACCAGATGAAGAGATCGATACTCGCTCAAAGATAGTAACGATGCGTAGTGATCGGGTGGATATCCATGGTAATCCGCGGGGAATTATTCGTAAAGGTACATACAACTTTGTCGAATGGTATACCGATGGTGGGGTTGTAGAGCACGAAAATGCGATCTAAGTTATTAATTAAGTCATTTCTAGGTAGCATTTAACAATAAGAATTTTTTAACTTAGCATATAGCATAGTTCATAGGTATCTAAAACAAGAAACCGAGAAAACCCAGACTGCCTTACTAAGGAAAACCATGAGAGCACACCTAACCCTCCCATGGTTTTTTTGATCATATTGAAAACCTCTTATTTGATGATACCGAAAGAATGCCTCTTGTCTCCTTTCATAAAGTAACTAAATACTATGGCGACCAATGCCTCTTAAGTGATATTGACTGGGAAATTAACCCTGGACAACATATAGGATTAATTGGTCCTAATGGCGTCGGGAAGACAACCTTTCTTAAACTTATTACAGGCGATGTTGTGGTCGATACTGGAGAGGTTACTCAACGTCATAATACTCATATTGGCTACTTGAGCCAAGAGTCCAACCTAACATCCTCAACTTCAGTTTTGGATGAAGCATTAAGTCAATTTGAACAGATCCATCAACTTGAGAAACAACTCCGCTATTCCGAAACACTTTTAGAAAAGTCGAGAGGGATTCCTACAGAAATAGAACGCCACTTGTCGCAATACGGCCAACTTGAGGAAGATTACGAAAAAGCAGGTGGATATACATATAGGCATAAAACCCTAAAAGTGCTTCATGGGCTTGGCTTTAAGGATGAAGATCTAACCCAGCAGGTTGACAAACTAAGTGGAGGAGGCAAAACCCGTCTACGCCTAGCCAAGTTGCTGCTTGGAAATGCAGATCTTTTACTACTGGATGAACCTGAAAGTCATCTTGACTTAGAGGCAACAGAGTGGTTGGAAGAATATATCGTAGATCACCCTGCAGCAGTCTTAGTTGTGTCCCACGATCGGTATTTCCTGGATCATACAGTAAAATATATTGCGGAGCTTGACAATCGGGACCTAAACACCTTCCCTGGCAACTATACACAGGCTATGGCGGTCAAAACAGATGTTCTAAAAACTCAACAAAGGGAATATGATAAGCAGCAAACCCTTATTAAGAAAAACGAAGAGTTTATCCGGCGCCATATTGCCGGTGTTAAAACTAAACAGGCCCAGGGACGTAGAAAGAATTTGAAACGACTAACTCTTATAGAAAAGCCAAGTAAAAAACCGTCTGAAATCTCACTTGGATTTACATCGATGCCACGAAGCGGAGAGAATGTGGTTATTTTAAGTGGGATCTCAAAACGCTATGGAACTCGTGACCTCTTCTCTGATATGACATTTACTCTAAATTATGGTAAAAAAATTGGAATAATTGGAGATAACGGTTGTGGCAAAACAACACTCCTACGAATGATTGTTGGCAAGGAAAAGCCTACCTCAGGAAATATAAAATTAGGCACTAAGATCAATATTGGTTACTATGACCAGGAGCTTTCAAGATTGTCACAAAAGAGCACTGTGATAGATGAACTTTATTCTGAAAAACCATCAAGTAATGAAAAATCCTTACGAAATATACTTAGCCGTTTTCTATTTCGTGGAGACGATGTTTTCAAAGAAGTTAGTTTATTGAGTGGTGGTGAAAAAGGGCGCCTAATGCTAGCAAAACTCTTTCTCAAAGAACCCAATTTTCTTGTTCTGGATGAACCAACTAACCACCTCGACATCCTTTCTCGAAATGCACTTGAAAAAGCGTTAGTTGAATATACTGGTACACTTATTGTTGCCTCTCACGACCGATATTTCCTCGAAAACATGGTAGACTCATTGCTGATATTTGAGTCAGGCGGAACCATTAGTCACTGGTCGGGAAAATATTCAGAATTCCGAACCTTCAGAAAAGAGCAACGCTTTAATAACATAAAAACCCAAGTAAAAAACCTGAAAAGGAAGCCAGCTGTCTATAATGAGAACAAAAAAGAACTGAAAAAAAATAAAAAATTGTTAGAGAAACTTGAATTATTAATTGGGGAAAAAGAAAAAGAAATAACTTTTCTTGAGGGAAATTTAAATGATGAAAAAACATTTTCAGATTACGCTAAAGTGAACTTAATTGGGAACACATATGCTCAGGCTCAACAAGAACTAAAAAAGCTCTACTTGGAGTGGGAAACTACCACTTTAAAAATAGAGGAGAATACCTGATTTGACATAAATCCTGCCGGATAACAAATTAGGTTCCTAGCAATTTGTTATCGCGGGAGTAATTCCCAAGAAAAATTAATGTGGAACATTAACATTTAATCTATGAATAGGAGGTAGTGTGTACGATGCTATAATAATAGGCGCTGGTCCAGCGGGATTAGCTGTGGCCTACGAAGCCCAAAAAGCGGGATTAAACTACTTAGTAGTCGAACGTCAATGCATCGTTCATACTATATACCAGTTTCCTACCGGCCTAGTTTTTTATTCAACCCCGGAATTAATTTCCTTAGGTGACGTACCACTAATTATACAAGGCCTGAAGCCGACACGAGAAGAAGCTCTGAATTATTATCTGAAATTTGTTGAAACTAAAAAACTTAATGTAAACACGTATGAGGAAGTCTCCTCTATTTCTGGCACCAACGGCAGCTTTACAATTTGCACCATTTCCAAACGTGATGGTCCGCAGTTTTATCATGCACGAAAAATTATAGTAGCAACAGGCGCATTTGATACCGCTAACTTGTTACATGTTCCAGGTGAGCAGTTACCTAAAGTTTTTCATCAATTTAAAGAAGCTCATCCCTATTTCGGGTGTGATGTCCTTGTTATAGGGGGTAAAAGCTCGGCTGTAGAAACAGCTTTGGCGCTCTACCGATCTGGAGCTCGAGTTACCATATCCTATCGAAATAGGAAGTTTAATGGAATAAAATACTGGGTTCTTCCCGATCTAGAAAACCGGATAAGAGAAGGAACAATTACTGCTATAATGGGGTCAAGCATTAAAGAAATTGGACAGACAGAAGTCACTTTAGAAGTTGAAGGTACTTTGAGAACTATTCCCAATGATTTTGTTTTCTCCATGACCGGGCATGGACCTGATGTATCTTTCCTTAAAGACTCTGGGATCGAAGTCAAGTCTGATAATAATGTCCCCATCCATAATCCAGATACTTTCGAATCTAGCGTGCCTGGTATCTACGTCATTGGTGTTATAACAACTGGCAATGTCAGTAGTGATATCTTTATAGAAAATAGTCGATTACATGGCACAAAGGCAATTGAACATATTCTTAGTAATATTACTTGATAAACTATTATAAAAACGTAATATTCAAAATTCTTGGATTGCATATTAAAAAACCTCAGAGGTCCAAATATGACAGAACTATCTTCCACCCCAAAACCACTTATTGGTGTAGTGATGGGTAGCAAATCTGACTGGGATACTTTACGCCACACTCAGGAAGTTCTGGACCAGTTTGATGTACCGCATGAATGTTGTATCATATCCGCCCACAGGACACCTATAAAACTGGCAGAATATGCCTCTTCCGTAGAAAATAGAGGATTGGAGGTAATCATCGCTGGTGCTGGTGGTGCAGCACATTTACCAGGTATGATGGCAGCCCAAACCCCATTACCAGTCCTTGGAGTCCCTGTAGAAAGTAAAATACTAAAGGGTATTGATTCTTTACTCTCCATTGTTCAAATGCCTCGGGGCATTCCTGTTGGAACCCTAGCTATCGGCGAGGCAGGTGCGGTTAATGCCGCCCTTCTTGCTATTGCTATATTAGCTAATTCACGCCCCAAACTGCAGAAACTGCTTAAAAAATATAGAGATAATCAAACTAACAAGGTATTGAAGGATATTATCACATGACTTGCCCTATTTTACCAGGGTCAACAATCGGAATCTTTGGCAGTGGCCAATTAGGGCGTATGATTGCTATCTCCGCTCGTCAAATGGGCTATAATATCCATACATTTTCACCGGACACTAGTTCACCTACTGGCCAATTGGCTGATCAAGAATTTGTGTCAGCCTATAATGATATCGATGCTATAAGACATTTTGCAACTAATACGGATATTATAACCTTCGAATTTGAGAATATACCTGTTAATTGCCTAAAGGCAGCATCTGAGATAACACCCGTCCATCCCCATGAAGGTGTTCTTTATACAACACAACACCGTTTGCGAGAAAAACTATTTCTTGAGAAAAATGGTTTCCCAGTTGCACCATTTAGACATATTAAAAATTGGAACCAATTAAATAATGCTATTGACGAACTAGGCATGCCCGCAGTTCTCAAAACAGCTGGTTTTGGCTATGATGGCAAGGGGCAAAGACGAATCGAAAGTAGAAAGGATTTAGCTTCTGCCTGGAAATCTATGGGAGGGCAAGAAGCTGTCTTAGAAAAATTTATCAATTTCAAACTGGAACTTTCAGTGGTGGCGGCTACTTCAATTACTGGCGAATTTGTAAATTATGGAACGATTCAAAACAAACATACTAATCATATACTAGATATTTCGAGTGCTCCTGCTGATATACCAGGTGCCGTAGAAATTTCAGCAATAAATCTTACCAGGGACGTATTCACAAAACTAGACTTTATTGGTGTTGCCTGCGTTGAATATTTTCTAGATTCAGAAGATAACCTTGTAATCAATGAAATCGCACCTAGAGTCCACAATTCAGGGCACTTTTCTTTGGATGCATGTAATACTAGTCAATTTGAACAACACGTCCGAGCGATCTGCGGACTACCTCTCGGTTCAACCGTCCAACCTCGCCCTGCAGCCATGCTAAACTTACTAGGAAATTTATGGGAAAAGCAAGAACCTGACTGGATAAATATATTGACAATACCAGAAATAAAACTACACCTTTATGGTAAGAAAGAGCCTCGGGCAGGACGTAAAATGGGCCATTTAACGGCTTTAGGTGATACCCAGAACCAAGCTATTCATCGTATTTTAGAAGCTAAGGAAAAATTGGAAAGTATTTAATATGGAAATTTTGGGATTTTGCTTTGGGATAATGGGGCTAATAGCACTTGTAAGAGTGGACAAATTAATAAAGACCCTCAAACAAAAAGGTGTTTTGGAAGAAAGCTATAAGGAAGAATAAAATCCGGAATATCTCTTTATCAGAAAGTAAACTTTATTGCCCTCTTTTCATTCTTCTTCTAGCTTCTTACGCAGCAGTTCATTAACCATCTTCGGATTGGCTTTGCCCTGGGTCAACCGCATTACCTGACCCATAAAAAAACCAAGCAGCTTAGTTTTACCAGCTTTATAATCGATAACATCTTCTGGATATTTGTTAATGATCCCCTTTACAATTTCTTCTAATTCATTGGTATCCGAGATCTGACTAAGGTTTTGTTCTTTAATTATTTCATCACAGGATTTCCCAGATTCCCCCATTAAATCAAGGATTTCTTTTCCCATCTTGCCACTTATTACGCCCTTCTTTATGTTAACAAGAAGTTGAGCTAGCGATTGAGGTGGAATTCGATTTTCTAAAACCTCTTGATCTATCCGATTTTCATTCTGAACCCGAAGTAGTTCACTTAGCATCCAGTGGCATACATTCCGAGCATCATCCTCTACATGGCGATTACACATCTCGAAATAATCAGCTTGTTTCTTATTGCTAGTTAATTGCTGGGCTATCTCTTGTGGTAACCTATAGTCATTAATAAAACGCTGGGTGCGTACTGACGGCAACTCGGGTAATTTTTCCCTAATTGCATCAACCCATTCTCGAGAAATCTCTACTTTCACCAGGTCAGGGTCTGGAAAATAACGATAGTCAGATGCTTCTTCTTTCGAACGCATGGGAAAAGTTTCACGTTCGTCATCATTCCATAGCCGGGTCTGACGAGTAACTACTTGTCCACTATCTAAAATCTCTATCTGACGCTGAATTTCAAACTCTAATGCTCGCTCCATAGAACGCATAGAATTCATATTTTTAATTTCAACAAGTTGACCAAGTGGATCACCAGGTTTTCTTATAGAAACGTTAGCATCACAACGGAGACTGCCCTCTTCCATATTTCCATCACATACCTCGACATATTGCAGAATTTGGCGCAAGTGAGAAAGGTAGGCTGAAGCTTCTGCTGGGGTTCTAATATCGGGTTCACTAACTATCTCCATGAGTGGAACCCCCGTCCGATTATAATCAATATAGCTTAAGTTAGGATCATAGCCAGGTTCGTTATGGATAGATTTACCAGCTTCTTCTTCCAAATGAATCCGATTTAGCCGGACAGATCGAAAACCGTTTTCAACTTCGATATCAACGTTACCCCCCATAGATATAGGTTCTCCGGCCCGATCATATTGCGAGATTTGGTACCCCTTGGGTAAATCAGGGTAGAAGTAGTTTTTTCTAGCAAACGCACTACTTTCTGCAACCGTTCCATTTACAGCTAGAGCCATACGAATAGTATATTCGACAGCACGTTTGTTTAAAACCGGCAGGACACCCGGTAAGCCTAAGCAAACTGGGCAGACACGGGAATTAGGATCCCCGCCAAATGCTACGGAACACCCACAAAAAATTTTTGAGTTAGTCAAAAGTTGAGCATGTACTTCTAGACCAATTACTGTTTCGTAGCTCATTTTTTTCTCTTCTTTTTAAGATTCTAATTTTTACTTTTTCCTACCATACTACAGCTCCAAATTTTGAGACCCTTTGCTATTTGATTCCTTTTTCAGATCTGTGTTGCCTCTTCAAAAGCGTACGCTGTTTGAAGTATAAGTTCCTCCCCAAAATGAGGTCCTATAATTTGGAGACCTATCGGCATCCCTTCCGGACTTAAACCACTCGGTATAGAGATAGCTGGCAGCCCAGCTAGGTTAATTGGAACGGTATAGACATCCGATAAATACATTTTAAGAGGATCGTCAGTTTTTTCCCCAATTTCGAAAGCTGGAGTGGGGGTTGTAGGCGCCACTAGTAGATCTACCTGTTCAAAAGCTTTATCAAAATCTTCTTTAATCAAAGTTCTCACCCGCTGAGCCTTATCGTAATATGCTTCGTAATAACCAGCACTAAGGACATAGGTCCCAAGCATGATACGACGTTTCACTTCGGTGCCAAAACCCTCACTACGAGTTAGTTTGTACATGTCATTCAAACGGTCATAGCCTAATTTTTCTTCTTTGGAAGCAATTCTTAACATATTTTCATTTTTTGGGTTGCTATAATCTTTACCTCGGGCTCCATACTTTACTCCATCATAGCGAGCAAGATTTGAAGAAGCTTCGGCTGTAACCAAAATATAATAGGTAGCAATCGCATATTCTGTATGAGGTAGCCGGACAGATGTTATATCAGCTCCAAGGGTTTCTAGGCGCTCTATCCCTCTAACTATTGAATCTTTAACCACAACATCAAGACCTGTTGTCAGATACTCTTCTGGTACACCAATACGGACCCCTTTTATCCCCCGCCTCAGAGACAACTGGTAGTCGGAAACTTTTTTAAGAGAACTAGTGGTATCTAATGGATCATGCCCAGCTATAACACTCAAGAGATGAGCACAGTCCTCAACGTTCCCTGCCATGGGGCCAACTTGATCTAGAGATGACCCGTATGCGATTACACCATACCTCGAAACCCGCCCATAAGTGGGTTTGAGACCAACAATACCGCAGAAAGAAGCCGGTTGCCGGATGGATCCTCCAGTATCCTCTCCCAATGCTAGCATTGCCATTTTTGATGATAGAGCAGCGGCAGAGCCACCACTTGATCCACCTGTTACTCGGGTGATGTCTAAGGGATTTCGGCAAATGTCAAAAGCTGAATTCTCGTTCGATGATCCCATGCCAAATTGGTCCATATTTGTTTTCCCGAGTATTACAGCATCAGCTTCACGAAGCCTCGTTATAACAGAAGCATCATAAGGAGGTATAAACCCTTCAAGAATCTTAGATCCGCATGTCGTTTCTAAATTTTTTGTACAAATGGCATCCTTAATAGCAACAGGAACACCTGCCAGTTCCCCGGTAGGCAAACCATTATTAATTTTCTTGTCTACAGCTCGTGCTTCTTCAATAACCAACTCTGGCTGGACTGTGATATAAGCGTTAATGGTTGAATTTTTCTCTTCAATCCGGTCCAGCATGTTTTTAGCTACTTCCTCTGCTGTAATCTCACCTGATTTGATCTGACCAGCCAATTCATGTGCTTTGATTTCGCTATAAGATTCCACTTTAAACCTCACCTGGCGAGTTTTACACCTTAGGTTTTCTATAAAAGTTTCTACTAAAATTAAAAACGAAGCCTAATACCAACGATAGTAATATGTAGCAAATCCGATACCAAGGACACTTATAACATTGACTTTAAGTGTAAAACCAAAGGTAACAGAAAATACTATAAGAGGCAGTGTTGCTGGTGGGAATTCATATAGAAATGTTTCCAAGAAAAACTTCTCAACCATACTGTTTGGTATAAAGTAGCCGAATATAATCCCTACCAATTCACCGACTAAACCTCCACAGATGGCTCCCAGAAGAATATAGAGTAAAAGTTTAGTGATGCTCCTATTTCGTGCCATCTTTAAAAATCCTTCCGTTGCAACAAAAGAGAAGATTTTACCTGCTTTCGCCTTAGATAAAATACTATATTGGATTCTCACTATCTAAAAATACAGTAAGTTTTGACTATTACTCTTCTACCGATAGTGCAATATCCTCATCATGACGTATTATATGAATACCCCAGGCTGCTATTCCAGAAAAAATGTACAGTAAAACTATTGGGAAAATGGTGACTTGAGGGTTCCAAATAAGAACCCCAAGAGCCCCACCCATAATAATTAACTTTAAAATCGACCACTTACTCTTAAATGCGAGTGATGGGAGCGTTCGGTATGAAAGAGGACTAATCATAAGTAGAGACAAGAGCAGCAGGAACCCCATGAATGGTCCTTCCATATGAAGTTCTTCCCACCGATCCCAGCAAAAAATCACATACGATGCTACGGCAATTGCTGCTACTGGAATCGGGAGTCCCATAAAATTGTCTTTTTCTTGATTTATCCGATCAACTTGACGAAATGTCATTACATTATATCGGGCTAGACGAATAGCGCCGCACATTAAAAATAATAAACATAATACCCATGTAATATCGCCAAAAGGCCTTAGTGTATAAACTAAAACCGCTGGAGCCACACCAAAAGAAATTACATCCGCAAGTGAATCGAGTTCAACACCGAATGTAGTTGCACCTTGACTGAAACGTGCAATCTTACCGTCGATACAGTCTAGCAAAGCTGCGGCGATTATTAGCCAAGGAGCTCTTCCTGGATCACCGGTTAAAGAATTAAATCCATCTATACAATAGAAGATGGCTGAAACTCCACAAAAAATGCTCCCAAGTGTGAATACGTTAGGTAAAGCAACCCGCATCCATTGTTTCATTTTAATACTCCTAGTATTGTTTCTCCGGCCCTGACCCGGTCCCCAGGTTTTACTCGAATATCCGTTCCCGTCGGTACTACCACATCTATCCTTGATCCAAACCTTATTAATCCGAACCGTTCACCAATTTCGACCTCCTCTCCCTCCTGAACATTACAGACAATACGGCGGGCTACATAACCTACTATCTGCTTGATTAGAACTTTACCTTGTTCACCCTCGATACCCAAAACCATCTGAGAGTTTTCGGAAGACGCCTCATTCTTGAAAGCAAGTCGAAATTGGCCTTCAATTCCCTTTCGTAGCCTAACTACACCAGTTATTGGTATTCGGTTTACATGTACATTAAAAATCGAAAGGAAAACACTGATCTGTACTGCTGGCCCTCCGATAAAGGATTCGTTCTGAATGTCTTCGATTGCTACGACTCTACCATCTCCACCTGAGATCACCAAACCTTCCCCTTGGGGGGGCCATCTGGTAGGATCTCTAAAAAAGAATCCTACAAACATAGCTAGTAAAGCTATAACTGTAGCTAAAAAAACCCAAATCACGCCTGGTGAGAAAAAATTAATCACCACACAAATAATACTCATACCTGCTAACGGTACAACCATTATCCAACCATCACGAACCATTAATATTTCCTCACAACTCGGCTATATCAAGAACTAAAGAAAATGAAAGGTTTTCCCGCTCGATTTCTATTTCGATGGAATCACCTACTAAGCTGCCATAGAGAGCTTCCCTTGCTTCCGGATAACTAGTGATTATTACTCCATTGATTTTTCGTATAATATCCATAGGCATAATTCCAGCCTTATCTGCTGGACTACCCGTATCAACTTCATTAACTAAAACACCTTTTCGGTTTTCAATATCCAATTCTTGTGCCACAAATTCCGTAATGTCTATAACCGAAAGTCCGGTCCATCCTCGTCTAGGATGCCCAAATTGGATTAATTCTTCAGTTACACGCTTCACCCGATCAATAGGAATAGCAAAGCCGACACCTTCTGATCCTCCACCTTCTGATAAAATAAAAGTATTAATCCCTATTACTTCTCCAAGAGTATTTACTAATGGGCCACCACTATTTCCAGGGTTAATCGTAGCATCTGTCTGTATCATATCTCGATATACGGTCCTGGAACCCTGTTCACGGCGAAAGTCTCGACCTACTGCACTGACTACTCCTAAAGCTACCGCCGGCTGCGCATCCGCTATTGCCAACCCCAGAGGATTTCCTATAGTAATCGCCCATTCCCCAGCCATAATATCATCAGACCGACCCAGAAGTGCCACCGGAAGATTCTCTCCTTGCACGCGGAGTACTGCTAAATCGGACATAACATCCACTCCGACAAGAGTACATGCTAGACTTCTTCCGTCAGTTAATACAGCTCGGATACGTCGCGCTGAAAATCCTTTAGATTGGACTACATGAGCATTTGTAACAACATATCCGGCCTTATCAATGATTACACCAGAACCTGTATTAGGTTCCTCTCGAGTATACAACCGTGGCACTACAAAGTGTCCCAAAAAAGCATTGTCAAACATCCCAGTAAAGCCTTGCCTCTGTATCTGAAATGTTGCCACAATGCTCACTACGGCTGGACCGGCCAGTTCGACCGCAGAAACGATCGAGGTTCGACGAGATTTGAATATTTCATTGTTGACCTTCATCAGCCCAGAGGTGGTTTTTTCCGATCCTAACGAATTAGGATGGGCATAGATTCCAGTCATTTCAGATCTAGCTGTCTCTTTATTCTCCTGATCTTCCGAAGAAAGAATTTTAATTATATCCGGTGTTTTAGGAAATGCTATGAACATAACCACTATACCGACCAATACTCCCAAAACGGCAACTCCAATATACCTTGATACCATCGAATTTCTTACCATCCCTACACTTTTTATGTATTGCCCAAAACCTTACATTATCAGTCTTTTATTTTTATCTCAATAATGCAGGAACACGGGAGTAATTCTATATTCTATTAAATTGCCGGGGGAATTAATCCTTCTGAACGACCTAGAGGACCATTTACCAACCCGTACTCTAGCCGCGGAAAACAACAAATAATTATATGGCTTAGTCTGCTTCAAGTCAATACATTTTTGCCTGGTAACTAAAGGTTCAGAAAGGCTTGAAACCCATCAAATATATTTTTAGATTTTACACAAATTTAACCTTATGGAAACACTAGTGAAACAATCTAACATTATATTTACATCATTCAAATTTGGTAAGTATTAATCAATTAAATTCATTTTAGGTTCGTTTTGGTAACAGAAACAGACTATCTCTCCAACCGAACCAATAATAACTAAGGAGGAGCTATAAACATGACCCCAAGTGATGCAATTTCATACGCCAAGGGAAAATGGTGCAGAAATGGTAGACTTTCGATTCATTGATGTACCTGGAAACTGGCAACATTTTTCCGCACCTACGGAATGAATTGAATTTATTGGATTGTAAAGAAATTTAAATTGATCAATTTGTCTTTTTAAAATGTTGCTACCCTGCCGTTCTTGCCCGTCTTGAATAGTGGATAAGCAAAATTATAACCGTGTGGTCGAATATCATTTAGGAGATAGTTAGAAAATGAAATCAAAACTGGAATACATCTGGCTTGACGGTTACAAACCCACTCAGAGCCTTCGCAGCAAAACGCAAGTCAGGTCGGACTTTGGAGGAACTCTCGAAGAGTGCCCAATGTGGTCATTTGACGGTTCATCAACTTTACAAGCTACTGGTGACGATTCCGATTGCTTGTTAAAACCGGTTGCTATATATCCAGACCCTGATCGAGTCAATGCTTATTTGGTTATGACTGAGGTGCTCAACGCAGATGGGACTCCTCATGAGTCTAACGGACGAGCCACTATTGACGACGATGATGAAGACTTTTGGTTCGGTTTTGAGCAAGAATATTTCCTCTGGGACACCAAAACCAATCTACCTCCTGGCTTCCCTGCTGGAGGATATCCAGGGCCACAAGGTCCATATTACTGCTCTGTAGGCGCAAACAACGCCCATGGAAGAGATTGCATTGAAGACCATCTGGATCTCTGTTTAGACGCTGGAATAAATGTCGAGGGCATTAATGCTGAAGTGGCTGCGGGGCAATGGGAATTTCAAGTCTTTGCGAAGGGAGCGAAAAAAGCGGGTGATGAAACTTGGGTGGCTCGATACCTTTTAGAACGAACCGCTGAAAAATACGGTTACGCGATAAACTGGGAGCCAAAGCCTTTAGGCAAGGAACTTGATTGGAACGGGTCTGGAATGCATGCGAATTTCTCAAACGCTGTCCTGCGTGACTCTGGGGATAAACAAGTATTTACCAAGATTTGCGAGGAATTTGGCAAAAATGTCGAGCGACACATTAGCGTGTATGGAGCAAATAATGACCAAAGACTCACTGGTGAACACGAAACACAGTCCATAGACACATTCAGCTACGGTGTGTCAGATAGGGGAGCTTCGATCAGAATTCCCGTGGGAACCGTGGAAGATGGTTGGAAGGGTCGTCTTGAGGATAGACGACCGGCTTCGAATGCCGACCCCTACAAGGTTGCAGCTACTATTATTAAGACGACAAAAGAAGGCCTGTCTTAAACTATGTCCGCCTAAAAAAGCCCGGCTTCTATCCGGGCTTTTTTATAGTTATTAAAAACTTGTTATCTTGGCAACAAAACCCCTTACAAACGAGATTATTTCCCTGTTCCCCCGACTGATACATACCAGGATCTACGGACCAGAATGGTTTTAGCTCTCCGCAGTATCGGTATCGAATCAGAAGTCCATCACCATGAAGTTGGAACAGCAGGTCAGTCAGAAATTGATATCCGTTTTAATACACTTCTGCGGATGTCTGATGATCTTCTTATGTACAAGTACATCATTAAAAATGTCGGGAAACAAGTAGGCAAAACAGTAACTTTTATGCCCAAACCTAGAATTATTTTTAAAGTTTTATATATTCGTACCTACTAACAAAGAAACAGTGTTAGGTTTCAGAAAACTAGTCAGGACCAATTTAGATGGTTATTTTTAGGATTGGAAAGAATAAATTACTATTTTAAACTAAACAATCTAGAAGAGATTAGAAAACTACTTCCAAGCTTTCTTAACACAAGATGACGTCCAATTACTAAAATCTTCTATCATGGTATAGATTGTCGGGAGTAAAATTAGAGTTAGAATCCCTGAGGTAGTAAGACCACCTGCCAAGGCTAAACTCACTGGCCCCCATTGGTTAGCACCACGATCATCCACTGGGCCAAAAATACTCGGAAAAAACATAGGAATCACCATAGGAAGCAACCCAAAAATTGTTGTTAAAGAAGTCATTAAAATGGGACGCAACCTATGTCGCCCCCCTAGAAGGAGAGCTTCAGTACGAGCCATCCCTTTTTTTCTCAAATTATTTACGTGATCAATAAGTACGATAGCATTATTTACCGCTAATCCGGCTAGAACAATTATACCAAGATAAGAGTTCATGTTCATTGTCGTTCCTGAAAGATAAAATACTATGAAGGCACCAACTAGACCACAGAGCACTGAAGTCAATATAGTGAATGGTTGGATAAAAGACTCCGAGATTGCTGCCATAATCAGGTAAATTAAAACAACAGAAAGAAGCAGAGCAAAGACAAATTCATTTTGTGACTCTTGCATCATAAAGAAATTACGCCCCATACTCCAAGAATATCCAGCTGGGAATTCAACACTATTCATCAACTCAGTTACCTGCTCATTAATTTTTTTTGTACCTCCACCAGCTATATTCCCTCCTACTTCCACCTGTGATTCTCTATCAAAACGTTGGATAGCTTCAGGTCCTTTATTGCGGGAGAATTTAGCCAAGTTTCCTGCCGGAATTATTCCACCGTCCGCTTGTTCAAAAGCCATATTTTGCAACTGCCTCATATTAGCTCGATCTTCTGCTTCTAGTTGCAAAAGAATATCTACCTCACGGTCCCCAGTCTTGTACTTTCCTCGAGCTCGGCTACTAAGGGCTGCTTGAACTGTTCGGGCAGCTTGTTGGGGTGAAATCCCATAGGTTTGTGCGAGAGCGCGGTCAACCCGGACCTGAATTTCTTCATCACCCCTCTCTAGGCTATTATCAACATCCTTGATTCCGGGAATGTTTTGCATACGACTCTCAACATCCCCAGCTAGACTTGAAAGCACTGCCATATTGTCTCCCCGTAGTTCGACATCAACTCCGCTTTGTCCTCCCCCAAAACGTCGCATTCTACCAGGTTTCCATTGGACACCTGCTATTTCAGGAAGTGCCTTAGTAATTTGAGTTTTAAGTTCGCTAGATGATTCCTGTCTTTGTTCAGGAGGTGTTAAAACAATACGTAGATTTGCGCGCCGCAAACTGCCATAGGAAGATATTGATTCAATATGATATTCTTTTTTATTGTCTAGTAATATTTTCTCTGCTTTGGCAAACACACCTTTTACGTCCTCTATGCCATAACTAGACGGCAGGTCAGCAGCAATAGTAATATCTCGGGTAGGTGCCATCGGTTGAAATTCAGTTTCTATGTTCTGGTACAACCAGTAACTACCATAAAGGATTCCTGTAAAGGAGAGAATGGTAACAAAGCGATGACGAAGATTCCAGACCAAGACAGAGCTATATAAATCAGATAAACGTTCGAAAAATACGGATGGTTTTCCGAGGGGCCGGGCAAAAAGTTTTGAGGACAACATTGGAATAAGAGTCAGAGCAATAAAAACAGCAGCAACCATAACAATACAAAACGAAATGACAAAATCCTTCATAAAAAGCATAACTTTACTTCCAGAACCTAAGAAAATAAGAGGAAGAAAAACACACAGAGTTGTCGCTGTTGCAGCAATTACGGCCATGGTTACTTCTCGGGTTCCTACTATAGCAGCAATTCGCGACGACAAATTAGACTCCTGACGATGCCGATAAATACTTTCTAATACTACTACTGCGCTATCGACCAACATACCTACAGCCAGCATTAGACCCATAAGTGATATCAAATTGATGGAAACAGTAGATCCTGCCCCTTGGCGTAAAAGATACATAAAGGTAAACGTACAGATTATAGATAGAGGGATCGAGAGACTTATTATCATAGTGCTTCTTAAGTTCCGTAGGAATAAATACAATACAATCATCGCCAGAAAGCCACCTAGTAGACCCGTATTCCGTAGATCAGCCAGCCGGTCGACTATACTTTCAGACTGGTCAAAGAAAACTAATGTTTTAAGTTTTGCAAATCTTGGTTGTTCCTTAAGGCCATCTATAACTGAGGCAGCTCGTTGAGCGACATCAACTATGTTAGCGGTAGACGTTTTGTACACTCTTATTGTAACCGCTTCAATTCCGTTTAATCTCTGGAAGCTGTCATCCTCAGGATATTCAAATTTAACCTCAGCAACATCACCCAATGACAGAGTAGTACCGGGGATAGGAAGACTAGCAACATCAGCTGCTGCTCTATATTCATTAAGTGAACGAACCGCATACTTACGTCCACCATCAGTAACCGTCCCAGCAGTCATGGTAATATTATTTTGAACTAAAACCTGACTTAGATTGAATAAATCAAGATTATGAGATTGTATTTTCTCATTATCCACATGAACTAATAGCTGTTTTTCAATCATTCCGCTTATTTCTACGTTTGCAACCCCGTCAACCCGCTGGATCTGTGGTTGAATCACTTTAGTAACAATATTATAAAATTCAGCGGGATCACCACCCCATGCTACACTAAAATTATAGACCGGCATGTCGCTTGGATTCCAGCGTCGGATACGAATACGTTCAACATCATCAGGCAGTTCTCCACGGACTTGGTCAATTCGATCTCGTACTTCCATTGCTCTTATATCCATATCTGTACCGGTTTCGAACTCTATCCGAATTCGGGCATTATCAGAGCTCGAGGTTGATTCCATACTTGTCATATTACTCAACGTCCCAAAAGCATCCTCTAGCGGTCGTGAAATAAGTCTCTCTACTTCTTCGGGGGAGGAAGACGGATACGGCACACTAACATTTAGAGATGGGTAGGACATATCTGGCAGAAACATTAAGGGCAGCTTAGTATAGGATATTAATCCAAGCGTAACTACACTAATTATAATCATAATTGTGGTCACAGGTCGGTTTACAGAAAACTCAGCTAAACTCATGAGAGATGTCCTCCTAGTCCGAAGTTACCAATTTTCCAGCAACTTTGGTAAATGTCCTGTTTAGCGTCAATAAGATTGTCTCTATCGTCATATAAATGAGAGGGACAAAAATTAATGTAACCACCGTACCAGCTATCAAACCACCAATCACAGTGATAGCCATTGGGGCCCGGAGTTCGGCACCTTCACCTACTCCAATTGCCATCGGTAATAGGCCAAGTACCGTAGTTGCTGTTGTCATCATGATCGGCAACAAACGGGTTTTGGACGCTTCAATAATTGCTTCCTGAATATCAGTTCCCGTACGACGCAACTGATTGATATAATCGACGAGTACGATAGCATTATTCACAACGATACCGGTTAACATGACAACACCAATTAAAACAACTACACTGATAGTTTGACTTGCAATTATTAGCATAGAAACCACACCAATAATAGAAAACGGAAAGGTGAACATGATAACAAAAGGGTGAACCAAAGATTCGAACTGTGATGCCATAACAAGGTAAACCAAGAAAAACGAAAGCAAGATAGCAAACTGCAAACTCGCAAATGCCACCTGCATTTCCTCGTTCTGCCCCTTGATACCTACAACAAAATCTATAGGGAGGACGAAGCCATCTATAACTTCCTGGATGTCAGCAGCCACATCCCCTAAAGAACGATCAGAGAGTCCTGCAGAAACTATAGCCACTCTCTGTTGGTTAACTCGTCTAATTTCACTGGGGCCCCGAGCAATCCTAATTTCTGCGACAGCAGACAATGGAATTGGGACTGAACCTTCTGGGTTTACTACCAACCTTCCAACCGCATCTAAACTAAGTCTCGTTTCATCTTCAGCCCATACACGAATATCAATCTTCCGATTCCTTCTTGTTAGCTCAGTAGCAATATTACCTTGGACCTTGTTCTGGACAATTTGAGTTACCGATCCTAAGTTAAGACCCAGGCTAGCTAACTTCCGCCGATCGAAAAGTATCTGCACCTCGGGGTTTCCACCTTCCATACTAGCCTTGACATCTGTAAGCCCGCGCACTTCAGAAACTTGCAAAGCTAGCTCTTCAGAAACCTCTGTTAATCTTGTTAAATTGTAACCACTTACCTCAATTTCTACCGGATTCTTAAAGCTGAAAAGTGCGGGACGCGCAAACTCTGGTGTTTCTAATCCCGGCAGAGATTCGAAATCTAACCTTAAGCTAGTAATAACTTTTTCTTCTAAATCACCTCGGATACCTGTTTTTAAACGGATATGTAACTGGCCAATATTCTCCCGTTCTTCTCCAGCATTACCTCCGGCCTGGCCCATTGCTCCAGCTAAACTGTATACTGTGCTGATTTCTGGATATTCCTGAGCGATATTTGACATATTGTTTAATACTCTCTCCGTCACTGGGAGAGGGGTTCCAACTGGAAGCCTGACATTGACGAAAAACTCTCCTTGACTCATCTGTGGAATTAGTTCAACCCCGATAGAAGGAATTACGTATAGGGAACCTACTAAGATACCTGTTCCGGTTGTTAGTGTTAGAAGGCGGTGAGTCAATGCCCAACGAAGAAATAACGGATAACCGCGCTGAATCACTGGCAAAATTTGGTCAAACATCCAACTTGGTATCCAGAGAATTACTTGCAGGGCAACTTTTACTAATAAGAAAATCCACCTGATAACAATAAAAATCCCGGTTAAAGTATAACTTAGTCCTTTGGCGATACCACTACACCCTTTACTAAGCCAAGCGCCTATTTTACCCAATAATGTTGTTGGTTTCTGGACTAATGTTGATTTCTCCCCTTCTGATTTAGATTCCTCTTTAACGCGATGGAGAAAAGCAGATATAACGGGAATCAACGTAACAGCAACTAATGTGGCAACCGTAAGTGAAAATGTTACGGCTAGGGCAAGATCCCGAAATAATTGCCCGGCTATCCCTTCTACGAAGACTATAGGAACGAACACACAGACTGTCGTGAGAGTCGCAGCTATTACAGCCGGGCCTAATTCGGAAGCCCCCAACCTTACTAACTCAGTTACTTTTCGATCTCCACCTTGTTTAATATGCCGGTCTATACCCTCAAGTACGACGATAGAATTATCCACTAGCATACCAATACCAAGAGCCAAACCTCCAAGCGACATAATATTTAGTGAGACATCAAAAGCATAGAGAAAGAAAAACGTTGTGACAATCGAGATTGGAATTGAAACTCCAATAATAAGACTACTTGAACTTCGGAGGAACAAATACAAAACTAATATGGCTAAAATTCCACCGTAAAACGCAGTTTTCAGGACTTCATCCACGGACTGTTGGATAAAAACTGATTGGTCAAAAACGATTTCTAGGTTGACCCCGGCAGTGAGTCCTCTAATTGTTTCTCCGATGTCTCCTAACCTTTCTTTTACAACACGACCTACTTGAATTGTATTTGTCCCAGCTTCCTTATAAATAGAAATTTCTATAGTATCTCTACCATTTATTCTGGCAGATAATTTACGCTCTTTGTGGCTTTTTGATACAATAGCTACATCGGAGAGCAATATTGGTACGGTGTTCACCTGCCCTACGATTATATCACCGATTTCCTCAACGGTTTGAAACTCATTTAAGATCCGGACCAGATATTCGGTTTCGCTATCCTTTATGGTCCCACCCGCAATATTGACATTTTCTTGTTCGAGACGGGTTGCAATTTGGTTGATAGGAATACCCAAGCTAGCTAGTTTAGATTCGTCTAGCTCCACATGGATTTCTTCCTCTAAACCACCACTAACTTTTACAGCAGCTACACCTTCTAAACTCTCAAGTTCCCGTTTGATTTCTTCTTCGGCCATTATACGGAGAGTTGTAAGACTTTCATCCCCAGAAAGCGCTAGGCGGACTATAGGGTCAAGGCTTGGATCAAATCTTAGTAGGATTGGCTTTTCTGCCGTCTGGGGTAGATTGAGCAAGTCTATTTTCTCACGGACATTTAAACCAGCAAAATCCATATTAGTGCCCCACTCAAATTCTAAACTAACATCTGAGCGTTCAGGGCGTGAGATAGAACTCACACGGACCACACCAGTAACAACACCTACGGCTTCCTCTATAGGTTCAGTTACCAGTTTTTCAATTTCATTCGGTGCGGCTCCAACATATTCGGTCCTTACAGTTAGAGTAGGATAGGTTATGTCAGGAAGAAGATTTATTGGTAGCCGCGAAAATGCTATAGAGCCAAAAAGCACCATTGCTGTCATTAACATGGCTATTGTAACGGGCCTGCTAATAGAAAAGCCAATAATTTTCATGAGCTAGCCTACTGTTTTTATTTTTAAAGTTATTAAACCTACGAGATAGGACCGGGTGCGAAAACTAATCAAAAAGAAAGTTTCATCTTACTCAGGCAAAGCCCTACGCCTACCACGAAATTTTTGAGATTGCTCAATTAAGAAAGACCGTTGCTTAACTTCATCATTTGCAAATTCTGGATCATCTAACATTTTCTTCTCGTAAAGTTCCTTGATTTTTGGATTCCGGAACATCCGGACTTTGATTTGATCCAGATCCATTGAGATCAGTCGATTTCCTGCAACATCTTCTGGAATCAATCTAGATTCCTTACTCGTTTTTTGAATTGAAATATTCTTTTTGTCTGTCTTATTACCTAATGGCTCCTGAATTAGTCCTGCTATTCGGACGGGGGACCCGTTTCGCAATCCCTCTTGGCCCACAGTAATGATAGAATCACCATAGGCTAAACCAGACAAAATTTCTACGTAATCTCCTTCCCCTATCCCGATTTCAAGAAGCCGTTTCTCAGCCTTCCCATTAATAAAAAGAAAGGCGTAGGAACCTTCAGCTTCTGCTACTAGTGCTTTCTTTTGAATTCTTAAAGCATCTTCATGAATTGATATTACTAGGTTCACTGTGGCAAACATACCAGGCCTAAGACTTCCACGCCTGTCCTTAATTTCCACCGTCACCTTAACTGTCCCACTCTGTGGATCTACAACAGGACTTATCCGAGCAACTTTTCCAATGTAGGTATGATCAGCCCCTTCAACATTTATCCGGACAGTCTGACCAGCATGGACTTGGCTAATATTTTTTTCAGGAACAAAAATCCTTGCTAGCAGTGGATCAATATCTGCTGTACGAAATACTACATCATTAACATTGACTAGGTTGCCTACGTCAATTAATCGTTCTGTGATAGTTCCTGCAAAAGGGCTTAGTATGGTAGCATAGTTTAGTTGAAGTTTGGCAGATTCATACTGAGTTTGAGCTACTTCATACTGATATTTAGTCTGCTCAAACTCCTGGCTACTTAGGAATTCCTTTTCACGAAGCTCCTCAGCTCGGATGAAGTTCGATTCCAAGCTTTTCATGTTAGTTTCGCGCTCCCTAACCGTCAAAACAAGAGCATCGGTGTCAAGTTGGGCAAGCGGCTGACCTTCTTTAACTAGGTCTCCCTCTTCGACAAAAATAGTCTTAACCAAACCCTGTGCACGAGAAACAACATCCACATGCCGTTCTGCATCTAGTGAAGTATAAGTTAGCAATGTTGCGGCTATATCTCCTCGTCCTGCCGTTTCTATGCCAACAGGGATCGAGGCTCCAGTACGAGCTACATTACCCATACCCGGGCGACCACCGCGTGTATTCTGTGAAGCCTTATTCTCGCTTTCATCATCTCCTCCTCCACAAGCGAGTAGCGCTGGCAACACTATAACTATCGACCACCAGATAAACTTTTCAATCCCAAAACACCCTCGCATGAACTACTCCTTCAATTAATTAAGCTCCACTCGATCTGAATAGATTCTAACCGGCAAAGTAAATATTGATATCAAGATTAGATAAAAAAATTATGTCGGGCTGATGCCTATCCCCCGTGATTTTAAAAAGATTTCAAACAAAAAAATCTCTTTATACCTGAACTGAAGATTTCGTCTACTGTTTTTTCGAAAAACCTACCTGTTAGTTGTATTGAACAAATTACATCGGGTGAATATCAATCTGTTTAAAATCTTGTTTATTAGCTCTCAAAAGATACTCAATCTTCTCCCAAAGCGCTAGGTTTTATCAGCTATTTTTTTGAAAATTAATCACGAGCTCGATTCCCGAATTGAATTAGCTTAATTTTCTTCTCTACTAATCTTGGGGAACTTACCAAAAAGAGCAATATAGATTCTTCACCGAAAAAACGTAAAATCGAAGGCTATCTTGATCTTGCGTACAAATTGATTAACCACTATATATAGTTGTGTCTACTATACCCAATTATTTGTTTATGCATAAATACCCATACACCTCGGCGGTATGGAATTTTGTTGTACTTCATAATTGACTCCCAGCTCTCTCTGGAGAATCGGAAAGAAAGGAATTTATGCAAACTATTTCCGAAGAACAGATTATTTTTTTTGATGAGCAGGGCTACCTGCTCGTAAAGGGTCTACTGAGTCCGAAAGAAGATCTTGATCCTGTCATCAAGGAATACGGAATGGTACTTGACAGTCTAGCTAGTGAACTTCACCAAAAAGGGGAAATAGTATCCGCCTATGAAGAACTTCCATTTGGCGAGCGTATAACAAAGATTTATGCTGAGAGTGGTAAAGTGCATGGTCAATATTTTGATTTCTCCCTACCTCAAGGTGGGGTAAAGAAAAATACACCCTTTTGGTGTGGTCCAGCAGTATTTCGTGTAATGACAAATCCTAATTTGTTAGATGCAGTCGAAAAATTTATTGGACCAGAAATTTATTCAAATCCAGTTGGCCATGTCAGAATTAAACCACCTGAGGCTCAGACCCCAATAAACCCAGATACAGGGAGAGTACAACTTGGCAAAACACCTTGGCACCAAGACAATGGAGTAGTTACCGAAGAAGCAGATGCGACCGATATGTTGACTGTTTGGTTTTCACTTGGAGAAGCAACGGTCGAACAAGGTTGTCTAGCAGTCATCCCTAAAAGCCATAGAGATGGTCTTCTGCACCACTGCCCTGATATATGGGGGCTTGAAATACCTGAAAAGATATGCGATAGATCAACCATGGTTCCCATTCCGACGGAACCTGGGGATGTGCTTTTTTTGCATAAACATACCTGTCATTCATCTCTACAGAACTTAAGCGATATAATTCGATGGAGCTTCGACCTCCGATACAACCCAATCGGCCAAGCAACTGGTAGAAATGCGTTTCCTGGATTTGTAGCGCGTAGCCATTTCAACCCAGGCCAAGTTCTCACTGATCCTTTGACCTGGCACCAGATGTGGGAAGAAGCCCGAGATTCCTTAGCTATTAGTGACGATCCAGCATTCAACCGGTGGAGTAAAGATCATCCGGTATGTGCCTAAAAACTTTGATTCAATTAACTTCAATGTATAAAAAAGTATAAATAGGACGAAGCATTGCTTTCTATTACCGAAAATATCCCTATTGTCCTATGTCAGGACCACAGAGCTCTTTCTAAGAAAATAGCTCAAGAAATTGTTGATTATGCTAAATACAGGGCAACCATGGGTAAATCAGCTGTACTGGGACTCTGTACAGGTTCTACTCCTATAGATTTATACGCGGAACTTATTAGTCTCCACAGAAAAGGAGAGACTTTTGCAAATGTAATTACATTTAATCTTGATGAATACTTCCCTATTTCCTATGAGTCACCACATAGCTATCACCGGTACATGTACGAAAACCTTTTCGACCATCTAGATATTCCAGATGATCAGATTTTTATTCCTAGAGGAGATTTGAAACATTGTGAGATCGAATCTTACTGTCAATGGTATGAGGAACAGATAAGTGCTGCAGGAGGAATTGGTATTCAGTTATTAGGCATCGGGTTAACGGGTCATATCGGATTTAATGAACCTGGATCACTACCTGACACCCGAACACGTTTAGTTAGACTAGATGAAATAACACGTAAAAATGCGGCTTCTGATTTCTTTGGCGAGGAGAATGTCCCCAAAGAAGCCTTGACGATGGGAGTAGGAACAATTCTTAATGCTGATCGAATTATTCTTTTGGCAACAGGCGAACACAAAGCTTCAATCATCCAGCAAGCGGTAGAAGGGGAAGTTAGTCCCTTGGTTGCAGCAAGTTACCTGCAGACCCATCCGAATACAAGTTTCTTCATCGATGCTTCAGCTTCCAGTGAATTAAAACGGGCTAAACAACCGTGGCTAAACAATCAAGAATTAACTTGGACAGATCAACTAACACAGCGAGCTATAATCTGGTTGTGCGAGCAGGTAGAAAAACCTGTCCTTCATTTACAGAAACGAGATTACAACCTTTTTGATCTCTATTCATTGGTCGATAAAACTCCGTCGGTTGACGAACTTAACAGGAAGACATTTGACGCGGTACAAGATAAAATAATTAATAGGCAAGATCTGTATGCTAACAAACGGTGTATCTGTTTTTCCCCTCACCCGGATGATGATGTTATTTCGATGGGGGGTACGTTGCTCAGGCTAGCCAAAGCTGGAAATGAAATGAATATTGCCTATATGACGAGTGGAAATATCGCTGTTTTTGATGAGGATGTTAATCGGCTTATCGATTTTGTCAGATTGACTTTTCGGGACCTAGGGTGCCCCCATAAACAATTTGAAGACATAGTAAAAACAGTTCGATCATTTCTTGAAACAAAACAGCCTGGACAAATTGACATCCCCGAAGTCCAAGCTATAAAGACCAATATTAGGCGTTCTGAAGCAATTGCAGCAGCTTCGACACTTGGTATTTCGGCTAATAAAATTCGGTTCTTAGATCTGCCGTTCTACCAAACTGGGCTGGTAAAGAAAAATCCTATAAGCAACAAAGATGTTAGTATTGTTTTAGACCTTTTGAACAAAATACAACCTGAGATAGTTTTTGTTGCTGGAGATCTTTCCGATCCACACGGTACACACCGCATGTGCAAAGAAGTGATTGACCAAGCTCTTGCTCTATATCGAAAACCGAAACCTGAAGTATGGTTGTATCGCGGAGCCTGGCAGGAATGGGAGGTAGATGAGGCAGACATTTTTATTCCACTTTCGCACGAAGATCTTCAACATAAGATTCAGGCTATCTTTCGACATGAATCTCAAAAAGACACTGCTATGTTTCCAGGAGCACATGATGATCGAGAATTCTGGGAACGTGTTCAGGATAGGAATATTCACACAGCCCGACGTCTAGATAAACTTGGATTCCCTCAGTATTATGCCATGGAAGCTTTTGTAGTAGAATAGTAACTTTGATAAATTTTGTGTAACTGCAACTTCGAAAACCTGTTGCCTTTTCCTCTAGTTTTCTATTATATTTATCTCCCTTAGAAATATTTTGTTTGAAGTACGAGATCCCTTTGGTTTGGGAATTTGTTAAAGAGATGTTTATTAATTAATCAGACCGAAGATTATCGGAGGCATATGTGCGCATAGCGGTATTTGGAACAGGTGGTGTTGGAGGCTACTTCGGAGGCCGCCTCGCAGAGGCTGGAGAAGATGTAATATTTATATCGCGCGGTCCGCATCTTAAAGCATTGCGTGAACATGGGCTCTGTGTCGAAAGTACAAAAGGGGATTTTTCACTACCTTTAGTTCAAGCTACAGATGACCCCAGGGATGTGAACGATATAGATATTATTATGCTTTGTGTAAAATGCTGGCAGGTACCTGAGGCCATAGAAGGGATTCGACCTCTTGTTGGATCTAATACCTGTATTCTCCCTATGGAAAATGGTGTAGACACACCTGGACAGCTAGCAGCTGAGTTTGGCTGGCAACATGTTATCGGCGGTGTATGTGGCATTGTCTCATTTATTGCAGAACCTGGACTTATTCGCCATATTGCTTACGAACCATTTGTAACTTTCGGTGAATGGGATAATCGACCAAGTGACCGAGTAAACAAATTAAGCCAAGCCTTCCAACGATGTAGTGGTTTAATCGTTAATACCCCACCTGATATACAAGCTGCTATGTGGTCCAAGTACATTTTAATAGCTTCGTGGAGTGGAATTGGTGCGGTTAGTAGAGTGCCTATTGGCGTCATTCGAAACCAACCTGGAACCAGAGCTCTCCTCAGGGCAACCATGGAAGAGATCAAGAATGTAGCTAGTGCTCAGAGAATCAACCTATCAGAGGATATTGTAGACAAGACCTTAGCTATTTTGGATAGTGTAGAGTATGATGGAACTGCCTCAATGCAACGAGATATGATGGAAGGGCGCTATTCGGAATTAGAAGCTCAGACAGGTGCTCTAGTACGTATGGGCAAAGAAGTTGGCGTCTTAACCCCAATCAATAACATGATTTACTACTGCCTGCGACCAATGGAGCTCAGTCATCGAGGACAGGTCTCTTTGAATGAGTAATGATAACACCAGAATTATAAATTAACGTAACCATCATACTATATTTGCACTTGCGCAACCAATCTGAGATCTGGAGCTTTTCTGTATGAAACCCTTTCGGGAACGAATAGAAGATGATAATCCTATTCTTTACGACGGAGGCTTAGGAACTGAACTTTTTGCTCGGGGAATAGAACTAGCAAATAGTTGTTTAGCTAATGAATTATATCCACAGCTAATTATTGATATCCATTTTGACTATATTAGAGCGGGATCTGAAGCAATCGGAACTAATACCTTTGTTGCATCTTATCCCCATCTTGAGATGGCAGGCAAGAACGCTTCTGAATCTGAAAGATTAATTAGACTAGCCGTAGACCATGCCCGGGCAGCAATTGAACGTAGTGGACAAGATGTATATCTTGCTGGTTCGATAGGACCATTGCCTGGAGCAATTGAAATGGATAGCGGCGACACAGAATTTGGAATAGCTAATAAAATAGCTAAGGATGCCCACAAGAGAGTGGGGGAAACTTTAGCAGAAGCTGGTGTAGACTTCTTCTGTGTTGAAACAATGTTTTCAGCGAATGAAGCAGCTCTAATCGTCAACGAATTGAAAGATTTTGGACTTCCTATCGCTGTTAATCAAACCTACAAATACACGAAAAATAGACTGACTGGAGAAGTAATATATAAGACAGATTGGGGCCATTCGGCTGCTGATCTTTTAGAAATTCTTTCAGGGGGTAGTGATCGAAAGCAACAAAATTTACTTGAATACGTTCAAATTATAGGATTAAATTGTGGCGCAGAATCGCGACGGGATGAGCATACCGGTATGCGGTATGCTATAACCGGGATTAACCAGTTAAAACAAGCTTTAGATACTAATTTAGAAAAATCTAAACGTATGATGGCATACCCTAATGCTGGCAAGGCCCTCCTAGATGAACAACATAGGACGTACTATGCGAACTCGCCGGAAGAAATGTCTAGGGATATTGCTGAACTATTGGACGCAGGAGCCTATTTTGTTGGTGGGTGTTGTGGAACAGGTATAGAACATATTCGGGCTTTTCGTAAAGCTATAGACCAGAAAAGGATCTAGTGCCAGTATGATAAAGTATCAGGTTTTATGCTGGCGCGAAATTCCTGCTCAGGTGAGGGTTTATGGCGGGAAACGTCCAGTCTCTCGGCAAATGCCGGAATGGTTCCAGCAAGAAATAGACCGAACTGCTATGATTGAAGGACTGGTTGGGACTGATGGATATCTGCAAGAATGGCAATGGTCCTCCAAAAAAGAATGGACTGGAGAAGATCAAGATGTTACTAAAGTTGCGGATATTTTATTGAAAAAGTTGGAAAAAGACTACAAATAAGAAAGAAGGCAATCTCTCTTTATGAAAAAAATACTAGATATTGGAAAGCGAATAGAACTAGTTCCATTGGACCTATACTTCGAAAACATCTCAATTGCTTTGTATAGCCAGAAAGATGAACAGGGCTCCTTTTATTTGGTGCATACTTATAGCCAAATTCCTGGTGTGGGGAAACGAATTAATACCGTTATAAATGCTATGAAAAACCTGGGTGGTATGGAACAGGATAATATGGGAAGATTGAGATTCCCATGTAAAAATGCGCATAACTTAGCAGTCAAACGTGTATTCTTGGAAGCCTGCAAAGTAGATCCAACCGAAAAAGTTACTAAACGACCCTTAACAACTTTAGACAAAAAATCAGGTCTGCAAATAAACTTACTTAGATCGGGCAATGGAGAGTACCAAGTAACAGCGATCGGAGAAAGCCGAGAAAAGGAACGGCGAATCTCTTTTATCGCCGGAGGGCTTATGAAACTAGGAGAACTAGATGAAGTAATTGGATCTTTAGATCGAATTTTCTTCCCTTGTTCCTCAAATCATGATGAGATGATAGGGCTATTACTCCTACGGGCACCCAATGTTCGAGCCATCTTACGTGACCAGGCAACAGTTGCTGGGCGGGGAGTTTTAGCTGCACCCAGCCAACAGGATCTATAAGGACCAATAATGAAAACAGAAAGATCTATGACCAGTCGAGAACGCGTCTTAGCGGCTCTTGAGAGAGCACCTGTTGACCGAACTCCAGTTTGCAATCCAACCTCTATTGCCACGGTAGAACTTATGGACTTAGTCAATGCACCTTTTCCGAATGCAAACCGTGACCCTGAACTCATGGCGCGTCTGGCAGCAACAGGATATACGGAACTTGGATTTGATAGTATAATGCCAGTCTTTAGTATTATTCAGGAATCATCTGCATTAGGATGCAAGATTCAGTGGGAACAAAAAGACAACTGGCCTACAGTTAAGATGAGTGAACCAATATGGACTGAAGCAGATGATATAACTATTCCCTCTAATTTTTTAACACATAGTGATACTAAGTGTGTCCTTGAAGCTATTCGACTTCTTAAGAAAGAATATGGTGACGAGGTAGCAATTATTGGCAAAACGATGGGACCTTGGTCTTTAGGATACCACTGCTTCGGAGTAGAACCTTTCTTGCTTATGTCTCTTGACGATCCAGGGAAGACTCATCTTGCTCTAGATCGCATGAAGGAAGCTACTATTGAATTTGGGATTGCGCAGATTGAAGCCGGGGCTGACGCCCTTACTTTACCAGATCATGCTACTGGCGACCTGGTAAGTGGAGAGTACTACAAACGGTTCCTCCGTGACCTCCATATTGAACTTACTGAAAGACTTCCAATACCATTAATCATGCATATCTGTGGTCGAACAGTAGATCGCATGGGTTTCATCGCCGAAACAGGTTGTGCAGCATTTCACTACGATTCAAAAAATAAACCACTAGAATCAATGGAAGCTGTCGAAGGGAAAATTTCTCTTGTAGGAAATATTAATAATCCTGAAACGCTATTTGCTAGAGGTCCAGAAGAAATAACTAAAGAAGTCTTTGGGAACCTTGAGCATGGCATACACATGGTAGGGCCAGAGTGCGCTATCCCATTGCAAACATCCATAGAAAATCTAAAGGCGATACCAGCAGCTGTTAAAGATTGGCATCGGTCCGGTTCAATATAGCTTGGAAAATTAGAATGGGGAATATATGCCAGAACTTAATGATATAACTAATAGCTTCATAAAAGACGAAATTGATGAATTTATAGAACGGAATGATGAAAGGTTTCACCTCATTGAAGCTTTTTCCCAAGCTGATCCCCGCCTACAGGATATTTCAGCTGCTCTCATAGATGGCGACAATACTACAGTAGACAAACTGACAAAGGAAGCGCTCGACGTCGGTTTCGAAGCACTTGAAATAATGGATAATGGCTTGATCATTGCCATGAGTATAGTGGGGATTAAATTCAGAGAGAATTTTATCTTTGTCCCAGAAGTTCTCGCCTGTGCCCGCGCTATGAAGGCGGGGATGTCCCATATTGAGCCTATACTTTCTGCTTCAGGAATTAAACCGGTCGGAACTGTAATTATGGGGACGGTAAAAGGAGACCTCCATGACATTGGGAAAAATCTCTGCATTATGATGTTGCGTGGGGCGGGTTTTGAAGTTCATGACCTTGGGGTTGACACTTCTGAAGATGAGTTTATGGATGCCGTAGAAGAACATGGAGCTCCTCTCTTAGGAATGTCAGCACTACTTACTACAACAATGCCCAATATGGGGAAGACCATTGATACTTTTATTGACAATGATATGCGAGAGGATGTCAAGATTATGGTAGGAGGCGCATCAGTTACTCAGGAATTTTCAGATGATATGGGAGCTGATGGTACAGCAGCCGATGCTGTAGGGTGTGTAGGGCTTGCTAAAACTCTCCTTGAAGAACTCAAACGAGAACAAGGGGAATAATGATACGTTATGAATAATTCTTATTTCATTCATTTTCAGTAATCATCACCCTGATAATTTCCCATGAAGAAAATAGATAAATCGGCTTATCAAGCCCGGCTAGACCGTATAACTGAATTATTTGAGAATATGGCCACTCATGCGACCGAACAGTCTAGCTTCCGGTGTCCCTACAAAAACAGGTTTAACGAGTGTACTGCCGTATTTGGCTGCCGTAATCAGCGAAAACCCAAAAAAGAAAACGGCTTACTGTTGTGTGGTGGAGATGACAAACTAAATTATCAAAATGCTTGGGAAGAAGGTCAAAAGCCCAGTTATCATCTAGGCTGGGATCAATCGAAACAAGCAAAAAATGAGTCCAATACAACTTCGACACAAACCATGAATATCAACCAAACTGTTTTTGACCTAGCTGACTCCCTCGCTGTTAAGATCCCAACTTCCTGTTTTCGAACAGGTATCTGCCATGAGTGTATAGTAGAAATTAATCAGGGCATGGAGGGACTTGTACCTCGCACTGAATCCGAATCCTTTTTAGAAGGAGATTATCGTCTTGCTTGCCAGGCTCAGGTCATCAACCCGGATATTAATATAACTTTTACACCACTTCATCGGAAACCTAAGATTCTAACTTTGGCGAAAGAGAAAGATATAGCTCTCGAGCCGGTAGTTGAACGACATGGTGACAATGTGCTGTATGATGGAGAGGTAATAGATCAGTACCGTGGAAATTTATACGGATTAGCGATCGACCTTGGTACTACCACAGTGGTTATAAACTTTATCAACTTGGAGACAGGTCAAAGCGTCCATCTTCGCTCTTTTGAAAACCCCCAGCGATTCGGTGGAAGCAGTATTATGCACCGAATTTCCTACGATGGGAAATATGAGGGAGAGTTACGGAAAGCTATTATCAATGCAATTAATAAAGAAATCGAAGATTGGTGTAACCAAGCTGGGATTAGACGGCAGGAAATTTATGAGATCGTTGTGGCAGGAAACACCACCATGCGAGAACTTTTCTTCCGACTTAATGTTCAGAGTATCGGGCAAAAACCTTATAAGTCTCTAATCGAAAAAGAATACCTCTCTGGTGCCCGTCAGACAACATCACTAACGATCGGAACTCGACGCCTAGGGCTTCGAGCTAATCCTAAAGCTCGGGTTTATGGAGCACCCATTATTGCTAGTCATGTAGGTGGTGACGTAGCAAGTGATATGGTCGCTGTCGAATTAGCAACCCGTCCCGGAATATCAATGCTAGTAGATGTAGGCACTAACACAGAAGTAGTGGTAGCTGGGAACGGACGTATAATAACAGCCTCATGTCCGGCCGGACCGGCGTTTGAAGGAGGGGGTATTAAGTATGGTATGCCAGGCTACGAAGGTGCTATTGAATCTATAAAATGGCAAGATGGCTCTTTTAATTATAATACTATTGGCAATACTGCTCCCGTAGGAATATGTGGATCAGGCCTTATTGACCTTCTGGCCGAACTTCGCACCCATAATATGATGAGCCCCAAAGGTGTTTTCTCTGATCGAAAACAATATGAGTTATCGATTGTAAATCATGCTGGAATCTCTTTTTCTCGTCAGGATGCCAGCAACCTAGCTCAGGCCAAAGCAGCTAATTATTGTGGCCAATATATTGTGATGAGAGCCTTTGGTGTTTCTCCGAGTCAAGTAGATCAGCTCTTTCTAGCTGGTGGTTTTGCTAACTATGTGGACATTAATAATGCTATAGCAATAGGTTTCCTTCCTCCTGTCCCAGAAGAAAGAATTATCAAGGTTGGCAATGCTTCTGTGCAAGGAGCACGGGAAATACTTTTATCTCGAAGCCAACGTCAAAGTATTAATGAACTAGTCAGGAATATTGAACATATCGAGCTAGAAACTACTCCTGATTTTTTCGATATATTTGTTGAAGCATGCCAATTCAAACCGATGCCTAAGGTTTTGACCTAAACTATGAAACGAATTATTAAACCTGAAGACAGCTACGAAGTAAAACTTGAAGAGACAAATATCCCAGATCCTCAGCCTGGGGAAATAAGAATTAAAGCAGCTTGTAGTCTTATCAGTCGAGGTTCGGAGCTTGGCTTTAATGCACAAAATCCAACTGAGCAAGTAACACCAGGATATTCCATGGCTGGCACTGTTGATGCTTTGGGAACAGGGGTAAATCACCTCGAAATAGGGGATCCTGTAGTAGCTCTAGCTCCCCACGCTCAGTACGGCGTCCAATCTGCCCTCGTTAGCGATCCGCGGGAACAAACCTGGGTCATGCCAATGCCACCAAACCTTTCGTTTGATAGTGCACCATACTATCCCCTAACTGCAGGGGCAGTTAGTTGGGTAGAGATAGAAAACATCGCACCTCAAAACACTGTCGTTATTTTAGGCCAGGGACTCGTAGGAAGCCTTATCTTACAGGTTATAAAAGCAAATGGAGCAGGGAATGTTATAGCAATTGATGTCTTAGAAAACAGGTGTACATTGGCAGGTGAATTGGGTGCAGATACAGTTATTAATGGCCTTTTGCAGGATCCTGTCAAAGTGGTGAAACACCTCACCAATGGCATTGGGGCTGATATTGTTGTATATGCAGTTGGAGGGGCAGCTGGACCTGTGGCGTTTGAACAGGGTCTCGATATGCTTGCAGTTGATGGTTTAATTCACCTAATCGGACTAAATGAAGATCAACCTTTGTCCCTATCTTCAAGAAAAATACAAAGACGGAAATTACTTGGCGGTTATTACCAGACTAATGTCGGTGCAACGCAATCAAGGCGAGCAATGGAACTCCTTGTATCTGGTAAAATCCAGACCGCCCGAATGACCTCCCACTGTTTCCCATGGTATCAGGCCGCCGATGCTTTCAGTTTACTAGACCAAAAACCTGGGGAAGCCCTTGGAGTTCTTCTTGACTGGCAAAAATAGCAAGTCTGTTTAGTCTAACTTGAGCCTTGTCAAAAGATCGGTCAAATCAGTTAAAGTTTCTTTGTCAAGAGGTACATATGGTTGACGGGCATACGCCGTTTTGATTGCTCCCCTACGTTGATAAATATTCTTTCTAATTGCAAGACCGATACCTGGTTGGTTCTCAAAACGAATTAGCGGACAATATCGATAAAAAATATCGGTTGCACCGTCAATATCCCCAGACATGTAACTGGTATGTATTTCTTTCAGAATATCAGGGAAAGCAAACCCTGTCATCGTCCCCATACAACCATGTTTTAGTTCTTCAAGTAACATAACACCACCCAGGCCACCAAAAATCTCAATGTTTGGGTTAGCCATAAGTACTTGGCTAGCTTTACGGGGAGATGGCTCATCCTCTAATTTAAGGAAACGACACTGTGGGGAACGATCAGCGATTGTTGCTATAAAATTAATACTCATAGTTACACCGCTGCTAGTGGGATGATCTTGGATGACAAGAGGTACAGTAACAGCATCTGCTACTCTAAGATAGTGAGATAATAGCGCCTCATCTGTACCGGTTTTTAGTTGAGGTGGTGCCACCATTAAAGCTGAAGCCCCGAGTTCTTCAGCTCTTCGACTTAAAGCTATGCACCCATCGGTTCCTCCATGGCTTGTTCCAACACAAACTGGGATTTGGTCATTTGCTGCTTCGACTACGCTCGTAATAACCTGATCACGTTCAGAATCAATCAGTTTACTCGCCTCTCCCATTACACCTAACACGGTGATACCATCTATTTCTAAGTCTATTAGAAATCGCGTAAGGGTGGCCAAACTTGATTTGTCAACAGAACCATTTTCTTCAAAGGGGGTTGGTGCAATGGTATAAACACCTTTTAATATATTGTGAGCCATTTTGTTTCCTTTCAGCATTAATAAAATTAGTTATAAAACTCTCTTTTCATAAATTTAAGGTTTAATCCAACGACCATATCCAGGTTGACAAGTTATCTTTCCATCGTAATATACCGTTTCCCCTCGCACCATAGTACGTTGAATTTTACCTTTCATTGGCATACCATGAACAATTCGCATGGTATCTTTTGCCTTAGAAAAACAAAAACGTCGATCGAAAGTCCAACGCGCTCCCATATCCACAAAAGTAAGATCAGCATCGTAGCCAATATCAATTCTTCCTTTGCCTGGAAGTTGAAATACTTCAGCTTGCCGAGTTGACATCAACCGGATAAAATCGGTAATCGTAATCTGTCTATTATTGACGGCTGTTAGCATCATAGGGGCCATTGACTCAAGCCCCGGAAGTCCTGGTGGTATTTTAAAAATATCGTTTCCACATTTTTCGTCAGGGAGGAAAGGAGAATGATCACTACCAACAAAATCTAGTGTGCCATCATTTAGATATTTCCAAAGAGCTTCAACTTCTTCAACTGGCCGTAAGGGTGGATTACATTTCGCAAAACCCTGATGAACTGACAATACCTGATCGGTGAAGAAAAGATACTGTGGACAAGTTTCAGCTATGACATCCACTCCTTTACTTCGGCTATCCTTAATCAATTGTGCGGCTTCTGGACTAGAAAGATGGACTACTTCGACAGGACCCCCAACTGAAGCTGCTATGCTTAACATCTTAGCAACGGAGGAATCCTCTACAAATGATGGCCGGCTTTGAGCATGAGCTAATGGGTCATGTCGATTTTCGGAGATGAGCTGAATAATACGGGGTTGAACAATAGACCAATCCTCGCAGTGAAAACAATGTCGCAAACCAGTAGTTGCGGTAACCTCCATAACTTTTTGTAATAACAAATTATCAAGGCACCACAATCCGTGAAACTCAGCTTCACGATCTTCTGGAGGTGGTATCAGAAATGTCTTAAAGGCTACTGCACCAGCTGCCGCAATCTCCGGTATATGATCAATATTCTGATGTCCCGCACCTCCGTAAAGGCCAAAATCGATCACAGCTTGTGTCTGAATAGCCTCTCCCCGTTTGTACAGACCCTCTGCTGAACTAGAATTAACGTTGGAAACAGGCATTTCTAACAAGGTGGTAATTCCTCCCGCTGCCGCTGCACTCGTCCCTGACAAGGGATCTTCTCTCTCCTCATAACCTGGAGACCGGAGATGGACATGGCTGTCGATCAGACCCGGTAGGATATGCAAACCTTTTGCAGAAAGTTTACTAGAACTTTCTGGTCGGGCATCTGCTTCAAGGATATTAACAATTTGTCCTTCTCTCACTGCTATTGTAACTGAAAAAACTCCGTCTTCGGTTACAATCATTCCGTCGGTAATTAACAAATCAATGATACCGGCCATTTGGCTATTCCCAGTCAACTAATAAATAGAATTTAGGTATTACAGCCCGAGGTTAATGACTATAAGCGAAAGTTCTTATTGTTTTTATTAACAAACTATATTCTACTGCCAAAACCCGCTTAGCTAACGAGTTAGGAGTATCACAAGGTTCTATGGGTACTGCCTGTTGTTCGATTATTTCTCCTTGGTCATATTGCTCTTCAACAAAATGAACCGTCACGCCGGTAATCGTTTCACCGGCAGCTATGACCGCTTTGTGAACGTTTAGACCATACATACCTTGTCCACCATATTTAGGTAAAAGAGATGGATGAATATTAATAATACGACCTCGAAAATTTTTTATTGTTATTGGACCAACCTGCTTTAGATATCCGGCCAGAACAACCAGATCAACCTCGAAGGAATGGAGGGTTTCTAAAATCACCCGATCAAGATTATTGGGGTCTGGATGGGACTCAGAATTTAAACAAAAACCAGGGAAACCAGATTTCTTAGCCCGTTGAAGAGCTTGGGAAGATCGATTATTACTTATTAGTACAGTAGGCTTAGCTAAAATTCTCCCCTCTTCACAGGCATCGATCACAGATTGCATGGTAGAACCAAAGTGGGAAGCGAGAAACCCGATATGAAGCATCACACCAGTCCTCCAACGGTTCATTTGTTTTAGATCTAGAACTAAAACCCATGAAGGTGACAAACCTACCTCATAAACCCCTAAGGGAGAAAGACCTCCTGTTTCTTGGTCTACCCGATAAGACGCGAGGCGCCCTGTCCCTTGACCAGCAGCATAAAGGAATCTCCCTTGCGGATCCAAATTGAAAGCCCGCGGTGTTTCCTCAGTCGGCACTTGACCAGTTGAAGTTAATAGTCCGCTCGCCTTGTCGATAGTAAAACAGGCAATACTATTATGACCTCGGTTGCTAGAGTATATGAATCTACCAGAAGGATGAATATGGATTTGGGCACAGGAATTTTCCCCAGAAAAATTAATCGGAAGAGTAGAAATTGTTTGTACAGCCTTAAGAGTACCCCCAACCGGATCAAAATTATACGTGGTTATGCTATTACCCTGCTCATTATCCACATAAAGAATGTCTAAGTTTGGATGGTGGCAGTAATGTCTTGGCCCCATATTTAAAGGTTGTAATACTTCAGAAGGTTCATTAGAACTTAATTCCCCTGTCTGTTCATTGAACCTGAACTGGCTGATCATGTTTGTATCAGCAACGTGGGGAACGAAAACAAATTGGTTTGAATCGTCAGTCTGTATGTAATGAGCAGCCTTACCGGTTCTCTTTCGATCGATAACCTGTTCATTAATGATATTGTTTGTACCGACTTCATGGACCCCTACGATCCCATGACCATAAGAAGCAGAAAGAAGAAAACGGCCAGTTTTATCCAAACTCATATAGGTCGTATCCCATTCGAGAGGAGTAGATCCCAGCGATTTAATTTCACCGGTCATCTGATTTAAGTTAAAAGTTTGAACAGATGGTTCACCCCGGAGTCCTGCATAAAGATATTTCTGAGATTTATCCACAACTAACGGCATTACTCCCTTTCCTGTTTTTACATCATACTTCCAATTAAGAGATCCGCTATCTTGGTCTATTTCATAAATGGCAATTTTATTTTCACCTGTAATAGATAAATACATGAACAATGACATTATTTTCTTCGCTCCCCAGATTTACGCAAAAAATTGGTTTTATATTAACTGATAAAAGAAAATGATAATCTGATGAACCTCTAATGCGGCGTCAAGCTTTCATTCTCTTAATCGAATCACCAACCATTGTACCAGGGTAATATTGTACCATAAATGGAAAAAATCATGAGAGTTATTTTAACTATATTAGATCGGAATGACTGTCAATTGGAATAGAATGATGTTGGTTTAACGATCTTATCAATGATTTACGTTGACACTCATTATCGGAAAAACCTATATTGGCCGTTTGGTAAGGTGGGGTGTCAGAGTGGTCGAATGAGACGGTCTTGAAAACCGTTGTACCTTTGCGGGTACCGTGGGTTCGAATCCCACCCCCACCGTCATTACAAGAATTTTGGAGAGGTGCGAGAGTGGCTGAATCGGATCGCCTGCTAAGCGATTGTGGGTCTAAAACCTACCGAGGGTTCGAATCCCTCCCTCTCCGTTGATTAAATGTTAATAAAAACAATGATCTTATTATGCATCTAAAATATAAACCTTGTTTGAATAATTTTTAGTAATCCTGAGTAGACATATGAAGTATGAATTGAAATGTATTGATACTTGGTCCGCTGTTAAAATTGCCTTCGTAATATGCGGTGCTGTGGGGTTTTTGTCTGGTGCTCTTTATGCTATGTTAATCACATTTATGGCAAGCTTCTTTGGAATAATGGGCATCCCTGAATTGGGTAATGTTGGCACCACAACTGGTTTAATCGCTGTTATAGCTTGGATCGTGATGCCAGTTTTCTATGCTGTTTGTGGTGCAATATTAGTAGCACTTTTCTCGTGGTTTTATAATGTTGTAGCTAGGATCATTGGTGGCATAAATCTAACCTTCGAAGCCCAACCGATTCCTAAATCTAACTCAAAAACTGATTCTTCACCCGATTCCACATTTTTAGTAAACAAAAATAACTCTGAAAATTCACCATAATCTGGCTAACACATGTCACCTCCTATCCGAGTTCGTTTTGCTCCTAGTCCCACCGGTTTGCTACATATAGGCAGTGCCCATACCGCCTTATTTAATTGGCTTTTTGCCCGTCGAGAAAATGGAAGTTTTCTGTTGCGAATCGAGGATACTGATACTGCTCGATCTCGTCAGGAATGGATTGATGGGATATTAAATTCACTTCAGTGGATGGGAATCCACTGGGATGAAGATGTAGTTTACCAGTCTAGTCGTCTAAAACAACACTTAGCCTGGGCCGAGGCATTAATTAAACAAGGAAAAGCTTATCGATGTTACTATCTTCTCGAAGAAATTGAAGAGAAGAAAAAACAAGCAATCTCCGCAGGTAATTTCTGGCGTAATGACCGGAAGTATGCTGAGATCTCCTCCTCTGAAGCTGAAAGGCTAGAGGCGGAGGGACGTCGGTCGGTAATCAGACTAAAAATACCTGAAGGAGAAACGGTATTTGAGGACCGTATTCTTGGGAAAATTGAAGTAAAAAATGAAACTATTGATGATTTTGTAATCGTCCGCTCTAATGGAACCCCTCTTTATCACCTGGCTGTAGTAGTTGATGACATGGATATGAACATATCTCATGTCATCCGTGGAATTGATCACTTAACAAATACCACCAAACATATTCAAATTTTTCAGGCTATAGGTGCCAATATACCCGAATTTGCCCACCTACCAAGTATTTTAGGGGAAGATAAAAAGAAACTTTCCAAACGTCATGGAGCTGTATCTGTTACTGAGTATCAAGATGCCGGATATCTCTCTGATACCGTAGTCAATTTTCTTTCTCTTTTGGGTTGGCAGACTGGAGATGACCAAGAATATTTTACCCGAAGCGAACTCCTGAACCGTTTTATGTTAGATCAAGTCCATAAACGAGATACGGTCTTTGATCTACAAAAATTTGAATGGTTAAATGGACAACATATCATGGCTCTGCCCAATGAAGATCTCTGGCTACTTTTGAAACCGTTTCTGATAAAGGAAAGAATTATAGAGCCCCAAGAGGAGATAGACTATAAATACGCCTACAAAGTTGTTTCATTGCTCAAAGATAGATGTCGTACTTTAGTCATTTTTGCCGAGCAAAGCAGGGTTTTCTTTTCGGACAATTTTGAGTATAATCTTAAAGGAGTAATTAAACACTGGAGCAAGGATCCTGAAAAAGTTATACAAAGATTAGAATGGCTACGAGATGAGCTTATATCTTTAAAAATATTTAATACTGATACCATAGACAGTACGATTAGAGAGCTTTCAAATCGTCATTCACTAAAACTTGCTCTGTTTATCCATCCATGCCGAATTGCTTTAACAGGGCAAACAGCCGGTCCTTCACTATTTGATTTGATTGCTGTGATAGGTAAAGAAACTTCTATTAGTCGATTAAATAATGCTATTAGGGACATACCAAAACTGACGAACGGGAAAGACATTTAATGTTACAATTTTGCGTAAACTTAACGATATTCTTTTTGTTTTGTACAACCGTTTCAGCTCAGGCAGTGCCAGATAGTCAGGATCATAGTGCCCATCAACACCATCAACACCATCAACAAACTGTTCAACCGGAGCTGGTAATAAAACCTATTGGGTTGAATACACTAAATATTCATGAAAAAAATAACGTTGTATTATCTATTAAGGATAAACAAAATAAAGCAGTTGATGTATCACGATTTGAAGTAGTACATACAGAACCGGTCCACTTACTAATTATCGAGCCTGGATTGGAAGATTACCACCATGAACATCCAGACCAAAAGTCAACTGGACAATATAACTTTAGTTTTACTCCCCACACAGCCTGCTCTTATCGCGTATGGGCTGATGTTAAATTAAAAGGTTCAAATCAACAATATATTCCTATTGATTTGGAGGGGACAAAGGAATGTAATGATCCCATTAAGAAAATTGTCAATCGGGAGACTTCTTCACAGGGGTATGATTTCAATATGGAATTCGAAGGTTATTTTGAAGTTGGGAAATCGATATCTGTGAATATTCACATCTCCAAGAATGGTCAGCCTGTTGAATACTTGGAACCTGTAATGGGAGCATTCGCTCATATGGTAGGGTTTTATGAGGATTATGAGACGATAGCTCATGTTCACCCCCTAGGACCAGAACCAACTGATGCTTCGCAACGAGGTGGGCCAATTTTGCGTTTCCATATTAAGCCTGAGCGTGAGGGCTATTTAAAGCTATTTGGCCAAGTACAGATTAACGGTAAACAGATCTTCGCTCCTTTTGGAGTGGTGGTTGCTAAGAATTAAAAAGTAGGCAGTAAGCCGGGTATCCCTCATTCTAAAAATTTAAGAATTAGTTTAATTCCGGTAATCTTTATGTATTAATCCTGATTTTCTACTAAATACTCAAGTTGGTCTGCAGGCATAGTTTTATGGTTACGTAATGTGGAGTGGTTTGCTTGCCCACCCCTAAATTTTGAGAGAGACCATCCCAAAATAACTAAAGACATCTCCAACTAGGTCAATCCTAGAATATAAAAACTATAATTCCAGAGATATTTCAATGTTTTGCTAAATTCTTAGGCATAAAATTTAATGTATGGCTTTCGTTATGTGTATACCCAGCCATGTAGCCAACAAGCAGCCAAGCACTGTGAAACCCACATACCCAGCAACTATTAACCAATTACCTTGCTCCATTAGCTGAAAAGTTTCTTTTGAGAAAGCTGAAAAGGTAGTAAACGAACCCAAAAAACCGATTAATATAAGGGGTTTATAGACCTCTTCATATTTGGGGCCCATTATGCTAAGCAGAATACCAAGTATAAAACATCCAAAGATATTTACTGCTATAGTTCCTACCGGAAAGAATAAAAATTGAACCTTTTCAATTGTTTCAGATATAAGAGCTCTACATAATGCTCCCATCGCACCACCAATAAGAATAAAAAGATATTTCATATCTAATATTGGGAAAAATTTTCTTGTTAAGAGATTGGTATAAAAAGATCTACAAGGAATATAATCAAGACCTTGATAAAATACCTTTTATTTCGATTTGCATCGTAAAAACCTACTTACAAGTACGCTAATCTGTGGAAACCTTACCTGGTTTTTTATACCACCTGTACTCAACCAATATACCTGCTATAACTATGATGGTGCAAAGTATATATGGCATTCGTAATCCGATCAATTCAGCAACAAAGCCACCTGCGAGGGGCGCTGACAACTGGCCAATCCCTATAATCATCTCGTTGCGAGCACCCTTTTCTCCTTTTTGCTTTTCTTGAAAAAATGAATAGAACTGGCTTGCGGCAAAAGCAGAACCCACCAGTAAGCCTACAGTTCCAAAAGCAATCCCCAAAATAAAAGGGGAGTCCTGCGTTGCCAGTAATATCATACCGATTATGGCCGCAAATTGGGGGATAATAAGTGGCCTAAGGCGAAATTGCCACCACAATGAATATCTTACAAGGAACATCACTATCATTTGGATAAAACGGGGGATAGCCAGAAGTAGACCAAGGAGATCGGGTTGGATTGATAAAAATTCTGCAAGCTTTGGAAACTGGTTATTTAACGTTCCCATAATAAAAAACGCTGAAAAACTTGCTGTCCATGCAATCCAACGAAACTTCTTTATCTCAAATTGAGTGTGGACCTTAGGATCGATATAATTTCTATCAGGAATAATGGCTGCACTATATCTAAAAGAGAAAATAATCACAGCCAGAATTCCCATACCTACAATAGCTGTTCCAAATAAAAATGATGGAGCTATAAGATAGAGATAACCTCCTGTTAAAGGACCAAGCATAAACCCTATTGTCCAAAATATGTTAAATGTACTTAGTGTTCTTACCAATTGAGGGCGACTTCGATTTTCCGCTAAGGTTGCCTGTAAAGAAGGCCAGAAAAGAGCTAAAAGTCCCCATCCTAAAGCAGCACCTATTAGAAGCAACCAATAGTTTGTTGCAACAAAAATTAGGCAAAAAGTTATAACCATCATACCACTGGCCATTGCCATAAGGTATTGCCGATTATACTTATCAGCTAGTTTTCCGGTGAATGTACAAGCTATAGAAAAATTGAGCATACTAGCGGTACCAATTAGACCTAACTCCAATGCTGTTGCACCCATTTCAATAGCTTTCAATGGTACAGCAAATGAAATCAGTCCCGTGCAAAAATCCATGAGAAAAGCCAAAAGGAAAAGGAAAAGGTCAGACCGTATTCTTTTCACTAAGAAAGGCTCCGTTGGGCTGTATCTCGGGAGATATAATTAGAAGCTATTAATACAACTGATACTAGAAGAAGGAGAAGGACCCCATAGGCTGCAGCACTCCCAATATTAAACTGACGAAGGTGTGACAAAATCTCTATTGCAATTGGACGATTATCGTATACATAAAGTAAAATGGAAGCTACGAATTCACCCAGAGCAGTTACGAAAGCAAGAAGTGTGCCGGCCAGGACACCAGGTCCTATGAGGGGCAAGGTAATTCGCCGAAAAGAATAAAACCATCCTGCCCCAAGATTACGAGCAGCTTCTTCAAGAGAACTATCTATTTGCCTAAAAGCTGCTGATGATGCCCGAAAAACAATAGGTAAGTGCCGAATAAAATAAGCTATTGGCAACAACCAAAAAGAGCCTACCAGTACTTGTCCAAAACTAAAAGGCGTCCCTTGACTGAAAGCCACAATTAAATTAATAGCAACCACAGTTCCTGGCAACGCCCAGGGCACCATAACTAAGGCATCTAAAATTTTTCGACCTCGGAAGGTACCCTTGACTACAACGTAAGCTACTCCAACACCAATTAATACGTCTGCACCCGTCGAAATTAAAGCCATACTCAAACTATTCCGGATCGGCTCCCAAACCTGAGGGTCCTGAAAAAGGCGGCTATAATTGTCCCCTGTAAAAATTGTTGGGAAAACTTGATACGTCCAAGTACCATCTTGAACAAACGAAAGTAGGAGTATTGTTAAATGAGGTAATAGTAGGACCACAACCATTACAATCCCTGTCGCCCCGAGGGAAAGACGTCTCCAACGACCCTGAATTTCGTTCCGGAAAACTGATATTCCTTTAGTACCCATCGTATAATGTCGGCGGCCTTCGAGAAAGCGCATCAAGAATAGGAAACCAATCGACAACGTTGAAAGAATGACTGTCTGTGTTACAGCCATAGCCATATCACCATTTAATTTTGATGTGTAAATATTTAAGCTAAGAAAACGCACTCCGCCGCCAAAAATAAACGGAGCACTGAAAGAATTCATCGAGGTCATGAATACTAGTAGTGTTGCCCCAACAAATGCTGGAATTAAAAGAGGGAATGTTATTTTACGAAAACGATACCATGATGATGCTCCAAGATTTTGGGCAGCTTCGTTAATAGCTGGATCTATATTTTTAAGTGCAGCTGCTGTAAATAAGTAAAAGAAAACGTACATTGTATAACCATGCACAAGGAGAACAGCCCACACACCATCTAACGAAAAAGGTACATGGTCTAGTCCCAGAAACTCCTGAATTAGGCGTGGAACCATCCCACTTTCACTATAAAGATACAAAAATGCTAGGACACCTACCAGAGGTGGTAGAGCAATCGGCAACATAGCTAATTTTGAAAAAAGAGCACGACCAGGGAAGTTATAATGGGTAAATATTATACCTAAGGGAACACCAATTAATGCTGAAATCAGTACACTGCCTACAGACACGAGGATACTGTTAAGTAGACCTTCAATATAGGATGGATGCTCTATATTGAAGAATTCACTGTAATTGCCTAAACCAAAAACACCGTCCCGGAAAAGACTTTCCCACAGGACCAACACACCTGGGTAAATTATATATCCGATGAGAATAAATCCCACCGGGACTAAAATAATAATGCGGCCCTGGTGAAAACTATTTCGAAGACTCATAATATATTTAATTCTATTCAACTTTTAAGAATAATTGCCTGATCACCAGGGATATGGAGCCAGACTGTTTCTCCTGGTTGAATTGAGAGTATTGATTCCTCTGTATTTTTGACTACCTGAAAAGATAATCCGTTAACATCAATAGAAAATTCGATGGAGGCACCTTTAAACTGCCTTGCGGTAACCACACCTTCAACATCGTCCTTCCCCTCAATTTGAGAAAGTTTAATAATATGGGGATGTAATGCAAGATAGACAGGATTCTTCAACACTTTGGTAGTTTCAGGTAGAGGAATATTGAGGCCGTTTGCTAGTTGGAAAAAAACATTACCTTTTTTACTTTTGGTCTGCCCTGTTAACACATTCATATTACCCATAAACTTAGCGACAAAACGATTAGCTGGAACTCGATATATTACATCTGGGCGGTCAATCTGACAACATTCCCCCTTTTCCATGACCGTAATCCTGTCAGATACAGCGAGAGCTTCCTCCTGGTCATGAGTCACATAAATAGTAGTGATACCTAACTGAGACTGCAGTTCACGAATTTGATCCCGTGTTTCTATCCGCAATTTTGCATCTAGATTAGACAACGGCTCATCAAGTAGTAACAAATCTGGCTCTATAACGATTGCTCGAGCAAGAGCTACCCGCTGCTGCTGCCCCCCCGATAATTGAGGAACAGGCCTTTGTTCTAGTCCACCTAGGCCTACCAGGATGAGTGAGTTAGTCACCCGTTCTAAGATCTCAGAGGATGAAAATTTTCGCGTTCGTAAACCAAAAGCTACATTTTCGAAGACTGTCAAATGGGGGAATAATGCGTAATTTTGGAAAACCATTCCTGTGTTCCGTTGATCGACAGGGATATTTGTAACATCCTTATCATCAAAAAACACCTTACCAGAGGACGGTGAAGTAAAGCCGGCAATCATTCGCAAGATTGTTGTTTTGCCACATCCACTAGGACCAAGAAGGCTGAAAAACTCACCATCTGCGACTTCTAAACTGATATTTCTGACTACCGGAACTTCGTCAAAACTCTTGGTAATTTGATTGAGGGTGACCTTAGCCATAGGGGTTAATAAACACAGAGTTGCTAAAGAAAAGCTATCCGCGATCCTTGATGTTGTCGTCCCAGTACTTCATCCAAAGTTGAGACCGTTGAGAAAAAATTTTCCAGTCAATGTCAAAGGGGGCCACAGAAATATTAGCCATCCACGCGGGAAGTCGATTTTTGGGAATATCACTACGAGTTGGGATTCTATAATAATCTGTGGCTTGCAATATTGTATTGTCACTATTAGTGACAAATTCGTAAAATAATCGGGCATCATCTGGATTTTTTCCGTTTGCGATTATTGCTATCCCATCAGTCAAAACTGGGGCTCCACTTTTCGGAACAACAAAATCAAAAGGGTATCCGTATCGGTCTACCTGAAGCATGATGTCGCTCATAAGCCAGATTGAGATAATCCCTTCCTTGCGGGCTAATTTCTGGAACATCATATTGGGATCAGCCGCATAGTTTTTGGTATTAGCATCGAGCCGCAATAACCAACGGTAACCTGCTTTAGGTGACATTGTTTTGTTATAGGTGCGCCAAATCATTCCGGAGAAGAAAGTCCTCATCGTACCCGAGGCGAGCGGATAACGAATGATAATTTTATTTTTCCATCTTGGTTCAAGTAATTCATCCCAGTCTCTGGGTGCTGTATCTCCTGTCAATTCGAGGTTATTGTATGTAATTACAGGAATTAACTGTGCCGTCCCATACCATCGATCTTCACTATCCCGAAACTCTGGGCGTAATGCATCTCCCCATGAAGGACGGTAAGCACTTAATAGTCCTTCATCAGCAGCTTGGATAAAATTTGTTGCAGGTGCTCCCCACCAAACGTCCCCCTGGGGATTATTTCGTTCTGAACGAACACGGTCAAGTACATCTTGTGATCCCATATCCAACCAGCGAACATCGACATCAGGGTAGGTTTTTTCGAAAAGTTTCTCGAATTCGGGAAGGATTGGCTTCCCGTGGGGCGAATATACCGTCAACACCCGTTTATCTGATCCATCAGAACTGCAGCCTAAGATCTGGGACTTAAAAAAAATAACAGTTAGTACACAAACAAAATAAGATATCAATAAATTTTTCGACAATTTTTTTCCTTAGTGAACGTATTTCCCCTGATCTAAATTCTGGAACTCCTAGATATTACCATAGCACAAGCTAAGTGTCAATAAGGGAAGAGAAAGTAGATTATGCCAACTTTATTACCTTGGCAGTGGAACTCTTTATATCTCCAGCATATATCCCTGAAAAAACTAACTTGGGAATCTCATTAACGATTTGACCCGCCCATTTGTGGCTTTCCTTATCATTAGCACAGGAAAGATATAATAAAAGTGGAACCGATTGGGGGAATGAGTCTAAATATGCCTTCGGATGACTCACAACTTTTGCAATAACTTGGGGAGTAATCAGGCTATTTAGCTCAATACCGCTGAACAAACTAACCATTTCCGGGCGGTGAACATAACGAGAATCCAAGGTAAGTCCAATTGATCTTAGGCTCACAACAATTACTCCTAATGTAGTTCCAGATGCTATTACCGGCTCATTATGACTGGGTGCCTTAAATAACCGAGTACGAGCCCCGTCTGCTTTTATCAAAGTAATATCGGGGTTACTGACCTCCCGTAGTCTTTTTAATTCTTTGGCGCTTAGTCCTTTAAATTTGTCAGGTCTAGGACGGGAACCGAGTACAGTAATATGTCGTTTTTGTTTAAGGTCACCTTTCACAAGCGTCGGCCAATCAGATAATTCAGAAGTAACATAAAGACCCCCTGTCTGGTTCGAAGTAGGAGGATGGAGGTGAGTAGTAGATGTAGTGACTACTGTCAAACCTTTTATAACTGTTTCAGCTGCAAGCTGGTACATCAATGTGGCTTTACCTCCACTACCAACGATAGCAACAATTTCTCCATCCTGCATACCAAAGGCTTCAAAAATTGGTGCCTTTGAATCATTACTAACCATCCCTCACTCCTTAGTATTTATGAATTTGGCTTTACCGGTTTTTAGAAATTTCTGTACCATAAGCATACCAATTAGGAAACCACCAATGTGGGCATACCAAGCGACACCATCACTACCAATTCCCAAAAATTGGCGGAGAAACCAGAAGCCAAGAATAATAATTGCAGGGATATGAATAATTTGAATAAAAATAAATAATAATATAAAAGTTTTTATATAGGTTCGAGGATATAGAACGAAATAGGCTCCGAGAACACCTGCAATAGCACCGCTGGCACCGATCATTGGGATAGGCGATTCTGGTTCGGATATAATATGCACAAGTGTAGCCCCTAAGCCAGTAATAATGTAAAATAAAAGAAACCTGATTGACCCCATAGCTCCTTCAACGCTGTTGCCAAATATCCATAGATATAGCAGATTCCCGCCAAGATGCATGAACCCTCCATGAACAAACATAGCTGTTAATATTGTGAGAGGAAATGGTACAAGAGCATCGGGATAGGCTAAAGAGGTCCCCGGAATCTGTATAGTATTCCGTTCAACAAAATGAGTTAGTTCCAAAGGAACAACTGAAGTTTTAAAAATAAAAAACTGCTCTCCAAGTGGACCAAGGGCAACCTGAAAAATAAAAATACCTACATTTATAACCATTAGTAGGTAAATGATGAAAGTTCCACGAGAATGTGGATTTTGAGCCTGTAGAGGTAGCAACATTGACAGATACCGGGAAGAATAAGAGCTCCGAAAAAATAGTCGGCCCTAAATGATCCCGCCTTATTTAACTGGTTGAGATTCCAACTGGTTTATTTGATCGCGGAGGGCAGCAGCTTTCTCAAATTCAAGGTTGGATGCTGCTTCATACATAGCCTGCTTTAGTTCTTCAACAACCGTACTTTGGTCCATCTTCGCAATCGTGTTTAGGATCGGCATTTCATCATTTCCAGATTTTGCATCTGCAACTGCTGTAGTTTTTATTATTTCTTCCATAGTTTTGTAGATAGTTTCAGGTTGAATACCGTGAACCTCGTTATATTCTTGCTGTAATTTCCGTCGTCGATTAGTTTCTACCATAGCCTTTCTCATGGACTCTGTTATACTATCTGCGTAAAAAATAACCTTTCCTCGTACGTTCCTAGCTGCCCGTCCAGCTGTTTGAATTAACGAACGTTCTGAACGTAAAAAACCCTCTTTGTCAGCATCTAAGATCGCAACTAAGGAAACCTCAGGAAGGTCAAGTCCCTCTCGGAGAAGATTTATACCAATAAGGACATCAAACTTACCTAATCTTAAGTCACGCAAGATCTCAACCCTTTCAATTGAGTCGATGGTCGAATGCAAATACCTTACACGAACGTTAAGCTGCTTAAGATAATCTGTTAGATCCTCAGCCATACGTTTCGTTAATGTGGTTACCAGTACCCTCTCCTGGCGCTCTGATCGATCACGGATTCGAGCTAAAAGATCATCCATTTGATTTTCTACAGGTTGAACAATAATCTCTGGATCGATCAGTCCCGTAGGGCGGATAATTTGTTCAACTACGACACCGTCACACTGTTGCAATTCATAATCTGCCGGCGTTGCTGAAACATATATGACTTGATTGACCATTGATTCAAATTCCGCGAAAGTTAGTGGACGGTTGTCTAAAGCTGACGGGAGGCGAAAACCATGTTCTACTAGGGTTGTCTTCCGTGAACGGTCCCCATTGTACATTGCTCGAAGTTGGGGGAGGGATACGTGAGACTCATCAATAACAAGTAAAAAATCTTTGGGAAAGAAGTCAAAAAGACAGAACGGTCTATCTCCAGGGGAACGTCCTGACAAATGCATTGAGTAATTTTCTATGCCCGCGCAGAATCCAATTTCCCGCATCATTTCCAAATCAAAACGTGTACGTTGATCTAATCTTTGTGCCTCAAGAAGTTTATTTTCATCATACAATTTCTTCAGTTGTTGATCTAATTCCACCTCGATAGATTTGATCGCTTTATCAAGACGGGGAGCAGTGGTTACAAAATGTCGGGCTGGGTATAGGGCTATCTGGGTTCGTTCGGTTATTATCTCACCTGTAAGAGGATTAAACTCGGATATACGATCTATTTCGCTACCAAACATCTCTATACGTAATCCTGTTTCCTGATCAGCTGGCAATATATCAAGAATATCTCCCCGAACGCGGAAGGTTCCCCGAGAAAAATCATAGTCGTTTCGCGTATAATGCATATCAATAAGTTTGCGCATAATCTTATCACGATCATAATTTTTACCAATTTCAACAAGGAGGATAAATTCCTTCCATTCATCTGGAGAACCCAAGCTGTATATCGAAGAAACTGATGCTACTATCACTACATCTCTTCGCTCTAGTAGAGCACTAGTCGCCCGGAGACGAAGTTTATCTAAATCATCATTGACAGAAGAATCTTTCTCGATGTAAGTGTCCGTCACCGGCATATATGCTTCCGGCTGATAATAGTCATAGTAACTGATGAAATATTCTACCGCATTTTTTGGGAAAAACCCCTTGAATTCTCCATAGAGTTGGGCGGCCAACGTTTTGTTTGGTGAAATAACAAGAGTTGGTTTTTGTAGTTGGCTTATGACCTGAGCCATAGTATAAGTCTTACCACTGCCTGTTATGCCCAGTAAGCATTGGTTTTTGGTGCCTATGTTGACACCCTGGACAAGCTCTGCTATAGCCTTGGGTTGGTCTCCGGCTGGCTGGTAGTCTGATACAACATTGAAGGGAGGCATAAAATAGCCTTAATTAGATACTATAACAGATTCAACTGGCTAAATGAGTACACTGATATGTATAATATACCCAGCGTAATCTGGCAATGCAAATGAGGAATAATAATAATAGGTTCGAATGTTCACCAAGTTGATATTGACTAATGTTAAGGAGCTATATTAGTCAACTGCTCTTATTCGAGAAAATCTGAGAAGGAGTTGTTATGTCTCATATTCTTTTTGATCTTAGTGACAAAGTTGCACTTGTATCCGGGGCAGCTAATGGAATGGGCCGAGCTATGTCTTTGGGATTTGCAGAGGCTGGAGCGAATCTCTTACTAGCTGATATTGATGGCGAAGGGGTAGAAAGCACTGCTAAAGAAATTGAACAACTCGGCCGTCGAGCCATTCCTATGGTATGCGACGTTTCTAATGGGGCTCAAATAAGAGCTATGTTCGCCCGTTTAGACGAGAGTTATGGCCGGATAGACATACTCGCTAATGTTGCTGGGGAAGGTGGTGACCACCGGGCTCCTCTGGATATTACTGAAGCAGCACTTATACAAACCCTCAATAATTTGATCGTTGGGCGATATGTTTGTTGTCAAGAGGGTGCAAAACGTATGATAGAAGCTGGTAGTGGGAGTATTATAAATATTGTATCGATAGCGGGGCTTTCAGCTCTTGGGCGTGGCCATATGGCTTATAGTATAGCTATGGGTGGTGTAGCTCAAATGACCCGAGAAATGAGTACCGAATGGAGTAGTAGAGGGGTTCGGGTAAATGCTATCGTCTGTGCCCAAATTATGAATAAGGGTCTTCAGAAACGTATCGATGCTGATGATAAACTATACCAAACCTACATGAGGGGTATTCCCATTGGGCGTATCGGGCAGGCCGAAGATATTAAAGGGCTTGCTATCTTTCTTGCATCTAATGCTTCCAGCTGGGTTACTGGGGCCTTGATACCACTTGATGGTGGTAATACTGCTAAGAACTCTGGAGGATCACATCCGGGGATGCCCAATGAACCAGATGAACAAACTTGATACAGTATGACTACTTACAGAAAGATGATTTATTCCTCAACTATGATTTGAAAATTCTAATGGAAGGTGTGTAACTTATTGTTATTCTTTATTAAATTTTCCACGGGATTTTTAATAATTAAGGAGTAGTGCAACATGCTTACGCCGGATCAGATTAATTATTTTAATGTATTTGGTCTACTAATTCTCAAGCAAACGCTCACTGATTTGGAAATCAAAGAGCTTAGTCACCAAGCTTATAAAATATGGGAACAGAAACTAGGCCACGAACCAGCCGAAAATGAGCATATCTCCATAGCCCCATTTCTTGAACTAAATCCTAAACTTACATCTCTTATTGAGGATGACCGTATCTACCATCCAATGATCCAACTGTTGGGTAAAGACATGATTTGGATGGGTTCAGAAGGAGTCCATGGAACCATGACTAAAACTTCATCCCATCATTGGCATGCAGACCGCCCTGGGACCCGAGAACTAAGCTTCCATCGTATAAAGATCATGATATACCTTGATCCCATGAGGAAAGAATCAGGGTCCTTGCGTGTCATCCCTGGCTCACACAGATCACCTTTCCATGAAAGTTTACTACCTTTTCAAGAAAGACACGGCCTTGTAGATCCTATCTTTTTCGGCGCTCCTGGAAACGAGGTCCCCTGTCAGGCTGTTGAAACAGACCCCGGCGATGTTGTTATCTTTAATCAAAGTCTTTACCATGCTGTATACGGTAAAACAGGCCGGCGCCGTTACATTTCACTAAAATATGCCGCTCGGCCACTCCAGGATGATCATCTTGCCTCAATAAAAGAATTTAGCCCGGATGCCTTTAAACCCCACGAGCAAATAGTTGAGTCAGATAGTCCCCGCTTACAGGCGATGACCACAGGTCTTAATGAGCTTAGGATACGAGCTGAAAACCTTTAATAAACCAATTTTTAACCATTGTATACGTTCGTTTATTGACGGCTGGAGTCCATTTCCCTATATTTTGAACACTTTTTTTGATTAAGCAATTTACATTTTGGTTTCGTTACGTTAGAGGATTCAATCATAGATGCCTGGCAATAAACTTGTCAAACGTCTATTCCCAATTAACAATATATTCTGAAGTAAGATTATGGACTTTCATTTAATAACACAAAATCAGAGGGAACAATTTAAAAAACACGGCTATCTTATTATAAAAAATGCCTTTGATAAAAAACTTATAAACAGTTTGTTGGAAGTCGGCGATCAATACATGCAGACAGCTGGTCCAATACACAACTTTTATGCTAACAGATATATCAATCTTACTCTTGATAATAACCTAATCCAGCTAGCTACCAATAATAAAATAGTTTCTCTAGTGGTCCAGCTACTCTCATACGATATACATCTTATGAAAGGCCACATTATTTATAAGTATCCACAACCAACAACTAATAAACCACTTTATCCAGATGGGGATGGACGCACCATTCGAAATTGGCACCGCGATATAAATAACTTTGATCCCAACCACCCAATAAGGGGTACAGTAGCTATACGTGTCGGATACTGCCTCACAGATTTTGCATCCCTAAATTCTGGAGTAACCATGTTTGTTCCAGGCAGTCACAAGCTACATCAACCCCTACGCTTGAAGAAAGGTTCACTTGATCCGATAGAGTTTATTGAACCTATCTTAAAGGCCGGAGATGCATATCTCTTTAGTACAAGTTTATACCATACACCAGCTGTTAACTTTACAAGTAATCCTACCAAGGTTCTCCTAATCAGTTACGCCTATCGGTGGTGGGCTCAGCAACATCCTGCCCCATCAGAAAAGGTCCTCGCAAAAATGAACCCGATAACAGCTCAGCTATTTTGCAAATCCTATGAAGGTGAGGACGTACCAATACGTTCTTGGGCGGCAGAAAACGGCCTTCCAGTGGAAGATCCTCCAATGCGCGTGTACGAGAATTAATGTCTTAGAGCCCAGTAGAAATAAATCTTAACTTCCCCGAGTTACAGCTGAACCGACTCACCAGGCGCCATTATAATACAGTGAGCTAGTTCACCGACCTTTTCTACAAATTCTGATGAATCTTGCTCAATTATAGGAAAAGTATTGAAGTGAACAGGAATTACCGTTTTTGCTCCTATCATTGCAACCGCTTCAACAGCATCATCCACACCCATGGTGTAATTATCGCCTATGGGAAGAATTACCACATCTGGCTGCTCTCTGCGCCCAATCAAGGCCATATCCCCGAATAAACCAGTGTCACCTGTATTATAAAATGTTTTACCATCGAACTGAACTATAATACCACAGGGATTACCCAGATATTGGATGGTCCCATCATCGGAGACAAATGCTGAACTGTGGGTCGCATGGGTCAATTTAACTCGTCCAAAAGGAAAATCAAACCCCCCGCCTATACCCATGTCGTGTACCGAGGCTCCCTGCTTTTCGAAATATTTGGCTAGCTCATAGGATCCAATTATTGTCGCATCACACCGTTGAGCAATAGGGAAAGCATCAGCTATATGGTCAACGTGTCCATGCGTAAGTAGAATATAATCAGCTTCTAATTGATCTGAAGTGATAGTTGCTTTGGGGTTACCTGTTATAAATGGATCAAAAACTAAGGTATGATTTTCATCGGACAGTGAAAAGCTTGCGTGACCGTGAAAAGTAAGTTTAGCCATTTTACCCCCTTTACTGGAAAAGCATGAAACTAAAATAACCAGATTAATATTTACTCAACAAACCCACAGGACAAATTTGAACTTGGCAATACGCTTTTAAATCTTACAGCACACTTCTCACGGCATCAAGAGCCGCTTCATAGTCTGGTTCTTTGCTGACTTCTTTCAGGTACTCTACATACCTAACCGTATCGGTAGTGTCGATGACAAAAACAGCCCGCGAAAGAAGCCGTAACTCCTTTATTAATGCCCCATAAGCCTTCCCCAAAGACGTATCCTTATGGTCTGACAACACTGTTACATTTGAAACGCCCGCAGCTCCACACCATCGTTTTTGTGCTGCTGGGAGATCAACACTCACTACCAAAACATCAACTGTTTTACCAAGCGCCGTAGCCGATTCGTTAAATCGCCTAATTTCTGTATCACAAACAGGAGTGTCAAGCGACAGAACAAGGCAAATAACTTTAACTTTGCCTCCATAGTTAGACAAGGAAACGGAAGTAAGATCGGTACCAAGAACAGAAAAATCTGGCGCTGGATCTCCTACCTTTAGTTCAGATCCCACTAAGGTGAGTTCATTGCCAAGCAAAGTTATTGCCCCTACCCTTTCATTTTCCATGGTTATTTCTCCCGATATTTAGAGTGATTTTTTTGAAAATACTTAATAGATCCTGCTTTAATTTAATCTGAACTAGTGATAACGATTATACAAAATAAACCTTAATTTATTATCCCCTCTCTTTTTAGCAACCATATCGCCCCATTAAAAGCTTCAGCTGTACACTCTATGTCGCCAAGAGTATGCACTGCCGAAGTAAGACCATCGACTCCCATAAAATCAATCCCGTTTAACAGCATAGCCTGTCGGAACGCATGAAGGAGAAGGTGATTATTCCGTCTATTAGCCTCATCTGTTGCAGCCGGTACAATTTTAAAACCGGAAAATGAACCATATACTCGCCAACCCTCCATATTGTTTAAGCTCAGCACCTCAGCCATTTTTGTTCGAAGCTGCTCTGCTCGCTCGTTAGCTATACTAATAGAACGGCCGTCAGCTATTTGTTCTAACATAGTAATTCCAGCAACCGCTGAAAGAGGGTTCGCGTTAAAAGTCCCGTAATGCAACATTTTTTTTTCTGTTTGCCACGTGGGATTATCACGAATTTCAAGAATCTCCATTATGTCTGCACGCCCCACGACCGCACCCCCATTTAGCCCACCCGCCATAATCTTAGCTAATGTACTCAAATCTGGCCTAATGCCGTAAACTTCCTGAGCCCCACCCGGTGCACAACGAAAACCGGTGACGACCTCATCCATGATGAAAACAACACCGTGTCTTTGGGTTAGTTCTCGTAATCCTGCAATGATACCATCTGGCATTTCTACACCACCAAAAAGGGCACCAGTTGGCTCCAAAATAAGGCAGGCAATATCCTCATCCTGTTTTAGTGTATCTGACACTCTATCAAGATTTACCTCAGGTAAACTAATAATACTATTGTATACTTCGTTAAGTACACCAGGCATCGGTTGCTTGTATCTAGGACCAACTCCATCCAGAACTTGATCATGCCAACCATGGTAATGACCTCGAAACTTAAGTACCTTTTTACGGCCTGTAAAAGTACGTGCTAAACGAATAGCCATGAGGGTTGCCTCTGTACCAGATGAAACAAATCGGACCCTGTCTACTGCCGGCATCAATCGCTTAATAATACTTGCCCACTCAATTTCTAGCTCATGGCAAGCCCCATAGTGTGTTCCTTTTTGTACCTGATCAGTTATGGCTTCCACCACTTCTGGGTAACTGTGCCCAAGTAACAATGAACCGTGCCCCATCCAGTAGTCGATAAGTTCTTTTCCCTCCACCGTCCATTTTTTTGATCCTACAGCTTTATCTATGAAAACAGGAAAGGGGTTCATAAATCTTCCATCATGAGTAACCCCGTTGGGGAACTGGTTAAGGGCTAGCTTGTATAAGTCTTCCGATTTAGTAAAAGTCTGTCGATAATTGGATTCAAGGATCTGACTAGATGTCGGTGTTGCCATGTTTTTCCTCCAGGTACAAAAATCAAACGGTCAATTATGTAGAGGATTTAATCATGAATTCTTTTGCAAGGATAAAGTGGGGCATATCATGCCTCCATTAACCGATATAATATTCGCCTCCCGGAGGGATTACAAGGCTATTTTTGCTAAATTAGTTATAGAAGAATACTGTTGACTCTTGATTCTATCTTTGTATTTATTGTTTAGTTACAGATGGTTCCTGCGTTATATTCCTCTCATCTTTCTTAATTATTTTGCCACTCTGCAAGGGATACACCCAAGTTATGTCAAACATTAAAAATGCTTCTGGGGCGACGAAAAGAGGTCGAGAGAATAGAAGATTAAGGGCTATAATTACTACAGGACTAGTGGTTTTCATGAATCTTGTCGTAAATACCCCACACGAAGTTTCCGGAGATGAAAATAACCTTGTTGAGAAAGTGCCCCAATGGCACCAACTTGATAAAGCATTAGCCCTAGCTAAGGAATCAGGTAAACATATTGTTGTCAATTTCTACACAGATTGGTGCCCCAATTGTAAAAGGATGGATGAACGAACCTACCATGATGATAATGTTCTCGAACAACTAAAAGATGGGTTCATTTCAGTAAAAATAAATGCAGAATCCTCTAAACTATTAATAATCAAAGGGCAGACCGTCACTGAAGAACAGATTGCGAATATGTTCAAAGTAGACCTTTATCCTACCACCTGGTTTTTATCACCTGATGGCCGACCTCTTATGCCTCTTCGCGGGTATTATGGACCGAAAACGTTCAAGCCCGTCTTACAATTTGTTAAAGGCAAATGGTATGAGAGTATGACTTTTGATATTTATATGAAACGAAAAGATAAAAAGTAATTTGAGGCAACCTGTATTTTTTAATGGCAGCATCATTAAATTTCTGCCGGGGCAAGGATTGACAAATAAAGTCTAATCCGTGCAGAAATTCGGACGACACTGCCATATTTTTTTGAAATCTTTCCTTTCTTTAAAAAACTTTATTAATCTGCATAGGCTAATAAGCGATGCCCTTTGTGAGAATGCCGTAATTTGTTTATAGCCTTCTGTTTAATTTGGCGAATTCGTTCCCGTGAAACTCCAAACTGCCTGCCAATTTCTTCAAGCGTATAGGATCTGTCCATATCTAGACCGAAGTAAAGATTTAAAATTTGGCTTTCACGGTCGTTGAGGGTTGTTACTGCTCTCTTAACTTCTATACGTAGGAGTTCTTCCTGTAAAAATTCATCCGGCATTTTATTATTTTGATCTTTGAGTTTATCCAGCAGTGTAAAAGCTCCTTCACCAATCGGAGCATCGAGAGAAACTGGAGTATGTGCCCATTCTGGGATTGTTAATTTTTGATTTTCATCTCCCTCTGTTGTTTCCTGTCCGAACTCTTTTTGTCGATTTCCAGTTTTTTGTTTATTACGTAACCGATCGATGCGTCGTATTTCTTCTAGTTTGTTAACCGGCAGGCGAATTAATCGCACCTGTTCAGCTAATGCATGAAGGATAGCTTGCCTAATCCACCAAACGGCATAGGAAATAAACTTAAAACCTTTACTCTCATCAAAACGACGAACGGCTTTTATGAGACCAATATTACCTTCACTAATCAAGTCTGATAAACTAAGACCTTGATTTTGATACTGTTTAGCTACTACGACTACGAAACGAAGATTAGCCTGTACCATCTTATTCACAGCTCTTTCATCACCTTCACGAATACGCTTTGCCATTTTTTTTTCTTCTTCAGAGCAAAGAGGTTCTGTCTCACTAATTTCCGAAAGATATATATCTAAAGCTTCTTTATCCTGACTAATATTCTTGTGAATACTCATTAAGTATCATCTCCCTGTTTATTCGGCCAGTAGACGAATTGGCAGAACATTCATGCCAATTTGGCACCTTAGTGACAAATTGACACCTGGGCTTATTCTCGGACTTCGTGAGCAAAAGCAACCGTATACATTACGCATTATTTCTTTAATAACAACAACTTACGTACTTTTTAGAAAAAAAATTAAATCAATAACCCCCATTGGCATGATAATTGCTATATAAAGAGTACAGTGCTGTTTTTTGTGACGGTAATCAATAATTCCTTACTTTAGAGAACGCCCGTAAGGATGATTGGGTTCCAAATAAAATATTATGAATTGATGGGTGACAGAAAAATAGTTTTGGAGAGAGGGAAAACAGGCAGACTTAATTTCTAACTTTTTAAAAAAATTTGCCAACTGGCTATTTCACAAGGGGAAAGCTTGTCTTTACCCTAAAATAAGGAGAAAAAAATGGGCAAGATTATCGGAATCGATTTGGGTACGACAAATTCATGCGTAGCCGTTGTTGAAGGTGGGGAACCAACCGTTGTTCCAAATGTTGAAGGAGACCGGACAACCGCATCGGTTGTAGGCTTTTCTAAAGAAAATGAACGCTTGGTTGGTTCGACCGCAAAACGACAGGCGGTTACGAACCCTGAGGCAACTGTCTACTCTGTTAAACGTTTTATGGGGCGGCGTTTCCAAGAAGTACCGGAAGAACGATCCCGTATGCCCTATAAAGTGGCAGAAGGTGCCAATGGCCAGGTCAGTATAAACATAGAAGATAAATCGTACTCAGCACCGGAAATTTCAGCGGCGGTACTGCAAAAAATGAAACAAACAGCTGAAGATTATCTAGGAGAATCTGTTAGTGAAGCTGTAATCACCGTGCCAGCTTATTTCAATGATAGTCAGCGGCAAGCTACTAAAGATGCTGGCCGAATTGCTGGGTTGGATGTTAAACGAATCATTAATGAGCCGACGGCAGCTTCCCTTGCCTATGGTCTTGACAAGAAAAGTAACGAAAAAATTGCAGTCTTTGATCTTGGTGGTGGTACATTTGATATCTCGATTCTTGAAATTGGTGATGGTGTTTTTGAGGTCATGGCAACTAATGGGGACACCCATCTGGGGGGTGATGATTTTGATGACACGATCGTAGATTTTTTAGCAGATGAATTTAAAAAAGAAGCGGGCATTGATCTTCGGTCTGATTCTATGGCTCTTCAACGCTTGAAAGAAGCAGCTGAGAAAGCCAAGTGTGAGCTTTCAACCGCAGGACAAACAGAAATTGCCTTACCATTTATTACGGCGGATGCTTCAGGTCCCAAACACCTTAATCGAACTCTAACACAGGCTCAGCTTGAGCAGCTTGTTGACCCACTCATTCAAAGATTAATAGCTCCGTGTCAACAAGCAATATCAGATGCTAGCTTATCAACCACAGATATTGACGAGGTTGTACTTGTTGGTGGTTCGACCCGTATGCCAAAAGTTCAGAAAATTGTCAAAGAATTGTTCGGAAAGGAACCTAACAGAGGAGTAAATCCTGACGAAGTTGTAGCTATTGGTGCTGCGATACAAGGGGCAGTACTTTCTGGAGATGTCAAAGATGTCCTCTTACTTGACGTAACACCTTTATCTCTTGGAATCGAGACTCTCGGTGGGGTATTCACTAGACTTATAGATCGGAACACGACAATTCCCAGCAAAAAGAGTCAGGTTTTTTCTACTGCGGCAGACAACCAACCTTCGGTGGAGGTTCATGTTTTACAAGGCGAAAGAGATATGGCATTATATAACCGTTCTTTGGGGAAATTTCATCTTGATGGCATCCCCCCAGCTCCTCGGGGCATGCCACAAATAGAGGTCACATTTGATATCGATGCAAATGGGATTCTCCAAGTTTCTGCTAAAGATATGGGTACCGGAAAAGAGCAACAGATCCGGATAGAGGCTTCAAGTGGCTTATCTGAAACAGAAATTGACAAAATGGTAAAAGATGCTGAAGCTCATGCTGAGGATGATTCAAAAAAGAAAGAAGAAATTGAGCATCGTAATCAAGCAGATCAACTTGTTTATTCAACTGAAAAATCAATTTCTGAACATGGTGACAAGCTATCTCCAGAAGATAAAGATGCTATCAATAATGCATTAGAGGAGCTAAAGAAATCTCTCGAAGGTAGTGATATTGCAATTATCAAAGCTGCTACAGATAAACTTACTCAGGCATCCCAAAAACTTGCGGAAATTCTTTATCAACAAGCCCAGGCGGCACAAGCATCAACTGGGCCAGCGGGTGAAGAAGGCCCTAGCGTTGAAAATATACAAAATGATCCTCAAGCTGGTGAAGACCCAAATAGAAAGAAAAAGAAAGACGATGGTGCTATAGATGCTGATTATGAGGTGGTAAATTAACTCACAAAAAAGCTCCTGACAGGAAACTTGTCAGGGGCTTTTGTTATTTACGTTATATAATACTTTAATAGACTTCATTTTTTGGATATGGCATGAAAAATGAATTTTTTTTAGGTCAGGGATTAGGTAATGATTACATCGTACTTGACCCAAATAATTTGACCTTCCCGTTAACCCCTGGCAATATTAAAAAACTCTGTGATCGAAAAACGGGAGTAGGGAGTGACGGAATTCTCACTCTCGAAAAATCCAAAAAGGCAGATTTTGGCCTAAAAATCTGGAATTCTGACGGAAGCGAAGCAGAGATTTCAGGAAATGGCCTTCGGATTTTTGCCAAATACCTCCATGCAACTACTAGAACACAAAAACATTTTTTTTCTGTCGAAACACCAGGAAGATGTGTTCAGATTGCCATTAACTTTGATGCTCAAGGGTTAGCTGTAGGGGCAAGTGTTGAGATGGGCTGTCCTACTTTCAAGCCCTCCCAATTGCCCTGTACATTGGATATCAAAGAACTGATCAATCAACGAATCAAAGTTGACGAGGATGAATTAATCTTTACGGGGGTAAGCGTCGGGAACCCACACTGCGTAATCTTTAACCCTAGGGGATACTCGTGGAATCGTAACGATCTACTGAAATTAGGGCCTAAGCTTGAGCATCATCCTATCTTCCCAGATAGAATCAATGTTCAACTAGCAGAACAATGCGATGTTCAGGTCATACGTATTCTCATATGGGAACGAGGCGTGGGAGAAACTCAATCTTCCGGATCATCCGCTTGTGCAGTAGCTTCTGCAGCTTTCCGACTAGGCCTGGTCGATGCTCCCGTGACTATTCAATCTCCTGGTGGTTGTATGAAAGTTGAAAGAGACAGGGACTTTAACTTGACTTTATCAGGACCGGTCAGTGAGGTCAAACGAGGGGTACTTAGTTCAAGGCTCTTAAGGGACCTCTAGATACTCAAGAAGCCACTACAATTTGCTTGACATGAACAGGTCTAATTTCTATATTCAATCGCTGTTGTTTTTGAAATTTTCCTCGGTAGCTCAATGGCAGAGCGGGTGGCTGTTAACCACTAGGTTGTAGGTTCGAATCCTACCCGAGGAGTTCTTCATCCCCGCAAGTATTTTCCAAATCATTAATTTTTATTTTTTTCTAAGCAAATCTAACCTTTTTATAACTCCCTGGAGAAATTATTCCAACCTAGATTATATCAAAAAAAGGAAATATAAAAACGAACCATCTATATTGCATTAAAACCAACAAGTTAATAATAATTATGGCAAATTTGTGTTTCCCATGAGATACCTATCTACTTCCCGAGCCGCGGAACGACCTTCCTGAATTGCCCATACTACTAGACTTTGTCCCCTGCGGGCATCTCCTGCAGCGAAAACACCTTTTACATTAGTTGAATATGTGCTATCCTTTGCCTTGATATTAGTCTTGGGATCTCGTTCAAGTTTGAGTTGTTCTAAAACGGTCTCTTCGGGACCCGTGAACCCCATGGCTAAAAGAACAAGGTCGGCAGGCCATTCCTGCTCTGATCCTTTAATCGGAGAAAAAGGTACTCCTTTATCGGGGGCTGCCCAATCAAGATCTATGGTTCGAATTGCCTTAATGTTACCAAAACTATCGTTAAGGAATTCTACTGTACTTGTTTTATAGCGCCTAGGGTCAGCTCCAAAAACCGCCTTAGCTTCTTTCTGCCCATAGTCCAGCTTATACACGGCAGGCCATTGGGGCCAAGGATTATCTTGTAATCGTTCTAAAGGCGGCTTGGGAATTACATCAAACTGGTGGATCGATTTGCAACCATGACGAAGGGCTGTGCCCACACAATCTGTTCCCGTATCGCCACCTCCAAGTACAATTGTGTGTCTGTCTCTAGCTGATATATAATTATTATCTGTATGTTCCGAATCTAGAAAACTTTTTGTATTACCTGTTAGAAATTCCATCGCAAAATGAATCCCATTCAAATCATGCCCAGGTATGTTTTGAAGAAAATTATTGGGTTTAGTTGCGCCTATACAGACAACCACAGCATCGAACAAATTTAATAGATTAGCAGCAGGAATATCCTTGCCAATTTCTACCCCAGTTTCAAAGATTATCCCCTCTGCTGTCATCTGATCAAGACGACGTTGAAGAATTTTCTTTTTATCTAGTTTCATGTTAGGAATACCATAAACGAGTAACCCTCCAATCCGATCTGCCCTTTCAAAAACTTTAACCGTATGCCCTGCACGATTAAGCTGAGCAGCACAAGCTAGCCCAGCTGGGCCAGAACCAATAATAGCTACTTTTTTCCCCGTACGCTTATCTGGTATTTCCGGATTTATCCAACCTTCCTCAAAGCCTCGATCGACAATCTCGCATTCGATTGATTTAATTGTAACTGGTTTACTATTAATACCTAGCACGCAAGATCCTTCACACGGTGCAGGGCAAACCCTTCCTGTAAACTCAGGAAAATTGTTAGTCTTATGAAGCTGTTGAAGGGCTTCTTGCCAGCGATTTTGATAAATGAGATCATTCCAATCAGGAATCATATTGTTCAGTGGACAGCCAGAAACACCAGGGCCCTTACCCATATTTATACCAGTATGACAAAATGGTATACCACAATCCATACACCTCGCAGCTTGCTCCTGCAAAGTTTTTACTTCGCCTGGGGTACCTATCTCGTTCCAATCATCTAACCGATCTAGAACTTCCCTGGACTCTAATTCCACCCTATCAAAATCTAAAAACCCTGTAACTTTACCCATATAAAATTGAAATTCGCTATGAATCTCTTCTCTCTTTCATAATTTGGGCAACTCTATTCGACAAAAATCACCCGTTTTTAGTTGGTTTCTACCTTTGTCCCTCGCTCTAAAATTTTGCTTAGTAGAACTTTCTTATAATCTACAGGCATCACTTTAACAAATTTTGTTCGTGTTTCGGACCAGGATCCCAAGATCTCTTTACCTCGAACACTCCCGGTATAATGCACATGCGTTTCTATCAATCGCAGTAACTCAGATAGATCCTCAGGATTAACTAGTGGTTCCAAATCGACCGACTCTCGGTTGCACAGAGTTGAAAAAACCCCGCCTTCATCCAAGACATAGGCTATTCCACCGCTCATACCCGCAGCGAAGTTTCGACCGACCGAGCCAAGTACGACAACTCTCCCTCCTGTCATATATTCACAACCATGGTCCCCAACTCCCTCAACTATAGCCTCTGCCCCGCTATTACGAACCCCAAAACGTTCACCAGCACGACCACAGAAGAATGCTTGCCCTCTAGTTGCACCGTAAAGGGCAACATTACCGGTGATCACGTTATCAGCTGCAGTAAAATTCACCTTAAATGGTGGGAACACTGATATAATCCCCCCGGATAATCCCTTCCCTGTATAATCATTCGTTTCGCCTTCTAGGGACAAGGAGATCCCCCCTGCTAGAAATGCACCAAAGCTCTGCCCTGCTGCACCCTTTAGTTTGACTTGTATGGTATTTTTTGGCAGACCCCTTTCACCATACTTCCTGGAAACTTCAGCACTTAACATAGCACCAATTGTTCGGTCCGTATTCTGAATGGAATAATTTAATTGCACCGGAGAACCTTTTTCAATAGACTCCTTGGAATCCTTGATCAAACGACGGTCAAGTTTTACCTCCAATTGGTGATCTTGAACCTCGCAACAATATCTAGCAAAATGTTCCGGAACTCTGATAGTCGTGAGCATTTTTGCAAAATCCAGTCCCTTTGCTTTCCAATGATTAATTGCCAATTTGGGTTCTATGCAATCGGACCGACCTACCATTTCGTCAACAGTCCGAAAACCAAGCATAGCCATATGTTCCCGCAACTGCTGAGCTATAAACATCATAAAATTTATAACTGCTTCAGGTTTCCCAGAAAAATTTTTTCGCAACTTTTCATCCTGAGTTGCTACCCCGACAGAACAGGTATTCAAATGGCACTTACGCAGCATAATACATCCAGTCACTACTAAAGGAGCTGTTGCAAACCCAAACTCTTCAGCACCCAACAGGCAAGCCATAGCTACATCCCGACCAGTTTTCATCTGTCCATCAGCTTGTACGACAATACGACCCCGAAGATTATTTTGTACTAGTATTTGTTGAGTTTCAGCTAGCCCCAATTCCCAGGGCACCCCCGTATGCTTCATGGATGATTCTGGAGATGCTCCAGTACCTCCATCATACCCACTGATCAACACCACGTCTGCCTTCCCTTTCGCGACCCCCGCAGCAACAGTACCAACACCAACTTCAGAAACTAACTTTACGTGAATTCGAGCTTTATCATTGGCATTTTTAAGATCCTGAATTAGCTGAGCTAGATCCTCAATTGAATAAATATCATGATGTGGTGGTGGTGAAATAAGACCTACACCTGGAGTTGAGTTTCGGACACGAGCAATGTCCTCTAAAACCTTGTGACCTGGAAGCTGCCCTCCTTCTCCGGGCTTTGCTCCCTGGGCCATTTTAATTTGCAGATCAGTTGCATTTACTAGATAGTGACTAGTCACACCAAACCGACCTGACGCTACCTGTTTTATATTACTATTACGCCAATCACCATTGCTATCCGGATCAAAACGTTCTTGATCTTCACCACCCTCGCCAGAATTACTTCTACCACCTATTCGGTTCATAGCAATTGCTAAAGTTTCGTGTGCTTCCTTACTAATAGAGCCAAAAGACATGGCACCTGTAGAAAACCGTTTAACAATTTCTTGGACTGGCTCTACCTCTTCTATCGGCACCGAATGTTGTACCTTCTTAAATTGAAAAAGCCCTCTCAATGTGCCCAGATGCTGACTTTGACTATCTATACTGTCTGTAAACTGTCGAAAAATTTGATAGTCTCCCAATCGGGTAGAATTCTGCAGTAAGGCCACTGACTGAGGATTAAATTGATGGTACTCTCCATCTGCACGCCACTTGTAGTAACCACCATCCTCAAGAAGAGGGGAATGAGGTAAAGGTCTATCGGGATAACCTTGGCTGTGATGTTTACGATATTCTATTTCGATCTCTTGTAGTCCAATTCCCTCTATTCGAGAATTGGTCCATGTAAAATATTTCTCTATAACTTTTTGTTGTATTCCAAGAGCCTCGAAAATCTGTGCTCCATGATAGGACCTAATTGTGGAAATACCCATTTTAGACATCGTTTTCAGAATACCTTTACATAGCGCCTTAATTAGGTTTTCCTGTGCTATTGTACCGTCGCAATCAATCAAACCATCCGAGGCTATCGATCTAACGGTCTCAAGTGCTAAGTAAGGATTCAGAGCAGTTGCACCATAACCAATAAGTAGACAACAATGCATTACCTCTCTGGGCTCTCCCGTTTCTACTACTATTGATGCCTGATCTCGCAATCCCTCTCGGATAAGGTGGTGATGAACAGCCGACGTTGCGAGCAAACTGGGGATCTGAATCCAATCCCGATCCATACCTCGATCGGATAGAATTAGGACAGTGACACCCTCTTCTCTTATAGAACGGGAAGCTTTGATACACAGTTCATTTACTGCAACTTCAAGAGCATCTGATAATGACGTTTTTCTAAAAAGCATGGGCAGAGTTTTGGATTTCAGGTCGTCGTAATTTAGACTCTGAATCTGGGATAATTCAGTATTAGTTAGCACGGGTCGACTTATTCGAACCTGACGACAATGCTCGGGCGTCTCAGTTAATAGATCATTCCGGGGTCCAATCGAGCTTGCTAGAGATGTAACTAATTTTTCACGAATAGCATCCAAAGGAGGATTGGTCACCTGAGCAAATAACTGTTTAAAGTAATGGAAGAGGAGTTGTGGCTTATTCGATAGAACTGCTAATGGTGTATCATTACCCATAGAGCCAATGGGTTCATCCCCTTCAGTTGCCATGGGACTTAGTAAAATTTCCAGCTCCTCATTAGTATAGCCAAAGGCTTGTTGATGTTCTCTTAGCAATTTCTTATCATAACCTGGGGTGGCAGAGGATATTGGAAGGTCTTCTAAGTTAATCATGTTATTGGAAACCCATTTACGATAAGGTTTACTAGAGCTTATCTCATATTTTATTTTCTCATCAGCAACAAGACAGCCACGTTCAGTATCAACAAGGAACAGCCGACCAGGTTCTAGTCGACCGCGATCAATTATCTTTTCTGGATCGATGTCTAAAACTCCAGCCTCCGATGCTCCTACCACAAAATCATCGTTGGTAACCACATACCGGAAAGGCCTAAGTCCGTTACGATCGAGTGTAGTGCAAATACGATTTCCATCACAGGCAGCTATGAGAGCTGGTCCGTCCCACGGCTCTAACAAACAACTCTGATACTCATAGAATGCTTTTTTATTATCTGGCATGACTTCACAGTTTTCCCATGCCTCAGGGATCATCATCATAAGTGCGTGGGGTAAAGAGCGCCCAGCAGAGACAAGGAGTTCAAGTACACTATCGAAACCTGCGCTATCACTAGCTCCCTCGTGAATGATTGGGCTTAATTTAGTTATATCGTCACCGAAAAGTGCTGAAGATAAACTGCATTCCCGTGAATGCATCCAGTTCTTATTACCCCTTATAGTATTTATTTCCCCATTATGACAAAGCATCCTATAGGGGTGAGCTAATTGCCAGGAGCCGAGAGTATTCGTACTGTACCTGGAATGGACTAGAGCTAAAGCGGTAACAATCATTTCATCGTTAAGATCATCGTAAAAAGAACCAAGTTGGTCTGCTCGAAGTAGCCCTTTATAGATAATAGTTTTACTTGAAAGGCTCACAATGTAAAAATCATCACCCGATAATTCTTGATAAATAGCACTTTCAATAACTTTTCTAATAACATAGAGTTTTCGCTCGAACTGCTCCCGATTTTCAATATTTTTACCTCTCTTAACAAAAAATTGACGAATAAATGGAGAAGTTCTTTTTGCCAATTCTCCTATTTGATTGGCATCGGTTGGCACATCACGCCAACCCATGAAAACCTGACTTTCTGCAAGAACTGTTTGCTCAACCTTCTGTTCACACCATACCCGATTTTTAGAATCCCTCGGCAGAAAAACCATTCCAATGCCATATTCTTCCACTTCTGGGAGAGAAATATTAATTAATTGGCATTCTTTTCTAAAAAAAGCATGAGGAATCTGGAACATTAATCCAGCACCATCACCTGTAGCTGGATCACAACCGCAAGCACCCCGATGCCCCAGATTCTCTAGAACCTGGATGGCATTCCTAATTATATCGTGAGATTTATAGCCATTTAGATTAGCCAAAACACCTACGCCACAGGCATCATGATCATATGAAGGATGGTATAAACCCTGAAATTTTCTCATTATTATCCAAATCCAATACCAATTAAGGCTACGAACACGTTTTAATCGTTCATAACTTTAACTCTGAAAAAACCGGATTACCGTTGCTTTAAATCGTTTAATAAGGTTATTTGGGGAAACAAGTCAGAGGACCTAATTGCATATTCACCCTTAACACTATTAATAGAGCTACCATACTAACATATTTAATCAATCGAGTAAAGTAGAAAATAGTATCGCCATTAGATAAACAAGCATTTTTCACTGGATTAAAGTTAATGGATATTCTTTCTATCACTGACCTTGAACTAGCAGGAAAAAAAGTACTAGTTCGAGTCGACTACAATGTTCCTATTAATGCCTCGGGGAAAATCACCGATGACTCCCGAATCCTAGCTTCTTTGCCGACTATACACTACATTTTAAAACGCGGTGGAAAAGCTATTTTGATTGCCCATCTTGGCAGACCTAAAGGGATTGTTGAGAAACTCCGACTAAAACCAATAGTAGAACGACTAGCAACCCTGACAAACTACCGCGTTACTTATATCCCAGAGACTATCGGCAATACTGTCCAAAATGAAATAGGAAACTTAAAGAATGGTGAATGTCTTGTATTAGAAAATGTTCGTTTCCATCCCGGCGAGATACAAAACAACATGGATTTTGCACGTCAATTAGCCAAACTTGGAGATATTTATATCAACGATGCATTTGGCACTGCCCACCGTGCTCATGCTTCTACGGAAGGGATAACATGTTTTCTGCCCGAACGTGCAGCTGGTTTTCTTATGGAGAAGGAACTTCGATATCTCTCTGATGCCATAAATTATCCCCAGAGAAACTTCGTCGTATTACTTGGGGGTGCTAAGGTTTCAGATAAAATAGCTACAACCTTACGTTTTATCGAAATTGCAGACGCATTAATTATTGGCGGTGGGATGGCCTATACTTTTCTTGCCAGCCGTGGTGAATCAATCGGAAAAAGTCTTGTAGAAAAAAGTCAGCTTAAGACAGCTGAAGCTGTTCTAAAACGGGCTGAATTCCTCAAAAAACCGATATTACTTCCTATTGACCATATTGTAGTACCACACCCTGCAAATGAATCGTTAGCCAGGGTAGTCTCGAAAATACCGGATGGATTGATGGGTGTTGACATCGGGCCAGAGACAAGAAATAGATTTTCTGAAGCTATTGGGCGAGCTAAAACTATACTGTGGAATGGCCCCATGGGGATTTTTGAAAAACCCACCTTTTTGAAAGGGACCTCAATAATAGCAAATGAAGTGGCAACCGCGACTAAGAGGGGAACAATATCAATTATTGGGGGCGGAGATACCGCCGCCGCTATAAAAATACTTGGAATTGGAGGTGATATGAGCCATATCTCTACTGGTGGAGGTGCCTCATTAGAATTATTAGAGGGGCAGAAACTTCCTGGAATTCTTGCACTAAAAAAAATCGGCAAAACACAATGAGGGCAGAAACTTTTTAAAATATTTACAAATTGTTAATGCCAACATACATTAACGTTCTTCGGAAACAGTGTAACTGTTATTACCGTATCCGGAGTAGTTAAACTAACAATGAACTTTAAGAAAAAATTTTATCAATTAGTAGATATAACCACTACCAGAGTAACTTGGAGGATATAGATGGCTCAGATAACCTCTACCACTTCTCATAGCCTCAAAGAATACCGCCTGCTCCCAAGGTTAACGCGATCAAAAGGTGGTGCTCAGAATGTTTCTCTAGAGACTAGACTCTGTCGCCTGAATGATGACTTTCTTTGTCTTCGAACTCCTTTTCTCAGTGCAGCTATGCAAGCGGTTACAAGTGTCGAACTAGCGATCGCCATGGCTCAGTTAGGTGGCATGGGGGTTTTCCCTGTAAGTCAAACGATCGAAGAACAGTGTACAAAAATTGATGCGGTAAAACGATTTAAGGCCGGTTTCCAGACCGCAATTGTCACACTGTCTCCCAAACAAACAATTAAGGAAGTCATTGCTATAATTAATGACACTGGTTATTCCACATTTCCTGTTACCCAAAATGGGGTATTTAATGGGAAATTAGTTGGGGTTATAACAGACAAAGATTTTGATGAACGTTACGACCAGGACCAGCTTGTCCAAGACCGCATGAAGCGAGATGTCCAATCGGGAACTGAAAATGACGATTTAAAAACAGCAAATACTCGTATGATCGAGTATGGCCGTGGCTTTTTACCTATTGTTTCACCCGATGGTATGTTAGTATCTGTGGTATTCAAAAAAGATCTAGATAAACATATTCGTCATCCTCACTCCACAGAAGATGGGCAAAAGCGACTGGTAGTTGGTGCTGCTGTATCCACTCATTTGGAGGATCGAGAACGTGTTAGAACATTGATTGAACACCAGGTGGATGTAATTGTCATTGACGCATCCGATGGCCACACAGAATATCAAGGAGAGATGTTAAAATGGATCAAATCTCATTATGATATTCCGGTTATAGCTGGTAATGTGGTAACAGACGAAGGATTCAATTATCTAGCTGAATGTGGTGCTGATGCTATTAAAATTGGGATGGGAATAGCATCTGGATGCACAACTCAGATGGTTAAGGCAACAGGGCGGGGACAGGCTACAGCAATTCAGGAAGTTGCTAAAGCTCGTGACCAGTGGACAATAAAGCAAGGTACATACCTTCCTCTTATTGCTGATGGAAGCATTCAAGGCCCGGCAGATATGCTTATCGCACTTTCTCTGGGAGCTGATACACTTATGATGGGTAATCTTCTAGCAAGATTTACTGAAAGCCATGGTGAATTAGTACGAAATGCGGGAGGGGACCTTGTGAAGGAATATTGGATGGAAGGAAGCAAAAAAGCATTTAATAACCGGCGTTATGCCCAACTTGCTAACACATTTTTTGAAGAAGGCATTGTTGGCCAAGTTCCCCATGCCGGGTCTGTCTACGATAAATTACCTGTCGTTATGCAGATGCTCCGATCTGGCATGGCTACCGCAGGATGTCCCAACATTGATGCACTTCATAAGGATGCAATCCTTGAACTGCAATCTTCAGTTTCTCTGCAAGACAGTGGAGTACACGACATGTCCTCTGTTCAGTCGATACAGGAAATTTAGCATAATTATTTCTGCCGGTTCAGTTCAAAAATGTTTTTCTATGGAATCCCCTTACTCCAAATTTGGACAGGTTTGCAACGGGTTTTATTTATGCAATAAGGCACAAAACCTTTTTACATAATAACTCTTAAGACAGAACTAAATCTTTAATCTATACGGATATTGTATTAGTCCTTACAGATCATCCTCAGAAGCCTGTTGAACCTCAAAATAAAGGCTCAACAAGCTAGGCCATTAGAATACAGTCAGTTTTTCAAGTTCAATATGTGAGTAATAAAATAGAAAATAATCTTTCTGGAGCCTGTCTTATGAAATTTATCCCATGCTTGGTCTTTTTATTCATTCCAATGATCCTTTTCTGTACTCCGGGTTTTATTTGGGGACAAGCCAATGATGATGCACGTTATATCGCAAAACATTATGAAAAACTAGAACGCTATATACCGATGCGTGACGGGATTCGGCTTTTCACCTCGATCTACATTCCTAAAAATAACACAAAAAAGTATCCTATCCTTTTGCAGCGCACACCATACAGCGTAGCTCCCTACGGGGGAAAATTAAAATCCCGGATAGGGCCTTCTATGCTTTTCGCAAGGGATGGATACATTATTGTCTACCAAGATGTGCGGGGGCGTATGATGTCGGAGGGCATTTTTGAAGCTGTACGGCCCCATAATTCCCCAAAGAGATCCAATATGGATATTGACGAAAGCACCGATGCTTATGATACTATTTCCTGGCTACTAACAAATATATCTAATCACAATGGACGAGTAGGAGTTTGGGGAATATCAGCTCCCGGATTCTATGCTACCCACGCTCTAATTAACGCTCACCCAGCTCTCAAAGTGGTTTCTCCCCAGGCCCCCGTTACCGATTGGTGGATTGGGGACGACAGGCATCACAACGGGGCATTTCAGCTGCAGGCTAGTTTTAGTTTTCTATCCTTTTACGGCCACCCAAGACCAAAACCTACAACAAAACGGGCCACTGGATTCAGTGATTATGGGACCGCTGATGGATACCAATGGTATCTCGACCTTGGGCCTCTTTCAAATATTAATAAAAAATATTTACTCGGTAAGAATAAGATTTGGAATGATATGATGAACCACCCTAATTATGATACATTCTGGCAATCGAGGACCCCACTTCCCCACCTAAGAGATATAACCCCTGCCGTTCTCATTGTCGGGGGATTTTTTGATGCCCAGGATCTATATGGTCCTTTAAAAACTTATGCTGCTATTGAAAAAAATAATACTGGTGTCCACAACCATCTCGTTATGGGACCCTGGTGGCATGGAGGTTGGTCAAGCGGTAGTGGCCGGAATTATCAGGATATTTATTTTGAACAACCAACAGCGACACAATACCGAGAAAAAATTGAATTCCCATTTTTTAACTATTATCTGAAGGATACGCCAAATCCTAATTTGGCCGAAGCCAATATTTTTGTTACTGGTTTGAACAAGTGGTTTCATTTTGATCAATGGCCACCAGAAAAAACGAAAGACTTATCTCTATATTTAAAACCAAATAAGAAACTATCTTTTGATTCACCCGTAGGAACAAATGATTATGCTGAATATGTTAGTGACCCGGCAAAGCCTGTACCACATACCTCCCAAATTGTTATTACCCGAGATGACAAATATCTTATTCAAGACCAACGGTTTGCAGCATCCCGCTCAGATGTTCTTGTCTTCGAGTCAGAAGTCCTTCAAGAAAACCTAACGATAACTGGTGAACTTTTTGCACACCTCTATGTTACCACTACGGGTGAAGATGCTGACTTCATTGTTAAACTAATAGATGTCTATCCTGATGTTACCAAAGATACAAAAGGGAACCCTAACAGTCCAAAAATGAGTGGTTTTCAACTCATGATTAGGGGCGAAGTTATGCGAGCACGGTACCGAAACAGTTTTACTAATCCAGAGCCTATGACCTCTGGAGAAATCACAGAAATTGTTTTTGACATGCAAGACGTCGCCCACACCTTTTTAAGAGGACACAGGGTGATGGTACAAATACAAAGCACTTGGTTTCCTATGGTGGATAGAAATCCACAAACTTGGATGCCTAGTATTTACGAAGCAGATGCAGATGACTACAAAAAAGCTACCCACAGAGTATATTTTACCAAAAAATTCCCTTCACATCTGTCCTTAAAAGTGTTGGAGTAATTTTTTCAATCCATTCTATATCAAACATAATTGAACCCATATAACGGGATCTGGAGAGGAAATACACTTTGGACCAAGTTCCGTAGCGGACCATCTGGAATGTTTGTAATGGGATCCTCCTGGGGTGATAAAGTCCCAAAGACAAAAGCTCCTAATTGATCCCGTTCAATGATATGATGTTGCCCACCACATTTAAAAAGTATGGTTCCGTTTAAAACTTCCCACTCTAGCAACAATTGCCCCAAAACATCTTTGATATAAGAATCCAAGAGTTTTAGAAGTTTTTCAGGTTGGAGCACAAGAATTGTCCCGGGAAATCCTAGAGGATTTGGTCTAATACCATAAGATCGAACCAAAGAAGCCATTTCAATATCAGATTCGGCTATTACCATCTCGACAAATTCCACCCCATAGCGATCATACAGGCTAGGTAACCCTCGCATGATTGCTGATCGCGAACCAGAAATTTCAACTAGCCTTACTCTAGAACTATCTTCTTTCTGAATACCAGCGTAGGCAACCAACTGGTTATCCTCGTAGACACCTACAACCTCACCAGCCCGATCACAAATCCATTGAGCGTTTATTACGGCTTTTAAGTCTTTATTAGATCTAATATAACGACTCGATTCTTGTGCATATAAATTAGTCATTTTAGTTAAATCATAATTTTCTACCATACGGAGCTGGGTATTACCAAAGGGTATTACCCCTCGAGGAATAGCATAGTGAGTATATCTCCCTATCTGTTTTGCACCTAGACGAGTGTAAAGGCCTCTCCCTCCTGATATAAACATTAAAAGCGTATCCTGGTTTTCAGCATGACTAACTGCCGTCTTCATTAACAAAGTGGCAAGGCCTTTTCTCCTGTATTTGGAGTTAGTGGCTACTGCTCCTATACTCATGGTTGACATTCGATAGCCACAAATTGATATATCTCGAGTTAATGTTCCAACATGAGAGACCACTATACCATTATCAACCATGACGAGCAGATTTTCAAAGTTTTTGGAATCAAAAAGAAGGGGATATTGTTGCTCCATTTTCCCATCACCATCATTTCGAAACACATTATTGATAAGTATACAAAGAGAATCAAACTCATCGGGTTCTAATCCTCGAGGTCCTTCCACTTGGCTACTCCTGTTTTGATCTAGTATAAAATAGAAAATACGGTTTCGACTGGTAATTTGACAAACAGCTAAAGCTCTATATATTCCCCTGAGATAGGACTGTCAACAGCACAATTGGGTCGTGTAGATATATAACCTGAGGAATGGAAAATCAGAAAATTGATTCTTACCCTTATTATTGTTATTGAGAGATAATTAACCCATGTATATTTCTGAAATATTCTATTCTATACAAGGTGAAGGCCTGTTCAGTGGTATTCCTTCAGTATTCATACGAACATCGGGATGTAATCTTCGCTGTCTTTGGTGTGATTCTCGCTATACTTCTTGGGAACCTGAAGGAAGTGAATATACCATTGAAGAGATAGTGGAAAAAACTATCGAATTCCCAACCCGCCACGCTGTTATTACGGGAGGGGAACCACTTCTAATGAAAGATTTGGCTGAACTTGCAGAATCTCTCCATACAAAAGGATACCATATTACTATAGAAACCGCTGGCACCTTGTATACTGACCTAAATTGTGATCTTATTTCTATCAGCCCCAAATTGTCTAATTCAACACCCTGGATAGTGGAAAACGGGAAGTATTCTCAAAACCATGAAAAATTGAGAATTAATATTCCTGTAATCAACCGGTTCTTAAGAAACTACCCTTATCAAATTAAATTTGTAGTTGATGATAAAGAAGATCTTATCGAAATAGAATTAATACTGAACGAATTAAATAATGTCGACCGCACCAGAGTTCTTCTTATGCCCCAAGGAAAGACCATCAGAGAATTAAATGAAAAGGGTGTCTGGGTAGCTGAAGCTTGCAAGGCACAAGGGTTCCGTTTTTGTCCGCGAATACATATTAATCTTTATGGTGATACCAGAGGAACCTAGCAAATAACAATTTCCCGCTTGTCTTGGAGCTCTTCTCTTCTTATTTTCGGGTTGCTATAACAGTTTGGGCAAATTCCCTTAAACAACTATTGGAGCTTTATTTAATATTAAACTTTTACAAGATAACCATTTGCAAAAGTTATTAATCAGGAGTAACCATGTCCAACTATGACAGAGATTGGGATAGTGGCGTTGTAGCTTATCCGGACCCCAATATTGATATCATAGACCCACGATTCAAACCCTACATATTACATACAGCAGCGATAGAACGACTACATACGGGCGCTCGGTGGGCTGAAGGTCCAGTGTGGATAGGAGATTACCGCTGCCTTCTATGGAGTGATATTCCTAATAACCGAATGTTACGGTGGGCCGAAGAAACTGGAAAAGTTAGCGTTTTTCGGCAACCTGCTAATAATACTAATGGAAATACAAGAGATATAGAAGGTCGACTTATCTCATGTGAACATGATACTCGGAGAGTAATTCGAACCGAACATGATGGAACAATGACTGTTTTGATCGATAGTTTCGACGGTAAACGTCTTAATGCCCCAAACGACGTAGTTGTCCATTCTGATGGGTCAATTTGGTTTACCGATCCAGGGTACGGGATACTAATGAACTACGAAGGGCACAAAGCCGAGTTTGAGAATCCGACCCGGGTGTACCGGCTCGAACCCGAGCGTGGTCGGACAACAGTAGTGGCTGATGATTTTGTAAAACCTAACGGTCTCTGTTTTTCACCTGATGAATCACGTCTTTACGTTGTAGACACTGGAGCATCTCATGATGCTGACGGCCCAGCTAATATACGTGTATTGGAATTAGCTAATGGCAAAGTCATTCGGTCTCAGATTTTTACTGACATGAAGCCAGCATCTTCTGATGGAATTCGAACAGACGAAGATGGTAACTTATGGGCAGCCTCTGGTTGGGGGGGGCCTGACACAAATGGCGTAATTTGTTTCTCCTCTGAAGGTGATAAATTAGGGATGATACATCTGCCAGAACCATGTGCTAATCTTTGTTTCGGTGGAATAAAAAGAAATCGACTTTTTATGACAGCCAGCCAATCTCTCTATGCTCTTTTTGTGGAAACTCAAGGGATACTGTAACCATGAATGACATCGATCTCTCTGAGAAAGATTCCTTGCTTATTTTTGATTTTGATGGGGTTTTGTTAAATTCTGTCGTTGAGATGTCCGTTACTGCCTACAATGCAGTTTCTGGAGAACTTGTCACCTCACCAGATAATCTTCCAGGAAACTCAGCAAAACTTTTTCTTACCAATCGATACCATGTCCAACCTGCTGGAGATGCCCTTAATCTTATGGAATGGTGTTTAGCAAATAGTACACTACCTGGAAACTCGAGATTGAAAGATTCTGAATATTGTTCTATTCGTGATGGTTCAGATGTTTCGCTTGTGGAACGGACAGAGAGTTTTTTCTCGGCAAGAAAACGTTTCGTTGATTATGACATTCATAGATGGCAATCTCTTAATTCGGTATATGAGCCAGTTTGGGAAATATTAAAAGACCGCAATACTAAAAAGCTAATAATCCTGACAAATAAAAACAGTGCTGCTACTTTTACCTTGTGCCACCATTTCAAACTTCCTGTTCTTGAGGAAAATATTTATTCTGGAGACGGTGGAATTACCAAAATTAATAATCTACTTAAGATCCACTCCCGGTTCCAGCGGTCAAAATACTCCTTCATCGACGATTCTATAGGAAATCTGGATGAACTCAATTCGTACTTTAGGACACAAGAACCTGTACTGGAACTTATGCTGGCGACTTGGGGTTATACCGGCCCTGAAGACCAACACCGAGCTCGTCAAGCTGGTTACCCTATTCTTGACCAAGGAGATCTCATTTCCCGCATACTCTCTACTAAAGACCTTGGCATTGATATGGAAAGTCCATGAACCAAACCCAAAAAGACAACCAAATTAAAGAACTAGAAATAATTAAAATGATCCCGAATCTTAGGGCCTTAGTAGTGGGTGACATTATGCTTGATGTCTATGAGTTCTGCAATACTGTTGATAGCAAACCCATAGATTCAGAAAAGTTGGGGAAACGAGCTTATAAAGCGAAAAAAACTATCAAAACCCTTGGAGGAGCCGGTAATGTGGCTGCGAACTTAGCCTCTCTTGACGTTAAAACGTCACTTATTGGACTAACCGGTCAGGATGAAAACTACTTTAAGATCTGCGAACTCGCTAATGAAAAATCTATTAAGCACGGATTGATCCAAGATGCTAATAGGCCCACTACGACTAAAACCAGACTTTATTTAGATGACGAATATCTTCTTCGGCGTGATACAGAGGTAACAAAAAAACTGGGAAGAAAAGTTTGTGCCAAACTTTTAGATGAGGTTTTTGGCTTATTACCTAGTACGGATGTAGTTGTTTTGAGTGATTATGATAAGGGGATCTTTACTGCAGAAAGTGCAAAGCCAATAATCAAGCAATGTCGATTTCTAGGCATCCCAGTGATTGTCGATTTTAAACCAGTTAACAAAGATCTATTTTATGGGGTAAATATAATTGCTCCAAATGCAACAGAGGCGGCAGAACTTATTAAAGATTTTTCTTTAAAAAAACTAAAATCAAGCTGTAAAAACCTACATGATTTACTAGGTTGCTTGAATACCGTAGTAACATTGGGAGAATATGGAATCTGTGGTATTGAATCCACTAAGTTTTTCCATATACCAGGTTACGACGTCGTACCAGCAGATAGAGCTGGGTGTGGTGATACTGTTAGGGCAGGACTTGCCATAGGCGCAGCATTGGGTATACCCCTTAGAATAGCAGCAAAAATTGCTAATGATGCCGCAACAATTATCGTTCAAAAAACTGGAACATCGGTCCTGTCCCGTGTGGAACTTCAAAGTTTCATTTTAGAGAATGAATACCAAAAACGTTGGTAACCGATTCGGTAACCTGAGAATTTTTAAGGAACAATATTACTAAGTGATGAAAACAGCAGAACTAAATGTCTTCTGAGACGTCTAAATAAAAATTATGATTAAACATAAGAAACAAAATACATATAAGAGTTTCATTCAAACAAGAATAGCGTGGAGCGAGGTAAAAAAACTTTTTATTCTCCCAATCATCTTGGTTTTGGTAGCTTGTCAAACGGGACCAACCGTGGATGGGTCTGATGAAAAATCTTTCGATACATCTATGGCCACAATCAAGGGTACGTTAGATAAAAAGGATCACGAAAAACTGGAAAAAATAATGAAAGGGTTTGAATATCTATATAGCGACAATATTATTAGTGCGCTAAATGCCTCAGCTGCTATAAAAAATCGTATCAGAACTCGTTTGGATGGCATGAATGCCACCGAAATCTTTGAAGAATGGAACGACAGAGTCGACAAAGCGATAAGAAAGTTAGAAGAGAAAAAAAATAATACAGAAACTGCGATGGAAAACCTAAAGGATGTTTTTATAAGAAGGGCAGAGTTTTACCGACAGCGAGGTCAGTCAGTTGTAAAGCTAACCGTAGAAAACAAAACAGAGCATGCGATTGGCAAGGTATATTTTAGAGGCACACTTCGTAGACGGGAAACAAGAAAATGGATTCTGGAGGATGACTTCAACTACAATATAAGGCATACGGAAGGGAAAGACTTACAGCCAGACGAGAAAGCTGTATGGAATTTCGCTTTACTTTCTCCCGCGTGGAAAAAAGTCTCCCAAAAAGCTGAAGAGTTATATTTAAGCGTTACGGTCACAAGAATAGATGGAGCCCCGGAAACTCCTATTTATGATGCTTTCACAGACCGTTTTACACGCAAAGATTCGAGAAGATTAAAAGAGTTAATCTCTCTAAAGAAATTAATTAACACTTTCAAAAATGATGAAACAAAAAACCAGAATTAGTAACTCAACTGCCTGATCCTAATTGACAATTTTATATCTTATTCTGATTATTATCCTTGGGCGGACTGGATTTTATAAATTTATCCATAGTATTAGCAAAAATTATAAACTGAGGATTATTATTACTTTCACGTAAGGCCTTAACTGCTAACCCTCCAGCCCCCTCTTCTTTAAGGGCCTTACAGTATGTTTCCATTAAAACCTCATCTAGTGGTTGCCGAGAATCGTGGTAGGCTTCAGCAAAAAAACCGAATACCATTCCCACAATACTAATCCCCACCATCATCATTAAGACACTAATTCCTTGTCCTAACGGAGTGATAGGAACTTTGTCACCATAGCCAACGGTTGTCGATGTCACTACAGCCCACCAAATACTATCACCATAGACTTTAAATACATCAGGCTGGGTTCGCCTTTCCACCTCAAAAATTATTGTTGAACTGATCATTAAGTACATTACTGTAATCAGAATGATCGGTATAATCCGTATCCTACTAGAATATAGCGATTTAGCAAATTCTGAGAGCTTTGAATTGTAACGGAACATCTTTAATAGCCTCAGAGTCCGAGCACCTCGAACCAAACCAAGTTCTTCTTGTGACAACCCAGGATAAAATCCCACCCAAAATGGTAATATACTAACCAGGTCTATCACACCCAAGGCACTAAAAATGTATTTCCTTTTGGCTGATGCGACTCTTATACGCAACAAGTATTCCAAGGTAAATATTCCGGCAATTAAACGTTCAAGCCATATGAATCCACTCCAAGCTTCTTTATCTAGACTACTAACTGTTTGGGAATACTGTAGCTCAATAAAATAAAAAATTATATTGATAGCCAAGACATATGGGCCAATACGATGTATTGCTGAAAGGAGGGAAGAAGAAAATCTAGAAATATTACACCCCCTTAAGGAATATTATAAAATGTTCCATTGGAACGTTTTTTATTTTTTGTGAAAAATAGGTTCATTTCTATACAGCAAGGCTCTCCGATTACCAATTTTTCGGATGAGCCTCACTAATTTTTTTCGAAATTTAAGATCTACGCGTACGAAGTGTTGCCAGACGCTCTTTGGACGAGGCTGCTGCAGGGAGAGCCGGTTTCTCAGCCGCTTCAAGAGCAGCTGAAATGTTAGGATCGTCAGTTATTTCTTTCTGGCCAAATGCTCCAATCTTAAGTTCTGCTGCCCGAGAAGCTGATTCTGCTTTTTCTGTCTCCTTATCCATAGCATTGAGAGCAGTATCTAAGCCTCCCATCGAACTAGTTAACCCTGAAGCCTCTCTGACTCCTTCAGCGCGTTCAAGAGCTCGTTCTTTTTTCATCTGAGCCTGTTCCATGCGGCGCTGAGCTTGTTTAAGTTGGGTTTGGGACTTCTTCAACTTTGTTGCTGCTTCATCGTAAGTCTGCCGAAGTTCCTTCGCAAAAGCTTCCGCTTCTTTATCTTCCTCACGCTCTCTCTCGATCTCGGGTTGCAAACGCTCTAATTCAGAAACTAGCTTTTCCAAACTCTCTTCCAATGTACTCTTTTGATCTTCAGCAGCCTCTGCAAGTTGGCCTTCGAGGCGCTCTGCTGCAGCCATATAACGGTCATACTGCGTCAGAAGAGCCTCAGTTTCCTCATGATCCTTCTTAACTGCCATTTCTGCTTTTCCCACTCGCTGCCCTAGTTTATCAAGCTCTTCCTCCATAAGCGATATCTGAGCTTCAGAAGCTGTTTCTGGATCGAAAGCTACCACGGCTTGAGTGAAAGATTCTAGAGCATTACCAGCCTGTTTTTTCCCAACACGGGAAAGAAATCGCCAGATCATATTTCTATCCTTTCTTGTTTCTGTATTGAATAGGGTAAAGACATATTATTTTTTATATCAAATAACACTAACTTCTTCAAGCAGAAGATCCACCCCTAAGTATAATTCGATAACTCCCTCACCAGCATTAATCAATAAAAATTCATCAATACGTTCAGGATCATCTAGATCGTGAGGATCTCCAGTAGCCACCCGAAAATAGGACATGGTTTCCTGTGACTCTTGGACCAAGTTATCATCATAGGAATTTTTGATAATTGATTCATTAACCTGAACTGGTTCTACTTGGGTATCACCATCCATCCATTCACGTATATAGGAAAATTCTTTGCCGGTACCATGAAGAACTTCCGGAGAACCTATAATACCATCTTGATTATTTAACCATCGTTGCCATTCTTTTTCTGAAGGGGGGTAAACTTCTTCATCGAGCACATAGAGTCTACATTCCACCGCTTCTCCATTCTCCGAGACCACCTGGAGAAATGCTGGAGTATTATGCAGATAGCATCGATAAGCCATTGCTCCATCACCCAGGTCAATCATGCCAATAGCCTCGATTGCCAAAGGGAATGATGGGAAATCAAACTCGATAATTCCACTAAAAGTAGATAAAGTCGCTCCCGGAATATCGACTAATCTATCAATTGCGACGCCAAGTGGAAGATTCTGATCAGCCCGTTTGGGTTTTTTCCTAAAAAAACCAACGGTTTTCTTCGCCTTTTTCCTAGCTACAGACCGAATTATATGGAAACTCATCTGGGACTTTTTACTCCTCACCCACAACTGGCTTTATATCATCTAAAGAACGCCACATTGCATCTTCAAATCGTGTCATTGGTTCGCTTCCATACGTATCAACCCATTGTTTGGACAGAATCAAGATAGCATCTACGGTTAGCGTTTCTACACTGCTATCAAAATAACCAAAAAACCAACCTTCTTGCAACTTAGGATAGGTTGCATGAGGAATTGTAGCTACCTCATAAATAGTATTGCCAAATTGATCTACTGCAGTACTGAAATAATGTTCATCTACTGCAACCATACTCAATTGATTTCCGTATTCCAACTCTGCTTCTTTCAGGAGGTCTGAATTTAGACCAGCGACAAATAACATCACGGCTCTCGGATCTTTCGAAACCTCCTTGAGAGCTTCTTCATAATTAGCAAACCTGGTCGTAAAATCACCGTATTTGGGGTCCTGAAGCACAAACCCTTCCCAAGCTCTGTGTGTCCCCGAGCCTCGGGGCCCCACATACACAACATGTCCATTTGTATCCAAATTGGAGATACCTGTGATGCCACTTTCTTCATTAACGATCAGCTGAACATACTCAGTATACAAGGTAGATTGTAGCCCCACTATCTGGTCGTCTATATCAGGGTTTTTTCGCAGATAACCGTTCAAAATATCACTCTGCACAAGAATGGCATCGACCTGATTTTGAACAAGGTTCTTTAAATTATCTTCTGAGCCATTGCTTGGCTGCAGAATCACATCAAAACCTGGCAGGTGTCCTTTAAGAATCTGACCAAATCGATGGTAATTTCCATTTTCTACTCCTGTATTAACAACAATACGGGGTTGATTAGGATCGGCAGTCGCTACTACTTCAGCAGCAAGAGCGATACCTGGAGTTACTCCCGGTGGCAAGTAATCAGAACTCCTTGGAGTTCCATCAAGGCTGGCTACTTTCTTATCTAATTCATCAAGCTTTGCCCTTAACTCAGTATTATCCTCAGCTAGTCGGTTGGCTTCTCCTCTCCACTCTTTATAACCAGCATCGTTCGCGTGATGATGAGCCATTGCATAATGGCGCCGACTACTAAGCCTATCCAGCATTGACCACCATATCAGAGCATCCCACATTCCAAAGCTTGGATATGACATAAAAGCATATCGTGGTGTCCCCCAACCCATTCCTCCATAATAACGGTCTCGGTTGGAATAATAATTATCATAGGATGTTCGGTTTTGGGCCCCTCTGTTGTAGATACTATTATTTCGATAACTACTAGTATTAGCAGCTGTATTAGATGACCTATTAAAGCTAGACTGACGTGTTCGGTGTGTCACTAGTGATTTACGTGCAGATTCACTTTGGACACGCCTTCCTACAACGGAAGATCTTGGTATTGCCCTCCGTGTTGAACTACGTGCTATGCTAGTACTATTGGGTTTGGATCTAGCGGCAGTGGCTGCTGAACGTTGGTTAGTACGGGGGGCTTGCCTGGCTACTGGAGGGGTTTGCCTTCGGGAAAACGGACTGCGCTGTCCAAAGGAACTCCGCCGATTCCATAAGGAGCGTGAACTTCTAAATCCGCCAAACCCCCGCCGAGCATATGCTTCTCTCGTGCCTAATAATTTTGTTATCTGTTCCACCGTACTATCGACGACTGGTAAGTTTTGTTCAGGTGATCTTACACGGTCGGTCAACACGGCATATTCCTCATTCTGACCTATATGCAAAAATCCACTCGTTAACATGATTAGAGAAATAATCATGCCCAATCTAAGGCGTCTATACATGCGGTACATCCCCTTTGTAATCAAAATTGATTCATATCTTGTTAACTTCAAAGATACATACTAAAATCTTCATAGGCAAGGTACAAACTATTAGAACTAGGCAAGCCTAATCTTTAGGCATACCGTTATTAAGCAATGACCATGAAGATTTTATTGCTCTGAAGATAGTTTATCAATATCATAACCGAAAGTTCTAGCCCCAAAAACCATGATAGACTCTTTAAAAATATTAAAAGTTTTACAGAAAATTTTCATGATAATTAAAAGCATCAAGCTGCGGCAGGTTACTATCCCACGTATTTATGAAACCTAAATCGGAACAACTATATATATAAATTCATTTGAACAACTATATAGCACTGTTAGAATATGGAAATATATTGACATTAATTCCTTTTTATATCACTGTTGGATAAATTTCTTATAATAATAACTCGTAACTAAGTAGGTATAGTGAATGGCCTTCGATTATTTGGAGCAACGGCGTATAATGGGGTGTTTTGCGACCGGTGTAACCGTTGTGACAACCCTGGAAAATGAAATACCGCATGGGATGACCGCTAACGCAGTGACATCATTGTCATTAAACCCTCCGCTGATATTAATATCTGTTGATTCAAAAGCTCACATGAATAACTATCTTAGAACTAGCAAAATTTTTGCCGTCAATATCCTAACAGTTGAGCATGAAGAATTATCAGTCAGATTTGCTCAGCACGGTCCGAAAGACTTCTCTGACATTGAATACCGTACTGAAATTACGGGGGCACCCATTTTTGAAAAAGCCCTAGCCTACGTTGATTGTCAGATAACTTCTATACTACCAGGAGGAGACCACGACATTTTTATAGGCGAAATCTTAGCTGGAGGCCAACAAGAAGGAAAACCTTTAATTTACTACGGTGGAAAATACAGAAGGTTGCCCGATTAAAACATATCTGATAAAATTTTGGAGTATTAATGCAATACGGCTTTATTATAGATAATAGAAAATGTATAGGGTGTCACGCCTGTACTGTTGCTTGTAAGTCAGAACACGAAGTTCCTGTCTGAGTCAACCGTACATGGGTAAAGTATATTGAAAAAGGAGTTTTCCAAATACTACAAGACATTTTTCTGTTATGCGATGTAATCACTGCGAAGACGCACCCTGTGTGGAAATATGTCCGGTAACTGCTTTATATACTCGTAATGATGGAATTGTTGATTTTGATCACCGTCGTTGATCGGGTGTAAAGGGTGCATCCAGACCTGCCCTTACGATGCACTTTATATAGACCCTGAAACCAAAACAACTGCAAAATGTAACTATTGTGCTCATCTCGTGGATATTGGTCTTGAGCCTGCCTGTGTTAATGTCTGCCCAGAACATGCTATAATCTCTGGTGATATGGCAGACGAATCAACAGAAACATCTAAGTTACTCTCTAAAGAACAGGTTTCGGTCCGAAAGGTAGAAAAAGATACAAAGCCTCAGCTTTTCTACATTGATGGCGACGAAAGCAGGATACAGAAGGTAACCGTTGGTCAATAAATCTGGTAGATATACAAGAAGAAAATGAGGGGAAGTGGCATATGAAAGTCGTAAATGGGATCCAGCCTTATACAAGTGAAGACAATGACTCCTCACGTATTTTTTGGAGAGATGGTGGGGTCCATCAGAATATTACTTTCCCTATCCATCCCGACCCAGTAAGCGGCATGCACTGCTGGCACCAAAAGGTCCGAGTTGAGAAAGCACAGGATGATGACCGATATGGAGATGTTATGGTTGATACTGAAAAATCCTTCGCCGTTTACAAAACTTGGCTAAAACAAACACGACCTGCCCCAGGGCCAGGGGGACTGCGAAGACCTCTTTGGCTGAACTGACCATTATGACCTTCCAAAGATACTTACTATTTATCTGACTAGTATTGATATAAATTTTGTCGAATATCGAAGAGAATATTTTCATCCACTACTGGAGTAGCACCAGGCCTCGAAGCGACCCAAGCACTAAGTTGATTAGCTCCTTCACTAATATTTTGGAGCGGTATGTGGTTGAGATAACCACAAGCTAATGTCGCTGTAAAAGCATCTCCTGCTCCTATTGTATCGGCAACCTGAACTTTCACCCCGTTGTGGATCACTGTTTCTGTCGGACTTAATAATATACTACCCTCCGACCCTCTTGTGACACAGACAATATCTAATTTGTATCTAGCAAGTAACCCCTCTGCTTTAGCTTCCAGATCTTTACCTTCTATATTAAGGATATTGCCTACTACTAATAATTCTTGGGCGTTTAGTTTTACAACATCTGATTGTTGAAATAATTTCTCAAGAAGGAGAGGACTATATAGTTTTTGTCTCAAATTCACATCAAAGATACGAAGAGCAGAGGGTTTCATCGCATCTATAAAAGCATTAATAGTATTTGCAGAATAAGTTTGATAACGGGCAATAGTTCCGAAGCAAACCAAATCGACTCGCGAGGCTAGTACCTGCCACTCATTTGTCCAGCTCATAAATGCCCACGCTGCATTTTGTTCTATATTAAAATATGGCTCACCATTTGATCCGATAGTAATATCAACAGTGCCTGTAGGGTGAATCTGATCTCGTTGTATCCAATCAGTGGTTAATCCAAATCCTGCTACTTTATCAATAGCAAGGCTTCCCAATCGGTCTTCCCCTACACACGTTGCTATAATTCCTTCGGCTCCCAATAGTGACGTATAATAGATAAAGTTAGTAGGAGCACCTCCAAGTTGAGGGCCAGAGGGCAATCTGTCCCACAACAACTCACCTAAACCTACTATTGTCGCTCGAGTATCTATTTTAACATACCTCATCGAAGTTCAGGATAGTATACAACGACTGGATGTATCTTTTCAATATTCAGAAAAACAACAAATAACTTGTTAGAAGTGTAAATATAGACGAATTTATGTCAAGTATTTGCACTTGATTTGCAGCCAATATGACGATACTTTTTACTTTTATAGATGATTTCACCTAAAAGTGAAGAACAAAATAGTTTCTATTATAGAATCAAACATGACCTCAGACAATCACCTCCTTACACTTCTTCAAGAACTGATTTATGCCCGGGGTCCTTCAGGGCAAGAGGAGGAGGTAAGAGATCTATGTAAGAATGAACTACAGGGAATCTGTAATGAAACTTTCGTTGATCCTGCTGGCAATCTCGTGGGTGTTTTACGTGGCACATCAACAGAAGCACCAGCGATCCGGGTAATGGCGCACTTAGATGAAATAGCTATGATTGTTAAACGTATTAACCAAGATGGAACCTTACGAGTAAATCCGTTAGGTGGAATTTCTCCAGCAAATTTTGGACAAGGACCATTAGAAATTTTAGCAGATGGAGGAATCTTACCGGGAGTACTCTCTGTTGGCCCCCAACATACCACAGAAGATTCTCCCCGTATTTGGGAAATCAAAACCAATGGTGGCAAATCGGCTATGGACTGGGGACATGTTTATGTCTTTACTAACAAAACACCGGAAGAGTTAGAAAAAGCAGGCGTTCATGCCGGCACTCGAGTAGTCATAGCCCGTTCTAGAAGGGGTATATTTGAAATTGACGACTGCTTAGGAGGTTATTTCATGGATAATCGTGCAGCTATAAGTATTCTGATTAGTACGGCTAAACATTTGAAAAAAACCCAAATTAAACCCGCCGGCGATACTTATATAGTAATGACAACTAGTGAGGAGATTGGTGGTCATGGTGCAGCATTTGCAGCCCGGACTTTACCTGGAGATTTATCGTTAGCTGTCGATTCCGGTCCCGCTTGTAAAGAGTACGGAGTATCTCTTTCAGAAAACCCAGTAGTTGTCTACGGTGATACTAGGGGTCTCTATAATAAAGAGGTGGCAGATCGCCTGGTCAAATGTGGTCAGGAGTTAGGAATAAAACCTCAATCTGCTTATTGGCAAAGTTATGGTTCAGATGCTTCAATAGCCAAAGCATTAGGACAAACGCCGAAGGCTGGGTTAGTATGTATTCCAACAGAAAATACCCATGGGTTTGAAATTATTCACCGAAATAGTCTGCACTGTTGCGTCTCGCTTCTCGCAAGTTACTTGGAAAATCCAGAATAATTTCAACATTTGGAGAATATTAATGGCACTAAAAGTAACTAATGTAGAACGGTTTATGGTCCGTGTACCCTTTACCCCTGGACAGCAAGCTGTTGCGGAAAGAACAGTCTATAACTGGTCCATCTTCGAACTTTGTAAAGTTACGACAGACGCTGGGTTAGTTGGGTGGGGAGAAACTATCGTCCATTATATTCACTCTCGGGTAACTAATCAAAGTGTACAGCGGGTGATGGGTAAAAGCCCAGCTGATATGATGCAGGATGATACTATCGGTGCTGGCTTACAGATGGCGCTTTATGATGTAGTTGGCAAGGCTTTAGAAGTACCATGTTACAAACTATTAGGAAATAAAGTAAGAGACTGGGTTCCCATATCTTGGTGGTCTAATGAGGGGCCGCCTAGCGAATGGGCATGTCAAATCCGCGATGCGATCGACAACGGTTATACAACTATAAAACTAAAACAAAGACCTTGGCACGATATAAACGAACAAATGGAAGCAATTGTAGCGGCTGCACCCGATTATTTCCGAGTTGATCTTGATGCAAACGGTACCATGCACAATGCCGCCTCTGCTATGCCCATTATGCAGAAACTTGAACGATTTAATCTTGTTGCTATGTTTGAAACCCCAATCCCTCAAACAGATATCCTAGGAAATCGTCAGTTACGTCAGGTAATTAGCCGACCTATTGCCATGCATTTTGGGATACCAAGCTACACGACGACTATTCGTGAAGCGATCTGTGATGGCTTCGTGATAAATGGGGGAGCATCACAGATACTGCGCCAAGGTATTCTAAGTGCTGAAGCTAACATGCCCTTTTGGCTTCAGATGGTTGGTAATGGCCTTACAACAACCTGGGCTGCTCATCTTGGTGCTGTTCTTTCTCACGCAACATGGCCTGCAATTACCTGCGTTAACCTTTTTAAGCACCAAATGCTCAAAAATCCCATAAAGGTTCTAGGTGGTTTTCATCGGGTACCTGATGATCCTGGATTGGGGGTTGTTGTTGATGAGGAAGCTATTAATAAATTTCTCATCTCTGATAAAGAACTAGCACCATTCCGAGACGAAGAGAAACCTTACGACTTTACTAGGCCTCGATTTATCCGAACGGCAACTTATCTTGATGGGCGCCAAGTCCATTTTTCGAATGTTCTTCAAGGATTTCAACTGGAAGCCTACAGCCCTGGTGTTAGTACAAAATATTGGAAAGAAGATGGTACAGAGGAGTTTGAAAAACTTTGGATTACAATAAAAGAACAGCCCATTATAAATGGTTAAATAAAATACATGATTTGTAAGCGATTATAAATTGGTATTGTAGATTTGCTAATTGGTATTTTCTGCTTAAGAAGTTAAATGAAGTTCCAACTTTATTGAAGATTTTTGCAATTTTGTCAGTGATACAAAGCGTGGTAGGTATGATTGTATTTTTTGCCGGTATTCTAATCTTTATCTTCCCAGTAACCCTAATTGTTTTGGCTATGTTTTTTCTGCGTAAGCCAAAGTCTATAGAAATTGTTTAGGATGATTGAAATTATAAGACTAAATAGTTACAAAGAAGTTATAAAGTATGATTATATAGCCTATAAGTAATTGATTTTACTGGCTTTGTTAGTAACGTAATTACTGAGGAGGGAGTAGGTCTATGAAGTTGGTGGGGAAAACATCAATCGTAACTGGCGCAGCATCAGGCATAGGGATGGGAACAGCTACTAGGTTAGCACAAGAAGGAGCACAAGTTGTTGCTGTTGATATTAACAGGACGGGCCTTGAGCACACAGTTGAACTGATACGACAAAAAGGCGGAATAGCTGTAGATTGCGTTGCAGATGTTGCTGATGAGAATGATGTCCAAAATATGATTCAGGTAGCCCTTGAAGCTTATGGGCAGTTGGATATCTTACATAACAATGCTTACTGGCATGCCCCCGGTCCTATATGTGATATAACTGAATCTGACTGGTCTCGAACACTTGATGTTTGCCTCAAAGCTCTATACTTGGGCTGCAAACATGCTATTCCAGCAATGAAAAAATCAGGCACCGGGGTCATAATTAATACTGCTTCTATACACAGTCTCGTAGGATTCAAAAATTATGCGGCCTATGATGCTGCGAAAGGCGGTGTGATTGGCATTACAAGATCAGTAGCAGTAGACTATGCCCCTGAAATCAGGAGTAATGCGATCCTCCCTGGAGCCATATTAACAAAAACATGGGATAATATTAATATTGATGAAGCCAATCCGTATATTACCCGCTGTCCCATGAGGCGGTTGGGGCAACCTGATGACATTGCTTCTGCTGTGGTCTTTCTTGCATCTGATGAAGCTTCCTTTATCAATGGCGCAAGTCTTGTTGTTGATGGTGGTCTTACCATCGTCGGCGATGCTTAGGTATTTATAACCACCGAGGAATTTAAAATGAATAAGAAGAGTAATTTTATGTTGTGGTTTACTATTATATTTACGTTGTTTTTGTTGTACTGGTGGTTTCTTAATTGATGATAAAGAACCTTTGTTATTCGCCCTCAGTTACGGTCCAGCAGAAAAGAATGGTGCAATAAAGAAGGGATATAGAAGTAATAGGAATCATTGAATGTCATTAGGGACAATGGGTTTTATATTTGGATTAATATGTTTGAGGAAGATACAAAAACTAATAAAAGACCTAAAGAAATCTGCGAAATAGATGATGAACTGAAAGCAATCTATCATTCACATGACACTGTTTGAATTTGGGTCTTTAAATCTAGGGAAGATAAAAAAAACTTCATGAACGAGATAGTGGGCATGAAAAAAGATGATAGAGAAAAATATTTTTTAGATAATTATGGATAAAAAATTAAATCACTGTTTAAACTTAATTAGTGACAACGGACTAAATCTACAATAAGAGAAAATAACACCATTAATTTATTGCTTCACGTAATTCCATTCACAGCTCAATAATTACATATAACTTATTTTCTCCATAAGCTGTTTAAAGAATATGGCCAATTCCTATAGACCGAAAAATTTGGGCCTAAATCGGTTGATAAGTCTTATTCCTATGTCTAAAGAATTCCGACCTGTTTGGTTGCTAGCGTACCCAATCATTGTGACGAATATGTCTGAGACTCTGCTTGGGGTGGTTGACACCTATATGGTGGGACAACTTGGAATTATCGAAATTGGAGCTGTTGGCTTGGGGGCGAGTTTTGCTTGGCTTTTTTATCTACCCTTGGGGGGCCTTGCCATAGGAATAAACACTTTTGTCGCTCAGAGTTATGGTGCTGGAAAATTAAAAGATTGTGGATATATGACTTGGCAAGGGCTATATATAGCCCTAATAAGCGGAGTAATAATTCTCCTTGCAATACCTTTCGTACCTTTAATTTTTGCCCTTGCTGATCCCTCTCCCGAAGTAAAATCTCTTGGAATTAATTATCTTCAGTGGCGTTTGATTGATGGCCCAGCTTTTATAATAGCTATGACGATAGCAAGTTTTTTTAGGGGGATTAGTAATACAAAAACTCCTATGAAGGTAGGAATTACTATTAATATAATTAACATCATTCTTAACTATGGATTGATTTATGGCCATTGGGGATTACCGCGCCTTGAGGTTGAGGGTTCCGCCATTGGGTCAGCTCTTGCATGTATATTAGGTTGTGGGATTTATGTGGTACTATTTTTTTCCAAACACCTCCGGAAATATGGCAACCGAGATATCGTTTATCCCTGTTTCCACGATTGTGTCCGCCTCATCAAAGTCGGTGCACCTATTGGTCTTCAGAGATTACTTGATGCCGGAAGTTTCATTATTTTTAGTGTGTTAATCAGTCGACTAGGGAATCCCCAGTTGGCTGCGAATCAGATTGCTATTCAATTAATGGCCATATCTTACACGATTGGCATGGGTATCAGTCTGGCAACATCAACTCTTGTGGCACAATACATCGGGGCAAAAAACCTAGTTCTTGCGGAAAGATCTACATACATATCGCTAAAACTTGCTCTCGGAATAATGGGGTTTTGCGGACTTGTTTTCTTGCTGTTTCCAGAAACCCTCATTAACCTATTTAATAATAATTCTACTGTAATACGATATGGAAAAGAAGGACTATTATGCGCAGCCGTATTTCAAATATTCGATGCCTTCGCGGTAATCTTCATAGGAGCCCTACGTGGTGCTGGAGACACAAGATGGCCGACAGTTGTAGGTTTCATTAGTGCATGGGTTATATTTCTACCACTTACATATCTGCTCGCATTCACTCTGAATCTTAATTTTTGGGGAGCATGGCTTGGTGCCACTATTTATATTTATTTACTTGGGATCGCGTGTTTTTACCGTTTTCGCCAGGGTGAATGGAAAAAAATTGTTATTTGATTAAAAGGAGCTCAATGTAATGCTAGAAAAAAAGAGATGTCTTATGGTAGGGGCTGGTGGAATGGCAGATGGATGGATTCGTAATTTTTACCCTCGGTTTAATACTCGAAACCAAATTGTTGCCTTGGTTGATATCAACCCTGATATTCTTCAGAGTGCAGGAGATTTTCTTGGTCTACCTAAAAACTGCAGGTACACTAGAATGGAAGACGCCTTCAAGGAAATAGATGCAGACTATTGCACAATTGTTATTCCTCCGGCCCGTCATAAAGATGCTGTAATGTTAGCTACAGAAAAAAAACTAGATATTTTGAGTGAAAAACCAATTGCTGACACGTGGTCTTCCTGCAAAGATATTTATAATGCTGTTACGAAAAATTCTCTTAAGATGCTTGTAATACAAAATTACCGATATTCTACCCATATGTTAACGATGCGGGAAGTATTAAAGAAGGGTGAGCTCGGTAGAGTTAATTATATTCAAGCACGTTTTGCAGCGGATTACCGAAATTACGGTGCATGGGGTGCCTTTCGCCATGAAATACCCCACACCCTTTTAATAGAAGGTGCTGTCCATCACTTTGACATGCTTAGGAATTTGACGAACGGGAATTGTAAGACGATATCCGGTTGGGAATGGAATCGACCCTGGAGTAGTTTCAAAGGAGATTGTTGCGCTATGTATGTATTAGATATGACAAATGGTATAAAAGCAGCATATGAAGGATCATGCTTGGGTGCTTCTAAGCAAAATAGTTGGCATCAGGAAAGCTACCGGGTAGAATGTGAGGAGGGTGCTATTGCTATTGATAACGATAAAATCACCCGTATTTACAGGCATAACGAAGTTGATGGTACTCTTATTCAGGATATCAATTTAGTTAAGACCGAGTATGATGGTCATCAGTGGCTGATCCATGAATTTCTTGAATGGTTAGATGGCGGTCCTGCTCCAGATACACGACTGGAAAACAATATTCAGAGTGTAGCGATGGTTTTCGGTGCTATAGAAGCCTCTAAAACTAACAAAACAGTTGATGTAGAAGCAATGATTAAGCAAATTGCATAAGATATAATCAAAGGATTAATGACAACTTCAAATATTATGAAAAACACACAAAGCTCATTTATTGTTCGATTTCTAAAGACAGAATCTGCTAGCGGTATTCTGTTGATGCTTGCTGCTGTTTTGGCTATGGTATCAGCTAATTCTTTCCTCGATTCGATTTACAATCTCTTCCTAAATATGCCGCTCCAAATAAAAATGGGTGGCTTAAATATAGACAAACCATTACTACTCTGGATAAACGATGGACTTATGACGGTATTCTTCTTTCTCGTAGGCCTGGAATTAAAACGTGAATTTCTTGAGGGGGAGTTATCTGATCGAAGAAATATAGTCCTACCTGGCATAGGGGCTATAGGTGGGATGGTTTTTCCCGCTCTTATTTATGTACTTTTTAATGGTGATAGCCTCGATGCTCTGCAGGGGTGGGCAATTCCAGTAGCTACCGATATTGCTTTTACTCTTGGGGTGTTAGCTTTGCTTGGTACCCGGGCTCCCATTTCCATGAAGGTATTTCTGACTTCATTGGCAATATTAGATGATATTGGAGCAATTGTAATTATTGCTGTATTTTATACGGCTGAAATATCAACAACCGCATTACTAATAGCATCAGGATGTATCTTAATTCTTACCATTTTAAATTTCAGAAACTTCGTCTCGCATAGTTTATACATGCTAGTTGGGCTGATACTTTGGGTTGCCTTGCTAAAATCTGGCGTGCATGCCACGCTAGCAGGAGTACTTTTAGCCTTTTTTATTCCCATGCGCTCTAGAAAAGATCCGGATGTTTCCCCACTTAAGGTTCTGGAGCAGGATTTACACTCTGTTGTAGCTTTTATTATCTTACCACTTTTTGCCTTTGCTAATGCGGGTATTAATTTAGATGGGATAACAGGTAACCAATTACTACATGGTGTCCCTATCGGTGTAGCCCTGGGGCTCTTTCTCGGAAAACAAATAGGAATATTTGCTCTATGCTGGTTATCTGTAAAACTTAAGTTATCAAAACTACCCACTGGGATTTCTTGGAGCGGCTTGTACGGGGCCAGTGCGTTATGTGGTATTGGATTTACTATGAGTCTCTTTATTGGATCATTAGCATTTGGAGATAACCAACTCGCCCATGGATCTGATGCAAGACTAGGGATTATAATTGGCTCGTTACTATCAGGCCTATTAGGATATCTGGTTCTCCGATTCTCCCTAGAGAACGAAAATGAAAAACCCCCGCAAATTAATAAAAAAGTAGACCTGGCCGCCTAATAGAAATTATGGCTTGAAGCTCTTCATCTTCGTCATCTTTTTGAAGCATTTTGCAAGGCAACTATTCTTTATCCTTATTAGGCGTGTTTTAAGCTATCCTATTATCAGAAACCTAGATACCCCGCCAAATTGTATAACTTACGTTGCTAGGTTTCCCAAACGATACCAGAAATTATAGATTATAAGATCTCGTATGGCTTTTTACAAAGGGACCATAACCCCTGACCACAGATTTATTATGCTTTTAATCGCTCGAAAATCCCCCCTTCCATTCTGTTGAAATTGATTTAATTAGTAAGATTTCAGTTACGGGAATGAGGGGCGTGCACCAGTCCAGGAATCTGGGTACGGTCTGTATTTACCGTAAGGATATGTTCCGATACCCACCGTATTCCTAGATGTTACCGTCTGCGTTTCACCAAGTTCTTTTAGGTAGTCTATTAATTCCCAAATATATCGTACATTGATTCCAAAACTCTCTTTACCATTACTTTCTGCAAATTCAAATGCGTAGTTTATCCCGACCACATACCCTTCATGATCAAATACTGCACTTCCGCTGGTCCCAGGATGAATAATCATATTATAATGTAAAATGCTAGAGATTTCTGAATTACCGGGATTCGCAAAAAAATTATTGTCTAAGAATGGCCTTAATGAAGAAAGTGTTCCATTCTTGAATATCGCTATGGGAAATAATTCGTTATAAAAAACACTTAATCCGGGAAAACCTATTGTGCCTAATGGCTGCCCGACTCTTAAATCATAAATCATTTCCTCCGGTAGTAATTGGGTGATCTGGTGTGAAACACTTGATTCCAAAAATAAAAATGCTACGTCGGGTGAATCTAACCCAGCATAATTAGGGTGAAGTACTATCTCCTCTACCTTGTAGGTATCAGCGCCACCAATTTCTTCCCCATTTTGGGTAACAAAACTATAAGTGTTCTCATATGTCTCTTCGTTTTCTATCAATGCTTCTGCAACGTGAGCATTCGTCCATATCCCATCGGCCCAATATGCCACAAATCCTGTTCCCACACCGTGAGGGACCCCATCTATCATAGATCCTACTAGATAGGTTGATACATTTATATTTCCGGTCTCAAGTACATCTGCCCAACTTATGGCCGGTGCTGGATCTCCCGGGATCCCTTGTTCTCCTTGCTCACCACGATCACCCTCAGGACCTTGTACTCCCTGTGGCCCCTTAGGACCCACAATACCTCGAGGCCCAACTTGTCCTGTATCTCCCTTACAACTCAAAAATACCAATAGGAAGACTAAGAAATATTTCATTATGACCCCCCTTTCAGTTTAACTTTATAACTTTTCTTTGGAGTCATGCCATATTTAAAGGTTATATAAGAATGTAAGATATAAAAAGCTTAATCCCTAAAAGACTGCCATTTATCTTGCGTTTTCTGCCCATTAATGTAACCTATCTTCATGATTTAACTTCAATTTTTTGTTTTAACTGTCTTATTGAGGAGGCCGTCCCGTTATGAAACCGGGTATCACTCAACTATGTCTTAGTCGGCAAAATCTTAATCATGATCTTTCTAAAGCAAGGAATATGGGTTATGAAGCCATTGAATTAGTATTTTCTGATGAAGGATTCCCGAATATTGACGCTCCTTTGTCAGAAATTACTTCGATTAAGGACGCTTGCCTTGCGAATAACCTTGAGCTGTCCTCTATGATTGCTATTCGTCAAGACCCTGGATCTCTATTATCTCCTGACTTAGACGAAAGGAATAAACGTGTTGCTATTTTGAAACGAGGATTTGAGATAGCAGAAATTCTTAATGTTGAAGCCCTCCTCCTTCATCCTGGCCAACTTGACCCCAGAAGTTGTTACCAAACAACCTGGAATAACATTCGGGATATACTTGCCAAACTAGCACCTGAGGCTCAAAGTAGGGGAACCCAGATAGCTATCGAAAATGTATGGAACCAATTTATGTTGAGTCCTAGAGAAGCGTGCCAACTTGTTGATGAAATTAGTTCTTCTTCTGTCGGAATTTATCTGGATACAGCAAATATGATTCTTTACGGATACCCAGATATGTGGATACGAGAACTTGGAAATCGGATACTCAGAGTACATGTAAAAGATTTTCGTCGCCGAGACGGTTCCTGGGTTCAGTTAATGGAAGGTGATACTGATTGGCTTTCCGTTATGACAGAACTCCGAAAGATTGGATACAATGGCCCCCTAGTCAGTGAAGTTGGTGGAAACGATAAAAAGATGCTAGAAACTGTTGATCGAATCCATCAAATAATTGCCTTGTAAAACGTTTTATCAATTCTAATAAGAACTTTTTGAGATGGCGTCGGAGTACTTAATCACACCAGTGACGTAAGATTCTATTGGATTATAACTGAATATGGCCTTGCGGCGTTCTTTATTACTTGGACCATATTTGCCTCGCTCCTTAAGATATTTAGCTACACTCATCACAGCGTCTGGCCACGAATGGAGGTCAATATCTCCGTCATTATCACCATCTGCTGCATGAGGCATACTCGCTGGCATAAATTGGGGGTATCCGATAGCTCCGGCCCATGATCCACGCAACGACAGAGGATCAACACCATTTGCTTTACTATAGCGTAGTAAAGCCACCAGATTCCCTATGCAACGTCGCCGAATCTTTGCAAAACGCTTTTTCTGACTAACAACAACCTCACTTGAAGATAGTAGGTTACCGCCTCCTTTTACTCTAATTTGTCGTACTGCTTCTTCTTGAGCTTCTTCGAGATATAAAAGTTGTGCTATAAAAACGTTAAATACTCGTAGATTTCCCGTAAACTCACCCAATCCAGATTCCCACATAAGAATTGACACTATATCATTCCGGGAAATGCCATATTCGTATTCTGCTTTATCAAGCAATTGTTTTTTATCCTTAAGGAACTGTACGCCTCGTTTAATTCGTTTTTTTGATAGGAAAATCCGAGTGTAATCTTTATGCTCCTTGTTCTGATTAGCTACACTGCGAGGGGTGGCCACTTTTATTAGATAATCTGTGTATACTTTGTGGCTTTCGGGCCTATCAAATAATGCCAGAAATTCCGTTTCGGATATAGCTTCTCCGTCTCCGGTTTTGGAAGATAATCGATTTAACAGATCTGGTATAAATGGCGCTGCAGGGTGGGAACGTGGGAGATTTACGATTTTAGATTTGTTCAGTTCCCACAGCTGTTTCTTGTCTGCTGCATCTGCTAAATCAACCGGGAGAACGACAAGAAGAAACAACCCCTGGGAAACAAAAACCAGTTTTATCAATCTGAAAATTATAATTAACATGATTATCCTTGCTAGAATGCTATGAGGCTGTGATCGGCGGTGTATGACTATTTATGAAATAGAAATATTGCTGATATTCTTCGTTAATCATAACAGTTTTTGCCCGTCACATTAAGTATCTGAATTAAATTACTAGTTTTTTTAATTCGTGCTTTTTTGAAAAATAAAGTTCTCCATTATCTATTGGCCCTGGCTTTTCAAAAGCTCCATTCTCCTGATAAATTCTTTCAATAGAATTAGTAACAAGGTTAAATCGGAAGCAACAATCTGATGTAAATCCATACACATACCGATCAGAATCAATCTGTAAACTTAGGTCTAGAGCTCGACCAACTGGTAAAGAAAGTATCTCGATAAAATTTAGCTTTCTGGGATCATATATAAAGAGAAAAGAACCAGATTTCCCAACAGCAGTACCATAGAGCCTTTTATCCGGGCCCAATATTAAGCTATTAATTTCTGTCACGGGTATAGGGAAATTACTTTCCCAAATTTTTTCTTCCTGTGTGTAATCCCATAGGAATAACGTCGCCTCATCCACCTGAGGTCTGGTTCCCGTACCACCATTAATTGTAGTTCCTACCGCGATCAACTCTTCATCAACTAACCAAGCAAGAGACCAACAACTAGCCTTCCCCGCTATATCAGGATAAGTACCGAATTCTTCCCTAACGGGGTCATACCAAGACAGAGGACCACCCCACAGGCCATAATCAGGAATAGAAGCCGTCCAAATACGTCCTAGCGGACCTGCTATCATACTTCTAGGTCGATAAGAAATCTTATCCATCCGACCAAGTTGCCGTGGGTTATTCCCCTTTTCGAAGCCAAACTGATAATCCATTAATGGATCATAAACTGAAAGCATAGCACCTGGATACGTACAGATATACAGCTGATTATCCATGTTAGCCATAGAATAAGCCTCACCAGCCGCTGTGGAACAGATGCCGAGATCCTCCATAGCTCCTTTTTGTGAATCAAATCGAAATAAGTGTAAGGGCAAAATACTTGAACCATATAACTTTTTGTCTGGACCCTTATGTAATAGATATATTTCACTACCAGCCGATTCATAAGATAGAGGAATTTCTCTGATTTTACCCGATATAGGGGAGGTTATGCCTATTACGCGAAATTGCTGTATATCCCGGTCTAAAAAATCTGCGATTGATCCATCAGACATTGCTAAAGGTGGTGCTTCTTCTGGGAGATTTTTAATGGGCTCAAGATCAAAACCACATAGTCGATAATTACCCTGAGTTGAACGGATATATAATTGTTGATCCGCCGCTCTGTATAGGAGGACTGAGCCACCATCTTTTTTTGCTACAATCGGACCAACTTTTTTTCTTATTTTTGATTGAGGATGATACACAACCACGTGAGGGCATGTAGCATTAATAAGGCAAGCTATAGTCCCCTGGTCACCTACCCGAGGGTAACAATACATGTCAATATCATCCATCTTTCCATGATGTACAAATTTGTTAGTCTCTGGGTTGTAACTTGTTAAGCTGGCCGAGCCATAGCACCCGATCCATATTAATTTATTTTTATCTTCATCCATATTACAGGGGAATGTATCATCAGGAATATTTATTCCACCTAGTTCATTCAAAGTCTCTCTTATAGGATCATACCGGTATAGTGTACCAGCATAGGCAGCTCCTATATAGATACAGCCATCATGACTACGGATAGCACTCGTAGGGAAATTAGCCATCGAATTGGAAGCCGTTACTTGAACTGATTTTCCATGGTTCGGATCAATTTTCACCACGGTAAATCCTGCTGCCTGTTGTCCCATGATAGCCACCAGACAGTCTTTACCTTCTGAGTCCCAGGTAGGAAACACACGAACCCAGTTTACACTGCGAACTGGTATTCCCAAGGTACTAATTGAAGCCATTTTAAATTCCTAAGGATTTTCTGTTTGCCTTCGTTCCAACTGTTCAGCAAAAATAGATATTGTTTCGTTTAATGTATGGCTCAGATCTAATGTTTCAGAATGCTCGTTACCAATAGAGCTCTCGGCGATTAAACTGAATATCTCAGCCGCACCTTCGTGAAAACTAGAGGTAACCCCTGCCTGCCTGTAGGTTGCTGCTATTTCTAGCATTTCACCAATCCAGCGAAATGATTTTGTAGAAATACTTTTAAGATTCTCCATTTCCTTCAATCGTTGTGCCTGACTCTCTGAAAATTCTTCCAACAGTTCATTATTTAAACCCAAAGTCCAAGAAGTGATCAATGCTGCTGCTTGAAGAGCGGTAATTCCTTTCGTTACGGAAGCATAGCACATCTTGAGCCCGGAGGCTCGGCCTATTTCACCTCCTAAGGGTTTAACAGATAATCCGTACCTATCTAGCGGCAATACAAGGTTTTCGTAAGAACCTGAGACGTAGAGACGCGGCATTTGTTTATCTGTTGGAGGCCCTCCAATTATCCCACCATCAACAAAACGTGCACCAGCGCCAGTAACTATGCGATCAATTTTGCAGACTGTTTCTGGAGAAATAGCATTACAGTCGACATACACTGGGGTTACTTTGGTTCGATGAATGGCAGCTGCAACTTTTTTTGCAAGATTTTTCGCTTGGTCTGGCACTAAAATAGCAAGAATCAAATCTGTAGATTGAACTAATTCATCCAAGTTCCCGGTTTCTTGGATTCCGGCCTTTTGTGAAAGTTTTTGAGTCCTTTCACTGCGGCCTTTCGTACATGTCATTACGTTAAAATCTCCATCTCGGAGATATCTGCCCACTGAATGGCCCATTTCTCCCGGACTAAGTATAGCAATGTTGCGTAATTTCAATATTAGCCCCTGTCAAAATCGTTTGCCCTTAAAAACATTCAAAACTTTCCATTATCTAAAAAAACAGATTAGAAACTGCTAAACTTCTTCAGCAACAACGAGTATATGACTACCCTGCTTTACGGGTTGCCGGAATGCCTGAGATAAAATATAACCATTAACACCTGCCCGGACTGTCCAGGGAGGATCATCTATGTGGTTAAAATCGTGTAAATATCCTACAATTTGACCCTTTTCTACATATCTTCCTGTTTTAATTAAGCTTTCGTAATATCCCGGGAATGGTGCTGGAACATAACATTTTCGATCGATTATAGCCACACGTTTTTGAGTTTGGTCAGCATGACTATCAATGGGTTGAATATCCCCAACGAGTTGCTTATGGTGGATACCTGCTGCACGAATACCATGCTTGGCAAAACGGACTCCATCCGAATTAATAGACTCTCCAAAACCCAGCTCGGTGCCTATCGTTATCTTACCCAACCGTTCTGCTTCGCTGACCATTAAACCCGGAGTTTCATTCTGATACATCATTATAAAGGGTGTACCAAACCAACGGGCTGTATTTTCAATTATTCTTGCCTGTTTGGGATCATTAACCTTGTGAAAACTTGCGCAGTGAGCGAACTCTAACTCAGCTCCGCCAGAATGGATATCAACTACTACATGTACTCGAGGCCAGAGAAACTCTCTAATAAAAGCTGCTATACGGTGTGTTATACCAGCAAGAGCTGGTGAAGTTCCAGCTCCATCGATAAATGCCCGATTCAAATTAACCCGATCATCTGCATCACTCGCTCGCCTTCCAACCCTAAAAGCGGCAGGATTAAGCACTGGAATAAGGACCAGACAGCCAATTACTTCCTCCAATTTAATCTCATCCATTAAGTGCTTTATTGCAACCGGCCCTTCATATTCGTTACCGTGATTTGATCCACTAGCTAAAATTCCACATCCACTTTCAGCCTTGGGCCCAATCATTACTGTTAATGGAATAAGATGGTCAGCCCAATTGGAGTCATGTTCAAGAGCAACCCAATAATCCCGGCGACCAGGTGAATCGAGATCAAGCTCATCAGGACGAATGACTTTACGAGACATTTAATTCTCCGATAGAATAAAAACAACGCTCTATTTTCATAAAACAGACGATATATGATTCAAATTATATAAAAATTGTGATTAAAATAATTTTCTGTTAGCACCTCTATCAAACTGAGACACCCAGCAATCCTCGAGTAACTTGAAAATCTATATTACCGAGCTGGTTAGCCCGTGCCTGGCTCTTTTGGGTTGCTATATCTATTATTAATCTAAGGATATTTCTTCTACAATTTTCTAAATCACCTGTGAGAATAAGATCAACATCTTCACGAAATCTTAAGGGAAGAGCCTCCGTTCCAATTTGTAGTAAAGGAATCATAGGATGGCCCGATGACGGAAAATTTTCCACTCCTAACAAAATCATATCAACCCCTGTAGCCCCCATCCCAGTAGCTGTTTCTACCCAGTTAGTTGTTTGTGTCTCCATGATATGGAGTCCAGGTCTTTCTACAGTTTTACCATAAACTAATGTTGGTTGAACAGAAATTTGAGGAAGGTGTTTTTTAAATTCTGGTTGGGATAGTAGTTCAGAATTATCAGGGATGACAACGGTGCCTTCATTCTTACATATCTCCAAAATTAATCCTACTAGAGTATGAGCAAGATTGGTTGAAACTGGTGATGAAGTAGAAATACCTATTTGAAGATTAGAGAAATTAGTTTCAACTGATATTGGTTTTTCAATATTAGCTAACTTATTAATAAACCACGACTCAATACGTTCTAATACCTTCTCCATTCCACCGTCCACCTGTACGCTAGCCCATCCGAAACTGTTAGGGTCCAAACCTTCTTCTATTAGTTTTTGATGGAAAAAATCATTATGAGTTCTTTCACAGCCATGTTCTAACAGCATGGCTGTGGCCGTAATTGAATGGGTTAAATAACCTATCATTGTTCGGACATACATTTCTTCCGAGGTGCCACCGGAAGCACCACATCCCTCGGTATGAACCAAGGCAATGAAACGGGATATACCTGCCATACTCCCAATTTTTTTCTGATTCAAACGATCTGCTGCCATCCGAGCGATCTGGCCTGAGCACAAACTAGTAGGTAAAATAATCCCCAAACGATCAATAGCATATTTTCCTGGAGCCTTGAACATAGAAAAATTTAAAAGACTAGTGGGAACTTTATTGTCTGAGCTTATAGTCAAAGGTTTCCCGTTGGGGACTGGTCGGTCTAGAATAACATTTAACCTACTTCTATCTGTCTGTTTCCAGTCACGCCATATCTGTGTTTGACTGTGTCCTGCTAGTTCTCCACGTGTTTGCTTCCCTGATGCTGATTGCAAGGTTAAATCTAGGGTTTTTCGAGTCAGATCGTTCATAGAAACACCATCTAAATAGAATCCCGCATTAACATCCATTTCTTCAGAGAGTAATTCAAACCTCTTAGTTGTTGTAACGATCTTTATCGTTGGTACAAACGGAAAATTTGTGATAGAACCATTTCCTGTTATGAAAAAAATCAGATTTCCACCAGCTGCTACTTGACCAGCAATACTTTCTAAGTCGTTACCCGGACTATCCATAAAGTAAAATCCGGGATCTTCCATGCGGATAGCATAATTGATAGCATAGTCGAGACGAACATCTGGATTTCGTTTACGAGCTGCACCTATAGACTTAAGCACGATATTGTAGATGCCTCTATATTTATTACCACCAGAGGGATTAGCATCTACCGATTGTCCATGCCATCCTGTCCGTTCTTCAAACCGCTTAATCATATTAAGAAACGTTCGTGCAGTCTCTATATCGCGAACGTTTTGTAATAAATATGGTTCACTTCCTATTAGCTCATCTGTTTCCGCTATGCTAGCTCTCCCACCAAAACTTATAAGTTCTTTGACTACGTTAGCAGCAAGAGGGTTTCCAGATATTCCCGAATAGGAATCGGAACCACCACATTGTAAGGCAATATTTAGTTTATCCCCTGGCATTACTTGTCTGGAAAACTTATTTACGGGATCCAACCATTCTGTCACTATTAATTCATTACGTTTCAGATCATCATTAAAACTACCAGTCAAAGTTTCAAACCGGTGTAAAACCTTATTCAGAGGATAGCAATATTTCTGCATATAATTTTTTAGCATTTGCCCAGATATTGCTTCGGTGCCTCTATCAACCGCAAGGACAGCACCAACGTTTGGATGAATCATAAAACCTGCAAGCGTTCGTAGCACTAGTTCACGGTTATTAGGGTTTATTCCATTGTCTCCCTCGGTATGCAGCACAGCAACGACCCCATCAATATTTTTATACTGATCTGCTTTCTCTTTCAAAATTGCTTCTAGTTGGCGAAGAAAACCAACAGCTTGCGAGGTTATCGCCATCAAGACTATGTAATTTCGGGTCCCAACCCCTCGCTCAAAACCCCGATCAAACCCGTTGAAATTTGGAGGATTACTATGCTGTACCACCTGATCTCCAGGGACAAAAGTAGATTCATCAATGATATAAGGTGACACATGATTCTTGAAATTTGGTTTTTCGGGGATATCAAAATCAACCCTTCGACCACGAAGTGAATCAATTATATCAGCGTTGCAAATGTAGTCACCAGGGCTAATATCACAGAGAGCTAACCCAAATGGCAATCCCCACGACAATACAGCCTCACCTGCTGGAATGGGTTTTACGGCAAAGCGATGCCCTTCTAACAGTGTATGGGGGAGCACAAAAAAATCACCATTATCCCCCCAAATCTTTGTTCCTGCCTCTAATTTTTTTAAACCTATTACCACATTGTCACCAGGTTCAGCAAATCTGGCTATATTTTTTAATAAGTATTTAGATTGCATAATAATTACTCTCTATACTGTTCAAGACCATAAAGGGGAATATTATTCACGAATTTAACAGCCGTTCCAACTTGATGTCAAAGGTATTCGGTTTCTCCAAGCATCACCTTAATCAGGTGGGTAATACCACTGTTGACGATCTAGCCCTACAATGTACATTAAATCCTTGGTTGGTTTTCCATAAAATTGAGAGCATTTTTTCGGGTGATGGTATAAATTATAAGTAGTCTCATACTTAATTCTTAATGGAGGCCGTGATGTTAGTAGGTTACGTAAGTGATGAGCGGTACGTTGCTATTCCTAATGTTCTACTCGAATTTGAAGCTGAAAATGAGTCAATAGAAACAAGATCTAGAGCAACAGGATCGATCTATGCTGAAGTAACACCAAATAAAGAATATAAAGTAACGCTTACATGCCCAGATTTTGGGTTCAAAAGTATATCTATGACGCCACAGGGAAATTGCCCATATCAATTCCGCCTGTTAAGAGATAATTTATTAGGATATATGTGGCCTAAATGGGTTCAATCCGGGGAACAATCAGAATTCCGAGTGCATGCAGTGGAATCTTACAAGCTGGAGCTATACAGATACGGCTGGAAGAAAAAATTTATTAGAAATATTGGCTGGTTCGATGAACATGGTCCCAGAGCTACTATGCAGATCACCCCGGACGGTGATTATACTCAAACCGGAGTTAAGTGGAATACCCAGGGTTATACAAATCCCAATCACAAGCAATACGTAAAGGCACCGAAAGATTCAGGTTTATATTATCTCCATGCAACCACCGCAAAAGGTGATTCATTTACCTTTCCATGGATAGTAGCACCAAAATTGCCGAGAAACAATATTGTTGTATTGGCTGCTAACATCAATTGGAACGCCTATAATAATTTTGGGGGACGGAGTAATTATATCCACCCTGACAAGTTTCCCCAGAAACCGACGGTTAACGCACGATATGATCTAAAACGGTACACCGATCCCAAAAACCGGTTTTACTGTGAGGAGAATTACGCTCCCCTATCCTTCGATCGGCCAGAGCCGATCAACCATATCCCAGAGCATATTAATGCCACGGACCCAATAGCTGGAAGATCAGCATGCCATGTGGCTCCTGCCGAATGGCGTTTTTTAGCATGGATGGAAAGAGAAGGTTTTAACTACGACCTATATGCCGAGACCCAGTTTCACGATGGGACCTTACCATTAAATGAATATCAAGTCTTAATCACTACGACTCATCCTGAATATTGGTCAAAGACCATGTACTACACACTCAAGGAATGGGTATATGATTCAGGAGGAAAATTAATGTACTTGGGCGGAAACGGAATGAACTGTGAAGTTGAATTTCCTGATCAATACACAATAAAGGTTAAAAATGGGAATATTCAATCATTGGACCGTCCCCAAAAAGGCGCAGAAAGCCGTTTCAATATTTATAACGAATCTGAAGCTAATCTCCTTGGAGTAGCATTTACCCAGTCGGGAATCATGACCAGTGCGCCTTACCAGGTTATTGATGATTCTCACTGGGTCTTTGAAGGAACTGGTTTATCTAAGAATGATCTTTTCGGAGAAGAAAGCCTTCACGAGCGAATACCAGGAGGTGCATCTGGTCACGAGACTGATAAAATAACACCATCCTCACCTGCCAACGTTCATCTTCTCGCCAAAGGGACTAATATAGATGAAGGTGGAGCTGAAATGGTAATATATGAAACCAATACTAGGGGCATGGTTTTTTCAGCTGGATCTATTACCTACATATCATCAATTTTAGTAGATGATGCGATTTCAAAAATTACATCTAACGTACTTAAGCGGTTTTGTAAAAGTTAAAATCATTGGGGGATCTCCATAGACAGGGAACACCGCAGATGATTGAACTTACAATTTTCTTTGATAGACTCCTTTTACCAGATGATTACTATCTTTCTCAAGAATCAGATCTGCTCTTTCACGAGTTGGGACTATATTTTTTCTAAGATTAACTAAGTTTATGTCTTGCCAAATCTGGTGTGCTATTTTACTAGCATCTTTTTTATTCAAGCTAGCATAGTGATGGAAATAAGATTCCGGCTTCTGAAAAGCAGTATCCTTGAGCCTCATAAAACGATCCACATACCATTTTTCAAGATCATTTTCCTCTGCTTCTACAAAAATAGAAAAATCAATAAAGTCGGATACAAAAACTCGGGGCGATGCGTCATGAAAGGCTTGATATCCAGTCTGTAGTATATTCAAACCTTCTAGAATAATGATATCAGGCATTGATATTTTCTGCTCTACATCTGGTAAAATATCATATATGAGGTGCTGGTAAACCGGAACCGTTACTGAAGGTTGACCAGATTTCACATCAGCCATTAATTGGACTAACCCCCGGAGGTCGTAACTTTCCGGAAAACCCTTTCGATGCATCAGTTTTTTTTCTTCCAATATATGATTTGGATACAAAAACCCGTCTGTTGTTATTAAATCGACTCTCGGATGATTGGGCCAACGACTAAGTAAAGCCTGGAGAATTCGAGCTGTTGTACTTTTACCTACTGCCACACTGCCACCAATTCCTATTACATAGGGCACCTTAGCTACTGGCTTACCCAAAAAATCATCCATTACCCTATAAAGGTGTTGTGCCACACCTACATGTAGGTTAATAAATCTAGACATGGGAAGGTAGATTTCTGCTACCTCTGAAAGTGAAACCATTTCATTAATACTATGGAGTTCTTTAAGATCTTCTTCAGAAAGAGTAAGTGGTGTAGCAGCTCGTAAATTGGCCCAATCTTCACGAGAAAGATAATTAAAAGGAGCAAGGGACGAAGGGTTAGACATAAGTTGTTTCCGATGATTGATTTCTAGTCGACAAAATCATTTTTCTATCACAGCTTGGTTTATAGTGTGTTGTTCAACCAAATCGGGAATGGGTTCTGCCCCGACTCCTGGAGTATCAGGTAAGATCATTTGAGACGGCCCCGAAAGCTCTATGGGAGGAGTACTGAGGTCCTGTTTATAAAATCGAGTGCTAGGGAAAACATCAGATGGGTACTGCATATTGGGTAAAGTTGCCAGAGCCCTACAGAACGATGTCCCCAAAGCCGATTCAAGCATACCACCAGTCCAACAAGGAATCCCTCTCTCCTCACATATCCGATTTATCTCTATCGCATTGGTAAATCCACCAACTCGGCCAGGCTTAATGTTGATCCAACGAGCTGCTCCGATTTCTATTGCCTTTCGAACTTTATCTGGGGAAGTAATGCTCTCATCAAGACAGATAGGTGTTTCAATCGCCCTTTGAAGTGTAGCATGGTCGTTTAAATCATCACGCATCAGGGGTTGTTCTATCATTGCCAAATTGTATTTATCCAGATTTTTGAACATTGGCAGGTCATTCAAAGTATAACCGGCATTACAATCAATATGGAATACACTATTGGGGAAAGTCTTCCTAACAACCTTGATTACCTCAAGTCCCCATCCCGGTGCATACTTCAATTTTATCCGTTTGAAACCCTTGTTAAGAGCATCACTGATATTGGCAAGTAATATATCTATGTGATTCTGAATTCCAAAGTCAGCACCAACATCGATAGTTGGATTAACACCACCAATAAGTTTCCATAAAGGTTGATTTTTGATTCGAGCATAGAGGTCCCACCAAGCTGCATCCAAACCAGCTTTGGCGAAAAAGTTACCCGCAACCCAATCATACTCCCTGTATAAGTCCTTACTTGTTTCAATGTTTTTCCCGATGATTTGGGGAGCGAGGATATTTTTGATCACTGCAAAAACCCCAGCAGCATACTCTGGACTGTATGTGGGATTAGTCAATGGAGTTGTCTCTCCCCAGCCAACAAATCCTCCTGCATCCATCTTAACTAATATACTTCCGATAACATCATCTTGGCCATAAGCTGTTCGCCACGGCTCAATTAAAGGCATAGTAACATGGTAGATAGCGATCGATGTGATTATTGGCATATCAGGCTATGTTCCCGGATAAGTTTAATAATAATTGACTAGTTACTGCTTCCACGAAAGGAGAATCGTTAATGTTAAAATCCATTTCTATTACTGATATACTTTTCAAAACATTAGTTTTTATTGAATCAAATAATGCCTGGTTTGCTTCCGGCCACCAAAACTTGTTTCCAGGGCTATCAAGTATAGATAATCCCCGAAGAGGCAGAAAAATTGATACTGGTCCCCTTGACGAATTGGCTTTTTCCGCGATAATCTTTCCGAGATGCTTATTCTCCTCTATATTAGTCCGCATCAATGTTATATTTGGGTTCCAATTGTACAACTTACGGTTTCGAAATTTATCTGGAACGGTATCCGGGGCCCAAAAGTTAACCATATCTAAGCAACCCGGCACGATTATCTGAGGGATACCTCTTTGTCCTGCTGCATCCAAGCGACTCGGTCCAGCGGTTAGAACTCCCCCCACTAATTCGTCAGCCCACTCAGTGATGGTTATATCGAGAACGCCTTCGATTTGACCCTCAGCTATTAGACTCTCCATAGCACGTCCACCAGCACCAGTAGAATGAAAAACAAGAACTTCATACCCTTGATTTCCCATTATAGCTCGGGCTTTGTCCACAGCCTCTGTAGTGTTCCCAAACATACTCGCTGCGATCAATGGGTTATCATCTGATTCTCTAACATCAGCCTCAACCATACCTATCACTGCCGCGACAGCATTAACGAAAATTGTACGACTAATGCGATTAATTCCAGCTATGTCAACTATAGATGGTATTATTACTATGTCTTTGTGTCCAACATAATTAGTCATATCTCCTGAAGCTACTGTGGAAACCATCACCTTAGGTATACCAATCGGCAATACTCTCATAGCACTTGTTGCTATCACAGTCCCTGCAGAACCACCTAGGCCAATAATCCCATCGAATTTTTCTGCTTCATGCAATCGACGGACTATGAGTGCTACACCAGATTCCATAGTTTTAACTGCTAAACCACGATCATTGGCCTCTTTCAAAAATTCGATAGTTGTTCCTGCTGCTTCGGCTACCTCGGTCCGCGATATTTCTGGTTCAAATGGGATGGTTCCTACTATACCTATATCAATAATTAGCGCCCTTTTTCCATACCTCTCTATCTCATCGCGCACGAACAATATTTCATCGCCTTTAGTATCTAATGCACCTACAATAGCTATCGTTTTAGGCATAACTTCTCCAAGTTGTGCTGCTTCAACCCTGAGGAAAGGTTAGGGGCTATTAGAAACAAATTACAGATGCCTGATTCCATTGTACATAAATTTATCTGTCAAGATAAATACTAAACCAATCTCTTGACTAAAGCTATAGGTATTAATACTATTCCTAGATGAAAACAAAAGTTCCTAACTGTTCCTCCTGCGGAAGTAAACTACTCCGAATTCGAGGTGTTCGATATCGCTGCAAAACTTGTAAAAAAAATTATGGTTTGTTTAGAAAAAAACCTCCATATACTGGTATACATATAGTGCCACTATTGAAACCTGCCCATTTCCAACTTGCTGAAGAGATGTATTAAAGAAATTATAACAGTCCTATTAAGATAAGCCACTATTTGAAATCTATATAATTCCTAATCTGAATTACTCGTCTCGATTTCAAACATCTCTAATCTCCTGCTCTAATTATATATTATTCATTGGATCAATCCTAAGTCTCAAAAAGAGTTATCTAAGGCCTAATTCCTGTGATGGTAAAAAGTCCCAGTTCATTTAGGAATCTTATGTGCTGAATTTAGCTACTTATTAAACAATTGTTGTAGTTTGGATAGTAAGGAAGGAGAAAAAAAGTTCCATTTTAGGGGAAATATTATCGTCTTAACGTAGCCGACCCCATGATTGAAAACATGGGGTCGGCTACGTTAAGAAACAAATCACAAAAACTCAGATTTGATAAACAGCTGACATTACTTTCCAGGTCAAGAACAGCCACTAGTGGATCCACACTCTCGGCATACATAACAAGAACCATTACGAGTCATCAAACTACCACAATCAGAACATGACGGTGCATCCGCTTGGGCAATGAAGACATCTCGTTCCTGGTTCTCTTGGTCACTAATTGGCCGATCATTAGGGTTTGAATTAATGGTCGAATCTACATCCACTTCGGTTTCGATTTCCGTTTGGCTTGCCTCAGGTAGAAATTTTACTGCAAGCCACCTAAAAATGTAATCCGTAACTGACTTAGCAATTGGCACTTCTTTGTTACCGGTAAAACCAGCTGGTTCAAAACGCATATGACTAAATTTCCGAATCAGACTCTCTAAGGGTACACCATACTGAAGAGATACTGATATTGCGGTTGCAAAGGCGTCCATCATACCAGAAACAGTACTACCTTCCTTAGACATTCTTAAAAAGATTTCACCAGGCTGACCGTTTTCAAATAGACCAACAGTAAGGTAACCCTCGTGGCCGGCAATACTAAACTTGTGGGTCAAAGCCTGACGTTCATCTGGTAAGCGTTGTCTTATTGGTTTGACTTCGGTTGTTGCGTCTTTTTCTGTTGCTGTTGTACTAAGGGGCTGAGTACGTTTTGACCCGTCCCTATAAATAGCCAAGGCCTTGAGACCCATTTGGCCACCTTTTACGTACACATTCATTATATCTTCAGTTGTCGCTTCATTAGGCAAATTAACGGTTTTTGAAATCGCACCAGAAATAAAAGGCTGGGCAGCAGCCATCATCTTTACGTGACCCATATAATGGATAGAACGACTACCGGTTTCAGTTCGAAATGCACAATCAAAAACCGGTAAATGTTCCTGCAGCAGGTGAGGCGCTCCCTCAATTGTTCCATTCTCATCAATAAAAGAAACTATCCGCTCAATCTGCTGTTCTGAATAATCCAACTTCTCCAAGGCGGAAATTACTGTACGATTCACTATTTTCATTGTCCCACCACCTACAAGGCGTTTGTACTTCACTAAAGCTATATCAGGCTCGATACCCGTTGTATCGCAGTCCATCATAAAAGCGATAGTTCCTGTAGGAGCTAACACTGTAGCCTGGCTATTCTTGTATCCGTAAATTTTCCCTTGTGCAAGAGCACTATCCCAGGACCTTCGGGCGGCCTCTAATAAAGACTTATCAACCATTTCTGGTTGAATATCATCAACCGCATTTCGATGCTTTTGGATCACTCGAAGCATTGGTTCACTATTAGCCTCGTAGCCCTCGAAAGTACCCAGGTGCTTGGCAAGTTCAGCCGATTGGTTGTATGCCTGACCTGTCATCAGTGCTGTGATAGCTCCGGCAAAAGCACGCCCTATATCACTATCATAAGGTAATCCAAGAGCCATAAGAAGTGCACCTAGATTAGCGTACCCCAAGCCTAACTGCCTATATGCCCGGGCATTTATCCCGATTTTTTCTGTGGGATAGCTCGCATTATTAACAATAATGTCTTGGGCCAAAATCATTATATTAACGGTGTGAATAAACCCCTGGGTATCAAACGTATTATCATCTTTAAGGTATTTTAGTAGGTTAATAGACGCTAAATTGCACGCACTGTTATCTAAGTGCATATACTCAGAACAAGGATTACTAGCGTTTATTCGCCCCGTATTAGCACAGGTATGCCAATCATTAATCGTCGTATCATACTGCATGCCTGGATCTCCACATTGCCAAGCTGCTTCTGAAATCCAAGACATGATCTCTGTTGCCTTAAAACTTTCTACTGGTTTTTTAGTAGTGATTGATTTAAGCTTCCAATCTTCATTATTTTCTACCGCATCCAAAAATTCTTGGGTAACCCGAACAGAATTATTGGCATTCTGAAACTGAATAGAGCTCCAGGCATCTCCATTTAGGGTCATATCCCAACCAGCATCGCCGAGAGCATACGCTTTTCGTTCCTCATTAGCCTTACACCAAATGAATTCTACTATATCTGGATGGTCGATATCCAAAACCACCATTTTAGCCGCCCGGCGAGTTTTTCCCCCCGATTTGATAGATCCGGCAACTGCATCAGCTGTCCGCATGAAGGAAACTGGTCCTGAAGCCTGCCCTCCTGCAGACAGCGTTTCTTTAGAAGAACGGATCCGAGATAAATTCACACCAGCCCCAGACCCTCCCTTAAAGATCATTCCTTCTACCTTGCACCACTCCAGGATAGCTTCCATAGAGTCCTCAACCGATAAAATAAAACAGGCTGAACACTGTGGCGTGTCCTCAACTCCAACATTAAACCAAACAGGACTATTAAATGTTGCCTGCTGGTGGAGAATTATATGTTTTAGTTCGGTATGAAAGGTATCTGCATCTTCTTCTGTACTAAAATAACCTTGAACACGTCCCCACTCAGATATTGTATCAACCACTCTGTTAATCATGTGCTTAACACTTTTTTCACGCTGTGGAGTTCCTAATGGTCCGCGAAAATATTTCGACACTACTACGTTGGTAGACAATTGTGACCAAAAGGCTGGTATTTCAACATCCTTCTGCTCAAAAACTACATCTCCACCATCACCTGCGATAGTAGCAGATCGATTTTCCCATTCAACTCCATCATAGGGATCCACTCCAGGATTACTATAAAGTCTATTAACCGTAAGACCACCCGTTTTAAATTCTTCATCTGACGAGACCTTAACATCATTCTCCGCTGCTTTTTGTTTCAGGTCATCAAGATTATCATCTAACTTTACTCCTAGTCTTTCTGAAGCCATACACTCCTCCCGAATGAATACTTTAAGGCTGCTAAAATTGAAAACTGATATACTTAATGTGTTTTAGAATGATCCTCGATGACCGAGTCAACTTCCTGACTCTCCAACTGTTTAAGTTCGTCCTGAAACTCTCCTCGATCTTTAAAATCTCTGTATACGGAAGCGAAGCGAACATAGGCAACTTCATCTATTTTTCGTAGCTCACTAATTATGAACTCGCCTATTTTACTGGATGAAACTTCACGACCATTAAGATTACTTATATAGTAGACAACACGGTCTACTAGTTCATGTAACTGATCTATTGACACCATGCGTTTGGTGCAAGCTAGTTTCAAACCTTGCATAATTTTGCCTCTATCAAATATTTCTCTACGACCATCTGTTTTTACGACCATTAATTCCTCTTCTTCAATAGCCTCATAGGTCGTAAATCGCTTCGTGCAAGCCAGACATTCTCGCCGTCTACGAATAGTTCTCCCTTGCTGTATAGCACGGGAGTCAACGACATGACTGTTCAATAAACCACACGCCGGACATCGCATCGCGGCTGCCCTCCACCCTTATCAAATTTGTTGAGATTTAATGATTGTACATCACAACTTGTAGTGGTATCTATCGGCTCTAAAGACAAGATATTGTATTAAAAATGAAGCCGCAAGTAACTTTTACAACTTTTTTAAAACAATTTTATTGCTATAACTGACTTTGTTGTAATTGGATCATCTTTAGGATTATTCAATTACAACAGAGCTAAGAAGTTATAAGGATTTATCTACGCTGGCTGCTAACTAATTAGGAATGCATTTAAATTATTGTAGCAGAAAGTAAACCTGAATTTGAATGTATATATTTAAAATAATAATGTTTGGCAATTGGCTAAAGGTATTGGTTTCATATATTCAGAATCTGATTGCATTTCAGGAAAAATTTTGTCCCAGTTTTGGCCATAAATTGCCCACAAAGACAATTAATGATTTTATCCTTCGTACATTTATCCATATAATAGATATGTTTATGGTAAAAATTAACGAGGATATATTTGACAATTTTACCGATAGACAAATATTTAGGACTACTTTCAATAATGTTAGTTGTGAAAATTAACCTGAGTTGATATGAATAATCTCTTTTGTAATACCGAAAGTGTAGATGAAGCGCCCCTGGCCGCTCGTATGCGCCCCCAGCAACTAGGGGAGTTCCTAGGCCAGAAATCATTAGTTGGCGAAGGAAAACTTCTTAAGGAATCTATAGAAAGAGATACTCCTTTTTCAATGATTTTATGGGGGCCACCCGGTTCTGGGAAAACTACTCTTGCTTTAATTATAGCTCATTCTACAAATTCTCATTTTATTGCTTTGAGTGCTGTAAGTGCTGGAGTTAAGGACTTGCACAGAGCATCTTCTGAATCTCTTAACCGTCTTAAAATATCTAAACAAAAGACTATCCTTTTTATAGACGAAATTCATCGTTTTAATAAATCACAACAGGACGCTGTACTTCCAACTGTAGAGAACGGCACATTGACTCTTATTGGAGCCACAACAGAAAACCCCTCTTTTGAGGTAAACGGAGCACTATTATCTCGATGTAGGGTCCTTCGCCTTGAAGCCCTGTCAAAAGACAACTTGGCAGCTATCATATACAGAGCCCTTGAAGACAGAGAACGCGGTTTGGGCAATCAAAATATTATTATAGAACCCGAGGCCGTCCAACATCTAGCCACCATAGCGGGTGGTGATGCCCGAGTAGCACTAAATACTCTTGAATTAGCAACAATGAGTCTACCTAGGGAAGGAGAAGATAATAATCGATTAACCTCAGAGAACATAGATGATGCTCTTCAACAGCGCACACCAAACTATGATAAAGATGGTGATTGGCACTACGACGCGATTTCAGCACTCCACAAGAGCGTTAGAGATTCTGACCCAGATGGAGCGCTGTATTGGTTGGCCCGGATGCTAATCGCTGGCGATGACCCTCTATACATTGCTCGTAGGATTATACGAATGGCCGTCGAAGATATTGGTATGGCAGAGCCCTTTGCACTGACAATTGCTGTATCCGCTCAACAAGCTGTACATTGCGTGGGGCAACCAGAGGGAGAACTGGTGCTGGGCCATGCTGTCGTGTATCTCGCAACATCCCCAAAAAGCAATGCTGTTTATTCTGCGTTTTCCAAAGCTTGCCAAGATGCTCAACAAACAAGCCATGAACCTATTCCTTTACATCTCCGGAATGCTCCGACACAACTAATGCGAGAAATGGGCCATGGACAAGACTACAAATATGCTCACAATTACGACGGAGCAATCGTCGACCAGGAACATTTACCAGAAGTGATTCGTGGACACCAGTATTACAAACCTAGCAATAGTGGGCGTGAAGCAAAAATTCGTGAGTGGATGAAAAAAATAAGAAATAAAGAATGATTATAATGTTAAGTAAATATTTCGATCCACAAATATCTCTTCAACCAATCGCTTTTTGATAGCAATAGTCGAATAGAAGTTCCCATTCCCGTTGCTGGATACGGCGGCAAAGATCTCCAGCTGGCACTCTACCTAAATTACTGCTCTCGCAGAGGTCAACAAATGCGAATGGATCCCATACTAACTGGGAAACGAGATAACTGGCCTCATTCGGTAACTCTTTAACGGCTAGGGCAAACTTTTTAGCTTCTCTTTTCAATATCGGGTAGATGTCATGATCACCAACACGATCAAACCAATACCTCCCATTGGGATAGTCTGGCTCTCGCCTGTGCATAATAGCATGCCAGTAACTTCCTGTTGGTGTACCAATCCTCTGGCTAAGCGTATGAGACTCATCTAAAAAGTTATTGTATAACCACAAACCTGACTTACATCCTTCCGCCATCATTTCATCTACGATAGGACACGGGGCAAAAGCTTGTTCAAGATCTAATACCTCCAACTCGTTTTTAATTTCATTGTATTGCATACCTTGATCTAAAGGCATAATACTCGTAGGTTTCTCGAGTAAGTATCCGAACACACTTCCGTAGGCTTTGCAATCAAAAAGTGACATTGTTAATCCTTTACAATTCCCGTACCTTATCTGGCTCGCCAATTTTAATTGCTAGCTATCGCTTGGCGTTACTTTTTTGCTTTTAAGCACTTCATTCATACTGCCTGTCCTGTATCCTTCGAGGTCAAGGGTTACATAAGTATAACCGATATCCTTGAAAAAAGTTACTATTCTGTGGTAAAATTCTATTAGAACTGTAAATTCGGTATTCTCTACTTCTATTCGAGCTAAATTTTTATGATGCCGTACCCTAAATTGACGGAGACCTAAGCCCCTAATAAAAGCTTCTGCTTTTTCAACTTGTTGTAGGGCCTCAATGGTAATAGGATCCCCGTATGGAAAGCGCGAAGAAAGGCATGCAAGGGCCGGTTTGTCCGCTGTAGGAAGTCCCATTTTTTCGGACAAAGCACGAACGTCATGCTTGGTAAACCCTGCATCCTTTAGGGGACTACGGACCCCATGCTCTCGAATTGCTAGCATCCCCGGTCGAAAATCACTGAGATCGTCAACAATACTCCCTTCACAGAGATAGGCACACCCCTCCTCTAGAGCGACTTCTTTTAGGCGTTTATACAATTCATCCCTACAAAAATAACATCTGCGGGGATTGTTTTCCATATAATCTGCGTTGTGAATTTCAGCGGTGTCTACATAGAGATGGCGCGCCCCCATCCATTTAGCTAATTCAGCTGCTTCGTTTTTCTCTTCTTCTGGAAGAGATTCAGACACACCTGTTACACCTATAGCTCGATCACCTAATACATCAGTAGCAATCTTTAGCAACAGAGTACTATCTACACCAGCTGAAAAAGCTACGAGAACGCTCTCCATAGCTACAAAATCGTCCCTAAGTAACTGAATTTTCGAATCCAGTATAGATAGTTTCTTTTTTTTCAATTTCTATGCTCCCTGAAAAAATTTATTAATTTCTTCCAAAAAATGGTATCAATCCTTGAGGACGGCCCCTAGAATCTTTCAGAAACAGAACATCCACCAGGATTTCGCTTGACATACCGGGTTATTTCTCTGATTTTTAGCACTTCTCTTTGGGGTTAAAATAAGATACTTTGTTCCTATCGTAATTACAACGGTTTTTTGAAAAAACACCTTATGACAAGGTGCTTTAGAGGAGTTTATCGAGAGCATGAGTGACGCTGACAAACCAAGTATATTTTCTGATAATAGAGAACAGAGCCAAGAAGGTGTTATCAAGCCTACCAGATTATATAGTGGGATTCAACCTACTGGAGACATTCATATCGGTAATTATCTCGGTGCTGTAAGCAATTGGGTGAAATTAATCCCCAAGTATGACTGTATCTATTGCGTTGTTGATTACCACGCTATAACGGTTGAATATAATCCTAACGTCATGCGAGACGCTATATTGGAAACAGCAACAATGGGGATCGCCTGTGGTCTCAATCCTCAGCGCTGCACACTCTTCGTACAATCGGACGTAACAGAGACCTTAGAATTAGCTTGGGTATTTAGCACCGTCACTGCGCTAGGAGCCCTTGAGCGTATGACACAGTTTAAAGACAAAGCAACTCAACATAAACAAAATATTAATGCGGGTTTGTTTACCTATCCTGTGCTGCAGGCTGCGGATATTTTGGGAGTTAAAGCAGATGGTGTCCCAGTGGGCGACGACCAAAGTCAACATCTTGAACTAACTCGTGATATAGCTCGCAGTTTTAATCATCTCTACGGACCAATTTTCCCAGAAGCTAAAACAATTTATAGCCCAGCACCTCGAATTATGGGCCTGGATGGGCAGGCTAAGATGAGCAAAAGCCAAGAAAACTATATTGCAATGAAAGATAATAACGAAACAATTCAAAAAAAACTGAGTGGGGCTTTTACTGACCCTAATCGTCTCCGTAAAACAGATCCTGGGAATCCTGACATCTGTAACATCTTCACTCTACATAAATCGTTTTCAGATTCCAACGAGATTGCAACTATTAATGTTGACTGCAGAAAAGCAAAAATTGGCTGTGTAGACTGCAAGAAAAAGCTTGCTTCTAGCATGGATAAAACAATTGGGCCAATAAAAGAAAAATATGAAGACCTGAAGCAGCGCCCCAAAGATGTTTGGGATGTTCTTGAGACCGGTGCCAATAGGGTCAGGGAGCTGACGAGAGAAACGATGGTCGAAGTCCGCAATAAATTGGGAATCCGATAGTTTTTATATAAGAAAGATTTCATCTGAAAACTTTGCCGATTGATTGGGGGGAGTTGCTGATAAACATATCTTTTTTGTTATAGTATTGGAACCGCCCTGGACCTTGCTGCGTCTATAACAACGGGAAACTCTATTCGATCACTGAGCAAACTAAAGACTATACCTGAAAAGGAAAGAATATGCTTGACGGTCTAGAGTTTCAATGCCGACTACCAATCCTATCCTAAGAATCACCCATGGATATTTACTCTAAAAAATATACTCACCACTCTCGTTCTCTGGGCCGGTCCGTTTCCTTTCGCCGTGACACAGCTAGATATATACTTTTTGCTTTCATAATCGCCGGGATTATCCACGGGCTGTCTCTTTTAGTACTTATATCAACAGGTGTACTAAAAGATAAGAACATGATTGAACTAACTCTCTCTCCTTACGAACAACTAGAACAGTTAGAAAAAGATTATCTAGAGGTGGAAAACCCACCAAAACTTCTTGCTGAACCTGAAGAAACCCGTAGAGAACCTCCCCCCGATGATCTAGAAAATCCTGAGATGCCTGAAGGGCCTACTTTTTCCGAGAGTTCTCCCGTAGAAGAACCACAAGAGGAAAATAAAAATGAGATGTTTTCTGATGAAGTCCCTCTTAGTCCCCGAAGCGGAGGCATTGAAGGGTTAGAAGATTTTGAGAAACCCCCTCTTTGGAGCTCAGATCTTATTATCCGCCCAGAGTTTCGAAACAAAAACACTGGAAGAAAAACCGCTAAGGATGATATGAAAGGAGAAACAATCACCTCAGTGCCTCGGCCTACTGGCCCGGACAAACCAGTTTATATCCCACAGGATGATTTAAACGAACTAGCGCAACAACGAAACGAAGCAAACTACAACCAACCTCGCAGGTTTGGGCTGGGTTTTGGAAATACAGGGCCTCGAGTCCCCCAATCAAAAAACCGCCATATAACCAACAAAGATTATGGTAATTTTTCACTCAGTACCTACGCTTGGGACTACGCACCATATTTGTATATTTTGAAAGAAAGGGTTCGTCGGCGCTGGTTTCCTCCAGAAGCTTTTAACCTGGGCCTCGTAAGTGGACGGGTAATTATTCGTTTTAAGATTATGCCAACTGGAGAACTCCGCGACATGGAGGTTCTTTCTTACCGTGATAATGACGTGCCCTACCAATCTCTTGTGGAATCAAGCCGGAATGCCATTTTGTCCTCAAGCCCTTTTCCTCCTTTACCTGAGGATTTCATCCATCCTTTTTTAGAAATCACCGGCACCTTTTATTATCAAATACAAAGAGCAAGGTAAATAACTCCAGGCAAGAGGTCTCGCATTCTTGATCTTAAAAAATGATCTTGTTAGTGGTTGGGGCTTGTATTGTACTTGCTTCTCATTATTCTTATTAATAATTTTCTTTTCAGCTTTGGTTCCTACGTTATAACCACCCTTAATATATGGGGACCTTTTATCTGACCTAAGAGAATACTTATTACTTTTAACAGGGACAACTTATGACTACACCTCCTAATCTACTTGATATAATTAAAGCACGCTGTTTGCTCGGAGAATATTTACAACAAACCCCAATATACCGATCAAATCAGTTCAGCGAATTACTAGATTTAGAACTTTCTATCAAGTATGAAAATTTTCAACCTATACGTTCATTTAAAGTTAGAGGTGGGCTATATACTATGTCACTCCTCGACAAAGATAAACGTGGCAGGGGTGTTATTACCGCCTCTACAGGCAACCATGGCCAGGGAATTGCTTATGGAGGGCTAGCAATGGGTATACCTGTGACAATTGTAGTTCCCCGAGGGACACCCAATGTAAAAAGGGAAGCTATAATTGGTCTGGGGGCCGAATTAATAACTCATGGGACAACTATCTCTGATAGTTTTAAAAAGTCACAGGAAATTGCAACAAAAACTGGTATGATATACATTGAAGATGGAGAAGATTTTGGACTTATGGCTGGAGCAGGAACTATCGGCCTTGAAATTCTTGAGGAAAAACCCGATACGGAGATAGTAGTGCTTCCAGTAGGTGGTGGGAACCTTATTGCTGGTGTCGGCACTGCTATAAAAGCTATTAATCCGGATGTGCAAATAATAGGTGTGCAGGCATCTAAAGCACCATCAGTTTATCAATCTTGGCAGGAGGGTCACATAGTAACTACTGAAACCTGCGAAACGTTCGCTGGAGGCCTAGCGACTACTTTCCCAGGTACTTTAGCATTTAACGCCTTGAAAAATGTTGTTGATGGTCTACAATTAGTTTCTGAAGAAGAAATGAAACAGGTTATTCCTGTCATCCTAGACCATACGGGATATGTAGCGGAAGGTGCCGCGGCCGCTGTCTTCGCCCTTTGCATGCGTGAAGCCCGAGGCTGGCGGGGAAAACGTGTTGTTGCTTTGTTTAGTGGTGGGAACCTTGATATAAAAGATCTTGAGGCAATAATGCGGAACTTACCAAGTAAGTAGTAACTAGAAGATTTCTAGGAATTTAATGATATATCCTTAGGCAATACCGCTCTGTTTTCCGACATTGATAGATAAGCGGCATGTACCAGTTGTAATGTCATTAAATTATCTCGACCACTGGTTTCAGGTATCCTATCTTCTTCTATAGCTGACATTAGGTCACCCATCGGACCGATAAAAGAATCAGGTATCCAGCGTTCTTTAAAGCGGTGATGTATAGTTTTGTTAGGATCAATGTTCTGACTCATATAGGATAAAGTATCAGGACGGCCATGAGGATAGTCATAAAGCAGGCCAAAAGTACCACTAACATATCCTTCAGTACCATCTATCCGTAGTGTGGCAAAGCAATTATCCGTCCAGTTATTGTGATTAACCGAAACATTCCCCAAAAAACTATCAGAATAATTTAAAACAGATATTGTTCGCGTTTCGCCAACAGCATCCTGACCAGGATAACGGGCACCTGTTGACCAAATCCGATTCGGTTGCCCGAAAAGATAACGCATACTGTCAAAGTAATGAATACTATGGTACATCAAATCGAGACCTTCTACTGTCAAAGCCCAAGGCCAATTGGACCAATCGGTTTGAATACTCACATCGATACTTGCCGACGCGACTTCACCCAATAATCCCTTATTCAACAATGTGTGAGAGGCTCGTATGGCCTGATCCCAGCGCATCTGTTGGTTGACTGCTAGCTTTACCCCTTTCGCTTCTGCCATTTCAACAATTTCCACGGCTTCTGAAAGTATATTAGAAAGTGGTTTCTGGCAGAGTAGATGTTTGCCCGCTGTTGTAACCTGCCTAACTATTCTTTTTTGATTCCAGGGTGGAACAGCAATATCCACTATATCAACTGCGGGGTCATTTAACAACTCCTCTACTGTCAAATAGACCCGAGGAATTTCAAATTTTTGCGCTGTTTCTCTAGCTTTTTCAGGATCTTTATCTGTTAACCCCACGACACTAAATCCGGCCTTTCGATAGGCTGGAAGATGAGCTGCGTTAACTATTCCACCCGATCCTATGATAGCTATGTTATAGTCTTTCTTGTTAGGCAAAACTGGCAAATAATCTAAATCAAAAACCACGCTATGCTCCCTGTTTATTCTTTCGGTTTTTAACCTCTTCAAATACTAAGATACTCATAGAGAAAGCTATTAGCTAGACTAATAGGATTTTAAAGTCAAACCCGTTATATTTTCCAAATCACTATTTCGATTTAGCTTCGGCCTCTATTCTATCAGAATTGGGGTTGGATAAACATATTAGATGCTTACCAGGGTTATTTCCGATGAAACTAGTTCATCCGTTGTTCTCCAATTTTCTCCACAGCAAGCCATATTTAATTGTCATACTAACTACTGCCGCCACTGCTTTGATCTTAATCCCAATACCACTGGTGGGTGACATCGGGTTCGAGTTTGCTCTCCTGATGACCCTAATAGCAACCGGAGGGGCAGGTTTTATAACTATTTATTTGGTCTTTCAGTGGCGTTTTTATCAGGAAACAAAAGTTAATTTTTTATCCTTAGTTTGTTTTCTATTACCTCTTTCCCTTTCAATACTTATCCTCCCCCTAACCTTTATCCTGGTAAAAAGCTGGTATAGCGGTTTCTGTAATTTTTATGATGGGCTGGCTTTTTTCGTACTTTTACCTTGCGTTACCACGCTTTGTTCAGCAGCAGTGGCATTACTTTGCAGCTTACTAGCCCACAACAAGCTAAGAGCAACAATATTATTTATTACTATTATTTTGGGCTCAATTGGCACAAGTATTTATCGGTTGTTGATCCACCCTCCCTTATTCGCCTATAACCCGTTCTTCGGATATTTTCCAGGACCAATCTATGATGAAATAATTGTTATTACACCTACTCTACTAATAGCTCGCGGGCTTGTAATTATTTATATCATAGCTATAATTATTGGATTGTATACATGTTTCGACGAGAATACTAAAAAAGTTCGACCATCTTTTTTCTTTAAATCTGGTCCGAACAATTCACTAAAAGCTTGGATCCTAAGTCGACTGGTTTTTTTATTGTGTTTAGTTGCCCTGACCAATGCCTATATATACCGATCCCCGCTCGGGATTATTATTGATAGAGACTATATTCAGGCTACTCTAGGAGGTCATAAGAAAACTACCAATTTTGAAATTTACTATGATCTTAGGACAATATCTCAAGAAGAAATTGACCTTATTGCCCTTGAACACGAATATCAACTTTCGGTAATAGCCAAGTTTTTAAATTTACAACCACCATCATCACCGATTGCTTCATATATTTATTCTACTGCTGACCAGAAGAAAAAGCTAATAGGTGCCCGGAATACCTCTATAGAACGGCCAGGATCCGATGAAATACACCTAAACGCTGAGAAATTTCCACATCCCTTGTTGAAACATGAATTAGTTCACGCTTTATCTGCTACTTTCGGAAATAGTTTATATGGCGGAAGTTATTTGATGGGGTTACACGAAGGGTTAGCAGTTGCTGTAGATTGGCCTAGTTACCCCATGAATCCACACGAGTGGAGCCGTGCAATGCGTGTTCTAAAACTTGATCCCCCTCTTGAGAAAATACTTGGAACGTTCGGTTTTTGGTCATCGGCTTCTTCTCGAAGCTATACCCTCTGTGGTTCTTTTGTTCGTTTTATCATTGATCAATATGGGATTTCTTCCTTTAAGCGGGTCTTCTCAACTGGGAATTTTCAAGAAATTTATGGACGCGATCTCAAGCAGTTGACTACTGAGTGGGAATCCTTTATCGACCAAATAAAATTTCGGGAAGATGATCTAATAATAGCCCGCAAGAGATTTATTAAACCTGCAATTTTTAACCGTAAATGTCCTCACGAAGTTGCCAGACTAAATGATCTAGCTTGGCAAGCCTACAGTGATAAACGATATACTGAAGCTGCCAAAAACTTTAACAATACACTAAAAATAGACCCCAACAATCTTTTTGCTATACGAGGGTTGTTTTATACCACTTTCAGACTGGAGGCATATGAAAAAACAGCAAAGGTTGGAAATCTCATAGTTAATAATCTTAACCAGTTCGATGATCTAATTCAAGATGTTCACTTAATTCGTGGAGATGTTTCATGGAGGCTTGGGAAGCTTGAAGATGCTCGGTCAAATTATAAAAACGTTTTAGATGAGTACCGATTCGAAGATATAGCTCGAGCTGCATTCATCCGCTTAGAGGTGATTGAAAGAGACATTGCCCGCGATCTGGCGATGGATTTCTTATTAGCTGGTGACGATAAAGAGATAAAGTTTCATTCCATGCGAGAATTTGTTGATCTTACACCGGACGATCCGATGCTTAATTACCTTGTGGGACGTCACTTATTTTTGGCGAGATCATACCAACAGGCAGTGCCATACCTCTCGAAAGCTAAGGAATTAAATTTTCCCAATAGTTTGATACATGGAGAAATTTTGCGGTTGATTGCACTATGTGATTTCTATATGAAAGACTACACAAATTCCTTAAAATTATTCGAATATTTAGTAACTGCAGATATATCACGGAGCATAACCCGAAGTTCAGAGATATGGATTAATAGATGCCTATGGTTTCAAACACAAAAGCATAAAGATAGTTCAAAATCATAATTTATTATCGTTGGCGAAGCCCTTTCTTACATAGGCACTCTAGACTACCAGCCAGAAATAGACTGATTTAAGATTTCATCAGCCATCTTTCCAATGGCAATTTCTATCGCTGGTTCTCTATCCGTATCTGTTCCCGTTTCTATCTTATAATCACCAAAAGTCCGCAACTGTTTTTCCTCCCAAATTATTTCTTGAGATTCTACAAATTGGAAACGAACATCTACTTCGATCCAAAGCCGGACCTCTCGAGCAATTGTATTTTCAGAGAAAGCAACTGATTCCTCAAGAATGCCTGTAATAGTCCCTCTAATAATTGTATCTGCTTGTTGGGGATTAACTATATGATATTGACCGTTAGATAAAAAATTTTCTGTGACGGCATCCGTTAACGCTTCTTGTATTCCAATTTCTACTGTGTTATTTTTAAATAGTGGTATAACAACGCTTTGGATCTTTCTTGCTTGGAATCCCGGTTCAGTCGAATAGTAACAATTGGAGAATCCTAAAATTAAATAAAGGAAGGCACTAAACCCCAAAATGTAACTTTTACTAGGATTGTACATAGGACGTACCCTTTCCAAGTAACTCTCGTTTAAAATACTTAATTAGTAGGCTCTGTAAATATCGATATTCCGGTAATAGTGTTTTAGGATCTTATCGTACTGATAGCCTTTTGTTGACATTCCTATAGCACCCATCTGACATAAGCCAATACCGTGACCATAGCCAGCCCCTGTAGCAATAATTATATCTTGTTTCCTTGAGGGACCTTGTTTGATCTTCAATTTAAACAAAGTACTTCGGAGAGGCGGGTTGCCGGGAACGGGTCGTCGAAGAGCTGATCGTATTTCGTCACCTCGTAAAATCACCTTACCAAAATTTGATCTTATTTCTAATTCTTTGACTCTTCCACTTGAGGATCGCTTAACAACTTCCATCCCGACCAGTGAAAACTCCCCTGACTTATTTTTCTTGCTGTTTTTAAATGATAAAGAAAGAATATCTTCTAGTGATTTCCATTCCCACTCCACCTGCCATCGATAGACCGGAGACTCTCGACAAAATTCACTATTTCTTCCCCGCCGATCTTTTATGCTACGAAGATAGGGGAGAGGCCTTACAGCCCACGCCTCCTCGATAGATTCGGTTTCTCCACCACAAGTCGATGAGTAAAAGGCATCTATCGGTCTCCCGTCGTATATTGCGATCATCCCTCGAGTTGCTTTTATTGCTTTGTCCGCAACTTTCCATTCAACACTATATCCTTGATAAACCTGATCAAATACAGTACTGTAGAGATCAAATCCTAGTTTCTGATGGCGTCTCATATTAACTAGAGCATAGGTTCGAGCAGCAATAGCTTGCGCTTTTAGTGCCTCAATCTGTGACTCCTGGAGGCGGCCAATTTCTACTGGAACAACACCCCTGATATAATTTTCTAAGTCCAGAATATTAACTACAGTTAAAGTACCTTTGTCACTCGATATTACTTCAATTTTTCCGCGATATTCTTTCTTTAAAATCTTAACACGGCCTTCTTTCTCAACCGGTATCACTTCAATTGGACCAAGATACAATCCTTGAGCCAAACCATCTGATGTTAATATGTTAATCCATCCCCCGATTGGTAGTAGATTCCAATCTTTCCCTGGTGCTGATATCCCTATTACTTCACCACTTGACTTGTCTACTAATTTTAACCTTTCTGTTCCAGACAGTTTTACCGAAGTCTGGTTAACATACAGGCCTATTCTTATCAGAGGAACTTGGCCAGAGGTTATTGAATCGATAGACCTGGAAGCTCCCGGTGCAACGGGTCTCCCAGCACAACCATAGATAATGACAAAAAATATCAGGACCAGCAGCCAAAAAAATGGTCTGAGGCACCACATAATAGTTATTGGGTGTCGTCTAAATTTTTCTAGTGTTACGTCAATTAACACCGGAAATGGTTTCATATTCCCTTTTTCTTAAGTTATTTTTTCACCCCGGAAGGCATATTTTCCCCAAAACAGCTGATTTGTCAGCTCCTGTGGCGCTAGGAAGGTTTCCCTGGCGTCCCCTAATAGTCTGATTAGCTAGAATGGCAAACGCTACGGCTTCTTTTGCATCGGATGGTAATCCATGGTTATCTGATTTTATTACTTTAATAGGAGAAAGAACTTGTGAAAGACGTTCAAGAATAAAACTATTTTGGGCACCTCCACCGCTTACAAGAACCTCGTCAAGTTTAGTTATGGGTTTAACAAAGTGTAAATAGGCATTACTGATTGATCGAATTGTAATTTCAGTAGTAGTAGCTAAAAGATCATTAGCGCTCAAAGAAATTTTTCCTCCTTCGTTGAGGAGGTCTTCTGCACAGGACCGCCCAAACAATTCTCTCCCTGTTGATTTAGGTGGATGCTTTTTGAAATAAGGCATCTCCAATACCTTTGTTACCAACTTTTCTGATGGTATTCCCTTCCGAGCTCCACCACCACTCCAATCTATATTATTATTAGTTTCAGAAGCAGCAACTGCATCGATAAGCATATTAGCTGGGCCCGTGTCAAAAGCTATGACGTCCTCCAGTTTTGATGACGGCGGAATTACTGTGAGATTAGCAATACCTCCTAAATTTAAGAGTGCCCGTGATCTAACCGGATGTTGGAATAGTAAATAATCAACTAAGGGAACTAAGGGAGCTCCCTGTCCCCTCCGAGCTACATCAGCTGGACGAAAATCACCGACTGTTACTACACCTGTTCGCTGTGCAATAACGGATGTCTCACCGACCTGAAGAGTGGCTCCGGTTGTCACACCGAATTGTTCTTCCCTACTGGGGAGATGATGAACGGTTTGGCCATGGGAGCCTATGAGATCTATGTCCGTCATTAGAAGCCCGGCTGTCTCTACAACCGAAAAAGCAGCCGCTGCAAAAATTTCTCCTAATATGAAATTCAAACGACACAATTGATCGATTCTACTAGTTTTAATATCGGAAACCCTCAAAATTTGTTCCCGCAAATCATCAGTATATTTTATGGTTTTATATCCCAACAAGTGCCAAGAAAGTCCATCGGTCTCTTCGCACAAATTTATAAGAGCAGCATCTATTCCATCAGCCGAAGTCCCAGACATCAGCCCCACAATTTTTAGATTTGTTTTTTCAGCTATCGTAGGGATCATAAGTGTTACCTTTGCTATAAAATTAAACATCTATCACTCGACTAGTGAAATATGTTCTGGATGTATCCATCTGTCAAGCTGGTTGAAATAACCATAGTTATGTCGAAAAAAAGTTTGTTAAAACACTGTCTCCTCTTATCTTAAACGGGAGTGTGGTTTCGAAAAAAGCTATAGAAAAATCGACCTAAAAGAAAAAAAGAGAACTGACTATAACTTAAGAAGAGGGATAGTTATGAAAAATATTTTTGTTTGCTATGTTATAAATATCGTATTGTTTAACGTGACCATCGAATCAACTTTCGGCCAAAACCATCCACCCAATCCGTACAAGACAGTTGAAGGAATTTGGGGAAAACTACCTGGAGAACGGTTATGGGGAGGAACAAGTGCCGTTTTCCCAGCTCAAGACGGTAGTGGCAATATATGGGTTGCTGAAAGGTGTGGCCAAAACTCCTGCGTTGGCCGTGAGAATATACCCCCAATCCTACTCTTTGATAAAAATGGGAAACTCTTACGAAGCTTTGCCGCGGGTATGTTTGTCTGGCCACATGGAATATTTGTTGATGCTGCCAATAATGTGTGGGTGACTGATGCTCGGGGTCGTCCAGGTATCGGACACCAGATTCACAAATTTAGCCCTGATGGCGAACTACTTATGAGTCTCGGTGTTCCAGGAGTTGCAGGTGAAGGAAAAACAATTTTCAACCAGCCATCTGACGTTTTGGTAGCACCCAACGGCGATATCTTTGTAGCGGACGGGCACGGCCTTAGGGGAAACAACCGTATAGTTAAATTTGCAAACGACGGCACTTTCATTAAAACATGGGGAAAAACAGGACAAGCTGATGGTGATTTTAGAGATCCCCACGCACTAGCCATGGATTCTCAGGGACGGCTTTTTGTTGGAGATCGAGGCAATAGCCGAATACAAATATTTGACCAGGATGGTAATTACATTGCCACTTGGACTCAGTTTGGGCGTCCAAGTGGGCTATTTATCGATACGGACGATATACTTTACTGTGCTGATTCCGAATCTAATGCAACTTGGGGGAATAACCCTGGATGGCGTAGGGGGATTCGTATAGGAAGTATTCGAGATGGCGGTTTTGTTTCGGCTTTCATCCCAGACCCGGTAATTGATGCCGACAATGCTGGTACCACAGGGGCTGAAGGGGTTGCCGTCGATTCAGACGGGAATCTTTATGGAGCTGAGGTTGGGCCACGAATGCTCCGAAAGTATATTAAAACTAAATAATTACCTAGTCTATTCCGAGTTAATCTAAACCATGAGCAAACCTAGGATCTGGTACCTTCCATCACCCTCTCACACTGAAAAGATTTTCTCGAAAGAGACCTATAAGGCGTTTCGAGACAACTTTGATGTGGAGGTCAATAATTTAGAAACAGCATCCACTCCCTCAGAAGTAGAAGAAAAGATTTCCCGATTTGACGGACTTGTTACCGGCTGGGGAGTCGCACCATTTACTAAAACTGCCCTCGAACGGGCAGACAAGTTAAAGATTATTGTCCATTCGGCCGGATCCGTAAAATACCTATTCAATTCTGAGATGATCACTAAGCAGATCGTACCAAAAAGAATTCGGATTTTCAGTGCGAATCATTCTATAGCTCTTAACGTAGCAGAACATACTGTCGGTTCTTTGATAATGATGAGTCGGCGTTGGTTTCATCATGCTTTAAATATCAGAAACCGAAAGATGTGGCAAGATTCCGAACTTACAAAAACATGCCAGCACCTTCGGGGATCTGTGGTAGGCATAGTCAGTGCCAGTGCAGTCGGCAAAGAAGTAATTCGACTTCTCAAATCTTTTAATGTGCAAATACTTATTTATGACCCCTATCTGGACGAACAAGAAGCTTCTAAATTGAATGTAGAACGTGTAGATCTTAAAAGATTGTTCAAAAATTCCGACATGGTTACTATTCATGCGCCTTCCACCCCTGAGACTGAAGGGCTGATCGGTAGTGAGCAACTACGTCTTCTAAAGGATGATGCAGTTTTAATTAATACTTCACGGGGATCTGTGCTCGATTCTGATGCTTTATATGAAGTAGCAAAATTGGGTAGAATCCAAGTTCACCTTGACGTTACTTACCCAGAACCTCTCCCAGAAGACCACGTTTTGCGTTCCTTACCCAATGTTGTAATCACTCCACATATATCAGCAAGAGGGAAATACGGTATGCATAAAATTGGGGAAACATCCCTTACTGCTTTAATTAAATTCTTTGAAGGCATCGATCCCATCCCAGGACAAATAGATCTTTCTAAATGGTCCTATCTAGCTTGATCTAGATCGTAAGAAAATTTAGTAACTAGATTTTTCCGGATGGATTTTAATGTATCTTAACTTGTATTTTTCGTTTTTTTGCTGATTGGACTGTATTGTCCATTAACATAGCTACCGTCATTGGACCCACTCCACCTACCCTAGGAGTAATCCACCCTGCAACCTCCTTAACCTCTTCTTCTATATCACTTAGGAGTGTTCGTCCTTTCCTAGTTATACCTGCTGCGACTACAGCTGCACCTGGTTTTACCATTTCTTTCTTTATCAAACCAGGAGACCCTGCAGCAGCTATGATGATATCTGCTTTCTGGAGATACGAAGCCAAATCTGGCACTCCCGAGTGCAACACAGTGACAGCCGCATTACAATCATGCCTTTTCATAGACATTAAAAGAGCCAATGGACGGCCGATAGTTAAACCACGGCCAACAATCACTACGTTCTTTCCTTCAATTGGTACTCTGTAATAGTTTAATAAAGCTAGAATACCATTCGGCGTACATGGGAGTGGACCAGGATTGCCAGTTACTAATCTACCCAGATTGATAGGATTGAGCCCATCAGCATCCTTTTCAGAGTATATCGACAGGAGTGCTTCAAAATCGTTTAGGCCATCTGGCAGCGGCATTTGAACTAAAATACCGTCAACTTCGCAATCTTGATTCATCCCGTTAATTGCCTCATGAAGCTTTTCCTGGCTCGTTGTTGAAGGAAGATGGGAGTGGAAGGACCGAATACCAATTTCCTCACAAACACGATGCTTCATAGTAATATAAATACTGCTAGCGGAATCATCTCCAACAAGGATTGTACCTAGACCGGGGGTTATCCCATCTGCCTGAAGTTCCACAATTTCTTTCTTTAACCTTGCCTTAATTTTGTTGGCTAACTCTTGACCTTCCATAATTATCGGAACATTACCAAAACTCATTGGAACACCCCTTTATTCTATCCCTGCCACTTTTTTGGCTACTTGCATACACTGTAATAAGTCGTATCCCCTGAAGATAGTTATTTTCTGAGCCTCAAGGGAACCTTCAGCATGGATAGCTAATAATTCATGGTATCCACCAAAATCAGAAGCTGCCAGATCACGTATAAGATTAATAACCTTAACCCTATCTATCGTTGGTATACCGGGTCGTCCCCCCAGATAGTGGTCTAAATCAGCCTTAATTTCTTCATTATCCCAATCTGCTTCTGATGGACCAGTAACAAGTAAGGCGCCCGCAATATCCTGGACATCGCGGACCGCTTCATGATAGTTGTTGGCAAAATGGTATTTTGCAATATTTGTTGTAAGTGTATCAGGTACCGCTATTCCGTTTACTATATTACAATCCATAGCTGCTGCTCGAGTAAGAGCCCTAACCGTCTCAGTGTATGTTATGAGCCTTGTAATCTTTTCACGGATATGGCTAGCTTTTTCCACCCCGTTGTAATAAGCAATGAGCGAAGCAGCACCTATTAGCAGATCAAGTAAAGGTGGTTTGTAAGATATTGCTGTAAATCGATGAAATTCAACAAAGGTATTTGCTAGCGTACCTGCAAAATCCCATTCCCCTGCTAAGAAAATTCGTTCATTTGGAACAAAAACATTGTCAAATATTGTCAAAGTTTCAACTAGGTGATGCTTTGAACTTACTGGGTGATGATAATTACTGTCACCAGAAAATCCAAATGGGCTTGCTACAAGCCGGACTCCGGGTGTATTTACTGGAATCGAAAAGGCTACGGCATAATCTTTATCTTCCTCAGATATAGAACGAGTGGGAAGAACTATTATTTCATCCACAAAAGCCGTTCCAGTTGTATGAGCCTTGGCGCCTCTAACAACAATACCATCAGGTCGACGATCCACAATGTGAACATAGTAATCAGGGTGTGACTGTTTCGACGGCAAAGATCCCCGGTCCCCCTTAGCATCGGTCTGAGCAACGGCCATACTCAAATCTTTTTCACGACACTCTGCATGATATTTCTTTACTCGTTCTAAATATCTAGTACCATACTTCTTATCAACTTGTCCTGCGACAAGATGAAGCGAAAAAAGGGCATCTGTCCCTATTTCTTTTATAAGTAAAACTACACCACTACCTTCGCGAGTACTCGTCTCTATCATCTCCCTACGCTTTAATAGATCCTCAGTCCCCTTAGGAGGTAAAAAGTAGCGACTTACAAGTTCACCCGTATCTGGTGAAACTGCTGTAAAAAGATCTCGGTACCCTTCATCCTCTGCCAGACGATAATCTAGGGCTGTATGTTCAGCTCCTATTCGTAATTCAGGATGTTCCATAAGATCTGGAACCCGCTCCCCTCGAAAAAAAATAGTTCTGTTATCTCTTAATCCTTCTAGATATTCTTGTTCTGTTCTTAAGCCCATGATCTCTCCAAAAAATATTTAGCTCAATTAATCCATTTAGTAGAAAATAAATCATCCTACGTTGCTGCCCAACCTCCATCAACAGCTAAAATAGTGCCTGTTATCCATGCTGATTCGTTAGATGCTAGATACAGAATGGCCTGCGCTACTTCTCTCGTAGTGCCAAAACGGCCCATAGGATGACGCTTTTTTAAATAATCGTAAAATTGTTTATGGACTTGGATAGACTTGGTCATTGGGGTGTCAACCCAGGCTGGCGCGACAGCATTAGCTCGAATACCTCTATCTGCATATTCTATAGCCAGAACACGAGTCAATTGTTCTAATCCAGCCTTAGATGCCCCATAAGCTAAAGCTCCTTTCATTCCCGACTGCGCTAAAACGGAACTCACATTTACGATACATCCAGATCTACGGGAAACCATCTCAGGAAGGGCAGCTCGAATGAGACGAAAAGCACCCGTCAAATTAGTTTGAATTGTATTTTCCCAAAGTTCGTCTGTTGTGTCTTCAGTACTCGCCAAGGTAGCAACACCAGCATTGTTCACCAATACATCAATTTTACCAAACCTTGACAAAACCCTGTCAACTATACGTTCACAATCTTCTGTTACCCCTACATCTCCAGTAATGGCTAGAGCTTGACCACCCAATTTCCTCACTGCCTTTACTGCCTCATCAAGAGGTTCTCGTCGCCTACCTACAAGACAAACCGAAGCACCTTCACCTGCAAATAAATGAGCCGTTGTAGCTCCGATACCAGTCCCGCCCCCTGTGATAAGCACCACACTATTTTTCATTTGTAATTCTTTCTGTCATAGTGTTATCTCGGAATATACCTAGAAAATATCGCCTGTTTCAAAAATAGACCGGGAAGATTATTATTTCATTATATATCTACTATAATATCCCTGCTAATCTAAAGAAATTGTCCAAAATTTTTCTACCATCCGGATAGATATTGACATAATATTCGGGATGAAATTGTGTCCCATATAATGGACGGTCTTTATGCTTAATAGCCTGTATTTTGCAGTTCTCGCTCGAGGCTAGCAATTCGAAGTCTGCTGGTAAAACTTTAATTTCTGCATAATGCGACTGTCTAACAAAAATTTGATTAGGTAAGTTATTAAATAGTGGGTCCTGCTGGAGTATCGTTACCGGATAAAACCCTTCTTCACAAAAATATCCCTTAGCATCTGGATTAGGATCGAGAACATCTGGTTCACCAAATCTTAGAGGTCTCATCATCTCATCTTCAAGTTTTTTTAAGTTTCGGAACCCACTATTGAACATAAAACCCAGAAGTTGGTGACTCGCACAAAGAGCTAGGGTTGGAATATCTACCAATGCTTTTAGTGTATCTTCAAAACCATAGAAAAACTCCGGTTGAAAATGCTGAAAAAATCTACCACAGCCGCTAAGAAGAATTGCTTGAGGATTTAATTTTCCGATAACAGTAGGTGTCATCTGATCTTGATGTAGAATTAGACAGGGTTGATGAGATATCTCCTCAAGACGCAATTTAAGTTGAAAATCTCGGCCGTCTTTATTGTAAGATTCTCTTGTCCCTATGCGAATCCATATAATCATTTCCCTCGCACTCCGGAGGCTGTATTAGCCCCGTTTAATGGCTCATGAGATATAAAAACTGGATACATCAGAATAAATGAAATGATATAAATTGCAAGTGATTTAAGTGATCAGTTGTTCAGTTTCCAAATGTTATATTATTGGTATTATTGTTCTTTCCGTTCAAAAGAATCCTGACTAAATTACTACTTGATTTTAGATGCAGTTTTGGTACAATGCTGACGATATTAGCTCGTTAACCAAAAATAACCAAGGAATAAACGATGATAGTTATGGCGACCAATAATGGTGATGTGGGCATTAGACAGGCAATCACGGCATTAAAGGCCGGTAAGACAGCAGTAGATGCCATTGAAATTGGGATTAGGGAGGTAGAACTTCATCGACCGGATCGTAGTGTAGGCCTTCACGGCTATCCAAACATACTGGGTTATCCGGAACTGGATGCACTTATTATGGATGGGCGGAATCGCAATGTGGGGTCGGTAGGTGCTGTAAAAGGATATGATCATCCAATCTCGATTGCCCGTTGCGTTATGGAAAAATTAATTCATGTTTTCCTGGTCGCTGAAGGTGCAGAACGTTTCGCTAGTGAAATGGGATTTGAGAAGAGTACCTATGTTGATCCGGAAATAAGAGGCATCTATGAAAAACATGTCAGGGATCAACTTGGCATTGAAGATCCAGCAATGCTCAAAAATAGCTCGGAACTTTGGAAACTTAGTCATCTAGCCGTAGATCCAGAGAAAGCTGGAGGTACAACAAATTTTATAGCTCAGGATAGTAATGGTGATATCTGTGTAGGAGTAAGTACTAGTGGCTGGGGATGGAAATATCCTGGACGACTAGGTGATTCTCCAGTAATTAGTGCGGGTGGTTACGCTGATAACCGCTACGGGGCTGCAGCTTGTACTGGGACGGGGGAATTAGCAATCCGGGCCGGAACAGCCCGAAATGTTGTTACATATATGAAAATGGGCATGTCTCTCGAGGAAGCTACCGCAGAGGGCCTTCGAGATATGAATGAATTAAATACGCAACGGGTTGGAGGTGTCCAAATTATATCTATGGATGCTAATGGTGCCCATATGGCCGGTACAACTCACGAACGCCCTGGTAGTCATGTTTATATGACAGCGGATATGAACGAACCAAAATTTTTAGAAGGATTCTCCATATCTTACTAACCCAAGTATAACCAACCTAGATATTTTTCTGAGGATGCAAGTAAACAATAAAAATAAAGGAAAGGGGCTTTATGCCTGACCAATCTCCTCCAAATATTACTCCGAAGACTTATACTTGTTACCGAGCCTGTGGCCCTATTGTTGTTGATGGCAAACTTAACGATCCATCATGGATTCGAGCTCCCCGGACTGATCTATTCGTTGATATTGAGGGAGACCTCAAACCTATACCTAGGTTCGGAACACGAGCTATGATGGTTTGGGACAACGACTATTTCTATGTGGCAGCTGACATGGAAGAACCTGATATATGGGGTACTCTGACTAAACGTGACTCCATTATATGTCACGATAACGATTTTGAAGTTTTTATTGACCCTGACGGGGATACTAATCACTACATGGAATTTGAGATTAATGTTTTAAATGCTGTCTGGGACCTCTACCTTCCAAAACCCTACAGTAAGGGTGGAAAAGCTGATCATGACTGGGACTTTGTGGGGGTGAAACATGCAGTCCACATAGACGGAACCGTCAACTACTCTCACGATGTCGATCGAGGATGGTCCTGCGAAATTGCGTTTCCTTGGAGTAGCATGGCCCAATACGCCGGGGTAAATTGCCCCCCCAGCGCCGGAGACTCCTGGCGTGTAAATTTCTCGAGAGTCCAATGGGAATTTGACTGCTATAAAGGCGGATATCTGCGAAAGGAAGGAGTACCTTGTGACAACTGGGTTTGGTCACCCCAAGGTGTAATTAACATGCATGTTCCAGAAAACTGGGGGCATGTCATATTTTCAGATATAGTCGCGGGAACAGCGGAGATGTGATCCATAGGTCAATTTTTTCAAACTATGTATCTACTTGTAGCTCTTTTACTGAACCTTTACTTCAATACCAATTGGGCAGTGATCGGACCCCATAACATCTGAGGAAATCCACCCGTTGGAAATATTGGCTATGAGATCAGCTGTTGCAAAAAAATAGTCGATACGCCATCCGACATTTCTTGCTCTCGCTCCGGACATTAAATGCCACCATGTATAGTTCTCAGGATTAGTATTGAAATGACGGAAAGTATCAATATATCCTAGGGTTGTGATCTTGTCGATCCAGGCACGTTCCATAGGTAGAAAACCCGATATCTTTTTGTTTTCCTTAGGACGAGACAGATCAATTTCCTGATGGGCCGTATTCACATCCCCACAGATGATTAACCTCTTGCCATTTTCCCGAAGAATTTCCCAGTGTTCTAAAATAGCCTCATAAAAATCCATTTTGTACTGTAACCGGTCCTTGTTCTGTTTCCCATTTGGGAAATATACATTGAATAAAGTAAAATCAGGGTACTCTAGTATCAGCGTTCGCCCCTCTGAATCAAAACGGTCTTTTCCAAATCCCTTGTGCACACTTATAGGTTCGTGTCGAGTATAAACACCTACGCCACTATATCCTTTTTTCACAGCTGCCGACCAATAGCTCTGGTAACCTTCAATTTCCTTAATTGAATTATCAAGCTGATCTTCTTGAGCTTTGGTCTCTTGCAAGCATAATATATCTGGTGATTCACTCTTAAACCATTCCATAAAACCTTTCTTTGCCACAGCCCTGATTCCATTAACATTCCAGCTTAAGAGTTTCCATGAAGACATACATGACACCTTCCTTGGTGGCCTCCAAAAATATCGACTATTTATAATAATGATTGGTTTTATTCCGTAAAATATAACTTTTGATGCCTAAACTATTATACAACTCACCTTTTTGCAAATTTAATATTGGAATATTGGGCAGTTTCTATTCGATCTCCTCTTGCACGGTGGCTTCTAATTGAAAAAGCACTTGATTCCAAATATTGCTTTATTTCTTCCCCTTGCTGGGTATTTTCACAAGATAAGATAATGACAGGATCAACTTCTACTGTAAATGCTATGAGAGAAGAATTGCCCGGAACAAGTTCATATAACTGGTTTATACGGCATCTATCTAGAGAAAATCGCTTGATATAGAAGAAGCCCTCTAAATCTTGGTAGGCAATCGTAAAAACTAATTCCTTTTGTTCCGGAGCACAGTAGAGAATATCAAGGTCAACATACATTTTATCGAGAGTATCGTGGATACCAACAATACCCCCGGAGCGAACAATGGCTACTCGATCAAAAAGAGAAATATTAAAAAGTTCTACTCCTGAGTCTATATTATAGCCCAAATAACCAGATTCTTTATCATAGCGGAAAATCAGGTCCTTAGGTGCTGCTACACGCTTTTCGATAGGAGCGAAAAGTTTGACTTTGGAACGGCGAGGATATTTCTCTCGGTAGGTACGAATTAACTGCTCAAGAAACTCTATTGCACAACTAGACAAGCTATTCAGTTTATATTTTACACTGCGTAATTGTGCTTCGATTTTACGTATTTCCTCTTCGGACCTATCAATGCCATAACCTGATATACGATAGAGAGGAATATCCAGTAACTGATCTATATCAGCCTGCGTAATATTTTCTATATCGACCATATTTTCAAGTCCAACTATATTTTCTGCAAAAATCAAATCATCTCGAATCGCAGATAATAATGATTCTACCAGTCGACGGCATGATAAAGACCCATTTCTTATTATATCTAAATTTCTTGCAATTATCTCACGACTAGGCCCATAGGATTCAAAATCTAAACTCCTATATATTATTGTAAGCAACGAACGAACAGATTCACGGATCTCCAGACTAGCACCATTTAAATCATTCATATCGCGATCAATTGCTGAATTTATGGTCGAAACCGTACTGTACTTAACTATTGCTGAACGAATTACACTGTATACGCTTTCAATTTCTTTTACGTCTTCAATCGCTTTATATATTCTATTTTCTATAAATATCTGTTCCAGCTTCTTTGCTCGTAGGTTTGAATGTAGATTACTTTCTTCAATCTTTAATTCTGCCTCAATAATAGCTAGTAATCGATCTGTACTATGCCGAATCATTTCTGAGACGGTTGTTACCTGGGGTGATCCATCAATGATGATCAAAAGCTTAGCATCTATTGCTACTTCACAGCAAGAAAATGCGTACAGTCCTGGAACTATATCATTAGCTTTCGTTCCAGGATTTGATCGAATTTCAATTTCCACCTCATTTGTGGAATAGTCTGTGAGTTGAGCAATTGGAACATGGTTCATTCGAGCTGCAGCTTCGATAGATTTCATAGCACTTTCAGTAGTTTCACCAAAAGGTAACTCACGGATCAAAACTATCCCATCTTCTTTAGATTCTAGCACAGCTCTTGCATAGACTCTTCCGTTGCCATCATTATATTCACTCAAATCCATAATTCCACCTGTTGGAAAGTCAGGAAATAGGTTAAATGACTCACCCTTTAGATGTGAAATCTGGGCCTCCATAACTTCGATCGGATTATGAGGGAGAATTCGAGTCGACATGCCAACAGCAATTCCCTCCACCCCCAAAATAAGTGCTACTGGTATTTTAGCCGGGAAAACTACTGGCTCATACTTCCTGCCATCGTAAGTCTCTACATACTTTGTTATATCAGGACTCAACAAGACTTCTCGGGCAAATGGAGTGATTCTGCATTCTATATAACGGGCTGCAGATGCTGGACCTCCCGTTATCACAGAACCAAAATTACCCTGTTTATCAATGAAAATATTCTTGTTAGCTAATGAAACTAAAGAACTAAATATAGATTGGTCACCATGAGGGTGAAACTGCATAGTTTGCCCAACTACGTTAGCAACTTTGTGGTATTTCCCATCATCGATCTCAAAAAGAGTATGAAGAATACGACGTTGGACCGGTTTTAATCCATCGTCAATTTCTGGAATAGCCCGGTTTTTTACGACGTAGGTGGCGTATTTGAGGAAGTAATGATCGTATAGTATTTCTGCATCAGCCAAAAACAAGCCCCTGTAGAAATACAGATGCTCATCAGATCTTTCGGAGAAGTAAGCTTTCGAAGTTGAACTTATACTTTAAGAAATCAAAAAACAACACCTTTCGTAATATTGATTTTATTCCTTGAGTAGTCTATTAACATTAAATTGAGACGGTTGTATTCGAATTCTTATCTGTATTAGCCTTGAAATTGGCAAATAAAAACTCCCAGTTAACAAAAGGTACTCATTTCTTTTTATTTAGCTGAAGATCAGGTTCGATAATTAAGAATATTTTTTGAATACGAATTAATTAATAAAAATCACACTCTATCTACTTTGATGAGACTAGTTGACTCATCGCCAGATGAAATATATTTTCATTCATATATGACTTAATGATCCAAATATAAGAAATAGCTCTGACTGTATTGCCCTTGCTGAAAAGTGAATATATTGAACTTAGGGTAAGATGATCAGTAGAATTGCTTAATATTTAGGAAGAACCGTTTTGAAATCTATAGTTAATTAATAAATAGGGTAAAATATTCGAGCACGAGAGACGGAGGTTTCCATGTTATCCCAAACACAGATTGAATTCTATAATGAGAATGGCTATTTGACCGTCGATAAGGTTTTGTCAGATTCAGAGGTAATTGATTTACAGAAAGTAACTGACGAATTCGTAATTAAATCGGGGGCTTATACGGATCATACAGATATATTTGATTTAGAACCTGGGCATACTTCAGACTGTCCAAAACTTAGACGAATTAAAGAACCGATCGATCATCACAGCGTATATGCAAAAACTATCCGAAATAATAATATTCTGAATATTGTAGCACAGCTTATTGGTCCAAATATACGGACTAATGGAAACAAGCTTAACATGAAATCGGCGGATTTCGGCAGTCCTGTAGAATGGCATCAAGACTGGGCTTTCTATCCCCATACAAACGATGATATTCTGGCAGTAGGAGTATGTATAGATGGGATGAATGAAAGAAACGGAGCCCTGCTAGTTATTCCTGGGTCACATAAGGGGCCGACATATGATCACCACCAAGACAATCGCTTCTGTGGTGCGGTTACGGATCCTGAATTTACTCCGGATAACGCTGTTGCTTTGGAAGTTCCTGCTGGAGGTATTTCAATCCATCATGTCCGAGCTCTCCATGCATCAGCTCCAAATTATTCTGGCGACCCCCGTCGCCTACTTTTATTTCAGTTTTGCGCAGGCGATGCTTGGCCACTTTTAGGAATGGGTGAATGGGATAGCTATAATAGTAACTTACTACGTGGTGAACCGACTAATATCCCTCGTATGGCTAATATACCAGTTCGTATGCCTTATCCAGCGGCAGAAAAAGGTGGGTCAATTTATGAAAATCAATCGGTACTTGAAACAAAAAATTGGGGCCGAGGAAAATAACTTTTCAGAAAAAAATTTGAGTAATAGTAAAACCGACAAGGATCAAGAACACCAACATATAATCCTTTGCTTCGATGGAGTATGTGGCTTATGTAATTGTTTTGTTGATTTAATACTAATGGCTGATGATAAAGATAAGTTTCGTTTTACGGCGTTCCAAAGTGAGGCGGCTAAACAACTTTTCGGAAACCATAATTATAAGTCCCAATTCCTTCTTTTGTACTATCAAGATCACCTGTATGAACAATCTGATGCCGTAATAATGGCGTTGAAACAACTTGGTTGGGCATGGAAATCAGTCAATATACTCTATATATTCCCCAAATTATTTCGCGACTTTATATATCGATTTATTGCTAATAGAAGATACCGTATTGGGGGGAAATTGGAAAGGTGCCGACTTCCAAAGCCCGAAGAACAATTTCGATTTTTTCCCTGAATCTAGCAAGACACCTTGTCTAATGTCATCTCCATCATCCGATAAGCATCCTTTTATAACACCTGATGAGGTAAATAAACTACCTCGGAGACAGACTGACGTTAAATCAACTTATGGAGACTCACCTTTTCAATTTGGGAATTTGCGTTTACCGGATGGTCCAGGTCCACATCCAGTGGTTATGGTCTTACATGGAGGTTGTTGGTTGTCCCTTTATGCTAACCTTCAAAACTCAGAAGCATTAGCTGATACCCTGCGAAACTATAATGTTGCTACCTGGAATGTAGAATATCGATGCGTAGATCAATCTGGTGGAGGATGGCCAGGAACTTTTTTTGATGTTAGTCGTGCTACAGATCATCTACGTTTCATGGCATGTAAATATGATCTTGATCTAAATAACGTAATAATTATTGGCCATTCGGCTGGCGGGCACTTGGCGCTCTGGACAGCAGCTCGTCCCAAACTTTCCCCCCAAAGTCCTCTCTGGGGGAAAAATCCACTTTTATTACGAGGGGTTATTGCTTTAGCCGGGCCGGGCGATTTAAAGGAGTTTATTCCTCATGCTGATATCGAATGTAGGGAAGGTATTGTTGCAGAGCTTTTGGGGGGTACTGCAACCCAAGTACCTGAGCGTTATCAAGATTGCTCACCTATCGAATTGTTACCTCTTGGTATCCCTCAAATAATTATCAGCTCGGAACATGACTGGGTTGTCCCCCCAGAGTTAGGCGAATCCTATACAAAAACTGCCAGAGAAGCTGGTGATGACGTCCGACACCTAATCATTCCCAAGGCAGGACACCACGAGCTAATGGCACCTTACTCTATAGCCTGGGATACCATACTTCAATCTGTAAAGTTTCTGTTAAGATCATCAAAAGCAAATTTTAATAAAACTTCAACACCCTAACTGTTAAGTACTGTTCGAAGTGCATTTAAAAACGCATTGTTTTCGTCTGGTAACCCTACTGTCACTCGCAAGGCACGTTCTAGCATGGGATAGTGGCTTACATCACGAATAAGAATACCATGTTCGATTAATCCATAAAAAATATCACTAACCCGCCTATCAACTTCAAAGAGAATAAAATTAGCATGAGACCGATAAGGAAAGACAGACGGAATAGTTTGTAGGTTTTTAAAAACTCGTTCTCTTTCGTTTTTTATTAACCCTGTTCTTTCCTCAATTAATAATTTTTGTAAAATTAACTTTTTTGCCGCTATTAATGAGATAATATTCACGTTGTATGGGAGCTTTACCTTTTCAATCTCTCTAACAATAGTCGGATTTCCAATTAGATAACCTATTCGAAGTCCGGCAGCCCCTATCGCTTTAGAAAAGGTACGAGTAATAATTATGTTAGGGTACTCCTCCAGTAGTTTAATATATGAAATACCAGAAAATTCATGGTAAGCCTCATCTATCACTACGAGTCCCCTAGTTACTTTTGCTATCTCTGATGTATCTTCGAGGGTAATTAATGAACCAGTAGGATTATTGGGGGAGCATATAACTATTAATCTAACGTCTGGATGAGCACTTTCTTCTACTAAAGCATCGATATCAAAACTTAGGTCAGCCCTTAGAGGAATGGTCTTTAATTCAGCTCCGGCTACTTTGCCCATCAGATCGTAGAGACTAAAGGTTGGGCTCTGAAGTACCACCCTATTTTTTTCCGATATGGTAGTTTGAAAGATTGCCTGAATCAGTTCGTTTGAACCGTTTCCAATAAGTATATTATCTGGATCTAACCCATTACTCTTAGCGATAGCCTTTTTTGTCTCTATCGGCTGGAATCCCGGATATCTACCCCAATTATTATCCAGTGCCTCGTTCATTATTTCCCGTTTTAGATCTTGAGGTACATCAAAAGGACATTCATTCTGGTTAAGTTTTATCTGACAATTTGGCTGGACCAAATTATAACCTGACATTGCCTGCACCGCTCTCTTTACAGGCAGCGAAGAATGGTTCGTTTCTCGTGGAGTTCTAGAATTAGTCATGTTTCAATAGATCACTTTATTCAGAGGGTATTCAACCAACCCTTGGGCCCCGGCGCGTTTAAGGGCAGGAATCAACTCACGAGTTGTAGATTCTTCTATCATTACTTCGATTGCTACCCAATCCTGATCTGCTAACGGTGAGACGGTTGGATTCTGAAGTGATGGTAAAAGTTCAGCTACTGTAGTAAGGTCTTTTTGCATAACGTTCATTTTTAGACCTACCATCTCTTCCGCTAACATTGCACCTTTTAGCAACATAGCGATGTTTTCAATCTTACGACGTTTTTCTGGATCTTTCCAACTGTTCTTATTGGCGATCAAGCGGGTAGTTGAAGTCAATAAAGTATCAAGAACTCTTAGTTTATTTGCTCGCAGTGAACCACCCGTTTCCGTGACCTCCACAATTGCGTCTACTAAATCAGGAGCTTTGGCTTCAGTTGCACCCCAAGAAAATTCGACCTTAGCATTAACTCCATTTTTTTCTAGATAATTCTTGGTAATATTAACCACTTCCGTAGCAATACGTTTTCCCTCCAAGTCCTGGACACAATGAATATCTGATGATTCTGGCACAGCTAATACCCAGCGCAGAGGCTTTCGAGACTGTTTAGCATAAACCAAATCAGCCACCTCAACTACGTCTGAACCAGTTTCTACTATCCAATCTTTGCCAGTAAGACCAGCATCAAACACTTCACCTTCGACATATCGGGCTATTTCCTGAGCTCGAATGAGCATCACTTCCAGTTCATCATCATCGACCCATGGAAAATATGACCTATTGCTCACTGTACAATGAAATCCAGCCTTCCTTATTAATTCTAGGGTGGATTCCTGAAGGCTTCCCTTGGGTAAGGCTAATTTAATTAACATTTATTATTACTCCTTACAAAAACTTAAGGCTATCTTGCTTTACTCACATTAGAACGTTAAAAACGAAACCCCCGGAAAGTAATATGATTTTATGGAATTGTCCACCGCTAACGGTAGTTATCTATAATTTTATGGATTACCTTTTACATATAGCTGATTGACAAAGATTTAAAATTGGGCTTGGGAAGTCCCATTCTAAACTGTTTTTTTATATCGTCATTCCTTGCCTTAATAGTGAAAAAATAATTTTAAAGCTAACAAAGGTATAGTAGTATTAGCTAGACGGGAACGTCCCTACATAATTTACCTTGGGTTGAATCAAACTATTCTTATCATATTGCTCTATCGAATGGCCAATCCAGCCAGCTGTGCGGGCCAACGTCAACAGAGTCAAACCAACTTCTTTAGGCATATCTAATATTCGTAATAGTACTACCAGAACAAAATCAATGTTATATTGGATTAACATTAATTTCTGCGTCACCTCAATAATTTGCCAGGCTAGTTTAAGGGTATTAGATTCAGGAAAGTTTTTTTCTATCATTTTCAGCAAAAATACAGCGCGGGTATCAATCTCCTGGTCTTGGTTTTGCCCAAAACCAGGAATGATCTCGCCTCGTCTAATTCGGCCTATTATCATTTCTTCAAGATTCCTTGATGCTTCGGCTTCTTTGAAAAATGCTTCCACACGTTCATTATTACTGCTAAATTTATAACCACTAAAAACTGACAAGCCGGCACTGACAGACCCGTACGGGGATGCCCCAGCTGATGCTGCACACCGAACAGCCAGGGTAGCTGCATCCATTTCGGTGTCGGCTAGTAACACCAGAAATGCATTTATCAATTTTGCTGATCCTTCCCTTTCTTTCTTAGACTCCATACTAAAGACATTAGCTACTCCACCCAGCGGTTCCCCTCCGGTAGCAGCTCGTGTCAAAAGCCATATTATTCGCATACCAGTTGCCGCGACTCCATCTCTATGTAAAGTATATGCCGATAAATCCTCTGATTCAGCCAATGTTAGAAGCACTCTAAATCTCTCGATCACCCGTAGTGTTTGTAAATAGCCCCAATTCTTATGCTCACCCCCATAATTATCTTGGGGTATAGAAAAACGAAAGTTAGTTTTCCCTGTCCATATAAGAGAAGAGACGCGTTCAAAGGATTGGTTAGTAGCTAATTCTAGCACATTGATCCCTCGGTAGAAATAGAATCCATCGTTAATGAGTGTTATTTCCGAATCCCCCATAAAATAGTCATTTTTAAGGTTTATATTTTTATCTAAATCCCCTTTTTGCGGGTTTTTTGATCGGTATTTCAACTTTTCAACATCTTCGGTGCTATAGCGCCTTTCTCTTTTTCCAATCTCCCCTCCCTCAGATCTTATAAGGCCACGACTTACATAGGAATAAAGAGTTGCTTTAGTGACACCCAGAGCTTCTGATGCTTCATAAGCTGTTAAATATTGTTTGAGGATCATAAAATAAATCTCCACTGTTAACTCATTCGAACAAAGACTAGCTTTTATAGAAAAAGCAATCAATATTGATTTTAGTCAAGATAATATAAAACAGCCTATTCCTATTTTGATTAAACATAATCCGCCTATAAACCAAATAAATTGTTTAATCTTATCAAACTACCACCGATCCATTTTATATCGATCAATATATCTATATTTAATAATCAACATTGATTATTAAATCTATATTGACCATTCAATCAATCATTGATCGAGAAAGAAATTAATTTTACTAAAGCCATTATAATCAAATCCTAACAATTAACTTCGTTATTGATCTAATCCCTGCCCGACGCGGATCTTAAACAAGGGACTCTTAATTTCTGGTATTTTAATAAGTAAGTAAGTATTTTATTACCTATAGACAGACTGATTATTATTTTTTTAATGATGGGGAAAATTATGGCGATGGTTAGGATGGAAACGGTTCAGCCGCCACTAGACTCTAGTAAGCTACTCTCCTCACCTGCTAAGCTTCGGAAACGAGCAAAAGAAGACGGTTATTTATTTTTTCGAAAACTACTTTGCCCAGATCTTGTCTTCGAGGCAAGAAAGGCTACCTTAAATATATGCGCCAAATATGATTGGTTAGCCCCCGGATCGGACATTACATCTGGGTTAGCAAAACCCGGAATTAGAATTACGGAAGGCTCGAACCCTCGGTGGCAATTATTCTACCAAGATGTGCAGAAGTTGCGTGTCTTTCATTCTCTCGCTCTTGAATTGCCGATATTAAAGGTGTTTGAAGTTTTATTCGGTGAGCCGGTACTCCCCCATAGCCGTAATATTTTTCGTTTGGTATTTCCAAATACCGAAACTCACTCTACTCCACCACACCAGGACAATTACTTTATAGGTGGTTCGGACGAAACATGGACGACTTGGATCCCTTACGGAGACTGCCCGAGAGAACTTGGTGGGTTAGCCGTGAATAGAGGTTCCCACACATCCGGTAAACTCGAAACGACTGAAGCTGTGGGACCCGGGCGCCGCAAAGTTAAGGTTCAGGATCCTTCAGCATGGGTAAGTGGAGACTATGTCTGTGGGGACGTGATTATGGTTCATAGTTTAACTGTTCATCAAGGCAAAGATAACTTAACGTCGAATCGAATCCGAATTTCTGCAGATTATCGATATCAACCAAGGAGTCATTCCATAAGAGAAGATTCACTACAACCACATATGAACTGGCTGGATTGGGATGATATCTATAGTAAATGGGAATTGACTGATCCAATCAGATATTATTGGCAAAATTGGCCTCTGAATATTTTAAGTCGTCAATAAAATTATTTTTCTCTATTAACTAGGAAGTAAAATGTCCAAAACACCCGTATTCCGACGCCACACTATTTATAAAGGACATCCTACCGAAAGGATGTCCTGCATTGTTGGGGATCTTAATAATGATGGTATAGATGAATTTATCATTTCTACTCGGCATCCAAATGAGCTTTATTGGTTTGGTAGAGAAGAAGATGGATCATGGACACCTCATCTCATGGATAACACGTTTCCAAGCATTAGTGTTGGAGGCACTTTGGTGGATCTAACAGGAAACGGTCGACTTGATTTTATTTCTGGAACAAGCGACCGTGGGAATCATGTCTATTGGTGGGAGTGCCCTAATGATCCTAGCCAACTTTGGAAACGAAGAGAAATCTTTAAATTACCTCAGAAAAGAATTCATGATTTGCTTGTTGCTGATATAGATGGAGATGGTAAACAGGAACTCTATGTATGGAACCCCGATGCGGAAGCTGTATGGACTGTCAAAGTACCAGATGACCCTTTTGTCTCTCCGTGGCCAGGTGTTCATCCTATTGTTACAGGTGTTAACGAACAAGCTATTACTGCGGCTGATGTTGATGGTGATGGCTGCCTTGAAATCGTCGCCGGATGTTCCTGGTACCGCCTATTATCTAACGGGGAATGGGAACGCCATATTTTCGCCGAAGATTATGGTGGTGTTAGAGTCGCTGCTGCTGACTTTGATGGGAACGGTAAGATTGTAATTGCTGTTGCTGAGGTGGGGCTCGACATTGGGCAAACTTATGGCCGGCTAGCTTTATTTAGACCTACTTCAAACGTTGAAGCCCCATGGGAAGCGGAAGTTTTGCACAATCGCCTACTTGATGCTCATACTTTGCAGGTTGCTGATTTTGATGGGGATGGAAGACCTGATATATACGTGGGAGAAATGGGAAGAGGAGATTGGACTCTTCCACATCCCCCCGAACAAATTATCTTTTTAAACCGAGGCAACCAAATGGAAAAAATTATAATCGACAGTGGCATTGGAACACATGAAGCACAGGCTATTCAACTTGATGGGAAATTCGGAATTATTAGTAAACCATACCGGTGGCTTCAAGACCCTAGCCCACGGCCTCAAGAAGTTGATAACCTTTATCTATATCTTCAATCCTAATTGCTTTATTTTATGACAATTCTGATTTAGGTGCCGACCTTGGTAGTTTTATTGTGAGATGATACAAATAAAATTTGTCTCTGGTAGTGCAATCAGGCTTGTAAACAACAGGCAGAAGATTATTATTCAGCTTTCCAACCTTAAAAAAGCAAAGTGATTTTTCTAAGTCATTTTCCATTTTGTATTCGGCTGATCACCGTGCTGAACACGACGAGGAGAGATAGGTGTCTGGCGTAATTCACGGATTAGGTCGATTACCCCATTTATCCCTGCCTCCAAAAATTTCAACCCTTTTTCTCGTGTTGCTTTGGTAGCATCACCCATTACCCCACTAGCCGTAACTGTGCTCCAGTACGGAACTAGACGTGCATCAGAACCCTTTGGATTACCACCAGCTAAAATATCAGTTTTGAAACTATCTGATAACGGAGTTCTCTCATCTACCGCTTTATCCATATCGACCAATCCAGGTTTTAAGGCTAGATAGAGGGACGTCTCAAATTCACCACCATGCGATGTTCCTCCATAATCAGATTCTCGAATATCTTGACCTAAATCCCTTGCTTTTTTTAAGCCCCAGTGATTCGCTGAAGCGCATAAAATTGTCCCTTCGAAATCTATAATTGCCAAACGTGCCGCCAAGTCCAGGGGAGATGTATTACTTCCATGGCCGTTAACAATTAAAATACGCTTGAAACCATGATAGGCCAGACTACAGCATACATCTTTAACATAGTTAATAAATGTGTCCCACCGAATGGTAATCGTTCCATGGAAATCCATATGATGCGGACTATAACCATGTGTTACCGGAGGCGCAAGGACTACCTCTTCTGGTATTCGAGCCGCGGCCCTCCGGCATATTTCGGTTGCTAAGACAACATCGACATCGACTGGTAGATGGGGGCCATGATCTTCATAAGTTGCAACAGGCAGCAACGCAACCCGATCTGCTGCTGCTGCCTCTTTAATTTCGGTCCAAAACATTTCCGCATAATCATACTTTACAGACGACATAGAACTCTTCCTTTCTCTAATTTGTAAAGATGTTGGTTGTTAAGTTTGAAACAAATGATGAGGTATATATCCGTACAATCACTGAAGTTCATTGCTGAACTTCAGCTAGTACGAGGCAACGTGTCAACCAGTTGGTTCATATAGAAAGGAATACATCTAATATTTAATAAAACAATTGGTCCTTATATTTTCGTAGAGATTTAACTTTGAAAAATAAGAGATGAGAAATAGTTAATTTTCTTCGTTCACGGGGTTTTTAGCCAAATCTGGGAAACAAAATATACCTTTCTATTAGATAAGATTAGTCGTTTAGTAAAAGATATTGCTCTAATTTTTTCGGGTATTAAAAACCTAAAATATTCTACCTATTTAAAAACCACTGTTTGTAATCATCATATGTAAAATCAGGTGATGATACCATGTCAAAAAATGATCGTTCTTTAGTTCGAATTTCATTAGCGATTTTAAGGGTATCTTTAGCTATTTCTATAGGAACCTTTACCACGCCGTCTACATCAGCTAATATAAGATCGCCGGTCTGAGTAAGCATCTGACCTGCTACTAGAGGGCGAGCAATTGCTCGAACATTAAATGGACCGTGACCTGAAACCATTCCTCTCCCCCATATTGGAAGTCCAGCTTCACGAATCCCAGTGAGGTCACGAATACATCCATCAACTACTGCACCTACAACCCCAAGAGCTTTATGAATACGGGCCATGCCATCACCAAATAAAGCTCCTCTATTTGGACGGACATCCACGTCTTTCATCACTGTGATAATAGGACCGGGGGTATCGTTGATAAGATCGTAATATTCCAGCCAACTCATATTTGATTCAGTCTCATTCAACGGGGTAACTTCAGCTGTAACCGCATAACCAATAACCGCACCAAATTCAGGTGTAAGGTAATGAATTTCTGGCCCTGTATAATCCTCGTTAGAAACACCTTGGACTTTTTCTACAGCATTATAAACTGTTGCAGAATCATATTCTACCAATTCGGCTAAGATTTTTTCATCCACACGATTCATTCTCATTACTCCTTTACTAGTAAGGTAATTGTAAGAATTAAAACTGATTTCGTTGGTTTTTGAAGGATATCGCTATATCCCAGAAACCAAGAATCATGACAAATACTTCCTTTTTCTACCATTTATCTGGATTAAGGCCCACTCTGGTACCCGCCTCTCTAAGTTGTTGCCATGTTGTCTCGTCAAGTTTTATTCCATTTTCTCGCCGTTGTGCTGCTAATCGAAATTCTGGTTCTCCTGGCATCAGTATTTCATCAAACCCTTTTGCTGGTCGACTTGTCTTTACATGGTTAACTAGCGTTTCAACTTCCTTATAATACCAATCTAATTCTGCAAAAAATGAGATATCGTAAACAGTAAAAAGCACTCCATTACTCTCCATTTTCTGGCCCTGGGCGCATCCTTGACCACTTAGTGCCCCACCTAAAATCTCCACAAGCAATCCTAGGCTATAACCCTTGTGGGCAACGATACCGCCCATCGGTAAAATAGCACCATTCGGGGGAGGCCCTTTTATTACGGTGGGATCTGTTGTAGAATTACCTTCGTGGTCAATCAACCAACCCTCTGGCACTTCTTCACCCTTATTAACAGCAACACGGACTTTCCCTTCAGCGACTACTGACGTAGTTAGGTCTACCATAATTGGTTCAGAATGTTGACGAGGTGCTGAAAACGCTATCGGATTTGTACTGATACGGCCATCAATTCCTCCAAATGGTGCAATTTGGCGACCGAATCTCCCGGCGTTCACAAAAGCTAGCCCTATAAGACCTTCGCGGGCTGCCATTAGAGGATAAGCACCAACACGGCCTACGTGGCTCGTCCGCCGAAGAGTTACAGTTGCCGTACCATATTTTCGTGCTTTTTCCATTGCAAGCTGCATCGCAAAGGTGGCACCTATTTGACCTAGTGCTCCGCCATTATCCACTACTGCAGTACAAGGAGTCTCTCGAATGATCTTTACATCAGCTTGGGCCTTAAATCGTCCTTCATCCTTAATAGCTTTGACATATTCTGGCAATCGTATAGCTCCATGAGAATCATGTCCAAAGAGATTAGAATCTACAAGATGATCAACAACCTTTCGGGAATCCTCAGCAGTGCAGCCTGTTGCTTCCAAGACTTCACAACCAATTTGATGTAATTTGTCAGGGGTTAGTAGGGGCATTTCTTACCTTTCGTAGTTAGTAGGTTCATTTTTCACATATTTTTTTTAATTTATCTTGCAACCCTGGTCTCTCAAGAACTGCTTTATTAACAATATGAAGAGGTTCTTCTCCTCTAGAAACGGCTAGTACAGCCTTGACACAATCGTGACCTATGTCACGAAATAATTCTTTAGTCCAGGCTGATGCGTGGGGTGATAATATTATATTAGGTAGAGATAAAATAGGATCTTCTTTGGCCGGCGGCTCCTCACTAAAAACATCAATAGCGGCTCCCCTTATCCACCCTTCCTGGAGGGCTCTTGTTAGTGCTTTTTGGTCGACTATAGCTCCCCTAGCTGTATTGATCAAAAATGAATCTTTCTGCATTATTCTCAGATCTTCCTCACTTATTAGTCCTCTCGTATACTTAGTCAGTGGGCAGTGAATCGTGACAAAGTTACTACTCCTTAAAAGAGTTTCCTTATCTACAAGAATAATACCTAGTTGATCTGCTTCATCCTCAGTTACAACTGGATCATTAACAAGAATCGAACCTGGCTCGAAAGGTTTTAGCATTCTTACGACCTCACGGCCGATCATTCCCATTCCGATTAAACCAATGGTACGACCCCGGATCTCACATCCCATATAATCAAAACGTACATCCCAGTCATTATCCCTGACAATTTTATCCTTAATTATTAATTGATGACACAGACCCAGCATTAGTGCTAAAGTTGCACTAGCTACAGGCTTTTGGGTAGCTTCGGGGGTTATGGTGACCATAACATTTGCCTCAGTTGCAGCATCTAGATCTATCATATCAAAACCCACCCCAGTTCTGGCAATAAGCGCTAAGCGACTAACACCTGAAAAACTTTCTCGAGTATAGGGCTGTCCCATCGATATAATAGCATCAATATCCTTCAGTTGATCAGGGGTTACTGGCCATCGATCTTCACCCAAAAACATGCGAGGTATACCTGCTTTATCTAGTAAGTCTAACCCAAAATCCTCAAATACTACTTGACCATCCGGGCCTAAAAGATCAGCTACCAGGCCGACATGGAAGTTATTAGTCATAAAACCATTGTTTCCTTATTTATTAAGATGATTATAAAAATACTTCACAACCGTATTAAAACATAATCTGTGAGGTAGACTTGGCTATTAAAACTAGCGATACTGCTGCCATACCTATCAGTCCCAACCCACAACCATAACCCGCAAGTATAATAGGAGCGTATGCCCGCCACCTTTTTTGACCAAAGCGCCGTCCAAAATAAAACCGACCAAGCATAGCCCCTACGAATGTTGGTAATGTATAGTGAATCCATGCGCCAGTACTTAATCCAGCAACTAGTCCATAGAATAATAAAGGCGGTGCTTTAAGAAAACTTAGGATTCCATATAAAGCAAATGTTACACCCATTCCTGCACTTATATAATCCCAATGTATTAGCCTCCCTATCACGTCCGAACCACCCGGCATCGTAGATTTAATCCAAATTGTTTCCATAGTCGCCTGCAACGGCCACATCTTTTCTACGAAAGGATATGCTGAAGATGGTATGGGAGCTAACTTCCAAATTAATGCATAAAACAGAAAACTAAATACAATAAGCAACACCAGACTCAATATATACAACTTGACCAAACTTGGGAACCGTGTTCGAGTAAGCTCCAATTGACGAAAGGTAGCTACAACACCGCTATGGTCAAACAATGGAACTGGAGCAAACCAAATAGCCACACCCTTGTATCCAGAAAGGTAAAAGGACCCTTCTCGCGCGTAAGGGAATGAAGATCCGTAAGGTGATCCGGTTAGGCCTATCATCCGAGCACCGATATACGAAAAAAATGGTGTCCAAACAAAACCAAATATTGCCGATATCCAGATAGGAAACATAGGCTCTAAGTAATAGACCAGAAGAATAAAACATAGTGTAGAAAGTACCCAAAGTAGAATCGGGATAGATATTTTAAAATCACCCCGTCCTGACGGTGGCTTCACAACCCGTTTTGCACCACCTGATCTACCCGGTTTTCTCAACAAGGTACGGAAGAAAGCTATTATCCCAATCAAGCCGATAACAAGAGAAACACCAATAGAGGAGAAGCTCAACCAAAAGTCGATGGTATTATTAATAGAGGTCGGGATAGTGCTCATTCCCGGTGACCAACTGTATAAAAACCCAAAGTGGTAGAGGGTAGGATTTGCAATGAAAGTTATTATAAAAGAACTAATAAAAGTTCCAACCACAATCCAAAATGGCAGTACAAAGCCAACAAGAAGAGTTGCAATGTCAGTCCCTATACCAATAGGGGAAGCAGGGAGCACGTCTCGAAATCGAGGTGTAAAATCTGCAAAAGGGATGGGAAATACTTCTACAGCCTTCGTTAATACTACACCTGAAACAGTTGGAACAACAACATAAAGAATTCCCCAGGCAAGCCCAATCATGGCCCCAATCGTAAACAAACGCCAACGCCAGGTTTCTTCCCCTGCCGATGATTCTGCTAATGCTATAGCTCCAGCCGCTTGCACAGGTGCTAGAGGGAATGGCAACCGTTCAGTATCGGCGGTAATGCGAAATAACAGATATCCTAAGGAAAGAGTGTTAACTAAACCAAGAATAGACACAAGTACCGCGAGAAGAATTGGTTCTAGCCATTCTATAGAAAATAATGTTCGGGTGATTAGAGATTCAGAACCCCGTTCCGGGGCGACCCATTGAGGTAGTAATTGAGCTAATCCATCAGCTTGAGGGGATTGTATCAAGTACTGAAACCAGATCATTTTAGCAAAAGGAGCGCCGTGTACTGAGGAACCAGCGGAAAGACCACTCGCACCCAAACCTGTCGCTGCCAGGCCAGCTGCAAGCCAGTATAGAATAATCGCCTCCTGGGGTTTCAACTTAATGAAAAGCCTTTTACTAATCTCGATGAACATTATGATAGTGACCCATTCTGCTGCGCCCGCAAAGCTTTTTCCGGTCACCAGTTCCAGGTAGATGGAGCCAGGAAGCATTATAAGCCCTACAAAAAAAGCAGCCCATATTATCCGCCCGCTGAAACCATCCTCATAAGGCAAATTATCGGGAATAATTTGCCACTTTTCGTCCTGTTCTGAACTTTTTGAGATTCGTTCATTTTTTTGAGGTTTATTGCTGTTTACCATCAGATTACTCCGTCCTTACGTAATTTCCTGACGTATTCCACTCGGGCCTTGTTAATCCATTAAGATCCCAAAGAACCTGTCCAGCCCGAACAGTCAAAAGGCAACGTAAACGTCGATCGCCACGCATACGAGCATGGCCAGAATCAACAAAACCAAATTCTCCATATTCAAGTTCTAATACTGCAATGTCAGCTTCTGCTCCGATGCTAAGCGTACCCAATTCGGGGCGTTGAATAATACGTGCTGGATTTCGCGTCGACCGTTTTATAACATCCTCTAAAGTCATTCCCATATTAAGGCACTTAGACATCGTTGTATTCATACTAGCATTAGGAAGGAGAGCACTATCTTTGTGAAGATCTGTACTAATTGTATCTGGAAGGAAACCTTGGTTGATCGCTGAGACAGCTATTCGAAACCAAAAACTTCCTGCTCCATGGCCCAAATCGAAATAAATACCTCGATCTCGGGCCTCCCTAACATAGTCATTTACGGTACCATTTTTATTCAGAAGTGGTATATGTTGAGCATAAAGGTGTGTGTGAATATCCCCCGGGCTAAGTTTCTCTAATAAAAGATCTCGGTAAGACCGCGTTTGCTTGGGAGCAAAATCTATCATGGCAATTGAGCCACTGCGCCGAGCGGCCTCAACCGCACCATCAACTGCTTCCCAACCTGGTCCAGAGTAATGAGCTGTTTTTGAACCAACTATGTGTTCTGGGTATTTGTTGATCATTTCTGCGCAAGGGCTTGGATCCATTTCAGTAATATCCTGTTCTACTGCACCTTCCATACCCGCCCCAACAATGTTTATTAGCGCTAGAACTCGTGTTTTTGAATCTGCTATTATCGTATCTTTAAAATTCTCAAATTTCTTCCAACCTGATCCTCCCGTATCCAAAACAGTTGTAACTCCATTAGGTAACACGTGGGCATCAGGGAAAACCCATCCCTGATAGCCACCGTATACATGCATATGGATATCTATTAATCCTGGTGTAACATAATGACCGTGAACACGGGCAACTTTATGACCTTGTTCCACTGGGATATCATGGTCTACGGCGACTATTACACTATCCTTGACAGCGATATCTCGAGTACCATCAATGCCATTCTCGGGATCAATAACATGACCGCCCTTTATAATTAGATCATACATAGTGACTCCTCCCTTACCTCTATATTATTTAACAAAATTTCTTCCCTCACTCTTTTTGTACTGATCTTTTATTGGTTCAGCAAGGGTGCGCCACACAAGAAAACGTTTTCGTAAAACTTTAAAGAACTTTCGGTTGGTGGTCTGCCACTGTGCTAAATCTCCACTACGCCTGCGGATCAATATAACAATTCGATATAAATTTTCATTTGGAACTGGTTCTAATTCCAGTCCAACATCCTGGCTAATACCAAGGTCATAGGGAGCCAACCAAACAGTAGTTCGTACTCGGTACCCCTCATAAGATTTATCAGGAATTGGTTCTAGTGATGATCCCTCTGTAACAAAATTTTCGGCAGCACTATCTTCGTGGGTTTGAAATATGTGTAAGAGATAATTAGCTAATGGGTATGCTTCAATCATATTAACAGTAAACGGAAACTCAAAGCACCAGTCGTCACCATCAGGTGCTGGAGGTGACCAACGCCTGGAAACATCTTCGACTGTCATATTGGCAGCTTTTTTTGCGGGATAAATTGTAGATAGGAAAACCACAATCATAACTACTAAAGTGGCATAAACGGTAGCTAGAGAGGAGTAATTGAGTGACATCCCACCTAGAAAACCCCATTGTGCAAGTCCCATAGTAAGGATTTGCCCACATAGATAACCAAACACGGCTCCGAGTGTTGCAAAGACTGATGCCTCGGCCATAAATAGAGCAGAAACATGATTTGGGGCTAACCCCACGGCGCTGTAGACACCAATCTCCCTAAACCTTTCAAAAACAGCTCCCATCATCGTATTTAAAACAAGAAATGCGGCAATAAGTACCGGAATAATAAGATTTGTCATTCCAGAAACGGATGTGGCACCTAGTGAACTATATATCTTAACCTCTTCTTCTATCCCTACAAAAATTGCAAGGAATACCCGAGACATAAAGGCCTCCACTACCTCTTGCAACTCATCATTATCTGAAAATCCACCTATTGCGACTGACCTCGTAGATCCTTTAAGATCTAGTGTTTCCTGATATGGTAATATCATTACATTTCGGGAAGGAATATGTTCAGATGCTCGAACAGTCGACATAAATACCGCTTCGTCAACTTCAGCCATATTTCTTGACATTGAAAAACTAACCGGCATGATACTTTCATTATCCATATCCCGGTATGCATCAATTTTTTCCGAGTCGATAAGCCCTATAACTAAATAACTTCCCCCGAGAATCTCCACCTCAGCCGTCCCCACATCTTCTGAGTTTACGTTTAAGCGAGAGGCTAGTTCCGTTGGTAACAAGCAGACTTTTCTCTCTTCCGGGGAAAACCACCTGCCCCCCGGTATGATAAATTGTTCTAAGTTTGTTATAGATGATTCTTTAGCATGCAATCCTAGTAAACTCTGCACTGTTGTAGCCGTTCCTTTGACCGGAACTCTAAGATCGATATATGGGCTTCTGATATCTTCCGGTATATACCAAGATCGGGGTACAACTTCTGAAAATTGGTTAAAGGTATTTTTAACATAGGGTAAAAATGAATTGGGTAATGAATTCCACCCAAGGCTACGCATTAAAACTCCGTTATATGGTGGAGTATTCCCCCGAGAAAGGGTATAAAACTCAATTCCTGTCTTGAAGGATGTAAATGATAGCACAGTAAAAGTTAAGAGTGTCAATGTAATAGCTGTAAGTACTGTGCGCATCTTTCGTTTTCGTAGGTTGGATATTCCTAGAGATATTGCGACTGCTGTCGCGCTTAAACGACCAATATCAGCTTCATGAAGGCCAGCTGATGGTCTTGTTAAGCTCTTCATTTCCTTATCAAACCGTGTGATAACAAGGGTTATAATAATCAAAGCTAATGCGAGAATGATGAATGCAAGAAAAACCATATATGGTGTTAGACTCAATTGAAAGGCTGGATGGACACTTTGTAATAAAATAAAGACCGAAGCGAAAATGATACCAATCGTGAAAAGACGTTTTCTTATATCCGTAAAACCGAAAAAAAGTCTCTCTATAAAAAGACAAAATGGGCACAGAAGTAAAAAATAAAAGACTATTCCATCTACAGTATCATCAGCAGCATATCGAACATCGGGATAAGCGCGAGACTCGAAGCCCCAAGCTTCTCTAGAATGCGCGGCAAACGTGTCATATTGAAGTTCACTAAGAGCTTGGCGAGCTGCGATCAATGATTTTGTACTTTGCTCATGGAGCTTAGTAGCCCGGGCGTTTGTTACACCATGATTTTCCAATTTTTTTAACCGAGCTCCGTTCAGTGACCAAAGGTCCAGAGCACTTTGATAAAATGGGTATAGAATCAGATCTCTGGCTAGTGTAAAACCACGTCCCTGAGCAGCTGACATTACTGGGCCTGAAATATTTTCCGGGGGATTTTCGAGCCATTCCTCTGGGGTGTTTGTCAGTAAATACTTCACACCCCGCTGTCCAGCGGTCATAAATACTTTGATCGTGTCTTCAGGTCTTGCAAAGACAACAGCGGCATTGGTCATCCAATTACCGAACATACTCTGGTTTTCTACAAATGCTGCCCCGAATTTACGCATTGGGCTATTATCTCTACCTAATACTGTAAGATTATCTAAAGGAACAAAAATCCCCGGATCAACGATATCGAAAAGACTTATATCCTTGCTGGGAAATAGTACTTGTATAGTATTATTAACTTTGGCTGAGTTGGGCACGGCTAGAGGGAAGGTAGCATCGCCTTCTTCACCTAGGTCTGGAGCATATACGATTTCACCCTTGGAGTTTAGCCCGTAACTTCGTACTTCTGTTGGCCCTTTGGGTTCACGAACCATTGAAAAGCCAAAATGCCCCAATGAGTCAGCCTGAGTAACAATAACACCACGGACACCCGCATGGCTGTAGTGTCCAGGCTGATAAACAACCATCGCTTTAGGAACCGGTGTGTTAGGTTTAAAGAAATCAACTGTCCTATCGAATTCTAAAACTTGTCCCTTGATATCACGACCCTCATCCTTAATCCGTATAGATGTGTCGACATCAAAAGCATGGGGGTCCGATAGCATTGTTGGAAGTAAAGTACCGATGGTTTTTATCTGGTGGACAAGATTGGGGATATTGACATATTCATACTGATCTAACGGAGTGTCTATACGCTGCCTATTATCATTAACTGTGGCAAATGTCATCCCATGTAATCCAGCTAATGTGACCATTTCATGGTCGAATGCTGGCTCAGCAGGCATGTAACTTTCCTGCGATCGCAGGGAAGGTGCTAGGGTGTTGAGATATGATGACCGATCAGAATTTTCATCGTATACTCCAGCCTTTTTAGCATAGTTTACATACCGCTTAGCATAGGGCGAGAACAGAATTTTTAAGTTGGGGTCAACAGGAACATAATCACCATAATTAAAGAGGCCAACTTGATTCATATTACTTGTTAGATCAATACCTAAAAACAAGGAAAATGGAATCCTGGCTTTCTCAGAAATCTCTTTAAGAAAAAACTCGTCTTTTCGGTTATGTCGGTCTAGGAAGTCATTGATACCTTGTAAACCATGAAAATGAGCAGAAGTCGCTAGGAAAAGAACTGTGTATTGGGGTGGATAAGCCTTTAAAACATTAATTAGTTCTAGCAGGGCAGCTATTCCGCCCGTGCTTTCAGCGCCAGGTGCAAGCCCCGGCACAACGGACATCGAATCATAGAAAGCTGATAGGACAACAATACGATCCTTCCATTTTAATTTGTCCTCACCAGGGAGTAGCTCATCCTTCCCCGGGATCCAACCTAAGATATTCCATGTCTCAGCTTGTTCCCATGACATCCTTCCCTTAATTGTTACTTCTATTGTACCAACTTGTGCTAACTGAAAAACTTTGGCTTTATATTCCTCTGGTATCCAAAAACGGGGAACATTGGCTGGAACGTCCAAAAGCTTACGCTGAGCTTGGTCGTTGGTAATGGTATTATTACCACTATTATAGAACAATAACGCCTGGGCTCCTAACATACGAGCATTAATATATTGATCTCCTCCATCAAAATCGACGAGGACAATACTGTCTAAAACTTTTTTTCCATTGAAGGCTTTAAATTCCCCTTGATGGCCGTAAATTAATGGACCGTTTATCCCTTCTGGGAAAGAATTGGACCGAACCAAGTTAGGCCAAAATTGGTAGATAGGTATGTTAAGCTCGGGTGAATCATGGGCCGTCAGGGTAAAACCATGATCAATGGGGGAAGATATAGCAAATGTGTCTATAGACACCTGGGAGAGTCCCCTGTCCTGGAAAGACTTGAAGACATATTCCATAGCTGTTTTATTGCCGGGATATCCTACAACCCGTGACTGTTGGTCACTCAGCGTTTGTATATGAGCTTCAATACTCTCTGGATTAACCAGTTCTGTTACTTCTAACCAAGAAACTGGGGCTCTATCAAATGGTTTAGGTTCGACATCTTTTGGAAGTGAAACAATCTTGAGAATAATATTATCGGTAACCCACGAAGGTCCCACTAATGCGATGGAAAGGGAAAAAAGCAGGACCAGCCCAAGGAAACTATATTTTAATATCCGAATAGGCATGCTAATCTATCCCATATATATGATGTCCAGCGTGGGGAAACCAGATGTAGTCTACTATCATAGAAATAACAACCCCCGTCGCAACACCGAAAATTAGTCCCAAGAAGAAAGGTTGACCTTTACGATATAGTTCAACACCTCCAACCCACATCATAGTGCTCTTAATAATCCAACACACGAACATGGATGATACAATTGCCCGGGCCGGCCACGAATATGATAGGAAAAAACCTAGAGGATGTAGGGGCCATCCGGAAAGTCGAGAACGTAATGTCATTAGTAAAAACATTAATGTGCCCCCTACTACAAAAAACATTAGCCGTGCTAGATCTGGTCCGAAGGGATCTCGAATTTTTGTTAGGGTCTCGTTGTAGGGTATAGTAGAGCCAATGCCGCCAAACCACCACGTATTGGTAAACTGGCGTGTCCCCTGATCGAAACCTAAATAGATTGTCCATATTAAAGAAATAACAACACCAATAATTGCAGCAGAAAGTATTGCCCATCCTAGATTGCGATGCCATCCCTTTCCAATTTCTGATAGTTTAGCTACCTGCATGAATGCCGGCATAAAAGTTGATTTGATTTCGCTAATTGGCCCGTAAGTTTGTGCCATAGCAGTCATAGTAGGCATAGAAAGGTTGACCGATCCAACAGAATAAAATACGAGTACTTGGGCTATCATCGGAGAACGGACGAAGGGGAGGCCGGCTTCTGCTATTATCCGGGAGACACCAATATAAATGATAAAAACACCGGCTAGAAGAAAAATAGCAATAGGGAAACTCATTCCCAACTGATTCAACCACACGACGGCGTAGCCAAATCCCCCTAGAAAACCAAAAACAGCAACCCGATATGGCAACATCTCTTCGCTATCATCAAGCTTGGAAGGTTTTCCGCAGGCATGTGCAAAAACATCACGGATATGATACCGAGCTCGCCAGAGCCCCCAACCAACAAATATAATAAAAGCACCCATGTTTTGCCAATCTAGCATGGGGTGAATGGATGTATAATTATCTCTTCCTGGGATATCGTATCCAATTCTGTGAGCTAGGCCTACTTGGATAATGCCTAGCATATAAAAAACCCAAAATCCGGCTAAAACTTCGAGGTTAATAAAATAAGAAATACCTAGGACTTCCGGACGAAAATTTATTTCCAACGGTGGGAATCCTTCTCCAATAGAAATTGGGGGTGCTGAACCAAAATAAGGGAATTGGGGAACGATGGGCGTAAAAAAACCTATTATATTGTACATCATGACACAAAAAGGAATAGAAAACCCAATCCAAAAACGTTTTTCCACAAGGAAATCCGGAATTCGACTGGGTGATTCAATCCCACGTGTAAAAGCTAGAGGGATTTGCATCATGGGGAACACCAATTTCTCATGTTCGACCCATTGCCGTCTCAGGATGACAACAAGGCATAGCCCCATAAAAATTAAAGGAATTATAAATGTCAGCCACCAAAACAAAGGAATACCCCAAACGCTCCATGGTATAGATGTGTTGGGAGGAATACCATCGACAAACCATGTTAGAGCGTTACCCTGATTAGATACGTTAGCCCATGGTTTCAGGTAAGGATAGAAATATTCAGCCCACTGATTTTCTGGTGTTGCCAATAAATAGGGGCTCATAAGAGTTGAGATAAACGGTGCTCCCATACCATTCGTTGTCAATCCTGAAGCTGCCATACCCATAGCTAAAGGAATAACAAACTCTAGCGAGGTTAGGGCCCATTCTTTCTTCCATCTACCCAGAAAAACATTAAAAAAAATGAGATATGCGAAAGCTAGAAAAAGTGCAGCGATATGTAAGTGATCTGCACCTAACTGAGATGAAGCCATAGTATACTGAAAATATGGCACTATGAGAGATATTAGAATCACACTCAGAAGGCCCAATAGAATAGATCTTGGTGTAACTACTCGGGCCATAGCCTTAGTTCCTACTGAAGAACAGACACTTTTCTTGACAGGAGTCATTTCAAAAAAGAGGAGAACTTATTATTTGTTTTCAGACTGTGGTTAAAAAACATAACTATCACTCAGGAATATCTACTTTTATTCGTAAAATAAGTCAAATGAAATCCCAAACCTGTAACACCGATAGAGCCTGAAAGTGAACCGTTTTCCTAGTTGACAAGTTATTGATTTTGGTCGATATTGTGACTCCATATCATTCCTGTTAAAAAGAGGAAATCACCTGTGAAGGATGAAGCCAGAATAGCTATAGATAACTTTCTTGAAAGATATATCACCTTTATCTGTAGCCATCCCCGAAAGATAGTTTTAGGCGCATTTCTAACTGCATTTTTGGCTCTCTACTTCACTTCCAAACTTCAAATCAAAACTGACTTTGTGGAATTGCTACCGGCAAATTATCGGAGCGTCGATGACATAAATCGCCTAACTGAACGTGTTGGGGGCTTTGGTAACTTGACGATTGTTATTGAAACAGAAGATTTAGTTCCTGCTCAGCAATTTGCTGATGACCTAGCAAGAAAAATTCGTTCTGATTTACCAGAAGGGTATATCAGATATATCGAATATAGGGTAAACGAAGAAAAAAAATTTTACGAAGCAAACAAGTATTTATATGCCGATTTAGCTGATCTTGAAGAATTTCAGAATCGGCTAAACAGTCAAATAATAAAAACTAAATTAAAGCAAAACCCATTGTTTGTATCTAGTGAAGACCTTGGGTTAGATAGGCCGAATGAGCAATTTTCAATCAGTGACCTTGAGGAAAAATATAAAAGAAAGGCAGACGAGCAGTTAAAAAAATGGAAGAATGGATATTTTACGGGACAGGATAGCCAGGGACTTTTTGTTGTTATGGTGCTAAAACCATTCGGTTCATCTACAGGCGTCACTTTTTCTAGGGATCTTTGCGACCGAATAATAAAGCTGGTGGATAATTTGGAACCAACCTCTTACCACCCTTCCATGAAAGTTGGACTTACCGGTAAGTACCGATTAATCCTTGATCAATATACGTCTGTTCAACAGGAGATTTTTTCCTCCGCAGGTTTTACCCTAACTCTAGTTGCTCTAGCCATATTCCTATATTTTAGAACTTTAGTTCCGGTTATTAATATAACACTAGTGGTAATAATCGGTATTCTCTGGACCTTCTGCCTAACATATTTTATTATTGGCTATTTAAACATGCAAACAGCCTTTCTAGGTGCCATTATTGTTGGAAACGGTATAAACTATGGCCTAATCCTGATGGCTAGGTACAAAGAGGAACGGATTCGAGGCGAAAATGCTCTAAATGGAATCAAAATAGCATTTCTGAATACCTTAACTGCAACAGCCACCTCGGCATTATCGACCGGAATTGCTTACGGTACACTTATGATTACTGATTTCCGAGGTTTTAACCATTTTGGTTTTATCGGTGGCATAGGCATGTTACTGTGCTGGCTATCAACTTTCTCAGTTTTACCACCACTTCTAATCTTATGGGATCGGACTGAATATGGGCGTAAGACATGGACCCGAAATTTATCTCGTGGAAGTAGCCTGAAGAAATTAGCCGATTTAATTCAGAAAGTCCCTAGGGCGGTGGTAAGAACCAGTATACCTCTATTTTTCGGGAGCATAGTTCTGGTTGCGTTTTGGATCCCTGAAGCTTTTGAATATGATTTTTCAAAACTTCGAAATGAACCCAAAGGGGACACATACGAACGGGTTTTAAATCACCGGGTTAATAACCTTTTTGGTATCTCTCAGTCGCCAGCTGTTATTTTAGCTGAGCGCTTAGATCAAGTCCCTGGTATCAAACAAGCAATACTAAAGAAAAAAGAAAACGAGAAACAAATTCCAAATCCAACTATCGATCGTGTTCGTACAATTTTTGATCTTCTTCCCGAAACTCAGCAGGAAAAGCTCGATGTACTCTGGGATATCAAGTATATGCTTGATAATAATCCCTTGAGTGACCTCGGTATTAATTCTGACCAATTGACTAAAATTGATAATCTTCGCAAAAACTTAAATCTTGAAGAAATTACTATTGAAGATCTCCCCCAAACTCTTATACGGCCTTTCGAAGAAAGAGATGGGACTGTAGGTAGACTAGTTTTTGTTTATCCAAGACCAGACGCTGGATTATGGAACGGTAAAAACTTGGTTCGATTTGCTGAAGTCGTCCGAACTAATTATCTACCGGAGAATGAAATTATCTACTCTTCGGGAGAAGCTGTTGTTTTTTCTGACATGTTAAAAGCAGTGAACCGGGATGGTCCCATTGCTACTATTGCCTGTTTTCTTGGTGTAATAACGCTTTTATTAATAGTATTTCGTAGCTTTCACGCATCAATAGTTATCCTAGCATCACTCTTAGGTGGGATGGTGCTTATGGGGGGGATTATTGCGGTTTTTGATATTAAGATAAACTTCTTCAATTTTATTGTCATTCCGACGACCCTTGGTATTGGAGTAGATTATAGTGTTAATCTTTATCAACGTTATCTACTAGACGGCAAAGGATCCATAAATAACATGATACAGTCTACAGGAGCTGCATTGGTAATGTGTTCTTCAACAACACTGATTGGATATACATCACTAATGCTAACTTCTAACAGAGGACTTCATTCCTTTGGAATTATAGCCAATGTTGGAGAAATTGCCACATTAACTGCGGCTCTTCTTATATTACCAGCATATCTGTTGATCATGGAAAAAAAAGTAGTGAATAAAAAATTACAACCTAGTAACAACTTCAAGATCGGATAATTATTGACTTCGACTCAGTAGTGTTCTCTACAAGGCTAAAGCTATGAACTCATATGGGATTGATTACCAAGATATTCTAGAGGACAAAATACTACATGCCTTTCTAGAAAACTTTGAATCCCTACAATCATTTTATGCGCATGATCCCCGGGACCCGGATGTTTGGCATCAAATGGTTGAAGCTGTCCAATCTCGGAAGCATCTTCCACCGCGGGAAGATCTTGCCCCTATAATAGAAGAACAGAACAAACGTTATGGAGCAGATAGTGCGGTCTTAAGCAACGTTCGATCACTTGCTGAAGAAGATACTTTCGTTATAGCAACAGGACAACAAACAGGGCTATTAACAGGCCCCCTATACACTATATTTAAAGCCATTACTGCTGTTAAGCTAGCAAATAGTATTTCGGAAAAAATTGGTATAAGAACCATACCTATCTTCTGGATGGCGGCAGATGACCACGACTTTGCCGAAATTAATTCCGTTAATGTTTGTAGGACAGATGGGGAACCTATATCCTTCGAATTAAAATCTGATGAATCTAATGACCGAAAATCAGCTAGTAACCTGAAACTGGGGCCTGGGATAGGGCCTCTACTGGAACAGTTTGAAAAAATACTGCCTGATACCGAATATCGTCAACACACTATCGACATACTAAACCGGATTTGCACTTCTGAAACATCATTTCCTGATGCATTCGCTCAACTTATGACCGTTCTATTTCAGGGCCAAGGACTAATCATTGTTGACCCAACTGACCCAGCTTTGAAACCCCATATTAGGCGAGTATTTGAAAGGGAAATTTGTAACCCACTGGCATCTACTCAATCCGTCCTAAGAACTTCAAAGAATCTTAGAAAAGCTGGTTTTGAACCTCAGGTTTCCCGTTTACCCAATGCTGTCAATATGTTCCTTTACAATAGTGGACAACGAAATGCTATGTTCTACAAGGACGGATATTTTACCAATCGTGATGCCAGCCTAAGTTTTTCTGAACAAGACCTACTTAGATTACTCGAAACGGCCCCTGAAAGATTTACTCATAATGTGATTACCCGGCCACTAGTACAAGATACTCTATTCCCAACGCTGACATATGTTGGGGGACCATCTGAAATTGCTTACTATGGCCAACTTGGTGAGGTGTATAATCAATTTGAGTTGCCTTTCCCGATAATCTATCCTCGAGCATCTCATACTTTGGTAAGTGGAACTACCAAGAGAATACTTGACAAACACAACCTTAGGCTTTCCCATTTTACTCATGGGATAGACACTGTGATTGATCAAAGCTTACGGAAACAAATGCCATCGGAGATCACCTCGGGGTTACGTGCTGCACAGCAAAACCTAGAAACTCAGTATAAGAATCTTAAAAAACATATAATAGCTATAGATCCTGGATTAGATCGGATAGTTGATAGTTCAGAAAGAAAGGCTACCTTCGCCCTAGGCAATTTGGAAGAAAAAACACTACGTGCCCTTAAAAAAACTGACAGTGTCAACCAAACCCAAATTAAGCGGGTAGAATATCAAGTATTTCCTAACAAAAAGTTACAGGAACGTGTAGTTAATATTTGGCAATATATTGGGCAATATGGATTTGGTCTTATGAAAACACTCTTTAATTCTACCGATGAATCAGATTTCAGACACAGGATCACTCCTCTATGAAACTTGATGTTGTTGCTATAGCTCCGCACCCTGATGACGTAGAACTCCATTGTGGTGGATTAATGATTCGTCTTGCTGACCTGGGATATAAAACAGGAATCATTGATATGAGTAGAGGTGAAATGAGTACTCGGGGGACTGTAAAAGAAAGAACCCTGGAAACAGAAAAAGCATCTGATATTCTAGGTTTAACATACCGAATAAATCTTGAACTTCCAGATGCCCGACTTGGGGTTTCTGAAACGCATCGAGAGACACTCATTGACTCCATTCGCATGCTTCGCCCTAATTTCCTCCTAGTTCCTCACAAGGTTGCCCGTCATCCTGATCATGAGGCTACATTTCGTTTAGGGTGGGAAGCTGCTTTTCTTGCTGGTCTTGAAAAAATAAAAACTGGCCATCCTGCATTCCGACCAAATCAGGTCATTTTTTACTTTACCCATCATACATATAAAGACCAAATTCCATCTTTTATCGTCGACATCACTTCAACTTTTGATCGAAAAATTACTGCCATTAAAACTTACTGCTCACAATTTCACAAGCCCGATTCTGTTGAACCTGAGACGTTCATAAGTCGCCCTGAATTTCTGAACGACATCGAAATACAAAGTCGGTATTATGGCTCATTGATCGGAAAAGCCTATGGCGAACCATTTTTTATCAGAGAATACCTTTCTGTTAATGATCCCATTGCCTTTTTATCAGCTCAGTCTGGCTAAAAATTAAAAAAAGAGAAAATAAATGAATATTGGTATTACTTGTTATCCCACTTATGGCGGCAGTGGAGCTATAGCAGCAGAACTCGGAAAAGCATTAGCTCAGAAAGGCCACAAGATTCATTTCATCAGTTATTCTATACCCTTTCGCTTACAGGAATATGATCAAAACATCTCTTTTCACAATGTAGAAGTAATGCCATACCCTCTATTTAAATATCCACCATATACTCTCGCCCTAGCTGCCAAAATGGCAGAAGTCGCAATCGAATCAAAGCTAGATATCCTACATGTCCACTATGCTGTTCCCCATGCAACATGTGCCTTTCTTGCACGCCATATGTTGAAAAATAGAGAAGTAAAGGTTATCACTACTCTTCACGGAACGGATATCACACTGGTTGGAAGTGACAAATCTTTCCATCAAATCACCCAATTTAGTATAGAAGAAAGTGATGGTGTGACTGCCGTTTCTGAGTCCCTGAAAAAAGCGACCAAATCACTATTCGACATTGAGAAAAAAATAAGGGTTATTCCAAATTTTGTAGACATCGACCGATTCCGTCAAAGAGATGATCATTGTAATTTAACAAATTTTGTCAATGATGACGAAAAGGTTATTGTTCACGTTTCAAATTTTCGTCCTGTTAAGCGCATAGGAGATATTATCCGTATGTATGCTGAAATGTGCAATCGAGTAAAATGTAAGTTATTATTAGTTGGAGAGGGCCCCCAACTAATACCTATGCAGGAGCTAGTGTCTAGACTTGGATTACAAGACTGTGTCATTTTCCTCGGAGAGCAACAAGGTGTTGATCAAATTCTTTCCTGTTCCGATCTTTACTTACTGCCAAGCGAGCAGGAGAGTTTTGGGTTGTCAGCTCTTGAAGCAATGAGTTGTAGCCTTCCAGTAATTGGAACAAATGTCGGAGGGCTTCCAGAACTGGTTAAGCATGGCGAAACTGGATACATAACCGAGGTGGGGGATATCCAACAAATGGCAGAACATGCAACTAATTTGTTAGTAAACGACAGTCTACGAAAGAGGATCGGGAGACAAGCCCGTCAGCGAGTCTTGGCCAATTTTACAGAAAACAGGGTCGTTTCACAATATGAATCTTATTACAAAGAGATATTAGGTTGATAATAAGCTTATTGGGAGACCTATTATTATTGACACTGGAGTATTGAGGTCATCGTTAAGTTTACTTTGTAGCGAGAAAGTCATAGCTGGAACTTTCATCGCTATCACAACTTACCCCCAAATTCAGCTCTTCCCAACCCTGGGTAATCACATCACCTGAGGGCGTTCTTTCCCCACTAAACCCACCACACATGTTTACAACATTATTATATCCGATTGATTGTAGTAGTTGAGCTGCAGTATTAGAACGCTGCCCTGACCGACAGCCAAGTACCAACTTAGTATCAATAGGAAAATTTGCCTTTACAACTCTTACAAAATCTGTATTAGGTGTCATCTGGCCACTGTTTATATCCATGTGCAATATTGGAATATTTACGGCCGGGGTCGGGTGTCCTTGATTAAATTCAGCTACTGAACGAACATCTACATAATTATAGCCATCAACCTTAACTAATTTAGAAGCTTCTTCCGGCATAACATTTGGTACACTCATAAATTGGATTCCCCTTAAAATCTACTTGTTATAGTTTTTATCTTACCAAGTCTCTACTATGTGACCCGAATTAGGGAACCAAACTATATCAACACAATAAGAAATAGTCACTCCTAGAACATAACCGACTAACATTCCTATAAAGAATGGTTGAGCTTTCTGATATAGTTTCGTTCCGCCTAATTTCAAAATTAAAGCTTTAGTCAGCCATACAATAAAAACCGAAGAAGCAATCATCGTGATAGCCCAAGTTTGAGCTACGGCCCAACCTATAGGATGTAACGGCCACCAATGAAAGCTATGGTGAGCTAAAATTAAAAGCCAAGCTATTAAGGCGCCAATGCCGAGACCGGCATACTCGCCTCCCGTCAATTGGGTCTGATTAGTTATCCAAGTAGCTAGAGTTTCAAATCCTCTTTTCGCATTGCCAAAAGCATCAGTAAACCCATCAGCACCGGTTGTATTGTAGCCCAAAAATATCGTATAAACAACCGAAATTGTAGCAGCAATGATTAAAGCTAAAACAATTGTGGGGAAAATTCCCCGTCTAGCACCACCTATTTCATCTCCAACTTTATTTACGTGTGCCATCGCAACCATACCAAGGGTTCGCCAATTTCTTGAAAAAGTTTGGGAGAGTGTCAAAACTGTAAGATCTGCTCGGTTAAGGTTTGCAGAACCAAAGGAAAAAACGGTGAATTCATGTGCATTGTAGGGTAAATCTAGATAGATCAGTCCTGCCTCAGCTACCAATCGAGTCACTCCAATAAAGAGAAGCATACATGTGACTAAAAGTGCTGCAGCAGCAGCAAAAGACATTCCCATACTGATCAAGAAGGAAAACATGTAGATAATACCAACAACAACTCCCGTCATTGCTGTCCTGTAAGAGAAAAACTCGCTAGAATCATCAATCTCGTCAGCTCGTCCAATAGCTTTCCGGATTACGTCATAAAGATGACGGCGGGCCATCCATAACCCAAATATTGTATACATAAAAAATCCACCGAGCTGTTGAGCCGTAACAATTTCTGTAGTTTTAGGAATTCCTAAACGGCCCATAAGGCCAACCTGTATCGAAGCTAATAGGAAAAATACCCATATGCTAAAAAGGATATTTAATTCCGTAAAAAAACCGATACTGATAAATGCAAAATTGATTTTGAAATTTATTGGTGGGAAAGATTCGGCAAGAGTAATTGGTATTCGGTAATCCCCACCTAGTTTAATTGGTGGAACCACGTTCCAATAAGAAACTATATTCCATAGAATAATAAAAAGAGGTATAGAAAACCCGTACCAGAACACTCGTGATTGAGCAATCCGGGGCATTATCGAGCCTTTATCCGTATCCTCTATTAATAATAATGAAACTCGTGCCAAAGGAAAAGTTAGTCGCTCTCTTTCGATCCATTGTTTGCGAAGAATTACCATCAGAGAGGCACTAACAAAAAAAAGCGCCAGGAAAAAGGTTCCCCACCAGCTCAAAGGAACAATCCAGTCCTTCCATGGAATTTGCCCGCCGGAAGGTAGTCCTTCATAAAACCACTGAACAGCGTTACGGTTATCAGAGACTATTAGCCAAGAGGGAAGGTATTCGAAGAATAGTTCTACGTATCTATTTTCGGAGTTAGCATAATAATGAGGAATTGATGGGACAGCAACCCAGTAAGTCGAAAAAGCCCAACCTGGAATTGCCGAAGCTGTGAATACCGTAAAAAAAATAATGATTAATTCTGCTTGTGTAAAAACATGTGACGGGGCAAAACGTTTTAAAAATCCGTTAATAACAAAAACAACCAACATAAATGGGAAAAGTGCTGCTATTGGGAGATGAGTAATAGAAAGAAAAGATGAATGGGCTTCAAAAGAAGCATGAACCACCCACCATGCCATTGATGCCGAAAGAAATAATCCAAGAGCCACAGCTCTGAATGTCATTCCTGATGCTAGACCTTCAGCTTTTTTTCTAGAGGCAATCATTGGAGAATGAGGTTCTGAATTACCTGATGTGCTGGTGTACTTCTTTTTTATATTCATGATTTTAAACACTATTAAGAGCCATACACATTGGGAATTATGATATAATCCCAGATAATAACGAGCTGAGCACAATGTATTTTAAGAAGTAGGTTGAATCAAGCACTAAAACAGGGTTCCATTAGGCTCTTTTTCTTGACAAAAGATACTCTATACAATACAATAACGGGATTTCTAAAACCCCAAACACTCCTACAAAACGGACAATATAGCATGCAGTATCTTCTTACCGGTGGATATGGTTGTATAGGATCATGGATTGTTAAAAATTTATTAGATCAAGATCACAAAATCGCAATCTATGATGTTGAAAAAAATACGACCCGTATGGCTTTAATTATGGATCCCCATGAAATTGCTCGGATTCAATTTATAAAAGGTGATATTACAGACGGTTCCCACTTCAGTAATGTGGTTGCGGAAATTGGAGCCTCCCACATCATTCATCTTGCTGGCCTACAAGTACCGGTATGCCGAGCAAACCCTATACTTGGAGCGATGGTAAACGTAATAGGCACCCTTAATGTTTTTGAAGCCGCAAAAATCCATAACGATATAGTTCGACGAATTGTTTATGCAAGTTCAGCAGCTGTTTATGGGATGGAGGATGACTACGATTCAGGACCGGTCGATAATGACGCTATTTTGAAACCGGTGACTAACTACGGAGTTTTCAAGCAATGTAATGAAGCAAATGCGCGGGTTTACTTTTTAGACCACGGCATATCTAGTATCGGGCTCCGGCCATGGACTGTATACGGTCCAGGCCGGGACTTCGGCTTGACATCGGATCCAACCAAGGCAGTCAAAGCAGCTATTTTGAAACGTAAGTTTGTTATTGGGTATGGTGGCCGGAATAATATGCAATATGTGAATGATACCGCCCGTACCTTTATTCGTTGCTCAGAGGCGAATTATGAAGGCTCTTCGGCCTATAGTATTCGTGGTGATGTTGTTTCTGTCGGTGAGATCATCGAATCTATCGAAAGGGTGGATCCTGGAGCCACCGGCCTTTTAACCCATTTGGATATAAACTTACCAATCGCGCCTGATCTTGATGACCAAGCTATTCAGCAAGATATCGGGAAAATACCATATACCCCACTAGACGAAGGAATAAGGGAAACTTGGAATATATTTAAAAAACATCACGAAACGGGGTCATTAATTTCAAATGACATGTAAATTATTGGCTACCTATTGGTGAAGTCAAATTGATAGAGAGGGGGGGGCATGGTTTCAGATAGACATAGGCTCGGTATGCAATTAGACGGTTGGTGTATCTTAGAAAACATTATACCTCAGGAAGCCTTAGAAGAGATAAGAAACCAGGTTACCGTTTCAACTAATCTACATCGGAACCCTAATGCACCCCAAAATGTGGCACATGTAAGTGGATTCTTAAAATATAATCAATCATTAGCGCCTTACCTAACAGACTCCAGACTGTTCAATCTTGTTGAATCTTTGCTTGGAAAGAATTTCCGAATCTCCTTTACCTCCGCCACTATAAACGAACCTGGCAATGCCCGTGGGGGCTGGCACGCTGACTGGCCTTTCAATCAGCGAAATGCCGGCCACGTGCCTGCTCCTTACCCTGACACTGTTATGCATTTGACAACAATCTGGATGCTTTCTTCCTTTAGTGGTGAAAATGGGGGAACGCTTATCGTTCCTGGAAGTCACCGAGCATCCAATAACCCGACAGGAGATATTGGCGTAGCCCCTAATGAGCCTTATCCGACAGAATTAAATGTAACCGGAGAGGCGGGTAGTGTTCTCGTCATGGATAGTCGACTCTGGCATGCTACGGCTGCCAACACTGCCGGAGATCCTCGAGTAGCCGTAGTAGTTCGCTTTGCTCCCTGGTGGTTAAACCTCAATATTTTGATGCCTGGCTCAGGGGATCGTAAGAAACTGGTTGATGAAACTAGCAAAAATGAAAATGTAATTCCAGCTCTTCCTCAAAGCGTCTATAATAACTTACCTGACGAATTAAAATCTCTGGTATATCACTGGGTAGAGGGTACAAACTAACGAGATTATAACATTTACCGAAAAAAGGTGTTTTAGGCGTTTTGGGGGAAATAATTAAGCCCTATATATCAACTTATGGTTCAGCAACCAGATATCCCGCAAGCTGTTGTGGTTCGATGTTCCCACCACTGAGCAAAATTACGACTTTCTTATCCTTCAACGAAACCACTCCATTTAATGCTGCAGCAACGCCAACTGCTCCTCCTGGTTCAACTACAAGCTTAGCTTTGCTGATTAGATATTTGACAGCGCCGATAGCCTGTTTATCAGAAACTAAGACCATATCATCCACATATTGGATTAAGTGATCGAAGGGAATTTTACCTGGACGAGGAGCGACGAGTGAATCACAAACCGTATTAGGTTCTGGCAACTCGCAGATTTCTTTTTTAAGAAATGATTGATAGACAGCCTGAGAGCCCTCGGGTTGCACTCCTATTATTTTAACCGAAGGATTTAAAGATTTTACAGCCGTTGCTATACCACCGATCAATCCACCACTGCTAACAGGAACGATAACAACATCTACAGAAGCCATCTGTTCTATGATTTCACTTCCTATACTACCGTGCCCTCTGATAACATTTTCGTCTTCCCACGTATTAATTGCAGTAAGACCCTTATCGTAACTGAGTTTCCTTAATGTATCCCATCGAGCTTGATTGTGGTTTTGGCACAAAACTACCTCGCCTCCATAATTCTTAGTTCGCGAAACCTTGTAAGGTGATGTTTTTTCCATCATTACAACAGCTGTGGGAATCTTAAGAACTGAACCCATAAAGGCAAATGCCGTGGCAAAGTTTCCTGAGGAGGAAATGGCAGCGCCATAACGTTTTTGTTCTTTCGACAACCGGCTTAGGATCGTAAAAGCTGCTCTTGTTTTGTACGATCCTGTCACCTGTAAATTCTCTGCCTTTAGGCTCACCTGACCACCGACTTGATCAGAAATTGCCGAAGATTTCATAAGAGGAGTATATATTATCTCAGAAGGGAATTGTTCTCTTGCCTGTTCAATTTCTTTTAGCGAAACCATAAATTAATTAACCATGTTGATTTTATAAGTTGATCAATTAAAAAAAGTAATACTCAAAAAAATTTCAACATGAAATTTATTAAAATCGAAAATAAAATCATAGAGAATTAAAATTTATTAATCTTATGGCCGGATATAAATAATACCTTACGAGTGTTATTTATGGACAACATAATAAGAATAGCGTATATTAACATGCTTATTATTAATAAGTTCTCTATTAATTTATTGGTTTTTCTTTGATGTTTAAAAAAGGTGTTTGGATTGATAATCAAGATCGCAACTTCTCTTTTTATTGCTTTAGCTAGTATATTTTTTATAACGAATGCTTCAGCAAGACAGCAAGAAGAATCCCCAGCACAATTTGTTGTACCCATTCCGACATCTAAAAATCCTTTCGATTATAGCACATTTAAGCCTTCAGATTATGTGCTATCTGCTACACCAACACTGTCTAACATCAAGATTGATGGTCGTCTGATAGAAAAAGATTGGATAAAATCAGAAGTAGCTAATAATTTTTTCCAACTTGAGCCATTCGAGGGGAGTCCAGCATCATTCCCAACAGAAGTTCGTATACTTTATGACGAAAAAAATCTTTATGTGGGCTTCATCTGTTTTGATCCTGATACAAGACTACTAATGGCTCCTGATATGAAGCGAGATACCAGAATGAGTTGGTCAAATGATATGGTTTCGCTGGTAATCGCGTCCCTCGATCAATATCGTGAAGCATATGAATTTCAAACTAACCCTAATGGTGCCCGCTATGATGCCTTTGTTAGTCGGGAAGGGAGCAATACAGACCGCGATTGGAATGGTTTATGGAACGCGGCAAGTCAAATACACGAATATGGATGGTCGGCTGAATTTGTAATTCCCTTTAATACTCTTCGTTTTCCAGACCGCCAGGATCAGGTTTGGGGAATTAACTTTGGCCGCCGGATACAACGAGTCCGTGAAGAGTCGTACTGGGTCCCTCTAAATAGAAAGGATGGAGAGGAAGCCTTGTACCGCTTTGGGAAGGGAGGACGCTTAAAGGGTCTAACAGGAATTAAACCAGGGGGTCGAGTTCAAGTTGCTCCCTTTCTGGTACTAGGGGCTCAATCGGCTCGAGATACGGAAACTCCTCCGACAATCACAGATCCTATTGCATCGACGAAGCTTTCTAACAATATGGCACGACAAATGGGTGGCAATCTTAAACTGAGTATAACATCCGGAATAACCCTTAACGCCACTGTAAATCCAGATTTTGCTCAAATAGAAGCTGATGATGAAGTTGTAAACCTTTCTCGTTTTGATTTTAAATTTGATGAGAAAAGGCCATTCTTTTTAGAGCGCAGTGATATTTTCCGTCTGAATCAAGTTCCTCAACGGCGGGGACCCCGAGGTGGAGGTAACAATGACCGGACCCCTCAGTTGTTTTTTAGCCGTCGAATAGGTAAGCAATTACCTAACGGAAAATCTGTTCCTATTGATCTTGGCATACGTTTAACTGGGAAAGTGGGACGAACGACAGTTGGTTTTTTAAATGTACAAACCCGGCAAGTTGACTACGAAGACGATGGCGAAATAAAAACCGAACCACTCACGAATTGGCAAGCCCTAAGAATTGTTCGAGATGTTGGTGACCGTTCAAGTATTGGGATGATGGCTACTTTCAAAGAACCAAACCCTAGGGGCAATGACATAATAGGTGCTCCCCTACCTCGTTATAGTAGTTCAGAGTACAACCGTGTTCTAGGTTTTGATATCAACCTTGCCTCTCGTAGGACAAACCATCGAGGCCAGTTTACGTTTGCTAAAAGTTTTACCGATACTCTGAGCACAAGTAAACAGAATTGGACTCTCCGTATGATGGAACGATGGCAAAACCGTTGGATCTCCTATGGTGTTTCCTTTCTTGACATTGGAGAAGATTTTGACTCTCATTTAGGTTTCCTTCGTGAAACGGGTCTTCAAAGAATTGGCCTAGGGGTCCAAACTAATACTTTCCTTCGCAAGTATGGAATACGTCAACTGAGGGGTGGCATCAGAAATTACTATATTACAAAAAAAGATACTGATTTCACCAAGGCTGATTCCTGGGGAACATCCCCCAACATTTTTATTGAGATGGAACGAGGCATCTGGCTTAACCTTACCTACAACAAGACCTTCGATACTCTGAATAAAACTACCCGGATTGGAGGAGTCCATTTCCCGGCTGGCTCCTATACCTATGATCAGGGAAGCTTGTTTATGTTAACTGACAGTGGACGGAAATTTTCATTACAGACCAACTTGCGTTGGGGGACATTCTATGATGCGAATCTTTTTAGCCTATCTGGGAAATTTTCAATCAAACCTAATCCGAGATTAGCGATAGAACCTGGGATTACTCGGAGCCAAGTAGATCGAGGGAATCGTACCGGCCTTGATGAAGATCAATTTGAGCAAAACACACAGTTGATTCCCAACATTCGGATGAGTTATTCTTTAACTCCAAATATGTCCTTTAGCTCATATATGCAGTTCAATGCTAATCGGAGAAGAGATTCGGATGATTTTCATCTAAATACTGTCACTATGAACCTTTTGGTATCTTACCGTTCCCCCTTTGGTCATTCTTTCTTATTAGCTTACAACCAATTCCGCGATGATGACATTGATACTGACGATACATTTAGTCCGTTTGCCCGCACACCATTACGCCTTCGAGACCAGCAGATTGTAGCCAAGGTCTCCTATCTATTTAACCTATAGGTTAAATGATCTCTGGCTCTAATTCGCCGTTGGAAAATTTATTTTTGACGACAAACTGGAAACTTCTCTAATGATTAGGGATTCCTACTGGTTAGATACACCGTACACTGCCTCGGAACCTCTTAATGGTTACTTCGATATGGACGTTGTCGTCTGTGGTGGAGGAGTAACAGGAATAACGAGTGCCCTATTCCTCGCCGAAGAGGGCGCTCGAGTAGCGGTTCTAGAACGCCGCGAAATTGCATCTGGCGCAACAGGTCGCAATGGTGGTTTCATGCTTGCTGGGACCCACGAATATTATGATGAAGCCATAGAAGAATTAACGACTATTTATGGGTCCGATGGAAGGGACATGGCTAAAGAAGCGTGGCAAATTGCTCTTGAAAACCACCATTTAATGGTTACGCTTATGGAGAAATACAACATTGATTGTGACTATTTTCGACATGGCAGTTATGTGGTAGCAATGAAAAACCCAGATTATGGTTCCTATCAAAACCCAATAGAACGAATCACAAAATCATACCACCTGCTTAGAGAAGATGGTTTTGATGTCGAATTTGTAAATGAAAGTAAGTTATATGAACTTAAACAAAGTCCCACTTTAGCAGGTGCTCTCTGGAACCGCTTTGATGGAGAACTTAATCCAGTCAAATATGTACGTGGACTTGCTTCGGCAGCCAGCAAGATGGGAGTTCTTTTTTTTGAGAATACACCCGTTAATAAGTTAGAACAATCTGGCACAAGAAAAGGACCTACTAAAGGAATCAGGAAACATAATGGGCTACTAGTTCATACGCCAAAAGGAAGGATTAAAACTCAGGCCATACTATTGGGAATAAATGCCTATACTCCCCAACTTGATACCCGTTTTGAAAAACGTATTATTCCCCATAGAGGACAAATTTTTACTACAGCACCTATATCTCAAAGACTTTTTAATGGTGTTTTCTATGCTAATGATGGTTGGGATTTCTGGCGTCAATTGCATGATGGTCCCGATGATGGAGGGAGGATACTTTTTGGTGGGGGCCGAAATCACCACATAAGGGCTGAAAGAGGTTTTCACTTTCTGAAACGGAAAGGAAAAGCTATAAGGACGTATAGAGGCTATAAGGAAAGGCCAACACGGGCTGTTCAAAATTCTAACGATATATCATTTAATCGAACCTTTCCTCACCTAGCTGATTTAGATCGTTCCCATCGATGGGGCGGGGTAATGGGTTTTTCGTACGACAGTAGTCCTTTCATCGGAGAGACAGAGACACCAGGGATCTATGTGGTTGCAGGTTTTACTGGCCGGGGCAATGCATATGCAACGGTTGCCGCGCGTATGCTTAGTAAGCAGATACTAGAAAAACCGTGTACCTTAGATAACAAATTCGAAATGGTAAAGAAGATTTTTGATCCGATCCGAGGGAAAAATGAATTCCAAAATCGTCGTCGTTAGCCTAAGTTACTACTAAACACCCCGATGGAAATGTCTAGTCACTCGTCGCTCCACCTGCCGTAAACTAATAGATAATAAAAAACAGAGGCAAAAATAGACGAAAGCTACTAACAACCATACTTCAAATAATAGTCCACTTGAATTAGCAATTTCTGAACCTACAAAGGTTAGTTCTTGGACAGAAATTAGTGATACAATTGATGAATCCTTTACTAGAGAAATATATTGACCCGTCAGTGGAGGGGCGATTCTAGCCAAGGCCTGAGGGAAAATAATAAAACGATACTTGTCAGCTAATGGAATCCCTAAACTCTCCCCTGCTTCCCATTGGCCTCTAGGGATTGAAGTTAAACCAGCCCGAACAACTTCTGCAATATATGCAGCACTAATGAATGAAATACAAAGCACACCTGAGATAAGATTCTCCCAGAGTCGTGATGGTCCGAATAAAACCCAACCTAGCCCTGATTCCTCAGATCTACTGATTAATTCGTCTAATCTCAAGAAAGGTAATACCTGACTACTAATGAAAAAATAAAAAATGAAAATAAAAACAAGCGGTGGGATATTTCGGAGTATTTGTATATATGTTCCACAAAACATGCGAATGCTACGAATAGCACAATATCGCCCTACTCCTAAAACAAAACCCAGGAAAGTTGCGAATAAAGCAGCCCAAATGCTCAATCGAAGAGTTGCATAAATCCCAGTGATAAAAAATGGAGTGTCTATTCCTTTTTTAGATGTAAAAACAGTCGTAATCGCCTCATCCCAGTTCCATTGATAAGCTATTCCAATAGAAGATCTATACCACCAAATGAGAGACAAAATACCCAACCCCAAAACAAGGGCTCCGTCAAGCTTTGTTGGTCGATACCTACTTTTTTTTCTATTACTCATCATTTCATGAAGACCTTACGACGTTCTACCATAGATGCTATTAAGGAAAGAGTTAAGGTAATAATTAAGTAGATTGCCGCAACCATCAGCCAGACTTCGAAAGTAAGGAATGTCTTGGCTATAATGTTACGGCCCTGGGTAGTTAGATCAAATATTGCAATAACACTAACTATAGAAGAGTTTTTTATTAGTGAAACCGCCTCATTAGTGAGGGGAGGAAGCATCTGACGGAAAACCTGGGGCAAAATGATATATCTATAATTATCTGTACGGGATAGGCCCAAACTTAACCCTGCTTCAATCTGACCACGATTGAATGCACGCAACCCAGCCCGAAATATCTCCGATGTATAAGCAGCCTGAAAAAGAGACAAACTAATGATTGCTGTTGTCATCTTATCCCAGCCAAGAATAGGACCAAAAACAAAATACATCAAGTAAAGTTGTATTAATAGGGGAGTATTCCTAATTAATTCTAAGTATCCACGGGCCAATCCCCTTCCAACAATAGAACTAGACAATCGAAGAATTGCCGTACTTAAACTTAACACGAGAGTAAGCAAAAGGCTTAACAAAGAGATCTTAAGTGTTATTAATAGACCTTTCAATAGTGGCCCAGCAAACCACTCGCCTTTATCAAACTGAATCAAAAATTCTCCTACTCGATACCATTGCCACTGGTAATTGATATTTTCAGCCCCCCGGCTTACTAAGAAGGTTAATAGACCGATAATTACCACAGGGATTAGCCAACTAGATAAGAACCTTTTAATGCTTAAATAGCGGAATAAACAGCTCATGACGAAGGCTCATAATGGAGGATATTATTAAGGAAGGTCTTGGTTCTTTCTTGATTGGGTCTATCGAAGAAATCTGATGGTTTAGCAACCTCGACGATTTCCCCGTGATCCATAAAAATTACTCTATCGGATACCTTGCGGGCAAAACCCATTTCATGGGTTACACAAACCATAGTTATACCATCCTCCGTAAGCTCAGATATTACGTCTAAAACCTCTCTGATCATTTCTGGGTCAAGAGAAGATGTTGGTTCATCAAAGAGTAAAATTTCAGGTTTCATGCAAAGTGCCCGAGCAATTGCTACACGTTGTTGTTGCCCGCCTGAGAGTTGGTCAGGATACTTATTTGCCTGATCCCTAATGTGCACACGTTCAAGGTAGGTTAGAGCAATTTGTTCTGCTTCCTCTCTGGCTAATTTTAAATTTCTTATGGGAGCCAGTGTCAGGTTATTTAGGACTGTCATATGGGGGAATAAATTGAAATCCTGAAACACCATACCAATCTTTCCTAATAGATTATTAGGAAAGGTCTTTCCGGGGGCTAGCAAAACACCTTGAATTTCTATCAAACCTTGGTCGTGTGTTTCCAGACGGTTAATACACCGTATCAAGGTAGATTTCCCTGACCCTGATGGACCACACAATACAATACACTCACCTTTCTGGATGCTTAGGTCAATATCCCTAAGAACCTGGAATTCACCAAACCATTTGTTAACTTTATTGAAATTAATCACACCTTTAAAATCACCATTCATTATTTAGGAACCTTCGATCATAGATTTCATTTTTGCTCCGACCCAATCAACAGCCAAGTCAATCATGGCCTTCCCTTTGATCGCATCAGCTAGTTTTGCTTCATGGTGGAATCCTCTGTCGTCAGTAGCTTTACTAGCATCCGAAATTGTAAGCTTAGCTGAATCGTAATCTACCCCTTCCCAGTGAATATTCCGTGGAAATGCTGCGTAGGCGAAGGAAGTCTCAAACTCACTAGCATGACCGGGACAAACATTTGACTCCATATATTGTTTGACAATTTCTGGAGTGTACGCTTCCCAATAACTGCAAAATGTGAAATTAACCCCTAGACGACTTTGAATATCTTCTAAGGCAGCATTAACTGGTGCGGAATTTCCTGCATGTCCGTTAACAGCCAGAATGTGATTTATGCCACCCCTTTTCATACTATCCGCAACGTCGTAGAGAAGTTCCGTAAAAATTTCAGGCCGAGTAGTTAACGTACCTTTATGATCCATCCAGTGTTCAGAGATTCCGATAGAGAGGGGTGTTGTAACTACTACATCAGGGTAAAGCTTCTGTGCAACTTGTTCCGCAATATGAACGGCGCTAAGGGTATCATGAAACATCTCTAAATGTTCATTATGTTGTTCTGTACTTCCTGTTGGTATAATGGCTCCCCTAAGGCTACCATCGTAGATGCTCTCCCGAAACTGTTTTCGGGTCATTTTCCATAGTTGGACAGGACGATCATAAGGCAAGCCGGACATAAAACCTCCAAGGTTATTTAACAAATTAAATTTTATATTACGAATGAGATATCGTTAAATTTTAAGCATAATCCTTTCGGGGTGGACTAAAGATATCCAAAGCAACGGACTTAACCTTAACATCAGTTACGCCATGCTTAACACCTCCCGGAATTACATACTTATCTCCAGTCTTTATAGTCCTACTTTCTCCCCCTATAATCATTAAAAACTCCCCATCTAAAACAACCCCTAATTGCTCATTAGTATGTTCGTGAATTGGCACCTGTGACCCCGGAGAAAGGGTTACGAAAGACATTTGTGCTTGGTCCCCACCCACAACCGAAATTTCAACTCCAGGGGCGATTGACTTCTTTGACATTTCTTCGTCGTCAACGAAATACATTATGTTCCTCCTGCTATAAGTAAATGTACTCAGTGATAATTCTTTATATTGACACCTATATATTAGCCTGATAGACATCACTAGCAGCTGCTATTCCACTATTGATTTTGTCATATCCTTGTAAACGAAGAGTTTCTTCGAGAGCTGTCAGGCACAATATAACATGATCTCTTTTAGAGGACTGTCCCATGAGGCCAATCCGCCATGCCTTTCCTTTAAGCAAACCAAGACCGCCGCCCAATTCAATGCCATAATTCTCGAGCAGTGCTTGTCGAACCGATGCTTCTTCTACACCTTCCGGAGCTATTATTGGGTTAATAGTAGGAGCTCGGTGTGGCTCGTTAACAAAAAATTTAAGTCCCATCGCATCTATCCCAGCAGCAAAAGCCTGATAGTTAATATTATGTCGTACTTGGACCTCGTCTATCCCTTCCTCATGTATCAGTATAAGAGCTTCCCTAAGGGCGTAGATCAAGTTTATTGGAGCAGTGTGGTGATATATCCTATCCTCATTCCAGTAAGAATTTATCAGTGTGAGATCAAGATACCAACTATCAACAGGTACCTTGCGATGGGCGATCATTTCAACAGCTCTATCGTTGAATGTCACCGGTGACAGGCCGGGAGGTGCACTCAAACATTTCTGGCTACCTGTATAACAAACATCTATATTCCAGTCGTCAACTTTAACTGGAGTTCCTCCCAAAGAAGCCACAGTATCAACCAAAACAAGAGCGTTATACTCATGGATAACCTCAATGATTTCTTCTAAAGGTTGTAGTACCCCAGTTGATGTTTCTGCATGAACTAACCCAACCAACTTAGGTTGGCAGCTTTCTAAAGCCTCCCGTAGCTGTTTCACCGAAATTGGCTGACCGGGCTCACTTACAAGACGATTTAATTGGCCCCCATGACGTTTTACCATTTCAGCCATACGTTCTCCAAAAACCCCACTAATACAAATCAATACCTCATCTCCAGGTTCAACCAAATTACATATACAGGTCTCCATACCTGCAGAACCAGTAGCAGAAATTGGAAAAGTTAGTTTGTTTTCTGTCTGAAAAACGTAACGTAACAATGTCTTGGTTTCATCCATCACCTTAATAAAATATGGATCTAAGTGACCCGTCAGTGGAGCCCCCATTGCTTGGTATACCCTCGGATGCATATCACTCGGGCCTGGCCCCATCAGAATGCGATTACCCGGATCCAAAGAAGAAAATGAGCCTTGATTGTCTGACATTATATATTAATTCCTCCCGTTGAGTTGGGCAGATAATTACCTTTAAACTCATGTAGTTCTGGAAAATTTACTTTTTCTTAAAATTGAACTTAAAAGACTAACATACATTAACAAAGATATCCCCAAATCGCGAATATAGGGCATGGGTTCACTACTGAATCTTTCCGAGCCTTGTAAAGCTATGTTAGCAATACCAAAATAAGCATGGATGGATCAGAAGCGGAGTTTACTGAAACGGTAGTATAGGACTTAGGGCTGGGGGTGTCAATCAAAATGGAAGAACAAAAGAGGATTCCATAAACAATGGAATCCTCTTTTAAAAAATGAAAATTAAACTCGTTGTAGTTAACCTATCAAAAGTAGTCTGGGACTCTAGATTCCTTCCCCCGAAGTGATGAGATCTAATTTCGCCTTCTGTAACTCTTGCCCCTTGCTAGAAAAGATTTCCTTTTGCGCCGCAACTGTTTCAATACTTGCTAGCCCATAGTAAGCATCACTAAGAATATCCGTACCATCTATATTCTTTGGCTGCAATAATAACAACTTTTCCATGTTAGAAACAGCCCCATGAAAAGCTAAACTGGCTGATTCGTTATCGCTAGCATCCCGTGCGGCCAATCCTTTGTTATAGTAGGTGATCCCAAGATACTTCAGCAATTCGATATTTTCAGGCAACGCTCCATTACCCTTTTCAAGTACTTCAATCGCCTTATCTTGATTTTTTCGAGAATCATGAAGTGAGCTAAGATCCACGTATAGAGATTGTTCGCCGGGGAATTCCTCTATCGCCCGTTCGTACGTTGTTACCACATTAGTAGTGTCTCCAGTCCCAAAATAGGCATTTCGCAATATTAGATAAGTATTTAAATCTGTTTTTTCAGATAATTCGATAACCTTGTTACAAGCTTCGATCAACTTAGCCCAACTTTCACTAGTGTAGTACACATTGATTAACCCATCCCAGGCTTCGAATTTATTGGGGTCAACTTCTAGAAGTTTCTCTAGGGCTATTCTTGCATTATCAAAATCGGAAGCACCTAGAGCGGCGTAGCCCCAATAAAGATAACCTTGCTGTTTTGCTGGTTCTAATTCAAGTGCTGTTTTTGCATCCTTTTTCTTCCCGGTTGAATGAAGCGCCTTCTGGAGTAATGAAGTTGCTTTAACCGTAGTTTGATAATAATTTGTAGCCTCTGTAAATTCACCTTTTTCGTAACTTTGTTTGCCCCGCGCATAATTTCCGCGAACCATACTATTTAATGTGTCTTTATATTGGTTCTTGTTTTTTCTATCCAGATCCTTGAAAGTAGATGCTTCCCAATGTTTAAACATCTCTCCAAAATTTCCTCTGTAGTAGTTTATAAGGCCCAAAAGATAATGAGCTTCATTGTTACCCGGATCTTTTTGTAAAGCTGTTTCTAATAATGCACTCGCCCGATCCCACTTTGGAGGGGTTTCCCTTATATATATTTTGGCTGAACGCAATTCAATTTTTTGTGCGTAGGTTGCTAATGGCATTAACAGGGTAAAACCAAAGAGCACATTGATACAGATCTTTTTGAACAACATAAAAACTCCTTTTCGACAAAACTACTACGTCAACTCTTCACTAACTTATCGCGGCCCTAGGCCTGACATATTATAGAGGTCATTTTGGGTGCCTAAAGATACAGGGATTGAAAGTTTTAGTCAAGACCCTTTAGGGTTATCTGTGCAGGTAACTTGTTTTACCACCTACAACTGTTCTAGTAACAAAACCCTTCAGTGTTCGACCAGCCAAAGGAGTGTTGTTAGATTTGGACTTGAGAGAATCAGCATCTACAAGCCAGGTGCTGTTAGGATCGAATATTAGGAAGTCAGCCGGGTTACCAGCAGAGAGAAGACCACCTTCCACTCCTAGTATCTTAGCAGGGCCTGTCGATAATGCTTTTATAGCACTACTGATAGAAAGATGCCCAGGCTCAACAAGTTCTGTAAAAATAAAAGAAAGCATTGTTTCAAGACCTAAAGCTCCAGGCAAAGCTTCTTGAAACTCCACTTTTTTCTCATCAACAGATCTTGGTGTATGATCAGAGGCGATAGCGTCAATAGTGCCATCCAAAAGGCCTTCTCGCAATGCTTCAAAGTCACGTTGGCTTCTTAAAGGGGGAGTTACCTTTAAATTAGTATCGTAGGCTAAAAGTGCTTCATCTGTTAATACTAAATGTAGGGGACTAACATCAGCCGTTATTTGAACCCCTCTTTTTTTTGCTGCCCGGATTAATTGTACGGTTACGGCCGAGCTTATATGGGTTAGATGTAATCGACCTCCTGTTTCCTCGGCAAGCATGATATCCCGTGCTGCAATTGTTTCTTCCGAAACAGTAGGGGATCCCTTAAGACCTAGTCGGGTTGCCTGATATCCATCGTTAATTTGCCCATCCCTTGATAAAAATGGGTCCTCACAATGAACAATTATAGGCAGGTTAAACATCCGATTATATTCCAGCCCTCTTCGTAGAATTGCCGGATTCCCTATGGAGCGTTCAGCATCAGATAGAGCAACTACCCCAGCTTCTAGAAGTTTACCTGATTCGGTTAGACAATCCCCTTCACTCCCTACTGTAAGCGCACCAATGGGATAAATCCGAGCTGCCGAGTTTAACGCTCGATCTTGGATAAATTTGACTGTAGGAACATCATCTATCACGGGATCAGTATCAGGCATGCAGGCTAACGCTGTGACACCTCCTGCTACAGCTGCTCTGGTGCCACTTTCTATTGTCTCTCTATACTCATAGCCAGGCTCACAAAGATGGGTATGCATGTCAATGATACCAGGTAAAACTAATTTCCCTTTTGCTTCAATTACCGTAATTTTTTCTGATTCATCATTGAGGGGCTCATCGACTATTCTATCACCTAGAAACCAAAGATCTCCTGTTTCATCTCTATTAGATGCTGGATCTATGATTCTCCCATTTCGAACCACTGTTAAGCTCATTTCTCCATAAGTACCTATATCATTATTCTGCATCGTGTTCTCCCCCCCCATTCAGAAGATAGAGAACAGCCATACGAACAGCAATACCATTGGTTACCTGATCTAATATTACAGATCTTCCATTATTTATCACTCGACTGTCAAGCTCTACTCCACGGTTTATAGGGCCTGGATGCATAATAATTGCTCCTGGCTTGGCAAGATTTAAACGATCTTCATCAATCCCGAAAAGTGTTGCGTATTCTCTAAGAGATGGAAAAAATATTTCTCCTTGCCTTTCATGCTGTATACGAAGAGTGTAGATAACATCAGCTTCACTCAATGCCTCCTCAACACGATAACAAACTTCAACCCCAAATTTATCTATCTCTTTAGGAATTAAGGAAGGCGGGCCACAAACCACAACATGGGCTCCCATTTTTCGTAACCCCCAAATATTGGAGCGAGCTACTCGGCTGTGAGTTATATCACCGATGAGAACTACCTTCAAACCATCCAGCGTACCAAAAGCATCACGGATTGTTAACATGTCGAGAAGCCCTTGGGTAGGATGTTCATGGGCCCCATCTCCTGCATTAATAACAACTGCACTAGTTAAACATTGAGAAAGGAAATTCGGAACACCTGCGGAAGAATGACGTACAATTACACAATCTACCTGCATAGCTTCAATGTTCCGGACTGTATCACTAAGGGATTCTCCTTTTGACACACTGCTTCCTGAGGATCCAAAATTTAAAATATCAGCAGAAAGTTGTTTAGCAGCAAGCTCGAAGGAAAGACGGGTGCGAGTACTTGATTCAAAAAACATATTACTTATGTTTTTACCTCTTAGTGCTGGAACTTTCCGGATCGGTCGATTTATTACTTCCTTAAATGACGCAGCTGTTTCCAATATAAGACTAATATCTCTACGTGAATACTCTTCCAACCCTATCAAGTGTCGATGGCTCAATTTGTAAGAATGTTGATCCGTCATCACAAAACCTCTTTAACGATAACATCATCATTCTGATCTAGTTCGTGAACTTGGACTACAACTGTACCACCAGTTCCAATTTCGACGTTTTTGCCGATATAATCAGCTTGTATCGGTAATTCTCGTCCATCCCGATTGATTAAAACAGCGAGCTCAATCCTATGAGCTCTCCCGAAGTCCTTTAACTCATCTAATGCTGCTCTAATGGTTCGACCTGTATACAAAACATCATCCACCAAGATAACGGTCCGACCCTCTATATTAAACGGTATATTAGTAGTTCGGACTACTGGATATTCTGCACGATTCTGGAGATCATCTCGGTATAAATTGATATCTAGTATTCCTACTTGAATGGTTATATTTTTTTCATCATGTATTATATTAGCTATTCGCCTAGCTAGCCAATCACCTCGTCGTTGGATACCAATGATCGCAATTTCTGAAACTCTGGTATTGCGTTCCATTATTTGACTAGCTATTCTAGAAACTGCCTTTGCTATTCCCTTTTTGTCAAGAATCTGTTGCTTCACCCATCTATCCTCTCATATGATTTTTGCATGTGCCGCCTGAAGCGTTGCCAAACTTTTTCTCGCTATGTTTTCTGCACCATATGAATAATCAAATACCTCTACCGAACCATAACCTGTATAACCATTTTTATGAAGAGCTTGCATTACGGGCAAAAAATCAGTGTCTCCAAAACCAGGACCATCACCACTAGCATCGTTGAAATGAATATAAGCTATTTCATCTCTCTGTTCATGAATTGCCGTAGTAATATCAACTCCCTGGCATATCGTCGCTCGGACGTCCACAATCATACGAAAAAATGGGTGATCGATCTCCCGAACCATTTGTGCCGCTTCAGTTGGTGTATTGACAAAGTTAGTCTGGGCATCATCTAACGGTTCCAAACAAATAATTACTCCATTTTCTTCGGCTACAGGCAGACATTCCTCAAAAACTTTTTTGGTCCGATCCCAAGTAATTTCAAACGTTTGGCCTGGCAAGACGTCTCGTTGTTTGGGTGATCCAACAACTACAAACTTACCACCGATATCCCCACAAAAGCAAATAAGATCACATAAATACTGTGTTGTAGATCGTCTAATCTCATGGTCAGGATGGTTTAAATATAAGCCTTTAGGGCTGACCAGAAGCCAATGTAATCCCGTAATTTCAAGTCCGAATTCTGCCGCCTCTTGACGAATCTTCTGCCTAGTCTCAAAGCCAATATCTGTCACCGATGGTGCTAGACTAAATGGAGCTATTTCAACTCCATCATAACCAATTTCTGCAGCAGTACTAAAAACCTGTTTTAGAGATTTACCTTGAAACATTTCGTTACAGAAGGCGAATTTCATACGGATTGCTCAGCCTCTAGCGATTTCTTGGTTATTTCTTCCCCAGTTATAGCATACTGGTTCTTAAGATCCTGGGGCAGAGTCCGCCAAACTAGAAAACGTTTACGGAGGACCCCCAGAAAACGACGATTAATACGCTGCCAGGATGCTACATCACCACTTTCTCGGTTGATAACTACCCAAACCGCATAGAGATTATTTTCATTCTCTGCCGGAGCAGCACTAAGCGAAACTTTCTGACTAATACCTAGATCATAAGGAGCAAGCCAGGTCATCATAGATATTTCATATCTAGGAAGGCCCGACCCATCTTTTTTAGCAACCAACTTAACATCTTCAGTAACGAACGCTCCTAGGGAACCTTCTTCGTATGATTCAAATACTCGAGTGAGGTATGCGTACATCCCTAAAACTTCAACACTACCAATAGTAAAGGGGAAATCAAAACTCCAAGAATCCCCATCGGGTTCAGGAAATTTCCACTCCCTGCCCACATCTGGAACAGCCAGATCAGCAGCCTTCTTAGCTGGATATGCTGTTGATAGAAACACTGTGGCCATAACCACAACAACCGACCACACTGCGGAAAGGGAAGAGTAATTTAGCGAAAGCCCGGCTAATATATCATAGTTGGAAAGGATAAGGGTAATCGTCTGCCCACCCAAATAACCTAAAACTGCACCTACTGTTGCAAATACAGAAGATTCTGCAAGGAAAAGTGCTGAAATGTGGCTAGGCGCTAGTCCTACCGAACTATAGACCCCAATCTCACGAAATCGTTCGTGAACAGCACCCATCATAGTATTTAACACAATCATAGCAGCGACAAGAATTGGTATAAGAAAATTACCAACCCCACCAATCGAAGTAGAACCAATTGAACTATAGACATTTACTGTATCATCTTTGCCGACAAACATCGTCATAGCGACTCGTGACAAAAAGCTCTCTATTTCCTTATCAAAATTAGGATTTAACTGATCATTTTCATCTCGAAAATCTGTTATTGCTACAGAATACATTTTCCCATCGAGATCCATCACTGTCTCGTAAGGTAAGATCATAACATTGTTAGATTCAAGATGTATAAAAGCTTCAGGCGGGGATTCTGCCTGAAGGCGGGGATCCTCGCCAATTCGCTGAGCTATTTTCCCTTTTTCCTGCACAAGATCAACCGGAGTTAGTTTTTCATCATCTAAATCCTTAAGTTGGTTAAAACGCCGAGAATCAACTACCCCCACCACCTGTAATTTCATTCCAAACATATTGATATGCACAGAACCTGCATCTTCTGGGCTAATACCCACAACCGCAGCGATATCATCAGGCAGGATTACCGCATTTCGTTCCCCTGGTAAAAACCATCTCCCCCCCAAAAGATATGAATCTAGTCCTGTCGCTTTCGGTTCGTCAGAGGTTAACCCTAAAATACTATTCACGTAACTTTCACGGGTTGATTTGGTAGAAGAGAAGGCAAAAAATCCTTTTTCACCCTTGACCTGAGACATGTACCAAGCTCTAGGAATTAGCGTAGCTTTATCCTGAAAGGTGCTCTTAAGATAATCATAAACTGAAGGCTGTAATCCTTTCCAGTTTCGATCTCGGACCAAAGTCCCTTGGTAAGCGGGTTTGTTATACCGTTCTAACTTGTAGTATTGTAACGATGTTGTTATCGAAGTGAATGAGAGGACAGTAAAAGTTAATAAAGTAATAGTCGCGGCCGTTAATACAGTTCGTACTTTTCGTTTACGTAGGTTGGAAACCCCTAGGGAAAGAGCTACCGCGGTAGCACTCAACCGACCAATATCAGCCTCATGCATGCCAGTTTGAGCACGTTTAATCTTTTGTACTTCCTGATTGAACTTAGATAGGACAATAATTAATACTGTTGTCCCTAATGCAAAAATAACGAATGCTAGAAAAATAACGTAGGGTGATGTACTAAGTTTGAATGCTGGATGGACCTGCTGTAACACCAAAAAAATTGCTATAAAAAATGCTGCGAAACCAAAAATCCGTTTATTAATTGTTGGAAATCCGAAGACTAAACGTTCCATAAAGAAAGAAAATGGTATAAGTAGAATAAAATAGAAAATAACACCCTTCACTGTATCATCTGCAGTGGTCTTAACTTCGGGATATCCACGAGCTTCTAAACCCCAAGCTTCCCTAGATTTAGATATAAAAGAGTCATATTCCTTGTTCTGTAAATGCTCCTCTGCCTCAAGAAGAGCTACCCTAGCATCTTCGTGTAATTCTGCAATACGTTGGTTCTCCACACCGAAACGAGCCAATTGTTTGAGGCGAACATCATCTACTACCCACATATCCCGAGTACCCTGATATGAGGGATTTACTATAAGCCCTTGATCGATAAGATAACCTTTCCCTTGGGCTTCTTCCAACAGTTCGAGAGTTACTTGATCAGGATCAACAGGATTTTTCAGAAAAGAATCCGGTGCGTTTGTTAACAAATACTTTACACCAAACAGGCTGGTACTCATAAGCAATTTAAGTCGTTGCCCTGGTTTTGCGAATACTACCGCAGCTGGTATAGTATGACCTTCCATCCCGCTCTGGGTTTCAATGTAACTATGCCCGTACCACTGAGGTTCCGCATCATTCTGAGCCAGAACCGTAAGTTTATCTAATGCTGTGAGGTATCGGGAATCTATTATTTCATAAACGTCAAGAGCCTTAGCTCTGAACACTATCTGCAAAGTAGTGTTCTCAGACGCTCCACTTGCTGCATCTAGTGGAAAAGTTTTATCACCTTCCTGACCAAGATCAGGCGCGTAAATTATCTCTCCACTTTCATCAAGAGCATAAGATCGAAGTTTTATCGGGCCCTTTTGTTGTTTTAGGGGCCGAAAAGAAAAACGTCCTAATGAATCAGCTTTGTTGATCAAAATACCACGAACACCCGTGTTGGTAAGATTTTTGTAATAGGTAACAAGTGCTCCAGGTATTGGTTTTTTGGGAACAAAGAAATTTACGTCTCGATCAAATTCATAGACTGTTCCGCTCATATCACGAGCCGTATCTTGTATCTTGAGTTTAGTTTCTTCAAATAATTCACCGTCAGTGGTTGCCCGAGCAAGTATAACTGCTAGCGTTCGAGTCTGTTTAGAAATATTATCTATATTAACCAAATCAAACTGATCGTGTGGTGTATCAACTAACCCTCGTGTCCCATTGGGTGTGACAAAAGACATACCTTTTTTACCAAAAGCGGTAACTGCCTCACTGTCTAAGCCCAGTTTAACTGGCATAAAATCCTTCCAGGTTCTCTGAGGTGGCACTATCGCATTGACGTATCGAACTCCATCAGCGCCACTTCCAAATGCTTCCTGGATATAATCCGAAAATTTCCTCGAATAGGGAGCGAAAATATTTTTTATGTAATGATTAGTAGCCCAAGCAAGATTATCAAAGGTGCCAAAAGCAAAACTTCCTACTCGAGATTCATGACTTGACAAGTCAAGGCCAAAGAAAATATCAAAGTCAATTTTGTCTTCTTCCGGAATTTTAGACATAAAGTAATCACTTGCTCTACCGTGCCGATATAACCAATTATTAACGCCTTCCAAGCCGAAAAAATGACCAGAAGTAGCTAATATTACGACTGAATACTTGGGTTTATAACTTTTGATTGCTTTGGCGATTTCCAATAGTGCAGCTAAGCCTGTTGCACTTTCTGCACCAGGAGCCAAACTTGGGACAACCGACATCGCATCATAAAATGATTCAATAACTATTGTATAGTCTTTCCAATTTGGCCGGGATTCATCTCGAGGATTTGGCATTGGTTCATCCAAGCCTGGTATCCAACCGAAAATATTCTTCCCTTCCACTATCTCCCATTCCATCTTTGCTTGAATTGTCACTTGGCTCGTTCCTAATTGAGCTAGGTCTAGTAGATCATCAACGTGGACTTTCTCTACCCAATAACGAGGGACGTTAAGAGGTAAACTTAGAAATTTTCGCTCGGCCTCGCTACGATTTACTCGACCATTATCAAAAAAGATTATTGCACTAGCACCAAGCATCCGCGCATTGATAAAGCGATCATCTGAATCAAAGTCCATTAGAACAATACTACCTTGCATTTCATAACCGTTAAAGTCGCTAAACTCTCCTTTCCCACCATAGATAATTGGGCCAGTAAGACCCTCAGGGGGAGTGGTGGATGTCCGGACATGATTAGGCCACAGAGAATGCAGTGGAATTTCGTTCCCAGTTTCCACTATAGTTAATTTAGAACCTTTATCGATAGGTACTGTAATAGGGAAATCTTCTGTACGTATATTTTCCAACCCAATTTCCTGAAACTGTTGTTTGATATACTGATATGCTGAATCTGCACCGGCATAACCAGCTACTCGGGATGGGTAAGAAGAAAGTTTTCGGACCGTATTACCTATCGACTCCAAACTCACGGCTTTCAAAGCCTCTGCTAAAGGCCGGTCATCCCCACCTTGGAAAATCCGAACCGGTTGAGGTTCAGGGAGAGAAATAAACTTCATAAGGACGTTCTCAGTTATATCCTTGGGATGGAAGATAGTAACCGATGACAACATCAACACTGCAATAGTAATCCCGACTCCTGTTTTTATCTTCGACCACATGCCTTATAGCCCCTGTCTCTTACTGAAATGTATTTTTTAACAAATAGCATTCTAAACAAATGATTATTCTGCCCAAAATACTTATATCATCGTCGAATAGTTAGTTAACAAACTAAAAATATTTCTGAAGTTCAACCCTTTAATCATCTTGTCCCGGGATAACATTGAGATACCTTGATCTCCTGCAACATTAGCCCAATTTGTAATCATAGTCGAGCTATTACTCCGTAGGAATATTCTAAATAAGTCAATATAAAACAGTGGCAATTTGGTTTCAAGCAAAAACCTTGGGTTAATAATTTCAAAAAAACTTGTGTTGTGCCTAACTATAATGATCCGGTATATTGCTAGGGGAACCAACTCCTAACAGATTTGCTGATAGACGAGTTTCACTAATTAGATTGGTCGAATTATGACATCCAACCCCCGAATTGGACTCTCAAAAATAGGTGGTTTTTCCTATCGGGCTATTATCCTAGGCCTTAGTCTTGCTATATTAATCAATATATGGGTTCCCTATGGCTCTTTCATATTGCAATCTTCTAGAATGACGATGGGGCACCTTCCAATAGCTGTGCTCATTCCCTTTTTTATCCTTCTGTTTGTAGTTAATCCGTTAATCAGAAAATTGAAATCTTCCTGGACTTTTAGTGGTAGCGAAATGACGTTAATTTTCGTAATGACGTTTATTTCGTCTCTCGTTCCCGGTAAAGTTATGGTTGCCTACCTAATGGGAATAATAGCAACACCGTACTATTTTGCTCGCCCTGAAAACCAGTGGGCTACAACTTTTTTTGATTATTTGCCGGACTGGCTCCTGGTTAGTAGTCATGGTAATACTCTTGTCTGGTTTTACGAGGGAATGCCCGAAGGAATAGACAACATTATTTGGGGACCATGGTTTCCTCCTTTATTTTGGTGGATCTCATTATTTGTCGTCTTGTTTTTTATGGGGGCCTGTATAACCACTATTATGCGTAGAACATGGGTGGATCATGAACGTTTAGCCTTTCCGTTAGTTCGAATGGCTATTGACCTTATCCGACATGATGAAGAAACCAAGCGAACTTTCCCAAACTTTGTTTATGACCGTATGTTCCAGGTGGGATTCGGTGCCTCCCTAATTCTAATGATATGGAACATAACTACTTTCTGGGGATCTATTCCGCCTATACCCATAGGTTCCCCATATCACACGATGCTGACTTTAATGGAGGGGGCTCTTCCGATCAAAATTAGCATCAACATTTACGCCCTTTGCTTTGCTTTTTTAGCACCCCTTGAGATAACTTTTAGTTTATGGATTTTCTCCCTTTTGGGTATACTAGAAGGGGGGCTGTTAGATCGTGTCGGATTCCAATATTCGGGAAGCCCTGTCGGCACAAACGCTGTTGTGAAAGCTCAGTTTTTTGGTGGTTTTGTCGTCTTTGTCTTCTGGCATCTATGGACGTCTAGAAAACAGATTAACAATGTTTTTCGTGATGCTATAAAGGGGGGGGGGAAAGTATCCTCCACCGAATTTATGTCGTACCGCTTTGCTCTCTTGGGTTTGATGGGAAGCCTGGTTTACTTGATAGCGTGGCTTATGGTTTCGGGGCTCAGCTGGCAAGTAGTCCCAATATACCTCCTATTCTTGTTTATTCTATACCTTGGTACAGCCCGTATTATTGCTCAAACAGGACTGGCTTTCTTGGATCTACCCGTTAACGCTCATCATTTCACAATATTAACGCTGGGTTCAGGGAATATTGATCCCCCAAGCTTGACGAATTTAGGACTTGGATCAGCCTATGCCAGAAATTGGCGTGGTCTAGGTATTGGAACTATAGCTCAATCTGACAAAGTTATGTCGGATCTAAGACGGGACAAACGAGGATTACTAGGAATCATGCTGATCACGTTCCTAATTAGCATGTTAACTTCTATCTTGTATACTATATACATCGGAAACACGACAATTGGAGCTTACAATTTTGGAACTCGTGATGCTTTTGGTGGAATTAATGAAATGTACTATGATGATATTGTCAGGTGGATTCGAAATGCTGACCAACTGCAACCTCCTGAGTTTCTTTTTATGGCCCTCGGAGGTGTTATAATGTTAGCCATAACAGCTCTTACTCATCGTTTTCCTGGCTGGCCTTTAGCCCCTGTTGGATTTACTGTGGCTTTCGCTGATATAACTCGGACCCTGATGTTTACATTATTCACAGCGTGGCTAATCAAAATGCTTCTTTTACGACTAGGTGGAGTAACAGCATACCATCGAGCACTGCCCTTTGCTTGGGGGGTTCTGGTAGGTTACAGTGCAGGTATATTAATAGGGTTCTTTGTGGATTGGATCTGGTTTCCTGGTCAAGGACACTCATTGCACGACTGGACCTGAAACAAAATTTTTTTAAGGAACATCTCTAATAAATATATAATCCCTCCACCTCTTGGATAAGTGAATCAATCTCCCCAAGATCATAACTATCAAGTTTTCCGGGAGCCCGAGTATATGTCGACGTAATTAAGCCTCGTCTTTTTAGAATCTCCTTACAAAACGATATTCCGTAGAGACTCTCCATGTTTATTAGTGGTAGTAATTTCTTAAAAATTCCTCTAGCAGTTTCAACGTCATCAGAACGGTAATGATTATAAAGCTGGACTAATACATCAGTAAATTCACATGCCGGCATAGTTCCACTTGCTCCCCGATTTAGGTCATCAATAAACCAACGCCCACCAAACCCGGTAAAAACCCCTCGTAATTCATTCCCACAGGTTTTCAATAATTCTGAAATAGAATGTCCGCAAGGCATCATTTCTTGCTTGATGTACTCGACATGCGGTATTTCAATTAGCAATTTCTGGATAAATTCGGGGGAAAGACTAGATCCAAGAGGAGGATCAAAGTTTTGAATAAATATTGGTTTCCCCATAGCCTCCGATATCTGACGGTAATAATCTACCAAATCATCTAAACTTGGTTTTAATATATAGGGAGGTAATGCAATAGCGCCATCAGCCCCTGCTAGACTTGAGTAACGACTAAACATTACAGCAACCTCAGTGCTCACTCCTGCTACCCCAGCTATCATTGGTATGCGGCCATCAACCTGCTTTACTGCCACATCAATAGCCCTCTTGCGCTCTTCATCTGAGAGCAACCAAAATTCGCTAGCCATTACCGGATAAACAATACCGTGAGCTCCAGAATCCACACAAAAGTCAATTTGCCTTCGGAGACCTTCCTCATCAAAAAATCCTTCGTTAGTAAAGGGTGTTTGTGGTATTGTAAATATCCCGTGCCACGCTTCAGAATTTGTCTTCATATCTTCCTCCATAGCTCCGCTATGCCCCCATAAAAAAACACAGAATGGTTTGCAATGTATATTTAAGGGGAGACCACCATAAATATAATGATTGACTTTAGGGGAGTAATACCCATAATTTGGGGCGGTGTTTTAGATGTATGATATAATCATATCTACTCATATTTTGTCCTGAGGTTTTTAATGGAAAGAGATTTAGGCAACGATCTCATATCGGTAGAATTACATGAATGGCTTGAATCGCTCGACTACGTAATTGAACAAGGCGATTCAGAAAGAATTAAACGTATCCTTACCGCACTTGAATCTCGGGCTGCTGATGTTGGAGTCCGGCTTCCATTCTCTGCAAATACCCCTTACGTAAATACAGTTCCTGTTGAAACACAAGAACAATATCCAGGCAATAGGGATCTAGAAAGACGTATTAAAAACATTGTGCGTTGGAATGCCCTCGCTATGGTTGTTCGCGCCAATCGAGCTGATGGATCCATAGGTGGACATATTTCCACCTTTGCTTCATCAGCGACTCTCTATGAGGTAGGATTCAATCACTTTTTTCGTAAACGTAACGGTAACCAGGATGGAGATCTCCTTTTTATCCAAGGTCACGCAGCACCTGGGATTTATGCTAGGGCTTATCTCGAAGGGCGTATTACTGAGGATCAGTTGGTAAACTTTCGTCAAGAAGTAAATCCTCCCGGACTATCATCCTATCCCCATCCCTGGTTAATGCCAGACTTTTGGGAGTTCCCTACCGTGTCGATGGGGCTTGGTGCAATCACTGGCATTTACCAAGCTAGGTTTATGAAATATTTAGAAAATAGAGGAATCAAAAAACCAAGTGATTCTAAAGTTTGGGTAATGATGGGAGACGGAGAGATGGACGAGCCCGAATCCCTAGGAGCAATTACTGTTCCAGTTGTCGAGCAATTGGATAATTTAATCTTTGTGATTAATTGTAACCTGCAACGGCTTGATGGTCCCGTGCGAGGTAACCATAAAATCATCCAGGAATTGGAAGCTATCTTTCGTGGAGCTGGTTGGAATGTTATTAAGTGTATCTGGGGCAGTGATTGGGATCCATTACTAGAAAAAGATAAAGATGGACATTTAATTAAACAGATGCACGATACTGTAGATGGTCAATACCAGAAGTACAGTATGGAATCGGGAGAATATATACGGAATAAGTTTTTTGGAATCCATCCGAATCTTAGGGAAATGGTAGAACATTTATCTGACCCCGAGTTAGAAAATCTGCGGCGGGGAGGCCACGACCCTCTAAAAGTATATCATGCTTATAAAACTGCATTAGAAAATAAAGGAACACCATCCGTCATTTTGATGAAGACCATTAAGGGGTATGGGATGGGAGATATTGGACAAGGCGCCAATAGTACGCATCAGCTTAAGAAGCTGGAAAATGATCAGCTGCTGGCTTTTCGAGATCGTTTTCAGATCCCAATTCCTGATGACCAAATTCATAATATACCCTTTTACAAACCTCCGGATGATAGTCCAGAGATGAATTACCTCCATGAAAGACGCAAAGCTCTGGGAGGTTATCTACCTGGGAGACGGACTAAGTTTACTCCCCTGAAAGCTCCTAAAAAACAACAATACGACAAATATACTAAAGGTTTTAATCGTGAGATTTCGACAACTATGGCATTTGTTAGTATTCTTTCTGATCTCATGCGGAACAAAGAAATTGGAAACTTAATCGTTCCTATCGTACCTGATGAAGCCCGCACTTTTGGCATGGAAGCTCTATTCCGACAGTCTGGTATTTACTCCCCTGTCGGACAACGCTACGAACCTGTGGATAGTGAAACACTTTTGTTTTATCGAGAATCGAAAGATGGTCAATTATTGGAAGAAGGTATTTCTGAAGCAGGAGGTATGTCATCTTTCATTGCCGCGGGCACGGCTTATGCCACATACGATATAAATACTATTCCATTCTTTATATATTATTCTATGTTTGGCCTGCAACGAGTAGGAGACTTGGTTTGGTCAGCTGGAGATATGAAGTGTAAGGGTTTCCTAGTAGGAGCTACATCTGGACGTACTACTCTTGCTGGCGAAGGCCTCCAGCATCAAGACGGCAACAGTCATCTTTTGGCTTATCCAGTTCCTAACCTTTTAGCTTATGACCCAGCTTACAGTTACGAACTGGCTGTGATCATTGAAGATGGAATCCGTCGTATGTACGAAAACCAGGAGGAAATATTTTACTATCTGACTGTCCATAATGAAAACTACGAGATGCCTCCTATGCCAGATGGAGAGGCTATCAGAGATGGTATAATTAGAGGCATGTATTTATTCCAGAAAACTGAGAAGAAAAGTAACAAATTTCAAGTTAACTTGTTCGGTAGTGGTGCTATTTTAAACGAGGTGTTGAAAGCTAGTAAAATCCTAGAAGATAATTACGAAGTTTCCGCAAATATTTGGAGTATAACTAGTTATAAAGCATTACATAATGATGCAATAGATGTAACGAGATGGAATATTTTACACCCTGAGGAAACTCCTCGCATACCCTATGTGACATCAATTTTGGGAGACACCCAAGGCCCGTACATTGCCACCTGTGACTATGTCAAGGCGTTGCCAGAAACTATATCGGCGTATTTCCCAGAACCTTTAATAACCCTTGGTACGGATGGGTTTGGTCGTAGTGACAATAGAGCTAATTTAAGAGATTTCTTTGAAGTAGATGCCCGTTATATCACGCTGGCTGCTCTTTATGGACTAATGAGGGATGACAAGATACCATCTTCGATGTTCAAACAAGCTATGAGTGACTTGCAGATTGATTCTGATAAGCCAAACCCACTCACACTTTAATAGGGAGAAGCACGTTTTATGGCTATGCCTTTCAATCTTCCACCACTTGGTGAAAATATCGACACGGGTACTGTAGTAGGTATTCTAGTTTCTGTAGGCGACAAAATTGAAATCAACCAACCAATTCTTGAGATAGAAACAGATAAAGCTAATTTAGAGGTACCCTCAGGGGTTAGTGGTGTTATAACAGAAATCATGGTAGAAGATGGCATGGTGGCTGATGTAGGAGCGCCAGTACTAATGTATGATGAAGAACCCAGTACCACCTCTACAGCCAAAGAAAATCCAGAATCTAGCCAACCTGACCAAACAACTACCATTGATTCGAACCAGGACTCTTCGCCTGGAGTTCCCTCCTCGGTAAACACCGATTCTGAAAACCAAAATATATCAGGAGAGGAAACTCCCACTCCAACAGGGGAAAACACTAATACCACTCCAAAAAAATCAGGTCCTGAAAGTGGAAAAACTGTCCCTGCTGCTCCCTCTGTTCGTCGCTTTGCTCGCGAAATTGGTGTCGACATTAACCAGGTAGTTGGAACTGGCCACGATGGAAGAATTTCCACAGAAGATGTAAAATCTCATTCCAGGGTTTTGGCTCCAAACCCAACGATTGAAACTAATAATATTAGTTTAACACCATTACCGGAATTTAATAAATGGGGGCCCGTAGAAACAGAGCCCTTAAGCAATTTACGCAGAGCTGCAGCTGACCATCTGAGCAAAGCATGGATAAATATTCCTCACGTTACTTATAGTGACAAAGCGGACGTAACCGACATGGAGATACTACGTAAACAGTTTAGTCCAGCTGCGGAAGAAGCAGGTGGAAAGCTGACAATGACAGCCATCGCCCTAAAAATCGTCGGCGCCGCACTGAAAAAGTTTCCTCTTTTTAATGCTAGTATTGACATGAATAAACACGAAATTATCTACAAAAAATACTATAATGTGGGGGTTGCAGTAGATACTGATCGAGGTTTAGTCGTACCGGTTATACGCGATGTAGACCAAAAAAATATGATCGAGATTTCTATTGAATTATCTGAAATTGCGAGCAGAGCACGGGATAAAAAACTTGGGCCTGATGATATGCTAGGGAGTACCTTCACAATATCAAATCTGGGTGGCTTTGGAGGGACCTTTTTTACACCAATCATTAATGCCCCAGATGTAGCTATTCTGGGTCTTGCCCGAAGTCGGATGGAACAAGTGTATGTTGATGGAACTTTCCAACCTCGTCTAATGTTACCACTAATGGTTTCTTACGACCATCGCCTTATAGATGGAGCCGATGGTGCTCGTTTTATGCAATGGTTAGTCCAAGCTTTCGAAGAACCATTTCTGCTTAGCTTAGAAGGTTAAGAACTTGATTCAAAGCGATCAAGCCAAAACCCTCTAGCTGACTGTTATTTTCACAATAATTTGTAGGCTCCCGTAAAACACTGGAATTACTCCGGCAAACGCTCATTATTTGCTTATTATTGAAGTAACTGATTCGGTTAGGCGCTCTTTCAGCTCCCAAACTGTACTACCGGCATCAATCAACCCAGTGGGATTTTCCATCCAACTGGCATCTGAGGCATATAAATAATAGGCATCCCAGACAAGTGGGTCTTTATGTTCTAGGTCTCCCGCCCCCTTGTACCACAAACCCATAGTGTGGAAAGGGTCCCACATATGCTGAACTCTTCCGTCGTTGAAAAGCATTTTGGCAGCCTTTTGGGCTGACTCTAGGGTATCATTTGACAAGACTCGCTGCCAGATCACGTAAATTTGTAGGTCATCAGAAGAAATTTTTTCTAGGATATCTTGCTGCACCGCACCGGCACCGCTTATACATTGTCCTCATGTAGGAGAAAACAATATAACAAGACGTACTTTACCATTATCACCATTGAAAGCGTTCTTGAAATCTACTAAGGTTATAGGGGAAGTACTAAAGTTCGTTCTGTCAAGATACTGCGCATTGATAGAAAATGAAAATATCAATACTTTAACTAAAACCAAGCTAGTAACAAGACGGATATTGAATAGCATCTCTGCCTTCCTGTTTATAAAATGAGGTAATATTAATAACTAGATTCGAAGCAGATTATACTGCTAAATATTTTTCATAACATTATCTATTCGCTAAAACTTAATTGAAAGACAGAAACCTTTAAATACTGAAGCGAATATTAAGGACGTCACCGTCCTTAACGACATATTGTTTCCCTTCAACACGGAGCGCACCTTTCTCCTTGGCCGTCTGCCATCCCCCATAGTCAAGTAATGTTTTCCATTCTATTGTTTCGGCACGAATAAAACCTCTCTCTAAATCGGAATGTATTGCCCCAGAAGCTTCAGGAGCTTTGACCCCCCGTTTAATAGTCCAAGCCTTTACTTCATCATCTCCCACCGTAAAAAATGAGATCAGATTCAGCAGGCTATATGAAGAAATAATCATTCGGTTTAATGCTGGTTCTTGAATTCCCAAATCATCTAGAAATACTCTTGCGTCTTTCTCATCAAGTTGTGCTATTTCCATTTCAACCTTTGCACATAATTGGAGAAATTCCTGTTTTTCAAAATATTCGTCTGATTTTCTATTTTGTGTTCCTAAATCTTCTTCCGATATATTCAGCACCAAAAGTATAGGTTTCTGTGACAAAAATTGGTAACCCCGTAATTTTTTCTCATCATCAGGGGAAAACTTAATATTTCGTATCACTCCTCCCTCTTCAATTTCTAACTTACACTGTTCCAATAGCTCCCACTCTCGCACAAGATCAGGCCGTTTTGTAGAACGAGCTTCTTTAGACAGACGAGCTAAGCGACGTTCAATAATTTCCAGATCTGCGAGCGCTAATTCAAGTTCTACTACCTTAAAATCCTCAATTGGCGATAATGTTGATCCCGTTATATCAGGAAATCCACGTAAGACATGTACTAAAAGGTCCATTTTTCGCAACTCATTTAATCCCTTGCTGTCTTGTTCCTCTTCGCGACCCACCCCCACCGTTATTCCTCCGATATCGAGATATTCAACATTGGCATATGTAGTTTTAAGAGGATTAAACAAATTTGACAGCTCTGATACCCTTGGGTCTGGGACCTTAACCGTTCCCCGGTTAGCCTTATTTAAAACAGTAAATCCGCCTGTCTGAGCGTTAGCTTTGACCAGTGAGTTGAATAGTGTAGTTTTCCCAGAACCGGGTAGACCAACAAGACCAATCTGCAAGTTTCCATTCCCTATTTTGGTAGAGTTTAACGAGTGTTGAAATGAATTTTAAGCACAGAACGAATGGATCATATCTTTATAGGTCTTAATCGCTAGATCAAACTGATCCAAATCAATCCACTCATTTACGGTGTGAGCCTGACGTATATCTCCTGGCCCCATGACTATTAGTTCCATCTGTTTACCAAAAACTAACCCATCCGTTCCATAAGGTACAGTATAAGCTTGATCCGTTCCGGTGACTTGCAACGCGGCTTGGACCAACTCCGAATTTAGAGGGGTCTCAAAAGGATCCCCAATTTTGGTGATTTTTATTTCCAAATTGTTTTCTTCAGCAGCTTTCCGTGCCCGATCTAGAAAACGGTCCGGTTCCTGACCTGGCATAGGTCGATAATAAACGGTGCAGACACTCTTCGGAGCCGTCATGTTCTGAGCTATCCCTCCATCATTTATTCCGATATTCCAATCCGAAAAAGGAGGGTCAAAGTCGTGATTCAGGAAACTAGAACTAAAACGTAATTCATCATGAATTACTTTCATCTCCGAGAGAAATGGGATCATCGCAAGATTAGCATTAATGCCTTTTCCTGTACTACTATGTGAAGCCGCTCCTCTGGATTCAGCCTTTATAAAGATAGCCCCCTTATGAGCCCTAACAACCTCCATACGAGTCGGTTCGCAGATAATCCCAAAACGCAATTTACCTTCAGCAAGTAATATTGACCGCTTACTAACCTCAGCAGCTCCCCAACAACCTATTTCCTCGTCGGCTGTAAATACCAAATAAAGAGGCGCAGAAAACTCTTTGGTATTATATGAAGCCCCAGCAGCCAGCATACACGCTAAGGGCCCCTTCATGTCACAACTACCTCGACCATAAAGTCTATTCTCATTGATAACTGGCGAAAAAGCTTCGTTCACCCAACCATCTACAGGGACAGTATCAGAATGGCCTAGAAGAGCTAATCCACCAATGCCGCTCCCTATACGGGCAACTAGATTAACTTTTTCTACTTTATTTTCATCATAGTAAGTTATTCGCTCAACTTCAAATTTTAGCTGTTCGAGTTGGTCTTGTAGGTAATCCGATATAGAGGTGTTACTATTAGCACTCACAGAATTAATAGAAATCAATTCCTTGGTTACTTTAAGAGCATCAAACATATTGTTTCCTACTTTCTAAACGTAAACAATTCCCACGTCTCTGTGTTTTTTGAACGATCATGGTAAACAACACCCTTAATTTGAATTAGAGACGAGCTAGAATGGATGTAATGCCGGAGGTCGGACTCGAACCGACACGACCTTGCGGTCAAGGGATTTTGAGTCCCTCGCGTCTACCAATTTCACCACTCCGGCATAATCAAGATAGCCCGCCGGAAATACACTCTTTCGACGGGCTATCTTGATTAATGACAACGGGGACGACGGGACTCGAACCCGCAACTTCTGCCGTGACAGGGCAGTGCTCTAACCAGATTGAACTACGTCCCCCTATTTTGCATGGGCGATACTGGATTCGAACCAGTGACTTCATGCTTGTAAGGCATGCGCTCTGAACCAACTGAGCTAATCGCCCGGACGCCTATTAACATCAATTTTTTTGATGTTTCCTATTAGTGGCCGAATTTGCTCCTGGGGATTTTCCTTTCCAGACAAGAACTAATGGTATTCCCAGGCAGTAACCTGCAACCATCAACAACGGCCCCACTGTAATAGATTCGCTCGCCAACGCGATAAAACCCAGAAGTATAACTCCAATCACAAGACCGAACAGTTGATAGTGGGAGCGGTGAAAAGGTAACGTATATAACGGGTTTCCCACTACATTACGATTCCTTACCGAGCGGTATTTACCAGTTTGTGACAATGACCGACTCACCACCCTGCACTCCCCTTCAACGAGGGCCCAATATAAGCGATTTATTAATTTACGTCAAGCCAAAACTAGGACCTATTAGGGACTATTCCTTAACTACCCAAAGTTTTACTTCGGCTTCCACTTTGCTACTTAATTTGATTCTAATTGTATATCTACCCAATGCTTTAATAGGTTCATCAAGATCGATTTTTCGACGGTCAACCTCATAACCTTTTTCTTTAAGTAGATCACTTATTTGCTGCTGGGTAACAGATCCAAACATCCGATCTTCTTCTCCCACCTGCACTGATGCCGTAATGGAAACATCTTCTAGGCTCTTGGCTAGTTCCAATGCATCTTCTTTCATTTTGTTTTCCAGAACCAGGCGATTTTTCATTTTGTTTTCTAACATTTTCATGTTTCCAGATGTCGCCGGTATAGCTTTTTGGCCCAGCATGAGACAATTCCTGCCATAACCTGCAGCAACATCCACAACTTCGCCTATGGTTCCTAGGTTCTCCACAGATTCGGTCAATATAAGCTTCACTTCCGACTCCTTGGCTACTTGTAGGTCTCTTCGATGAAGGGAAGTAAACCTATATGTCTTGCTCTCTTAATAGCTTTTGCTAGACGCCTTTGACAGCGAGCGCTAGCTCCTGATATACGACTAGGCACGATTTTTCCCCGTTCAGTGACAAAACGACGGAGTTGCTTCGGGTCTTTATAGTCAATATTTTTTATCCTACCCGCGATACGTTTCTGTTTCCTTGGCCGGGCAGCCATTTTAGATTCATTCATGCTTGGGCTCCTATATCCCCTGACTGTTCAAATTTTTCAGATATATTTTCTGGATGCTTCTTAACCCTTTTGATCATATGCCTCAACACACGATCATTTAATTTAAAAGAACGATCAATAATATCCACCAGACTTGGCTCACCATTAAAACGTATTAGAGTAAATACGCCTTGGTGAGCTTCGTTAATTTCATAACTAAGTTTCCGACTACCCCATCGCTCGGTGTCAATAACCTTACCTTGGTTAGAAGCAATAAGCCCTTCCATCGACTTGATCTCTTCATCCAAAGACGGTTCCTCAAGTTTTGAATCGATAACTACTACTGTTTCATAAAACCTCAATGTCTTCTCCTTGTTGTATACTGCTTTAATTTACATCAATTCATTATCGAAGGTCCATTGTAACTCGTGGCAGCCTTGCTCAAGCCATCACTTATAAAAGATTCTAGCTGCCTGCAAGCCTGATCAATAACAAAGGGTAGATCAGAGGCTTCTTCCTTGTTAAATTCCTCGAGCACATAATCGATCAGATTATTACTGTTTTTAGGTAGGTCAACTCCTATTCGCTGCCGAGGAAAGTTGTTAGTTCCTAATCTTTGAATAATTGACTCAAGACCACGGTGACCACCATCACTACCTTTTGCTCTAAGGCGTAAATTTCCAAAAGCTAAGTTTACATCATCGCAGATAATGACCATTCGATCGACATCAAGGTCATAGTAATCTAAAACTTCCATCACTGCCCGCCCACTGCTGTTCATAAAGGTCATTGGTTTCACCAAAACCACTTGCTTTTCAGCTATTGTTGCAATCACACTATTAAACTGCTTACTAATAGGCTTCAGCTCTAAATCAAGACGTTGAAGCCATATGTCAATTAATTCAAACCCGATATTGTGGCGTGTTCCCAAATAACCCACCCCCGGATTTCCAAGACCAATCAAGGCATGCTGGCACATATTCTCCGGCCACCTTTATGACTCTGCTTCTTCCGAGTCTGCTTCTTCCTGACTTTGTCCAATGATCTCTGGTTCTTCCTGATCGAGGACTTCTTCTACAGCTTCCTCAGCCATTGGGGTAAGAACAGATACTACAGCCACCTCCCCATCAGTAACGATTTCAACGTTCTCGAAGGACAGGTCGCTAACATGCAATGTTTCGCCCATTTCCATTTTACTAATATCTATTTCCAAATGCTCTGGAATCTCAGAAGCTACGCAACGGATTTCAATTTCTCTGATGGATTGATCTTGGACTCCTCCATCCCTACTTACACCTATCGGGATTCCATTTAAGACGAGGGAAACCTCTGTAGTAATTCTATCACTCATCTTAATCTGCTGAAAATCAGCATGAAGCAAAGAGTTTTTAAAATAGTCTTTTTGAATATCACGTAATAAAACTTTCTTCGCTTCCATGCCTTCAATCTCAAGATTAATGACAATACTTTCACCTCTAGTTTTCCTCAAAAAACCTTCAAAATCTCTGGAATCTAGAATTAGTGATGTGGGGGATTCCCCACTACCATAAACTATAGCCGGAAGAGCACCTTCACGCCGTAGCATTTTAGCTACTTTTTTTCCTGCATCTGTTCTCGGCCTAGCCTTAAGAGAAACTTCGTTCATTTACTTCTCCTGTGTGAATTCAGGAGTTCAATTACTAACCCAAACCCCTATTAAACTCTCTTTGCACTCCTACAATTTGATCTAAGTTTAGGTCTGATCTGACGATTCGAATAAAGAGCTAACTGATTTTTCTTCACTTATACGATTTATAGCCTCACCAAAAAGAGGCGCCACAGACAACTGTTCAAGTTTATTACTTTTCCGTTCAGTGGTCAGATGAATTGTGTCCGAGACTATTAAGTAGTCAAGCACAGAATCTTCCACTTTTTGCAACGCATTTCCCGAAAGTAATGCGTGAGTACATGCTGCATAAATCATTTTCGCCCCGTTATTTTTCAAAGCCTCTGCAGCTCCGGTCAAACTACCTCCCGTATCAATCATGTCATCACGGATTATGACATTTTTACCATCTACTTCACCTATTACATTCATAACCTCCGACACATTAGGTCTTGGGCGCCTTTTATCTACTAGTGCCAATGGGCAGTCGAGGCGGCGACCGTAAGAACGAGCCATTGCCATACCTCCTGCATCAGGAGAAGCTATTACCAGATCCTCCGGGGTCCCTAGCTCCTTTAGTCGACGTGTAAAGATAGGTGCCGAATAAAGATGGTCTAAGGGAATATCAAAAAAACCTTGAATCTGAGGTGCATGTAAATCCATTGTTAACACCCTATCTGCTCCAGCAGCGGTAATCAAGTTAGCCACTACTTTAGCCGAGATAGGAACCCGAGGTCCAGCCTTACGATCCTGACGGGCATACCCAAAATAAGGAATAACTGCTGTTGCCCTGCGTGCTGATGCTCTCTTCGCTGCATCTAAAAGCAACAACAATTCGACAAGATTTTCCGCAGGAGAGTTAGTCGACTGGACTACGAACACATCTGTACCACGTATATCTTCGTTTATGTGTATTCGTATCTCATCATCACTAAAACGAGTAACCGCAGCGTCCCCTAGTTCAATACCCAAATATTTACAAATGTCCTGGGCTAACGGTGCGTTTGAATTCCCACTCAAGATTTTCAAACCGACCGCCATATTCCCCTCCTTTAACTTAAAGGTCCTCATCCTCACGAGCTATCGAGGAGACTGCAAATACTTGCCAAAACGGCTCAACCATATTTCGCACATCGCTAGCTATTCGTTCTGCCGACTTCCTACTAGATACCAGTCCGAAAACTGCCGGCCCGCTACCGGACATTAACATCCCATTCACACCATTATCAGTGAGGTAGCCACGAGCTCTATTGATCTCGGGAAACCTCGCACTGACTACAGCCTCTAAGTCATTATTGAGGCATGAAATCAGTTTTTTAAAATCGTCCGTCTGCATGACAGAAGAAAGTAAACTAATACTACTTCTGTCTTTTGTCAATCCCAATTTCACGCGGGAGTAGGCCCATCCACTAGATACTGAGATTGGTGGACAAACCAACACATAATGTCTGGTGCCTGGATCATCTAGCCAAATTACTTTTTCCCCCCTACCAAATGCTATTGCTGCACCCCCATAGAGACAAAAAGGTACATCAGAACCCAACTCAACAGCCAATTCTATCAATTGTTCTTTTTTTAACCCCAAAGCCCATAACCTATTAAGACCGTGCAACGTCATAGCAGCATTTCCACTGCCCCCAGCCAAACCAGCAGCGACTGGAATTCGTTTAATAATATTGATTGATACCCCTTGGTCTTTAAGTTTATATTTCCTCTTAACTAGATTAACCGCTTTGACTACAAGATTTCTATCATCAGTTGGAACGACTGGATTAGTACAGGTTACTGTTATCCCCGTTTTCTGTTGGTTAATTATCAAATCATCAGCTAGGTCTACTGCTTCCATCAACGTAACGAGCTCATGATATCCATCAGGACGCTTCTCTAACAAATGAATACACAAATTAATTTTTGCCTGAGAACGAAAATTCATTCGCCGTTTACCACTCTCGCTGTAGTTTGTGTGACAATAATATGGACGATAATCATGTGCATGTTTTCCACCATACCATAGTCATTAACTGGGATATGGATCACATGATCTGCTATTTTTTTTAATTTTCCACCGGAGAATCCTGTCATTCCGACTGTGACTAAGCCTGCTGATTTTCCGTACTCGATCGCTCGCAAAATATTAGGACTATTTCCTGAGGCGCTTATACCAATGACCATATCGCCTGAAGAGCTAAGATTACGTAATTGTTGTTCGAAAACCTGTTCATAGTCGAAGTCGTTAGCCCAGGCCGTGAGATAAGGTAAATTATCGGTCAAACTATTAATTCGGAACCTGGTATTATCGACTGGGTTTCTTAATGTCCCTTTCCCTAGGTCCATACTCAGATGGGAAGCTGTTGCTGCACTTCCTCCGTTCCCAACAACAAAAATCCCCTGTTTATTCTTCCGAGCATTCATTAAAAGATCCACCAAGTTTTGAACTTGGTGGGGATCAATTTTATTACACGAGTCTATCGTCCAATCAAGGTATTTCCGGATCATTTGAATTGATCCCTCCGCATGTTGAAAATCACCCTAGTTCCATTGGGTTCGAGTTTAAAAGGTAACTCACGGTAATTAGAAAGAACTCTACGAATTCCGGTTTGAATTTGGCGAGGACTATAGATAAGTAGAAACCCACCACCACCAGCCCCACAAATTTTGCCTCCTAACGCTCCAGCATCCTTCGCCTTTTTGTACATTTCGTCAATTTCTGTATTACTAACTAACCCCGACATTTTATGTTTAAACATCCAACCTTTATCTAACAACGCTCCTATTTCATTGGGACACCCACTGGTCAAAGCTTCCCGAGACCGAACAGCTAAAGATTTGATCTCCTGCAACAATTTGAACTTCGTACTCATCTGTGCTTTCTGTTCAAGAAGAACAGTTTCTGCCTTCCGGGTCTTATTAGTAAAGAACAACATTAAGTTTTCACTTAATGTTTGTCTGTTTTCTTTTGATACTTCAATTTTTTCGACGTCTACCCCAGCGTTACTAAAAATAAAACTTCGGATACCCCCGTATGCCGCGATATACTGGTCCTGCTTTCCTATAGGTTTACCACAACGATTAATTTCTATTTCGCAGGCATCAATCGCAAGCTTTTCAGGAGATTGAGGATTACCACAATAATGATATAAGGCATTTAGTAAGCCGACGGTGATACTACTTGAAGATCCAAGCCCTGACCCTTCAGGAGGTATATCTGTTAGTGTCGTTATTTCTACACCCTTTGTCACACCTGTAAGCCGCAGTGCTTCCCGGATAAGATCGTGTTGGATATCATCAGGATGATCAACAACTTCTCTTTTTGAATAATTAAGATAAATACGATCATCAAAACGTTCATTTATAATTACAAAAATATATTTATCTATCGCAGAGCTGACAACTAATCCATTTTCTTTTTCGTAGAAATCAGCAAAGTCTGTGAGGCCACCAGCAAAACTGATGCGTAAGGGGGTCTGTGTAATGATCATGGTTTAAACCAACTGCCCGGCAATGGACTTCCTATCCAAAATGTAGCGATCAAGAGCATCCTCCCACGAGGGCATCTTAACTATCCCCAGTGAACAAAATCGTGTATTATCCAGAACTGAAAAAAGGGGACGTTTTGCAGGGCTACCGTATGCTTTAGTAGTAATAGGTTTTATCATAGTACTTATTCCCAAATTATGATAAATAGCCCGTGTTAGTTCAAAATAAGAACAAAAACCGCTATTAGTTATGTGATATGTACCATACTTATTAGTTAGGAGAATCTCCACAACTGCCTGAGCTAAATCTACCGTCGCCGTTGGAGACATAAACTGGTCATCTACGACAACTACCTCCCTATTTTTAGTCCCGGCTTGGATCATGGTCTCAATAAAATTAAACCCCTTACCACCAATACCAGAATTACCAAATAGGGTAGAGGTTCGAATAATAAAATGTCGCTCACAAATTGAACGTACTAAGTGTTCCCCTGCCAATTTTGCCGTCCCATATATATTCAAAGGAGCTGGAAGATCATCTTCACGATATGGCCGTCTTAAGTTCCCATCAAAGACAAAATTGGTACTAAAATGTACCAATTTAATTCCTAATAATCCACATGCTTTAGCTAGATGACAGAGGCCTAATGTATTGACAAAGAATGTTTTTTCTGGATAGGTCTCACAGTCGTCAACTTTGTGGTATGCAGCCGTATTGATTACAACATCAGGGCGGTGCTCATTTAAATAATCAAAAACCTGTTGCTTTTTGGTAATATCAAGCTCTTGGTGTGGACAAGCTATGAATGAATGAGTTGAATAATTACCCAGAATATGTTGTAAGTCGGTTCCTAGTTGTCCTCGGGATCCAGTAATGAGAATATGCATATGTTAATTTAGTTATCTCCTCTGGCAAGTATCTAGGATCTATTGATGGAAAATTTTCTGTCAGATGTTTCTCAACTGGTTCCTTACAAAATTAGGCAACTTTTCGATAGCTTTATTAATTAGCGACGTATCTTTCCCTCCAGCCTGAGCCATATGGGCCTTTCCTCCCCCACCACCACCTATTTCAGTAGCAATTCCCCTAGCTAAAGTCCCGGCATGCAACCCGTACTCGGAAATAGCCTTATCAGTAACTACAACGATGCATACCACCTGTTCATTAACTATAGAAAATAAAACTCCTACCGCACAACCTTGAAGCCGGTTACGTACTGTATCTCCCATTGCCCGCAGGGAATCAATGTCTAAACACTCAACCTGAGACGCTACCAAACTGACTCCTTCGATCTCTATAGAATTATCTACAAAATTCTCAACCCAGTTCTGAGTAGAGCCTCTATCTAACTCTCGAATATGTTGCTCTAATTCACGTATCCGTATTGTCAGGCTCTCAGCTTTCTTAGTTAGATCATTCTTATCACATTTTAGAATTCTTACTGTCTGAGCTATTAATTTCTCGTCTTGTTTAAGAGTTTGGTAGGCAACAGCCCCGGTTACCCCCTCTATTCGCCGTTCACCTGCTGCGATGCCAGACTCTCGGATCAACCGGAATAATCCAATATCACCTGTATGATTTATGTGAGTACCTCCACAAAGTTCTAAACTTACGTCACCAATTTTAATAACCCGCACACTCTCACCGTATTTTTCCGTAAAAAATGCTAATGCACCAAGATTTCTCGCTTCTTCTAGGTTGGTTATGAAACTATCAACTCTCATATCTTGCCAAATTAATTTGTTTACCTTGCTTTCAATAACATCAAGTGTCTCGGGATCGATAGCTTGAAAGTGAGAAAAGTCAAAACGTAGTCGATCAGATGATACTTCAGAGCCTCGTTGTGCTATGTGGTCACCAAGGGTCTCACGCAGAACAGCATGTAAAAGATGAGTTGCTGTGTGGTTCCGGGCAGTCGAATGTCTTTTTGTTTTATCAACTTGCGCCCTGATTACCATCCCCGTCTTAATTACAGACGCTTGAGCTGGATTACACCGATGCATCACCACATCACCCTCACGATAAGTATTATCCACCTCAATCTTTTGCCCTGAATCCAACTTCAACCAACCTATATCACCTAACTGCCCACCAGCCTCAGCATAAAAAGGGGTCTCAGAAAGTACAATAATCCCTGCCTTACATTCTAAAACTTCGGCCTGGCCAAGATCAGTCAATTCATATCCAACAAATTTTGTAGCAGGGAATGTTTCAGCAGCATTGACAATTCTCAAATTTTCATCAGTAATTTTTTCTTCTAACTGTTTTATTTTCCCACCTACACTGGAACGCTTTTTTTGTTGCGTCATTTCAACTTCGAACTCCTCTATATCAACAGTTAGATTCTTTTCTGAAGCCATTAAGATAGTAAGATCCACAGGAAAGCCAAAAGTATCGTAAAGTTTGAATGCTTCCCTCCCTCTGATTTCTCCACGTTCTTCAATAATGGCTTGATTAACGATACCTTCAAACAATTCTAACCCATGATCTAAAGTACGACCAAATGCCTCTTCTTCGGCTTTAATAATGTTCTGTACTTTCTCTTCGGCTACACGAAGTTCAGGATAAGGTTCACCCATGTTTTCAGAAAGGGTTGGTACAAGTTGATAAAGAAATGGTTCGACTAATCCAAGCTTACGACCATACCTTGAGGCACGGCGCAGAATCCGACGAAGCACATAACCTCTCCCTTCATTAGAAGGTATGGCACCATCAGCAATAGCAAATGAAAGTGACCTGACATGATCAGCGATAACTCTATATGGGACAGACATTTCCTCTCTTTCATAGGAATGGGTGGTCAATTCTCCCAGATGATCTATTAATGGCTGGAACACGTCAGTTTCATAATTGGAGTCTACATTTTGTAGAATACTAAGCATCCGTTCAAAACCCATCCCTGTATCTACATGATGAGCTGAAAGAGGCATAAGAGCCCCACTTATATCACGGTTATACTGAATAAAGACAAGATTCCAAATTTCCTTATACCTAGAACAATCTCCATTTACTCTACAAACATGCCCTTCTTCATTTTTACGTTCACATATATCTGGACCCGAGTCATAATGTATCTCTGAACTTGGACCACACGGTCCCGTCTCTCCCATCTCCCAGAAATTATCTTTTTCATCAAATCGTAATATTCGCTTCGGATCGATATTAGTACACTGCTGCCATAACTTTTCGGCGTCATCATCATCTCTAAATACTGTCACCCATAATTTTTCAGAAGGCAACTTCCATTCTTCGGTCAGCAGTTGCCAGGCCCATATAATGGCCTCTTCTTTGTAATAATCTCCAAAAGACCAATTCCCTAGCATTTCGAAGAAGGTGTGATGGATCGGAGATTTTCCAACGTCATCCAAATCATTGTGTTTCCCACCCGCCCTAATGCATTTCTGCGAACTAACTGCTCGTGAATAATCCCGGGAGGAAGTCTGACCAAGGAAAACATCCTTGAATTGATTCATTCCTGCATTGGTAAACAATAATGTGGGATCATCCCAAGGCACGACGCTAGAGCTTGGGACTACTCTATGATTTCGAGCAACAAAAAATTCTGTAAAGGATTGACGTAATTCTGTTCCTGTCAATTCTTGGTCTCCTGTATTTCGTCCAAGATACGGTGAACAACGTTGTAGATAATACCTGGAGTAAAACCCCGCCTTCCAAGAAAAGCTACCATACGACGATTAGCAGTATCTCGCTCCAGTGTCACGTAGCGATACAATTGACGGTACAAAGTATTATAGGCCAGTTCTTCTTCCTTATTATTAGCACCTTGCCCATCTAAAACACAGTCAATGATTTCTGAACTAATTCCTTTCTGCTTTAATTTAACCCGAACGAGGTTCAACCCTATCGGTCGGTTACGCAATCTTTCATCTACCCACTGGCGGGCAAACCGTTCATCATCAATAATTCCCAAATTTTCAAATCGTTTTATTGCCTCATCTATAATATTCGCATGCCAACCTCTGGACTTGAGTCTAACAAATAATTCTTGCCGGGTTCGAAGACGATAATCAACAAACCTTTGAACATCTATAATAGCTCGTAACACATTGTCAGACATTTCCATTTCACGAAGTCTATCATTTGATATTTTCTCACTATCATTAAGTCCATACTGTCTGCAAATTTCTTCGGTAATTTTTAATGTTTGATTATTGTCTAATGTAATCTTACATTCTCGTTTCCCGCTTTTTTTAAACATTTTAATGTCAGTAATCGTAGGCATTCAATGTGTCCTATTCATACATTAATGATCAGTTTGCCGTGAGCTCCGTTTTGTTTTCGAACAGAACAAATTATATCAATTTGGGGGCTAACAAAGTCAGATCCGAAAAAGAGCTCCTAAGTTGTGGAGTGCCTATTAAAATCATCTCGTCGACCAGGGTTCTCGTTTCTTACACCGAGTTAAATGGTATTTCTCCAGTGAAAAAATGCTGAGAGATATCCCCTCTGGTTAAATCAGTTGGACTGCCCTGAATGCCCTTTTCCATTAACCAGAAATTGTCGTAACAGATTTAAAGAAGCCAAAGCAGCCTGAGTCTTATTAGCCTTGCGTTCCATACCTAGCATAAGTTTCTCTGTTTTAACGCCATTAGAATCAGCTAATCCTAAATAGACTAAACCGATTGGTTTAGCCTTCGTCCCGCCACTAGGGCCAGCAATACCCGTTGTAGATAAACCATAGGTCGCGCCACTTATTTGTCTTACACCTTGAGCCATTTCAGCTGCGGTCTGGGCACTTACAGCGCCATGACATCTAATTGTCGCCTCTGCCACATCTAAGCGGGCTATTTTAGAGAAATTACTATAAGTTATAACCCCTTCTATAAAATAAGCTGAACTTCCGGGTGCATTAGTTATAAGGGATGCTACTTGGCCACCAGTACAAGATTCAGCGACTGCCACTGTTGCCTTCGTTTTAGAAAGTAGCCGTCCTACTACTTCTTCAAGAAGATCATCATCCATCCCATATATGTATTGACTAGCTTTATTAACTATAACATCCTCAACAGCCTGAATATGTTGCCCGGCTTCCTCCTTATCCTTCCCCTCAGCCGTGAGACGCAAATTAACACCGGTCTCTTGGGGCAAAGATGCTATTTTTATATTATTAGCCTTTTTAATTACATTTTCTAGCAGAAGAGACAAACTAGATTCTCCGATCCCTGTTGTCTTAATCCACCTATGTAATATAGTCTTTCCTTGGCTTAGGGTAGTCAGCCAAGGTAGTACCTGTTCATCGAGCATTTGTTCCATCTCGCAAGGAACACCCGGCATAACAAAAATTTCAGTATTAAGGTACTGCACTTGGAAACCTGGCGCGGTCCCAATAGAATTTGCTATAATCTTAGCTTTTCTAGGGAAATAAGCTTGAATTCGGTTCGATTTTGGCATTGTAATTTTTCGTTGCGTAAATACCATTTCGATATTTTTCAAAATTTCAGAGTTAAACACCAGGTCCTGCCCTATTGATTCAGCAATTATTCTCTTTGTAATATCATCATGAGTTGGGCCAAGGCCTCCGGTAATAAAAAGGACATCCACCTTCTTACAAGCTATTTCCAATGCCTGGGTGATCTGTGAAGCCTTATCACCAACTGTAATTATACAAACTGGTTCGAGTCCTATTTCTGTTACCCGTTGACCAATATAAGAAGCATTGGTATCTACCACAGAACCATAAAGTAATTCATTCCCAATTGTAATTATCCCTGCTGTTTTCATAAAACGAACCCCAAGATCAACAAAATGAAATGGGCGTAAACAGCAGCTATAGCGTCATCCATCATAACCCCAAAGCCACTTGGAAGACCCTGCATAAAGTTACAAGGGAAAGGCTTCCAAATATCTAAAGCCCGAAACAAAATGAATCCAGATATAACATTGAAGATACTAAGTTCTAGACCTATAAAAACAATCAGTATACCGAAAACTTCATCAATTACGATTTCATGGCCATCATGCCCAAAAATTTCTTCAGCTCGACCTGAAACCCAAACTCCTACAACTAACAAAAGTATTATAGCTAATAGGTATGCCTGAATAGTTAGGCTAGCTAGACCCCAGACCAGAAGAAGTCCTAAAATACTCCCCGCGGTTCCTGGTGCATGGGGTGTAAACCCAGTATAAAATCCTGTTGATAGCAAGGTAATAAAGGTACGCATATCCCTACCTCAGCAGACTGGTGAATATCGAACGGTTCTTGATCACATAGTCTAACCCCGAACTGACTGTTAATGTCATCGATACGAAAACCATGCCGTTAAGAAAGTACCAAGCTATTCCATCCAAGCTACTATCCCAACGACCTAGTGCAGTCATGGTTGTTTGCACACTAATGTAGAGCAGGATAACAACGATGACTACCATCTGAGAGGCTGTTTTCCATTTTGCAACCTGGGTGGGTAAGATTAGTTGACCCCGGTAAGCTGCTATACAACGAAGCCCTGTTACTATAAAATCCCTCCCAATAATTACCAAAACCATCCATGTATAAATGTATCCCAATGAAGCAAAACAGATTAAAGCAGTGGAGGTAAGGATCTTATCTGCCAAAGGATCCATGAATTTCCCAAAACTGGTTATCACACCAGTTTTTCGAGCTAGATAACCATCATAAAGATCCGTCAGCGACGCTATCCCAAAAATTAGGAGAGCAATATACCGAGTATATAATGTATCTATTAAGAGAAAGACCATAAAAATAGGACTTAAAACGATCCGGATTATGGTCAGTTTATTAGGTAAATTCATAACTGTTTATAGAAAAAGAATTGTCTCCGTAATCATTACTATAATTCTGTTCGCCCTTCAAGTGCTCGTGTAAGTGTAACTTCATCAGCAAATTCTAGATCACCACCCATAGGAAGGCCACGCGCAAGACGTGTAACCCGAATTCCAAGGGGTTTAATCAACCGACTTAAATAAAGTGCTGTAGCTTCCCCTTCAATATTAGGATTAGTAGCAATAATTACCTCTTCCACAGCATCATTTATTCGCAGCATAAGTTCTCTAGCTTTAATATCCTCAGGTGTTATGTTATCGAGCGGCGATAGGGCACCATGTAGAACATGGTACATACCACGGTATTCTCCTGTACTTTCCAGAGTAATTATATCTCTGGGTTCTTCGACAACACAAATTGTTTCTACTGTTCGCCTGGGGTCATGACAGATTTCACAAGTCTGAGATTCAGTTATATTCCAACACATATTACAATAACGAACCTTTTCTTTCACTGCTCTTATAGCATCTGAGAGTGAAAAGGCGCGTTCATCCGACCCTTTTAGAATATAAAAAGCAAGCCTTTGAGCTGTTACCCTCCCTATATTGGGGAGGCGACTTAATTCATCTACAAGTATAGTTAAAGCTTCTGATGTATACTTGCGAGCCATTAAAATAACCTCTTCTTATTAACTGACCCTGTCAAAATCTAACCTAGACCAGGAATCTGAAGACCACCTGTGAGTTGACCCATTTGCTGATCCATCATCTCCTGGGCCTTTTGTTGTCCTTGGTTTATAGCTGCTAAAACCATGTCTTCTAACATTTCTACGTCTTCCGGGTCAACCGCAGCTGGATTAATCCTAATTTCAACAACATTTAATTTACCGTCAACCACTGCAACTACCATTCCCCCTCCGGCGGTACCTTCTACCCTTTGATCGGCAAGCCCTTCCTGGAGTTGCATCATCTTCTTTTGCATCTTCTGAACTTGCTTCATCATTCCTGACATCCCCTTAGCCATAAGCTTACCCCTTTCATAAACTATTTTATCAACGGTTCTATAAAACTAATCTCGAATTACTTCACCATCAAAAGCATCTACGATTCGCATTATTGATTGTTCGGCTGCTGCCCCCGCAGGATCATTCTCTTCGTTCGATGAAGATTTCTTTAAAGCCTTTTCAGGTATTTCATCTGGATTAGAAGTGTCTTCCGAGTGATGCTTATCATCTATTTCACAGACAAGCCGGACCTTTTTCCTCCATAATTTTGAACAAACTGCCTCGATCAACGAGACAGCGTCCCTTTTTTCTATTTGTTCTTTGTGAAAGTGGTGGAGTGGAGTAAATGCTAAAGTTAATATATCGGATTCACCATTTCTATCTTCTGTACCGGGGGTATAGTTGGAAATTCTTGCTTCAGCAAGAAGACTGCCAAGTACATTTCTTTTCTCATGAATTTCTTGCAAAACCATGGGCCATTGTTTTTGGATTTCCAGAATATCAAGGACTATTGACTGGCTCCTGTCTTCCTTCTCTCTTACCTGAGGAGTTTGCCCTTCAGTTTCTTCTGGAGATAAAACTTCGCTCGAAGAATTTGGTGTAGGCGCATTCTCACTAATTGAGGTACTCGACTTTCGAACTGAAGATAGTTCATCTGCAGGAGGAGATAGTTCATCTGCAGGAGGAGATAGTTCATCTGCAGGAGGAGTTTGCTCTTCGTTTAAACCAGAAGTGTTTTTTTGATATTTTGTATCAAGCTGGGGGCTATTAGTGATCCCTTCATCTTCAGATATAGTTTGAGCTAATTCTGAAAGCCTAGATATAATGGTTGCAAGCTGAACGGTACTACCAATACGAGCCATTCTCACAATCCCTGTTTCCAGTTGTACTCTGGGTAGTGCACTACTCTTAACCGACTCCTCCATTTGTGACGCGATGTGGGCAAGTCGCAGAAGATCTTCAATCTCAAAAACCTCAGCCTGCTTTTTATAACGGTTAACTTCTAAAATAGCAGTATCAAGAAGTGCTTCGACGTTTGACGTCGCCTTAACAACAAGTAGATTTCGTATATGTTCTAATATGCCTAAAACTATTTCTTCGAGGTCATAGCCCTCACGAAAAATCTGATCGATAAGCTCTAGACATTTAGAAACATCTTTTTTCGCTACGATATCTAACAAGGTGAAATATACGTCTTGATCTACAACCCCTAAAACCTTGGCAGCTTCACCCGCATTCAATTCTGGGCCTCCAAAAGCTACTATCTGATCTAAAAGGCTTTCAGCATCTCGGAGGCTTCCATCTACTCTGCGAGCAATAAGAGACAGAGTGTCCTGTTGAATGTTATAGCCACTTTTTTTACTGATCATGTCTAAATGGTCGACGATGATTGTCCCTGATATCCGCCGAAAATCGAATCGTTGACAACGGGAGAGAACAGTCGGGATTACCTTACGGGGATCTGTTGTAGCGAAAATGAAGTATACGTGAGAAGGAGGCTCTTCAAGAGTCTTCAAGAGAGCATTAAATGCCTCCTTTGTAAGCATGTGTACTTCATCAATAATGTAGATTTTATGTTTACCCTGACTGGGCCTGTATTTAACGCTTTCAAGTAGATGGGTTCTAACCTGTTCAACCCGGTTGTTTGATGCCCCGTCTATTTCCAAAACATCAACACTATTCCCTTCTGATATTTCTCGACAGAAAGAACAGGTATTACACGGATTGACAGTTGGCCCATTTTCACAGTTAAGAGCCTTAGCCAAAATACGGGCTGTTGTTGTTTTCCCCACACCACGAGGCCCTGAAAACAGATAGGCGTGTGCAATCTGTTGATTTTTTATGGCGTTTCTAAGCGTGGTAGTAACGTGCTCCTGCCCAACAACACTATCAAACTCTTGAGGGCGCCACTTTCGGGCTGTAACTTCGTATACCAAAACTCTAGCCTCCATGTCGGGGTGAACGGAACACGAAGCATTTATATGGTATTAATGAATTCTCGGCCGTGCACCCATCCTCGAATCGACTCATATCGGGGCATCCGTAAAACCGACTCCGGCCAGGCGCTCCTGCGGCACACGAGTTAGGCGCTTACCGCTGCTACCTTCCGGTCCTGACGGAGTTAGGCGTTTTCACGTTGCGCAGGACCTGACTTTCAATGTAGGCTTTAACAAAACACCAACGATGCAAGCCCGACCCTCGGGATGGGAATTTGATCCCGCTGTAGCGGGTTGCGGGTTACAGGGCACCGCTAACTCCCCATCTAGCACGACCAAAACTCTATACCTTACTTACTACATGCTAAATTTACCACTCTGTTTCGTTTTATCACCTTCAATGGAGCAGAGCGGAATCGAACCGCCGACCTCCAGCTTGCGAGTCTGGCGCTCTCCCAACTGAGCTACTGCCCCTAAAACTATAAACAGAACGGAGAGGGTGGGATTCGAACCCACGGTGCCGTTAGGCACACACGCTTTCCAGGCGTGCCGATTCGACCGCTCTCGCACCTCTCCCAATTTAACCTGCTTCTCACACTTCCTCTCCAATTGCGTTAATATCCTACTTAGGTTGGAACGGAGAGGGTGGGATTCGAACCCACGGTGCCCTAAGGCACAACGGTTTTCGAGACCGTCCGATTCAACCACTCTCGCACCTCTCCGGCAAATTCGATTTGATACGGTTATTGTTCAGTTCTCGTACCTCTCGAAAGAAGTCTCGGAGTAGTTTAGAACAAGAATTTCCTAGTGTCCCTCCGGTAACTTCCACCCGGTGATTTAAGCGGCCATCCCGAACAAAATCGTTAAGAGATCCACAGGCTCCAGTTTTAGGATCAGCTGCACCATATACCAGTTTCTTAAGGCGGGCTAAAATGATCGCTCCTGCGCACATAGTGCAGGGCTCTAGTGTAACGTATAGAGACGCTCCTAAAAGTCGCTCATAACCCAAAACCATACTTGCTTCTCGGATTGCAAGCATTTCAGCATGAGCTGTCGGATCTTTTAACCTTTCTACCCGGTTTTGAGCTCGACTAACCACCCGGCCATCATAAACAACAACAGCTCCAACCGGCACGTCCCCACACTCTGCTGCCGATTTCGCTTCACTGAGAGCTAGGTTCATCCATTTTTTGTCGTTATTTGTCATCCCTTTACATTTCATTAAAATACGCCCGGAGGGAGTCGAACCCCCAACCTCCTGATCCGTAGTCAGGTGCTCTATCCAATTGAGCTACAGGCGCTCAGGGCTATAAACTAGAGGAATGAAATTACAAAATTAGAACGTGTAAGTCAAGCTGTTTTTGACTCTTTATATCACATCTTGATACCCATAAATAGTGGTGGCGATGGCCTTTAGCGCCTAAGTTTTAGATAAACCTCCCTCCGTTCGATATAACCCTTTGCGGTTTGGTGGATTCGTTTGATATGATCTTCGGAAACAGAACTTTTCACCTGCCCTGGAACACCTACAAAGATTGAAAATGGAGGAACATCGATATTCTCGCCCACGAGGGCTCCTGCCCCGATTATACTATACTGTCCAATTCGGGCACCACTAAGAACTACAGCTCCCATACCAATCAAAACGTTATCGCTCACCTCCGCGCCATGGATGATCGCACGATGCCCTATCGTGACCCCAGAGCCGATAACAGTGGGCATGTCCCGATCAACATGAATTATTGTTCCATCTTGGATATTGGATCCTTCTCCGACGTAAACCGATTCTTCATCAGCTCGTATGACGGTCTGGTACCATACACTTACTTCCTTAGCTAAATCAACTGCCCCTATTAGGTCTGCACTCTCCGCCACGAATACGGATGGATGTATCCTAGGAGATTGGTTAACAAAAGGGCTAGAATTCATTAGAAATTTTTGATCCTTTAGTACTGGGTTCGCCATCGACTATTTTACTGTACCCGAGGAATAACGTACGGACCCTTGGGAATAACAGCTATTTTGGCATCCTTACCGTGATATTCCAAAGCCTGAGCTATACCAACTTCAATTGACGGAATGGGTTCAACCAAACAGTCGCGGACTTGATTATTGGTCAAACCTTCTGTAAATAAATAAACAGTGCCCTTCTTCAAAGCCTTAGCTAGTTTTTCAATTTGCCACTGGTCAATGGTAAATTGACCAGCCTGCTTAATAATCTTAAGAAAAACGTTAATATCCTTTGTTTTCCTAAGCAATCTTTCAAAATCTTCACTACCTATCCCATCGATGCAGCTGGCTGCAATTATTATAGAACCTCCGTCTTTGAGAATATCTAGGACCCCGACCATACCCTTGACAGCCTGATAAAATGTTGTATCTAGTGGATATCCAGCTGCTGACGTCACCACTATTTCTACTGGTTTCTTAATCCCTGCGACAACCATATTATCTACTTGACTAACCCCAAACAGATGCGCTGCTTCAAGTTCACCTGCATACACTCCTGTGATCTCTCGCTTTTCGTTCAAAGATATGTTAAGTATAAAATCAACTCCAGCCCGCGTGGCAATCTCCATGGAAGCCTCATGAAGTGGGTTTCCATTGAGAACACCTGTTGTGGCTAGTGGATGTTCCAAAATTGTTGGACCATGGAGATATTTAATCGTCTCCACCCCAACGAGCCCAGGTGCTACCAATTTTCGGCCGCCAGAATATCCAGCCATAAAATGGGCTTCAATTAGTCCAGTCAATACTTTCAGGTCACTTTCGACGTACCTTCGATCTACCCAAATGGGAATCCCTGTACTTGTTTTTCCGAGAAAGACCTGTTCTCGACTTATCTTAGCTCTGTGGTTAACAATAGGATAACGATCAACTACATTATCTGTCAGGGTTTCACGCAGTTGAGCTATATTCATAGGAGCGTGGAGTCCGGTTGCTACCAATAGAGTTATATTCTCTGGCAGCAGCCCATTTTCTTCTAAGGAATCCAAGAGAGGTGGAAGAATGATATTATGAGGTACAGGGCGAGTTATGTCAGATACGACAACACAAGCATTTCGCCTCCCCTTAGCTATCCTGTCTAACGATGGTCCTGCTATAGGTCGGCTGAGGGCATCTTTCACCGAAAGTGTCGGGTTTTCTAATGCCCTAATCGTATTCATAGTAAGAACAGCACTTAGGTTCTTGTCCGGTACATCAACCTCAATACCAGATCTATCGTAGTCCACGGTAATTTTCAAGTTTTTCCCCTAGACTCACCAGTAATAATCTCCAACCCCGACGATGTTATTGGTTTTAGCACACCGGCTGCACCCGCTTTCATCATAGCCCGAGAAAGATCTTGTGGAGATTCATGGAGTGCTATAATAGATCCACTACTACCTCCAAGTTTAGCACCCAAAGCACCCTCTTTTCGAGCAACCTCAATGAAACTATCATCCTCAGGATTAGATCCACCAAGCGATTTTGTGACTAATTGGTTCTCGTTCATCAAGGTTCCCAACGTATCTAACTGATTGTTTAAGATGGCTTTTTTCCCAGCTCTTGCTAGACGAGCTATTGTCCTATATGCTTCAACAACCTGTGTTTCTCCAGCACGCCACCGTTCTCTCAAGGGGGCATGAACACCACCGGAGACCCGCTGCCCTCCTGTAATTATGATTACCAAAGGGAGATGCGGGGTCGTCGTCAGAGGTTCTATCGTCGCCAAGGGATCAGAACCAAACTCTAAGTGGAATTCTTTTCCTCTAAAATCCATATAATTCAACCCACCAAATGTGCACATATATGCATCCTGATACCCACAGAAACATAATTTTTTGTACTCGACCATGCGGACTAGTTCTGCCATTTGGTGCCGATCATGAGCAATTCCTCGGAAAGCTAAAAGTCCACCTATCATTGATACCAATAAGGCTGTTGAACCCGAAAGGCCAGCTCTAAATGGGATATTGGTTGTCCAAGAAATATTAACATTTAATCCAGTTGAATCAGTACTCTCTAGAGCGACCTTTGCTATATCAAATACATCCCCTCGTAAACTTAAGTCATCAGACGATTGAATAATAAATTTCTTATCGTTTCCTGCATCTAAAACTAACCTTTCAGCATGTTTAATTTCTATTCTTGCTCTTTCCTTAGTCGAACAAGATATAACGCTGCCCCCGTACATATCGGATGGGTTACCCAATATACCGACTCGACCTGGCGCTGATGCCACAACAGTTGTTTTCAATCTGACCTCGTATCTTCTCGGGCTGCAACTAATCTTTTTAGAAATTTCGAAAAAGCAGGTCCATCATACTCATCTTGAATAGCGTAGTTTGTAAAAGCCTCCCAATAAGTTAATGGCGTACCTATGTCATAACGCAGACTGTCAATACCTAAAGGAACACACCAAACTGATCTTCCTGCCCGTATTAATCCCTGAATCGCATCAGCTAACCAAAGTTCACCCATCCTGCCCCGAGAGGTAGCTTCAAGGGCAGGGAAAATACTAGAGTCGCATATGTAACGTGCTGATACTGCAAATTTGCTAGGGGCTTTTTTCACTGATGGTTTCTCGACTATCTTGTCAATAGGGAATCCCCAATCAGATTCATATAGCGGTCGAACAATGCCATAATTGGAAACTTTGTCTGAACAAACAGGTTGGACAGCAATTGTACAGGCAGATTTCTCCTCTAAGTGTACTTCGATCATACGTCGCATTACATTTTGATCAATGGAGGATTGAATTACGGTATCGCCCCAAGCAACTACAAAATCTTCCTCCCCAACAAATGACCGACCTAACCGCACGGCATCACCATTACCAGACGGTGTATCTTGTTGGATAAAAGAGTATTCAAGTGATGGTAACGGAGAACCATCCCCTATAATAGCCCTTGGGTCTTGTTGACTAGAAATAACCTTATTGCTGTTTTGAGGTTTCCTATCGAAGTAATCTTTGATAGCGTTTTTATGGGAAGCTGTGATGAAAAGAACCTGATCTACACCCGCAGTAGCTAATTCATCAACGACTCGATGCAATACCGGCTTACGACCAAGAGGAAGCATCTCCTTGGGTATAGATTGGGTAATGGGCAACATCCGTGTTCCAAGACCAGCTACTGGAATTATTGCTTTTTTAATCATCAGGCACCCTTCCGCCTAATATCCCTGACAACATCAACATATCGTCTAGCAATATCAGTCAGAACTTCCCATCTTCCTTCACCAACAGCTTTTTTATCTACTAGGCTACTTCCCACAGCAATAGCACTAGCTCCGGCCGAAATAAAGTCGGCAGCATTATCCAAATTAACTCCACCAGTTGGCAGAATCTCGATCTGTGGAAGTGGAGCCTTTATATCCTTAAAATACTGTGGCCCCATTGCTGTTGCTGGAAATACTTTCACCATATCGGCCCCACATTCCCATGCCTTCAAAATTTCTGTTGGGGTTAACGCTCCAGGTATAACTATCTTATCGTACCGATGGCCCAATGTAATGACATCTGGGTTTAGCGTCGGAGTCACAATATATTCAGCACCAGATAGGATCGCTGCTCGGGCTGTCTCTGGATCTAACACCGTGCCTGCCCCTAAAATGAAATCTCCTTCGTTCTTTTTTGCACATTCAGCGATAGCTTCAAGAGCGCTCGGGGTCGTCATAGTAATTTCGACAGCTATTATTCCTCCATTAACTAGCGCCTTGACAATTTCAAACAATGAATCAGATTCATCTGCCCTAATTACTGCGATTACGCCACAATCTTTAATTAATCCTAAGTTTTCAACCCTTGTTGACATGTTTTACTCCACTGTAATCTTAACTTTTCGTTCTGGACGTTCATGCAAATGTCCATGGCCAGTCAAAGCAACTCCTAATCTTATTGAAGGTTGTCCACCAACAGGGAAAATATGGTGAAAAGTCCGAGCTGGAACGTATATGAAATCTCCTTCCTTTGCATGAACTGGTTCAACCTTCCCTTCTATAACCCAATCTATTTCACCCTCAAGGACCAACCACCATTCATCATAATCATGGCAATGATTATCGTTTATTGTACCTGACATTTGCCAGATGAAGGCCGCTGTTACGTGTTCGGCGATAACGACAGAGCAAGAAGCCGGAGGAGGACCAATCTTTTTCTTAATTTCTTTTATACTAATCTGGTTAAGTGCTGCGTGCATAATTCCATCAGCTGTAGGCATCTAATTGCTCCTTTATTGAGACAATAACATAAGATAGCAAGGCGAACCTTGCTATATACATACCTGAAAAATACATCGCCAACTATAATACCCGGTATTTAGCTATTGTTTCTTCATTAACAGTAACCCCCAATCCAGGACTTTCTGGGACCTTGACAAAACCCTCATTATCAATGGTAAAATGCTCGTGGGTTAATTCGTGCCGTAAAGGAGAATCAGACATACAAAATTCAAATATGGAGGAGTTAGGAAGGGCTGCCAGAACCTGCAGCGAAGCAGCCATAGTAATTCCACTTTTATAACTGTGATTTGCCACTTTCCTACCGTTCCTGTGGGCTATACCACCAGCTGCAAACATGGTTGATATTCCACAACGACCAGGATCAGGTTGAATCCAATCTAGGTTGCCTTCTATAACAAGGCGTTCAAATTCTTCGATCCGAGCTTCCGCTTCACCAGTTGCTATAGGGACTGGACTTTGTGATGTTAGGGATGCGTATCCTTTGATGTCCTCCGGTTTCAAAGGTTCTTCTATCCAGTAAGGTTTGTATTCAGCAAATTTCTGAGCCCGATCTAGGGCAGTCTCCCAGTTCCAAACTTGTCCAGCATCGATAAGCACATCAACATCATCACCAGTTCCTCTTCGGGCCTCCCGAACTAGCGCTAGATCTAGTTGTTCATCTTTTCCAATCGGGCCCCATCCGAACTTAACGGCGGTAAAACCCTGATCAACTAATCTTTGACCAATGGTCCGAGTTTCTTCCGGAGTATCGCCAAAAAGTATAGAAGCGTAGGCTCTAATTTTAAGGGTATGAGCTCCACCCAAAAGATTATATATAGGCTGCTGGTTATATTTACCCACTATATCCCAAAGTGCCAGGTTAACACCCGCCATGGCGTGGAGCCCAGCAGCAGCACGACCATAGTAATTTGCAGCGTTCATCATGCTCCGAGTACAACCATCAACATCTAATGGATTCTCACCTTTTAGTGCATTAGCTAAACCGTTGCAGATCTGATGCGATAAGGGCGCATCTATAATGGCTTTTACCACTGTAGGACAAGAATCAACTTCTCCCCATCCGATAAATCCTGCATCGGTTTCTATTTTTATCAAACAAGTGTCCTGCGTACCATCGCAGGCCTGAGTCACTTCAGGAAGCCGCAGAACCATTGCTGTCACCTGAGTAATTTCCATCTATTCCCTCTTTGCTAGATAATTTTATTCTTTTGGGTTAGTACGTTCGCCTAATTTGTTAAAGCTCCGGAGGGGTGTCAAGGGAGATAGAATCTTAAAACATTAAGGAATTGAATAAAATAGTACTTTGTAATCCTTAATAGACTACAAAGCACTATTCTATCTAGGATCTCCAGACCAATTTAGGAAATAACTCTTGACACCGTCATATCTCGGTTTGCAATATTGGGTCTTAGCTGCCGTGTGTTTGTTAAATTTGTCTGACGGCAAATTCGCCCCGTTTTTACCAACTTAAGTGTAATAGAAATCTATATTATGATCCGATACATTATATACCGGATTTTGGGATTACTGGGAGTACTGTTTGTAGTTACCATTATTACATTCAGTCTGATGCATGCCGTTCCAGGTGGACCCTTTGATGAAGAAAAAATGCCTTTATCAGCTGAGGCTAAGGCAAATATACTACGGAAGTATGGTCTCGATCGACCCCTATATGAGCAATATAGTAGATACATGTGGAATGCCATCCAATTTGATTTCGGGATACCGTTCCAAAGTCCGGGTGAAACTGTAACAGATCTAATCGCAAGAACTTGGCCTATAAGTATGCAACTAGGTGGAATGGGTCTGGCTTTAGCGTTCGCTGGTGGTATTCTTTTAGGAATATTATCTGCAATTCGACAAAACACCTGGGTGGATTATGGGACGACTTTCCTCGCAACACTTGGTATTACTGTCCCCAGCTTTGCTATATCTATCTTATTTATTGTCATGTTTGCTACCATATGGCGAGTCTTACCTACCGGAGGATGGGGAGGTCCTGAGACCTGGATTATGCCGGTCATAGTTTATGCGCTCGGTCCAATGGCCATTATTGCCCGATATACCCGTTCAAGTGTTTTAGAAAATTTACGTATGGATTACGTGCGGACAGCCCGAGCGAAAGGATTGAAAGAATACAGTGTTCTATTTGTCCACGTATTAAAAAACTCCCTGATACCTTTACTGACGATAATGGGACCAATGCTTCCCGGGGTTATGACCGGGTCACTCTTTGTAGAAGGAATATTTCGAATTCCTGGCTTAGGCCAGTTTTTCGTTACTAGCATTTTTGAACGGGATTATCCTATGATCATGGCCTTGACTCTTTTAGTCGCTGTCTTGATAGGCATCGTTTATCTTATCACGGATATCCTGTATGCACTTGTGGACCCAAGGGTTCGCCTTACGCGTGGGAACAAATAATGCCTGACAAGCCATCACGTTCCACCCGGACCTTTTTGAATTATTTAGGTGTTTCCGCCCGTGGTTTCTGTATGGGTGTGGCTGACATTGTACCGGGTGTTTCAGGAGGCACTATGGCTTTTATTCTAGGTGTCTATGAAGAACTCCTAGAGGCTATCCACGCAGTAAATGGAAAATTTTTGAAGTTACTGTTTACTTTTCAAATAAACAAAGCTTTAGATGGCTTCCCTTACCGGTTTTTGTTGGCCCTAGTCAGTGGAATAATCCTAGCTATCTTTAGTCTAGCAAGTTTTTTTTCATGGGCACTCAGCCAACACCCTGTTCTAGTTTGGGCATTTTTCTTCGGCCTGGTCCTTGCATCAATCATAACTATCCGAGTCAAAGTTTCTGATTGGACCACAACAGAAGTTTTTGCACTAGTACTCGCCGCTATCATAGCTTTTCTGGTTGTTAGTATTGTTCCCCTGGAAACAACATCTGCTCCCTGGTTCGTTTTCATGAGCGGTGCAATAGCAATATGCGCTATGATTTTGCCTGGTATTTCTGGATCGTTTATGTTAGTACTGTTAGGAAAGTATGAGTTTATGTTAAATTCTGTTGTTCAGTATAATTTCTTCCCGATCACTATCTTTGCTAGTGGGGGTATACTTGGATTAGTCCTTTTTTCTAGGGGGCTACGATGGATGTTAATTAATTATCACAATCCCACAGTAGCTTTCCTTATTGGTTTAATGGTGGGGTCCTTACGAAAGATTTGGCCGTGGAAAACGACCGTGGAGACATATACTGACCGCCATGGTATTGTAAAGCCCCTTATACAGGAAAATATTTTACCTGTTTCATTCTCTGGCGAAACACTTTTAGCTATAGGGTTAGGAATTTTCGGCTGCGCCCTAGTGTTGATTATTGAACGTTTCGTCACGAACAAATGAAAGACTAGGAATATGGAAGCAATCTCATCTTCTGGCGGACTTTGGAAAGACGCACTCCGCCGATATATGAAAAATAAATTATCAGTAGCAGCTGGATTAATCATCATTGTCATAACCATAATGGCAATAACAGCACCATTGATTTCACCATCCCACTATTCAGAGGCTAATTTTGACGAAGCTTGGCAATTTCCCTCAACCGCCCATCCAATGGGAACAGATAGCATCGGAAGAGATTACTTCAGTCGTATTGTTTACGGCGCCCGAATATCATTGATTGTAGGTTTTGTCGCACAAATGATATCGCTTCTAATCGGAGTTCCACTCGGAGCTATCGCTGGATTTAAGGGAGGGAAAGCTGACTATATTGTCATGAGGCTCGTAGATGTAATGTCTGTCTTTCCTAGTCTGCTTTTCGCTATTTTGATTATGGCGTGGTTAGGAAGTGGTTTGAGTAATGTTTTGGTAGCTATTGGTGTTACCGGATGGGTCGGAGTTTGTCGCCTAGTTCGAGCACAATTTTTATCACTCCGTGCTTCTGATTTTGTTCGAGCGGCACGTTCTATGGGAGCATCAAATTTCCATATTATTGTTCGCCATATGCTACCCAATGCTCTGAGCCCTATCATCGTTGGTCTTGCTATGGGAATTCCAATGGCAATTTTCGCCGAAGCCGGGCTTAGCTTTCTTGGATTGGGTATCAATCCTCCCACACCCAGTTGGGGACAGATGGTAAGTAGCCATTTACCAAACGTTATTTATTATTGGCACCTTGCTCTTTTCCCTGTATTTATGATTGCGCTGGTAATGCTTGGTTTTTCGCTGATTGGAGACGGTCTCCGCGATGCACTAGACCCAAGAATGAACGAATAGGAAATCCTCACCGATTGTGCTGGTAAAATGCAAAAACCAAATGCCAAATCCCTCATTAAAATTGCAATTTTCTTCATTATTGTTCCGACTTTTATCTGGTCGACCCACAGTCTAGCAGAAAAGATTTTAATTTTTAAGAATGAGCTACCCCATAAAAATTCTATTGGGGTATCATTACCTATGGATGCTTCGGCACCTGAACAGCAAATCATTCGTAAATTTTCTGAATCCCGCCCATACAATGAATGGTTCAGGACCGTATACAAAGGTGCCGAAGGGAAATATATCATTGCCGAACCGTTAACAAGAACCAACCGAGATTTTCAACTCAGAGGGGGGGCCGCAGAACGGTGGGAGATTTCTGAAGATGGTCTCGAATGGATATTCCATCTACGTTCTGGGCTACAGTGGAGTGATGGTCGACCTTTAACTGCTCATGATTACGTTTTTTCTCTTCGACGAGGAGCAGACCCCCAAAACGGATATGATTTTGGTTGGTATTATCAGCCGATAAAAAATTGGCAATCTGTCGTATCAGGGGATCTCTCAATAGATTCTTTGGGTGTCAGAGCATCAGATGCTCTGACTTTACATATACAGACAGAAGAGATTACCCCCCACCTACCCTTGTTGATGACTTATTCGTGGGTTTCACCCGAACATGCTATTCAAAAGTATGGAGATACCTGGTCTACAAGACCGGAAACTTGTATATCCTCTGGACCCTTTATAATGGTTGAATGGACTAAGGGTGAACAAATGATTTACGAGGCTAATGCTATGTATCGTGGAGCTGATAAGCCTTATCTTGAACGGGTGATATTCAAAATGTTCAATCTTACGACCCCACCTCAGCGGATGTCAGCTTATGAAGCAAATGAAGTAGATTTTTTTGAAGTCGAAAACCAAGCGGAATTAGCCCGATTAAAAACTGACCAGAATCTAAAAAACCAAGTTCACACTTGGCCTAATTTCTTTACACATTACTTATTTTTTGACGTTGAGAAACCACCTTTTAACGACCGCCGGGTCCGCCGTGCTATAAGTCTCGCTATCGACAGAGATGCACTATGTCAGTCTGCCCTCCAAGGATTTGCTATGCCTGCTTATGCAATGCTCCCACCCGGCTTCCCTGCATATTCGGACAACATCTATGCTGAAAATCAATCATATGACCCCCAAGAAGCTAGAGAACTTCTCGCTGAGGCTGGCTATCCAGGTGGTCAAGGGTTTCCCCATCTAGATATGTGGCTTCGGAATGAGATTGTTATGCACCGTGATGCCGCAGAAGGTATTCAGGCTATGCTTGAAAAAAATCTTAACATACCGGTAGAGGTCCGTAATGTGGAAAACAAGATCTTCATGGATAATCTAAATAACCATACTCTTACCTTCGGACTAGTGCCTTATGAATTTGACTTTGTAGATCCAAGTAATCTTCTCGGGCTCTGGCGTTCTAACGGTCGACATAATTGGAACAATGTTACTTTTGATAATCTGATGAAAGCCGCAAGTGGAGAAGCCAGGGATATTGGTCGACGTATTGATCTCTACAAAAAAGCTGAACGTCTACTTGTGGAGGAAGTAGCTGGGGTGTTTCTATGGTATCGCCAAAGATCGCAGGTTTGGAAGCCCTATCTAAAAGGCTCAGCATTGGAACCTAACCGTTCAGGATTTAGGGCTTGGCGAGGAGACCAGGTAATGAGTTCTTTATTAACTATGTATATTAGCAAAAAATAATCTGAAAATTTATAACGATGATATATCTCTCCAAATTACGATCAATTATTCAAACGTTTTGAAATCTTTTCAACTCATGATATTTTCTATAATAGACCATCATAACTAGAATACCATCGGTCTATGTTACTTATACATAGGAACTTCGACTTCCATAAGGTCCCTCGCTATTAGGGAATTTTTAAAAATTTTTCGTGCCTCCGAAACTAGAGGGGCATCCTGCATATAACGCGAACTTATATGAGTCAGAATAAGAGTCCTAACCTTCGCTCGTTTTGCAATTCGGGCAGCTTGAACAACTGTCGAATGGTACTTCTGTCGAGCTTGTAGTCGTAAATCATCACTGAACATTCCATCATGGATTAATACGTCCGCTTCTACAGCTAAATTCGCAACCTGATCACAGGGCCTTGTATCAGTTGCATAAACTATCTTTCGACCCCGCCGAGCTGGCCCCAGAACCTGGCCTGGTTTGATTATTTTCCCATCATCCAATGTTACACTTTTACCTGCTTGAAGAAGACCGTACAGTGACCCAGGAGGTATGCCTAAGCGCCTTGCCTCTCCAACTTGAAAGAGACCAGGCCTTTCTCTTTCTTGAAAGGCGTAACCTAGGGTAAAACAACTGTGGTCTATCGGTGTGGCTTCTACAGAAATTGTATCGTTCTCTGAGACTAAGCCCCCAGTATTTTCACTTATAATTACCGGAAATGGTGTCTGGTGTCCCAGAAAATGACGATTTCCATCTACAAAACCGCTAATACCTGGTGGGCCATAAATATGGAGAGGCCTGCTCCGGGGGACTTGGCTCATCGTCATTAACAACCCCGGTAGTCCCATAACATGGTCTCCGTGTAGATGGGAAATGTATATTCCATCTACCTTACTTAGAGCTAATTTGGCTCTGACCATCTGTATCTGTGTCCCTTCTCCACAGTCACAAAGATAAATGCGACCATCACATTGGATAGCAACCGATGGTAGATTGCGAGTAAGGGTTGGTATAGCTCCACCAGATCCAAGTATTACTATCTTAATAATCATGACAATTCATTTATTTTTCCGGGTTAATATTAGATGTGTTCTCCTGCTGTACACCACAGATAGCATCAGCAATCCGAATCACACTTCGCATTTTATTAACATCATGTACCCTTACAATATTTGCCCCATTAGCAACACTGAGAGCTACAGCTCCAGCAGTTCCCTCTAATCGATCATCTTCATTTAGATCTAGCAGATTACCAATAAATGACTTCCGCGATGGTCCAATCAATATAGGACATCCAAGCTTTTTAAATGAAGCCAAGAATCGAATCAGTAATAAGTTATCAATCAGCCGTTTCCCAAAACCAATACCTGGGTCAATAATAATTTGCGACCTCTTAATACCATTTTCCACAGCATATAGAATACGTTTTGTAAGCCAATCCTTGACCTCTCTTATTGTATCTATGTAACTTGGATTTTCTTGCATAATACGAGGGTTTCCTAGGGTATGCATGATAACTACTGGGACCTTAGATGAAGCAACTACCTCCACCATTTCTGAATCAGCGGTCAAACCACTAACATCATTTACAATTCTAGCTCCAGCGTGCAATGCTTCTCGAGCAACTTTAGCCCGTCTCGTATCGATAGAGATCGGCTGTTGGATTAACTTACAGAGTTTTTCTATAACCGGAATAACCCTTTGAAGTTCTTCATCAACATTAACAATATCAGCACCTGGCCGGGTAGATTCACCTCCAATATCAATAATATCAGCGCCTTCTTCAGCCATTTTAGTGCCATGGCTAACAGCAGTATCAATGTTTTTATACCAACCGCCGTCGTAGAAAGAATCTGGGGTTACATTAAGAATCCCCATGATTCTTGTGCCCTTCGAACAATCAAAACTGAAACCAGTTCCTTTGACGATTAGTGGTTCTTGCATATCATTTCCCTCAGCACAAAAAACAGGTGGCTGTCTCCAGCCCGCCACGGTAGTAATTGAAAAAGGATTAGGCCACTAGCATTTTTCTCTATTTTTGCACATGATTAGAACCCGTTTTACTCCTAGTAAATAAGAGTGGAGATACGTGCTAATAACAGTACATAAATCACCCCTAAATTTTTAATCACTTACTATGGCGATATAAGGCAAGGAACGATACCGCTCGTTCCAATCAAGGCCGTACCCAACAACAAAATCATTCCCTATATCGAAGCCCTTGTAATCAACTTTAGTGGGTTCATAACCTCCCCCTGGCTTGAACAAAAGAGTACAGACTTTTAAAGAATTTGGAGTCTGTTTTTTTAATGCCTCCGTAAGATAGGCAAGGGTCATTCCAGTGTCAATGATGTCCTCTATAATAATTACATGCCGATTTTTGACGTCTATATTGAAAAGATCAGCTTGGACATTTTCTGAAGATGTCCGAAATTTACCGTAAGTAGATATTCGAACGAAATCAATAGTATGGGGCACCGTAATCTGCCTTATGAGATCTGACAAAAAAACTAAGCTACCCTTGAGACATCCAACAAGTAGAGGATTTTTCCCTTCATAATCTCGAGAGAGAGTTAAGCCCAAACTACGTATTTTATCAGCAAGTTGATTTTCAGTGATAAGCACCTTCATTATAAAAATCCCATATAGTGTGAACGAGGAGCGGTTTTATTACATCGGTTTTTCGAAACTAGTTCTGCTACTATTACCCGCTTAGTTTTTTGGGTAACCATACCGATAGTACTTTGGCGAAAACCAACCACCCAAAGAATAGTAGCACCACAAGTTACTATCGGAACTCCATTACGTATCAACCGTGGAACATCATGTTCATTGAAGATTTTTTTTACCGATTTACTTCCGTTCAACCCCAAAGACAATATCCGATCTCCAGCCTCACGAGATCGAATAATCCATTTTCGTGACACTACGTCTGCATCGAATATTGCTCTTGTTGGGGAACTATTTGGAATATCTTTAATGGAGTATTCATTAATATTAATTGAGGAATTAATTCCAGGCAAATTGACAGAACCGGGTAATTCGAGGCTTATCTGATAGGGATCAAAAATAAAACGACAGATCACTAAACTATTTTTACGTTTTTCGATACGAATTTTCCCCGGCAACTCATATATTTGGCCAGTACAACTAAGTTTTATCCATTTGCACATATTTTCAATGTGATCGAAACTTAAGATTTCCTCATTACCTCCGACTTCCCGGACCATGTAACGGATAAAAATTCGCTGGATTGCTGGAGCTGTTTCGCCCCAATTATCAATATTAAGACGAATCATTCCATCAGCTTTGTTGCAGATACAACTCTTAATTAATTTTCTTGTTTTTCCTTCAAGATATTCAGATTCATTCCGAATTACTTCAGCAAGACGTCCCAGTCCTTCCCTAATTTTAGGATTGTATTCCTGCTCCAAAAACGGTATAAGATGGTGTCTAATTTTGTTCCTAAAAATAGCCTGATTAGCATTAGAACTATCCGACCGGAATGATAATCCATGTTTCTGAATATAATCTGATATTTCATCAGATGGGACTTCTAATAATGGTCGTATGATCCAACCATTCCTTATCGGTCGGATACTAGACAGACCCGAACTTCCGCATCCACGTAATAGGCGCATCAAAACGGTTTCTGCCTGATCATTGGCTGTATGCCCTGTTGCTACCGAATCTCCATTTTGCTCCAGTAGAACACGCTTGAGGAAATCGTATCTTACTTCACGAGCTCCTTGCTCAATAGAACACTGGTTTTTTTTACAATAAGTTCTAACATCTGCTTTCTCTAGCACACTAGGGAGATTTAACGATGTCGCATATTCTGCAACGAATTTTGCATCTTCCTCTCCTTCACAACCCCTAAGACCATGATTAAGATGTGCCACTATCAAATTAAAATCCCAGTTTTTCGATAGGCAATAAAGGATATGGAGGAGAACAATTGAATCTCCGCCACCAGAAACAGCAACAATTATCCGATTCCCCGGCCTAATCATTCCGTGACGGAGTATAGTTTCTTCAACTTTTTTTGTAACTAAACTTAGCATGGGGAATAGATCACATTGTAAAAATAAAAATGGCCTTCCGAATACAGAAAGGCCATGGGACATAGCGGCGCAGGGATTCGAACCCCGGACACTCGGATTATGATTCCGATGCTCTAACCAACTGAGCTACACCGCCTCGACTCAAAGACTCGGGTATATATAGCGCTCACTGACCGTCCTGTCAAGCTAATAAGCTGCTTAAAATTATGTAACAAATAATACTAAATCTCCTATTAAAATAGGAATATCTGAAGACGAAAATAGTCAAAGCTTGGTAGTTTTTAATTATTATTATAATCACTGAGAAAAAACTTGAAAGACTTCCTATTAAATCTAATTGTTATTGACCAATCGCTATGGTTATATTAACCATGGGTGTGGCTTGTCATAACAGGTATTTCTACCGAGGTGATTTTGGCTGCAAAAGAATTATTTCCTACCTTTAATCCGACGATAGAGGATGAAAAAGATGGGCTTAAAAGAGGACTAGGGCCACTCGAGGCGATAACTATAATTGTAGGCGGAGTGATAGGGTCTGGAATATTTCAGGCTCCGAGTGTTATAGCTTCTAATGTTAATTCGCCTGGTATGAGTCTTCTTGTCTGGTTGGTATGTGGATTACTTGCCCTGTGTGGTGGTCTTTGTATTGCGGAATTGGGCGCCATGTTACCTCATACTGGCGGTCAGTATGTTTATATCCGTGAGGCATATAGAAAAAGGTGGCTAACGTTTATATATGGCTGGTCAGCTTTTTGGATCGTTTGGCCTGTTTCTATTGCAGCAGTGGCAAATGTTTTTGCTAGTTACCTAGCTAGCGTAGTAAATATCATGACTGTTGATCAATTTGGGTCAAATGTAACTATAAACGGAGGCGGACGAGTTATAATCGCTTCTGTTTGTATCCTCCTGCTGACAGGAATTAATGTTATCGGTGTTCGTTGGAGTGGCCGAGTTACAAACCTCTTCACTTTTATTAAGATAGCAGCGCTAGGAAGTCTAATACTTCTTGGATTTATAATGGCAGGAAAAGGATCATTAGCATTAGCAAATTATACTACCTTCTGGGCTGATAGTGGCACAACCGGAGGAGGATTTGTTCTGGGAGCTTTTGGAGCAGCGATGGTTACTGGGTTATTCTCTTACGAAGGATGGACTTTTTCTAGCTATGTTTCCGGAGAAATTCGCAACCCCCGTCGTAATATTCCTCTATCGATTATTGTGGGGATGACATTTGTTATTCTAATTTATATGGCAGCAAATTTTGTCTATCTGTTAATCCTCCCCTTTGAACAGGTACAAACCTCACCATGGATTGCTGCTGACGTAATGAAGGTACTCTTAGGAGATTGGGGTGCCTTATTCATTTCAGTCGGAGTAATGTGCTCCACCTTTGGTGGTGTAAACGTCCATATTCTTGTCGCTCCTCGCCTTTTTTATGCTCTTAGTAAGGATGGTTTGTTCTTTGAGGGACTAAGCAAGGTCCATTCTAAATACGGGACCCCCGCTGTTTCGATAATTTCTCAGGGACTTTTGGCTGCTCTCATTGCGGTAACCCCCAGTTACGAAGGGATTATTGCATATGGTTCATTTACAACAAATGCTTTTGCGATTCTGGCAATTGGCTCTGTTATTGTTTTAAGATATACACAGCCTAATTTGGAAAGACCATATCGAGTATGGGGTTACCCAATAACACCTCTTATTTTCCTTGTAGTAATAACTATTTACTTAGCTTCACTGCTAAATAATATAAACTATATCTACAACACACTAATCGGTTTGGCTATTGTCGCTGCCGGATTTCCCTTCTACTTCTATTGGGAAAATAAAAACAAAGGACATTGAGATATTTATGCGGGACTTGTTTATTTTAGAAGAGAATAACGTTATCCTTTATGACGACGTTTCCCTTTCCCAACTCCAGGAAAACTTGTCTAACTCAAAGGGGTTATTTTGGCTTGATTTGGATCAAATAACCGATGAAGATACCACTTTTCTTGAGGAGTTTAAAGAGATAGGAGCTCATCCATCTTCTATAAAAGCTTGCAGGGAAATTTCAACCCGTTCTTGCTCGACGGTATTTCAACACCATATCTTCATGGTTTTTAACATTCAAGAAAATCTCAATTCTCCTCCGATAAAATTGGGGATTTTTCTGGCCCCCAATTACCTAATTACTATCCATCCTACCCCATTAGACATTTTACAAGAAGTTAAAAGCCAGATCCAACAAGATCCTCACTTAATGCGTTCTACTGACCTGACAATCGCATTAATAATGGAAGCTATTTGTGACCATCAGGATAGCCTTGTATCAGAGCTTACTGCGGAAACTACAAAAACAGAACAAGTGACGAATGCTCAGTGGATATATGATATGCAGTGTCAGCTTATTAGTATGGTTCACCAGGTCAAACCTCAATCCGAAATTGTTAATTCACTATACACAGGGAAAAATCTGTCTTTACAATCAGAAGCAGTCATCCAGTTGCAAGAAGTCTTTTATCAATTTAGAAATATGGTTGAAATATTAACTCGGCAATGGGAGATGTTAAACAATGCGAGTGCGACCGTGCGCTCAAACAGGTTAGAAGGTATTGAGGGAGCTACAAAACGATTGACTGTTCTTATTGGTGCCTTACTTCCGTTAATATTAATATCGACGATAATTAACCTTGATCAATTATTGTGGGCAAAACTATTAAATCTTGATCTTTTGGCCATCGGGTTTTTGGTTGTATTACTAGTAGGGATCATATTTATCTTAACATCAAGAAAAAATATTAATAACTGAGGCCATCATTGAATAGTTTTAGATTCTACATCCGTGGCATAAAATTCTGGATTATTCTCCTTTGTCTTGTGTTTTATGCGGAGCGCCCGATAAATGCTACATCGCAAGATAGACTAGTCATTGTTTCTCCCCACTGGGAAGGGATCAAATACGAATTTGCTAAGGGTTTTAATGATTACTACTTCTCTGAAACTGGGCGTCTCGCAAAGATTGAGTGGATGGATGTTGGAGGGACCTCCGAAATTATACGGTTTATTAAATCTGAATTTACCCGTACCCCCAGCAGCATCGGCATCGATATTATGTTTGGAGGCGGTAGCGATCCATTCATAGAACTTAATCATATGAACCTTCTTGAGCCGTACAAACTCCCCTCAGAGTTATTGGTAAAATTACCAAAAGAAGTGGGAGGTTATCCTATTTACGATCCTGAATACCGGTGGTATGGAGCAACAATGGCGGGTTTTGGTATTATATATAATAAGAAGGTTGTAGAAATGGTTAAATTGGCCCTTCCTAAAACCTGGGAAGATTTGACTAAACCAAGCTTGTTTTCCTGGGTTGGTGCAGCAGATCCTAGAAAAAGTGGAAGCGCTCATATGCCCTTTGAAATTATCCTTCAGGTCTATGGGTGGGAAAAAGGATGGCAAATTATAACTGCTCTTGGCGCTAATTCCCGAGGGTTTTCCAATTCTGGCAGTCAAGTTCCTAAGGATGTCACTTCAGGTGAAGTAGCTTATGGAATGGTGATTGATTTCTACGCCTGGGCTCAGATAAACGCTGTTGGCCGAGACCTTATAGGCTATACGATGCCAGACAATTTAACTATTCTAAATCCTGATGGGATATCAATTCTTAAGGGTGCGCCCAATAAACTTGTTGCACAAGCCTTTCTACGATATCTTTTTTCTGAATCTGGCCAGAGATTATGGATGCAAATACCAGGTTCCCGAGGTGGTCCAGAAAAATACCATTTGAATCGTTTTACTGTTTTGCCTCACCTCTATGATCAAATTGACCCAGACCTAACCTCTGTGACATTCAACCCCTTTAATTGGGAATCAACTTTTGTGTACAATGCTGAAGTTGGAACCGCAAGGCGCCTTATTGTAGATGACCTAATTGGGGTCTTTCTTATTGATACACATGCAGCTCTACAAAAACGGTGGCTCCATGCTATTCAAGAGGGCAATTTAGAGCAGATACTCCCTACTCTCAGTTCAATGCCAATTACTGAAGAGGAATCTCTAATACTTAGCTCTAGTTGGAGGGACCAAGCTTTCCGAAACCGGACCCTACTCTCTTGGAATAAAATAGCCTCTGAAAAATATAAAATGAAAACTAATATCTGGAGGAGCCCCAGATTATTGATTTTTTCTGGAAGCGGTTTCTTTTTGGTTGGGATAGTAGCATATCTATGGCGTTTAAAGAAACGTAATCGATAACAAACTATTCCAAAACAAATCAAAACGGGATATGAAC